>OJJX01000003.1_pt1 | contig 591163 bp, 425 predicted proteins | sample 1596411 | NCBI WGS metagenome assembly OJJX01 (sample SAMEA4350136, study PRJEB24818) | metagenome | biome: human; feature: gut; material: faeces | place: Denmark | collected 2013-09 | reverse complement strand
ATACTATATCTTTGTAACATCAAAAAGGAAATAAAGTAATAACAACTAAAAAATAAAGATTATGAAACGGATATATAGTAAAGACATAAAAGCAATGAAGTTAACAGAAGATGAAATGTGTTGGGCAAAAGATGTTTTTGATGACATTAACAAAAATGGTGTTGATAATAGTCTTAGATATTATCTACGTACAGACCATTATGACATAAAAGATAAAACTTCTATGCTCAAAAAAGCACTCAAATACTTAGCTAAAAAGTATCTTAAAGAAATAGAGGCATATGACCAATGTTCATTCTGGGAAATGAGTTGTTATGTAGCCGATATACTTTGTGTTTCTCCATGTGAGTTGCAACGTTGGTATCGTGGAATGAAATATGAAGATAAATCAATATATATCGCAGAAACCTTTGGTCTTGATACTTTTGGAATTTATGAAAACAGATAATACATCCAGCAAAATAAGTTTAACCAGCAGGGCGAAAGCCCTGCGTAATATCTCCCATCAATGAAACGCTATAACTTATCCCAAATAATGAAATCAGCTTGGCGCTCTTACAAACGTGCCGGCAACGAAAGGACATTCTCCGAATGCTTGAAATCAGCTTGGAATCTTGCTAAGTTGCAAGAATATTGCTCACCGGAAGCGGTTAAAGCTAGAACGGATCAGTTCTTGGCGGAAAGACATGAAGCCATGAGCAACGCTGCTAAGGCTACAATGGATAAAGGGTACAATAATAAGAGTATACCGGCATCGGCTTACTATACGCCTAGTACTGGAAGATACGGTGCTCATTACGTAGGAGATTAGATTATTAACCGGATGGGATCGTAAATCGCTACCCCATCATAAAATATAGACTATGACAGAAATAAAGGTTTATAAGCTCCAAGAGAGCAAGCAGGTAGAGGATATTACCACCATGCTAAAGATAGAAGGGATAAAGCATAATGTATTCGAATACGAAGAGTACACAGCAATAGAAGTGACCGGCACGCCATTAGAGATAATAAGAGCCTCCACGATATACCAACAGGCTATAGCCTTTAAACTATAACGAGATGGAGATATTAATAGTATTTGGATGCTTATACACAGGCTATAGGATATTCAGGAATAAGGGCGAACACTTCTTTGATATTTAATCAATCATGAACGCTACACTGATTATTTGTATCATCCTTCTTGCTTTTTGCATCTGGGATGAAATGTTTAACAATAACAACAGGAATCAATCAATATAATATAACTTTAATAACAATGGAAACAATTAATTTACAAGATTTAATCACTGAGAAAAATGCAGAATTACAAGAGTTCATCAAAGAACAAATGAGGAAAGCCCGAAAGCAGGAAAGATATAGCCGGAAACTCGTACAGGAATACGACAGAAAATATAACGCCAATATACACTGATATTATGTACACATCATTAGAAGACGAAATGAGAGCTGTTCTCGATACCATGAAGAGACAGAATAAAGAGATCAGAAGGCTTATTTTAAAGGAGGACGGTATGAAGGTAATAAGATGCACCGGAAAGTCACAAAGTCCGAAATTTGACCTCAGAAAGCTTAACAAAAGAAGTAAATAACCATCAAGACTATATCAACTATGGACTTATACGAAATTTTATTGCAAAGACTTGTATTTCTGACTGATGAATACTTGCAGTTAAAGGAAAGAGTTAAGGAATTGGAGAATGAAGCGAAAATTAAGAAATCGACTGCTCCGAGAATTGTGAAAATGAGAATAGAGAAAGCAAAATAATAAAGCTATGACAGATACATTGTTTGACATCAAAACACTTATAGAATCAAATAAAATACTCCGTGGCAAACTGAAAGAAGCGCAAAGGCGCATAGATGAGTTAGAGGGGAGAATTACCCCCGTAATGAAGTGCAACGTTATTAGCCACGATTTCACAAAAAAGGGCTTTCCAAAAGCAAAATAGATAAGTCAGGGGATTTCGGTCCGACACTGAAGTTGACGCCATCAACAAAGCTACCCCGGTAACAATACGGTTGCCGGGCTTACATTTAAAAGAATCCGATTATGAATAATCCTCCGTTGGGATGAACTAGAGAGAGAAGATAGGGCAAAAGAAAATGTCCTACCTGGACCTGGTCCGACAGATTCCGGAGCAGCTCATACGATACATGAGCTTATCGAGTGGGTAGGCGCTTTGCAAAGGTTAGGTGGAGCTGATAAAGCCGCAACGCTGGGAGTAATGAAGAAGATAGCGGAAGAACAGGGTTTGCCAATGATTGATATACCCGTTCCTACAGAGAACAGCCAGTCAAAACGGCCAATCATTGAGAAGATTACACCATCCCCTGCAAAAGAGGAAGATAAATGCAAGCTAGTACGCAAAGCATACACTTTGACGGACCTATTAAAGAGCTACGGGAAAAAGTACACGGCAGCACAATTCAACCAGTTACTGATAGAAAAAGGCTTCATGGAGATTCTATACAGAAACGGGGAACCATACAAAGCAATATCCTTAAAAGGGTTGAAGTACGGAGTAAATAGCATACGCACTGACTATCCGGACACATTACTACCTGTTTGGTATAGCGATACTTTCCCAAAGCTTGTAGAATTGATAGAAGAGCCAGACCCGTATTGGTAGAAATTTGTATCTTTGCGATCTATGGAAATAGGGACGGCTGTCAACGCAATACAGAGAGAACGTTACACAAAAGGTTTTCGTATTGTTGTATGATAGTCGTCCTACTTTGTACAGTCAATGCTTTCTTATATCTTTGTAGTCGAAATCATGAACTATTTTTTGAGTTGGTGCAAACTAAATCAATTCATTTATCGATATTTTATGCTTGTTTTGTGTTTGTATATTTATGCTGTCTCGTCGTGAGATGAGGCAGCATTTCTTGTTTTACCTGCCTTTCTTTCTGGGATTGTGATTTTAAGGTGAGCGAAAATGATAATCCATTCTTTTGGGCACTCTTGCTCATCTGACAGGTGAAAGTGGTTTTCGCTCGCTTTATTTGGGCTGAAAACCTTATTTGCTCTTTCGCTCGCACTCTCTCACACTTGCACTCTCGACCAAATGAGAGAGAGTAAGAGAGAGAGTATCACTTACACTATCACTTACAGTTGACGTCCGTAAACGACTTTCAACGGTCGTTGCATCTTGTTTGCGTTTTTCAGCACTTCTCTTTCCTGATGATAGTTTATTCGTCCTGTGCAAGAAAACCGTTTAGGTGCAAACAAAATACGAAAACGAGCGTTATTACAAAAAAAGTGGTATCGATTCTCACGTTATAGTATAAACATACTATTGCTTTTATGTTTTACGGCATGTTTTAGACCTCAAAACAGAGAAAATATAAGCGAATAGAATAAAATAAGATAAAATGAGATAAAGAAAACGATAGAAACACACTATATTTGTACCAGATTAAAATATTATATTATGGCATATAAGGCATTAGACATCGCAAATAAAATTATATCCAAAACAGATTTGGAACACGGTGATACTATATCAAATCTGAAATTGCAGAAGATGCTGTATTACCAGCAAGGGTTCCATTTGGCATATTTTGGAACGCCATTGTTTGACGAAGATATTGTTGCCTGGCAATATGGTCCGGTTGTTCCTTCTGTGTATAAGGAATACAAGTCATTTGAATCTAACTCTATATCAACGTCAGAGGAGGGTATATCTTTGTCAGATGACGAAGAAGAACTTTTCAACAATGTTTATGAGGAATATAATCAATTTTCCGCTGTTGCTTTGATGAAAATGACACATGAAGAATCCCCATGGAAAACTACAGAAATAAATTCTGTTATAAGTAGGGATAAAATGGCGGCATTTTTCAAAACACAAATTGAAGCGTAATAAATGGGTAGTAAGTTTAAGTTAAAACGCAAAGATGTAAAGCCCAATTTAAAAGATAAAGAGGTTGATGCGAGAAGCAAAGAGCCTCTTTTCTGCTTTAAGTACTTGGATATGAAAACCTCTTTAAAGGGATGCGACAATAGTGTATTTAAAGATTTTGTGACGAGAATACAAAAGTTGTGTAGTCTTACTTGGAAAGACATTAATGTGTCCGGGAGACATCAGTACGGTTTTGAAATGATACCGATTAAACAGTTGAAACCGACATCACTTCCTTCAATAATAACAGAGGACATTAAAGAGCTTGCCGTATTCAGATATGGCGGGGATAATAAACCATTCGTTTGTCTAATAATGGACTGTGTGATATATCCTATATTTATAGAAGCAAAATTCGGGGACATATACAACCACGGAAGTAAATAATTCTTTTGATTACATGAAATATTTGCATTCTTATGAGACAAGACCGAATACAAGCATTAATTGAAATAGTCTTATACATAATCAACAGAACAGGAGGAGTTGATTACCAACGCCTGTTTATGATACTATACTTCGGTAATCAAAGAAACCTTCTGGAATGGGGATTCCCAATGATAGATGACAAGTTTTGTGCTTTTCCGCATGGTCCTGCACCAATAGAATTATACAACGCAATCAAAGGGGATAAAACGGTTTTGTCAGGTCTAAAAGACAGTGTTTATATCTCCCAATACTATTTGTTGCCAAAGCGTCAAGCAAACAGAGACTATCTTTCCGTATCCGATATAGAAATACTGGAGGACTGCGTTGCAAGATACGGGAGTATAAGTTTCGCTGAGTTAGAAGCTGTTTCATACCCTGACTGTTGGAAGGTTGCTAGAGAGAACTCGGAAAGTTTTCTTATAGAAACTGCTGACATTGCCCGGGATGGTGGTGCAAATGAAAAACTTATTGAATATATTAATGACATGATTGGATTTGACGAATTAATGGTATAATTCTTTGTTAACCTATATGTACACCGTCGTGATGACAGGAGTACTCACAAGGTTGGGCCCTGTTTTCTATAGGGCTAACCGAAAACATTTTTATTTAACATTATCGGGATATTTCATCGTGATGATGAGATATCCTTTTTTATAAATGCCACCATTTCCGGCAAAATACCCTAAGATTACCCTAATGTGAATTGCTTAATAACGGCAAGATTACGGCAAGGATAAAACAAAAAATGGTAAGGTTTTGATAAGGGTAAAATGCATGTTTTGACAATCCTCATGACCTATAATTCCAAATAGCCGTTATTTGGAACTGATACACTACAAAGATTTTTCCGTAGTCATTCGCACGTATGAAAGATATGCTTAAAATTCCGATTTTTCCGATGCTATAAAAAAGGGGAAAGAAATAACCATGAAGATTTTTTGTCGGTCATTACACGTGTAGAAAAAGAGCCCACTTTTTACTTTTGCCCGTAATATGCCCGTAGTAAAAGAAAAAATCCCCGCAAGTATATCACTTACAGGGAATTAATAAAGAATACTCGTACTCGAAGCGGGACTTGAACCCGCACAGCCGCAATGGCCAAAGGATTTTAAGTCCTTCGTGTCTACCATTCCACCATTCGAGCATCCTTTCAAAGAGAGCGGAAAACGAGACTCGAACTCGCGACCCTAACCTTGGCAAGGTTATGCTCTACCAACTGAGCTATTTCCGCATTTTTTCAACGGGTGCAAAGATAAAGAGTTTTGTTGTTTCTGCCAAATTTTTTAAAAGGAAAGTTTTGAAAAGAAAGACAAACAAAGTCACCATACAAAGATGCGTCCAATCCCATCTATAGCTTGAAAGCCCTTATTCACCTCATAATCAACTGTACAACAACACATTTACATCTATAACAGACCACCATTGTTTTCATATTTCCAGACATTTAGTAATGATACAAAAAAAAACAGCACCCTATATTTCCTGTCATAATATCAATCGGACATAAGTCATTCACCAATCAAAGTCCAAGATATGATTAAAATAACTATTAATCTTAACAAACAAATAATAGTTGCTTCACCAAGTTGCTTTATTAATAACATAATCAATGAAATCACATAAATAAACGAATAATTCTTTGCATACAAACGGAGTGATTTATGCCATAAATCCCCATACCCTTACCACTCCTCTTATCGCCCTTTTGTAAATTTTCCATCTATGAAATTCCAGCGATCTGCTTGTTTTTCATTGACTCGTGAATGACCGTGAACCACTTAAACAGGATACATTCTTTAAAAATATCAAAGAAAGAGACTATATGTAAATAAGGGCCATATGGGGAAACACTCTTTGAAATCATATTTCTCAATAAAATACAACTGATAATAAAAGTAAAAAGCCCACCATTGACACGAACTTTGTCAATGACGGGCTATTAAGATTATTCCAATATTATATCGAGCGTACATTATAATAAAAATCAGTTGCGAACCAACAATGTACTTCCATTAACAGTTACATTATAACGCTTTAAATATTCCGTTCCCTCACCTTCGGGCACTCCTCCCGAACTTAAAGCATATTTCGTTCCACATGACGGACAGACAGCATTTCCAAAACCATCTTCCTGTACATTAATGGAAACGCTACGACTGGCTTCAACAGGACAAGCAGCATCAAAAGCAATATAATTATTATCTCCAAATTGCGAGAATACAGACTTACCAAGAATAATACCGGCATATCCCACTGGAATACCATGCGTATTCTTCTCAACTTTAACAAAATAACCAGGCTGTGTTATTGATGGGAAAACAGCAACATTGTAACTCAATTCAAATGCAACATCCGGAATACTCGATTTATAGGCATCATCACAAGCAACGACACTTATAAATAATAATAGAGTCAAAAATAATTTACGCATGAGCATATCACTTTTATGAACGTTCCAATATTTTTTTCTCCGCTTCCTCCATTCCCCGGAAGTTGAACCCTTCTATCACCTTTTGCATCAAGGCAGAGATTTCATCATTACAAAGATTGCCGATACTCCCCTCATGAGTATGATGAACTTGCTTACTATGCGAGAAATTTCCGGCCTCAATATCAAGCCCTACTTTCTTATAAGCATCACGAAAAGGCATACCTTCGCGCGCCAGACGATTTACCTCTTCTACACTAAAAATGAGCAGATACTTATCATCATCCAAGATATGTTCGTTTACTTTTATCTCATTCATAATATAAGTCGTCATCTGCAGACAATCTTTCAATTCCTGAAAAGCAGGCAAGAATACCTCTTTTATTATCTGCAAATCACGAAAATATCCCGATGGCAGATTATTGGCTATCATCATGATCTGCTGTGGAAGCGATTGCAATTTGTTACATTTAGCACGCGTCAGCTCAAAAACATCCGGATTCTTCTTATGTGGCATAATACTGGAACCGGTAGTGCAATCATCAGGCAGTTTCACGAAACCGAAGTTCTGACTATTGAACATACAAGCATCAAATGCAAGCTTAGAAATGGTCCCGGCAATAGTGGCAAGTGCAAAAGCTACATTACGCTCCATTTTACCACGACCCATCTGGGCATATACCACATTATAATTCAGAGAATCAAAACCAAGCAAACGAGTCGTCATCGTACGGTCCAATGGAAAAGAAGAGCCATAACCGGCAGCTGACCCTAACGGATTACGGTTACACATCTTGAAAGCAGCCTGCAAAAAGAGCATATCATCCACCAAACTTTCGGCATAAGCACCAAACCACAATCCGAAAGATGAGGGCATCGCTATCTGCAAATGAGTATATCCGGGCATCAACACATTCTTATATCGTTCACTTTGAAGAATCAGCACATGAAACAACTGTTCTACCGCCTCAGCCACCTCTTTCAATTGAGTACGAGTGAACAGCTTCAAATCAAGAAGTACCTGATCATTACGCGAACGACCACTATGTATTTTTTTACCCACATCACCCAATCGACGGGTCAACATCAACTCTACCTGCGAATGCACATCTTCTACTCCATCTTCAATCACAAACTCTCCCCGTTCTGCCTCTGCATAGATATTCTTTAATTCAGCCAACAGCAGAGAAAGCTCTTCTTCCGTCAATAACCCGATACTTTGGAGCATAGTAATATGAGCCATAGATCCCATTACATCATGCTTCGCAAGATAAAGATCCATTTCACGGTCACGACCGACAGTAAAGCGATCTATCTCTTTATTCACCTGAACTGATTTTTCCCAAAGTTTCTGTGCCATAATATTTAGTAGTTAGTAGTTAGTAGTTAGTAGCCAGTAGTAAGTAATAGATACTGTGACTATTTCTATCAGAAATAATAATAAAAGGTTACTCTATCATTCACCATTTGGCCGCTTACCGCTTGGTTAATATTGAATCATCGCCAACATATCCGCCATTTTCTCCAATCCTTCCTGAAGAGGTTTCTGAACCATTGCCTTCATAAAAGGATTCAGTTCCATGCCAATGGTCACTTTCAGTTTACATTCTTCACCCCCTGTTGCAACAAGTTGAATCCACATATTAAATGGAAGAGGTGAATTAGTCGTTTCAAGTTTAATGCACTTATTAGGTTCACGCTCAACTATCTTCAACGTCAACTGTCCCACAGGAGACACGGTGAAACTGAGACTGTCCGAATCAAAGCTTATATCTTTCACTTTGTCTTCCGGCAAACGATCTTTTATAGCTTCGAGATTACTGAGATCCGACAATTTCCCGTAAACACGTTCCTGACTGAAAGGTATTACTTTTACCGGACTTTCAAATTTAGTCATCTTATTTTTATTCTTAATAAATTAAAGACAAAAAAAGAACTATCCGAACAATATCTGCCCGAATGGCTCTTCTTTATCTACGTATTAAATATAGTCAAATATCTTTTATTACTTTGCTGCGTCCCAATGTGCCGGGTCTTTGCGCCATTCGTTCAAAGTTGCAACATCCGTATCTTCAATATAACCGGTACGAAGTGCTGCATCAAGCACTGCTTCGTAATTTGTCAACGTAACCAAAGGTACTTTAGCATCTTTAAATGCTTTCTCAGCTACCGGGAAACCATACGTATAGGCAGCTACCATACCGATCACTTCACAGCCGTCACGACGAATCGCTTCTACAGCTTTCAAACTACTACCACCGGTAGATATCAAATCCTCTACCACCACTACTTTCATTCCGGGTCGGAGCTCTCCTTCGATAAGGTTCTCTAATCCATGATCTTTCGGGGTAGAACGAACATACACGAACGGAAGATTCAATGCATCGGCCACCAACGCCCCCTGAGGGATAGCTCCTGTAGCAACGCCTGCAATAGCATCCACCTGTCCGAATCGTTCCAATATCAGACGTGTAATTTCAATCTTCACAAAATTACGAAGAGACGGATAAGAAAGTGTTTTACGGTTATCACAGTAAAACGGTGATTTCCATCCGGAAGCCCATGTAAAAGGATTAGCCGGTTGAAGCTTAATCGCTTTAATCTTCAGTAACTTCTCAGCAAATAATCTCTCTAAGTTTTTCATAACTAAACTAACTTGATAATTATAGATTGCAAAAATACAGAAATAGAACGAAACGAGAAAGAAGATTCCCGTTATTTTTTTTAATCAGCACATGCTTCTTCCTCCGAAACCTCTATACAACACTTAATATCTTTCATTTCAAAGCCGCGACTCATCGCAAAACGGATCAACTTCCCATTGAGTTCGTATTCATCTTTTCCACGAACACTCTTCCGCTTAGAAGCAAGCAAATCACGCAGAACAGCAAGATATTCTTCCTGATCGATTTCATTCAGATAACGCCACGCTACATCAGAGGGAATTTTTTTCATATACAATCCTTGTCCTATTTTCATTTTCCCCCATTTGGCAAAGCGATATTTATCATTTATAAATGCACGGCAGTAGCGTTCATCATCAATATACTTTTCTGCTTCAAGCCGGGTAAGAATACGTTCTATCGCTTCGTAAGCTATTCCCCACTTTTGCAATTTCTCACTCACTTCTGCCCGGCAATGTTCGGCAGCAGAACAATAGGCGGCAACACGATTCAACGCCTCATCTTCAGTTATCGTATTCATTTATATGCAGTTACTATTCTATCATTACCAGAAATATCTTTTATCACACGGGGATTACAATACCCCAAATCAGCCAACATAGAAACGATCTGTGCACCATACAGACGATTTATTTCAAAATAGAGTTTTCCACCCGGGCTTAAAAGTTTTCGCCCCAAAGCTGCAATCCGGCGATAAAAACACAACGGATCATTATCCGGCACAAACAAAGCCAGTCCCGGCTCCCAATCGAGTACATTCGATTCCATCGCCCTTTTCTCGGACTCTGTCACATACGGTGGATTGCTGACAACAATATCAAACTTTTTTTGCTGTTCTACATCAGCAAACACATTTCTTTTCTCAAAGGACACAGTAGCATTCAACGCTTCATTATTACGACGAGCTATATCGAGCGCTTCATCCGAAACGTCCCAAGCGGTAACCTGAGCATGCAGAATATCAAGAGATAAAGAAACAGCGATACATCCGCTTCCGGTACCGATGTCTAAGATTCGAGGAGTATCAAACTGATTTTCACTAATAATAAGCTCTACCAGTTCTTCAGTTTCCGGACGTGGAATCAACACACCGGGCGCAACATAAAAAGGCCGGCTGAGAAAATTTGCAAACCCACGAATATATTGTACCGGCTCGTTTTTCCGCAAACGTTGCAGAATGTTTTCAAGTTCATGCAGTTTGCTTTCTGATAAATTAATATCTTTGCCCAAATAAATATCGAGTGCATCCATGCCAAGCAGATCACACCAAATCATCATCGTCAGGCTCTTAAGTTCCTGAGGAGGATAAATATCACACAGCGATTGACGGATGTAAGTCGAGACCCGATTCATAAATTCATCTGTTTTGGGGTGCAAAAGTACAAATATTATTAATAAAAGACGGAAAAATGGAAGAAGAAAAATACATGCAGCGTTGCATCGAACTGGCACGAAACGGTTTATGCAATGTATCCCCTAATCCGATGGTAGGAGCCGTCATCGTGCACAATGGACGCATCATCGGCGAAGGATACCATATCCGTTGCGGACAAGCCCACGCAGAAGTTAATGCCATCCGCTCGGTTAAAGATCAAACCTTATTAAAACATTCCACCATCTACGTCAGCTTGGAGCCCTGTTCTCATTATGGCAAAACACCCCCTTGTGCTGACCTGATTATCGAAAAGCAAATACCACGTATCGTCATCGGTTGCCAGGATCCATTTTCAGAAGTGGCCGGACGAGGCATACAGAAGCTGCGCAATGCAGGAAGAGAAGTGATTGTAGGTGTACTCGAAAAAGAATGCCGTGACTTAATACGACGCTTTATCACATTCAATACCCTCCGGCGTCCTTACATTATATTAAAATGGGCCGAATCATCAGATGGCTTTATTGACATCAACCGCTCGGAGGGACATCCGGTAATGCTCTCTACCTCACTGACCTCAATGTTGGTACATAAAAAGAGAAGTGAATCAGACGCCATCATGGTAGGAAGCCGAACGGCGTTGTTAGACAATCCGTCATTAACAGTACGAAATTGGTACGGCAAAAATCCGGTACGAATCGCATTGGACAAAGATCTGTCACTGCCATCCACTTTACATCTTCTCAGTGACAACATTCCAACACTTATTTTTACATCCTTAATACACCCCCAAGAAAAGCATATAGAATATATCACCTTAAATTACCAAAAAGACTTATTACCGCAGATCATGGAAGAACTTTATCACCGTGGATTACAATCCCTGCTGGTAGAAGGAGGAGCACAATTGCTTCAGTCGTTCATCAATGCAGAATTATGGGATGAAGCATTTATTGAGAGAGCCGAAATCAGGCTGCAATCCGGTGTTAAAGCACCTGAAATAAGAAATAAAATTAGTTATTCCACTGAAAAACATTTTGGAGTAGAAATAACACATTACACAAATAAAAGCAGGTTAAACAACCCTATATAGAGGGGTTTCCATCGATAAAAAGCCTGTGATTATCTATAATTTTATATAAAACTTCTCCACAATGTTCAATATCGGAAAAAATGTTCCTATTTTTGCAACTTGTAAATAAACACAATCGTTCAAAATGAGAATTAAGTTTTTATCAGTAATTGTGAGTTTCTTATTTGTATCATTTGCCATGAGTTCCTGCCTTGGCGACGACGATCCAATCGAATATAGCCCAAATGCGTTAGTGCAGGCATTTGAACTCGACAATATATTGGGAGTGAATTATGCTTTCACGATAGATCAGCTTTCAGGAAGAATATACAATCAAGATTCATTGCCAGTTGGTTCGGATACCATTATCGACAGAATCCTAATCAAAACACTTTCGACGGCAGGATATGTCGTTGCGGTAGACGCTGCCGGTAAAGACTCGCTTTTCAACATAGAAGATTCTGTCAATTTAGTCAATACAATGGAAATACTTCCGGACGGAACATCTGGAAAACCTTTCAAATTCAGAGTATACGCCCCCGATTTAGAACACAAGAAAGAATACTCCCTCTCTGTGCGTGTACATCAACAGCAGCCGGATTCCCTGAACTGGGGCGACGGTCCGATAGCCCAGCCTTTTGCACCCGCAATTACCGGCAAACAAAAAGCAATCATTTTTGATAATAACATATTGGTTTATTCACCGGAAGCAACTGCTGTGTACTCCACCGCATTGTCCGATGGAAAGCATTGGGCCGAGAGCCCGATCAGTGGATTGCCATCAACAGACCTCACTTCAATAGTCACCTTTAAAGAAATGCTGTATGCTACAGTAAACGGTTACAGTAAAGTTTATAGTTCAAGTGACGGTAAAAGTTGGACAGATGCTCCGGCATTCGGCGAAGATGTGGTCACACTTATCGCACCGATCAGCAATATTCTTACAGGAATTAAAACCCTTAAAGAAACAAACGAAAAGAACGAAACCGAGGATGTGGAAAGGTTCTTCACGACCGATGGTAGTGAATGGAAAGTAGAAGGAATTGTCCCTCAAAATTTCCCACGCAACAATATCTCGGTAACGACTTTCAACAATGCAATCGGCGTACCTAATATAATGGTCGTAGGTAATATCGTTGAGCCGACGGAAAACGATACGGCAACTATAGCGTGGGGATATATGGAAGGCCAGGAATGGGCGGCCCTTTCAACCGAATCGTCCTATACTTGTCCCATGCTACAAGATCCGTCTATCATGTACTACGGAGATGCATTCTATATTTTCGGAAAAGATTTCAAGACTTTCTACAAGTCTGTAAACGGCATTGTATGGAATGCAGTAGAAAGTATGTTCATGTTCCCGGAGCAGGCTGCCTCAGAATCTTCTGCCACCGGAGGTTTCCGAGGTTGGGAATCTGATTATTCAATGGTAGTGGATAAAAATAATTTTATCTGGATAATGCGAAGTCAGCCCAATGAAGTTTGGCGGGGACGTTTAAACCGGTTAGGCTTTGACAGACAGTAGCCTATATACAATTTTAAAGTTAATCAGCCGTTCTATTAATGGAATAACCAAGTAATAAAACGATTATGGCATTTATCAAAAGAACGCTGATATCATGTATATGGATGCTCACTTTACCGCTTTTCAGTCTGCATGCGCAGGATGACGAAGAATATAGAATGGAATTGGGGGGCGGATTAGGAGGCAGTTTTTACATGGGTGATGCCAATTACACCACCCCATTCAAAAATATAGGAGTAGCCGGAGGATTTATGGCCAGGTTTATCATGAATCCACGAATGTCCATAAAAACCAATTTAATGGCAGGAAGAATATCCGGCAACACGAAAAATTTTAAAAACAAATACCCCGACAACGGAGAAGTTGGTTTTAAACGTACACTCTTCGACCTCGGGGCACAATTTGAATATAACTTTCTGGCATACGGTACCGGAATAGGATATAACGGAGGGCATCGTTTTACTCCTTATATATTAGGGGGAATGGGATTTACCTTCGCACCGGCACCGGCAGAAGGAGTATTTACAGTAAACTTTCCGATAGGGGTGGGAGTGAAATATAAAATAGCCCACCGCATCAATATCGGTTGCGAGTTTACCATGCGGTTCAGCTTAAGTGATAAATTAGATGTCACCAATAAAGAAGGACTGCAATTGAATGATCCGTATCGGATTAAAAGTCAGGGATGGAAGAACAAAGACAGTTATTCATATACCGTCTTTTTTGTGACATATGACCTTTTTTCCAGATGTAAAGAATGTAACAACTAAAAAGATGTCCTATACAGAGCAAATAGATTTTAGCCGGATACCTCAACATGTAGCAATTATCATGGATGGTAACGGAAGATGGGCCAAACAGCGCGGACGTGAACGCAGTTTTGGACATCAGACCGGTGCGGAAACGGTGCATGTCATTGCAGAAGAAGCAGCCCGAATGGGCATCAAGTATCTGACATTATATACTTTCTCTACAGAAAATTGGAATCGTCCGTCCGATGAAGTGGCAGCGTTGATGAGTCTTCTTTTCGATTCCATCGAAGAAGAGACCTTTATGAAGAATAACATCAGCTTTCGTATTATAGGTGATATAGAAAAGTTGCCGGAGAATGTATTGACACGCCTGAATACTTGTGTAGAACACACTTCGCACAACACCGGTATGTGTCTGGTATTAGCACTCAGCTATTCTTCACGATGGGAAATAACAGAAGCAGCCAAACAAATTGCAATACGGGTACAAAAAGGAGAAATTACTCCCGAAGAAATTACCTGCGACTGCATAGAATCACATCTGACCACTCATTTTATGCCCAATCCGGATTTGTTGATCCGAACAGGAGGTGAGATACGGTTAAGCAACTATCTTTTATGGCAGTGTGCTTATTCCGAACTCTATTTCTGTGACACTTTCTGGCCCGATTTCAGGGAAGAAGAATTGAGAAAAGCCATCTGTGATTATCAGAAACGGGAACGTCGCTTCGGCAAAACCAGTGAACAAATCAGTTAACTCAAAACTTATAATTATAACATAAATGCATTATCGTATTTCCTTCATATTCGTAACGTTTATCTGCCTGTTTGGGTTTGTATTGGCAGGCAGGGCACAAGATGCTAACACAGACGAATCTTCAAAGCCTGTTATTTTATATTCAGGAACACCCAAAAAATATGAAATAGCCGATATAAAGGTCGAAGGTGTTAAAAACTACGAGGACTATGTACTCATCGGGCTGTCCGGATTATCGGTAGGACAAACGATCTCAGTGCCGGGCGATGAAATAACAAGTGCTATCAAGCGTTATTGGCGTCATGGACTATTCTCGAATGTACAGATTACAGCCGAAAAGATAGAAGGTAACAAAATTTGGTTAAAAATCAGTCTGACCCAACGCCCGCGTATTTCGGAAATACGTTATCATGGTGTTAAAAAGTCAGAAAGGCAGGATTTGGAAACACGTTTGGGATTGGTAAAAGGCAGCCAGATTACCCCGAACTTGGTAGATCGTGCAAAAACCCTTATTAAACGTTATTTTGACGACAAAGGTTTCAAAAATGCAGAAATCATTATCTCACAAAAAGACGATGTTTCCAATGAAAACCAAGTCATTGTCGATGTAAATATTGATAAAAAAGAAAAGGTAAAAGTGCATGAAATTACGATCGTCGGCAACAAGGCCATCAAAACGTCCAAGCTGAAACGCGTAATGAAGAAAACAAATGAAAAAGGTAAACTGAAAAACCTGTTCCGTACCAAGAAATTCATCAATGAAAAATACGAAGAAGACAAACAGTTGATTATCGATAAGTATAATGAATTAGGTTACCGTGATGCGGTGATCGTTGTGGACAGTGTATCACCTTACGATGAAAAGACCGTCAATGTATATATCGAAATAGAAGAAGGAGACAAGTACTATCTTCGTAATGTAACATGGGTAGGTAACACCTTATATCCTTCCGAACAACTGAATTACCTTCTCCGCATGAAAAAGGGAGATGTCTATAATCAGAAATTATTGAATGAACGCCTTTCTACGGATGAGGATGCTATCGGTAACTTATACTATAACAACGGCTACCTGTTCTATAACCTCGACCCGGTTGAAATCAATATCGATGGAGATTCTATCGACCTTGAAATGAGAATTTACGAAGGCAGACAAGCCACCATCAATAAAATCAAGATCAACGGTAACGACCGTTTGTATGAAAATGTAGTTCGCCGTGAACTTCGTACCCGTCCCGGGCAACTGTTCAGTCGTGACGACCTCATGCGTTCTATGCGTGAAATCCAGCAAATGGGACATTTCGACCCGGAAAATATCCAACCGGATATTCAACCGGACCCGATGAACGGTACGGTTGATATCGCCTACAATCTGGTATCCAAAGCCAATGACCAGGTTGAATTCTCCGCAGGTTGGGGACAGACAGGTGTAATCGGTAAATTGAGTTTGAAGTTTACCAACTTCTCACTGGCCAATCTGCTACACCCGGGAGATAACTATCGCGGTATACTTCCGCAAGGTGACGGCCAGACATTGACCGTCAGCGGGCAAACCAATGCAAGATACTATCAATCATACAGTATCTCATTCTTCGATCCGTGGTTTGGAGGCAAACGTCCGAACTCATTCTCAGTTTCGGCTTTCTACTCCAGACAAACCGATATCAGTAGCCGCTATTACAACGATAGCTATTATAATAACTATTACAACAGTATTTATAGTGGTTATGGCGGATATGGCATGTACAACTACGGAAACTACAACAACTACGAGAACTACTATGACCCTGACAAATCGATCCAGATGTGGGGACTTTCAATCGGTTGGGGTAAACGTCTAAAATGGCCGGATGACTATTTTACGCTTTCAGCAGAATTGGCATACCAACGTTATATATTGAAAGACTGGCAGTATTTCCCTGTTACAGACGGTAAATGCAACAACATCAGTCTGAACCTGACATTGGCCCGTAGTTCTATAGACAATCCGTTGTTCCCGCGCCAAGGCTCCGAATTCTCATTGTCGGCACAGATTACACCACCGTATTCTCTGTTTGACGGAAGAGATTACAAAGGATACTATAATTCCAATGGTAGCATTACTCAAGACAATAGAAACAAGCTATACAATTGGATTGAGTACCATAAATGGAAATTCAAAGCAAAAACTTATACAGCTTTGATGGACTATACCACTCATCCTAAATCTTTGGTACTGATGAGTCGTGTTGAATTCGGTTTATTGGGACACTACAATAAATACAAGAAGTCTCCATTCGAAACATTTGATGTAGGTGGCGACGGTATGACGGGATACTCGAGCTATGCTACGGAAAGTATTGCATTACGTGGATACGAAAACAGTTCGTTGACACCTTACGGTAGCGAAGGTTATGCATACACCCGTTTGGGCATCGAATTAAGATATCCGTTAATGCTGGAAACAAGTACTAACATTTATGTGTTAGGTTTCTTAGAAGCCGGTAATGCATGGAACGATATCAATAAATTCAATCCGTTCGACTTGAAACGTTCTGCCGGTGTCGGTGTACGTATCTTCCTTCCGATGATTGGTATGATGGGTATCGACTGGGCTTACGGTTTCGATAAAGTATTCGGTAGCAGCAGTGCCGGTGGTAGTCATTTCCACTTCGTACTGGGTCAAGAATTCTAATTGTTTCATTAAAAAAACTAAACATTATGAGAAAGTCTGTTCTATTTATCATGATGCTGTTTGCTGTCAGTCTGACAGCCAGCGCACAGAAATTTGCTCTGATTGATATGGAATATATCCTAAAGAATATTCCCGCTTACGAGCGTGCTAACGAACAGTTGAACCAATCCTCCAAGAAATGGCAAAGTGAAGTAGAAACGCTTGCCAAAGAGGCTCAAACACTGTATAAGAATTATCAATCGGAAACAGTATTTCTTTCTGAAGAACAAAAGACCAAGAAAGAAGAAGAGATTGTAGCAAAGGAGAAAGAAGCTGCAGAGTTGAAACGTAAATATTTCGGTCCGGAAGGCGAACTCTTCAAGAAAAGAGAAAGTTTGATGAAGCCTATTCAGGATGAAATATACAACGCTGTAAAAGAACTGGCGGAACAGAAAAGTTACTCTGTTGTAGTAGACAGAGCATCAGCAGCAAGTATCATTTTTGCATCTCCGCGCATTGATATAAGTAATGAAGTGCTGGCAAAGTTAGGATATTCAAATTAATTTCATACATTTGCAAGCGATAACCGGAAAGTAATCATTAAAATAAATAATAAAACTATGCTAAAGAAAATTGCACTATTAATTATGTTAGTACTCCCGATGGGTGTATTTGCACAATCAACACTTAAGTTCGGTCACATGAATTCGACTGATATTATTCCTACAATGCCCGAATATACAAAAGCCATTTCGGAATTGCAGGCTTTGGAAAAAAACTACACAGATGAAATTCAACGGACTCAAGCAGAATTCACAAAAAAATATCAGGAATTCCAGCAAGCAATAGCAAAAGATTCTCTACCGCAAAACATTGCAGAAAGAAGACAGAAAGAATTGCAGGATATGGCTGAAAGACAAGAACAATTCCAGCAGGAAGCACAACAGGGAATGCAAAAAGCACAGCAAGAGAAAATGGCTCCTGTATATCAGAAGTTAGACAATGCGATCAAAGCTGTAGGTGAAGCAGAAGGTGTTATCTATGTTTTCGATCTTGCGCGTACGCAAATACCTTATATCGGTGCTCAAAGTATCGATCTTACCACTAAAGTAAAAGCTCAGCTCGGAATTAAATAAAAGAACGACAGCTTAAGTTTTTTATAAGCAACAAATAACAGACAAAGCGAGCTACAAGCAACAAGTTACCGGCAATTTCGACTTAAAATGCCATTTGTAACTTGTAGCTTGTAGCTCGTAACTTTTCCATCATCATGAAACCAAACCTCTCACAAGCCCCCGGCCCTATCGGAGTATTCGATTCGGGTTATGGCGGACTGACCATTTTAAGTAAAATCAGGGAAGCCCTGCCTCAATATGATTACATCTATTTGGGAGACAACGCCCGTGCCCCTTATGGCACACGTTCCTTTGAGATTGTTTATGAATTTACCCTCCAAGCTGTAAATAAATTATTTGAAATGGGATGTCATCTGGTAATTCTGGCATGCAACACAGCTTCGGCAAAAGCGCTGCGTACTATACAAATGAATGATTTACCGGATATAGATCCCCAACGGAGAGTGCTCGGAGTGATCCGCCCTACAGTAGAATGTATAGGCGACATGACTCACAACCGCCACGTAGGGGTATTTGCCACGGCGGGTACCATCAAATCAGAGTCATATCCTCTGGAGATACATAAATTATTTCCGGACATTCATGTCAGTGGAGAAGCTTGCCCGATGTGGGTGTCATTGGTAGAAAACAATGAAGCCAACGACCCCGGAGCCGATTATTTTATTAAAAAGTACACGGACATTCTGTTAGAAAAAGATCCTCTGATCGATGCGATCATATTAGGATGCACACACTATCCGTTATTACTACCTAAAATAAGGCAGTTTGTACCCAGCAATATCAAGGTCGTTTCTCAAGGCGAATATGTTGCTGCAAGCCTGAAAGATTACCTTTATCGCCATCCGGAAATGGCAGCCAAATGCACAGAAGGCGGAGAATGCACGTTTTATACGACAGAAGCAGAAGAAAAATTCACCGAATCCGCATCTACTTTTTTGAATGAGAGAATAAGTGTCAAACGGATAACACTTGAATAAACCGATTGAGTAATCCGTACGCTCTCCATATAATATAAGCCCTCTCTGTATCTTGTTTATACAAAGAGGGCTTTATCTTTATCATATGATTTCATTAACACGATTTCATTAATCTAACGTGAGCTCGATATAACTCACGTTAACCTAACACTTATAAGGGAATAGATCCATCAAAGATTGTAATGGTCACCTTGTCACCTTTCACAACCGCCTTATAATTTTCTCCTGATTTCAACAGTACGGTTTCGGCTACTGTAGCAGTATAAGCCCTACCGTCACTCAACTGCACTTGGAAAGGAGTTCCTTTTTCAATTTTTTGTGGCAGAAGGTTAATAGCAATAATCGCTTTTACACCTCTTGTCGTGCTATTCGCTACACATTCAAATTTAGTATATTCCTTTTCGTCAAGAGTAGTAACAGAACCATCTTTCAAGTTCTGAACACCTTTATTCTTTAACAAAGCACCGACCTCAATACTGCCCGGATAAGGATTGCCATCCTCCTCAAGAACTTCTACTGCCAAAGGGACCATCACGCGTTTAAACTGAAGACATACCTGCTGCTGACCGTTGACCGCTTTCGCCTGCCCGAACAAATAATCATCCGTTCCTCCTTTCAATACACGAGTCTCCGCACCGGATACATCTTCCGGCAAACGCGGGTAATGGGCATAAAAGAGAACCTCATCCGCCTTTCCGAATTCTTCCCATGAACGAGTATCTTCTCTGAGGTTAAACACTGTAAACGCATCATCCAATTCGGTACGCATTGAAATCACATCAATGGAAGTACCACCGGCCCGTGATAGAACTTCATCACCAATCACAACACTGGTGAAGTTAATCGTTCGAGCGGTTATCAACTCTTCCGATTCATTTTGCTGACAGCTCCAAAGGCAACTCAACGCCAGACTCATAAGAAATACTTTTGTTTTCATTTGTTAGGGTATTAAATATATAAAAACTAAGAATATGGTATTATAAATACAAAACGACACCCTTTCGTGTACTTAGAATCAAGAGTCAGACTCCCTCCCAACTTATCTGCAATTCCCCGACAGATCGAGAGTCCCAGTCCGGTACCCTGCGAATAACTGTCAAGTTTGGCAAATCTGGAGAAAACCGCCTCCTGCTTTTCCAAAGGAATGCCAGGCCCTGTGTCGGTTATAGTAAAACAGATCCGCTGTCCCTCCTTCATTATATTATATGCCAATGTTATATCACCCGACGGAGTGAATTTTGCAGCATTATGCAGCAAGTTCACCAACACCTGCATGATACGCTCCGGATTACTTTTCACGATAAATTCTTCACGGGCCGGCTGGAAATGCAATTCCACTCCCTCTTGCACATCTTTACGAATATTATCCACACTCAACTTACAACAGTCATTTATATTGGTCATGATATCAGCCGGCATCTTTCCGGTCTTATCCAGATCAGACAACTCGAGCACATCTGTTATCAGCCGAAGGAGGTTATTACTGTTCTCCTCTATAATAGAAGCATATACCTTAGTATCCGGATCATCCTGATAGCGGTCTCCCAATATTTGAGAGAATCCCACAATCGAATTTAACGGTGTACGAATTTCGTGCGACATACTTTGTATAAACAACGTTTTCATCTGGCTGGCGGTCTCTGCCGCATTTTTTGCTTTCCGTAATTCTTCCTCCGAATGGAGAAGCCGTTTATTCAAGCGATTCTCACGATACAAAAATATAAATACGAAAACCAGTAAGGTAACCAGCGAAATTATGAGAAGTTGCTTATTATGCAGTTCTTTTTTCTGTGCCTGAAGCACTAACTCTTTTTTCTCGGCATTCAATCTTTCCATATTGACCAGAGTGGCAAATCCACTGATGGATTGTTCTTCATTACTTTGTCTTATGGAATCTTCCAGCAAAATATATTTGGCCAAAAAATCCGTTGCAAGATCCTTTCGCCCCATCGCCCGATATATTTCACCTTTCATACGATAATGGCTGCCTTGCAACGCATGTTCGTTAAGCCGCAGTTCTTCCTCTATTTGTTTATCGGCAGCCACCAAAGCTTTCTGATATTGTTTGGTTTGCTTGTAATAGAAGACTTCATTCTCGTAGTAAAGCTTCTTATAAATATCCAGTTTTTTATCCTCTTCGACCAGCACTTTGGCCTCCTGCAATCTATTCCAAGCCTCGCCCGGATTATCTATGGCAAGATAATAGTGTACATATCCCAATTTTGCAGAAAAAACATGCGTACTTGCATTGGCCGTAGATTCCGCTTTTTTCAGCATTTCGAGAGCTTTAGAAATATCCCCCTGGTTGATATAGTATTTGGCTACCTCCGTATAAGAAGTTGAAATATTATAATTATCAACATGATAAGTTTCAGTCAGTTCGATTCCTTTCAGGCAATATTCAATAGCCAGACTCTTCAAATCTTTGATTTCATAAATCTGATACAGACTGTTATAACAATAAAGCAATCCGATTTTACTATCTCTTTTTTGTGCATCCTTAAGCATTTCCTGAGCCTCATACAAGGCAATATTACTTTTTCCTGTTTTGAGATAATATAAAATCAAACGGTTGTTCCAAACGAAATAATAGTATTTAGGCTGATTGGTTTTCTCCGCAAACTCCTTAACCACCTTCGTATAATGAATGATACTGTCTTCTTCATCTCCCTTAAAATAATAATGGTCTAATTTCAGAGTCAATGCTACAGCTTGCATGCGCTGATCTCCTTTTTTTTCAGACATCCAATATAATGTATCCGCCATGTGAAGAACTTTCGAATCACCGACATTCTCCTGACAACGCTGAAAGTAAGAATAAAGTTCACTATCTACATTAAACTCTTTTTCTTCTTGCGCACAGACTGTACAACAAAGAATAAGAGAAATGACAAATAATATTCTCCGAGAGGGGATCGTTCTCATATTTCTGCAAGATTAATGGCGTGGTTGTGTTTCGCAAATATACATCTATTTTTGACGTTTAGGCAATAAATTGATTAATTTATTCACTTTATTGTGTATTTTGCTCACACTATTAAGAAAAGCAGAAACAAAGAGTTCTCTTTTTGTGCCCGTCCACAGTTACTATCCAAAGCGTTTCAAACAGTGTGTAAAGGATACGAAACATACATAGAGTGCTGTATTATCGAAAATAAACAAAATAGTCTCTTACTTTTTCATCTCCCGATGCCATTTTTCTGAAATTATCGTGTACATTTGTAGAAGTATAAACACCTTAATACCCCAAAAAATTATGAAAGAAGAAGATAATAGCCGTTTAGTTGAAGTGTTTTCCGGTTCGAGATGGGAAGCAGAACTCATCAAAGGTCTGCTTGAAAGCAATGAAATAGCAGCCGCCTTGAAAGACGGCCTCATCACAACGATAGCTCCCTATATCAGCCCTACCGTATCTGTAATGGTGACAGAGGACTGTTATGAACCTGCAATGGAAATTATAAGAAACCGCGAGAAAGCAGAAAACGATTAAGACGATCGAGCGCCTCGCGGATATTCTCTAACGAGTTGGCATACGAAAAACGAACGTATCCCTCTCCTCCTGTACCGAAGTCGATTCCCGGTGTAATTCCAACATGTGCCTGCTCCAATACTTCGAAAGCAAATTTATAAGAATCCTTTGTAAATTTGCGGGCATCGGCAAAAATATAAAAAGCCCCTTTAGGTTCGACCTGGATACCGAATCCCATTTCGCGAAGGCGCCCGATCATGTATCGACGGCGCTCGTCATAGGTAGCACGCATTCTTTCCACATCAGGGGCAGCATACCGAAGCGCAGCAATACCGGCTTGCTGAGCTATACTGGGAGCACAGATAAAAAGATTCTGCTGTAATTTCTGTAAAGCCCGCATGCAAGTTTTAGGCGCTATCACATAGCCGAGCCGCAATCCGGTCATGGCAAAACGTTTTGAAAAACCATTCAGAACAAATGCCTGATCCGTAAATTCCAGAATACTACGGGCACGTCCTTCATAAACCAATCCATGATAAATCTCATCCGAAATCACAGGAACTCCAAGCCCGGCAATCTCTTTCAAAAAACGATCTTCCAATAAAAGTCCGGTAGGATTCATCGGAGAATTGATGAAAATAGCTGCCGTACGGGTCGTGATAAACTTTTTGATATCTTCTATATTGTATTGTAACCCGTTTTCCGGACGAAGCGGAACCAACACAGGTTTTGCCTGTGCGGCCAGCACAAAATTGCGATAACAGGCATAACCGGGATTGGAAAGAATCACCTCGCTGTCCGGACGGCAAAGCAGCAACAAAACCAGCAGGATAGCCGGCGAAGAACCGGAAGTCACCACAATACAATCGGGGTCTACCGTCACCCCGTATTCCTGCTGATGAAAAGCAGCAATTTCCTTCCTCAATTCAGGATCCCCCAAAGAGTGAGTGTAATGAGTCAAATGAGAATCATACGCTTTCTTAGCTGCTTCGGCAACACAGACAGGAACATCAAAATCGGGTTCACCTACTTCCAGATGAATAATATCGATACCTTGTTTCTGCAATTCATTGGCACGTTCCAATACGTCCATAACGATGAACGAGGTCATTTGTTCCACCTGAGGGTTAGTCTGCTTCATGGGTCTACTTGTTTTTTCGGGGTACAAAGATACGCATTTTTCAACCTAAATAATGCCGGGACAGGTCTTTTCATTCATGAGATTAAGTTGATTTCACACCCGCCTAACTTTCATTACGATAAAAAGTCCTATATTTGTGCTTTCAAATCGTTAGCAAAATGAAACAAGAGTTTACAAGAATTGCCGTAAAGGTAGGAAGTAATGTACTGACACGCCGGGATGGGACATTGGATGTAACCCGCATGTCAGCCCTTGTCGACCAGATAGCCGAACTGCACAAGGCGGGCGTAGAAGTAATCCTCATCTCTTCGGGTGCCGTAGCCTCCGGCCGTAGCGAAATACGGACTCTAAAGAAGCTGGACAGCATAGACCAGCGTCAACTCTTCTCGGCCGTAGGCCAAGCGAAACTAATCAACCGGTATTATGAATTATTCCGCGATCATGGTATCCCGGTGGGACAAGTGCTGACTACCAAAGAGAGTTTCGGCACACGACGCCATTACCTGAACCAAAAAAACTGCATGACAGTCATGCTGGAAAACGGAGTAATTCCTATAGTAAACGAAAACGATACCATCTCGGTCACCGAACTGATGTTCACCGACAATGACGAACTATCCGGTCTCATCGCTTCGATGATGGACACGCAGGCACTTATCATTTTAAGCAACATAGATGGTATTTACAATGGTTCTCCCAACGACCCGTCTTCTTCCGTCATCCGGGAAATCGGCCGCGGCAAAGACCTGTCGAGCTATATACAAACCAGTAAGTCGAGTTTTGGCAGAGGTGGCATGCTGACAAAGACCAACATCGCACGCAAAGTAGCCGACGAAGGCATTACCGTCATCATTGCCAATGGAAAACGGGATAATATCCTGGTCGACATTCTGCAAAAGCCGGAAGAAACCCTTTGCACCCGCTTCACCCCGTCGCAGGAACCGGTATCCAGTATAAAAAAATGGATTGCACACAGTGAAGGCTTTGCCAAAGGTGAAATACATATGAACGAATGCGCCACGGAAGTTTTGAATTCGGACAAGGCCGTGAGCATATTACCGGTCGGTATCACCCGTATTGAAGGCGATTTCGAAAAAGATGACATTGTGCGCATCATTGACTTTCGCGGGAATGCAGTAGGAGTAGGTAAAGCAAACTGCGACTCCGCACAGGCCCGTGAAGCAATGGGGAAGCATGGCAAAAGACCTGTAGTGCACTATGATTATCTGTATATAGAATAATAGATTTTAGAGCCCAAAGATATGAACCTCAAAGAAACATTTACCGCCGTACAGGCAGCCAGCCGGAAACTGGCTCTACTGGACGACCAAACAATCAACCGGATACTGAATGCGGTAGCAGATGCCGCCATCGCCGAAACTCCGTTCATCTTAAGCGAGAATGCAAAAGATCTCGCACGAATGGAACAGAGCAATCCGAAATACGACCGGTTGAAGTTGACGGAAGCACGGCTAAAAGGAATTGCAGCCGATACTCGTAACGTGGCTACCCTCCCCTCGCCATTGGGACGGGTATTGAAAGAAACCGTCCGCCCCAATGGAATGAAACTGACAAAGGTCTCTGTCCCGTTCGGTGTCATCGGCATCATTTATGAAGCGCGCCCCAACGTCAGTTTCGATGTATTTTCCCTTTGTCTCAAAAGCGGCAACGCCTGTATCCTGAAAGGAGGAAGTGATGCCGACTGCTCCAACCGGGCCATAGTCAGCGTTATCCACGATGTGTTAAAGCGTTTCGGTGTAGATACACATATCGTAGAACTCCTGCCGGCCGACCGGGAAGCCACGGCGGAACTCCTGCATGCCGTAGGATATGTAGATCTCATCATTCCGCGCGGCAGCAGTAATCTGATAAATTTTGTACGCGAGAATGCAACGATCCCTGTCATTGAAACAGGGGCGGGTATCTGCCATACTTATTTCGACGAATATGGAGATACGGCCAAAGGAGCCGCCATCATCAATAATGCAAAAACACGCCGCGTCAGTGTATGCAACGCACTGGATTGCGTTCTCATCCACGAGAAGCGACTGAACGACTTGCCGGAAATCTGCAAAAAATTACAAGACAGCAACGTCATTATCTTTGCCGACCCCCAAGCCTACCACAGTCTGGAAGGGCATTATCCGCCGGCACTCTTGAAACCGGCTACCCCGGAAAGCTTCGGCACAGAATTTCTGGACTATAAGATGGCAATCAAAACCGTGAAAAGTATTGAAGATGCCTTGGGGCATATTGCAGAATACAGTTCCAAGCACAGCGAAAGCATCATCACAGAAAATAAGGAATGCGCCGCCCTATTCAGCAAAATTGTAGATGCCGCTTGTGTATATACCAATGTATCCACGGCCTTTACCGACGGAGCACAATTCGGATTGGGAGCCGAAATCGGTATCAGTACGCAAAAATTGCATGCTCGCGGTCCGATGGCACTCGAAGAAATAACCTCCTACAAATGGATCATTGAAGGAGACGGACAAACGAGGGAGAGTTGAGAAGAGATGAGAGAGGGAAGAATGGAGATGGGAGAAATATAATTAAAAAAATAGAGAGATATGAAGAAATTTACTTGTGTACAGGACATAGGCGATTTAAAAATCGCCTTGGCCGAAGCATTTGAGATTAAAAAAGACCGTTTTAAATATGTAGAGTTGGGAAGAAATAAGACTTTGATGATGATCTTCTTCAATTCCAGCCTGCGTACACGCCTGAGTACCCAAAAGGCGGCACTCAATTTAGGGATGAATGTTATTGTTCTCGACATTAATCAGGGGGCATGGAAACTGGAAACCGAACGGGGAGTTATCATGGATGGCGACAAACCGGAACATCTGCTGGAAGCCATTCCGGTGATGGGGTGTTATTGCGACATCATAGGCGTACGCTCTTTTGCACGTTTCGAGAATCGTGATTATGACTATGAAGAAGTAATCATTAACCAGTTCATCAAATACTCCGGTCGTCCGGTGTTCTCGATGGAAGCAGCCACGCGCCATCCGTTGCAGAGTTTTGCCGACCTTATCACCATTGAAGAATACAAAAAAACCGCTCGGCCGAAAGTGGTCATGACTTGGGCACCCCATCCCCGTCCATTGCCACAAGCCGTACCGAATTCGTTTGCCGAATGGATGAATGCAACCGATTACGATTTTGTAATTACCCATCCCGAAGGTTATGAACTCGATCCGAAGTTTGTAGGCCGTGCAAAGGTGGAATACGACCAAATAAAAGCTTTCGAAGGAGCCGACTTTATCTATGCCAAGAATTGGGCTGCCTATACAGGTGACAATTACGGACAGATCTTAAGCAAAGACCGCGAGTGGACGGTAAGTGACCGCCAGATGGCAGTGACCAACCATGCTTATTTCATGCACTGTCTGCCTGTACGCCGTAATATGATCGTAACGGACGATGTCATCGAAAGCCCGCAGTCTATCGTCATACCGGAAGCTGCCAATCGTGAAATATCGGCCACAGTCGTATTGAAAAGACTACTGGAAGGATTGCAATAAGCAGCCTCAACACAGCATATCACAACAACAAAAGCTCCGGTTATCCGGCGGGAATACCGCAGACAACCGGAGCTTTTTCACTAAAACCATATTCAGCCTTCAACAGGCTATCCCAACACTACTGAAAGAATATCTTCTTCCCGTTTCTTATATAAATACCTCTCTGAGGATTCTGAACCACCCTACCGGACAAATCATAGATAATGCCATCTTCATCGGCAGCCTTACTAATCGTCTCCTCGATACCGGTCGAACTTGAAGCAGGTGTCAGATTTATATAGAAAAGATTATGCGAATCCGCCTTTGTCAATTCGTGCGAGCCGGCAGCTAATTTATAGGTAAGGATACCGTCTGAATCGCTTGCAACTTTCGTCCCGTCAATTTTAATATTAGGTGTTTTATCAGCTTTTCCAAAAACCAAAGTCAGCGTCATTTCCTCCTCTATTGTGAATTTTACAGAAGTGGCACTTTCCATTTTCAAACACCAATCATACTCCGTCCCGTTTACAGTTACCGAACCTTTATCTTTAGAATAGTTGCCTGTTACCGTATAAAAATCATTGGACGGTTTCTTATCAGCCGTGAAATAACAGGAATAATCGCCGTCCACCGGCGGCACAGGTTTATCATCACCGTCGCCATCGCCATCACCGTCACCATCACCGTCACCACCGGAAGTATCGCCGAAAACACCAACCAATTGAGAAGTATAATTAGTGATTGCAGACTTCAACGCAGTATTTACAGCAGACGAAGCGTCGTCAACCGCATTGTCAAAAGACCATTTAAAATCACCGTGCTGCATACGTCCGGCACCATATTGTCCGGAAACAATTCCCGGAATATCCGTTGCCACATCAACAGCGTATGTATACATCTTGCTCTTATCCGTATCAAAATTATTATAAGACGTACCTCCGGAAAGAGTCACATAAGAAGCCGGTACAACTTCATCACGTGTTTCCGCCTCATAACAATCAAAACTTGTAGCTGATTGCTTGTGTGTCACAAGTTTAAAATTGGAGGATTTCTCCGCGTAAACATTCCCATATGCTTTGATCATCCCACCGGTCTCTCCGCTAAAAGTTGCATTTTTCTCTCCATTTACAATATCTGTACCCTGCAAAGAAATCATCATCGGCTTATTTGTATTACGGAAATAGTTACTTTCTACAAATACGTTCGAACCGGTAGTAGCTCCCACCCCATATTTTGAGATACCGTCAAAATAATTGTTGTATACATGTACGGTCATTGTACGCACACGAGGATGGCGCGAATCCGAGTGATCGAACCAATTATGATGATAGCTGATAAAATTCTCTCCCGTTTCGGATGTCATACCACAAAGAGCCATCTTACCCGAATCCCAAAAACGGTTGTAAGAGAAAGTCATATATTTGGAATCTGCCTTACAATCCAAAGAACCGTCACCTTTAGCCTGGTCCGAAGCACTACCGGTTTTACCATAAAAGAAATCAATATTATGCACCCAGCAATTACTATTATCCGTATCCAACGAGATACAATCATCCATACAGAGCATAATCGCAAAGTTTCTGATTTCAATACTCTTGCAATTTCTCAGCAAAATGCCGAATCCCCGGATTGTAGCATCATTTCCCACTCCCTCAAGGGTGATGTTCATCTCGCTGTTCGCATTCTTTCCTTTAATCTGTAATCCCTCCGCACTACTGGAAAAATGGTCCATGTCATTTGCTTCAATCAGGCCGATGATACGAATTACCAAAGGTGTCGTATCATACCCTTTCTGACGTGCATCGATAATGGTTTGAAGTCCAGTGAAGGTTTCAACCTTGCCCTTATTGTCTGTGACAACAGGACAGGTCACCGTTTTAGCGGTCTTAGAGGTAACATAAAGCACTTTAGCATTATCCTTCAATGTTCCGTCATCCTTATATGCACCTACACCCGAATAATTGAAATGAGCAAATCCCGCACGATCGTGCGCTTTCACTTCAAATGTAGAAGACTCAACAGCCTGACCGGTCATTTCCGTTCCCTCTTCATCCACCGGTACTATTTTAAATTGATAAGTTCCGGCTTTGACACCTATCACATCCGCACGCCCGTAATCTCCATAATTACGTACCAGTTCCGCATCCAATTTGGAATAAGAACCGTCAACCGACTTACAATAAACGCTATAGGTAGAAGCCCCTTCTACCAGATTCCAAGTGACATAGCCCGATTCGAACCAGCCTCCCACCTCTTTGATGGAAGTAGCAGCCGATAAAGCCATCGGCATTAATAAGGCAAAGGCAAACAAAAGTAAAGTTTTGAATTTCATAGTCTCCAATTTTATTAATTATATATTCAATGAAAAAAATCGCGGGTTTGACGACTGCAAGATTACGGAGAACTACGAAAACCCATGTGTAATAATAAGCCTTTTATGTAGAAAAAACGGTTTGCCGGGCTTTATCACCCAACAAACCGCTTTATAGTAAGCCTCTCCCCGCCCTCTCCGTGGGAGAGGGAGTAAGAAATGACTCGCAAACAATTGATTAGCAGTACTAACTTTGGCTCCCTCTCCCACGGAGAGGGTTGGGGAGAGGCTGTTTACTGTTCAATTGCCTTTCCTGCCTGCTGCCAGGCATTAAATCCTTTATCCAATTCAAAAACCTGATATCCCCGTTCACTCAAAATATCAGCCGCCTTCTTACTACGCTTTCCACTGCGACAATAAACCGCCACCGGCCTGTCTTTCTGAAGAGTAGAATCGGCAATGGCAGCAAACGAATCATCAAGCACGTTGATATTGATCGAAGCAGGGATACGTCCTTCCGAATATTCGGCCAAAGTACGAACATCCAGACGTTGCACATCGGAAGCTTCTATCAGAGACTCAAAGTCATTCACCGACAGCGACTTAAACTCGCCCTTCTGCTGGCAAGAGAAAAGCGTAGAGAAAAACAGGAAAACTCCTGTAAACAATTTATTCATCTTTGATATTTTTTATCGGGTTAGTATTAAGTTCGTTTCAGCCAGATTATTTAGCAGCCAGATAATTAGTCAACGGATTCGCATACATCAGCAACATCTTTTCGCGCAGAAACGGAATATCTTTATTCGGGATATCGATCTTGCCCAGTTGCTGCTCTATATAGTTTTCAAAATGAGCCTTTTCTTCCGGAGTATAGTAACCGGTAAATTCATCGGTCCCCGTCCGTAAATCATGAGCGATGTAATTACCCGGATACAAACGGTAACTGGCATGAATACGTTGGTCTATCAATGAAGAAATGTGCGCAAACAGCTCCGTCTTCGGCAAGCTGCGATCCATCTTTTCAAGAACATCATTTATGCAGGGAGCAGCCTGGAAATGTACTTTTCCCTTATAGCCGAACAGCCCCGTTTCCATATTACGCAAATCATCCTGCGTCGTTTTCTTATATCCCTCGATATCCCTTTTCAACTGAAACTCCTGCGCCTTGAGAAAATCGCAAGGGTCATATTCATACGAGATCGCCATCGGAGCTATGTTTATCTCCATCAGACGGTCTATAAGATCCCCTTCACCACCCATAGCCAACATCTTGAGCACGCTGTCCTGCGTACGGTCATTGGAGTCCTTGGCACGTCCTTCGCGCTGTGCAATCCAGACGGATTGATTCTTCTCCAGGATTGTGTAATGGATGTATCGTGACATGCGGGCAGAAGATTCCAGCATCTGACGCATGGTCAGCGCACGCTGCACAATAAACGACTTATTGACACGGACAAACTTCTTGATCCACGGATAGATCAGCAGATTGTCTCCGATCGCAATTTCTACTGTATCCATGCCCTGGTCCACAAGCAAAATCGAAAGGAAGCCCGAATCAAGAATGATATCCCGATGGTTGGTTATATACACATACGCCTTCTTTTTATCCGGTAGTGCCGTATGATCGAGAGTCAGGCCATTCGTATGCCTTTCGGACAGTTTCCAAAGGATATCATAGCAGAAGGTCTTCTGGAAATCCAGCTTTGTTTTGCAAGCACGTATTTTCTGGGCCAGAATCTCAAAAGGCACATTCGGTATCACAGTACAAGCGGCTTTCTGAAATGCCGGATCGGCAATTAATTCCTCGAATATACGGGGAAGTTCTTCGTCGTGATAAGGACGGATTTCATCAAACTCTGTTGTATTCATAACGCGTCACTAAAATTTATTCTCTATTATATCAGTCATTACATCCTTTATATCCAATCCGGCAGCACGCACTTGTTGTGGAATAAAACTGGTAGCTGTCATTCCGGGAGTCGTATTTACTTCAAGCAGGTTTATCTTATCACCGGCTGTAATGATGTAATCGACACGGATAATTCCCGAGCATCCCAAGATGTCATAAATGGCAGAAGTCAACGTTTGTACACGGCGTGTCAACTCATCGGAAATACGGGCCGGAGTAATCTCATCCACTTGTCCGTTGTATTTGGCATCGTAATCGAAAAATTCATTGTCGGTTACCACCTCCGTTATAGGAAACACTACTGATTTCTGTTTTGTTTTGTAGCAACCGCAAGTTATTTCAGTACCATCCATGAACGCTTCTACCAGCACTTCCTGCGCTTCACTGAATGCTTTCAGAATGGCGGGCTGTATTTGTTCACGGGTTTTCACTTTCGTCACTCCAAAGCTGGAACCTCCTAAACTCGGCTTGATAAAGCAGGGCAGACCGATTTTCTCTATCACGTCTTCATCCGAAACGGTTTGCCCCTGGCGAAGCAGTAACGACTCGGATATCCGAATACCGAAAGCCTTGAGATACTGGTTACAGATAAACTTATCATAAGTCATGGCAGCCGCCAATACTCCACAGCAGGAATAAGGGATACGCATCATATCGAAATACCCCTGAAGACGCCCGTCTTCACCCGGAGTGCCGTGAATAGTGATATAGGCGAAATCAAACTTCACCTTTTCCGCCCCTTTCATGAAGCTAAAATCATTGCGGTCTACCGGCGCCTTGCGTCCATCAGGCAGTTGCACTTCCCAACGGAGCCCTTCCATCTCGACGATATACAAATCATACTTCTCCTTGTCTATAAAAGAGTATATCCCCTGTGCACTACGCAGGGATACATGAAATTCGGAGGTATCACCTCCTGCCACGATAGCAATTGTGCGTTTCATTCTATTTCTCTGTTACTTATATAGCTTCTCCACTTCTCTATCAACCGGCTCATATCATCGGGCATTTCCGAGGTGAAATACATCTCCTCTCCCGTAACAGGATGTACGAACCCCAATGTCATGGCATGCAAAGCCTGCCGTGGACAAGTGTCAAAGCAGTTATTTACGAATTGTTTGTATTTACTAAAATGAGTCCCTTTCAGAATCTCATGTCCGCCATACCGTTCGTCATTGAACAATACATGGCCGATATGCTTCATGTGGACCCTGATCTGATGCGTACGCCCTGTCTCCAGGATACACTCCACCAACGTCACATAGCCCAAACGTTCGAGCACACGATAGTGCGTCACGGCATGTTTGCCGACAGTAGGATCGGACATGACCGCCATCTGCATCCTGTCCTTCGGGTTACGGGCGATATTGCCGACGATCGTCCCTTCGTCCTGCTCCACATTTCCCCATACCAATGCACGATAACGCCGTTTCGTCGTTTTATTAAAAAACTGGATTCCGAGATTCGTTTTCGCATCCGGTGTTTTTGCAATGACCAGCAATCCGGAAGTATCCTTGTCGATACGGTGTACCAAACCTACGTGGGGATCGTTGGCATCATAGTCAGGATTGTCCTTCATATGCCATGCCAGCGCATTGACCAGTGTACCGTGATAATTTCCATGCCCCGGATGTACCACCAGACCGGGCGGCTTATTCACCACCATTACATATTTATCTTCATATACGATGTCGAGGGGAATATCTTCCGGAATAATTTCATTCTCATAACGCGGACGGTCCATCATCACCGTAATCACATCCAACGGCTTCACCTTATAGCTACTTTTCACCGGTTTCCCGTTGGCCCTTACCAAACCGTCTTCGGCAGCCTTCTGGATACGGTTGCGCGAAGCATTGACAATACGCTCGAACAAATATTTGTCGACTCTCATCATCGCCTGCCCTTTATCCACAACCACCCGAAAGTGTTCGTACAACTGGGCATCCGCTTCCTCTCCGACAGGTTCTATATCATCAATATCATTCTCTATATCGTCCGGCAATTCCTCTATCATACAGTTTTCTTTCTAAATCTTGACAGGTATCCACTTAAAACCACGAATCATCAACCGGTGATTCATGACTATCCATTATGCTGTCTGCATTTTGAATGGAATCATTATCCACAGGCAACTCCTCTCCATCTCCCACCAACAGCGTCAGAGTGGCTCCTACGGGAACCTTATCCCCCATCTCCAATTGCCGGCCCATATACTTCACTCCATACACCCAGTCCTTTTCTCCGGGAATCATTTCATTCTCAGACAGTTTAAATCCCGCAGCCAATATTTTAGCCTGTGCCTGGCGCATCGAACTATTGTCCGCTACATCCGGCACGGGACGCAAAGGAATATTCAATGTATTGATAGTCAGATAAATTATTCTTCCCTCTTTTACTTTTTGCCCCACCGACGGGGTTACATCCAAAATACTTCCGGCCGGCTTATTCTTCACATAACTGGAATCCGATACAACACAAACCAACCCATGATTACGGAAAAGCATTTCCGCTTCATCAATTGTCATGCCTTTGACATTCGGCACTACGACAGCCTCGCCGTGACGGGTATAACTATCCAGCCATTTCAATACTCCGAAAAACAACAGGCAAACCACTGCCACCATTGCCATCAGATTTAACCAAAAGTATTTATTGGCCTTGAACGAAAAAAATTCCTTTATTGTCATAAATCTTAGCTGTTAATCCGCGTCAAAGATACAATTTTAACTACACAGTAGCATAGAGTTTGCATAGTTTTTCATTTCCGGAGACAGGGCGAGATACGTTAAGTTCGTTTCATACTATTGAAACGAACGGTTCCTCTTTATTGAAACCAACAGTTTCAATAGCATGGAACGAACGGTTTCATCCGTATGGAACGAATGGTTTCATTAAGTGAAACGAATGGTTCCACACCGAGAAACCCGGCCTGACATGCCGGGATACCCCGGATACCCTAACACAGTACGAATGGTCACCTCCGAAACGACAGGTCACCTGCCGGCATAAAAAAAGAAGCAAAGACAATGTCTTTACTTCTTCAATTTCGTTTTTTACAACTCTGCAGAAGAATTCCTTATGCTTTCACTCCGTTGTATTCGTCAGAAACAGTCAGCTTCTTACGACCTTTAGCACGACGTGCAGCCAATACTCTACGGCCGTTAGCAGTTGCCATTCTCTCACGGAAACCGTGTTTGTTTTTTCTCTTTCTGTTAGAGGGTTGAAATGTTCTTTTCATTACTGTATCTTGTTTTTATTGTTATTATTCTACGTAATCGGGCTGCAAAAATAGGCACTTTTTTTAAATAAACCAAGAGATAACTCATTTTTAGTCAAAAGATTTTGTATTTTTTGCCGATTTAGATTACTTTTGCACCCGGAAAGTCCAGTAGATAACTCAATAACATTAAATAATAAAAGATATCAAGTATGATTAATGCTCAAGACATCAAGAACGGAACCTGTATCCGTATGGACGGAAAGCTTTATTTCTGTATCGAATTTCTTCATGTAAAGCCAGGTAAAGGTAACACATTCATGCGCACCAAGCTGAAAGACGTAGTAAGCGGTTATGTTCTTGAACGCCGTTTCAATATCGGTGAAAAACTGGAAGATGTACGCGTAGAACGTCGTCCTTACCAGTTCCTATATAAAGAAGGTGAAGATTATATCTTCATGAACCAGGAAACTTTCGACCAGCACCCGATCGCTCACGACCTGATCAACGGAGTAGATTTCCTTCTTGAAGGAGCCGTGCTCGACGTTGTTTCCGATGCTTCTACAGAAACCGTACTCTACGCCGACATGCCTATCAAAGTTCAGATGAAAGTTACTTATACCGAACCGGGAATGAAAGGTGATACAGCTACCAACACACTGAAGCCGGCAACCGTAGAATCCGGTGCAACCGTACGTGTTCCGTTGTTCATCAACGAAGGCGAAACCATCGAAATCGATACTCGTGACGGTTCTTACGTAGGACGCGTGAAAGCATAACAACAGTATTTCATTCATATTACAAAACGGTAAACCGATTGCAATAGACCTGCAATTTGTTTACCGTTTTTTTCGTTTATCCCCTGTGTAATCCGTATATTTGCCTGTCAAAATCAAAAACCTCTTAATATAATGAAGCGATTAATGTATGTATTATGCTTTGTACTGATATCCGTTGTAGCACACGGACAGGCGAAGTATGTCTTCTATTTCATCGGTGATGGAATGGGAGTAAACCAAGTGAATGGCACAGAAATGTATCGTGCCGAATTACAAAACGGACGTATAGGAGTGGAACCGTTGCTCTTCACACAGTTCCCCGTAGGCACCATGGCAAGCACTTTCTCGGCCACCAATTCAGTAACAGATTCATCGGCAGCAGGTACCGCCCTCTCCACTGGGGTAAAGACTTACAATGGAGCCATTGGAATGGACGACCGGAAAGAACCCCTGCAAACAATCGCTGAAAAAGCTAAAAAAGCCGGTAAGAAAGTGGGTGTTGCCACCAGCGTAAGTGTAGACCATGCCACTCCCGCCGCGTTTTATGCCCACCAACCCGACCGTAACATGTATTATGAGATCGCAACTGATCTTCCCAAAGCTAATTTTGATTTCTATGCCGGAGCAGGCTTTCTAAAACCCACCACCACAGCAGACAAAAAAGAAGCACCAAGCATCTTCCCCATGTTCGAAGAAGCCGGCTATACTCTGGCCCGTGGTTACAACGATTTTAAGGCAAAAGCCCCGCAAGCTCAAAAAATGATTCTCATCCAGGAAGAAGGCGCCAATGCATCTTGCCTGCCATATGCCATCGACCGCAAAAAAGACGATCTGACCTTGGCACAGATTACCGAGAGCGCAATCGAATTTCTTACCAAAGAAAAAAACAAAGGCTTCTTCCTAATGGTAGAAGGCGGCAAGATAGACTGGGCTTGCCATTCGAACGATGCCGCTACCGTATTCAATGAAGTAGCGGATATGGACGAAGCCATAAAAGTAGCCTATGAATTTTACAAAAAACATCCCAAAGAGACGCTGATCGTAGTCACTGCCGATCATGAGACCGGTGGTATAGCATTGGGAACAGGCAAGTACGCACTGAACCTGAAGGTTCTTCAGCATCAGAAAAACTCCGCCGATATCCTCTCTGCCCGGATCAGCGAACTGAGAAAAGCTAAAAACAATAAGGTTTCGTGGGAAGACATGAAATCTTTATTGGCAGACAATATGGGATTCTGGAAAGAAATTCCTATCTCTTGGGAGCAGGAGAAGAAACTACGCGATGAATACGAGAAATCGTTCGTAAAAGATAAAGTAGTTTTCGAAGAAAGCCTGTATTCGAAGAGTGAGCCGATGGCTGCACGTGCCAAAGAGGTAATGGATGAAATCGCTATGATCAGTTGGGCCAGTGGAAGTCATTCGGCCGGATATGTTCCGGTTTTCGCCATTGGAGCAGGTTCACAGCTTTTCGGAGGAAAGATAGACAACATCGAAATCCCGCAACGAATTGCCAAAGCGGCAAAATACTAAAGTACATTAAAACAACAAAAGTCCTCTCATCAAACAGAGGACTTTTATTTTTTATACATCACCCAAGCATAACACATGGTACCGGTTTTCTTATCCGAAGGCAAATTCATACTTGCTACTTTGATTGGTTACTACCAAGTTGTCTCCTCTGAATTCAAGGTTGATATTTCTCTCTTTCGCCAACCATCCCAAAATAAAGGCCAAATTCTCTCTGTCGATTCTCAAGTGAGTGGAAGACAGTTTAACAATCAAGTCTTTTGCACTAATTTCACTGGTTTCCCTCAAAATACGTCTGATTTTCAGCAACGCATTATTAAATTCTTGCTCGTTCATAGTTCTCCGTTTAAAAGTTAGACATTATATTAACATATCGCAGAATCCATAAATAGCAGATAAATCGCTTCCGATCTATAAGGGGGGCATAAGATGGCAATTCACTATCAAAAGCAAATATAGCAATTTATATTATAAATACAAATAATACGTCCCTATTTTTATTTAAACTATAAGCTAAAAGATGACTTAATTAAGAATATATCACATTCCTTTATCATTGGGGTAATAATCGAAAAAGGGTATACGGCCTACTACAACTGTGTTTCTCCTTCTATATAATTCTCCAGGAATAAATTCTCACCGTCAAACACGACATATGAAAAGTAATTGATCCAATCTCCCAAGATCAGTACCCGTGCAGTAGTGCTCAACATCAAATCAAGCTCTATATGGCGGTGTCCGTAAATAAAGTAATTTATATTCGGATGATTCTTCAGATATTCTTTGGTATAGAGCACCAGATATTCTTTATCTTCACCCATATAATCAGGCTCTTTCCCGTCTTCACGTTTCATGCGGCTATGCTTTGCCCATGTCAAACCTAAATCGATGCTCCATCGGGGATGAATCATTGAAAACAAAGTCTGCAGCGTTTTGCTATGAAACATCGAACGCAAAAACTTGAATTTCTTGTCCGGATCTCCCAAACCGTCACCGTGAGCCAAATAAAATTCCCTGCCATAGATTTCAGTAGTAAGAGGTTTGCGATGAATAATTACGCCACACTCTTTTGACAGGTAATCCCCACACCAGATATCATGATTGCCGATAAAGAAATGCACTTCTACTCCCATGTCCGTCAACTCGGAGAGCTTTCCCAAAAAGCGTGTATACCCTTTAGGAACCACCAATTTAAACTCATACCAGAAGTCGAACATATCTCCCAGTAAATAAATAGCCCCGGCTTTATGTTTGATGCTATCCAAGAAATTCACCAACCGCCGTTCTTGTGTACGACCGTGCTCAATAGCACGGGAACCCAAATGAGCATCGGAAAGGAAATAGATGTTTTTCATTTTTATTCCATTGAAAGTTTTACAATTCACTATTGACAGTGAAGCGGACAGTGTGGCATTGTACTGCCACACTATCAATTATTTGTTAATTAAAGAAAGCCCAACTCCAGTTTTGCCTCTTCACTCATCATATCCTTGTCCCATTCCGGCTCGAAAACCAAATTAATGGCAGCCGACGGCACTCCGTCTATGGACTCTACCTTCTGGCGAACGTCCTCCATGATGAAATCGGCGGCCGGACAGTTAGGAGCTGTCAGCGTCATATCGATAGCCACCTCTCCGTTATCAGCAACTTCTATTTTATAAATAAGCCCCAAATCGTATATATTGACCGGAATTTCCGGATCATATACAGTTTTCAGCATATCTACAATCTTCTCTTCTATTTCAAACTTTGTCATAATCGTGAACTTTATTGATTACATAGACAAAAATAATGCTTTTCTGCATAGAAAGGTTTATCAGTTCCCTCTTTTTATGCACTTTTGTAAAATTATACAAGAATCAAAAACAGTTTCATTATTTAGACTCCTGTTTCTACCGCATAATTGCGGGGGTTATTGTAGCCTAAAAAAGCTTCTCAAATTTAGAGCCTGCTCATTTTCCATCACATACAATATTCATTTCAGTACAAAGCTCTCTATTAGAACAAATACTACAACAATTTGATTTTCACACCCTTACATACCATCAACGTCCATTTGTTACCATTTTGTTACCAACGACAAAAGATTTAAACGGATATTATTACACAATTGTTACTTAATAAATATCGTAATAATAAAAAAACAGTGTTCTTTGCAGCAGATAATCCCCAATATTGAAATCATCAAATTGCCCTTTTTAAACAGACTCTAATTTTATATAGCAAAAATATGATAACGAAGAAAAACTTATTAACAGCACTATTGTTCCTGTTCGTATCTTGTCCTATGTGGTCACAGATTTTAAAGAGTTCCGGTATTATTGTGAAAGCGGGTAAAGGTGAAATCGCCTACAACACGCCCACCCACATTGATAACATGGATACAGATATAAAAAATTCTTATATAAAAGGAAAAGCAGCCCTTGAATTCGGTTATCGTTTCAGATTACAGCCGAATAAATCACGTTTTTTCTATGACATAGATGCATCCGGCGGATATAGCAAATATGAATATGCCATGAATTTTCTACCTAAAGAAAACACTCAATACACAGGTTCTTCTGGCTCTAACGTTTTATTATCATTCTCTTTAACCGGTATGGCCAATTACAATATTTTCAAAGGCTTGAACATCGGTTTGGGTGTACAGCCAACCGTTTATATATGGGAAGAAAAATTCTTTGACATTCCTCTACTCGCCAAAGTGAGCTATGACTTAAAATACGTGGAATTAGGATTTTCTTATAAATATGGATTGACCCGAAATTATAAAGTTCCCCTTTTCAAAGACAATCGATTATCGCAATGGCAATTCTCAATCTATATTCCATTATGGAAAAAATAAAACCGGCAAATCGGCTACAACGAAAACTAAGTTAGCTATTTTATTTCCTGGAAGAATTTGATCGGTCTTTTCAACTAATTTGATAATTAGTTGAAAAGACCTAAAATATATCATAGATTCATGATACAGACAAAACAATGAATAATACTTAATTAAGAAAGCAAATCAATTTTTCTTGAATCAAAAGAGCTACAAGTTCTTCGATATTATTGCTATATTTGTAGGATGATGAAATACACACAAATTACATTCCAGCTCATCGGCAAACTATTTCTTTTTATCGTCTTGGCTGGATGCCAACAAAACGATAAGTACACCGCCTTGCTATTACAAGCAGATTCTATCATGAATGTTCGTCCGGACAGTGCATTGGCATTACTCAATTTGATACAGTTCCCCCAAGAAATGAAAACTGCCGACAGAGCATTGTATTCTCTCCTCTTCACACAGGCCGAACAGAAAAATCGGATATCACACACCAACGACTCTCTGATCCGGATAGCAGTAGACTATTACAAAGATAAAGACGATAAAGAACAGGAGACCAAAGCTTATTATTATTTGGGATGCGTATATCAGGACATAGGCGATATAGTGGGTGCAACTGATGCTTTTTTGAAAGCATTGAATATAAATCCTCAAGTGATAAATGATACAGAAAGACTTACCATGATATACGAAAATTTGGCAGAATGCTATCAAAGCCAAGGGTTTTATGACAAGGCAATGGAAATGTATCGCATTTCTTACAAAACAAACATCAACCACAATGAAGAAAAAAATATACTTTTTTCTTTGCAAGGAATCGGAGAAGTATTTATGTATCAACATCAATGGGATAGCGCAGCCTATTATTACAATGAAATCATAGAAAAATCACGTGCAATTGGTGACTCATCCTGGATATCTATTGGAATCAGTAACCTTGCACATGTTTATTATAATCAGAAGAAATACCCAGAAGCTTATCACACTGCTCTAAAATCTATTCATAATAATAATGAAGATAAAGAGAATGAAATAACCAGCAAGTACATTTTACTTGGCGATATCTTAATCCAACTGGGGCAATATGATTCAGCTCGTTACTATCTATCACTTAACAGTATTAAAGAAGATCCTTTTTTACGAGCTTCCAGACACTTTTCATTATATGAACTTGAAAAAAAATGTGGAAAATATAAAGAAGCAACACAATACATTGATACATACACAACCTTATATGATTCCCTTCGAGAAGAAAAGAACAAAGAAGAAATCGCAAAGTTAATAAACAGCTATACAATAGAAAGATACAAAAGAGAAATCTCCGAAAAGCAGAAACATCAAACCAGAATCTCTATTTCCTTTTCTATTCTCATAATTATTTCAATTTTATTCATTTTCTTGATGATCGATAGGCATCGGAAACAAGAATATATTGGCCTACATAAATCTTTAATGAAAAAAAGAGGAGAGATAATGAAGATGCAGGAGGAACTGAACAGCATGGACATGAACCATTCACCAAACTCTATACAAGAGAAAGAGAACAAACAAAATATTCTAAAACAATTACAAAAAGAGAAATTTTATTATAGTATTCAATTATTTCAAAAAACTTCCTATTACAAAACCATACAAGAACTAAAACAAAAAAGAAGAATTGAGGAAAAAGTTTTCACCTCAGGAGAACGCGAACTTTTATGGGATTGCATTTATCAGATTTTCTCAGATACAATGTCATATCTGAAAGCGCAATGTCCAGAATTGACTAGAGAAGATTTATTATATTGCATCTTCTATCTATTAGGATATTCCAATTCAATCATTATTATTTGCACAGGAAGCAATGCAAATGCCTTAAAGTCAAGGAAAAATCGGTTAAAAAACAAAATGACAAAAGAGCTATACTCATTTATCTTTAGCACCTACAAATAGCTGATATACTACAAATTAAGTATAACTTAACGCTTCACATTGTCTTAAAACATTCGTGAATTAGGATAATTATTACCTAATTATTACCTAAATCATAATGCTTTTTCATCTAAAAACCAGTCCTTTATAAAAAATTAATCCCAAAATACAAAATTATGAAAACCAATTTTTTATTATTACTCTTCATCACCCTGACTATCTCAGAAGTGACATTAGCAGAAACTTTAAACAAGGGAACAAAGATCGAGTTAAAGTATCATCTAAGAAAAGATCATCGTTCTGTTATTGAACAACCATTTCAAGTCTTCTTAAACGCATCTTTTATTACTATAGAACAAGATGTTTCTTCATCAGATGCCTCATTCTATACTATAACAATCAAAGATGCTAACACAGGAAAAGTTACAGAGACATTGACTACTACCGGAACTATTTATATCGATATAAGTAACTTTCTTTCGGCAGAATACGATATAGAGATTGATATGGAATCGATGCTACTATATGGAAGCTTTACAATACAAGATAATTGACATATATGAATAATAGTCCAAAACACACTACAGCTCTTTATGATCTATTTTCAGACACCATCTTGAATACAAAAATTTAATTCATACAGTATTTATTCAATAAAAAAGTAAATTATGACAAACATCTTAAAAAAATTAACAGCACCGTTAATATTACTAATGATTGTATCATGTTACAATGATAAATTTGATACAATTGATAATCTATCATTAGTCGAAGACAATAATATTGAACTCAAACAAGAAAGCAATCTAAAAAGTAAATTCTCATTAGCTTTAGCTAAGGTTTTTGCCGAAAATAAAGATGTGAGAAAACTTATAAAAAGAGAAGCTCTAAAACAGTTTGATTATGACTATGATGTTTTATACATGTTAGTTAAGGATAAAAAAATGGAAAATAATAAAACATTAGAAGAACTTTTATTAAAGTACATGAGTAAAGATGATCTCCTTACTCTGACACAAAAAATACCCACTTTGACAATATTCGTACCTTCTCTCCCTGGAGAATCTTTTTCTGCAGAAAAATGGGATATTGAACAAGAAATTCCTCTTGTTGCATATAAAAATGAAGAAAACTCAATATTATATGTAAATAGTGAAGGAATAGTTAACGCTTTTGAGGAAAATGAGATTCCTGTATTCGCCATTGTAGCAATTAAGCCGTCAGAAAGAGTTATTGTAGAGAATACATCTACTCGAAACTCTAATTCGTCAACAGTACTACAAGCTGAAAATGGAATGAATTTTGTCTTTGAATTCGATGAATTTAATAATATTACTTCTTCCACGATTAAAACCAGAACATCTGCAACTGTTATTCCTGATCTCTTCAAAAAAATTTATGATGCAAAAAAGTATTCTGATAAAAACGGAGTTTGGCAAAGGGATTATATTTATTATAATATTTCGACTAAAGATGGTGAGGGTGTATTTCAAAAAAACGTTTCCGAATGCATTTATTCTCTTGAATTATTAGGAGATCCCAATACTATGTTTAGAATGTTAGCAGACCAAGACTCTGATCCTCAATATTACAAAGAAAAACCGTCAGGTCCAAGACCAGGATCAGGCCGAGGTACAAGAAGTGAATATCATAGAGCACAAGGAGAATTTTGGTATGGAGGAAATTTTGAGTTTCTAGTAAAGGTTTATATTAGTAATAAGCAACTAAGCTCAAATGAAATTATCAAAGCAATATCCGTTAATCCATTTCATTTATTTGAACTAGACATACAACAAAATGGCCGGAGGCCTGCACAGGTAATGGGAGTTAAAAAGATAAAGAAATACTACTTACCTACTCCGCTTCCCCTTTTTGATTGGGATATAGAAAATTATTCTGCTTCTGTTAAAATATCTATTGAAGAAAAAGATGATCAACAGACATCTCAGAAAACATCAGAGACAACAAGTACATTTGCTACAAATTTTGAATTCAATGCAAGCTTGGGAGAAATTACAAAAAAGGGAGCTAAAATGGGAGTTTCTGCATCTACGACATATAAAACGTCCACTGTAATAACAACATACTTAAATAGTGACCAATTAGGAGATGTTATAATTAACTTTGGAGATGATGTCATAATAAAAGACGAAATGGAAATAATTGATTCTGAAAGTGAAAGCGAGCAAAATATTTACAGGCCTGTAGTGAATCCCAAATATAACTCCGGATATTATAAAATAGGAATACTTCCTTTACCACAGTATTAACTCAAATCATTTCCCCAAAGTATTATTTCCTCCACATACTTTGGGGGAATAGATATTTACGCTTACCTTTCACCACTAAAAGAAGAAAGGTAGTATATGATTACAAAAAAACAAAGGAATACCATTATATATTTATATACATCTATTCACTATAAAGTAGGTTATTATGAGAACAGCAATACAACAATTAAGTTACATCCTAATTCTACTAACAATCTTTTCATCATGCAATAAGGATAATGAAAAAGAGATTATAGAAGAAAGCTATGAAATGAATATCAAAGTGGAATATACCAAATGGTCAGAGTCATATCCGGATGAAGGTTCTAAAATATATATATACTTCAATCGCCAAATGGAAGATTTCACAGCTATGAAGTATGAGGCAGATGGTGTATATTATTCAGTCGATAAAATCATCAGACCGGATCAAACGGATATAGCAGACAAAAACGGATTAGCCATTATTGATTTTAGAGATCATTTAAATATAAAATTCTCATTGATGGTTGAAAGTAGATATACAGGATTAAGAGCATTTATGTATTTTGAAAAGTATGTTTTCGCAAAAGAACATTCCTTTAGTTTTCTCAAGTCAAATCCTGAATAGTGACAAAGATCTAATGTACAAGAGGTCTAGGATATAAAAGAAGGAAATCTATTTATCCCCATACATATACTTTTTATACAAGCCCTTCATCTGCAAAACTGTAGTACTTGCCATCACAAACGATAACGTGGTCTACCAATTTAATATCCATAGTCCCGGCAGCATTAAATATTCGCTGTGTCAATGCCTCATCTTCACGGCTAGGATGATTGTTGCCCGATGGATGATTATGAACAACAGCCATCTGGGCAGCACGCTGCAACAAAGCTTCCCGCAGTACAGAACGCACATCTACCAATGTGCCGGAAATACCGCCCGTACTGATCCGGACCCGGTCTATCACCTTATTCGCCTGATTCATCAGCAATACCCAAAACTCTTCCAGTTCAAGATCGCACATCAACGGATGAAACAGTTCGTAAATATCCTTAGAACAACTGATAACAGCCCGCTCCTTCACTTCCTGCAATTTACGGCGCTTTCCCAATTCCAAAGCAGCCATAATGGCAATGCTTTTCGCCGGGCCGAAACCTTTAAAACAAGAAAAGTCACGGACTCCCCAATGAGCCAGTTCGTTTAAATCATTATGACAGGAGACAAGTATCCGTCGCATCAGCTCTACCGCGCTCTCTTCGGTATTGCCGGAGCCGATCAGAATAGCCAACAACTCGGCATCGCTCAGGGCGCCCGAACCTTTCAACATCATTTTCTCTCTCGGACGATCCTCTTCCGCCCATTGGCAAATAGTCAGTTTGTGTGTATCTTTCATTGGTATGTGTATATATGTACCTTCATTTATAAAAGTTCTTTTGAAAAGCTTCGAACTCACCTCGCTTCAAAATGCAACGTTGCCACCAAGCTCTCCAGAAACCGGTTCCATAACCGATCAGTTGTATAAAAGAAGCAGCAATAGAGTAAACTCCTATACGCAAACTGTGATTACAACAAGCGGAATCTACGCAAACCAACAAAGCATAAAACAGAATCGGAAGAAGGCTATACGGACAGAACAAACCACCGGCGAGCAACAAAGCCACCCCTAAAGTAAAAGCAGCAGGAAGCAGGTGCACCAGCTTTAATGACTCCGGATATTTTTTATAAAGATTAATACGGGCAATACCGGAATTATGCACTTGCTTAAAGAACTTCTTCAAATCGGTGCGCCGCTTATGATACACCCATGCACCGGGAAACAAACGGCATTTGTATCCTCCTTTAAAAATCCGGATACTAAAATCGATATCCTCTCCAAAACGCATCTTGGAAAAACCTCCCAATGCCTGATATACCTCCCGTCTCACCCCCATATTAAAACTACGCGGATAGAATTTATCCATTTTCTTTTTACCACCACGAATGCCGCCGGTCGTAAAGAATGAGGTCATGGAATAATTAATCGCTTTCTGAATGTCTGTAAAAGAATCATGCGCACAGTCGGGACCACCGAATGCATCGGCAGGAGCCGTTTCCAATTCCGCCTCTACTTCATCGAAATAGCTTTCCGGAAGGATGCAATCAGAATCCAATATGATCAGAAAATCTCCCTGACTCCGCTCAGCTCCATAATTGCGGCTTTGCCCCGGCCCGGAATTAGATTTCTGATAATATTTCAAATCAAGCACCGCCTTGTACTTTTCCGTAACAGCCAGACAAGGAACAGAAGAACCGTCCTCGACTACAATCACTTCAAAATCTTTAAAATGCTGCTTTACGAGGCTTTGCAACAATTCGTCCACCTCGTCGGGACGGTTATACACAGGTATGATGACGGAATATCTCATATTCGTTGGTTTTATCTACCGGCAAAGATACATCATTATTTTAATAAAAAACGGGACTATCCTTATTAGGATAGCCCCGCCTTGCGTATTAATCATTTTTTCGGAATTATTTCCCTACAATATCCATTGTGTCAGAAGCGATCAACAGTTCCTCATCTGTAGGAATAACCACTACTTTTACTTTTGAATCAGCAGCAGAAATGATAGCTTCTTCACCACGGACTTTGTTCTTTTCGGCATCCAGCTTCACGCCCATAAATTCGAGCCCCTCGCATACACCTGCACGACAGCTTGCCTGGTTCTCACCGACACCACCGGTAAAGAGAATCACATCTACGCCGCCCAAAGCAGCAGCATAAGCACCAATGTATTTTTTGATACGATAGAAATACATCTTTTCTGCCAGAATTGCTTTCGGATTACCCTCTGCCACAGCAGCTTCCAACTCACGCATATCGCTCGATACGCCGGAAACTCCAAGAACACCGCTTTTCTTGTTCAGCAGATTGGAAATACCGGTTGTATTAAGTCCTTCCTTGTCCATGATGAAAGTTACGGCACCGGCATCGATATCACCGCTACGTGTACCCATCATCAATCCTTCCAACGGAGTAAGTCCCATAGTCGTATCGATACATTTACCATCTTTGATAGCAGCGATAGAGCCGCCGTTACCAATGTGGCAGGTTATCAGCTTCAACCCTTCGGGTTTAACACCCAAGTACTCACATACGCGTTGAGATACATAGCGATGAGAGGTTCCGTGGAAACCATAACGGCGCACACCGTATTTTTCATACAGTTCGTAAGGAACAGCATATAAATATGCATAGTCAGGCATTGTCTGATGGAAAGCCGTATCAAACACTCCAACCTGTGGAATATTGGGGAGAATGGCCGAAATAGCATCCACTCCCTTCAGGTTTGCAGGGTTATGCAACGGTGCCAGATCGTTGCAAGCGGTAAACGCTTCCAATACTTCCTTATCGAGCAATACGGATTTGCTGAAACGTTCACCTCCATGTACCATACGATGACCCACAGCATTGATTTCATCCAATGACTTGATAGCTCCGTATTCCGGATCAGTCAATGTATGAAGGATAAATTCCACTCCGACAGTATGTTCCGGAATGTCCTTTTCCAATATTTTCTTTTCTCCGTTAGGTAAAGTAAATTTCAAGAAAGAGCCTTTCAAACCGATCTTTTCAATACCGCCTTGGGCAATCACTTCTTTACTGTCCATATCGAACAGTTTATATTTGATAGACGAACTTCCACAGTTCAATACTAATATCTTCATTTCTGATTATCGTTTTATTAAATTATTTGTTTTTCTTGGCTGCGATAGCTTGATTGGCTGTAATAGCAATCATTCTATACACATCTTCAATAGAACAACCACGTGAAAGGTCGTTTACCGGACGGGCAATACCTTGCAGAATCGGACCGACAGCATCGGCGTGTCCCAAACGTTGCACTAATTTATAAGAAATATTACCGACTTCAAGACTCGGAACAATCAATACGTTGGCCGCACCTGCAATAGCTGACCCCGGCGCTTTGCTCGCACCAACCTCCGGAACCAAAGCTGCATCTGCCTGCAGTTCACCGTCAATAGCCAATGTAGGAGCCATTTCTTTTGCAATCTTCAATGCTTCAACCACTTTATCTACCACTTCGTGTTTAGCCGACCCTTTCGTTGAGAAGCTGAGCAATGCTACTTTAGGTTCCTCTATTCCGGCAACAGCCTTAGCAGTACCAGCCGTACAGATCGCAATCTGAGCCAACTGAGCAGCATCCGGAACCGGAGTCACGGCAACATCCCCCATCACAAGAATACCGTTCTTACCATATTCGGGAGCATGTGTCAACAACAACATAGCACCGGACACGGTAGTAATTCCCGGAATAGTCTTGATAATCTGAAGCGCAGGACGCAGTACATCACCGGTCGTATTGCGGGCACCGGCCAACTGTCCATCGGCATCCCCGTTCTTAATGATGAGACAACCCAGATACAACGGGTTAAGCACCAGCTTACGGGCCTCTTCGATAGTCATGCCTTTCTTTTTGCGAAGCTCGCACAATAACTGTGCATACTCTTCTTGTTTCGGATGATTCTCCGGGTCAATAATGGTAGCCTTACCGATATTTCCCAGTCCCCATTTTGTAGCAGCCTCATGAATCTCATCAGGGTTACCCAAAAGAATAAGGTCAGCAACTTCATCTGTCAAAATCTGATTGGCAGCTTTCAAAGTACGTTCTTCGGTTCCTTCCGGAAGAACAATGCGTTGGCGATCCGCTTTCGCACGCGCAACAATAGAGTTAATTAAATTGAGCATAGATATTTAAAATATGTATAAATTCGGTAGTAAGGTGTTATTCACGCCGCAAAAGTACACAATTTTGTAATATCTACATTGCAAAACGGGGCGTTTTTACGCCCCGAATCTACAATTATTATAATATTTAACACTAACGAATGATTTGTGGAGAGACTTTCTTGAATTGCTCCATACACATCCCGATAGATGCACCGATATAGGTAGGATCGCAGATCAAATATTTGGCACCATCATCCAATATGACATAATCGCCCGGTATCTCTTCCGTGAATCGAACAGCCGAAGCGATATGATTGGGGTAGTCGAGCAAAACGGCATCCAGTCCCAATAGATCTTTTACCAAAGTAGAATACAAAATAGCACGGTCTTCACAATCGCATGCCGGATAAAAGAAGTTTTCATCCAGAAAGAAAGGCTTTTCATAACCGAACTGATCTCCATCAGTCTGATACTCAAAACCGGTCTGAACAAATTCTATCAGAATATTGGCAGCCTCCTGTTGAGATTTTCCCTTAATAGCTTCTTGCAAAGGAGGATAAAGAGTCGCTTTCAACTCTTCACTCATCGGAGTGTGATAATAAACCGACACGTCGCATTGCGGATAACTCTTATAAAACTCCATCAGGTTCTTGTTCACTACTGTTTCCACTTTAACCGAACCGGATTCAGGAGATACGGATTCTGTGTGCTCAGCCATATCGAACTTCGGAACAGCGTCAATGGAAAGGGAAACATAGTTCTTCGCATTGGGAAAATCTTGTTTATAGGTATAAACTCCCATCGGCCCGTTTGTCTTCTCGGCATCAAATACATAATATTTCGTACCGTCTAATAATATATAAGGTATGCCATACAACACACCGGCCGGTGCTACCATCAATTTCAGCTTCTCATTGATCTTCGAAAGACGGACTTTATATCCCGATTTGTTCAAAATAAACATCTGCAAAAAAGCAATATCATCTTTTTGCTGCTCACCGTAAAGCTGCTCACCTATTTTCTTGGTAAACAATAAATAAGCCCAGTCGCTCATTTTTTTCTCTTCACGCAAAGTCATGCAATCCTTTATCAACTGCTCATGGTCTGCTTTGCAAAGCTGGCTCCATGCATCAGCGACGTCCGCTTCACGATTGCCGGCCAATGCCAGGTTTTCTATGGCATCGGTCGCTATTTCAAAAGCAGAGCCATAATAATTGACAGGAGTACGGTGTATCGGACGCCCTGTAACAGGTACCACCGGAACATCTATTTTCACAGACAGATAAGGCTGTCCCGGTACATATATCCCCGGAACCGGTTTGTCTGTAACAGCCGACAAAGAAGGTTTACCAATATCAACCGGTTTAATCTCCACGGGAGCCTGAGGCCGTTTTCCATCAAAAACAGGTTGTTTTTCCGGTTCCGGACGCACCGGAGCTTTCAAAGGATCAAACGCTTCAAACTTAACCCATGTTTCTCTGAGAAAAGTTTCAAAATCCGCATCGGCCTTATTCTTAAAGTCGTTAAACTCTTTCTGCTGCTGTTTCTGAAAATCATCGAATTCCTTCTCAAAATCCACTTCCTGAGCTTCCATTACAGTAGCAGAGAGGAGCCCTCCAAATACGAAAAGAAAAAAACACCTTATCTTGTTCATCTGTCTATCATTTTATCAATACCATCTCATAAAAAGCACAACGCTGATTGGCAGGCATCGAATAAACCCATTTCAATACACTCTGATAAGTAACCGCCTCCGTAAAAGGGACATTACTTTTCGTTGCAACCATCATAATATTGATTTTTTCATTGCCTTTGCCCGAATGTTTTTCCATAAGATAATCTACCGCATTACTAAAAGGAACCTTATATTCATGCCCGGCTTTCAACAGATTATTCGGTTCGTACGCATTGGGATAGAGCAACGCTCCACCCGTGCTGTCAAACCAGAAAAACTTCAGATAAGAGTCAGTTCCATGTACAGTCAACCGGCATGTAAACACATCCCCTTCTTTATACAGAGTCTCCACGCCTTTCACTTCAAGCGCATACGAACGATCCGGTTTATCGTCTTTTTGTACAGTGGCATCGATCGTTACTACTTTATAGAGGCTACGGCTATCCACATCCCACAATTCTTCTACTTTTTTATTGGTCACATTGACCATTCCTCCGATAGCAAGCACACTCATCTGTGAATATGCTTCATGGAATTCCGCCCCGTCATTTTGAGTGATCTGGCCAAAAACCGACCAGACACTCTCCATAACGCCCGCTTTTTGCAAGGCAGCTTTCTTCGCTTCCATGAAAGCACGTTCTTCGGCTTGCTTCAGAGTTATCTCATCACTAACCTGCCATCGTCCCTGAACACCTTTCACCTTTACAGTATTCTGTGCACAAAGAGTTCCGACAGGTATCAACAACAAAAAAGCTGTTATAAACCCCAGTAGCCTGATTATTTTCATTCAGTTTTCTAATTTTATAATTTGTCTTTAGTAACCGAGCTTATCCAGCTCCTTAGCCAAATCTTCCGATTTTTTCGCCAATTCTGCACGTACGGCACTGATAGCCGCCTTATTGGCCGCTTCCATACTGTATCCTAATGTCACCATCACTTCCACATTCTTGTTGTCCAATGTTCTGTACACTTCGACCAATGGCACTACACGACCCAATGTAGCAGAAATCACACTTTTGCTGGCACCGACCACACTCGAAAGACTGGCAGCTTCCTCCTGTCCCATATCATCGTTTGCCACTTTTGCTTCTATCAATTGAGATACTTTAGTCTGGATCTGTCCGGCCAGATCTATTTTGGCAGCATTCGTAGCCTGTAAAACTGCAGAAGACTGATTCCCCCCGATTGCTCTTGAAGAGGCAACATACCAGAACGGGGTTCCGTCCGGAGTCATCTCCGCCTGCTTCTGCCATGCGTTTTCAATCTGCTTGTCCAAAGGTAACTTACCGACCGGAGTTTTAAAGCCTTCCTTAGTCAATTTTTTAGCCTCTTTCCGTGCTTCCTTAATCGCTTTCTTCTGTAAATCCTTATTCAAAACTTTTTCCTGTTTTGCAATTTCTTTGTAATCTTCCTTGGTTGCTTTTTCCTGTGCAAATGAATTCACTGAAACCATCATAGCCAAAGCAGCAAAAACGCTGACTAATAAACTCTTTTTCATATTCGTCTTGTTTTTTAATTATTAATGTTCATACTTGAATTATGCGTTGTATTTATGCAAAAATAAATATATTTCCCTTTCTTTTTCTTTTTTCTCCTGTTTTTTTTCACAAAAAGAGCGGTAAAAGAAAATTCTTCACGGAAAGCAGTGACAACTCTATCAGTAATTTCATAACTTTGCCGCGTTTTCAAATTCAATAGGTAAAAAATATGATACGTCAGTGTGCCATTTTATTTGGCTGTTTGGCTTTGGGTGAATTGATTGTTTTTCTTACAGGGATCAAGCTCCCGTCCAGCATCATAGGAATGTTGCTGCTCACCCTCTTTCTGAAATTAGGTTGGATTAAATTGCAATGGGTGCAAGGCATGTCCGACTTTCTGGTTGCCAATCTCGGTTTCTTCTTTATCCCGCCGGGAGTGGCGCTTATGCTTTATTTTGACATTATTGCGGCACAATTCTGGCCGATAGTGATTGCAACCCTTATCAGTACCATCCTTGTGCTTATCGTTACCGGATGGGTTCATCAATTAGCACGGAAAATCAAATGAGTTATTTAGAAAATGAGTTTTTCTTGTTGGCGATTACCTTCGGGATTTATTTCTTCGCCAAATTACTGCAAAAGAAAACCGGATTTCTTTTGCTAAATCCTATTTTATTGACCATTGCCGTCCTGATCGTCTTTCTGAAAATGACGCATATCAGTTATGAAACATATAATAAAGGCGGGCATCTGATCGAGTTTTGGTTGAAACCGGCAGTTGTGGCGTTAGGAGTCCCGTTATACCTTCAATTGGAAACAATCAAAAAGCAGTTGCTACCTATCTTGCTGTCGCAACTGGCCGGTTGCTTTATCGGTGTTGTTTCCGTGGTATTGATAGCCAAATTAATGGGAGCATCTCAAGAGGTTATTCTGTCATTAGCTCCTAAATCGGTTACCACACCTATTGCCATGGAAGTAACTAAAACATTAGGAGGCATTCCCTCACTGACAGCCGCCGTAGTAGTTTGCGTAGGGTTGCTCGGTGCTATCCTCGGATTCAAGACAATGAAACTGATGCATGTAGGCAGCCCGATAGCCCAAGGTCTCTCCATGGGAACGGCCGCTCATGCAGTAGGAACTTCCACTGCTATGGATATCAGCAGCAAATACGGAGCATATGCCAGTTTGGGGTTAACTCTCAACGGCATATTTACCGCATTGTTAACACCGACTATTCTCCGATTATTGGGTATGTTATAACAAAAATGACTTATATTTGTTATATAATTATACACTAAAAAAGAAAACGACTTTATATGATAGATTTCAAAGATATCACACTTCAAGATAAAGATACCATCACGGGATATACAATGAACAGTTGTCGCCGCAATTGCGACCTTTCTTTCTCCAACCTCTGTAGTTGGAGATTCCTGTATCATACCAAATTTGCGATCGTCGACGATTGGCTGTTTTTTAAATTCTGGGCCGGTGAAAAGCTGGCGTATATGATGCCCGTAGGACAAGGAGACTTAAAAAAAGTGTTGGAAGCGCTTATTGAAGATGCCCGGCAGGAAGGGCAACCATTCTGCATGCTCGGTGTCTGTTCGTGTATGAGGGAAGAACTCGAAAACATCATGCCCGGACAATTCACATTTACAGCAGACAGAGACTATGCCGACTACATCTATCTCCGCACGGATCTCGCCACCCTGAAAGGGAAGAAATTTCAAGCAAAGCGAAACCATATCAATAAATTCCGTAACACATACGGTAATTACGAATATACCCCTATCACCCCCAATCGCATTCAGGAATGCCTTGATCTGGAAGCCGAATGGTGCAAAGTAAACAACTGCGACCAACAGGAAGGAACCGGTAATGAGCGCCGTGCCTTGATTTATGCATTGCACAATTTCGAAGCATTAGGACTGACAGGTGGAATTTTACATGTAGACGGTACAATTGTTGCTTTCACTTTCGGCATGCCGATCAACAAAGAGACTTTCGGCGTACATGTAGAAAAAGCCGACACAAATAGCGACGGCGCTTATGCGATGATTAATTATGAATTTGCCAACCACATCCCGGAACAGTACATTTACATCAACCGAGAAGAAGATTTGGGAATTGAAGGATTACGCAAAGCCAAGTTATCTTATCAACCCGTAACTATTCTCGAAAAGTACATGGCGTGCCTGAAAGAGCAACCACAAAATATGATTAAATGGTAGAATAAACATCCATTTGACTCCTGCATAAAAAAATTCAAGTACACATCAAACACCTAAAGACATAAAAAGAAAATGATAAAGGAAAAAGTAAAGGCATTATGGAAACTTTGCTTTGAAGATAGCGAAGCGTTCATAGAAATGTATTTCCGGCTGCGTTACAACAATGAAGTAAACATCGCCATAGAAAGCGGTGATGAGGTTATTTCCGCACTTCAGATGCTTCCCTATCCTATGACTTTTTGTGGCAAACAGATCCAGACATCATATATCTCCGGCGCCTGTACCCACCCCGACTACCGGGGTAAGGGTGTAATGAAGGAACTATTATCACAGGCTTTAACGAAGATGCTGCACAACAATGTTATCTTAAGTACATTGATCCCGGCCGAACCCTGGTTATTCGATTATTATGCCCATATGGGATATGCACCGGTATTTTGCTATTCAGAAAACGATATTCCAGATCAAGATCGCTCTTCCACCGGTGTCTCCGTAAAGAGATTGACCGATGAACAGGAAGAGGTATATCAATACCTCAATCAAAAGATGAAAGAACGCCCCTGCTGTATCCAACACACTCAAACGGACTTTAAAGTTATTCTTGCCGATCTCGAAATAAGTAGAGGGAAAATGTATATAGCCATTTATGAAAAAAAGATAAGCGGAGTAGCAATTGTGTACCAACAAGAAAACAGATTACGAATAAGTGAATTGTTCGCAGAAAACAAAGAAATAGAAAAAGCTTTGCTCTACCATATCCAACAGGACAAAAAAAACGGTAAAGTCACACTCCTCACTCCTCCCGCGGCAAATGGCAAACCGTTCGTTTTGGGCATGGCACGTATCGTTGACGCGAAAACATTTCTCCAGATCTATGCGGCTTCCTATCCCAATATAGAAATGAACATTGAGCTCACAGACAAAGTATTGACGACAAACAACGGTTACTACTATCTCTGCAAGGGAAAATGCATGTTCAGTAAAGAACGCCTACAGGGAAGTCACTCACAATTGACCATTGGAGAATTATGCGAAAAAATTCTCCTCCCATTGAAACCTTATATGAGTTTAATGCTCAATTAAAATACGTCATACAAAAACATCCTGTATATCCACTCCGAACAAGAATCCGGAAAACAGACATACAGGATGTTGTGGCATTCCAAAGAAAAAACTATATAAGATTAATCAGAGTCCGCTAAAATCCACTCCCTCAAATACCAATGACGGTATGCGCCAGGAAGAGGAAAGACGGGGATCATTTCCCGTTTCTACCAAAGAAGACCAGAGAGCCAGCATATTACCGGTCACATTCATTTCGGAAACCGGTTGAGTCAATTTTCCATTTTCAATGAGGAAACCCTCGATACCATAAGAGAAGTCTCCCGTAGAACTGTTGCAATTACCACCGTTAAAACCGGTGATCAGAATGCCTTTATCCACTTCTGCAACTAACCCGTCCAAATCGTTTTTGCCTGTTTGCAATACCAGAATAGACGGAGAATTTACCGTAGGAACTGTTCCCATCTTCTTCGCATTATAAGTATCGATGAAATAAGTATTCAATATACCATTCTCAAAAACAGCCCGACGTTCAGTCGCAACTCCTTCACTGTCGAAATAACGGGCACCGGATGCCTGTACCAGATGAGGTTCATCCATCAAGGTCATTTTATCGGCAACCACTTTTTCATTCAGTTTATTCAGCAAGAAAGAATTTCTCTGCTGCAGGGCAGAACCATATAGCGCGCTTATCAACGGACCCAACAATTGACCGGCATTCAATGGGTCTACTACCATCGTATACTTACCGGACTTAACCTTCTTTTGTCCCACTTTACGCAAAGCACGTTCCAAAGCTTTACGCCCGATATCCCCCTTAACCAGCTTATCAAAATAAAGCGAAGACTCATACCAACCGGCAGAAGGACGTGCCTCTCCTTCTCCTTTTATTGCCACTTCGGCAGAAAGGGAATACCAACTACTCTTTGTTTCCCCTTCAAAGCCATTGCTGGTAAGTCTGTAACCAAAATTCTCTCCATCACTATAGGAGGAACCGACGGAAATAATACGTTCATCCCGTCCCAGTGCTTCCTCGGCAACAGCTTTAGCCAACGCAATCTTATCATCCGGCTGAATGGAAGAGAATTTAGGATCCAGAAGTTTCAAATCCGGTTTTCCCCCTTTATAATAGCGGGAAGCATCCGGCAATACACGAGTCTCGTCTTTTGCTAAATAACGCGTAGATTCGATACCGTTCGTTATAAATGTTTCCAGTTCTTTCTTGTCCAGACGATTGGTAGAATAAGTTCCATAGCGTCCGTCTACATATAAGAAGATAGTCAATCCGTTCTCTGAGGCTTGCTGCAAACGATCCATTTTGGCGTCGCGCAGTTCAAAAGAAGTGTTAGAACCGGAATAAAGGTTCACTTTTGCTTCCTGGCAACCGTTCTTTAAGGCATAATCCATTGCCCATTGAGCCAGTTTTTTATTGTTGTCTGATATCATAAGAGTTGAAAGTTGAGAGTTGAAAGTTGAAAGTTAGACAGAACTTCTGTCCGATGCTTCGACTTACAACTTTTGTTTCTTTTTATGTTTTAGTTTTCTCCTCCAACGGTCAGTTTACTAACCAATGCCGAAGGCATTCCACAGGTTACGGGACAAGACTGTCCGTCTTTGCCACAAGTCCAGGTACCATTATCAATCTTATCATTATCAGCCACCATTGTGATGTCTGCCAATGCTTTCGGACCGTTACCGATAATGTTAATATCCTTAATAGGTTGTGTCAGCTTTCCGTTTTCAATCAGATATCCCGATTTTACAAAGAAAGTAAAGTCACCCGCACCGATTTGCACCTGTCCGTTTGTAAACTGATCGACGAAGATTCCCTGTTTCACAGAAGCAATAATATCCTCTTCTTTCATATTTCCCGGTTCCATATACGTAGCACGCATACGCGGAATAGGTACATTACGGAATGTTTCCCGGCGTCCGTTACCAGTAGGTGCAATGCCATAATGCCTGGCACTGATACGGTCGTGCATATAGCTTGTCAAAACCCCTTCCTTCACCAGATAGGTTTTCTGCCCGTCCACTCCCTCGTCATCGAAGTTTACAGAACCGCGATTAAACGGAATCGTACCGTCATCAATTACAGAGATGTGCTCATTGCATACTTTCTTATTCAACTGATCAGAGAAAATAGAAACATTTTTACGATTAAAATCAGCTTCAAATGCATGCCCGATAGCCTCATGCAACAAAATACCGGAACCGCCTGCACCCATTACCACAGGCATCTCACCCCCTTTAGGTTTTATAGCCTTAAATAAAATGGCAGTATTATCCACCGCTTCACGTGCCAGTATTTCTACCAGATCATCCGAAAGGAATTCAAAACCTTTGCGATAAGCACGGACGGCATAACTATTTTCCATTCTACCATTCTCTTCCATAATACAAACAGCACCCAGTGTCACCATCGGACGATAATCATAATACATCACCCCTTCACTATTACAGAAAAGAATATGAGAGGTCGTATCACTTTGGTTCGCCATTACTTTGGACACCCGTTTATCCAATGAGAATATCTTATCATTCAGTTTCTGCAAATAAGGCATCTTATCTTTCAAACTGACTTCTTCCCAAGAAGTAGTTACGGAATAATAATTTTTCTTCAAAGTCTTTGCCTTCAAGCCTACCGGCCCCGCCTTTTTGTTTCCGGAAGCAATCCGGGCCGCCGTACGTGCGGCATTCAGCATATCATCGAGCGTCACATTTTCCACATAAGCATATCCGCTCTGGTCACCGGCAAGAACACGAACTCCCATACCGAAATCGATATATGAATTGCAGCTGTTCACCGCTCCGTCTTTCAAGCCGATAACATTAGTAAAGGTATGTTCAAAGAAAAGATCGGCATAGTCTCCTCCCTTTTCAAGAGCGGCAGCCAATACCTTTCTCATATTTTCTTCACTCACTCCAAAATGGTTCATAGCCGATAAAAGAGCAGCTTTCTGATCACCTCCCCCCATGGCTCCTTTTGCCGACGAAGGCATGGCAAGCACCGAACCGGCTGCCAGTGAGCCGAGTAATGCCATTCCTCCTGTTCTCAAGAAATTTCGTCTGTCCATATGTTTTTATTAATCAAGATTTTTTAGTCAACAAGCTTTCCAATTCTTCGGCATTCAGGCGAAGATAAAATTGGCCGCGATAAGCCACAGAAATAGCGCCGGTTTCTTCAGACACAATAATGGCATGTGCATCCGACTCCTGAGAAATTCCCATCGCAGCCCGATGGCGCAGTCCCAATTCCTTGGGAATATCCAAATTGTGCGAAACAGGCAATATACAACCTGCCGCTTTTATACGCTTTTTACTGATTACCATTGCCCCATCATGCAACGGGCTGTTTTTAAAAAAGATATTCTCTATCAAGCGCTGGTTTACATTGGCATTTATCAATTCACCAGTGCGGACAATATTATCCAAAGGCACATTATGTTCAATCACAATCAAAGCACCTACCTTCTGTTTTCCCATACTGATACATGCCATTACCACAGGCATAATATCTTCATGTTCCAAAGATTCTTTCTTATTTCCGGTGAAGAAACGGGCCAGAGCGCTGACATGCTGATGTGAACCCAATGTAAACAAGAAACGCCGTATTTCATCCTGAAACAATACAATCAAGGCCAACACACCCACATTCATCAATGTATTGAAAATAGAACCCAAAAGCTTCATTTCCAATACCTGAGTCACCACCAGCCATATCAAAATAAAAACCAGAATACCAGTAAAAACTTTGATAGAACCGGAAGCCTTCATCAACTTATAGACGTAATACAGCAGGAAAGCAACCAATAGAATATCAATGAAATCTTTTATACCGAATTCAAAAAACATCCCCGCAGCCATAGCTATTATTTGATATTCTCCCATAAACGCATTCAGAATTTATAACCGACTATTTTCTCTACCATCTTTACAGCCTCCACAGCTTCGCGCACATCATGCACCCGGATAATATCAGCCCCTTTCATCAAGGCTATCGTATCCAATACGGTAGTCCCATTCAACGCTTCCTGAGGGGTACTTCCGAACAGACGATAGATCATTGACTTTCTGGATATCCCAACCAATAAAGGCAGTTCGAACACTTTAAACTCCTCGAGATGTGCCATCAGTTCATAATTATGCTCCAATGTTTTCCCAAATCCGAAACCGGGGTCAAGAACAATGTCTTTCACTCCCAAATCACGCAATTGCTGTATTTTCTTTGCAAAATACATAAATATCTCTTTCAGAAGATTATCGTAATGTGGTTCCGCCTGCATGCTCTGTGGGGTGCCTTGCATATGCATCATGATGTAGGGTACCCCCAGACGGGCTACGGTTTCAAACATTTCCGAATCCATTTCACCGGCAGCAATATCATTAATAATGGCAACGCCATACTCTTTCACACACCACTCTGCCACATCAGCCCGGAAAGTATCTACCGAAATGATGGCATCCGGATGATTTCGTTTCAGAATCTCCAAGCCCATTCGTAAACGATGCATTTCCTCTTTCGAAGAGATATTCTCCGCATTCGGCCGGGAAGAGTAAGCACCAATATCGATTATAGAAGCACCTTCGCTCAATATTTGTTGCGCACGCTGCGCAATATCCGCTTCAGTCTGCATCCGGCTGCCGGCATAAAAAGAGTCTGGAGTAACATTCAGAATTCCCATCACTTGAGGGACAGAGAGATCGAGCAACTGCCCGTTAACATTCAAATATCTATGTACTAATGAGTTCATTAATCTCTTTGTTTCTGTTAGATTTATTGCAAATGTAGAGAAAAAAAGCAAGTTACCATGCATCATTGCAAGAAATAAACGTATATTTGCACACACCCCCAACTAAATAAAGACTATTGAGATGAAAGATCTTCCATATATAACAATAGGCAGATTTTCTGTACTATTCATTATACTGCTGCTAAGTACTACCACAATCGCCCAGAACAGGGAAATGAAAGAGTACAACGTAGATAGTACACTTTATGTATACTACCAGCAATGTAAGGCAAATATCCAATCACCGATCGTTTTGCCCATGTCCGATACCTTGTTTACGATGGCCCAAACCAAATCCGACCCAAGGATGCAAGCCGTTGCACTCTCTACAAAGCTCGATTATTATTACTTCAAAGGACAGGAAGACAGTATTATTGCATGGGTAGAGCGCGTAAAAAAATTCGCACAAGAGACAGAGCAATCCAAATATTATTATTTCGCCTGGGGAAAACGATTAATTCTATTTTATATCAAAAACGGAAAATTCAATACAGCTCTTTATGAAGCTCAAAATATGCTGAGAGAAGCACAGCAAGAAGATAATAAAGAAGGAATTGCCTATTGTTATGATTGCATCGGTGATATATACATTCTGAAAAGACTCAGACAGCAAGCAATCGACGCCAAACTAAAGGCTATCGAAATAATAGAAACATACCATTTGAACGCCTATAATCTACATAGTAAATACATGTCGGTAGCTAAGTTGTACAATGACATGCTACAACCGCAAAAAGCTAACGACATAATAAAAAAAGCGGAAAAGCTCGTACATAACAACAACCAGGCATTCGAACAAAAATTACAGTATGTAGCCTACTATTTAAGGGTTAACCAATTGGAAAAAGCTCAAAAAGCCCTTGAAGAAGCGGAAGAACTCTTTAAGCATGACAAAACACTAATCAACAGGCAAAAGAATTTAATAGTTTCCCGAGAAAGTTATTACAAACAAACCAAACAGTATCAAAAAGCACTGCAAGCTTTAGAAGAACAGGAAAAACTTGCGGCCGAGATGGGAGAAACACAACTGGGTCTGGAAGTTAAAATGAGAAAAGGGCAAACCTATTATTGGATGAGACAAAAGGATCTGGCAGCCGATTATCTGTATGACTATATCAATCTGGCAGACTCAATAAATAATATAAACGAGCAGGCGGCCATTACTGAGTTTTCTTCACTTCTAAATTTTGAAAAGATTAAAATCGAAAAAAAAGAACTGGAGCTAAAAGCGAAAGAAGCCGAATTAAAACACAACCGCAGCTTCATCCTACTATTGGTGAGTACTCTTTTCATCGTGTTTATTCTGTTCTATAGAGAATTCTACTTGAACAAAAAATTGAAACACTCCAAAAAGTTGCTTCTTATCAAAAACCAAGAGTTGACAGAATCAGAAAACAATCTGCGCAAAGCACGGGATAAGGCAGAAAAAGCCAGCAATATGAAAACCTCGTTCATCCGCAACATGACACATGAAATACGAACTCCGCTCAACTCTATCGTAGGGTTCTCCCAAGTTATTTCCAGCCAGTTCAAGAAGGACGATGAAACACATGAGTTTGCCAATCTGATAGAAAAAAACAGTGACAAACTATTAAAATTGATAGATGATGTATTAGAACTATCAGATTTAGAATCGAGCGAAGACATGGAGCTTGAGAGCACCAATATTCATATTTGTTGTGAACAAGCTCTTTCCAAAATCCAACCTTATATATCAAAGGATGTCAGCCTTGAATTCCATCCGGGGAACAGCGAACTCTTTATCCATACGAATAAAGAAGCCGTATCCAAAATACTCTTCAATTTACTACATAACGCCGCCAAATTCACAGAGAAAGGAAAGATCACACTTGCGTACTCTTTATCGGAAGCAAAAGATCAGATTTCCATCAGCGTTACGGATACAGGCATAGGCATACCTGCCGATAAACAAGAAATAATATTCGAGCGCTTCACTAAAGTGAGCAATTTCTCACAAGGGTGCGGACTCGGACTCGCACTCAGCAAGCTATTAGCCCAAAAGTTAGGGGGAAATCTCGTAATAGACAAAACAAACAAAACAGGAAGCCGTTTCGTTTTAACTCTTCCCGTGCAATAATATTATTTTCAAGTTTATCGAATGACATTAAATATAAAATTCCTGGTGATATGGATTATAATCCAACGATAAAAAGCCCGATCTGTTTTATTTCTTCATCAACTTCATATCATAATCAAAGTTTTTTACGTAAATCTGTATATGACTTATAACCTCTTATAATAAAGAAGATTAGAAAGATTACCTCTTTATTGGGTAATGATTTAGCAACTGTCCGTATTGCTGCGGTTTGCTCTACTTTACTTGTTCAAGTAACTCTTACAGATGCAAATGTATAAAAAAGAGAGCAGATAAGAAGAATAAATCATATCTTTCTTTCCGTCCACTTTCTTTTCATTGGCATATCAACATACAAACAGCAATCGTCTGTCCTGCTGGAGCAACACACCTTGTATCTGGAGTTACAATTCTTCTATGAAATGCTTGTCGGATTCATCCCAATATTTCCTGTACACGAAGTGCTTGTCGCCGTTTAGGTTCAACTGATACATCCTGAATATCACGGGGAAGTTCTTGGGCTGCCATAGTTCTTCATAGGAATAGCGATACACCATGCCGACTTTGCGCATCACATTTCCGCTTCTTGGATTGTCCCTGTCGTGCGTAGCCGTGATGTAGGGCAGACCGTCTTTTCGCACTTGCTCGATAACGGCTTCGCCTGCTTCGGTCGCTATTCCCCTATGCCAAAACTCCCTGCGAAGTCCGTAACCGAAATCGTGGTGTTCTTCCATATCGACTTTTATATAGCCTATCGGGAAATCATCACTTTTCAGGCAGATGGCGTAGGCGTATGCCTGCGGCTGTCCGTATTTTGCCGCATACCTTTCCTCATAGAAACGCTCGGTTTCGCCAATGTCTTTCACAGGATACCAAGGCAGAAACTTGTTTGTTTCTTCATCCTTTAGTATCAGAAAGAGAGCTTCAATATCTTTTTTCGTGAATTTCCTTAAAATCAGACGCTCTGTCTTTAATGTCGGTGTATTCATTCTTATATTGATTATATCCATACATTGTTTTTTGTTTAATACAAAAATACTTGTTTTTGATGATAATTCATTATCAGCGGATAATTTTCTTTGTACTGTTTTTTTGAGCACATCCTATATATTCAGCCCTTTATCCTGTTTTGTAGGGGAAATGCCCAAACCGTTTCTCCATTCATTCGCTTTCTGCCTGAACCATTGCACAAGCGGAATGTCATTCACATATATGTGGTAGTGTCCTTTTCTGTTCTTGTCCTCTCCAAACAAAAAAGCCGCATTCTCGTCACGGAACTTTCTGTTGAACTCTGGAGAATAGAAATCCCCTTTCAAACTAACTTTCTTCAACTTGCACAACTCTTGGACTACCCTTTCAGAGAAATTCAAAGTATTTCGGCAAAAGTCTATCAGTGGTAATAACTTCTCCACATAAGGGAAGTACCGCTGTATCTTGTCCATATACTCGTTGAACTTGGCGCGTTCTTCCCTATGTTTACGCTCCATTGTTTCTATATGCCGTACCAATTCTTCGTTCTGATTTTCAAGTGCTGATATGTGTTGTTGCAATTCCTCCCTTTCCACTTTCAACTTATTGCTGCCGAAAAGAGAACCCACCTTTGCCACGAGTGCGGTCTTGGCTTCCGTCTTGGCGGCTTCCAGCTTCTCCGACTTGATTTCTTTCCTCACATCATCAAGCTGTTGCTCTGCCTGCCGTTGTTCCGTCTGCAACTGCTGCACGTTGGCTTCCAGTTCCCCTGTCCGGCGTTTCAGGTCACGGTAGTATTGGGCAGTGGTGACGTGGCGTGCCTCCGAACCACGTATGCCACGCTGCAAACCGTATTTCGCCATAGCCTTTGCATAGCTGTCGTGATAGGAAACGAGTTTCTCACGTGTCAGCACGTCATCGGCGCACAGGCGCACGGTGTCGGCTTTCTTTCGGTATTGGCGTTTGCTATCCGCTCGCTTCTTCCTTGCCTTTCTGCGTTCGCCCGTCACAATCGGCACGACTGTGGCGTGGATGTGCGGCGTGTGTTCGTCCATGTGAAGCACTGCCGATACGGTGTTCTCCCGTCCGAAAATGCGGTACAGCCATTGCAGGTTGTCGGCGCACCACTCGTCCAGCCTGCCTTCTTCCTGCACTCGCATCAGGTCTTCGTGCGTACCCGAAAGCACGATGCGGATTGCTCTTACTTGGTCGGCGGTAATCTTGCGTCTGATGCCTGCCGTGCGTATGCGGTGGCTTATCGCTTCGGTGCGGTCGGTCACACCGTCGGGGAACTCCACCAGTTCTCGGTTGAGGTGGGTGCGTGTGGGGTCGGCATTCTTGGGGACGGTCTTGCGTTCGATGTGGTCGGATGCGCCCGTGTCCGCCGAGCCTTTCGCCTTGTTGATTTGGATGCTTATATATCCCATGCTTGTTCTGTTTTTTAGGTTTGCAAATCGGTTGTCATTGTCTGCCTGCTGCGCTCATGCCGCATGGCAAGCGGGGTGTCCAGAGGGGTGCAACCCCGTTGGCTTATTGGGGCATTTTTAGCGGTGCATGGCACTGCGTGAAGAAAATGCCCTAATAAGCTATGGCTTTTCTGTTCCTTAAAAGCCTGCGGAAGTGTCGGTAGGTTATCGGCGGTCTCTTTCTTTGCTCCGATGCAATGTGCTTTTCCTTGCAGGTCGGACATCCGACCGTCCGGCCTGCGGATAGTGATTTTCACCTCCGCTACTTTTCCGGCAGGCTTATTAGTGGATAAAAATCCGATGAATTGATGATTGGTGTATGCAATATATTTATTACCAACGCAATAGGCATTCATCATCGTTTCATCAAACCGCTCGCCAAAAGAGAAATGATGCAAGATGCGGTGCGTCCTTTCTCTTTTCATCAGCCATATCCTTTTGTTGAAAGGTTGATGAAGGTGTAAGTTGCTGTTTTTCTTGTTGTTTATATATACTTTCATCATTTCATCAAAATATCATAGAGTTTCCAACTGTGCTTTGCTTACCGTGTAGTAGCGTCCAATCTTCCTGACGGGCGAGTAATGACATTCACGGTTGTAGTCGTACTGGTAGGTAGTATAGGAAAGCGAGTTGGATGCAGGTGTCAGCTTCCATATTTCCTGTACCACTTTCCGAACTTGCGGTTTCTCCGCCTTGACTTGCGAGCAGACGAGCAACGGGACAATATCATTCAGACAGAACGAGACAGACCCGACACCCATGCTTGCCATGATGTCAAGCAACAGTTCCGCCATTTCTATCTCCAAACGGTTGCGGTTGCTGCGGATTATCTTCCGCAAGGCTTCCGTGTGCAGCAACTTCGGATTGAACCACATGCGGCTTTCCTTTTCGGTGGAAAGCGTCCGATGTGCAAGGAAGTGCAGGAAAGCGGGGATTTCGGCTTTCAACTTATGCAGGAAGTCGGTATCGTCATTCTGTAACGGCACAATCTTCCGCACCCAATAGCGTGTCTCGCCTGCATCGATGATAACGGGCAGGTGTTCGTTGTTGGAGCACAGCACGAACTTGGCGAAGAAGCCTATCTCGTCACGGTCTTTGCCTTTGGCTTCCACCTTGTAGGAAAGCGTGGTGCTCAGGTTCTTCAACCGCTCGCTGTCCTCACGGCGGTTGAGCAGCACCTCGTCCACCATGATGAGCAGCTTGCCAGCCCAGTCGGAATTGAACTGGCTTCGGAAGTCCTCGTTGGTGTTGAATGTCACATTGTTTTGGAAGATGGATTTCAGGAAGTTCAGGAACGTGCTTTTGCCCGTGTTGCGTTCTTCCGACACGAGAAGCAGGATGGGTAACTTCTGAACAGGGTAAAGGTAGAGCAACTGCAAGTAGTCCATTCCCAACTCGTATTGCTCGCCGAAGATATGTTCCACCAATGAACGGATGCAGGGGAAATCACCCTGCACGGGAACATGGCTTATCGGCTCGTACAGGTTAAGGAACTTGCCGATTACGGGCTTATAGTCCACATGGGCAGGTACGGTGCAGAAACCGTCATACTTCGGCACGGTCGCCATGTAGTCCTTGCCGTAGTCCTGCCGCAAGGTTTCGGCATTCCATGCAATACGTTTCTTCACACAACCGCCGTCCATTCGGGGCTGGTTCACAATCTTGTAGAGGGTAGTCCTCACACGGATGAATTCTTCTTTTTCTGCCATAGGCTTTGCTGGGTTTTATGCCGCCGACAAACAATCTCGGCAACAGGTTTAACATCGGGGCAAAGCTACGGCATAAAGATTAAAACACTGATACGCAAATCTATGCAGAACGAAGCAATCGAAACGGAGGGATAAGAAAATGCAGATTATGTAGGTTCTTATGTTTTTGTTGCCGAGAAAAATAAATACCTTTGCTTCCATATAAACCCAAAAAAGTCATACATGGATAGCCATATTATAATTCGGGAATATTGTCCGACTGACAGGAATGACGTAATGAATTTGATAAGATTAAACATTCCGAAGTATTTCGCCGTGAAAGAAGAAGCAGATTTAGGCAGGTATTTAGATGAAGAAGTAGAGCTTTACTATGTCCTGCTATTTGCTGGAATGATTGTAGGTTGTGGAGGAATAAATTTTGCGGATAACATGACGACAGGAAAAATAAGTTGGGATATTGTTCATCCTGCTTATCAAGGAAAATCGTTGGGGACAAAATTGCTCAACCATAGGATAGAAAAACTTAGAAATATCAGTAGCATAAAGAAAATAATAGTACGCACATCGCAATTGGTTTATAAGTTTTACGAAAAACAGGGGTTTGTTCTGCTTGAGGTTAAAAAAGATTATTGGGCGGACGGCTTGGATATGTATAAGATGGAATACAAAGGTATTCTATAGCCAGCCCGAAAAAGGTTTTCCCGTTTTCGGGCTGACGTAAGTGCATCAGTTAGTCTATACATCAATACGCACTAACATTCATAAGCACTACCACGTATGAATGTCCATAGGAGTTGCTTTTCTTTTCGTAAGCACAACCTCTCCAGCAGGGCATTGCGTACTCTTTCGGCATTAGGCGTGCCGATACGGAAAGCGAGTGCCACGACCATTGGCAGAGCGTACACGTCCACGCCGTAACCGTTGGGCTGCTTAATACATCTTTCCACCTCGCAAGATTGCAACACTCCGCTTTTATATACGGCTTTGACAGTGGTACGGAGTGTCGGGGCGATTACCCCGAACAACTCCAACAGTTCCGCTTCGCTCATCCATAGGTTGGCGGTATCGGACGGTACGGTTACTTTACCGTATTCATCCATTATAATCGTTTCACGCTTCATAGTCCTGCCATTTTTACGTTTCCGAAAGACTTGCTCAGTTTGTCGCCCAGCATTGTAAGGTCGTTGTCAAGTTTCTGAACAGTTATCTTCGCATAGATTTGGGTGGTTTCTATGTTCGTATGCCCCAAAATGCGGCTCACGCTTTCAATCGGCATACCCTTGCAGAGAGCCAGAGTTGCAAACCCGTGTCTTGCGCAATGGAAGCTGATTTTCTTCGTTATGCCACATTCCTTTATCATCTTGCCCATCCGTTTACAGACAGACCAATAATTGAGGTTAGGAAATATAAGGTTGTTTTCTTGGAAAGGCTTGTAGCGTTCGATTATCTGCAAGGGAATGTCCAACAGCTTTACTTGGAACGGCACACCCGTCTTGTGTCGCTTGGAGATAATCCATTTCTCTCCGTTTACCTCCACAATTTGGTCGTTGCTCAGTTCCTTGATGTCCACGAACGACAAGGCAGTAAAGCTGGCAAAAACAAAAATATCACGGAGGTAGGAGTTCTTGGGGTCTTTGAACTGAAATTCCATCAGTGTTTTCAACTCATCTTCTGTCAGGTATTCACGTTCCTTTGTGTTAGGGCTTATGTGGAACTGGGCAAACGGATTTCTCGGTATGTGTCCGTTGAAGTGCGCCCGCATCACCACACCTTTCAGCCACATGCAGTTTTCCCATATCGAACCGTTGTGTAATCCTGCTTCATTGGAAAGAAAGATAGCGAACTCCTTGATGAAGTCGGGGGTCAGCTCCTGCATGGACATATCGTTCCGCTTATAGCGCGACTTGATGAATGCCGCCACATGGTTTCTTGCCCGTACCCTTGCCATATAGGTAGCCCTTACCCTGTCTTTCCCGACACGTTTCTTGAACACCTCGTTTTCCTTGTCGAAAGCACCGAGTAGCGTTTCATACTCACCACCCAAGCCTTGATAGGCATTGCGTACCATTTCAGCCGTGACATAAGCCTCACGGTCGGATATGCGCTGGTAGTACTTGATGATTTGAGCCTTGATGTTGTCGAGCGCAAGGTTGGTGTCCCTCGCTTCCACGCTCTTGCCTTTCGCCTTGTTGCCTTTGGCGTCCCATAGCTCTTTGCGGATAGTCCGCTTGCAACTGAACTGCGCCACCGTCCCGTTAATCGTTACCCGTCCCATGATAGGGACAATACCGTTCTTCTCCTTGCTGCCGTTCACATAGAACAACACTTTGAATGTGCTTCTTGCCATACTCGTTTCTTTTTGGTTGCAAAACTATAAATCAACGAGTTACCCCTTGATAAGTAAACCTGCGCAGAACGACGCAAACAGAACGGAGAGTGTTAAATCCGCATTTCCATCGGGTAATGATTTGAAAACCATTCTTTCGCTGCAATCCGCTTTAAGGCGGTTTCATGCATCTTGCCCAGTTTCCGCAATTTGCCTCTAACTTCTTAATATTCAAATTCTACTGCGCTAATTTGCGCCTTTTACGAGGTTATTCCACAGAATTTGTGTAAGTTTGCCCGCGTCTTTCAATTATAAAAACATGGAAATTTCTACCCTTTATCAAATATTTCTAAACTGTGGTACAGTAACCACCGACAGTAGAAACTGTCCGAAAGGTTCTTTATTCATTGCGCTCAAAGGTGACTCATTTAATGGCAATGCTTTCGCTGCACAAGCCTTAAATGATGGCTGTGCATATGCAGTCATTGACGAAACAGGCCATAATCCAAAAGATGACGAACGTTATATTCTGGTGGACAACTGTTTGGAAACGTTACAACAGCTTGCTAATTATCACCGTCGCCAATTGGGCACACGCATCATAGGAATTACCGGAACGAATGGTAAAACAACCACCAAAGAATTAATATCCGCAGTATTGTCACAATCCTATCATGTACTTTATACCTTGGGAAACCTGAATAACCACATCGGGGTTCCCACCACTTTGCTACGCTTAAAGGCAGAACACGATCTGGCGGTCATCGAAATGGGTGCCAACCACCCGGGAGAAATTAAATTCTTATCTAATATTGCGGAACCGGATTACGGTATCATTACCAATGTAGGTAAAGCCCATCTGGAAGGATTCGGCTCATTTGAGGGGGTTATAAAAACGAAAGGAGAACTTTATGACTTCTTGCGTAAAAAAGAAAATTCCACTATCTTCATTCATCACGATAATCCCTATCTCATGAATATAGCTTCCGGGCTTAACAAGATTTTTTATGGAAGCGAAGAAAACCTCTATATTAATGGCCGTGTGACCGGAAACTCTCCTTATCTCACTTTTGAATGGAAAGCAGGAAAAGACGGTGAGAAACATGAAGTGCAAACACAGCTTATCGGAGAATACAACTTTCCCAATGCATTAGCCGCCATTACCATCGGGACATTCTTTGGAGTAGAAGCGGATAAAATCAATGAAGCACTTTCTAATTATACCCCTCAAAACAATCGTTCGCAACTTAAGAAGACAGCCGATAATACGCTGATTATCGATGCCTATAATGCAAATCCAACAAGCATGATGGCCGCATTGGAGAACTTCAACCGGATGAAAGTCAAACACAAAATGCTCATATTAGGAGACATGCGTGAGTTAGGTGCAGAAAGCGCAGCAGAACATCAAAAAATAGTAGATTTCATCAAAGAATGCGAATTTGAAAAAGTAATATTGGTCGGCAATCAGTTTACGGCAGCCCGCCATTCTTATCAAACATATGCCAATACCCAAGAACTTATACAAGCACTACAGAATAACACACCCAAAGACCATACTATCCTGATAAAAGGTTCCAATGGAATAAGACTGATTTCAATAGTAGATTATCTGTAATCTACTATTGAATCTTTATCGATTACCGCTTCAGTATACGGGGGCGCACTACATAATAAGCCACCAGACTTGCCAAGACCGCCCCTGTAGCATTCGCAGCAAAATCCAGCCAATCTCCACCACGATAAGTGGTACAATACTCCTGCAATAGCTCTACACATCCGCTAAACAGCACCGGACAGAAAAACGCCCCTATCCATGCATGCCACATCGGAGCCGGTACTTTTCTATGAGTACGTAAAAACTCGAGCCATAGCATACCGGACATTCCAAAATACATACAAAGATGAACAATCTTATCAATGTTCGGTATCTTGCTCAGTTCAGTTGAAGGCGGTTTAAAAAACGATAAATAGATAACCGTCAGAATAATTATTATAGAAACAGGATATTTCTTAATATAGTAAAGCATATCTAAATAAATTACAGATGAGTGGCAAATATAAGGAACATTTTCTATATTTGCATGTTTTAGATAAAAAACATATCGAATTGTAAGATAAAAAAGCTTTTATGACGAAAAATGACAGGGCGAATTTTGGTAGTAAGTTAGGTGTAATACTTGCCTCTGCAGGCTCAGCCGTAGGATTAGGTAACATCTGGAGATTTCCATATGAAACCGGCAATCATGGCGGCGCCGCCTTTATCATTATTTATCTGGGATGTATCCTTTTATTGGGTATGCCTATCATGGTATCCGAATTCCTTATCGGCCGGCATTCACGTGCCAATACGGCAAGAGCTTATCAGAAGTTAGCTCCGGGCACTCATTGGCGTTGGGTGGGCCGGATGGGTGTACTGGCGGGATTTCTTATTCTCAGTTACTATTCGGTAGTAGCCGGCTGGACACTTGAATACATTATCGAAGCGGTAACCAATCGTTTTGCAGGAAAAACGCCCGATGAGTTCATTTCTTCTTTCCAAGCTTTTTCAAGTAGCCCTTGGCGACCGATACTGTGGTTGACCCTATTTCTATTAGGAACTCATTTCATCATAGTGAAAGGCGTCGAGAAAGGAATTGAAAAATCATCTAAAATAATGATGCCCCTACTATTTATCATTATTCTTATTCTGGTAGTATGTTCGGTTTCTTTGCCGGGTGCAAACAAAGGGATCGAGTTTCTGCTAAAACCGGATTTCAGCAAAGTAAACGGGAATGTATTCCTAAGCGCCATGGGGCAAGCTTTCTTCTCCCTTAGTCTGGGCATGGGGTGTCTCTGTACTTATGCTTCCTATTTCAACAAAGAGACCAATCTGACAAAAACAGCTTTCAGTGTAGGAATCATCGATACGCTGGTGGCAATCCTGGCCGGCTTTATTATTTTCCCAGCAGCTTTTTCTGTAGGCATACAGCCTGATGCCGGGCCAAGTCTCATCTTTATTACTCTGCCCAATGTGTTCCAACAGGCATTTAGCGGCATCCCGATATTAGCATATATCTTTTCAGTGATGTTTTATGTATTGCTCACCGTAGCAGCACTTACATCGACCATTTCCATGCACGAGGTAGTTACCGCTTATTTGCATGAAGAGTTTAAATTCACGAGAAAACGTGCAGCACAACTGGTTACAGGCGGATGTATTTTCTTAGGTATATTTTGCTCGCTCTCACTCGGAGTGACTAAAAACATCACCGTATTCGGATTGGGTATGTTCGACTTATTCGACTTTGTCACTGCCAAAATCATGTTGCCTCTCGGCGGGTTATGCGTTTCCATATTCACCGGATGGTATCTCGACAAGAAAATCGTATGGAGCGAGATAACCAATAACGGTTCGCTCAAAATACCGGTTTATAAACTTATCATTTTTATATTGAAATATATTGCACCTATAGCAATTTCCTGTATCTTTATCAACGAACTGGGATTGCTTAAATAACATGTGGAAAGATTTCTTTTATTTTTCTCGTACCGAACGGCAAGGTATTTTAATACTTACCATACTGATCACTTTAGTTTGTACCATCTCGTGGTTCATGCCGGCGAGGGACACCGAAATAAAAGACAATCCGGAATCCGAAAAAGAATATGAAACATTCATTACATCCATAAAAAAACGGGAGCACTCCCCCAAAAGTGACAACGCTGATCACTTTTCCCAAAAGCATAAAATCGTATTGACTTCTTTCGATCCCAACACTGCCGATTCCAGTACATTTCTAAGTCTCGGGCTCCCTTCATGGATGGCCGGCAATATCCTCCGTTACCGGGCAAAAGGAGGGAATTTCCGTAAGCCGGAAGATCTTCGCAAAATATACGGACTGACAGAAAAACAGTATAAGACTCTTTTACCTTATATTTCTATATCCACAGCAGAAAAACATAGAGTCAAGGATACCATCCGGTTATTAACCCACAAAAAAGCACAGGATTCTCTGCAATATTACAAATACCCGACAGGAACCGTAATCGACTTAAATCAATCCGATACCATCGAATTTAAAAAGATACCCGGTATAGGCAGTGCTATCGCCCGTATGATCGTAGGATACAGAAAACAGTTGGGAGGCTTCTATAAAGTAGAACAGTTACAGGATATACATTTGCCCGTGGACAAGCTATGCACTTGGTTCTCTGTAGAGGAAGGAGGCACTCTCCGGATGAACCTCAACAAAACCGGGATAGAACGTCTGAAAGCCCACCCTTATATCAACTTTTACCAGGCAAAAGCCATCGTCGAGTATCGCAGGAAGAAAGGAAAAATACAAAATCTGGATCAGCTGAAGCTCTATGAAGAATTCTCCGAAAAAGATCTGGAACGAATATCGCCTTATGTCTGTTTTGAATAAAAAAAGATGCATCCTTATCACACTAGATAAGAATGCATCACACACAAACAAAACAAACACTCTACGTACCATCTTCACAGACTTCTGTAGAGAAGCGATATAAAGATACGGCTAATTAGTTAATAATGAACTATACATTAGCCGTTTGGTATCTTTTTTTCAGAATTTCGTTCAACTTATTAACAGTTATTAATTATTCCATCTATTATATGGACTGTCCGATCGGTTATCCGAGCCAAACTCTCATCGTGTGTCACAATAACAAATGTCTGCCCTAACTGGTCACGAAGTTTAAAAAACAATTGGTGCAACTCCTCTTTATTATGTGTATCCAAACTACCGGAAGGTTCATCCGCCAATATCACTGCCGGATTATTGATAAGGGCACGGGACACGGCCACCCGTTGTTTTTCTCCACCGGAGAGTTCATTCGGTTTATGTGAAGCCCGCTCTGCAAGTCCCATAAAGCTCAATATCTCCAATGCACGAGCAGTAGCTTCCTTGGATGAAGTGCCGGCAATCAAAGCTGGAATCATTACATTTTCCAACGCAGTAAACTCCGGAAGTAATTGATGAAATTGAAAAACGAAACCGACGTGCTTGTTTCTAAAGGCAGAAAGTTCTTTTTCTTTCATTTTACTGACTTTGGTTCCATCTATATAGACATTACCGTTATCCGGTTCATCGAGCGTACCCATAATTTGCAACAAGGTAGTTTTACCAGCTCCACTCGGCCCGACAATGCTGACAACCTCCCCTTTATTTATTTCCAAATCAATACCTTTCAAGACTTGCAATGATCCGAAATTCTTTGTGATTCCCTCTAATCTTATCATAAGAATAATGTAATTAATAATAATGTGCCAATGAATAATGTGCCAATGTGCCAATATGCCAATGTGCCAATTGGCTGCGCTATGGCAAACATGCCGCATGGTAATTGGCATATTGGCACATTGGCACATTATTCATTGGCACATTATTCTACAATCGTTTTATAACATATTCTGCTAAATAACAGCCAAATACAGCAGGCATATAGCTCACTGTACCACAAGTAGACTTCTTATTCATTTCATCATCAGTCAATAATACAGCTTTCGGATCGGCTTGTTCCGTACTGAATACTACCGGTACTTTCCGTTTTACCCCCATCTTCTGTAAACGCTTGCGCACGGCCTTACTCAATCCGCAATGGTATGTATCCCAAAGATCGGCGAAACGAACTTGGGTTATATCGCTCTTCGCACCGGCTCCCATGCTCGACACTATTTTAATACGTCTTTGCAAAGCATGATAGATAAGATAACATTTCGGACTTAAAGTATCTATTGCATCAACAATAAAATCATATTCATCAGCGTCCAGCAAATCCGGAATATTCTCATCCTTCAAAAAGACAGGTAATACCTTCAATTCCAGATCCGGATTGATATCCTTAAATCTCGCTTCCAAAACATCAGCCTTAAACATTCCCAAGGTAGAATGCATCGCAGGCAACTGCCGGTTTAAATTGGTAATTTGCACCGTATCTGCATCGACAATGGTCATCCGTCCCACACCGGCACGGCAAATCATTTCGGCAGCATAGGCGCCGACTCCGCCCAAACCGACCACAAGTACATGAGCAGATTGTAAACGAGCCATTTTATCTTCACCCAACAAAAGCTCCGTTCTTTGTTTCCAATTTATCATTAACTCTTCTTTAACCATTTATAGAACCATTTACCCACTTTCTCATAATGCTGCGACTCATTGCTTCCACGCGGATTGGAAAAAGAGAGTGCCTCCTGAGGTTCACCCAACTGATCCGGGTATAAAATAATAAGACTATTATTGGAGAAATATTTTCCAAGTTGTGCCGGCAGTTTCTCAAAAGCCGTATCATAAGAGATTGAACCACGCCGTGCGCTGATTATAACCAGCAGATGATCGTAGTTCACTTGTCCTGTGAGCAATAACAAATCGTCCCAATCATCCAAATGAGAAAAGTCGGTCATCGTCAACCCATATTTATTCTTTACCAACTGCTGTAAATATCCCAAGGTCTGTTCGTTCGCAAAAAAATGTGCCCGGCACCCTAAAATACTTGCCATACGGCAGAAGTGACCGACCCATTTCTGAAAGCCGGCCTCATACTCCGCTTTAGGGGGAACAGCTATGATAATACGTCGCAAAGTATTTACCGGCATGAGGAATTTCGCTATCATTACCTCCCGATGCAAACCTTTCAATAAGCTGTCTGCCAGATTTCCAAAAAAAGAATCTACAATGTTAACCTTACGGTGCAATCCGATAATCACATCTGTCACCTCATATTCCTTGGCAGTATGAATAATACCGGAAGCAATATTCAAATCATACCTGCTAATCTGCGTCAAAGAAACATCTGCCGACGCCGCTATCATGGCCGCGCGTTCCAGATTCCTCTTCCCTCTCGACTCCAACTGCTCGGAACTACTGTTATCATTGATAACATTCAGTGCCATCAGGTTGTTCCTTTGTTTAGAATCACGAATGACCAGAGACAGATTTATCAATTCTTCGATTGTTTCCGGATTTGCCACCGGTATCAAAATCTTCTCCGGAATATTTTTCTTATCCTCCGCATCCAGTTGTGCTTCATTCATTGCCAATTTACGCGCCGCTCTTTCCGTTGCAAACGAACTGATGATACAAGTGAACAAGATCAGGACTATCGTACCGTTCAGCACGTCTTCATTCAACAATCGCTCTCCACTGGGAAGAATAATATTATACCCCACCAATACGGCTGCCAAAGTTGCGGCCGCCTGGGCATTACTTAGACCGAACATCAGTTCACGTTCGATCGCTTTCATCTTGTATATTTTTTGGGTAAGCCACGAAGCGATCCACTTGCTGGCCAAAGCTACCGTAGTCATCACCACAGCCACCTTTAACGCATCTCCGTGTCCGAAAAGTATCTTAATATCGATCAACATTCCCACCCCGATCAAGAAATAAGGAATAAACAAAGCATTCCCTACAAACTCAAGGTGATTCATCAACGGTGAGACATGCGGTATGAGACGGTTCAAGACCAATCCGGCAAGGAACGCCCCCAAAATGCCTTCCATCCCGACAAATTCCATCAATCCTGCTCCAAGAAATACCATGGCAAGAACGAAAATAAACTGCATCACGTTGTCGTCATATTTACGGAAGAACCAACGACCAATACGCGGAAAGAAGAAAATGATCAGGAAACCTAAGAAAATGACTTTCACCACCAGCCACAGCCAGAACATCTCCGAAGACTCTCCCTTAAACAGGCCGCCGATTACAGCCAGTACCAGCAGGGTCAGGGTATCCGTTACCGCCGTACCTCCCACTGCAATGCTGACACTGCGATGGCGTGACACTCCATACCGGATCACGATGGGATAAGCAACCAGCGTATGAGAAGCGTACATACTGGCCAGCAGAACCGACGTGATAAAACCATATTTCAATACGGTCATATTGGTAATGAACCCCAATGCCATAGGAATGACAAAAGCCAATAATCCCAACACCACAGCTTTCCCCCGGTTTTTCTTGAAGTCGCCCATGTTCATTTCCAGCCCGGCAAGAAACATGATATAGTAGAGTCCGACTTTACCAAACAGTTCAAAACTACTGTCACGTGCCAAAATATTGAACCCATGCTCTCCAATCACCACTCCAGCCAGAATCATACCGATAATATGAGGAATGCGGAGCCGTCCCAACACCATAGGAGCAAACAAGATAATAAGAAGTACAAGGAGAAATATCCATGTAGGATCTGTTATAGGTAGGTTAAAATCAAAATCAAGCCACTCCATATATCCAAGTTTTTACGTTTTCTCTGCAAAATAACAAAAAAGTTATCAATTATATGCCAGAATGTTATAATTTTGCAGCCAATTATTTACTATTCGGAAGAATAGAAAAGAAAATCAATATTCAATTAAAACAAAAGAAAAAGATGAAAGTAGCTATTGTTGGCGTAAGCGGAGCCGTAGGACAAGAGTTCCTGCGCGTGCTCGATGAGAGAAATTTTCCGTTGGACGAGTTAGTTTTGTTCGGCTCTAAACGCAGTGCCGGAAGCCAATATACCTTCCGCGGTAAACAGATCGAGGTCAAACTCTTACAACACAACGATGACTTTAAAGGGGTAGATATTGCTTTCACATCCGCTGGTGCAGGTACATCTAAGGAATTTGCAGAAACCATCACCAAATATGGTGCTGTGATGATTGATAATTCCAGCGCTTTCCGTATGGACAACGACGTACCTTTGGTGGTGCCCGAAGTGAATGCAGCCGATGCCAAAGACCGCCCGCGCGGTATCATCGCTAACCCCAACTGTACAACTATCCAAATGGTAGTTGCATTGAAAGCCATCGAACAACTTTCACATATAAAAACCGTGCATGTATCTACTTATCAGGCAGCCAGCGGGGCAGGTGCAGCAGCAATGGACGAACTTTACGAGCAATACCGCCAGGTACTCGCAAACGAACCCGTCACGGTAGAAAAGTTTGCATATCAATTGGCTTTCAATCTGATTCCTCAAATTGATGTATTCACCGAAAACGGATATACCAAGGAAGAGATGAAAATGTACAATGAAACCCGTAAAATCATGCACTCGGACATCAAGGTCAGTGCTACCTGTGTACGTGTCCCGGCATTGAGAGCACACTCCGAAAGCATCTGGGTGGAAACCGAACGTCCTATCTCGGTGGAAGAAGCCCGCGAAGCCTTTGCCAAAGGCGACGGTCTCGTTCTTCAGGACAATCCCGCCGAAAAAGATTACCCGATGCCGCTGTTCCTTGCCGGTAAGGATCCTGTATACGTAGGCCGCATCCGCAAAGACTTGACAAATGATTGCGGACTGACTTTCTGGATTGTGGGCGACCAAATAAAGAAAGGCGCCGCACTGAATGCCGTACAGATTGCAGAATATCTGATTAAAGAAAAAAATGTAGGATAAAAACACCGTCTAAAGGTATTATGAAAGAAAAGGCGCCCGATCATTGATTGTTCGGACGCCTTTTTCACATTCACATATATTCACCTAACACCCATGACAAGTAAAGTGACCTACAGTTTCACCTATTGAAACGAAAAGTTTCTTTCGGAGGAACCATTCGTTTCATACGGATGAAACGATTGGTTCCATACAGTGGAAACCGTTAGTTTCAATAAAGAGAAACCGTTCGTTTCAATAATATGAAACAGACTCGATGTACCTCTTCCGATCTATTTTCTCACCATTAGCTTGTGTGTATCCCTCCTGCCATCTATCAATACAGACAAGAAGTATACCCCACTGTCCAATGAATGAAGGGGTACATTATATGTATATTTTCCGGCAAGCAAACGATTCGTAAGATGGCTCATAAGATTTCGCCCATCGGCTGTCCACAATGAAAAAGAAGCCGTTCCCGCTTTTAATAAAGAATAATGTAAAATCGCCTCTCCACCAGAATAATTCAACCACGAAACAGCATCATCGACAAGAGTTTCAGAAACCCCTACCCCTTGAGATAACGGATAATGGGCCGTAAGGTCTTTAAAAGAGATTCTTGTATCGGTAAAGGTCATCCCCGGCTTAAGATAAAACTTCATACCGGTCAGGGTCAACGGATATTCTATAAGGTCTAATGGGATTCCGTTATCCATAAAAGATATGGAATACACAGAGTCAATCCCCCAGGCAGGTTCCAACCTCACCTTTTCAAAACTGACTTTTGTGTTCGAAGCAAAATCCAAGTAAAGTTCTTTAACCAGATCGTCTTTCACAAACATCCGAAAAGAAATAGAATCGGGCAAGCTATAAAAAGTCACAGGTTTGGTAAATTCAATATATGCCGAACGGCCGGTTTTAACATCAAATACCATATTGACCCCATTATCCCATCCTACCGGTAACCCGTAATTTTCAAACCTCAGATTAGAGAATGTACCAGTCGTTTTCATCGGCCATGACGCCATATCTGCAAAAGTCTCCTGTATCCTGTCTTCATCGGCGATTTCAACTTTTACCTTCACACACACACTCAAATCCTCCAAAGTACCTTGCAACTCTGTTTCGCCATTGGCCACTCCTTTTATTATTCCGGCTTCTACCCGGCAGCAATCCGGATTCGAAGAAGTCCAGATAAAAGCACTTGGGTCCAACTGATAAACCTTATTTCCCGATGTTGCATCAATCCTTATCGGAAATTCGCGATGACCGTCTATCAATAGACTTTGAGGATATGCCTGTACATCCGAAACCGGAGATACAAAAACATTCAGAATGGCTTCTTTCCCATCTTTTGATGCGATAATACGCCCTCCTGTAGTATTTAAAGCAGCATGAAATACCCCATCTGCATCCACGTATCCCATATCTTCCGGTATACACCGGTAAGTAAATCCCTGTCCGCCTTTCTCCAAAACTTTACCATATTCATTAAAAGATAAAAGAGTCAACGGATTCAATGACACAGCCGTTGTATACAGGTTAGGAACTACAAAAGAGTAAGAAGCAACGGTCTCTGATTCCGGTTCAGTAGATACGACCAATAAAGCATCGGCTACCGGACGAATTTCTCCTCCACGCATCGGATAATTCAACATTTCATGATCAACTGCTATCGTTGCAGAACCGCCACTGTCAAAGTTGACAACATTCCAGGAGCCATGAGCTAACATCCAATTTGCAATGTCAATACAATTCACTCCAGGACTTTCTTTTGTCCCGCCTTCCACAGTCACGATATACACCGTTTTTCCATCTTGAGACATGCCTGCCATTACCCGCGCAGAAACTTCGAACTCACGGCCATTCTCAAAATCATTGTATTCCCCATCGTGTAATTTCCCTTCGTAGGCAATGCTCGGATAACCATGAAAACCGGCAACAATATCCTTCAAAGGTTCACCGAATTTTCCTTTTACAAACTTCTGGGAAACAGCTATAACATCTCCTGCCTTAATTTTATTTTCAAAGCTTTGCACACTTTCATTTCTGGCATAGATTACATATTCGGTAGCCGATGTCTGTATCGGTGTATCAGAGACCTCCTGAACCTCGCATCGGATGTCATTACCGTTCACCGTCCAGGTATCCAACGGTTTTATCTTAATATACAAACCGGGGTCTGTCAGTATCCTGGAATTCATACGATTGAATAGAATACAATTACCTACCAGAGCCGTAGCACTCGAGTTATAATAATCTATATTTACTTCACTACCATCCTTCAAAAGAATTTTCGAGATCAAAGACGGATAAAACACACCGGCAGTCTTTTCTTGTGAGATTGCAAAAATAGAGCGTCCGCTTCCGGAAGCAAAGGGTATCTCGCCATTGCTAATATTAACACCGATACACACCCCGGATTCATACACAAAGAAATCATGGTTGAATGCCGCACAAACGCGATGTCCCGGGTATGTATTGCTTCTTGACATACTCATCACGGTTTCCCGAGAGACATCGGGTACTTTATTGTGTGATTGCACTTGTTCTATTTGCGTATAAGGATTAGTCAGATCAATAGTAGTAACCCACATTAACACAGGCTTATCCCGATAAGCAATCTTTGTGTATTGTACACCGGCTCCCAACGTATAATGTTCCAATGTATCCGGAGTTCCCCATAAAGGTTCCTGAGCTCTCAAAGTCGGAGCAGAAATCAACAATGCCACATACAACAAAAATATATTCTTCATTTCCATCCTATAATTATAGATGAAGTGACGGCCGGCATACGCCTGCCGGTCGTCACCATAAAATCAACATCAATTTCCCACGAATATCTTTTGTGAAACAGTTCCCCCTGAGCTAAAACCGGCTTCCATTATACAAATGCCCTTTGGCAATCCGCCAAGACTCATTCGAGACGTATCCACATACCGCAGTAACTTGCCCGATAAAGAATACAATTTCATACATACGATTTCTTCACTATTCGCCACGACTTCATTGGTCTCGGCAATATAACTGAAAGAGAAAGTCGAAACCGTTTCAGACGTTATCGATGTCAATGTATTGTCGTAAACCAAGACATTATCTATATAAATAGTTCCGGTATTCGTCAAAGGCCGTTCTTTCTGCCTAATTTTCAAACCTGTAAATGTGTATGTCTTCCCCGCAGGCAAAGCATCTAAAGAGACCTCCACAAAACTCCAATCGCAGAAGGTGAGATCGGTCAGTTTGAGTTCCTGCACATCTCCGTCGGCAGAAGATAATTGTAGCCAAACTTCATTTCCCGTCAAATCACCCAAAATATGCATACCGATTGCCCGGGTTGCATCGACTGGGAATCCGGCCGTTGTCTGATAAGCAACCACCCCATTTGCCTCATCGGCCGCAAAGGTATATTTCAGCAGACAAGAAGCCGCCCCGAACAGCACTTTGGACGTATTCCGGGAGGTACTTGCAGAAGCCACTTCCACACTATTTTCCGAAGAGTAGGTAAAGGCACCCGTAGCCTCCATGTCCATTCCCACTGTTCGGTCCGTAACTCTTATATCTACCGCCTTAAACGTATAATCCATCGGTTCTACAATATCGATACCGTTCACATCTACCATATTGCGATCGATAACGACCCTATACGTTTCATTCTCAATCAATCCGCCCGAAAGCGTAAATGCCAAAGAACCGTAAGGAGCACTAACCGAATTTACCTTAATAGAACGAGGAACCTTAGATATCTCTTCTCCTTTAGAATCATAGATTTTAACAGCATCTCTTGCCAAAGTAGAATTCAACTTATTATCAAATCTGAATTCAAAAGGTGCACTCGTACCATAATTGACATATTCCATTCCAGGAGTCGGGTAACAGCCTAAAAGTTCCAGTTGATTGCGATTATTGGTGAAGAACTGAAAACTAAAGTCATTTTCCATCGACAGTTCGCCCGGATGTTTCAGACTTTTATCCAGTTTAACCGTATACAACGTCGAAATCTCATAAGGTTTATCCGGAGAAAAAATCATCCGATGCTGACTATCTTCAAACACAATGGAACCTTTCACCTCGGGAGTAATTGAAAATGCCGCTATGGCCGACTCTACATCCACATCCCAATTAAACTCAAATATGATTTTCGTATTACACTCCACCACTTCGTCTTCCCCGACCTGCGGAGAATAGTTGATCACCTCCGGGGGAGTCAAACGTTGCATATCCAGGCGTGCGTCCAAATAAGATGTCTCACCTGCCTTCACCTCCAGTTCATACGTCTTATCAAAATACTGATCAGCCGCCACATTTACCGTATATTTTCCGGGAGCCAGTTGCTTAAACACAAATACTCCATTATCTATATCATCTGTTGTATACGTCAGGTTTCCCGGATTCACGGTAACGACAGCATTGTTCAACGCCAACAGTTCATCTTTCGAATTTCTGATCTTGACATGACTTCCCATATCTTTATTCCTACTATCATGTACACTTCCTGCAATATTTCCCGTCGGAATGGTACCGGCATTAAATATTTCACAAAAAGACTTGTAGAAATGCCATGCTTCCAGCCACTTATATTCCATATTCATCAGGCGGCGGGTCTCAGGAATATAATCATGCATCGAGCCCTCTGATATACATCCGGGTACAGTCAACCCTCTCAACACACCGTATCCATTACTCCACCCCATAACGGTACGCCCAAATGTTTTATCGCCACGGACCGTATATTCGGATGCCCAACTATTCACCTCGTTTTCATAAAGATTCTTTGCAATCACCGTACTGATTTCTCTACTACGGTCCGAAAAAGGAGTGGCAGTAGGATATACATGAGTATCCCCAGGATCTACACCTGCGTATAGTTGTAATACATAATTCGTGACCCCGGCATTACTATGAATCGACAGCATATAATCCGCTTCGGCTTCGTTAGCCATCCGGACAATCTGTGTCAATGGAGTGTCGTCCGTATAGATAATAATCGGATCCCCATCCTCATCCGTTACAATGTTGCCGGCCTCATCCGTCTTATAAACGGTGGGGTTATTTGACAAACGAGACATCACCACAGTAGCTCCCGCATTTTCAAGAAGCTCACGCAACTGTATTCCTTTATCAAAGTTACTCTGAGACTCCCAAAAACCATTCTGATCGCCCGGTTTGAATTTTCCAAATGGTATATTCCGGTCATCACTGTCAAATCCTCCATGCCCGGGGTTTACCAATATTGTTACTCCGGACAAATCTTGAGAATAGCCCTTATTTGCATTCAACAGAAAGAGAGCTATAATTAGATAACATATATATTTCATAATACTCATATTACTTTTCCAATTCTAATACAATTATATCACCCTCCAACGTATTATAGGCTATTCTTCCACTCGACCTATTCACAGCAGGATACATCGCTTTCTCCGTAGATGGTACCAGTATCTGCCGTTGCTTGCCATCAGCAGAAACCATCACAACAGAAGATGAAGTTATATAATCTCCATTATCCTTATCTACCATTCCAACGATTCGATCCCTATCATACCATACCGGTGCATTCAGATATCCGATCTCTGCAAGTACTTTTCCTTTTAAATCACACACATACGTTCCTTTACCTACGGCAGTAAAGAGTATTCTGTTTCCATCCGGAGACAAACTCCCCCACAAATATCTATCCGTTTTTTCCAACGGATGTAATACGTTTTTCAATCCATTCGTTTCAACGATCAGGCATAGTTTATCCGTATAAGCCGTCAGTGTATTGCCCATCGGGCTTCCTAAACGCTGCGCCGACAACGGACGCGCAGTCGCTGCATCTGCACAACGCACATTTTTTTCTTCTTTCCGCTGATAACACATCCATGTGTTCTGCTGACGCATATTCACTTTCTCCGTGGCCCGATAGTAAACTTGTTCGCCATTCCGGTCAAAGGCCGGATTATATCCTGCACCGTCCACTTCGGTTATCACATCAGAGGTTTTACTCTTCAGGTCGTACAGGAATAGTCCCTTATAATTTTCGGAGGTATACAACAATTCCTTCCCGTCATTACTAAAAACAGGATAAAAGCCCGGTGTCTCTTTATTTATTTTATAACTCCGCTCTACCTTTACTAATTGGGCTTGAGCAAGAAAGACATTACAGGACAGTAATATCCACAAACAATAATTTTTCTTCATAAACCTATTTTTTAGATTAACGTTTCATGCATTTGAAAACAGCCGTTTCAGTCCCTTTATAAACTTTCAACAGATACATTCCCCTTTCGAGGCCACCATCATTCAATTTAAACTCACCTGTCTGACAAATACCCAGATTTCCCATTCTAAGCTTTCTTCCGGCAATCGAATAGATTTCATAGATTACCGGAACACCCTCATCCATAGCCAAATATAGATAAACACCGTCTGTACCATTCCATATTTTCATTTCATTGCTACCGGCTTCATCAGGCATCAACCCGACTCCCTGATCATCATAAATCAAAGTAAACTCTTTCAATTCAAATGTATATTCGGTACCCACACTATGTCCGGAAGCGTTCAGAGTAAATTTCAACGAATTAAATTGGAGAGGCCAGATAGCCATATCATTAGGATCCGTCACTATATCAGACACAGGCAAATAGATTTCATTATCCTCATTCGCCTTTATATCCGAGAATTCTTTAATGACAGCATAAGACTGATTATTCGGCAGGAGATCCAGTACGATTTTATTTAAAGGCAGTTCGTGAGGATTAAATACAATCTTCAATGCCTTAGGCAAACTATACAGGTTTATCTTCTTCGTCAATTGAAAATACGGAGAACGAGTTGTTGCATAGGTATAATTTATGTTCAGTCTATCATTTCCGCTCATCGAAATACCTTTCAAATTGGAAGTCAACTTCAACAAAGGATCGGTAAAGTCAATTGCCGGTAACGAACCTGCCTGTGGTATCTCGACATTCACCTTTAAAGAACCTTGAAAATCATTCATCGTACCGACTACTGTAGAAGTACCATTTGCAACTGCAGTCAATATGCCTTTCTCTATTTTACATACATTTTCATCGGCTACCACCCAATTCAAAGCATTATGATCAATCAATACCTTATTTCCCTCCAGTGTGGTTTGTACTTCGATCGGATAGGCTGTTCTTGCATCCAGAAGTACCGAATCCAGACGAATAGCCAAATCTGCAGCTTCTTTTACCGTGACTTCTTGAGCAACCTCCAAGTCACCGTAATGAGCTGTCAGAATACCGGAAGAAGCCGTTCCCGAAACAACAAAATTACCGGCATCATCAATATGCCCAAGTTCCGGAGAACAGGAGAATGTCACTTCCTCCAGATTTTCCTCCAAAAGGCGGTCATACCGGTTATATCCCATCACAACGGGTTTTATAATTCCATGTCTGGGCAACTCGAATTTATAATCCAAAAAACGTAAACGTTCAATCTCCGGAGATTCCTGAGACAAATCTACCACCAACCAGCCATTGCCTACGGCGCGTTCTTTTCCATCCGAAGGGCGATTGGCTACTTTGTTGTTTACTATTATTTCTGAAGAACCTCCTCCATCGAGTCCTATGGCATCTGCCGCACCCCAATGTTTCAAGATATCACATACCTCTGTTGTGGTCAAGCCTCTGGAAGTGGAAGTTTTCCCATCTGCCACCAAAAGATATACCCAGCGTTTATCTTTAGATGCTCCTACGGCCGTACGCGGATATGGAACAGCATTGTAACTTTCAGTCGTATTACGTTCGGTCAATACACCATCATACATCAATGCCGTATTTCCTCCTATCATTTGTTCTATTTCCGGGTACGTACCAAAGTTCACACAACGTATTCCCATATGAATGGAAATTTCCTGCCCTTCAGTCAAATTACGCAAAAAGGCCCTGGACTTTTCACTTGTTCCCGAGAGCACGCACTCATCGGCGGCAATCGGATTGCCCCCTTTGTTTTCAAGCCTCCGCCCGACTATACATTGAACAGGACTATTTACTTTCCATTTTTCCCCTGCGGCCAATTTCAAGTATACTTCCGTACGTTCTACCCCATACATCTCACTGAAGTTTTCATCCTGTCTGGTTCTCTCTCCTGCATAACGATTGAAGAAAGTCAAATCACAAGCATCACAATCGGCACGGGGGATGTTGACGTGCTGGAATTTATAAACTCCGGCATCCCCGGCATTCACTGTCCCCTCAAATTCCATATGGTCGAATACCGGAATATTATCGGCATCTATCGTAGCAAATCCCCACCAAGCATCCCGTGGTTCACGTTGTATCTCCCCATCTCTGATACTCCCCCCACGAGGAGCTCCTAATGGAAATTCCTTATGATCCGTTACGTTAAAGAAATCACCATTGATTCCACAATAAGCCTTATGCCCTTCATACGTCAGACGCTCACAGGCACGAGTCACCAATTCCGTCCCCGGTATGCTGTCATTAGCCAAAAATGTTTCGATTTTATTGTATGGATTTTGCATATCCAATTTCAAGATATAGGCATAAACCGGCATATCCGGAATATAAAGGGAGGTATAGACTGCTCCGGGGCCCACGACTTTATGTTCAAGGGTATCCACGTAATACGGTTTATCGGTAATCGTTATATATCCTCCGGCATAAACCCACTGTGCGCCGCAAAGCAACAGTAATCCCCCTAATATTTTTTTCATCTTCATACTATTAATGTTTAATATCTCTTTATTAATGATGAATAATAAGTTTGATAGTCTCTGTTTCACCATCCACTGTGATTTTCACCAAATAAGTACCATTATCCAGCCCGTTTGTCGGCAAAGCAAGATTTCTTCCATCGCATATTCCATAATTCCTGTAAGCAACCTGCCTCCCGGAAGTCGTATAGATTCTTAAATTTACACTCGACCGCCGATCCGTCTGTATATTTAAGAACGCCTCCCCTTTGGCCGGATTCGGATATACGGAAAAACGTTCCGCCTTTTCCTGCCGATCGAAGCCTACCGTCATATAATCATATACCATCATCATCTCTTTAATCTGTATCTTATTGGGCCCAACCGGATTATCAGATGTAAAAGCAAACCTCATTGAACGGAAATGTATAGGATATCCGGCCAAATCATCCACATCCGATAAAATATCAGAAATTTGTATACTGATCTCTTTATCTTCATTCTTGGGTATTTCCTCAAATTCATAAGGAGTATAAACCGACTTATCATTTGAACGCAGAGACAAAACGACCTTGTTTAAACCGGCATTTCCAGCATTTAATACCAATCGGATGGAAGTAGGCAGACTATATAGGCAAAAATCATTCGTCAACTCTATATATGGAGACCGGCCGGTACTATAAGTATACTCAACTCCATCCGGCACCAGTACTATATTCTTCAGATTCGAAGTACTTTTAACCGTCCATGAAGGTGTGCCCAACACAGGCATAGCCAATGTAGATTCAACCGGAATTTCAACCTTTACTTTCAATGTACATGAAAAATCGCCCAACGAACCATGAATATAAGTTACACCGTTTGACAGTCCTTTCAGTACCCCATTCGAAACCGAACACACAGAGGGAGCATCAATCTCCCATTGCAATAATTCCGAAGCAATCTGCTGTGTTTTACCTTCCACCTGAGCTAACAATTCGATGTGATACTCTGACTGATGATTCAGCAAAACAGAATCCAACCGCAATTTATAAACAGATTCGACCAAAGAAACCGGTACCGAAGTTTTCACTCCATTGTATTCCGCCGTCAATGTTCCGGTTCCGGCAACCTCTGACCCTACAAAATTTCCTTCGTCGGTAATGTGACCGATCTCCGGACTACAGGAAAACGAAACACCTCGCAAATCCTTATCCAAGAGATCGCCATATTTATTGTAAGCATAAACAACAGGCTTCAAAAAGCCACATGTCGGTAATGCATAAGATACCGGTGCAAAAGCCAATGAAGCAACTTCCCGATCAGCAGGAGCATTTGAGACAACCAACATGCCATTACCGACAGGACGCACAGCACCATCCGAAGGAGAGTTCTTGACTTCTCCGTTTACAATCATGACGGAAGACCCACCTCCATCCATATTGACCGCATTCCAAGCACCGATACCTTTGAATATATCACCAAACTCAAAAAGTGTAACTCCCCTTGAAATACTTTGCCGCCCGTCTACTTCGACTAAATAAACTTTCGTACTGTCTTTGGAGAATCCAATCCCGGTACGGGGATTGGCCGATTCATCACCTTCATAACGTTCTCCGTCTCTTAATAGAATATGGTCGCTCCCTCCCATCAACTCCTTAAAGTCGGATAAATCCCCCGGGTTATTTCTCAAATCAGTCTTAAGATTTATAACCAGTTCGTCGCCTGTTCGCAAAGTTTTCAAGAAATCAGAAGAACCCCCTCGCCCATGCAACACGGCCTTTCCTTCCGGAATCAGACTGAAACCTTTATTTTCCGTAACTTCTTCCACAATACAAGTTATCTCCTTGTTCGCAGAAAAGAAAAAAGTTTCTCCCTTCCGGGGAGCTATAACGACTTTCGTACCCTCTTTTATCCCGCTGGTATGTGTTCCATAAGCATTGGTGTAGAGTGTAAGCAAATCCGTCACTTCCGGCTCCCATTCCAAACGCTGCATATTGACCGTGTGTAACCGGGTCGTCTGATTTTTACTCTTCACTGTTCCCGAAAAATCAATCCGATCGATATAAGGACGGTTATCTTTATCCAGAACAAAAGCAGCCCGGCCCACAGGATTAGTTATACATTCATTAGCCGTAAATTGCCCGCTACGTGGTATACCGATCTCTACCGGATCAATAAAAAAATAGAAATCACCATTGGTCGCCGCAAAAACGCTATGTCCTTCGGTCGATTTACGTAAAGCCATACTGGTAGGGCGTTCGGTTGCCACAGCACTGTCTCCGCCCAGGCATGTCTCCAACATTACATTCGGATTCTTCAAATCAATCTCGAGTACATGAATTTTTAAGGGAAATTCCGGTAAATCAACATAAACATACTCCGTACCGGGCCCTACCCGATGTTTATAAATTAATGTGTCGATACGATAAGGCTTATCGTTTATCGTTATGTACTCCTGGGCAATCAGGCAAGGGCCTAAAAGTAATAAAAACAATATAAGTAGTATATTCTTCATTCCAATTATACTTATCGGTTAAAACAAGGTGATTTCTCCCATTTTACCACAATAAAATGGGAGAAAAAGAAACTCATCTTACAATCAATTTCAGAGTTTCACACTCACCGTTATCCATACAAACTTTTACCAAATAGAATCCTGATGCCAAATTAGCAACCGGAATTTCCAACACACCTCCTTTTATATTATCAGCAGGAACAACATTTTGCAGTTGTCCTTCCGAATTAAATACTGAAACATCCGTTATACTCAACTCGTCCGTTTTCAATGCCACATAAGCCCGCCCATCGACAACCGGATTAGGATAGACCACTAACGAAGAGAGTAACTTTAAAGAAGAAACGCCTACAGATACCTGCTCATAAACCAACTCCATATTTTTAATCTGAATCACATTCTCCCCGATCGGATTTCCAGATGCGACAAACGGAAATTTTATAGAATTAAAATGTACAGGGAATAATGCATGCTCTACTGTCTCTTTCGAAAACCATTCTTTCATTGACAATAAAATCTCCGTATCTGCATTCTTAGACAACTCATTGTTATATTCATAGATAGAACTGGAGGTTGCCAAATTCTCCTTACCGGAAACAACTACTTTCGAAATAGCAGCATTCCCCGGATTAATAACGAAACGAATCGCCTCGGGCAGGCTATAAAACTCAAAAGCATTTATCAATTCGATATAAGGAGAACGTCCCGAAGAGTATGTATACTTTATACCATTATCAAGCAATTGGATATCCTTTATATTTGAGCTTGATTTTACGCTCCAGGAATCTTCTTTCAAAGGTAAAAGTGTAGCTGTATGCGCCTCAGGAATCTGAACTCGTACTTTCAAACTACATTTCAGGTCATCCAAAGTGCCGTGAATCAACGTTTCACCGTTTGAAAGGCCGTTGAGCACTCCGTTATCTACCGTACAAATAGCAGGATCATCTGCCGTCCATGTCAATGCATAAGGAGCTAAAGGATATTTCTTATCGCCGATAAATGCATTCAGTTCAATCGGATAACCGGCAAAACCGTCAACGATTACAGAATCCAGTCGAAGTGCGATCGATTCCTCTTTCAAATATTTAATACGTATAAATGTTTCCAATTGATTCCACTTCACCTTTATCAATCCATTCTGGCTACCATCGGCAAAGAAAGTCCCGTCATCTTTTATAGTCCCCACTTCCGAATCGCACTCATAAATTACATTCTCCACATTCAGATCGATCAACGTACCATATTTATTATAGCCATAGATAACCGGAGTAAATGAACCGTATTTAGGTAGTGCTACCACCTGCTCAAAAGGTAATATCTCCGCAACCTGATTATCGGTTTCTGCAAGGTTAACAGCAAAGATTCCATTCGAAACAGCACGTTCGCGACTATCGCTCGGCTGGTTCATCAAACCGAATTTTTCTACATAAAGGCCACTCGACCCACCACCGTCCAGATTTAAGGCAGTAGCAGCACCGGCACTCTTCATTATATCTGCCAGATGCTTGGTAGTCACTCCGCTCGAAATGGAAGAACGGCCGTCTACTACACAAAAATAAATTTTATTACCATCAGCCGAATAACCGACAGACGTACGCGGATGACGTTCCGCCCAATCATTTTCCTGCACAATACCATCTTTCAAAATAATCCGGTCGCCTCCCACCATAGCCGTAATCTGGGAAGCCCTTCCTCCCGTCTTATCCACACCGATAAAAAGAGTGATTTCATCACCTTCTGATAAAGTTCTCAATGGTTCGGCGGCAGTACCGTGCCCGGACAAGACAGCATGTTGCGGCAAAATATACATATTGCCTTTACCCTCAACAACACTCACCACTTTTGCTTTCAAAGTTTTATTAATACCCCATTCCGTACCCGGTTGTAATTCCACCAGTACCTCCACGCCATATGCATTAGTATGTGTATAGTTTCCGTTTAATGTATTATATAGTATTAACTGATTTTCTTTTCTACCTGTATTCATCCCGTTTATCGGATAATCTTTCCCATCTATCGAACAAACACTGTTAGTAAAAAGCATGTTATCGATCAAAACTTCTTTTCCGGAAAAAGCTAGATGCGGAGTCTGCGCCGGAGTCCGTCCCATTTGTCCTTCAACAATACTCCCATGAACCGGATAACCGATGTCTCCGGATGTTGCAAAAAAATCCGCATTCGTCCCTCCAAAATAGACTTTTCCCTCCTTGCTCTTTCGTTGGGCCATCGAGGTTATCCCTTCACAAGTTATCAAAGAGTCTTTTCCATGTACAGCTTCAAAAGTTATGTAGGGATTCGTCGCATCTACCTCCAGAAAAAAAGTCCGGAGTCTGACACTGGAAGTATAATAATGCAGAGCAGTATAATAAGAGCCGGGACCTACCTTAAAGTGGCTCAAAGTATCAACTTGATATTCTGTCCCTCCAATCATGATAGTAGTCTGAGCACGACCGGCATTATCATAATTCAGAAATAGAAAGAAAAATAATAGCAGTACTGATAGTTTTTTCATAATTTTATTTTTCAAGCTAAAAGAAAAAAAGATAAAAAAAGAGCTGCATCAAGTAATTACATACCTGTCTTCAACAGTATATTTTTACAGATACAGCTCAATGTTTCAAAGGATCTCATTGGGGGATGAGATGCTACGAAGGGTCATTTATTCAACAACAACCTTGGTATTCAAGACATTTCCGGCATTCTCAGCCTTCACGATATAAAGTCCCGGAAGAACTTTAACAAAGGTAGTATTTGCCTTTTCTACAATCTTCCGTCCTAACAGATCATACACCTCGATATCCGCATTTTCAGTCAGTACAATCTCTCCCTTGGTTGAAGTCACCCGCAAAGTAGGCACTTTATTGCCTTGCAAACCGACCGGTACACGATCCGGGTGAAGCTTATCCAATACTGAAGCCAGACCAAAATCATAAGCTACCGCACCGCCACGATTACAATAAATCACAATACGTGCAATACCGGCGGCTTCATCTACTATCACGCGAGGAAGAACCGTACGTTCAGGATTTGAAATATTACCCATACCCTGTGCCGGCAGATTATAAACCAATTTCATAGATGAAAATTCCATTGCATCATTCAAAGACACCAGACGCAATCCTGTCTGAATAGCATCCAATTGGTTAGAAATGCTATAAACAGCATAATTGACTCCACCCAATGAGAACTCCGCTACACCATTATTTCCGGCACTCATCGGCTGGATAGCATTTCTGGTTGCCTCGTCTGCGATACTGGCAAAACTATCGGCAATAGTACCATCCATATTATAAAGAGTGGCAAAAGAAGAAAAAGCATCCATATAAAACAGATCTTCATTAACCGGACAAACACGTGTTCCGTAACTATTGGAAACAGCACTGGACGGATAGTAGGCCGTAATAAAAATCTGATCCGATTCATCCTGTGGCTGAAGTACACCGCCGACATAACGCCATCTCAAAACCGTCTTACCATATAATTCATCACCATTGGATGTTGCAGAGAGAAGGTATCCATCGCCATTTACCACATCGCCGTATACCCCGAAATAGTCAAAACGTCCCTCAAGTCCTTCAACTGTAGCACTCAATATATTCTTCACACTACCGTCTTCCAGATTTACAGCCCAACATTCGGCCGGAGACACGCCAATATTCGTACTCATTCTCCACAGCAACACATTACCGGCAGCATCCACCTGAATGTCATTGGCCTCATTATCACGAAGGATCGGATCCCCCTTATCGTCATTGCCATGATTCCAGATATCATCACTCACCTTTACTACTTTCTCCTTCTCACCGGTCAATGCACTATACACAATAATTTCGATTGTCGAACTGACAAGTTTATCATCCACCTTTACGTCAGTTCTGTTAGGAATCAACATTTTTGTTCCATCGGCAGTAATAGCCATTCCACGAGAGTTTGCACCAATCGTTCCATAACTTTGATTACCCATGGCGGTATACCATCCCCACAAAGGGTAAATACCATATTCCTCAACATTCGGATACAAACTAAGATCTTCCTGACCCACTTTCGGGCCATCTTGGGCATTCACTGTAATAGCTCCTAACATAAAAGCAGCTCCAAGTAATAACTTTTTCATAATACCATTTTTTTTAATTAAACATTAAGTGAAAATATTCCAGTTCCAAGAATTAATTCAATAATTTCAAGGTCCATAATTGTCCGTTCAGAACAACTCTCAATAGATAAATACCTTTGGGAAAATCACCCAAATTCAAGGCGATTTCTGTTTGTTCGTCAACAGACCGATTAAGGCAATAGGTTCTTCGTTCATTTCCCACAACGTCAAAGAGAGAAACAGAAAGAGTATTTTCGCCGGTTACAACATTTACTTTCAATAACTGATGGACACCGCTTCCCAGAACCAATACCTCTTGAACTGCCTGTTCCGTAATAACCGATGTAGTACCCAACCAATTAAATTTAACTACCGGCGACCAATCCGTCTGACCGTCTTTATAATTCGCTCTTACTTTCACATAATAGGTTCCGGTAGCCAGATTTCCATAATCTACTTCATATTTAAAAGCAGCAGAACTTCTGGAGGTAGTTCCGCGAATCGGGAAACCCGGATCTTTAGACAAATGTGCCTGAAAACCGGTAGCATAAATATTCTCGGCCCACTTTATCAAAACCGTATTCCCCGACAAATCTCCTTCGTCTACCGGCGAAACAATTACAGGTACATCAGGATAAACCATTTTCGTGGTGAAGCTCACAGCGCGGGTTTCCACCTCCTTTTCATTCAATATGGCTTTTACTTTCACATAGTAGGTGGCCATTGGTAATAAAACTCCTTCCGGAACAACCGCCGTCCCCCTATCAATCAATTCCTCCGAATAAAGTATCACTTTATCATCAAAAGTATATTCGGAAGCTACCAAAACGATGTACTTCGTATGAGTGCTATCAAAAGTTCTCCACTCGATCACAGGAGCCACCTCTGTATCTACACTTCCCATTTCCGGAGAAGTAACGGCAAACATGACTGGAATAAAAGGTTTACTTGAGGATACCGCATCCTTATATCCCGCCTTATGAGTAACCACCCGCCAATAGTAAGTTTTGCCTGATTCGAAATCTGGTATCAGATTCGTAGACAGTTCATTTCCATCTATATTTTTACGACTATGTATGATTGTGAAATTTTCATCTTCAGCTATTTCCAGCGTATACCAATCGGCAGCAACAGCTTCCCATGTGAAATCAAACGGAGTCATAACCGACTTACCATCCACCGGATAAGTAAGAGTAGCGGGAATTCCATCTTCCTGTTCTTCCTTATTCATAACCACAGGTGTATATTCATTTCCGTATCTATCAAAAACCGCTACGGCAAATGTTACCGAACTCATATCCACTGATTCAGGAATTACAAAGGAATTCGTATACGAAGTTCCCAATAAATAACGTGAAGATTTAAATACATCCGGTTCCGAAATTTTATCTGTTGGAATGCCATATATCGTATAGCGCACATTTTCATTCGATGAAGCCCAATGAAGTACCCCCCTGTTTAAAGTAATCGAAGAAACAGGAGTCACTTCCGGAGCCACCTTCCAATCAATGGCTGGTACCAAGGCTTTTTCCGCATACCAATATTTCTGTAAATAAGGAATTACTCCCTGTACGTTTATGATATACTGGGTAGAATAAAAAGCACTTCCCGGCGCCCCGTCATTCGAACTCTTCCGGTTACAATCAATTTGCAATCCCAGTTCCTCGGGAGAAATGGAGGCACGGGTTTTCACAGAAAGCTTTTGGTTTTGATTCCAAATCATACTCTCTATATTTGAAAGTCCTGTGGGCATTTCCGCATCATCGCCATCCTCTAAAAGAGACCGTGTATAAGAAGAAGGTTGAATACCACTTACACTATGACTGCTATAAAAATGTCTTTTAAAACTAAATGCCAAATCAGACCACCACGGACAAAGTACTCTATAGTCTTGTTTCGGATAAGTAGTAGGCCAATACAATTGCGGAGATATATAATCTACCGTACCTTCCTTCAGCCATGCCACCGGATCACAATATATTTCATCGTACATATTTCCACCGCTTATTCCCGGAGGTAACACAATACCTTCTTTTTTAGCAGCTTCCGAATCGGTAGTCCATATGCCGAACGGAGAGATCCCAAAAGTAACATAAGGTTTGGTTTCCTGAATCATATGATATACCGAAGCCACCATCTTTGCAATATTTTCTCTTCGCCAATCGGCTAAAGATTGGTTTTCCGGTTTATATTTTTCTTGGGAATCCAAATCCAAATCTTCGGGTGTCCCGCCATAAGCATAGAAATAATCATCAAAAACAATCCCGTCCACATCATAATTAGAAACCACCTCCTTCACAATATCTGTAATACGCTGACGAACTTCCGGTACAGCAGGATCCATAATTGCATTATATACCCATTTCCCATCCGAATTCAGATAGGGAGGATATGTCAATATCCAGTCAGGGTTCGTCTTTCTATAATCTCCCGCTTCTCCGTCCCAATAAGTAGAAGCAGTAGAAAAGCGATAAGGATTCATCCAGGCATGTACCTCAATACCACGTTTGTGCCCCTCTTCTATGACAAACTCCAACGGGTCATATCCCGGATCCATACCACGGGTTGCCACCAAATCTGAAGACCACGGTTCATAAGACGACTTATACATGGCATCGCATCTCCCTCTTATCTGAAAAAAGACGGTATTGATATTGGCAGACTCTAACTTATCCAGCATATCAGTCATCAGTTTTTTCTGTGCATCAATCTGGGCTTTATCACCAGTTTTTGTTATTCTTATCGTAGTAGCAGGAGTGGTAGAAAAATCTTTCGGCCAATCCAAAGACCAGACTGTAGCCAACCAAGTGGCACGCATTTCCCTTTTAGGAGCCTGCGCACTTATCGCCGTAACAAAGCAACAGAAAAATAATATTGAGTATAGATATTTCATATATATCATTTTAAGTAGTCATTAAAAGATGCACCGGTTATACTGGTATGATAACCGGTACACTTTTATTCATTAAAATAATTTTGATTTTTTATTATTGATTGCTACACCATATATTTCAACACCTTCCAGCACGGTTTCCACTTTGTAGGCAGATGTTTCCGAATCATAAAAACAACGCATCAAACCAGATCTTACAGAGGAAGAAGGATCTGCACGGAATCCAAAATAAACAGAGCCGTCTTCCGGATCCAAAACCATCTGACAAATGTCGACATACTCACTGGTGCTACCTTCGCTATCAGAGACAAGCTCCTGTACGAGATAGTCCTTGATTTTATTTTGTAGTGGAGCTTCCCCCGCCGATTCATTAGGAATATCCGCCATCGGTATAGCATAAATGCCACTGGTTGCCCCTTCACGAACAGCAAAAAATACCATTTGGCGTTGTTCGTCGATAGCCAATGACTTAATAAATAATCCACCAGCCGTTATTCCACTTGCAGGAATATCAGAACCTCCTATATCCGAGTCTTTAAAACGGAATATTCCCAAGTTGTTATAGGTTTTAGGCCACCACCAGGTTCCATCGTTTAGTCGTGTGAACGAAGTATTCATAGCTCCCCAACCAAATCCCTTATCATAGTATCCTAATGAAGTGTTCTGTACAAAATAAGCATACTTATCATTGGTTATATCCATTTGCAGGTTTCGTTCAGTCAAAGCCAAACGGCGAATACCTGTATTTCTATCAGAATAATACAACATTTGCTGGCTTTCATTTATATACCCGAAATGTGGGTCATTAAAAGCTGTTCCCTGATTATTCGTCATCATCGTTTCTACAGTACTGCCATCTCTCGATATTACAGAGATCTTACCATCACCCAAATTTTCATCTACATCATCTATATAGCCGATTTGTTTTCCCGCATCCAGGACATAAAGCAGCGAATCTGAAAATAAAATATTAAAAGGATGTTGCCCGGATTTCACTCCCAGATCAAACGGATATACTTTTATATTCTCCGGAACATCTCGTATCAGCTTCAATGCATGTAAATTACCTTTTTTCACCGCATAATAAAGTGTTTTAACCTCCTCGGTATATCCTACAGGAATCTTAATCACTCCTTCCTGTAGGGCACGTCCACCCAGTCTCACCTTCAATACGACTTTTTGTGAACCTACATTCAAGAATTTCATTTTACCCGGATTTTCCTTATTGGAGGTGCTCAAAGGATTCATATTTTCATCAACTGTCCCTTCTGGAAACACCCACTCATATTCCACAGTCTTATTATCCGGATTCGGTAAGTCCACTGAAAGTTCCACAAAAGTTTTATTAACCTCACATATTCCGTCTATCTCACCCATCGATACTGTCGGAAATATATCGCTGATAAAAATTTTGTTCACCCTTTTCCCACCATTTTCAACGGTGAGAGATACATTATAATTTCCCGCCACTTCGTATTTATGGATTGGATTTTCTTCATTGGAAACAGGAGTGCCATCACCAAAATCCCAAGTACAGGCGCCTTTTACAACCGACGTGTTTGTAAACTGAATCTGAGATCCTACCAAATAATCAATTTTATAATCACCGATAACCTCGTACTTAAAGTTCACATCGTCACTCGGAAATGTTTCAATATCCGGATCATTCTCTACACAAGCATAACATATAAATGAAAATGCCAATATCAATATATATTTAAGATGTCTCATAGCTCAATCAATATTAAATAAGGTCTATTTCTTTTTTTTCTGAAACTCCTATATTACCAGCCTTATCAAAAACCTTATAAGCCGCATTCAGTTTATACGCTTTCAGATACTCCAATTTATAAATCATGTTACTCTTATCAAAAGTCAGTTCCTCAAAAGGTATTGCAAAATACTTCCCCTTTACATACTCTTTGGAATCATCTTTTATAAAATATTCCATCTGCTGACTATTTTCATCAAAAACCGAATCTGTACAGTTTCTAAACTCATCGGTAGTCATGACTTCTAAATCCACCATCAACTTTCTGAAATCAGAATATTTTTCTTGCTTTTCCAATTCAACATACAAATCACGCTGAAATACAGTTGCAAAAGTATCCGGAAACAACGTGGCATATTTTTCGGCATCGAACTCCGTTATTTCCGACCATTCTATCGGCTTCAAAGTGTTACTGGAAGGAAAAGAGGCCGTAGTCACATAGGCCCTTTTATCCGAATTCCAGAACTCTTCTTTAAACTCATAAGAAGCGATCTTTTGGAATTCACGAATCAAAGAAGTCACATCCACACTTTTGGTATACGTGAATGTCACACTCGGACAAGTTGCTTCAAGGGTTATATGTTCATTAACATCATACCATACCTCCATATGATCAATATCAATGTTTTCACTACTGTAAAATTGCGCTGTAAAGGCTACATTACTACCCGCAGATACCGTACTTGAAGGGATTTCCCAATAAGTAGTCGGGGTCACATGACCTATACTTGCCCAATCATCTACCGGATCATTCTTCTCACAGCTACAAATAACCATAGCCAAAAGAGGAAGTAATATCAATATTTCTTTCGTCTTCATTTCTGTATAATTTTATTATCCCAATTTCTATTTATGACTCCCGTTATTAATAGCCCAAATCATAGGTTTCTTCAACCACTCCGGATTTTTATAAGCACCTAAACGCTCCAGTTCTGCTCTATTATACTTTTCTTCTGTTTCCGGATCATAATTCAAACGCTGTATCCAGACATCAGCCAAAGTCCCATCCGGATTATAATCAATACACCAATACGGTTCATACAAATTATAGGGACGTTTAAGAGTCGGATAAATAGTAATGCCATCGTAAGTAATGCCATTCTTGTCATTGCTATAATTGTAGCGACGCATATCCGTCCAGATTTCCGGTTGTAAATACATACATACATATTTCTGACGCATAATATGTCCGATATTGAAATCCGTCTCCGGTAAATAAGCTACATCTTTCAGATAATTTCCTGTATACTTAGGATTACAATTAAAACGTTCGAAACTTTTTTCCACAGCTTTTACAGTCCATTCTCTGGAACCTGTTTTATCACCCTTCCAATACAACGCTTCTGCTTTTATCAACATCAATTCTTCCGTTAAGAATAAAGGTATATATCCGTCATTTTTGGTATAAGGATTTACTGTTTCATCAGTGGTATTCAATGGAGAAGCACAGTATAAATCCGGATAATGACTTTCTTTTGCAGAAGCATCCATACCTATATTGCATTCCAGATAGCGAAACGCCGTTCTTCCGTCAGCTCCTTTCCGAGGTTTCATCAAAGCCTCCATACGCGGATCTTTCGCATATCCGGTTCTGGGATTTACCGAAGCAAAAATTCCGAACATATCGTCCATCAAATACTTCGAAGGAATGGTTTTATCCAAATCATTCGAACGACTTTCCCAACCGCCAATCTTGGGTTTTGCAGGTCCCCATGGAGAATTTGCCTCTCCGACTCCTCCATCAAACTTATAAATCGGTTCTTCCCAATCTTCCGTTAAAGCAGCGTCTACAGCAGCAATAATTTTTTCACAAGCAGCCTGATTATTATCCCAATTAGGCAATTTACGAAGTAAAATACGCGCTTTTAATGCATATGTAAATTGTCTCCATTTCTTCAAATCACCCGAATAAATACGGTCCATCTGTCGGGTTATCGCAATATTGGCCGGATTCCCCGTAACAGCAGCATTGTTGTATTGGGCCAATAAATCGTCCACCTCTGTTAACATCCACTGATAAATAAATTCCTGCGTATCATACTTTGAAGCAGTTGCCTGATAGGCTTCCGTCAATGGCATATCACCAAAGGCATCTGTAGTCAGTTGAGTAGACATTAAACGAATGGTACGCCCTATCAAAGGAAAATTCGTATACCCTGCTTCTTCGGCAGAAGCAATCATTTCGTTAAAATTCACACCTATATCATAATAATGTCTGCGCCATTGAGGATGACGATTCATAGAAAGAAACTCCCATCCACCTTTATATGCCGTTGAGTTGACCTGACTCCTGCCACCCGTGGTAAATGCCTGAGCCAAATACATATTATATTCTGCATGATCGTAGTTTGTCTGAGCAGCATAAAAAGTCAAAACAGGCAATATTAAATCGGCAGAGACACCAGACACCGTATCGTCACTCCTATTAACATCCAAGTAATCATCACAAGATGTGAATAAGATAGAAGTACACAAAAATGCATATATCAAATTACTAATTTTTTTCATAATTCCTATACAGTTTAAAAAGTTGCATTTATTGAGAAGTTAAAACTGCGGGTACTAGGCACAGCAAAATTATCAATACCCATACGACCCGTTCCACCACTTTTTCCCGCACTAATCTGAGGATCACATCCAGTATATTTAGTCATCAAGAAAAGGTTTCTGCCTGTTATAGAGAAACGCAATCCTTTTATTGCCGTATTTCTTAATAAAGGAGTAAAATCATATCCCAATGTCACATAACTCAAACGCAGATACGAACCGTCTTCAATAAAATTGGAACTTACTGCATAGAAATATGTATTCATTGTTGTCTGATCCAAAATGATAGGTTTGGTATTCTTTATGTAAGTACCATCCGACTGTTGGACAACCCCATTGACCACAACTTCTCGATTACGGTATTTTTCTGCGAAAGAGCTTTGCCCACTTGATAACAACGAGCGGGAGGTTACATTTACCACATCCCCTCCTTTACGACTATCCAAAAGGAAAGAAAGAGTAAAGTTTTTCCAACTGATATTGGAAGAAAGCCCCAACAAAAAATCCGGTTCGCGATCCCCAATAAGATTGCCTTTTACCGGGCTAATTATCGGATACCCGTCTGCCGTACAAACAACCTGGCCGTCAGGACTACGCATATAATCTTTTCCGGATATAGCTGTTGTAGAACCGTTTAAATAAGCAGTCGGAAATATATCGCCATATTGAGTTCCTTGTATTTCCACAATATCATCCGGTAGATTAGTAACTTTACCACGATTAAAACCAAAATTCAGATTCGCATACCATTGAAAATCACGGTTTCGCATTATTTCCTGGTTCCACTGGAGTTCTACCCCCTTATTTTGAATAGCCCCCTCATTACGTGTCTGCAAGATATTTCCTTGTGTCGGAGAAACCCGCACTGTCACAATCTGATTATCTACCTTTGTCTGATAATAAGCTAAATCAAATTTTGTCTTATCATTAAAAAAGCGTAAGTCCAGACCCACCTCCCAAGAACTGGCTAATTCAGGATCTAACCATTGTGCACGGCTTTTTGTCGGATCCACTCCGAACCCTTGATCCGGAAAAGAACCTTTAATAACAAATCTTTTATCAAAAGCATAAGGATTAGTGTCCTTACCGACTTGAGCCCAGTTTCCACGCAATTTTCCATAAGTAAAAAACTCATTGGAGATATGAAATAGTTCAGAGAAAATAACACCGGCAGTTACTGACGGATAAAAATAAGATTTTTCACTTAATGTCGAAGAATAATCATTTCTGGCAGTCCCACTGATATGTGCTATCCCTTTATAATCTAAACGGATTTCTCCAAAATACCCCAAATTACGCTTCAACGAATGATACAGCGTAGTATTTTTACCTATTTCTAACGGATCAAGATTAGATATACTTTCAAATCCAGAAACGATAAACCCGTCTCCCCCCGTCGCTAATTCAACAGATTTCCTTTCTTTCAATTCATAACCAGCCAGAAAATTAAGATTAAAATCTTTCGATAAATCCCATCTATATGTAGCCAAAGCTTGTACAGTTAATAATTGGCTACGGCTTTGAGAATAATCATACTCTCCAAAATAGGACAAAGGCACATTTTCTGAGTTTTCAAAATCTGTTTTTTTGAAACGGGCCGCTGTTTGAGATTCAGAGCTTGAATGGTTTTCATCAAAACTTACCCTACCACTCAATTCCAATCCTTTTATCGGAGTCCAGTTCACACTTCCCATCAATATATTACGCGTAGCATTACTTTCTCCATTATCTCTATACCGGCTCCATAACGGGCTTAATGCCACCGCCTGCTTTTCCGTATCAGTCAAACCTTCCATCGGATACAGCCATCTCGGAGTTCCATTTGGATTTTGATAAATACGAATATCATCATTAATCGGCCAATTATATACAGTAGACAATACATCTCCTGCTCCTCTCGATTTAGTTTTCATGATATTAGCCGACATATTAACCTTTAGATTTTTAGATATTTCATATGTACCTTTCAATAAAAAATTCATCCTGTCCTGATAATCATTCGGTACTACCCCTTCTGCCATTGAATAACTGGCAGAGGCATAAGCTGAAAACTTATCAGTTCCTCCGGAAACACTTACATCATATTTATGAGTAAGTCCTGTCTGAAAGAAATTCGACACATTATCATATATTTTTTCACCCGGTTGTATCATCGGCCCCCAGCCGCCAGTCGGTGTACCGGCCGACATTATGCCACGTCCACCAGGCACATAGGTTGTCTGTAATTTAGGTAATCGGAAAACATCCTCAAATTGCACGCTGGCATTAGCATTGACAGTAATTTTTCCTTCTTTCCCACTTTTGGTGGTAATCATAATAACGCCATTGGCTGCTTCCTGCCCATACAAAGCCGATGCAGCAGAACCTTTCAGCACTGTCATGTTCTCAATATCGGCCGGATTGATCTGTGATGCAACTCCTGCTCCAGAAACAGCTACACCATCAATAATCAATAATGGTTCATTAGACTGTCCGGCATTAATTGATGAAATACCACGAATCGTTATCTGCGAAGAAGCATTTGGAGAACCTCCTGAAGTGCTAACGCTCAAACCGGAAATCTTACCCTGCAAAGTATTTACAAAATTAGTATTAGCTCCTCCCATTATTTCCTCAGAATCCAAACTTTGCACAGCATAATTAAGTTTTTTCTTTTCAGCCTTAACCCCCATCGCCGTAACAACAACCTCATCCACCATTATTGAAGACGGTTTCATCACAACATTTACCACAGACTGTTTGCCAATTTTTACCTCATGTGTCTCCATACCTACATATGAAAATACTAAAGTTGAATTGTCAGGCGCTTTAATAGAATATTTTCCATCAATATCGGTAATTGTACCCAGGTTAGCATCTCCTTTCACCACTACAGAAGCCCCAATTACAGGCATCCCGTCCTCTGAAGAAGTCACTACCCCTGTAATCGTGTGCTGTGAATATGTAACCACAGCCGAAAAGAGAAAGAGTAGAACTAATAACTGTTTTTTCATAATATAATTAATTAATAATTTCATCTATGTCTATTCAATGTAACCAGATAAAATAAGCATCGGAAATAATTTCCCCCGCCCAGGTCGATGAGAGAGATATCCCTTTCATCATTTTCAGAAAGAGATATTTTTACTACTTCTTTATATCTGTCTTTATCTACCATAAAAGACTACGATTTAATAAGTTCTTAATTTACCGATTCCTCTAAACAAGGATTATAATAGAGAACGCCAATTAAGTATTATCTCTAAGGTTATTTATTATCAGACAGAGACCTTTTTTCATAAACTCCTCATTTCACTATTACCTCCATTTTCCAAGTTCTATCAGAACTAAAGACTTCTTTTATTTTTGAATCAACTGAATACTATTGTTGTAAAAATGTACCTGATCAACAGTTCTCAACTTGTTTTATATGTCAAGAATACCGATTGAATATTATAAAATTGCACAGCGCTATTTTTCAATCTTTATCAGAATAATATATGTATATTTAATGTTTACACCAGAACGTGAGGTTATATCCAATCGATCAACCCCGTCTTTGCAAATATTTTCATAACACGCAATAACATCCTCATTATAAGTATCTTGTTTATATATTATTTATAATAATGTATTGTGATATAAAACAAAGAATACATAAGTAATGATAGGTGCGATTCTGGTTGGCTACTCTGACGGTATAGTATAAAAAACTTTAGGAAAGAGATTATCTGAAATAACAGTAGACACATTTTTTCATGGATACACCTCATTCTTATGGAGGAAATCCAAATGATATATAGCTTCTTTCAAGAATAGCTAAAAGGCCTTAAGAGACTTTACAGACATTTTCTTTCGGAAGAACAAGGGGTGTTGCAAAAAAAATTATATATTTGTATCCAAATCAAAAAAAAAGAACAGGAAATGAAACTTATCGCGGAAAGTGGTTCTACAAGAACGGAGTGGGCTCTGGTTGAAGATAATCGTCTCGTACAGAGGGTTTTCACAGAGGGTTTGAATCCTTTTTTTCAGACCAGAAGAGAAATAAGCAGGAGCGTTAGACTCGGCCTTCCTGAATCTTTCTTCAAAAGAAAGTTGGAACAAGTTTATTATTATGGTGCAGGATGTACCTCTTATGAAAAAAAGAATGTTTTGGGTGCTTCATTGGTAGCGCAATTTAAAACCCCTATCCAAGTTGAAAGCGATTTATTGGCGGCGGCACGCGGATTGTTTAAATGTGATGCCGGAATTGCTTGCATTTTGGGAACAGGTTCTAACTCTTGTTTTTATGACGGCAAAATCATTGTTAAAAATGTAAAGGCTGCTGGTTATATTTTAGGTGATGAAGGAAGCGGAGCTGTTTTAGGCAAACTATTTCTTTCTGATGTATTGAAAGGGTTAGCCCCTAAAGATATTACGACCGACTTTTATGAAAAATTCCGTATTACAGCTAATGATGCCATGGAATCAGTTTATAATTTACCATTTCCCAATCGTTTTTTAGCTACTATTTCCTATTTTCTTGCAGACTATTTAGATAATGAATATGTCTATGAGTTATTAGTGAATAACCTAAAGAACTTTTTCATCCGTAGCGTATGTCAATATGACTATAAAAATTATCCTATTCGTTTTATCGGTTCAGTTGCCTACAGCTATTCCGAAATTCTAAGAGAAGTAGCCAGAGACTTTGGAGTAGAATTAGATATTATAGAAGAAACGCCAATGGACGGATTAATAGAATTTCATTCTATGAATATTGAAGAACCATAAAGAGATAAATGGATAAAAATTTAATTTATAACTTTATAAATATGTTAACCCAAAACTACTATTCATCAAAATGTAGCAAAGAGATCAAGGATCGTGTGAATTAATAGATATAAATCTAAATAAAACCAAATTTATGTTCCTGATATTAAAACAATTCTTATCTTTGCTTTGAAGTTATTTCAAAAGAGTTCTTTTAAGCCTTTGTTTGATGAAAACTTACCTCCAATTAATAGCCAACTATGTTGACCAATTCCTGGCTAATAGATAAAAAGCAAAGTTCTGATAGAACTTGGTAAACAGTCAATATCATTTCTTTTTGATACCACAAAGAATTGCAACACAAACAAAAGATTATTTTATAAAAACAGCAAAAAATATAAAAAAAGAAATCACTCTATTTAACAAAAGCTAAATTAAAGTAATTGACATAGATAATTTAAAGATATAGGCAGAATAATCATGCTATACACCCTTCAAAAGTCTTTAATCATTTTCTGCAAATCACATACTACATTCACATATAACACATTAAGTTCATAAACAAATAATGATAGCAGAAAACAGTTATTAATCCCACCATTTCAACAAAGAAAAATTTATCAAAAACTATAATATCAATTACAGAGGAAATTTTTGGTAAAATATAAAAAACAGAAAATAATTTTCGATTAAGCAATCAAAATATATCACCATTACAACAATACAGACTAATTTATTTTTTATTTACATAATATTTAAACGAATTTCTTAATAGAAACACAGAAGGACAATAAATAAATGTAAGTATTTAAAAACAAACAAATCACTACAAACAAAAAGGCATGCACGCAGCATTAGGTAATTATAGCATACAGTAAATAGGAGATGTAACAAATTGATAATCAGCACGCAGATATCATCACTATTTTCCCCGTAGACAAACCGCTCGTTCCTCGTAGACAAACCATCCATTCCTCTACGATGAACGGGCGGTTTGTCTATGAGAAAAGCACTTATTATTTATAATAATACACAATAAACAGAGAGAGGAAAACAATACCTTCATACTACATGTAAACTTATTGAAACAAAAACGAGAATCAGAAAAAGAGCAAAAACAACGTTTTTTACAAAGTTTCAAAAAATCATTTTTCGATACAAAATAAGTAAAAAAGAATCATAATATGCTAAAAACATTCACTAATAGTATAAAACACGTTAATTAAATTCCTAAAAATTTGTTTCTAATAATAAATTAATGAATATTTGAGAAGCAAGATGAGTAAAAGTAGCCTAAACATCCTTTGAAATAAACGGATGTATCTATTCCTCAACACCTATTTCGTCAAAAAGCATTAAGCTTAATATATAAAATACCATTTATTAACCTTTTAATTCTTTTAGATCATGAGAAAGTTTTTTCTATTGTTGCTACTTTACTTAGTCCAACAAGTTCATGCACAAGAAATCAGTGTAGTATCCGTGAAACAATTACCGAAATCAAGCATCGGTAAAAGCTATCATCCCAAATTCAGCCCTAATGGAGAATACCTACTTCTAACCTCTGATAATTATTCAGGGCTTAAAAAATTTGATTTGAAAAATGAGCAAGTATCCATTATCACCGAAGCTCCCAATGCAGGATACAACGTACAAATAAGTGCGGACGGGAATAACATTATCTATCGAGAGCAGTCATTCAACAAGCGAAACATGAGGGAGACCGCCCTGAAGAAGATAGACTTAACTAACAAAAAGGAAAACCAACTTATCTCTCCTACCCGAGACCTTCAATTACATAAGACCATAAATGGGAACCTTGTATATGTAAAAAACAATAAGTTATCAACCAAAAGAATATATGGAGAAAAAATAAAAACAGTACCGGATATTGTCAATATCGAAAATCGGCAATTGGTCTTATATCGGAACGGTGAACGTAAAGAGATCTCTCCCAACGGAAAAGACTGTAGCTATCTATGGCCTTCCATCTCGCCCGATGGAACAAAGTTATTATATAAAGTTGCCGGCAAAGGTACATTCATCTCCAATATCGACGGCAGCAGCCCGATTCGAATAGCTAATTTAAACGCCCCTGTCTGGCTCGGGAATGAATGGATTATAGGGATGAATGATAAAGATAACGGAGAACGAATCCTCTCTTCATCCATTGAAGCCGTTTCGATAGACGGACAAAAACATCAAACCCTCAGCGATCCTTCCACGATAGCCATGTTTCCGGCTGTCTCAACCGACAACTCATCTATCGCTTTCAATAGTGACAACGGAGATATTTACCTCATGAAAATCAATATCAAACAAAAAGCCAAATAAGATATGAAAACACTAAAGTCAATTATAATAGCCTGCTTATACATAATAATATGTACAGATGTAACTGCGAAAGATCTTACAGGGGTGAGAATCTATATCAATCCGGGACACGGAGGTTTCGATGCAGCCAACGACCGAAACGTAGTAACCATCCCTTATGCCGCCAATGATATAAACGGTTTTTGGGAATCTTCTTGCAGCCTGACAAAAGGATTAGCTCTCAGAGATATGCTGGAGGCTCACGGAGCAACCGTCATGATGTCACGTACAGAAAACAGAGATGAAGACGACCGGAATCTGACCGAGATTGCAGAAGAAGCCTCAGCAAACAGCATGGATGCATTTTTATCCATTCACAGCAATGCTGTAGGCGTAAACCAGGGCACTAATTACCTCTTGTTACTGTATCGCGGAACCGACGACGAACCGGATCCGGCATTAAGCAAACCAATGGCACAGGCGTGTTGGTCCAGGATGTATGACAACCCGCTCACCAACTGGACATATTATAGTGCAACTAATATGAATGTACGTGGCGACTACTCGTTCTATGGCTACCATTTAGGCGTATTAAGAAACAATACCGTACCGGGCTTTCTTTCAGAAGGAGAATTTCACGACTACCTGCCGGAAACGCACCGACTGCTCAATGAAGATTATCGCAAATTAGAATCTGCACGTTTTTTCCGTTATTTCTGTGACTATTTTGAAGCAGATCAAGCATCAAAAGGAATACTTGCCGGTCTCGTAAAGAGTTCAAACGAACGTATCAATAATCCACTATATCTTTATAAAACAGGCACAAACGACCAATGGCTTCCCGTGAATAAAGCTAAAGTAGAACTATTCGACAACAACGGTACACTCATCGACTCTTACGTAACCGACGAGTGTTACAACGGGTTTTATAGTTTCTTTGACTTAGAGCCAGGAAAATACAAACTAAAAATAACAGCAGAAAACTATGCAGCAGCAGATATAGAAGCTGAAGTAAAAGCCGGAGAGACTACATCTTTAATAACGCAAATTGAAAACAAAAACGTAGTCACCGAAAAAGAAGTGCCAGCAGATTATCCGGAGCCGGATCAAGAAGCAGGAACCGTAGCCATGCCTTTCTACAAAACTCAAGAAATTTCAAAAAATACCTTCGAATGGCTTCAAGACAAAAATATCCGAAAAAGCCTGTTACACAACAAGAAGCTATATATCCTTACCACTGAACCCAAAATCTATATAGCCGATCCAAATACCGGTGATTTGATTTCCGAGCTAAAACTTACCGGCATCGAAGGAGGGATTCTACCAATAAGCGATATCGCATTTTCTGCCGACGGATACCTGATGGCTTGTAATAAAAACATCGTTACTCTACCGGCAGACGGAGAGAAGTTTAAAGTTTACACATGGAATGACGACGAGTCAGATCCTATACTCTTCTTCGAAACCACTCAGCAAGGAAACTTCTCAGCCTCTACCATTGGAGAAACCTTTGCCATCAGCGGTCCACGTTGGAAATGTAACATATACACGCCGGCCATCACCACAGGCACCTCAAAACAAATCCGTATAGTAGGCTATCAGATAGACGAGGAACTGCCGAACATAATTGGTTATAAATACATGATGGATACCACCAAATACACAGAAGCTCTTTGGGGAGAAACGTTCACTTTCACGATCTCGCCTCTCGGAACAGACCGTCTCATCATAGATAGTGAAAAATTAATGCCAACAGAATTCGGATTTGACTGGACGGCTGCCGACCGTAGTCCCTTAACCGAACACGGCGCAATAAACGAAGGAATCCTTTCCCCTCAAGCCAAAGGTGCTAATTTCTTCCAATATGCACGGCATTCTTTCATGATATCACCCGATTGTAGTGCCGACCACAGCCACGTAAGTGCGATTCTATTTGACATAACCGATGGGCTGGACAAGGCTGTTAAAATATCAGAAAAGATGCCAGATGACGGTTTAAGTGAAAATGCCGTACCCTACATGATGGCAGCAGGAATTGTTAACGGATACGATATCGATCTTTATCTTTATGCACAAAACGCAGGCATAGCCCGTTATCAAACTATCACCACCACCGCTACGGCCAACATCTATGCTTCCGGACTTCAATTGGAAAGCACCGGACAAGAATATAAATTCAGTTTCATCCTTAACGAAAATGCGAATGAAGTATTTATTGAATTTGTCAGTGGCGAAAAGATATTAAAATCATATAGCGCAGGTACTCTATCCAAAGGTAACCATACGATTTCAATGACAAAAGCGGAAATTCCTGCCGGCAAAGATATGCATTGGCAGATTAAAGCGACCGCCGAAAGTGTTGCCCGTCCGGTAAAAATGACTGGAGATGAAGAAACTCTTAAATTCTATAATGCATATGGAGTTGCCATAGACAACAATCCGGAAAGCCCTTACTTCGGCCGTATATACGTAGCAAGTAGTAAAGGAGGCACTTCAGCCGGGCGAACCACCGACCAAGGTATCTACATAATGGATCCGTTGTTCGGAGACATTACAAATCAATCCAACAAAGCTTATGACGGCGGAATAACCTGGAGTAGCAGCAATAGCCCGTTCCGTCTGGCCATAGCACCGGATGGCAGGGTATTTATGTGCGATTTCAGTGACGGTAATTCCGGTATCTATGTTATGGATCCGTCTAAGCCGAATGAAAAATTCATCAGCCTGTTCGAAGGGCTTACCAGAGATACGAACGGACTTGCCAGCAATACAAACAACGAACCCGTACACGGTTCTTCCTCCTCTTGCTACGTGACGGGAAGCGGCGAAAACACAATATTATATACTTTTGATGAAGATTATAAGGTGGATGGTAAAGCAGGAAATATACTACAATACAACATTGGAACAACTACCCACTGGACAGAAGCACCCAGCATCGCATTCAACAATGCGGCTACCGGCGGATATCAAGCTAATATGAATTCAACGATTCTCCCCGACGGACGCGGTGGTTGGTGGATCTCTCAATACCGGGCAGCCGATGAAGCAGCCGTTCCTTCTCTGATCCACTATAACGGCACCCAAGTAGATTTTGTATCTGGTAAAACAGATCCTACGATCATCGAGAATTCCCGGAATGGCGGTATGGCTATCAGCCTTGACGGAACCCGCATCGCCATGGGATGCAACAACGAAATAAAAATACTGGGTATCAGTTATAACGAAGAAGGAATACCTTCCATCAAACGCCTCCACTCCATAAAACCAGGAATCGGAGCTAACTCCAATAGCCTGGCATTCGACTGGGGAGGCAATGTATATCTAATCTCCAATTCCGGAGAACGCTTGGGAATGTGGGCCTTACCTAAAGCAGACAACACTTCTGTCACACCCGCACCATCTTCTCAAACCATCTCTAAAGAGATAGGTACCGTTGTAAATCTCGAAGCTACCGCCGCACCCGAAGGTATATCCTTATCATGGGAAGAGCCCGAAGGTTCTGTAGGAACTCCGGAATACAATATATACCGTGGTTCAGAATTAATAACCACAGTAACCGGAACCACTTACACAGACGAAATCTCGGAAGATGGTGAATACTCATACAGTGTAACTGCCGTATATGGAACTTACGAAACAGAAAAAGCAACCGTTTCTATCAAAATAACCGGAATAGAAGAATCGACGATGGGCACTTCCATCTATCCTAATCCGACAGACGGACCGGTAAACATCGAATCAGAAGAAACCATTCATTCTATCCAGGTATTCGACATAAACGGGCGAACCATTCTGAATATGAACAATTTGAATACAAATAAAGAAACAATCAGCCTTTACGAACAGTCCGGCGGAGTTTATATCATCAAAATAAACGGCATGACTTACCGAATCATTCGTAAATAAAAGCTGCGAAACCGATAAACGAGTCATTGCAAATTAATAATAAGCTGACAAGAGACCATAAAGAAAATATTACCGGTCCCTTGTCAGCTCACAAAACAAAGTATCGAACAATGGAGTACACAGCTATTTTCCTATTGCCATCAGGTGAAGTATAAGTATATACTTTACATATACAAAAGTGTATACTCTTACATCATAAAAGTATATACTCTTGGCACACAAAAGTACATACTCTTATAATCACCTATTAATCAAATGAATATAGAAGTAAAACAGGACATTCAAGTCCCATGTATTCAGCCGGATATATATTTACACCTGTTTACTACACACCTTTAAACGTGTAAATAGGAGTTTGCAAATTATTGATTATAATTCTAAAAATAAAAAAATATATGTTTCTAATATTAAATCATATATTATCTTTGCAGATAAAGAACTTCCCCTTATATAATACATTATGAAAAAAATTCTACTTATAGTCATTTTAACATGCATCACTTTCTATTGTCAGGCAAATCAGAACCGGGTGATTGTAGGTGCAGAGCAAACAAACGTTTATCTCCCCTTATTGAAAAATAAGCGAATAGCTATTTTTTCCAATCATACCGGTATGATCGGAAATAGGCACTTACTGGACGTGTTGTTGGAGAATAAGATAAATGTAGTAGCCATATTCTCTCCCGAACACGGGTTTCGTGGTAACGCAGATGCCGGAGAACACGTTTCAAGCTCGGTGGATTCGAAAACCGGCGTGCCCATTCTCTCGTTATACGATGGTAAATTAGGTAGGCCCAGTGAAGAATCGATGCGGAAATTCGACCTGCTGATAGTCGACATACAAGATGTAGGATTAAGATTTTATACCTACTATGCATCCATGGTCCGCTTGATGGATGCATGTGCAGAGTATAACTGCAAAATGTTGATACTGGATCGTCCTAATCCGAACGGTCACTATGTAGACGGCCCCATCTTAGACATGAAATACAAATCAAGCGTCGGATGGCTTCCCATTCCGATAGTACACGGCATGACATTAGGAGAACTGGCATTAATGGTTAATGGCGAACGGTGGTTGCCGGCTTCACGCATTTGTGATATAACAGTCATAAAATGCAAGAACTATACACACCAGACAATGTATGAATTGCCGATCCCTCCCTCCCCTAACCTGCCGAATATGAAAGCTGTGTACCTTTATCCTTCTACCTGCTACTTCGAGGCAACTCCCGTCAGTCTGGGTAGGGGGACACAGCTTCCTTTTCAAATATACGGACACCCTAATATGTTAGGATATGATTACACCTTCACACCACAAAGTATACCGGGTGCAAAAAATCCTCCCCAACTCAACAGAATTTGCCACGGTGTGAATTTAAGTGAACTGAGCAATGAAGAAATATGGAAAAAAGGAGTAGATTTGAGTTATCTTATCGATGCCTACCGGAATCTGAATATGGACGATTACTTTTTCCGGCCGTTTTTCGAGCTGTTGACAGGTAGAGATTATGTACGAAAAATGATAAAACAAGGTAAAAATGCGGATGAGATCAAAGCGATGTGGAAAGAAGATGTAGAGAAATTCAAGATACAACGCAAGCCTTACCTTATATATGAAGAATGACCGGTTCTTTCCTGTTGATGAATTACAAATTATTAAATTATAAATGACCGCATGACTCCAGTTTCTATTTTAATCACAATCGTGGCGTATTTCATTATCCTGTTTACGGTTTCATACATCGCAGGCAGAAAGGCCGATAATGAAGGTTTTTTCGTTGGGAACCGTAAATCGGCCTGGTATGTAGTGGCTTTTGCCATGATCGGCTCCAGTATATCCGGAGTGACATTCGTTTCCGTTCCGGGTATGGTAGCGGCAAGCGGATTCTCCTATTTGCAGATGGTACTCGGTTTCGTCGCAGGGCAAATCATTATCGCCTTTGTTTTGATACCGCTTTTCTACCGGATGAATTTAGTATCCATTTATGAGTATCTGGAGAACCGGTTCGGTCTGTCTTCTTACAAGACCGGTGCATGGTTCTTTTTCATCTCAAAAATGTTAGGAGCAGCCGTGCGGTTATTCCTTGTTTGCCTTACACTACAACTGTTGGTATTCGAGCCTTTCCACCTGCCGTTTATTCTTAATGTCATCATTACCGTAGCTCTTGTCTGGCTATACACTTTCCGTGGCGGTGTAAAATCACTGATATGGACCGATTCCCTGAAAACGTTCTGTCTGGTAGTATCCGTAGTTCTATGTATCTATTATATCGCTTCCGATCTTAAGTTAGGTTTCGGAAGTATGATAGCCACCATCTCCGAGAATGATTTTTCCCGCATGTTCTTTTTCGATGATGTGAATGATAAGCGCTACTTCTTCAAGCAATTCCTGGCGGGAGTGTTCACAATGATCGCTATGACCGGACTGGATCAGGACATGATGCAACGCAATTTAAGCTGTAAAAATTTTAAGGATTCACAGAAGAATATGATTACCAGCGGTATTTCCCAATTCTTCGTCATCCTGTTATTTCTCATGTTAGGAGTGTTATTATACACATTTACCGCACAACACGGAATTGAAAACCCCGAGAAAAGCGACGAATTATTCCCGATGATAGCTACCGGTGATTATTTCCCGGCCATAGTGGGCGTACTGTTTATTATCGGACTGATTTCATCTGCTTATTCGGCAGCCGGTTCGGCTCTGACCGCCTTGACAACTTCTTTTACAGTAGACATATTAGGAGCAAAAAACAAAGCAGAAAATGAATTGGTAAAGATACGCAAACGTGTACATATCGGCATGGCCATCATCATGGGCATTGTCATCTTCGTGTTCAATCAATTGAATAACACCAGCGTAATCGATGCTGTCTACATCTTGGCCAGTTACACCTACGGACCTATTTTAGGACTTTTTGCTTTTGGCATTTTCACAAAAAAACAGGTACGCGATAAATATATCCCCATAGTAGCCATTGTTTCTCCCATCCTCTGCTTTATCCTGCAAGAAAATTCGGAGAAGTGGTTTAACGGATATCAGTTCAGTTATGAGTTACTGATATTCAATGCATTGTTCACTTTTATAGGTCTTTGCCTGCTTATTAAAAAGAAAAAATAATTTTTTAATCAGATAATCAAGTATCACGCCGTATGAATAAGAAAATATATACCGGTATTCTATTTTTGTTCGCTGTATTAACCGGCATCCGGGCGCAGATCGGGGAGCACTTTCGTTTTGCTCTCCTGACAGACATTCATGTCACCCAAAAAGGAACCGCCTTTGACGATCTCCAAAACTCCATTCACCAAGTGAACAGAACGCAAGATATCGACTTCGTACTGGTAACGGGTGACATCACAGAAGAGGGTGACCGTGCTTCCATGCAAAGAGTGAAAGCAGCTCTCGGCCAATTAAAAGTCAAATATTATATCATTCCCGGAAATCATGAAACAAAATGGAGCGAAAGCGGAGTGACGGATTTCGGGCATATTTTTGGCGGAGAACGTTTCAAATTCGAACATAAAGGCTTTCTCTTTTTAGGATTCAATTCCGGACCATTAATGCGTATGGCCGATGGTCATGTCGTTCCGCAAGACATCACCTGGCTTAAGAAAGAATTGAAAGAGGCCGGAAAAGAGAAACCCGTATTTCTGGTCACTCACTATCCGATGCTAAAAGGCGATGTGGATAATTGGTACGACGTAACAGACGCTGTGCGCCCTTATAACATCCGCGCTTTTCTGGGCGGGCATTACCATCTCAACAAATTCTTCTCATACGATGGTATTCCCGGAATCATCAACCGTTCCAATCTGCGTGGAAAAGAAGCAATTGGTGGGTACAACATTTATGAAATCACCCCGGATTCCCTTCTTGTCTATGAACAGAAAATTGGTAAGGAGCCTCAAAAGTGGTGCTCGCTCTCATTAGTCCACTCATATTATGACAAAAAAGGAGCAACAGACAAATATCCCGATTACTCCGTAAACAAAGAGTATCCGCAAGTAAAAGAAAAATGGTTAGTACAAACCGGTATCGGTATTTATTGCTCACCGGCAATAGCCGATAAGCAAGTTTTTGTAGGTGATGATATGGGCTTTCTGACCTCCTATAGCCTTCAAAAAGGGAAAAAACAATGGAGTTTCCATTCCGGCAACCGTATAGTAGGAACACCGGCGGTAGCCGACGGCATAGTCGTATTCGGCTCAGCCGATAAGAAGATTTACGCGTTGAACGCAAACAATGGAGAATTACGCTGGGAAGTAGAAGCCCAAGAACCAGTCCTGGGTGCTGTGACCATTGATAACGGAATAGTTTATATAGGGGCCAGCGATCATACATTCCGCGCTATCGATCTCTATACCGGAAAAATCAAATGGACATACACAGGTGTAAAAGGTTATATAGAAACCCGCCCTCTGATTGAAGAAGACAAGGTGATTTTTGGAGCATGGGATAACACACTCTACGCCCTCAACAAGAATACCGGAGAAGAACTGTGGAAATGGACAGGCGGATTAACCCGTATGCATTTCTCTCCTGCAGCAGTATGGCCGGTAGCCGCTAATGGCAAAGTATTCATTACTGACCCGCAACGTGCCATGACTGCCATCGATTTGGCAACAGGAGAGACCATATGGCGTACTTACCAGTCTACCGTACGCGAAACAATCGGATTGTCTGCCGATAAAAAACGGGTATACAGTAAGACAATGAATGACAGCATCGTCTGCTACTCTACCCAAGGAGACAAGCCACACCAGTTATGGAGCTCCAATGTCGGCTTTGGTTATGAGCATGCTCCTTCCATGCAAGTCGAAAAAGACGGAGTAATGTTCGGCAGTACGAAAGGAGGGCTTATCTTTGCACTGGAGCCATTAACAGGCAAAGTTCTATGGAAGTACAAAATCGGTAACTCTCTGATTAATACCGTTGTCCCTATCAATCGCCATCAGGTATTATTCACGGCTACCAGTGGAGAAACCGGACTGTTAGAGTGGAAAGAACCAAAAGAATAAGAAAAATAAAAATATATAAAACTGAAATATGAAAACTACAATTAATTGCTTCATCCCTTTTGCAGATGCAGCACAGGCCGAAAAGACAATACAGGGTTTGAAATCGTCAAACTTGGTAAAAGATATATATTTGTTAGTAACGGAAGACACGGAAGTTCCTCTCCAGGGATGCCGGATTCTGCACGTGCCGGCACTCAATTCCACTGCAACCATGCGCATAATAGCTGCCCACTCCGATGCCGACTACACACTGTTTTATACTAAGTACACTACACTAAAACTGGGCATGTTTGCCCTCGAACGCATGACCCGCATTGCAGAAGACAGTGTTGCCGGCATGGTATACGCCGACCATTACCAAGTATCAGAAGGGATTCAAAAAAATGCTCCTGTAATAGATTACCAGTTTGGCAGTCTTCGCGATGATTTCAACTTCGGATCGGTTTTGCTATACAAGGCAAGTGCCCTGCAAGAAGCCGTCACCCGAATGAAAACCGACTATCAATTTGCCGGCCTGTATGACCTGCGGCTTAAACTCTCGCAAAAGGAATCGCTGGTTCACATCAACGAGTATCTCTATTCGGAAATAGAAAACGATACCCGAAAAAGCGGTGAAAAAATATTCGATTATGTAGACCCCAAAAATCGAGGAGTACAAATAGAGATGGAACAAGCTTGCACAGAACATCTGAAAGAGATAGGCGGCTATCTGGCTCCTACCTTCAAAAAGATCGAATTCGATGCCACCGATTTTGAAAATGAAGCTTCTGTCATTATTCCGGTACGCAATCGCATCCGTACCATCAAGGATGCCATCCGTTCGGTATTAAACCAAAAAACGGATTTCAAATTCAACCTCATCGTCATCGACAACCACTCTACTGACGGTACAACAGATGCGATCCGTGAATTTGCATCCGACGACCGTCTCATTCACATCCTGCCCGAACGCAATGACTTAGGTATTGGCGGGTGTTGGAATCTCGGAGTGCATCATGATAAATGTGGAAAATTCGCCGTACAATTGGATAGTGACGATGTATACAAGGACGAAAACACCCTAAAAACAATGGTTAATGCGTTCTATGAACAAAACTGTGCAATGGTGGTAGGTACCTATATGATGACGGATTTCCACATGAATATGATTGCTCCGGGCATCATCGACCATAAAGAATGGACTCCCGAAAACGGACGCAACAATGCCCTGCGTATCAATGGGCTGGGTGCTCCACGTGCTTTTTACACACCGGTATTACGAGAAATCAAAGTCCCCAACACCAGCTATGGAGAAGATTATGCTCTCGGACTCAATTTCTCCCGCCGGTACCAGATAGGCCGTGTTTACGAGGTAGTATATTTATGCCGCCGTTGGGACGATAATTCCGACGCTTCATTGGACATTATAAAAATGAACGGACACAACCTGTATAAAGACCGTATCCGCACTTGGGAATTACAGGCCCGCATTGCCATGAACCGTCATCAAATGTAAGGACAAAGATGGATACAAAACAGAAAATAGAACGGTTGCTAACCGACCAGCTTTCTGCATGGGAGTTGGCCGGAAACAATTATGCAGCATTAGCCCGGATTAAAGTCAAAGACCTAAATGTAAACGGGATGCACTATAAAGTACAATTTAATCCTGCACGCATTGTCTCTTCGGCAGCCAAAGTAGATGCCCAATCCATACAAGAACGGAAATGTTTTCTTTGCCCCGCCAACCTCCCTGCCATGCAGAGAGGGATTCCATTCAAAGATAATTATCAGATACTGATTAACCCGTTTCCGATTTTCCCGAAGCACCTTACTGTTCCGGCATTAGAACACGTGGACCAACGTATAAAAAAACGTTTTGGAGACATGCTCGATCTGGCGGCTATTGCCGAAGATTACATCGTTTTTTATAACGGTCCGAAATGTGGTGCTTCCGCTCCCGACCATGCTCATTTTCAAGCTGGCAATAAAGGTTTTCTCCCTCTTGAACAAGAATGGAGGAATAAGAAAGCCGGAAAGATTGTCACCTACAGGACAGCGTCTCTTTCTTATCTGGATGATGCTCCACGAACCACTCTGGTTATAGAAACCGGAAACCGGGAAGACGCCATCGCACTATTCAACTTTGTATACAACGCAATGGAACTCAAACCGGGAGAAGACGAACCCATGATGAACATTCTTGCATGGACAGAAAACAGCCAATGGATTGTTTGCATTTTTCCACGCGCCAAGCACCGCCCGTCCTGCTATGCGGCAGCAGGAGACGCCAATATCCTCATCAGTCCGGCATCCGTAGATATGGGAGGCGTATTCATCACCCCGCAGGAAAAAGACTTTGAAAAGCTAACGGCAACAGACATTATGTCTATACTCGGAGAAGTCTGTCTGGACACAGATGAGTTTCGTAAACTAAGACAACGCATAAAAGAACAATTATGAAAGAGCCCAAAGTACATGTCGGCATCCTGTCCGAAACAAAAATAGAATTTATTTTTCCGGATACTTATCGTGTCAACGAAAAAGAAGTATCCGGAAAACAACTTGTCCTTTTTGATAATGGTAAGATTCTCTGGAAAAACAACCGTTACGATGAATTGCTGTTTGAACCCTTGCGGGAAGATACCGACTCTTTCGAATTATTAGATGTAACGATCGGCATCAATTTCCATTGGGAACGCAAGGAGAACCAACGTTTTCACGGAGCACTGAAATTTATTGTAGAAGATGAAAAGATAACCGGTATCAATGTCATCCATGTAGAAGATTATTTAACCAGTGTCATCTCTTCGGAAATGAGCGCAACCGCTTCTTTGGAACTGCTGAAAGCCCATGCAGTCATTTCGCGCAGTTGGCTACTTTGTCAGTTGAAAGTGGAAAGTGGAAAGTTGAAAGTTGCTATGCAGCATAATAACGCAGCCAACTCTCAACTTTTAACTCTCAACTCTCAATTAAATAAGGACTCTCAACTTTCAACTTTCAACTTTCAACTAATAAAGTGGTACGACCGGGAAGACCATATGCACTTTGACGTATGCGCCGATGATCATTGTCAACGCTACCAAGGAATCACCCGGGCAAGCACTGAAATGGTAGAGCAAGCCATCCAAGCTACCCGGGGACAGGTATTAACATCCGAAAATAAAATCTGCGATGCGCGCTTCTCTAAATGTTGCGGAGGGGCCTTCGAAGAATTTCAATACTGCTGGGAAGACGTAAAACACCCCTATCTTGTCAAACAACGAGACAGTAAAAAAGCGACCTTCCTACCCGATCTACGTATCCATTCAGAAGCAGAGAAGTGGATACGGACCTCTCCTGATGCATTCTGTAATACGAAAGAAAAGAGAATACTCAGTCAGGTATTGAACAACTACGATCAGGAAACTACCGATTTTTACCGCTGGAAAGTAGAATATACACAGGAAGAACTGGCCAAACTTATTTTCCAACGTTCCGGCATCGACTATGGGCAGGTTATAGATTTGATCCCTATAGAACGCGGCACATCCGCCCGTATCTCAAAGTTGAAAATCATAGGAACGAAAAAGACGCTCATCATCGGTAAGGAACTGGAAATCCGGAGAACTCTGTCTCCTTCCCACTTATACAGTTCGGCATTCGTTGTGGACAAAACAGAGGTAAAAAACGGTATTCCCGGAAAATTTATTCTCACAGGTGCCGGTTGGGGACATGGTGTAGGGCTCTGCCAGATCGGTGCCGCCGTAATGGGCGAACAAGGTTATGCTTACAACGAAATATTGTTGCACTATTACATCGGTGCCGCTATCGAGAAATTATATTAAATATATACCGTCATGAAAAACAAGAAACTATCACCGTGGGCTTGGATACCGACATTGTACTTTGCACAAGGTCTACCTTACGTAGCTGTGATGACCATTTCTGTCATTATGTATAAAAAGCTCGGTATCTCCAACACAGACATCGCCCTATATACCAGTTGGTTATATCTCCCTTGGGTTATCAAACCATTCTGGAGCCCTTTTATTGATTTACTGAAAACCAAACGTTGGTGGGTAGTAACCATGCAGATTTTGGTGGGAGCAGGACTGGCCGGAATAGCTTTCACCATCCCAATGCCTAATTTCTTTCAGATAACCCTTGCCATATTCTGGCTGGTAGCTTTCAGTTCGGCTACACATGATATAGCCGCCGACGGGTTCTACATGCTGGCTTTAAGCGTCCGGGACCAAGCTATGTATGTCGGCATCCGAAGTACTTTTTACCGGATTGCAACAATAGCCGGACAAGGACTTCTGGTCGTACTGGCCGGAGAACTGGAAAAGCGTACTTCTACCATAGCCATGGCATGGAGTATTACATTCTATATCCTTGCAGGACTCTTCATTGCATTCTATTTATACCACAGTTACATTTTGCCTCATCCGGCATCCGACAAGCCGGCAGTGGGCAATGTGACCGCGAACAACATATTCAAAGAGTTCTTTGCCACATTCGCAAGTTTCTTCAAAAAGCCGCAAGCCGGAGTTGCCATATTGTTCATGCTGTTCTACCGCTTACCGGAAGCACAATTGGTAAAGCTTATCAATCCTTTTCTACTCGATCCTATTGAAAAAGGCGGGTTAGGGTTGAGTACAGCCGAAGTCGGCTGGGTATACGGCACTATCGGTATTATAGGACTCACTCTCGGAGGAATCATCGGCGGTATTTGCGCGGCAAAAGGCGGACTACAAAAATGGCTATGGCCAATGGCATGGAGTATATCACTCACTTGCATTACATTTGTTTATCTGGGATATTTTCAGCCGCAAGATCTTCTCACAATCAATATTTGTGTATTTATCGAACAGTTCGGATACGGATTCGGTTTCACGGCTTATATGCTTTACTTAATTTATTATTCCGACGGTGAACACAAGACAGCACATTATGCCATTTGTACCGCTTTCATGGCATTAGGTATGATGTTGCCGGGTATGATGGCCGGTTGGCTACAGGAACTTATCGGATACGAGAAGTTCTTTATCTGGGTAATGATCTGTTGTGCTGCTACAATAGCTGTCTGTGCATTCATCAAGATCGATCCGAATTACGGTAAAAAAGAAGAAACAGAAGAAATTAAAGAAACCCAAAAATAAAACAATAACGATTCGAAACAGAGATATTTATGAACAAATTCCGATTTATTATTCTTAGCACCTGCTGCCTGCTGTCCCTCACCATACAGGCACAAAAAATAAAAATCAAAACCGGTATTGAGGTTCTGAAAGAACAGAACTTCAAATGCCTCGAAGGAAAACGTGTCGGCCTCATCACCAATCCGACCGGAGTAGACAATCACTTGAAATCGACCATCGACATCCTTCACGAAGCCCCCAACGTGAATCTGGTAGCTCTATACGGGCCGGAACATGGTGTACGCGGTGATGTTCATGCCGGAGACAAAGTGGATAACTCCGCCGATCCGTCTACCGGCCTACCGGTTTATTCACTTTACGGAAAGACTCGCAAACCAACCCCTGAGATGCTAAAAGACATCGATGTGTTAGTATACGATATACAAGATATCGGTTGTCGTTCATTCACTTATATCAGTACCATGGGAATGGCCATGGAAGCCGCAGCCGAAAATGGAAAGGAATTTATCGTGCTCGACCGTCCAAACCCGGTGGGTGGTGAAAAGGTGGAAGGCAATCTGGTAGAAGATAAATACATTTCTTTTGTAAGTCAATTTAAGATTCCGTACCTTTACGGACTCACTTGCGGCGAATTAGCTTTGATGCTGAACGGTGAAAATATGCTGGGCAAGCGGTGCGATCTGCACGTGGTGAAAATGAAAGGATGGAAACGCAAGATGGACTATGTGCAAACCGGCTTGCAATGGATTCCTTCCTCCCCCCACATTCCGCATCCACATTCAGCCTTCTTCTATCCGGTATCGGGCATACTCGGAGAACTGGGTTATCTGTCCATCGGAGTAGGTTATACCATTCCATTCCAGATGTTTGCCGCCCCATGGATAAAAGCCGAAGAACTGGCCGGCAAGCTAAATCAATTGCAACTGCCCGGTATCGTTTTCCGTCCGATACACCTCAAGCCGTTTTATTCCGTAGGGAAAGGAGAGCATCTGCAAGGAGTACAAGTGCATATTATGGATTACCGGAAAGCTGCACTAAGTGAAATACAATTTCTGGTAATGCAAGAGGTGGCTGCTCTTTATCCGGAACATACTGTATTCGATCATGCAGACAAAGGACGTTTCGACATGTTCGATAAAGTAAGCGGCTCCAATGAAATACGCGAACGTTTCAGCAAACATAACCGTTGGGAAGACATTCGTGACTATTGGTATAAAGATGTAGACAGCTTCCGGCAATTGTCTAAAAAATATTACTTATATAAATAAAAATGGATAAGGAGAATAAGTACCAGGCCTTTCTGCAGGAAATATCACAGTTTGTCCCGCAAGAAAGAATCTACACTGACGAATTACGTCGGCTGGCATGGGGAACAGATGCAGGTTTCTACCGGCTCATTCCCCAGATCGTCATTCGTTCGAACAACGAGCAGGAGATATCGGATTTATTGCGTTCGGCAACCCGACATCAGTTGCCGGTAACCTTCCGTGCAGCCGGAACGAGCTTATCCGGACAAGCCATCAGCGACTCTATTCTCATTATAGCCGGAAAAAACTGGGAAAAATACAGTATTTCTCCCGATCATAACCGGATCACATTGCAACCCGGCATCATCGGGCAGCGTGTCAACGAACTGTTACAGCCATTCGGACGTAAATTCGCCCCGGATCCGGCTTCAGTAAAAAGTGCCATGATAGGCGGCATTGTGATGAATAACGCTTCCGGTATGAATTGCGGGACACATGCCAACAGCGATAAGATGTTATTATCTGCGCGTATTATACTGGCAGATGGCACTTTGCTCGATACCGGCAATGACGCCAGCAAACAGGCTTTTTCAATGAAGCATGCAGAGTTTATCACACAAATTCAATCCCTGCGTGACCAAATTCGTACCGATAAAGAACTCAGCGCCCGGATTCGCTATAAATATTCAATCAAAAATGTAACGGGACTGAATTTATTACCTTTCATCACATTCGATGATCCGTTCGATATCATCACTCACTTAATGGTAGGTTCGGAAGGAACACTTGCATTCCTTTCCGAAGTCACCATGAGCACAGAATACGACTATCCGCACAAGGCCAGCGCCATGCTCTATTTTAAAGACATCAAAGAAGCATGCCGGGCAGTAGTAGCATTGAAGAAGTTAACCAACGAAAAGAAAGAATGGATTGTAAAAGGTGCCGAACTACTCGACTGGAAATCGTTAGCATCGGTCAATGATCGGACAGGAGAAGGACTCACCGCCGTACTGACAGAGACCAAAGCACACAGTAAAGAAGAACTGGCAGCAAATATCGCTGTCATAGAGGAAACGCTGAAACCCTTCAACACTTATATTCCCGTCCACTTTACGGACAAACCGGAGGAATACTCCAAATATTGGGCCATCCGTTCCGGGATTTTCCCTTCTGTAGGAGGAACCCGGAAACCGGGAACCACAAGTCTCATCGAAGATGTGGCCTTCCACATCGAAGACCTACCTGAAGCAACTGCCGACTTGCAACAACTGATAGCCCGTCATGGATATGACGATGCCTGTATCTACGGGCATGCCCTCGAAGGTAATTATCATTTCATCATCAACCAGTCTTTCAGTACGGATGCTGAAGTAAAACGCTACGAAGAACTGATGAATGATGTCAAAACTTTAGTAATAGACAAATATGACGGTTCACTGAAAGCAGAACACGGTACCGGACGCAACATGGCTCCGTTCGTAAAATACGAATGGGGAGAAAAAGCGTATCGTATGATGCAAGCCGTCAAAACACTCTTCGACCCGCTGAATATACTTAATCCGGGAGTTATCTTCAACGATGATCCCCAATGTCATATCAAGGATTTTAAACCGTTGCCTCTATTAGGCAGTTCTCACCGGCAACCGGCAGAAAACAATAAAAGTACACCGGATATCGGCCCAATAGACAAGTGTATCGAATGCGGCTTCTGTGAAGTAAACTGCCTGACTTGCGGTTTCACTCTTTCTTCGCGCCAACGTATCGTGCTACAACGCGAAATCTCCCGACTCAAAGAAAGCGGTGAAAATCCCCAAAGGCTGGCAACCTTGCAAAAACAATACCGCTATCCCGGCAATCAAACCTGTGCCGGCGACGGTCTCTGTTCTACATCTTGTCCAATGGGAATCAATACCGGCGATCTGACTCATTATATCCGCCAACAGGAATTACCGGAAGGTAGCTTCGCTTACTCCATAGGCAACTTTGCCGCCAACCATTTTGCCGGTATAAAGAGCAGCTTGCGCCCTATGTTGACCTTAGCCAACGCAGCACACACCGTATTAGGTACTTCGGCAATGCTTACTCTCACTACAGGAATGCACAACTTGTTAGGTATTCCGCAATGGACTCCTTTCATGCCCAAGAGCTATAAGAGAAGGGAGAAGGGAGATTTGAGCAGGGAGAAGGAAAGAGAGGAAAGCCAAAGTGACAGCAATACCGGCTCTCAACTTTCAACTTTCAACTCTCAACTTTCAACTAAAAAAAAGGCTTTCAGCTCTCAGCTAAACAAGGTCGTTTATTTTCCAAGCTGTATTAATCAGACGATGGGACTTCCTAAGAAATCCAGGGAGAAGCAACCACTCGTAGATAAGATGTTATCGCTACTGCAGAAGGCCGGATACGAAGTGATCTTTCCGAAAGATATGGAGAAACTCTGTTGCGGTACAATTTGGGAAAGTAAAGGTATGCCGGATATTGCCGACCATAAATCGGCAGAACTTGAAAAAGCCTTGTGGGAAGCTTCCGAAAAAGGGAAATACCCTGTGCTCTGTGACCAAAGCCCCTGCCTGCATCGCATGCGTGAAAAAATCCGGAAGATGAAGCTATATGAACCGGCCGAGTTTATCTATACCTTCCTGCGCGACAAGTTGGAATTCTGCCCGGTCGACCGTCCGGTAGCTATCCATATCACCTGCTCCATGCGTAGGATGGGATTGGCCGATACCCTCCTTTCTCTGGCACGTTTATGCTCCACCCGGGTGATCGTTCCTGAAGAGGTGGGCTGTTGCGGTTTTGCAGGAGACAAGGGCTTCACACACCCGGAAGTGAATAGTTATGCACTGCGTAAGCTACGCCCTCAATTAGAAAAGGCAGGCATACAGACCGGATATTCCAATAGCCGTACCTGTGAAATAGGATTAGCTACCCATACAGGTGTAACTTACGTATCCATCGCCTACCTTGTAGACGAATGTACAAAAGCCCGTTGATCAAACTAAAAAACTTAACACATAAAAATTACAGAAAATGAATAAAACAACCAGTAAACGCCTCTTAGCCCTCGACATACTGAGAGGTATCACCATTGCAGGAATGATTATGGTGAACAACCCCGGGTCGTGGTCGTACGTCTACGCACCATTGGGACACGCCCAATGGAACGGTTTGACACCGACCGATCTCGTATTCCCCTTTTTCATGTTTATCATGGGAATATCTACTTATATTTCTCTCCGGAAATACAATTTTGAATTCAGCCATTCAGCCGCTCTGAAAATACTCAAACGTACCATTGTTATTTTCGCCATCGGATTGGGGCTTGCATGGTTCTCCATGTTCTGCCGTACATGGAACTCCCTGTCTGCTGAAGAAATTTCGTTCTTCTCCCGTCTCGGACAATCTATTTGGACATTCGACCATATCCGCATTTTGGGAGTTATGCAACGGCTGGCACTCTGCTATGGCGCAACTGCCATCGTTGCCCTGACCATGAAGCACAAGCATATCCCCTACCTGATTGCGACCCTGCTGATCGGTTACTTCATTTTGCTCGTCACCGGCAACGGATTCGAGTACAACAGTACCAATATACTTTCGGTCGTAGACCGTGCCGTATTAGGCGAAGCGCATATGTATAAAGACAACGGAATCGATCCGGAAGGATTATTAAGCACGATCCCGGCCATCGCCCACGTATTGATAGGCTTTTGTGTCGGAAAACTGCTGATGGAAGTAAAGGACATCAACGAGAAACTCGGACGGTTGTTCCTCATCGGCACGATCCTTACTTTTTTGGGCTTCCTGCTCAGTTACGGCTGCCCCATCAACAAGAAAATATGGTCGCCCACTTTCGCCATTGTCACTTGCGGATTGGGTTCCAGTTTTTTAGCATTACTCATCTGGATCATCGATGTAAAAGGATACAAATCGTGGAGCCGCTTCTTCGAATCATTCGGTGTAAATCCGCTTTTCATCTATGTCATGGCCGGAGTACTTGCCGTTTTATTAGGTAATATCCGCGTACCGTTCGACGGGACGACTACCAGTTTGCACAGCTACATTTACAAAGGTATCCTCCAACCGCTTTTGGGTGATTATCCGGGTTCACTGGCATTTGCGCTCCTTTTTGTTGCACTCAATTGGAGCATCGGTTACATATTGTATAAGAAAAAAATATATATAAAGATATGATATTAATAGCAGATAGTGGTTCTACAAAGACCGATTGGTGTGTTGTAGGACAAGGACAACTCGTCCGACAGATAGTAACGAAAGGAATGAATCCTTTCTTTCAATCAGAGGAAGAAATAGAGAATGAGATTGCTACGGCACTGATTCCCCATTTAGAAACGAACGTGCTCGATGCTGTTTATTTTTATGGAGCCGGTTGTGTTCCGGATAAGGTTCCGATGATGCATAATGCACTCTCCACACACCTCAACACCAAGAACGGTATTGAAGTGAATACGGATATGCTTGCCGTTGCCCGGGGATTGTGCGGACACAAACCGGGTATTGCCTGTATCATGGGTACAGGTTCCAATTCTTGTTTCTACGATGGCGAAAAAATAGCAAGTAACGTTTCACCGTTAGGATTCATTTTAGGTGATGAAGGTAGCGGTGCGGTATTGGGTAAACTCCTGGTAGGCGACATGCTGAAAAACCAGATGACGCCGGAATTAAAAGAAAAATTCCTGAATAAGACCGGACTGACTCCTCCCGAAATCATCGACCGGGTATACCGGCAACCGTTCCCCAATCGTTTCTTGGCAAGTCTTTCTCCATTCCTGGCAGAAAATATTCAGGAGCCCTCCGTACATGCATTAGTTCTCGGCAGTTTCAAGGCTTTCTTCCAGCGTAATGTCATGCAATACGATTACAAAAATCATCCGGTTCACTTCATCGGCTCCGTCGCCTACCACTATCAGGACATATTGCACGAAGCCGCCCGCGAATTAGAGATACAAATAACAACCATCGTCAAAAGCCCCATGCAAGGTCTCATGACCTTTCATCAGTCATAAATCATAAATCATTATTTATAAATCACAACATGTTTATCAAAATATCAGAGCAACCTTCGCTCTATAACGATTTAGAAAAAAAGTCTATCCGGGAAATACTGGAAGACATCAATGCAGAAGACCAGAAAGTAGCCCTTGCCACGCAGAAAGCGATTCCGCAAATCGAAAAGCTGGTGAGCCAAATCGTTCCCCGCATGAAACAAGGCGGTCGCATTTTCTACATGGGAGCCGGCACGAGCGGTCGTTTGGGGGTACTCGATGCTTCGGAGATTCCTCCGACATTCGGTATGCCGCCTACATTGGTTATCGGACTGATTGCCGGTGGCGACACCGCCCTCCGCAATCCGGTGGAAAATGCCGAAGACGATACCCGGCGGGGATGGGAAGAACTGGTCGAACACCACATTAACGATAAAGATACCGTAATCGGTATTGCCGCCTCAGGCACTACCCCCTATGTGATCGGTGCACTGCATGCAGCACGTGAACATGGCATCCTGACCGGCTGTATTACCAGTAATCCGGATTCTCCAATGGCCGCGGAAGCCGATGTCCCCATCGAAATGATTGTCGGTCCGGAATATGTGACCGGAAGTTCCCGTATGAAATCGGGTACCGGACAGAAAATGATCCTGAACATGATCACTACTTCCGTTATGATTCAGTTAGGACGTGTAAAAGGTAATAAAATGGTCAATATGCAACTTAGTAACCAGAAATTGATAGACCGGGGTACACGCATGATTGTCGAAGAACTCGGACTGGATTACGACCGGGCAAAGGCATTACTCCTGATGCATGGTTCTGTCAAAAAAGCAGTAGACGCTTACAAATCGGGAACGACAAAGCTCCCATAACATAATTAATAAAACCACAGATGAACGTAAATAGAATATTGTTTTTTACAAATTTACGTTCATCTGTATTCCTCATCCGAACACTATCCACATGAAAACACTGTTTATCATTCTGAACATATTCCTGTTCACTTTTCAAATTTCAGCCCAACCGCTACAACGTGTCGCTCCCGAACAAGTCGGAATGAACTCCCGCCATCTCACATATGCCGACCAAGCTATCGAAAAAGCAATAAACAACAAAGACATTCCTGGTGCCGTACTTGCCGTTGTCCGTCACGGAAAATTAGCTTATCTGAAAGCCTATGGCTGTAAACAGACATTTCCTACCCGTGAGCCCATGGATACCCATACTGTATTCGACATGGCATCCGTCAGTAAATCCATATCAACCGCCATCTGTACCCTTATCCTTACCGAACGGGGACAACTCCGCCTGACAGACCCGGTAAATCTCTACCTGCCGGTATTTTCCGAAGAGATCCGCATCACCGACCTTCTGACACACACCTCCGGGCTACCGGCATATGCTCCCGTAAACAAACTGGTCGAGCAGTACGGTTCTCCCAACCCGGAAGGACTCATCGAGTACATAGCAGGCTGTAAACCCGTTTTCAAGCCCGGAAGTGATTTTCAATACAGTTGCCTTAACTACATCGTCTTGCAACATATCATCGAAACCATCAGCGGACAGAGCCTCCGCGATTTTGCCAAAGCCAATATATTTGATCCGTTAGGTATGAGCCACACTGATTATTGCCCCACAGGAGAAATACTGGAACATTGTGCCCCCACTGAAAAACAAAAAGACGGCAACGTTCTGAAAGGAGTGGTTCACGATCCTTTGGCGCGCATCATGAACGGTGGTATCTCAGGCAATGCCGGTGTTTTCTCCGATGCCAACGATCTGGCCATACTATCCGCCATGTTGTTGAATGACGGCGAATACAACGGCCATCGCATTCTGAGTCCTTTAGGGGTAAAAGCCATGCGGAGCATCCCACGTCAGGTTAGCGCGCTGGGACGCAGTTTGGGCTGGGACATCTTTTCACCGTATGCTTCCAATCACGGTGACCTTTTCGGTCCGAACACTTACGGGCATACCGGTTATACAGGTACTTCCATCATCCTCGACCCGGATAGCGATACTTCTGTCATCTTATTGACCAACAGCGTACATCCGGACGATAAAGGCAAAGCAATACGCCTCCGTTCATTGGTAGCCAATGCCGTAGCAGCATCTATCTACCCTACCGAACGCACCTATACAGACCATTATTACAAACGTTTCCTTCAGTTCGAAGAAGAACCGGCTATCGGCCCGGAAGACATCGTCATGCTGGGCAATAGTCTCACAGAAGCCGGAAAAGACTGGGGGGCCCGCCTGAAAAAGAAAAATGTCCGTAATCGTGGCATCATCGGAGACGAAGCTATGGGAGTGTACGACCGTCTGCATCAAATACTCCCCGGACATCCTGCCAAGCTCTTCCTTCTGATCGGAATCAATGATGTATCCCACGACCTTTCAGCAGACAGTGTTGTGACACTTATCACCCGTCTGATAGACCGGATACAACAGGAATCCCCCCAAACAAAGATATACCTCCAAAGCCTGCTGCCCATCAACGAATCCGTATGTAAATACAAAACCATGATCGGGAAAACAGACGTTGTACCGGCAATCAATCAACAATTGAAGGACCTAACTGTATCCCGTCAAATAACTTTTATCGATCTCTTCCCCCTCTTTACAGAGAAAGGAACCAATGTATTGCGGAAAGAACTGACCAATGACGGACTGCATCTGACGGAAGAAGGATATAAAATATGGAGTAAGAAATTAAGGAAATATCTCTGATGCGAATGAATGTCCAACTTCAGATCACAAGTTCTTGATTAAAATTCTAAAAATCACTCTATGAAATACCATCTAATAGTCCTGTTTTGTTTTTTAAGAGTGCTTATTCTACATTCTCAAAGTAGCATCAACTCCGAACTTAATATGTTCAGAGCCAACGATACCATTGTCAAACAGCAGATTGAGTATAAAGATCCCGGCCGTTCCGGTACAAATGTTCTTTGGGACTTCAGTAAACAGTCTCTCATAGACAAAAAGTATACTCTTATTTATGCATTGAAAAAGGATACGGGTTCCATTATAACCGGGAAAGAGCACCGTACACGGTATTATTATAGTTTGCAAAATGACTCACTACTTTTATGGGGCTTCGAGAATCCTACTACGAAAATAAATCATTCACAACCGGAACTTTTATTGCGTTTTCCTACAAATTACGGTGATAAGACTCACGGTTACTACCAAGGAACAGGAAAATATTGCGGCCGACTAAACATTGCAGTTACGGGAAAAAACACATCCGAAGCAGATGCATACGGAATGATTATTTTGCCTGGAAAAGACACTATAAAACATGTATTACGTATAAAAACGATCAAATTAATCAATGAAATGCTTTCTCCCATAAAAAACACTTATGAAGAAACAACCGGATTGATCAAACGGGCTATACCCAGCGACTCCATAGAATATACACTGTTGCAGAACAAACAAACTGTCATGACAGAAACCTATAAATGGTATGCCGCAGGATATCGTTATCCCGTTTTTGAAACGATACGTACCGGACATCTATCAGATAGTCTGAAAGCAGAATTCTTCTCTACTGCATTCTACTATCCTCCCGGCATGCATCAATACCTGAAAACCGATACTGCTAATACAGAATTGCACAAAAAAATACAGAAGAGTGCTTTCAAACAGGTTAATAATGATGACAATCATGATAATCCAGCAAAGTCACCTCTTGATTTCTCATATAACATATACCCCAATCCTGTACAAACAGAGTTGACTTTCGAATACTACATTTCCGACTATGCAAATATTTCATATGGAATGTATGACATGAGCGGCCGACAGCTTTTTCTCATCCCCACAAAAAAATATTCCGCAGGAGTATACCGGTACTATATAAATATGAATGACTATCTAAGAGGAGAATATCTTATACAAATCCATATCAACACAACAGCTTTTAGTGAGAAAATCATAAAACGATGATGTAATGAAAAATATATTATCTACACTCAAAACCAAAATGCTCTTAGGAGTTATCCTCTCCTACCTGCCTTCTCCCCTGTACGCTCAAAGCGAACCTGTTCCGGTCATTACCAGACCATCTGCTGAAGCACAAGCACTCGAGAAATATGGAGAAATACCGACCGACCTTTATACGGGAAGAGTAAATATAGATATACCATTACTCAACATTACAGAATATGACATAAATGTACCTATGAAAATAAATTATTTCGGAGGAGGAATAAAAGTAATGGAAGAAGACGGGCCCATAGGGTTGGGTTGGACACTTTGTTTAGGCGGCATGATATCACGCTCTGTTTGTGGGATGCCGGACGAAATGTACGATAGTGCCAATAAAATCGTTGGATACAACAGACTGGAAGAGCATCTTTTTGCCGGAATGGATAGTAGAAAAGAGTTCGTTGAACTTATTACAAACAGAACCCTTGATTATAATCCATACGACCAATATCGTTTTACCAGTAATTATTGTTCAACAGGCTACATGAGCTGTATTTACGGCGAACAGTATGACCAAGGGCATTTTGACACTGCACAGGATACTTATTGTTTTAATTTCATGGGATTCTCAGGAGTATTTACCGTAAATAAATACGGACACTGCACTCTCCAAACAGAAAATGGAATATCTATTCAATATACAGCCGGATTATTCAGCGCTACGGACCTAAACGGATATACTTATCGGTTCGAACAAAAAGAATTCTCAAAATATCGATACCGGCCATATATGCAAGAAAACAATTCTGATAATACATTCGAATATCCTTCTGCATGGTGGTTGACTTCTATTATCAGCCCGAACGGAGAACACATAGACTTTCATTATAAAATAATAAAAGACGTAACATGTGCCATCACAGATTATCCAATCATAGACTGGGAATATAGAAAAATGTATTTTGATAATGAATGTAAAGAGAAAGAAGAGTCTGTTCATAATCTTTCTACTCCATTTTATAACACTCAAACAACAGATAAGATACTGCTAAATTCAATTGTTACAAGAAATAGCATAACCCGTTTTGAGTATGAAGGGAATGATTGCCATTGTCAATTAAAAACAATAAAGTATATCCCCAATAAACTTACGGAAAATATTGTTTATAAGACAATCAGATTTTATCGCTCTTGTTTTAAGACATACGATAACAGCCGCCGTACGAAGTTAGATAGCCTAAAGATTACCGGAGACGACTCCATCACAACCAGAACATTCAAATTCGGATATACGACAAATGAAATGTATGGCATGGATATAAGAGAAAGAGATCATTGGGGATATTGGAATCCTTTCAGTGGTTTATATCCTGCTCCTGCCAACTATTTCAATAAAAGAAAATACAATTCAATTGACGGAGGAAATCGCCATGCATATCCGGATGGTTCAGATATGGGCATGCTTCAAAGTATAACTTATCCTACCGGAAGAAAAACAGAACTTATCTGGGAACCGAATACTTTTTCCAAGTTAGGATTAACAGCTCAACGTGCCTCCATATCCGACAACTCTTTTTTTGAGACACTGGAAGGGTATCAAGACACAATTGCCCATCAAACCATATTAAGAGGAAAACGAACCGGGCAAATTCTTGAAACATCCTGCAATATATGGATATCTCAATCCATACAGTTCGATTTTTCGCAATATTACCCTAAAGGAATCATCTCAGAAGAAAATTCAGATCCAAGTTTTAACACTTGCATCACCGGATGGACCAGTAACGATACAATATACGGTCCTGCCCATCTCCCTTATGTAGAAATTACTTTCCCGGATAATACTAGACAGTTTATCCGTATTAACAAATACAGTTTCAACAAGCCGATATCAATCCGTGCAACCCAAAGAGGTATGTATAAATTCAAATTAAAAAATCCAGCCATGGAATGGTCAGGTTACAGGCCAGATCTATGCGGACTTTTTTATGACATATTTGAAGGCCCGGATTGCTCGGACTGCGGAAGAATAAACATTAATTACTACACATTACGTTCGTCCATAGCCAAAGACACTTATCCTACCGGCGGTTGTAGAATTAAAATAATTAAGCACTATTCCGGTAATGACACGATCATCAAGCTTTATAATTATTCACAAGAAGGCAGAGATCCGAATTCCCCTAGCAGTGGAGTATTGACATATATTCCAAGATACGGTTCCATCACAGCAAAATCTTACCAACCGATATCCCTTCGTCCCAATGACTGCTATCCGTTTTATGAAGCTCAGACACCGGTTATAACCCTGACATCCCACCCCATCCCCACTACGCTAAATGGAGGAAGCCATATTGAATATTCCAAGATAACCGAGAATATCATCAAAAACGGACACATGGATCCTTTAGATCCTCAAAGAGCAGACTGTCATGAAACAATATATGAATATATCACTTCTGCCGATTCGGATTGTGCCGATATAGATGAAACCGAATACAGAGAGTATGTCAGAGCCGATATGCTTAAGCTTACCTCCCAAAGATATAAAAGAGGACTCTTGAAAAGAAAAACGGAATATACGGATGAAAAAACGATTACCGACTATTTGTACGATATACCGGACAAATGGGATACCCCTCTTATTACGGGTTCTTTGTTTACAGTAGGCGATTATGTAGATATGCATTTCTTAAATCATAACTGTGCAGAATATGGTTCTGTTCTTGCTTACAAAGACTACGGAATAGTAAAATACAGAGTAATCCCCTATAACAAACGAATCGAAGAAATCAGAACATCAGGAGAGATTAAGGCAAACTATCAGAAATACACTTATGCCGACAGGTTATACAGTTCAAATAACATGGCAAACGCTCCCATATCATATTCTACGATAGATTCACAAGGAGATACCGTCACCCTGTATTATACTTATACCCGGAAAAACAAAATACATACCTGCGTGACCACCAAACAAGGACGGATTGTCGATGCATATAGAAATGAATATAATACCAAAAGTCAACTTACAGCCAGATACATAGCAAAACTAACTCCCAACCGCCTGCCGCTTGCTTCCTCGTACGGGCTCGGCAAGTGGCAGTTCATAACCGAAAATCAAAATCCGGCATTGTATCAGTTAACAAATATTCTCACAGAAAGTTATCAATACGATCGTGACAGACTTGTTCAGGTCACAGACGAAACATCGGGTGTATCCACTGTTTATCTCTGGGGCTATAACGGCACACATCCTATAGCAGAAATCAGAAACGCCACATTTGCCAATGTAACCCAATGTATAGGAGGAGATTATATGGTGAATCAATTATATAATTCGTATACACCTAATATAGACGTGGTCAATGCTTTAAGAAGTACACTTATAAACAGCCAAGTAACCACAATGACCTTTAAACTATCTGTAGGAGTAACCTCCATTACAGATGCCAGAGGTATCAGAACATCCTATGAATATGGGCCTTTCGGAGATCTCAAAAACATAAGGGATCTTAATGATCGACTGCTCCAAACCATCCAAATTCATTATATAGGCGAATACTTATGAAAAAAGCAATAATATTATCAATGATCTTTTTATTACCATTGCCCATCTTATGCGGACAGTCCGGTAATCAAAACTATATCTCCATACATACCAAAATGAATGCAGAAGGTACGGCAGAACAAGTATCCATCCAATATTTCGATGGGTTGGGACGACCGGTCCAACAGATTCTGAAGAGCCATACGCCATCCGGTAAAGATATGGTAACCAATATCGACTACGATTATTGCGGACGGACATCAAAAGAGTGGCTGCCGGTGCCCATCGAAAATAATCAAGGCTACCTTAAACCCGGCAGTTTTGCAACGCTATCCAAAAGTTATTATCAGGACGGGCGCCCATACAAAGAGAACCTTTATTCCTCCCGTTTCAGATATGATTACCAGGAAGGAATACAGGTTCCCGGTGACGATATGGGCAAACGAAGCAGCAAATTGAAACATACCGCCAACACGACCAATCAGGTCAGAAAATATATAGTGAATACACAAAACCGTCTTGAAAATGCCGGATACTATCCCCCAAAAGCACTCGAATGTTTCATCACCACAGATGAAGATGGAAAAGAGTCCAAAGTATTCAAAGACAAAAATGACCGTATCATCCTGCAAACAGCCGGAGATGATGTAAACACCTATCACGTCTATAACTCGCTGGGGCAACCGTGTTACGTGCTCCCACCCATGATTGCGGATGAACTGGATACCGGCGAAATCGATGATGAACACACATTGCTCAAGCAATATGCATTCATTTATAAATACGACGGTTTGGGAAATTGCATATACAAACGTTTTCCCGGATGCGAGCCCGTATATATGGTGTACGATAAAGCCGGACGATTGGTATTCAGTCAAGACGGCAACCAACGATGCAAGGGAGTGTGGACAGCGAGCAATTATGATATCTTTGGCAGACTGCTCTATACGGGACAATACGAGACTGAAATGGGGTTGGAAGAAGCTGTCATGGAATTTGAAAACTCACTGGTTACCGATTCATTTATCACAACCAATGCAATGGGATATTCAAACACCCCTTTCAACCTGGGAACGAATAGGCTGTTGACCGTGAACTATTATGATGATTACCACTTTTTGAAACTACTGCCACTGGCACAGAGGGATTCATTATCCTACAAACAAAAAGAGGATTATGGAACAGCATACACCCCTTCTTCCCTTTCCACACTGAACTCCAAAGGACTTCTTACCGGTACACGCACTTATCTATTGGATGGAAGTGGCAATTACACCATCCGGGTGTTCTATTACGACGAGAAAGAAAACATCATACAGACACGCGAAAGCAATCATCTGGGTGGATACACGGTGACATACCACAAAGTAGATTTTCGAGGGAAACCTGTAAAGATACTCAAGGAGAATACCATCTATAACACTGGGTACGGCTATGTATCCGAACTTTATTCATATACATACGACCATGCAGAGAGACCTCTTGCCACGACCTACCGCTTAAACGGTTATCCGACCATTACCCTGTCCGAAAATACATACGATGAATTAGGGCGACTGCAGTACACGTATAGACATAACCGGACAGACACGGTCTGTTATGCATACAACATCCGCGACTGGATTACTCACATAAAGAGTGGACCATTCGAAGAAAACATCTATTACAATCAGCCTGTTTATAGTTCCGATCTGGCAAAACCCTATTACAATGGAAACATATCCTGTAGTACATGGACATACAATGAAAAGAAAAACGGATATATATATTATTATGACGAACTAAACCGGTTGACTTCAAACTATTGTTTCTTGGACGGACTGTTTATGGATTCCGGACAGCTTTCCGAATCATTCAAATACGACAAACATGGGAATATAAAGGAACTGACAAGATTCGGGGAAGACGATATCATCGACCTGCTGAAATTATCCTATCATGGTAATCAATTAAAAAAAGTAACAGACAGTTGGGGATCCGGTAGCCTGTACGATCAGAAAGAGTATCAGGATAAAGCAAATGAAACCGAAGAATTTGCTTATGATGCCAATGGAAACATGGTAAAAGACCTGGATCGCGACATCGTCACCGTCCGTTATAACATGCTAAACTTACCAGACACGGTTCAATTCAAGAATGGCAACCAGATAATCCACTCGTACGACGCTTCCGGCAGAAAATTAAGTACCCGGAATTTCACACTTGCCACCCCCATAGTCGTACCTATCGGAGAAACCCGCCAATGGGAATGGGATTTTGATGTGATAGACGAAACCGGCACATTTTACGTTGATAATATAGAGTACGACTTTAATGGTTGTGATCCGGGAATATATATGTTGGGAAAAGTCTTCAATTCCGTAGGCTATGCTACAAGGATGAACTCTACTTCCGCCCCACCCGATTACCATTATTACCGTAAAGACCATCTGGGTAATAACCGGGAGGTATGGCGTGCCGCATACAAAGACTATAGAGGAGTAATAATCCCGGCCACCACTGTACAACGCATTCAGTATTACCCCAGTGGTTTGTCTTGGGCAGAAGGAATGGGAAGAGACACCCAAAACCGTAAATACAACGGAAAAGAGTTCATTGAAATGCATGGGTATGATACATATGATTATGTAACCCGGGATATGTATCCGGCTATTATGAGGTTTATGACACCCGATCCGTTGGCGGAGAAATATTATTCGATAAGTCCATATGCCTATTGCGGAGGAAATCCAATCTGTAGAATCGACCCCTATGGAATGGACTATTGGAGTACAAACGATCCGGTAGAAATAGAGAGGTTCTGGAATTCTATATTTTCGCCTCATGTAAACATGCTGCAATATTATTCCAATTCATTCAATTTTTCATCCTGGGATCATCTGACAGATGCAGAGTTTACCGACAGACTCACTTTTAACGATGAGAAGGAAACATTTTATTTTAGCTATAAAAATCATTAATGGCGAAATTAATGTTATAGGAATATCTGTTAAGACAACTAATACCGCCAATGGAAATGCATGGACGCAATATGGATATCCAGACCCGGGAATGATAGAGCAAACCAATATTGTATGATCTGTTATCGGGACGCCTTATCAGAAAAGCAGGCATTGAAATTGCCAGAGGGACTCTTTTACCGGGCAATTCGTCGACTAATACTTTTGGCATAAGTTCCGGAAAAAAATCATCTAAAGGAATGCCGCATGGAGATGGTGGAAGAGCATTGAAAAAAGCAGAAAAACGTATTAAGGAACTGCAAGAGAAGATGAAAACGGCTTCTGCTAAAGAAAGAAAAGAAATTCAAAAAAAGATAGATAACCTTAGAAATATTGCCTTAAAGAAAGATAAAGGCGAAACTCATTGGAACAAATAATAAAAAGATAAATATGGAAAAAGATAAATTAATACCCAATAGATCTTACGAGACTTTCATTTTAGGAGACAGCATCTCTAATTATTTATATTTACCTTATAGAATAGAATCTCATGATGATCCATATATATATTATAACACCTATTGTTTCGACAATTTCAATTTTGACATATGGGTTGAAAATGATAAAATTGCAACAATTAGGTGTGATAAAGAGTGCTATTGGAAAGGTGAAAATTTGATAAATATGCTTTATGAGGAATTCTTGATATTAATAGATTATCAGCAACCTAGCGATGAAGACATCTTATATGTTCCTATAAACAGAGATAGAGGACAAAACCAGAAAGTGTATACCTTTGATTATTTAGGATTAATGATCTGGGTATGGAGAAAAAAAATCAGAACAGTATTAATTTATAATTATGAAGATGAATAAAAAGTATATTAAAATTAGTATAATACGTACGATTATGTAACCCGGGATATGTATCCGGCTACTATGAGGTTTATGACACCCGATCCGTTGGCGGAGAAGTATTATTCGATGAGTCCGTATGCTTATTGCGTACAAGCTTATTGATCCTACCGGACGCTCTTCACGTCATACATCCACTCATACAGATATATCTGGAAATATAGTTACAGTTATTAACAATGGAAATATAGATGTATATATTCATGATTATAATCTAAAAGGAGCAATTAAAGCATTTATTGAAAACTACTCTCTTTCAAATATTACTGCTGAGAGAACAAAAATAAGAGAAACCTATTCGTGGAATGAGTTCTTGTAACATGATGAAGCAACGATAACACCTAAATTCGGACAAATTATTCCTAAAGCAGGATATACTTTATTTCATTGGGATTTAATAAAGGCTATAATTGATTTCACAAAGAGCCATCCTTTCAAAGATACAACACTGTATATCAACCACATCAAAGAATATTGCACAAGAAAAAAAGGCATATATTCTTCGGAAAAGGAAATTAATATTAATACCATGTTAAAATGCATTCTTTCCACCTATAAATTACTCTTATACCCAAAGAATTAATATTTTATTGGACAAAAAAGAATACTTGAAAAAAGCAATTAACAATATTAAAAGATAAAAACTTTAAAGTAGGCTAACCTCAAATTGGGGAATTCTTTTCGTACGCCCTATTTCCTAATTTGCGGGAATAGGGCGTCTGTATTCTTTATTCTAATATAAATAACGCATTTGAACTACGATTCTCAATGCTATACAATTGCACATCAAATACCAACGTAGAATAGCCAAGAATACTGCCATAGCCACTTGCACCATAACCATATTTCCAAGGAATATAAATCTCCCTACGCTCTCCAACTTTCATACGTTGAAGCATCTCAGACCAGCCTGTAACGACACTATTCACATAAAATCTACTCGGTGAATCAAACACTGTAGGGTTCTTCCCTGTAAAGCCATCAAATCTGGTACCGATTATATAAGTACCTTTATAATATGTATATACACTATCCGTATAATAAGGTTGAATATCTTCAAATACATATCCCTCGATATACTCATATATATTATCAGGGTTCTCAGGCTCATTCTTTACTGGAGTTTTCTCCTTATAAAAGATATAATCATCTGGAGCGCTCAACAAATGAATAGTATCTAATCCGCTTACTTCCCGGTTCGTCATAAATTCATTTCTCAGAGAATCAATAAACGCTTCGTTACGTTCTTGCCAGTTATCATATATGCTCACCTCTTTTGTTTCTTCACAAGAAACAAAAACTAAAGCCAGTAAAAGAATTGGTAATAAATAGATTTTTTTATTCATTCGTCAAGGTTTTATTGGATTGTTTTCAAAAGCGAAGTAATGCTTACTCTGTCGGCAATGATGTTATTCAGTTCAGAGATAGCCACACGCTCCTGTTGCATAGTATCGCGATTACGCAAAGTTACGCAATTATCTTCCAATGTCTGATGATCGACAGTTACACAGAACGGAGTTCCAATGGCATCCTGGCGACGATAACGCTTACCGATACTGTCTTTTTCATCATACTGGCAGTGGAAGTGGAACTTAAGATCGTCAATAATCTCACGGGCCTTTTCGGGCAGTCCGTCTTTCTTCACCAACGGCATCACAGCCAACTTCACAGGCGCAAGAGCAGCAGGCAGCCTCAGTACTACACGGCTTTCACCGTTTTCAAGCTGTTCTTCACAATATGCGGCACTCATAATGCTGAGGAACATACGATCCACACCAATAGAAGTTTCAATTACATACGGAGTATAAGATTCATTCAATTCCGGATCAAAATACTTGATGCTCTTGCCGGAGAACTTCTCATGCTGGCTAAGGTCGAAGTTGGTACGGGAGTGGATACCCTCTACCTCTTTAAAGCCAAACGGCATCAGGAATTCAATGTCGGTAGCAGCATTGGCATAGTGCGCCAATTTATCGTGATCGTGATAACGGTAGTGATCATCGCCAAAGCCAAGGGCTTTATGCCACTTCAAACGGATCTCTTTCCATTTCTTGAACCAATCCAGCTCAGTGCCCGGTTTTACGAAAAACTGCATCTCCATCTGCTCAAACTCACGCATACGGAAAATGAACTGACGGGCCACAATTTCATTACGGAATGCCTTACCGATCTGTGCAATACCGAAAGGAACTTTCATGCGACCTGTTTTCTGAACATTGAGGTAGTTTACAAAAATACCCTGTGCCGTTTCCGGACGCAGATAGATCTTCATGGCACCATCCGAAGTAGAACCCATCTCTGTGGAGAACATCAAATTGAACTGACGCACTTCCGTCCAGTTCTTCGTTCCGGAAATGGGACAAACAATCTCTTCATCTACGATGATCTGGCGAAGCTCATCCAGATTATTATCGTTCAGCGCTTTCGCAAAGCGATTATGAAGGGCATCGCGTTTAGCCTGATACTCAATGACACGGCCGTTTGTGCCACGGAATTGTGCCTCATCGAAAGCATCACCGAATTTCTTGGCAGCTTTAGCTACCTCTTTATTGATCTTATCATCGTATTTGGCAAGCTGATCTTCGATAAGCACGTCTGCACGATAACGTTTTTTAGAATCTTTATTGTCAATCAACGGATCGTTGAATGCATCAACGTGTCCGGAAGCTTTCCAGATAGTAGGATGCATAAAAATAGCGGAGTCGATGCCGACAATATTTTCGTGCAGCAACACCATGCTATCCCACCAGTATTTCTTTATATTATTTTTGAGTTCAACACCCATTTGACCATAGTCATACACAGCTCCCAATCCATCATAAATATCACTTGAGGGGAATACGAAACCATATTCTTTGCAATGTGATACGAGTTTCTTAAAAACGTCTTCTTGTGCCATTTCTTGTTGTATCTTTAATTAAATTGAAATCATTATTCAGCTAAAAAGCGCCACAAAGATAGCTATTTATCTTATAAATAGGGTGCCGGGGGTATTAATTTATCTTATTTACCACTTCCGAAGAGAAGTCATGGCAATGTTGCCAGCCATAATGCCATAAAGCGGTCGTATACGATATAACCTTTGTCAGACTTATAAACCAGTTCTTTCTCTTGCAGGGATTTCAAGGCCGTATTCACACTGCTGGAAGCTTTCAGCCCATAACGCTTAACGAACTCTCCACTGTTCGGCATTACTACTTTCTCCTCTCTGGCAATGGCTTGCATCAGTTGCAATTGGTTATCGGTAAGCAGAGATATAAAATTCTGATAAACAGGGGTATTCTCCTCCAACAGCTGTGCCAGTATGAATTCTGCCTGCCGGATATCAGTAACGGTTTCGTACTGCTCGTATAGCCGATTAAGCAAAACCTGCATGTACCAGGTATGCCCTTCAAAGCGTTTGTATATCCAGCCGAAAACCTCTTTCTCCAACCTTCCTCCTCTCTTTTCAAAAAAAGTGGCCGCAAAAGAGTAATAGGTATTTTCTTCTATTTCACACAACACCATCAGTTGTGAACTCTGATAAAAAGGACGTTTGGCAGAAGTAAACATCTCCTCCATCAAATGCCGGCTACTACCTGCAAAAATGAAATGTACGTTCGGCAGGAATTGGATATAGGAACGAAGTAAAGCCTCGGTCCCTTTCTCGGAATAAGAAGTTATTTGTTGAAATTCATCAATAGCCACATAGCATTTTTTACCGGATGTTGCCATATAATCTAAGATCTCTTTCAACGTCTGTTCAGATTTATCCGGCACAAAATCTAATGAAACGGTGGGTGCTCCCGTCAACTGATCCGCGCTGATTACCGGACGACAGGAACGAAAAAAAGAGGTCAGTTTATGAAGCACCGTTTCGCTAAGTGTATCAAGCTGTCCAAGTACGGTCTCCGCAAACAAGCGTACAAACGAAGGTAAATCACGCGTTGCAAATATATCCATATAGAAACAAGAAACACCTACTTCCTGTTGTCGCATCAGATAGAATACATTCTTTATCAACCCCGTCTTTCCAATGCGCCGGGGAGCTATCAAGGTGACATTACGTTCATTACTCAGAGCCGAAAGCATCTTTCTGCTCTCCTCTTCACGGTCACAAAAGTAATGCGGACTCACGTATCCATACACCAGGAACGGATTCTTCAATTCGATATTTTTTTGTTTGTCTCTCATACATTCCATATTTTGCGTAACGCATTTTACGTAACGCAAAATACGCAATTTCAGTTGAATTAAACAATTATCACTTCACTTTTAACGTTATGAGACAGCATATCCGGGAATTTATTAAATTTGTCCATCCACATTTATATGCACCAAGCCAAACACCATCATTAGAACATAAGCACAGGGACAGATAGATACACCCCTTCTTAAATTCTCCATTTCCGGTATAGGATACTCTCATTTGTCCAAGCTTATCGGGTTCACTTTTGTTTTTTAGAATGATTTGCATTTTTTCCCGATAAATTTTGTATTTTTGCCTGCAACTGAGAAAATCAGTTAATCTTGAACAGACAATTCCCAAACCAATATGAGCGAAGATTTTGAAGCACCGAAAGACGACTTGGACAAAGAGCTCCCGGAAGGGAGCGAAGGACATTCGGACTATAAGCCGGCGGACTCACATAACGAAAGCGTAAAACATCAACTTACAGGCATGTATCAGAACTGGTTTCTGGACTATGCCTCGTACGTGATTCTGGAACGCGCCGTGCCCCACATCATTGATGGACTAAAACCGGTACAACGCCGTATCTTACACTCCATGAGACGTTTGGACGACGGACGCTACAACAAAGTTGCCAATATCGTAGGACATACCATGCAGTTTCACCCGCACGGCGATGCTTCCATCGGAGATGCATTGGTACAACTGGGACAGAAAGATCTGCTCATCGACTGTCAGGGAAACTGGGGTAATATTCTCACCGGTGACGGTGCGGCAGCTCCCCGTTATATCGAAGCGCGTCTCTCCAAATTTGCCCTCGAGGTAGTATTCAATCCTAAAACAACCGAATGGAAGCTATCGTATGACGGACGAAACAAAGAACCGATCGCATTGCCGGTAAAATTCCCCTTGCTATTGGCACAGGGCGTAGAGGGTATTGCCGTCGGACTCTCTTCCAAAATATTACCGCATAATTTTAATGAGTTGTGCGATGCCGCTATCAGCTATCTGCACGAAGAGGATTTCAAGCTATATCCGGATTTCCAGACAGGCGGCTCCATCGATGTATCCAAATACAACGACGGAGAACGCGGCGGTTCGGTAAAGATACGTGCCCGAATCGACAAAGTAGACAACAAAACCTTAGCAATCAAAGAGATTCCCTACGGAAAGACAACCTCCACAGTGATAGATTCCATCCTGAAAGCTGTAGATAAGGGAAAAATAAAAGTTCGCAAGGTAGACGACAACACATCGGCCAATGTAGAAATTCTGGTACACCTGGCACCGGGTACCTCTTCGGACAAGACAATAGATGCATTGTATGCTTTCACCGACTGTGAAATAAGCATATCACCCAACTGCTGTGTCATCGACGACAACAAACCGCACTTCCTCAAAGTCAGTGATGTACTGAAAAAATCGGTTGACAACACGCTCGCCCTCCTTCGGCAGGAACTCGAAATACACAAAGGCGAATTACAGGAAAGCCTGCATTTCGCCTCCCTTGAAAAGATATTCATTGAAGAGCGTATCTACAAAGACAAGGAGTTTGAACAATCCAAAGATATGGATGCCGCATGCGAGCACATCGATAACCGGCTGACACCTTTCTATCCGCAATTCATCCGTGAGGTAACAAAAGAAGATATACTGAGACTGATGGAGATCAAGATGGGACGCATCTTGAAATTCAACACAGACAAAGCGGAAGAAATCATTGCCAAAATGAAATCGGACATTGCCGAAATAGATGCACATCTGGCCAATATCGTGGGATATACGATAGACTGGTACCAGATGTTGAAAGACAAATACGGTAAAAACTTCCCACGCCGGACAGAATTACGTAACTTCGACACCATCGAAGCAACCAAAGTGGTAGAAGCAAACGAGAAGCTATATATCAACCGGGAAGAGGGTTTCATCGGAACAGCTTTGAAGAAAGACGAATTTGTGGCCTGTTGCTCGGATCTGGATGATGTGATCATTTTCTACCGGGATGGCAGGTACATGATAACCCCGGTTGCCGATAAGAAATTCGTGGGTAAGAATGTATTGTACGTCAACGTATTCAAGAAAAACGACAAGCGTACCATCTACAACGTGGCCTACCGCGACGGAAAAGAGGGAACGACCTATATCAAACGTTTTGCCGTGACCTCCATCGTACGCGACCGTGAGTATGACGTCACTCAGGGAACTCCGGAATCACGGATTACCTATTTCAGCGCCAACCCTAACGGAGAAGCCGAAATCATAAAGATAACCCTAAAACCCAATCCACGTGTACGCCGTATCATCTTCGAGCGCGACTTCAGCGAAGTGGGTATCAAGAGCCGTCAGGCACAAGGTGTTATCCTGACACGCCTGCCGGTACATAAAATAGCCTTGAAACAAAGAGGCGGTTCTACTTTGGGTGGACGAAAAGTCTGGTTCGACCGGGATGTACTGCGTCTCAACTATGACGGCAGAGGCGAATATCTGGGAGAATTCCAAAGTGACGACAGCATCTTGGTAGTTCTGAACACCGGCGAATTCTATACGACAAATTTCGACGTGAGCAATCACTATGAAAACAATGTAAGTATCGTTGAGAAATTTGATGCTAACAAGGTGTGGACGGCAGCCTTATACGATGCCGACCAACAGAACTATCCGTATCTGAAACGCTTCTGTTTCGAGAGTACCACCCGTAAGCAAAATTATCTGGGAGACAACAAAGCGACCCAACTGATTCTGCTGACAGATGAATATTATCCGCGCCTGGAAGTTATCTTTGGTGGACATGATAGTTTCCGCGATCCGATGGTCATCGAGGCCGATGAATTTATTGCCGTGAAAGGCTTTAAGGCAAAAGGAAAACGTATCACCACATATACTGTGGAAACAATCAATGAATTGGAGCCTACCCGCTTCCCGGATCCTCCGGCACCGGATAAAACAGAAGAGAATGAGGAAGAACCGGAAATACTGGACCCGGATCACGGTAAAAGCGAAGGAGACATACTGGACGAAATGACGGGACAGATGAAACTGTTCTGATTCATTTAAAATTAATTGGGTTGCCAATGAAAAGGAACATACTATTAAAAATGGGGCTGATCGGCTGTTGCCTGCTTGCTCTTTGTGATGGAATATATGCACAGGCAGATTCGCAGCAGGCCAATCGCTACGTCACGCGTGCCACCATGTATGGAATTGGCTATACCAATGTCTTCGACACCTATCTGTCACCGCAGGAATACAAAGGAATAGACTTCCGTATCTCCCGGGAAACCATGCGCATGACCAAGCTATTGGACGGAAATGTATCCGTACAAAACTTTTTTCAGGCCAATATAGGGTATACACACAATCGTGCAGAAAACAACAACACATTCAACGGTCTGGTGAATTGGAATTACGGGCTGCATTATCAGTTTCGTATCACCGAAAACTTTAAGCTACTGGCCGGTGCGTTGGCAGATATAAACGGTGGATTCGTATACAACCTGCGCAATACGAACAATCCGGCTTCGGCAAGAGCATTCATCAATCTGGATGCCTCTGCAATGGCCATCTGGCATGCAAAAATAAAGAATTATCCTCTGACGTTCCGCTATCAGGTGAATGTACCGGTAGTGGGGGCCATGTTCTCACCTCACTACGGACAATCTTATTATGAGATTTTCACGTTAGGGAATTCCGACGGAGTAATACAGTTCACTTCATTACACAACCAACCTTCCGTACGCCAGATGTTGTCGATCGATTTTCCGGTCCGATATGCCAAGTTACGGTTCAGTTACATGGCTGATCTGCAACAATCGGACGTCAACAATATCAAGACACATACTTACTCACATGTATTCATGGTAGGGTTCGTGAAAGATCTGTATCTGATCCGGAATAAAAACGGGACCCCATTGCCGGCGGCGGTGAGAGCGTATTAATTAAAGGGAGAAGGGAGAATTGGCGACGCCATCCAACGGGCGGATAATAAATTTAGTTGAAAGAGATGAAAAAGGGAGTAATGAGGATATGGATTCTTTTCTGCTGTCTGGCTGGGCTGACGGCCTGCATCAGAGAGGAAAAGTACGTCAATGATCCGGAGGGGAACTTCGACCAGCTATGGAAGATAATTGATGAGAAATACTGTTTTCTCGATTACAAGGATATCGATTGGGATGCCATCGGAACGGAATACCGCAGCCGGCTTTATCCGGAAATGAGTAATCAGGAATTATTCGGAGTGCTGAACGATATGTTGTACGAACTCAAAGACGGACATGTCAATCTGACTTCCGAAGAGAATCAAAGTCACTTTGACTTCTGGACCGATTCTCCGGTCAATTTCAACGAATCGCTCATTGAGAACACCCACTATCTGGGACGGAATTACCGCCAGATTGCAGGCCTCAAATACAGGATATTAAGTGATAACATCGGCTATATCTATTATGAAACGTTTGCCGACGGTATTGGAAACAGCGATCTGGACGTGGTCTTCTCTTATCTGGCCGATTGCAAGGCGCTGATCTTCGATGTCCGTCAGAATTCCGGGGGCAACGCAACCAACTCAACCCAGATAGCCTCCCGTTTCACCAATGAAAAAATACTGACCGGATACATCCAGCATAAAACAGGACCCGGACATCACGATTTTTCAAGGCCTTATGCCATCTATCTGGAACCATCCAAAAACATCCGTTGGGAAAAGAAAGTAGCCGTGCTTACCAACCGGCATTCATATAGTGCTACCAACGACTTTGTGAAACACATGAAATGTCTGCCCAATGTAGTAATTGTAGGCGACAAGACAGGGGGCGGTTCAGGTATGCCTTTTTCATCGGAGTTACCCAACGGATGGACAGTCCGCTTTTCTGCAAGTCCTCATTTCGACCGGGACATGAACCAGATCGAATGGGGCATCAACCCGGATGTAAAAATAGATATGAAGTCGGAAGATGAGGTAAAAGGCATCGATACGATCATAGAAAAAGCACGGGAATTACTGAAATAAACACTTTTCTTTCGCATTCGTTTGGGAAAACAAAAAATATATCTATCTTTGCACCGCTAAAGAAAAATTAGCCACAACAAGTTTGCGGATGTGGCGTAATTGGTAGCCGCGCCAGACTTAGGATCTGGTGTCTTGCGACGTGTAGGTTCGAGTCCTATCATCCGCACAAAAACTAAAAAGCCTTCAAGAAATACTCTTGGAGGCTTTTTCATTCAATAAAAGGAACAGAATAATGAAGGAACAGACCCTCTGTTGTATCGGACATATCACCCTGGATAAAGTAGTGACCCCGCAATCTACAGTTTACATGCCGGGAGGAACAGCTTATTATTGTTCATATGCCATGCGCCATCTCAACAATACCGACTATAGACTGGTTACTGCCGTAGGAGAAAGTGAGTTGAATGTGGTGGAAAGAATGCGCAACGCCGGTATCAACGTAACAGCCCTCCCCAGCAAACATTCCGTCTATTTCGAAAACATATACGGAGAAAATCAAAATGACCGTACACAAAGGGTGCTTGCCAAAGCAGATCCGTTCACCTCACAATATTTAAAAGAAATTGAAGCGGATATTTATCACTTGGGATCCTTGCTGGCCGATGACTTTCCCGTGGATGTCATCAGACACCTGGCCGGGAAAGGACTGGTAGCCGTTGACTCGCAGGGCTACCTCCGTGAAGTACGTAATACCCGCGTGTATCCGGTAGACTGGCCGGAAAAGAAAGAAGCACTGAAATATGTACATTTTCTGAAAGTCAACGAGCACGAAATGGAAGTATTGACCGGATATGACAGTGTAACGGAAGCCGCCCGAAAGCTTTATGAATGGGGTGTCAAAGAAGTATTACTGACTTTCGGCAGTATGGGTTCGGTAATATTCGATGGTAAGACATTCCATCAGATCCCGGCATATGAACCGGCCGTTATCACAGATGCCACCGGATGCGGGGATACTTATACCATCGGCTACCTTTATCAACGGGCAGCCGGAGCAAGCATCGAAGAAGCCGGGCATTTTGCTGCTGCAATGTCTACACTAAAAATAGAAAAATCAGGACCATTCTGCGGAACAGAAGCAGACATACTCCACTGCATGAGACATGCCAAAGAGATACTTCCTTGTTTTTCCCTCTAAAAAAGAGAGGAGTTAATGGAAAAAAGGAAGTTAATGGGAGAAGGGAAAATGGAGAGGGGAGAAGTGCTATGCAGCATAATAGCGCAGCCTATTACATTCCTCTCTTTCTTCCGTTTGATTCAAGCGATTGGAACTCATTGTTCCAATAAGATAAAACTCATTGTTCCAACAGTATGAAACTCACCGTTCCAATAAGATAAAACTCATCGCCTAAAAAGCTCTTCCTTCTCCCCTCTCCCTTCTCCCATTAATCCCCCCTCTCAGTGTTAAAAATCAGTATTAACACGCTTGCCCTAATCTTTTTTACTACTTATTTGTTCACTTTAATATTTTTGCCGTCGCTCGATACGGAAGGCGGATAAAAAAACATTCTAATAAAGTAGTTCATATAATAGTAAAATTTGATGCAATGAGACCTAAACCTTTACAACCTCTTCTTAAAGAGAAGAAACTTTCCTGGCTAAGGAGTATCCTTGCCTTGGCATGTCTGTTACTAACCGCTTCACCCCTATTTGCCCAGACAAAAACGGTGACAGGTACGGTAACCGACGCGCAGAACGAACCCTTGATCGGAGTTTCGGTACTGATACAGGGTACTGCAAGCGGAACCGTTACCGACCTCGACGGCAACTATTCTATCTCCGTGATGCCGGAAAATGTGCTTGAATTCTCATACGTCGGCATGCAGAAACAAGACATCCGCGTAGGACTGCAGACAGTGATCAACGTCGTAATGAAAGACGACTCGCAAATGCTGGCCGAAACCGTTGTCATCGGATATGGTAGCGCCAAAAAACGTGACCTGACCGGCTCTATCACCAATATAAAAGGTGAAGAGATTGCCAACAAGCCTGCTACCAATCCACTATCATCCTTACAGGGCAAGATAGCCGGAGTACAAATTATCAATAACGGACGTGCCGGAGACGATCCGGAGATTCGTATCCGGGGTACAAACTCCATCAACGGTTACAAACCTTTATATATCGTAGACGGACTCTTCAACGACAATATCAACTTCCTCAATCCGGAAGACATCGAATCGATGGAAGTCCTGAAAGACCCGTCATCACTGGCCATCTTCGGAGTACGTGGTGCAAACGGCGTGATCATCATCACCACCAAAAAGGCCAAAGAGGGACAGACAAGGGTAAATATCAATACCTCTTTCGGCTGGAAATCAGTGACAGACAAGATTGCCATGACCAATGCCGAACAATTTAAAGAGCTGTACACCGAGCAGCTTACCAACGAAGAGAACCCACTTTTCGATTTCAGCAACTGGAATGCCGATACAAACTGGCAGGATGAAATATTCCAAACAGGATTTATTACCAACAATAACATCAGCATCACAGGTGCCTCGGAGAAACACAGTTTCTATTTGGGTGTAGGATATTCGCACGAGCAGGGCAACATCAAGCATGAGAAGTTCAGCAAAGTGACGATCAATGCGAGCAATGAATACAAAGTGACGGACCACTTCAAAGTAGGTTTCCAATTCAACGGGGCACGTATGTTGCCTGCCGATGCCAAACAGGTGTTAGGAGCCATCCGCACCACTCCGGTGGCCCCGGTGTACAATGCAGAATACGGTCTTTACACCGCCTTGCCCGAATTTCAGAAAGCGCAGATGAACAACCCGATGGTGGATGTAACATTAAAAGCCAATACCACTAAAGCCGAAAATTACCGGGCTTCGGGCAGTGTATACGGAGAGCTAAATTTCTTGAAGCATTTCACGGCACGCGCCACCTTCTCGATGGATTATGCTTCGGACAACGGACGAACCTATATACCTATTATTAAGGTATACGACCCGACGGTAAAAGGAAATGTTTCGACTTTGGGAACCGGTAAGACAGAAGTCAGCCAGTTTAAGCAGAATGAGACGAAGGTACAGAGCGATTATGTACTGACATACACCAACAGTTTTGCCGACGGCGCACATAACCTTACTGCTACAGCCGGTTTCACAACTTATTACAACTCGCTAAGCAGACTCGACGGAGCTCGTAAACAGGGAGTCGGTCTTGTTATCCCCGATGATCCCGATAAATGGTTCGTCAGTATCGGCGATGCGGCTACCGCCACTAACGGAAGTACACAGTGGGAGCGAACCACCGTATCCATGCTGGCCCGCGTGATCTATAATTATAAAGGAAAATATCTGTTCAACGGTTCTTACCGCCGGGACGGTTCGTCAGCTTTCTCGTACACCGGAAACCAGTGGCAGAACTTCTATTCTGTGGGTGCAGGCTGGCTGATAAGCGAAGAAGAATTCATGAAAGATATCAGTTGGTTGGATATGCTGAAATTGAAAGGTTCATGGGGTACTTTAGGTAATCAGAATTTAAGTTCCGCTTATCCGGCAGAACCGCTTTTGAAGAATGCCTTTTCCGCCGTTTTCGGCAAGCCGTCCATCATCTACCCGGGATATCAACTGGCCTACCTCCCGAATCCGGATTTACGCTGGGAAAAGGTAGAAGCCTGGGAAGTAGGCTTCGAAACCAACCTGTTGCGCAACCGGTTACACTTTGAAGGAGTTTTCTACAAGAAGAATACCAAAGACTTGCTTGCGGAAGTCCCGGGCATCGCCGGCACCATTCCGGGCATCGGTAATTTAGGAGAGATCAGAAACAGCGGTGTGGAACTTGCAGCTACTTGGCGCGACCAGATCGGCGACTGGGGATACTCCATCAGTGCCAACCTGACGACCATCAGTAATAAGGTAAAAAGTCTCGTGCAGGAAGGATATTCAATCATAGCCGGTGACAAGAATCAAAGTTACACAATGGCCGGATACCCCATCGGCTACTTCTACGGTTATAAAGTGGACGGAGTATACCAATCGAAAGCGGACATTGACGCTTCTCCCGAAAACACACTGGCTACCGTCACTCCGGGAGACCTGAAATTCGCAGATGTGAACGGTGACGGTAAGATTACTCCGGAAGACCGTACGATGATCGGTGACCCGACTCCCGATGTCACTTACGGACTTTCGCTGGGCGTATCCTATAAAAATTGGGATCTCAGCATTGAAATGATGGGCCAAGGAGGTAATCAGATTTACCGTACCTGGGATAATTACAACTTCGCCCAATTCAACTACATGGAGCAACGGTTGGACCGCTGGCATGGTGAAGGGACATCAAACAGTCAGCCGCTATTGAATACGAAACATGCCATCAACCGGGAAAATTCGGAATATTATGTAGAGAGCGGACGGTTCTTCCGTATCCGTAACCTGCAACTGGCATACTCTTTCGATAAGGCTCTCATCTCCAAGATACGTTTGCAGGCCTTGAAAATGTACTTCAACGTGCAAAATCTGAAAACATGGAAACATAATACCGGATACACCCCGGAATTAGGAGGTTCGGCCATCGCCTTCGGAGTGGACAACGGCAGTTATCCCGTACCGGCGATTTATACGTTCGGAATCAACCTGACTTTTTAAAAAAGGGAGAAGGGAGAGGGAAAGAGAAAGCAAGAGAGAGAAAAGGGGAAATTAATAAACTAAATATTTTGATTTTGATATGAAATTATATAAGTATATACTATCCTTGTCACTGGCAATTGGGACGATGATGGTGACAAGTTGCAATGATTTCTTAGATCGCAGCCCGCAGGGGCAATTCACGGAAGACGATGACCCGAATGCCTTGGTAAACGGTAAGATCTATAACGTCTATACGATGATGCGTAAATTTGATATTACGGCAGGAACTCCGGCATTTGCCATTCACAGTTTCCGCAGTGAGGATGCAGAGAAAGGCAGTACGAGCAGTGACGGCTCGGAAGTAGCAGAAATGTATGACGACTTTATGTATACGGCTACTAACGGACAACTCGGGGCTTACTGGAGCCAGAATTATGCCATTATCTTTCAGTGTAATGATATTCTCGAATCGATAGATGAAGCAGAAGCTACCGGAAAGCTAACCGAAGAAGACCTCCGGAACCGTGGAGAAGCCCTGTTTTTCCGTGCATATTGCTACTTCAATCTGGTACGTGCCTTTGGCGAAGTACCTCTGATTACGTTCAAAGTAAACGATTCATCAGAAGCCAATGTACCGAAAACCACAGCCGAAAAACTATATGAGCAAATCGACAAGGATCTGGCCGGCGCCGAAGCCTTACTGCCCGAACAGTGGGCTACCGAGTTTTTAGGACGCCTCACCTGGGGTGCTGCGCGTTCGCTCCATGCACGCACGTTCATGATGCGCAACAACTGGGACAGTCTTTATGTAGCATCCAATGACGTAATGACATCCGGCCTTTACAATCTGAACACACCGTATGATAAAATATTTACGGACGAAGGTGAAAACAGTGGCGGTTCTATTTTCGAACTGCAATGTACAGCCACGGCAGCCTTACCGGCCAGCGATGTCATAGGCAGTCAATTCTGTGAAGTCCAGGGAGTGCGCGGTGCCAACCAATGGGATTTAGGCTGGGGTTGGAATATGGCAACCCAGGAATTATATGATGCCTACGAACCGGGAGACCCGCGCCGGGACGCTACCCTTCTTTACTTCCGCAAAAACGAGACAGACCCGATCACTCCCGAAAACACCAATACACCTTATAACGAATCACCCGTATCGCAAGCCATGGGCCGGGCATTCAACAAAAAAGCCTATACCGATCCTGCTATGCGCCGTGAATATACCAACAAAGGTTTTTGGGTAAACATCCGACTCATCCGTTATGCCGATGTAGTACTGATGGCTGCGGAAGCCGCCAATGAACTCGGAAAGACAGGAGAGGCCAATGCTGATCTTGAAATGGTAAGAGCCCGTGCGAGAGGCAATAACCCGAACGTCCTGCCCAAAGTGGAATCATTGGATCAAACGGTACTCCGCGATGCCATCCGTCATGAACGTCGTGTGGAATTGGGAATGGAATTCGACCGCTTCTATGATCTGGTGCGGTGGGGTATTGCCGAAGAGGTATTGCATAAAGCCGGAAAGATGAACTACCAGCCCAAGAATGCCCTCCTACCGCTTCCGCAAACGGAGATAGACAAGTCTAAAGGGGTGTTGGTACAAAATCCGAATTACTAAGCCTCTCCCCCAACCCCTCCCCGTAGGGAGGGGAGTAAAATACCTTATCAGACATTCTATCAGGAATGAGGTCAATAATATATAACACTCGATTTTACAAATGTACCTTTCTCCCCCCCTCCCTACGGGGAGGGGTTGGGGGAGAGGCCTTAATTATTAACCATGAACAGATTTATAAAAACTTTCAGTATTCTGCTTGCGGCAACATTTATAGGTGTTAGTGGCATGCAAGCGCAAAAATCTCCACAGGATATGAATCGTTTCATTGACGCCTTGATGAAGCGAATGACAGTAGATGAAAAGATCGGACAGCTCAATCTTCCTGTCACCGGAGACATCACCACCGGACAGGCAAAGAGCAGCGACATTGCCGGAAGAATCAAACGCGGTGAAGTGGGCGGACTCTTCAATTTGAAAGGAGTGGAAAAAATCCGGGATGTACAAAAATTAGCGGTAGAAAATTCCCGCCTTGGCATACCTTTATTATTCGGTATGGATGTTATCCACGGATACGAAACGATCTTCCCCATTCCATTGGGATTATCGTGTACATGGGATATGAAAGCCATTGAAGAATCGGCCCGTATTGCAGCGATCGAAGCCAGTGCAGACGGCATTTCCTGGACTTTCAGCCCGATGGTGGACATCAGCCGTGACCCACGCTGGGGACGTGTCTCCGAAGGATCGGGAGAAGACCCGTTCTTAGGATCGCTTATCGCCCGGGCAATGATACAGGGGTATCAGGGAGAAAAACTCGCAGACCAGTTGAAACGGAACGATGAAATCATGGCCTGCGTAAAGCATTTCGCCCTTTACGGTGCTGCCGAAGGCGGACGCGATTATAACACCGTAGACATGAGCCGCCAACGGATGTACAATGAATATTTTCCTCCCTTCGAAGCCGCCATCGAAGCGGGAGTAGGCAGCGTAATGGCTTCATTCAATGAAGTGGACGGCATACCTGCCACTGCCAACAAATGGTTGATGAGTGATGTGCTGCGCGGTCAATGGGGTTTCAACGGCTTCGTCGTTACGGACTATACCGGAATATCCGAAATGACAGATCACGGTATCGGCGATTTACAGACCGTTTCCGCCCGTGCCATCAATGCCGGTGTGGACATGGATATGGTAAGTGACGGATTTGTAGGCACTCTGAAGAAATCCATTCAAGAGGGTAAAGTATCTATGATGACTTTGAATACCGCCTGCCGCCGTATTCTGGAAGCGAAATATAAATTGGGACTATTCGATGACCCCTATAAATATTGTGATCCGAAACGTCCGGCACGTGACATCTTTACGCGTGCCCATCGGGATGCCGCCCGCCGTATCGCTTCCGAAAGTTTTGTCTTGCTGAAAAATGACAACCAGACCTTACCATTGAAGCCCACCGGAACCATTGCAGTGATCGGCCCGTTGGCAGACACCCGGAGCAATATGCCGGGTACATGGAGCGTGGCAGCCGTGCTGGACCGTTCACCGTCGCTTATCGAAGGACTTCGTGAGATGGTGGGCCGTATGGATGAAATGCCTCTTAACCAACCCAATGAACCCTGGTACATCCCTTTAATGGAGAACGGTGCGAATATCAACCTGTTATATGCCAAAGGAAGTAACCTGATAAGCGACGCTGCTTACGAAGAACGCGCTACCATGTTCGGCCGTTCATTGAACCGGGATAATCGTACGGATGCCGAATTATTGAAAGAAGCATTGGAAACCGCCAATAAAGCCGACGTAATCATCGCTGCCCTCGGAGAATCATCCGAGATGAGCGGAGAGAGCAGCAGCCGTACGGATCTCAATCTACCCGATGTACAACAAACACTGTTGAAAGAACTGGTAGCCACAGGCAAGCCGGTGGTCTTAGTGCTTTTTACCGGCCGCCCGTTGATATTGAATTGGGAACAGGACAATGTTCCGGCTATTCTTAATGTCTGGTTTGGTGGAAGCGAAGCAGCTTATGCCATCGGTGACGTACTGTTCGGTCGTGTCAACCCGAGTGGAAAACTGACAATGAGCTTCCCGCAAAACGTAGGACAGATTCCATTATATTATGCGCATAAGAATACCGGACGTCCGCTACACGATGGCAAATGGTTCGAAAAATTCCGCAGTAATTATCTGGATGTCACCAACGAACCGCTCTATCCATTCGGCTTCGGGCTCTCCTACACTACTTTCGCTTACAGCGACATCTCTCTGAGCCAATCGAGCATGGATATGCAAGGTATGATCACAGCATCCGTAGATGTCAGCAACACCGGACTGCTGCCCGGCGGAGAAGTGGTGCAACTGTATATCCGCGATCTTGTAGGCAGCACTACCCGACCGGTAAAAGAGTTGAAAGGATTCGAAAGAATCTACCTCCAACCCGGACAAACGCGTACTGTCACCTTCAAAATAGCCCCTGAAATGTTGAAGTTCTACGATTATGATCTGCAATATGTCATAGAGCCGGGAGACTTCCAAGTCATGATAGGCTCCAACAGCCGGGATGTGAAAACAGCCGCATTCACCGTAACGTCCAAGTGAGGCCTCTCCCCAACCCTCTCCGTAGGAGAGGGAGTATAGATACTATTGCATTTAATCAGTTATGATATTCAAGCAATTATTATATTTAATCAGTTATAAGACTAACCCAACTCACTCTCCCACGGAGAGGGATGGGGAGAGGTCTTCACCTTCTAAAAACCAACAACAATGAAACCAGTTATTTATTATATATTTTCCGGTCTTCTTCTGCTCCTGACAGCCAACTCCTGTCAGGGCAGCAAGGAAACCTCTCCATCAACTTCTTCCCTCCCATCAGACAGTCTCACTACTGATGCCCTGCTGGATACAGTACAAAGAAGAACCTTTCTATATTTCTGGGATGGTGCGGAGCCCAATAGCGGTCTCGCCCCGGAACGTATTCATATGGACGGTAACTATCCTGCCGGCGGACCGGATGTCGTCACCTCGGGTGGCAGTGGTTTTGGTATCATGGCCATTCTTGCCGGCATCAACCGGGGATACGTTTCCCGTACCGACGGACTGGTACGCATGGAAAAAATAGTTTCTTTTCTCGAACGTGCCGACCGCTTCAAAGGCGCCTATCCCCATTGGTGGTATGGCGAGACCGGAAAAGTGAAACCCTTCGGTCAGAAAGACAATGGCGGCGACCTTGTAGAGACGGCTTTTCTCATGCAAGGACTGCTTGCCGTACATCAGTATTATATTGACGGCACTCCCCAAGAAAAAGCATTGGCGCAAAGAATAGATAAACTGTGGCGTGAAGTGGATTGGAACTGGTACCGCAAAGGGAACCAGAATGTACTCTACTGGCATTGGAGTCCCGAATACGGCTGGGAGATGGACTTCCCGGTTCATGGTTACAATGAATGTCTCATCATGTACATACTCGCCGCCGCATCGCCCACACACGGTGTGCCTGCCGCCGTATATCATGATGGTTGGGCACAGAATGGCGCCATCGTATCTCCGCATAAAGTAGAGGGTATCGAACTTCACCTTCGTTATCAAGGCAGCGAAGCAGGTCCGCTCTTCTGGGCGCAATATTCCTTCTTGGGATTGGATCCCGTAGGACTGAAAGATAAATACTGTCCGAGTTACTTCAATGAAATGCGTAACCTGACGTTAGTCAACCGCGCCTATTGCATCCGTAATCCGAAACATTACAAAGGTTTCGGCCCGAATTGTTGGGGATTGACCGCCAGCTATTCCGTAAACGGCTACGCCGCACATGCTCCCAATGAGAAAGAGGATGCAGGAGTAATCACCCCTACGGCTGCTTTATCGTCCATCGTCTATACACCGGAATATTCTCTCGAGGTGATGAGACATCTTTATGATATGGGAGACAAACTATTCGGCCCCTATGGCTTTTACGATGCCTTCAGCGAAACAGACAACTGGTATCCGCAACGCTATCTTGCCATCGACCAAGGCCCCATAGCCGTAATGATCGAAAACTATCGGACAGGACTGTTATGGAAACTCTTTATGAGCCATCCGGATGTACAGAACGGATTGAAAAAGTTGGGGTTCAATAAATAAAAAAAGAAGGCACTTCCGGGATGTGTGGAAGTGCCTTTCTATCTAAGCGCCAAGCTACTTTGGTAGAGATGAAAATATAGCTTGACATATTAAAATTGCGGCTTGTCACAAGGGGCAATTTCAGAAACAAACAATATATCATATTCTACATTATATCTGAATCAGTAGAAAAAATGTCTTGGATTATCTACAAGAGTCACATATTATCTCGACGATAAATAGAAGAGAGACTTCGGCAATGAAGTCTCCCTCTTTTAGACCTCAAAATTCACCAGTTAAAAAACTGTCATTTTTATTACTGTCCTGTATAAGTTTTTTCAAGTTTGATCTCAAACTCCTCACTTACTACAGTACCATAAGTGTAATCAATCTCAATCCGAACCTTAACTGATGCATTCTTAGCCAAATTATTTTGTTTCAGATGGAATTTACCATCATCAGTAATCTCAAAGCTTGAAGCCGGCATAGTACCACCTCCTTCAAGAGTAGCATCTCCTGTAATAACATAACGAACTCCGTTGTTCATCACATAGCTATTTCCATTATTGGTTCCACCGGTAAGGCCATACGCAGTACCCCAATCCGGCGAAGTGACAATCTTACCATTTTTAATAATCTGATTCTGATAATCATCCGACAAATTAACCCCTTCAAAGATAGATAAGCCTGTATGTGCATTAATATCAGCTGCTTTATAAGTCAAAGTAGTAGTAGGCTTAGCAATCATCGAAGTAATAGGATAATCCATCGTAATGTCAAATATCTCGCTGGCTACTGTATGACCACCGATAGAAGCCTTTAATTCAACCCGGAACTTACTCAAATCCACATACTGTTTGAATTTAATAGTAGAACCACTGAGTTCTAATTTGCTATTATCCGGCAACGGAATGTTACTTGCAACTTTCACCAAGTTATATTCATAAGTTACACCGTCAGTATATGAATAAGTATAGCCAGTATGGAGATCATGTGTGATATTATAAAGAGTAGCAGGAGTACCTACAACAGGAGTATAGTTCACATAATACAAATCATTTTCCGGCCAACGTTCCTGGTTATGACTCCACAATTGATCAGCAGTAGGATAAGCAAGGTTCAAAGTAGCTTTCAAAGTAATCTTACCATAAAGATCGAAATTGTAGATCGTAGTCATTTCATAATTCTGACGTTCTTTATTATCAGGGACTGTTACTATTATCTCATCATTTGCCACATCAAAACTAAATGTAGGGTCAGAAGCAGGAGTAGCGGAATTTCCGTTTACGAGATAAGTTACAGACGTATAAGAACCACTTTGAATTGCCGCCAAAATTTCATCGGCCGTAGCTCCTGCAACAATCTCATTATCTTTGAATTTATCTGCTTTCTTAGCACTAATGATATATCTCTGATTCACATCGGAAGCAGTACCATTCCAAACAAATGCACTACCAACTACATCAAAATTCATATTAGAACCCGTCTTAAGATCTTCCTTGGTTATCATACCATATTCAATAGGTTTGCTATCAACCTGCTTAGTAATTGTGTAAGTTACCTCAAATGTCTTTACCGGATTAAGTCTAAATATTTCATTATCTACCAATTGAACTTTCAGTGTATTGTTCACTCTATTAATATCAATTGGGCTTAATAATTTAACTGCTGTATTTCCTACCAATTCAAAACCTCTATCTGTAATGTATGTAGCTTTCTGAGCGTCCGTCAAAGAATTAACTTTCACCCAAGTTCCACCGCATTCAACAGCATATATTACCAGATTCTGTGTAAATCCGCATTGAGCCAATGTCAAATCACCGTGGCCATAGTTCACACTTACAGTCAACAAGTTAACTTCCTTTTCCTCAGTATCGGTATATAATATACTTTGGTTAGAAGCAAGAGAATAAGTTGAACTTGTGATATCTTTTACCTTTACGTTAAAATATTCGGTTGTAATATCATTTACAGGTTTAATATCCGATTCATCTTCCGTACCATATTCTTTCGATGTGGAAAGTTTCAAAGCAACCGGATAGTAGTTACCTACACCACTGTTTGCACCCAAACTTGGCACAACATCCGCTGTGATAAGAATTGTACCGGCATCCATTCCCTCTTCAACTTTCACAGCTGTAAATGTATTTTCACTTGTGGTTCTTGTCTGAAGTTCATCTTCTTTGTAGAAAGAGAATAATTCAGGATGACCTACCAGTTCCGCAGCTTTATCTGCCGGTGAAACACGGAATTTCATTGTTACTATACCGTTCTGGTTAGCTATTCTATAAACTGGAACAATAGCAGTTCCATTTTCTTGGTATTCAGGAACAAATACGATACTTTGAATACGACTCAATACAGCATCCATATTATCCTCCAAATCATCTACTCTCTTTGTCACAGTAGCGATGGCATCTTCAATGGCTTTTTTTATCGTTTCACTGTCAGACAAAGCGGCAGTAATTTGCTTTGCAATTTTTTCCTCGATTGATCCGGGACCTGTAGCTTCAAGAGCCTCAGCAATTAATCCATCCACTTTGTTGCTAAGATCATTCAATTGTTTGATTAGGCCATTTTCCGCATTCCCAACAGTAGCCTTCAAATCACCAAATTCGGATTGCAAACTCTCAAAATCGGACTTATTAACATGCTCAATACCTTCCAACGCCCCAATACGTCCCTCAAAATCAGCAACAGTCAAATCATACTCGCTTTGCAAGCTTGACAGCTGACCATTAATAGTACTAATCTGACCAACAATTGCAGTATTCAATGTCAAAACAGCGTTATCTATATAAGTTTTTACAGCTCCGGCACCTTCACCAAGACCATCCAGACGACTCTGGATACCATTAATCGTTCCTTGAATCGCACCGGCAGTCACGTTAGCAGCATCAATTGCCGTTTTATTATCCGCAATAGCTTGTTTCACCTCTGTGAGATCCGTAGTAGGCTGGTTCTCCAATCGGTTCATACGGTCTTTTAATCCCTCAATACTGGTTTTTAATGCTTGAATCTCCAGTCCCATCTGCTCTTTCGCAGTTTCCAAAGCAGTAATTCTACCAACTAATTCCGCCTTTACACCTGCCAAATCTGAAGCTGTCGAAGCTTTAAGAGCATCAATAAGGCCCGTCATTTCCGATTTGACCTTTTCAATATCGGCAGTTATTGTAGCAGCATCTGCCTTCTTTGCAATGTCTTCCTGCAATTTAGCAATGTTCTTCTGAACAGGATCAAGAGCTGCTGAAATCTTAGCATCAATACCAGCAACACCTGTTTTCAGTTCTGCGATAGACTCAGACAAAGCAGCCACTGTAGTTTGGTCAGCTTTTCCTGCCAATACAGTGCCCATATTCTCGATTGTATTCTCCAATTTGCCGATTTTGGTAGCAAATTCCGCATCTTGGCTTTGCAGTTTCTCTACCGCTTTTTTCAACTCTTCAAGAGTAGCACTATCAGCCTTGTTTGCTTTCAAGTCATTAACAGCAGTTTCCAATGCAGATAAAGCAGCTAATTTTGTAGATAAATCAGAGCATTTATCATTCAATTCTTTGATTGCGGCCTGATAGGTAGCTTGGTCTACTTTGCCATTAACCAGACTGGTGAGTGCTTCATCTGCTTTCTTTAATGCCTCAATGTTTGTTTTGATCTCAGCGATAGCAGCTTCCATCTTAGCATCAGCTAAACCAAGATTGTTATTAGCATCTTTCAACGACTGCAATTGAGACGCTAAGTCTGAAATAGAAATGGACTTTAGAGCATCCACCTGCTCCTGCAGATTTTTGATGTCATCATCATAGTCCGAGCATCCAACGAAATTCGTAGATGTAAAAATGAGCGTTCCTAAGAGCGCTACAGTTACAAACTTTTTTCTCATAAATAAAAAAATTACATTAATAATATATTATTAAACACTAAGTTCCATATGCTATCTATTTGTGTACAATTCCGTCTTCAAACTCTTACTTATCAATCATTTAAAAGTCGCGCAACATGCACTATCAATGCTGTTTTTTTAGTAACTTAGCCGTATTATAGCCGTATTACGGCACAAATATCAAACATTTATTTGAAACTTCAAAACAATTAATTGATTATTTTTTTAATAAACTATGGATATAATTGATAGATTACAAGAAATAATAGACTATGCCGGCCTTAACGTATCCTCATTTGCCAAGAAAATAGGGGTTGTAGACCAAACAATTAGAGGAATTGTTGTACAAAGGAGAAATAAACCGGGATTTGACATCCTTGCTAAAATACTTCAAACATTTACTTGGATAAATGCAGAATGGCTAATTACCGGAAAAGGAGAGATGATTAAACAGGAAACAACTGCAAAAACAGAGAACAGCCCGTCATTAACGGAATTAATACAATACCTGCGGGAGAAAGATTTGAAAATAGAAAAGCTAATAGAGGAAAAGACGGAGTTGAAAATAAAATTTGAAATGGCAAAAAAAACAAATGTGCAGAAAGAAGAACAAATTCGCACTTCACCCACCACTCAAGGCTAAATAATCCGAGAACTCTGATTTTCATTTTGTATTTAAAGAAATAACGAGCGGACAGAAGAGAACAGCAAGTGCATCAAGACTCATATAAATAAAAAAATCGCCCACGTTCCTAATTTGAGCTGCGCCCTAAAAGTTTTATGTCTTGTCTTACTTTTAGGGCACAGTTCGCATTCTTTAATTCGAGCCACCCTGGCCTCCACCACCTTCGCCGCCTTTCACATCATCATTCTCAATAGAACGGGCAGCTTTCTTCACACTGGCTTTTAACTCACCGATCCGGTAACTCACACTAACCCCAAAACGTTGGCGCGAATAACGCGAAGTGCTTTCCTGCCAAAAGTCATCACCGGTCAGCGTATTCTTATTTTTCATGTATTTTTTGAAGAAATTACCGGCAAAAGCACTCACTGTCAATCGTTTTTCTTTGAGAAAAGAACGGTTGACACTCACACTGTAGTCATAGTAACTGCTACCCTTACCTTGTAGAGAGATATACGGAGTGCTACCCATCAAATTCACACTAAGACGGATATCCAATGGCAAAGTTTGCTGTACACCACCATAAGCAAATACACTCCAGCCACTATTTTCCAAATTCTGAGACGGACTCTTTAAGCGTGAATAATCTCCCCAAAGATTAAGATATACACGAGTTTTCGGAGAAGCATTCCAATTGACATAGCCACTCAAACCCAAATAGCTGCTTTTACCTATATTCTGATAAGTGGAATAAAGCACCTCCTTACCTGTGTGGCTGGTTAAGCCGGAAATATCTTTATCATTCATCAAACTGGTCACCCGCTCTATACCATTATTATTAAACGAGTAGTTCAAAGACATATTTATATTAAATTTCTGCGTAAAGTTACTGTAACTCAGATTAAAAGCATGACTTTTCTCACTTTCCAATGAAGCATTTCCCTGAGTGACATGAGCCGGATTCGAATCATTCAAGTAAGGATTCAAAAACCAGATACTGGGACGCCAGATACGCATATTATATCCCAAACGAATATTCGACATGTCCGTAATTTTAAATCCCAAACTGGCAGAAGGCACCCAATCGTTGAAATCCGCATCAAAACTCTGCTCCGGCTTCTCTGTATATTTCACATCCTGCATTGTTCTTTCATAACGCACACCGGCACGACCCGAAAACTTCTTCACCTTAATACCATAACTGACATATGCCGCCAAAATATCATTCAAATGTTTATAATGGCTACTTCTGTCCTCATCATAATTTTCATCTTTATCATAACGGTTGTTATCGCTATGATTATTACGAATAATATATTTCAACCCCGTTTCAAGCGTATGAATTTTTGCAATAGGGGTAGTATAATCAGCCTGAAAAGTATGCTCCGAACTATTCTGTTTCCCATCAGAACGTTGACCGGCAAGTGTCTTATTCACGTAGTCTTCCCAGCCCGGCTCTACATGATTAAGCGTATAACCATACCGTGAGTTAGAGGTACTCGGCCTTGCATTTATCTTATAAGAAAGGGTAAACATACGATCTTTAAGTTTACGGGAAGTACGCTGATAATCGATATTGCCGCGAACGGAATACCATGAACCATCATTCTCATTATCACTTTCATAAGAATAGTAGGGTACTCCCGAAAAAGCAGGATCGGCATTCTTCATCACCGTCTCACCGTAACCCGTCCCATCATTATTTCCACCATACATACCAAAACCCATTGTTATCAACCGTAAAGTATCTATTTCATAACTGGCTTCCAAATTACCACTCTGAAAACGGTTCTTTCCCTTACTGGAACTTTCGGACTGAATCACTGTTTCTTCCTGCTTTCCCTCGGATATAGTTTGTGTCTGACGCTGTGTGGAACTGGAATAACTTCGAGGAGAATTATTTGCATTATAGTTATAACGCGCCGACAACGTCAGTTTATCTTTCTTGATAGTAGTATACAAGCTTCCTCCACCACCGGTATTGCTGCCATTTCCGGTAAAAGTAGCTGTATAACCTTTAAAACCGCTACCGCCTACTGTCACAATATTAAGGATTCCACCAACTCCCTCAGCATCGTATTTTGCACCGGGGTTAGTTATCACTTCAATGTGTTTAATCGTATTAGCCGGCATACTTTTAAGAACGTCTACCGGATTATCGCTCATCATATTATCCGGCTTACCGTTCACATGAATCTTAAAACTGCTGCTACCGTTTACTTTAATATTGTCTTCCCCGTCTACCGTCACTAAAGGAACCTTACGAAGCATTTCCAGTACAGTATTGGTTTTTGAATCCGGATCATCCTGCACATTATATTCTATTTTATCAATATCCGCTTTAACCAACGGTTTTTGAGCCACAATCTCAACACTTCCCAACTCATTGGTAGCCTCCGAAGTATACAAAGTTCCCAGATCTACTTCTTTCTCACCCGATTTCACTTCAAAATCTTTAGTGACGGTACTTTTCCCAATCGAAGTAATTGTAATAACATACATCCCCGGCTGAGCATTCATTTTCTCTTTAAAATTTCCCTGCATATCGGTTACAGCCATTTTCACCGCTTTATCCGGAGCTTTTTTCTCCACTATTTTAATAGTAGCATAGGGTTCCCCCTCCAGAGTCAGTGAATCGACGAGGATACCTTTTACTATATAAGAAGAGGTAGTCGTGTTTTGTGCATAACTTGCACAAGATGCAATAAGCAACATCAATAGTAGTAGTTTGCCTTTCATATTGTCTTTGTTGAAGTTTATAGTCTATAAGACGAAAAATCATATGTTTTGTTACAAGGTTTTGACAAAAGTAGAGCCTTTATCCTCCGATACGAAATTTTCGGAGTTAAGAAAGACAAAAAGGAATAAAAAAAGAGTCCTAAAAAAACAAGTTAAAATAATTATCAAAGTAGCACCCTTACCAAAATATGATGTAAAGTCCATTTTCTACGTATAATATGCAAACTTCAAACTAAGGGAAATAAGAATAAAAAAAACAATTTAATCAAACAAATACAAGAGAGGACAATAGTTTTCTTCAATAACATTTGTCTCATTAAACGAAATACTCGATCTATTGGTCGTAGAGAGACATCCCGTTGGTCGTAGAGGAACGAGTCGTTTCTCTACGAGTTTCACCCTCTTTCTCATAGAGGAAAACGGAACCAACATAAAGAGCTAATAACCAAGCAATTATCCATCTTACTATTTGTATCACATTTTCATAACCAAAAGGACTAATACAGCAATATTCCTCACTTAGAAAGCAACAATAAATAAAGACAAAAAAGGCGCAAGAATCCTATTCGGCAATCAGACACTCTCTTCTATTTTCTATATCAAAAACTTTATTTTCAATAAAAATAAAAGAATACAACCATATGACTAAAAAACAGAAAAAGTCAAGCAGTAATGAACATCTTCAAGAAATAAAAACCTTTTGTTTTTTCATTTGTTATACACAATATAGAGTAATCACAGGAGAGACATTATCAAATAGTCACTTTGCCTCAGTCTTTTACATGTTTTACAGCAAAAAATTAACCAAAATGTAATATAAAATAGGATTACTAACCTTTGTTTATTCAGCTCAATAATATATCTTTGCCTACTCAATTGTGGCAAAAAATATATATTATATGCCACGAATATTAACTTTTATTTTTTAACATCAATGAAGAATCTAAATTTTCTGAAGTTGTTTTTTGGGACAATACTCCTGATTGCCACAGCAACTTTTGTAAGTTGTGTCGATGACAATGATGACACAGAAGCTCCTTTTCTGGAAGTTTCTCCTACAAGTCTGATCTTTACCACAGATGGTGTTCCTGCTGAAGGAAGCCAAGCATCTTTTGAGATCTTAACCAACCGTCATTGGACGGCAACAGTGAAAGATGACAAATCTTGGGTTACTCTCTCCGCAACTGAAGGCGATGGCAGTGCCACCATTCAAGTTAGCATCCCGGAAGGAATCAACGATGAGGCCAACATCGATATTCAAATTTCAAATAAAGTAGGGCCGTTGATGACAGAAACGGTGAAAATTACAAGCGGTAATATCGTGCCGGCAGAAGTAATTTATCACGAAACAGTGGGTAGTACTACCGTAACAAACCCTTATCCCTATGTTGATGCATATGAAGGATGGGCTAAAACCGGTATCGGAGCCGCCAATGTAACATATTCCGGTCAGAAAGCGACCATTAGATCCAGTGGATTGCCCAACAATAATCCGAGTGCCTATGACGGAGCTTCCGGTCCCAATGTTGTCTTTTTCGGTACACTACCCGCAGATTTTGTTATCGGTGACATTGCACTGACAACTGAACAAACCAATCTAAAACTGACGTTTGGTGCAAGCTATTCATACAAAGCAGAAGGAGCTACCGATTATGACAACACCTTCGATCCGAGTAAGTTCACAGTATCACTGAGCGGGGATGGCAATACATGGGTTCCCGTAACTTACACTAAAAATAATGGCGATGCCGAAACACCTTACTGGATTTTTGCAACGGCAAACTTCACACTTAAACAAACTTCAGCCAAATTATACATTAAATTCACTGCATTAGCAGCATCCGCTATCCGTCTTGACGACATCACTTTGTCCACAGGTAATGGAGGTCAGGAAATCGATTTAGGGAATGTTACTCCACCGGAACCGGGAGAAACAAAACCAATTACCATTCCTGAACTTATAGGAATGATGACTACTACGCAGACTCCAGTAGATGCTACCACTGACCGTACATTCGAAGCTGTTGTACAAAGCAATACGGAAGGTGGAAACTATACGAATAACAACCTTGTTCTCGCAACGGAAGGAGCAACTGCGGCAGGCAATGGTATTACTCTCTTCGGAAGTCAAGTAGATCCAGCTACATTACAACTTACGCAGGGAGATAAAGTAAAAGTCACTCTTTATAAAGGCCTTGCTAAAACAGTAAACTACAATGGTATGTACGAAGTAACCGGTTCTCAAACTGACAATTGGGCAAAAGTTGAAAAAATAGGAACAGCAGCTATCACTCCAATTATCATTACCGCAGATAAACTTACAGAATATCAGGGAATGACAGTAACGATAAAGAATGCAACACCTGAAAATGCCGGTATTTGGGGAAGTCAAGATACTCATGCTTTCACTGCGGGTGGCATTACATTCGCTGTATTTTGTAAAGAAGACTCACCGGCATTTGCCAATCAGCCATTTGTAAAAACAGAAAGCGACATCACTGGTTTGGCGGCAGTCTATAAAAACAATAGTCAACTCGTACCGCGTAACCTGCAAGATGTTATCGGTTTTAACTCTACAGATCCTACAATTATCAAAGTGACTCCTTCTCCTGTGAGTTTCCCAGCCACAGGCGGTACCCAAGTTTTAGATGTTGAGATAGCTAATCAAGGAAGTAATACTATCTCTGCCACTGGATTAAGCGGTATATTATCTTCTACAGTAGATGGTAATAAAATCACAGTTGTAGCAGAAGCAAACAACAGTACAGATCCTGAAAATCAAACGTTGTCCATTTCACTTACTAACGGTAATACAGTTACTGTGCCCGTAAGCGTTTCTGGACAAGGTAGTGGAAACCAAACAGTAATTTCTGTAGATTTAACAAACGCAGCCAATTATCCAAGTACATTCCCTAAATTAAAAACGGAAATAAAAGTAGAAGCCCAAACATTCTCATTCGGTGGTTACGATTATGTTTTTGCAGGTTCAACCGGGAATGGTTATTATCAAGCAATGAACAGTAATGTTCCTTATATAATAAACGGAAAACAAGGAGCCTACATCGAATTACCGGCCATCGCAGACAAAAAGTTAACCAAAGTTACCGCTACCACACGTAGCGGAGCATCTACCAACGTCATGGTAGCTATCGTAGACGGTTCTAACACGGAAATTCCTGGTGGAAAAGCGATCAAATGGGATCAGGCAGATGGTAACATGGATTATACTTACAATTTAACAGGAACAGCCATCAATACTAAATATAGAATCTATATTAGTAGCTCTCATAACGCCCAGTTTACAAAATGGGAACTCACTTACGAGTAATTGATGCTTCTCCCCAGCCCTCCCCGCGAGAGAGGGAGCTAAGTTAGTTTTATAACTAATTAATAAACAAGAGTATCTGCTTCCCTCTCCCACGGAGGAGGCTGGGGAGAGGCTTTAAAACAATTTATAAATGACATCAATTCATAAATATTATACAACTGCGATACATACCGCTTTGCTTACAGTGTTGATACTGTGCGTAGGTTCTTGTAGCAGTGATGATCCGGAAGTAGCACAAAGCCCGAATGATGCCTACTGGAAAGTTTCTTCAACGGTAAGCTCATCCGAAGGATCATCAGCAATTATCATAACAGGTACAACAGGAACTGAATGGGATGCAGAAATCACCGAAGGAAGCGGATGGTTCTCGTTCAGCAGTAAAGATTATGCCAACTCTTCCAAACATGGCACAATAAATGACGGATTAAATGTACTGTATGTATATTATAAATCCAACACAGGGAGAGAGCAACGCCAGGCTAAACTATCTCTTCGGTTTGCAGGAGAAGAACCCCAAACCTTCAGCCTTGTTCAAATGGCCGAATCGCAACAGAACTTACCGGCTTTCGGAGCATGGGTAGAACTGCCGGAACGTAAAGAGAATGCAAATTATCAATACGTTACACATTACGGGCCATTAAGTAACAATAAAACAGTCCGTAACTACTCCATTTGCTTCGACAAGACGAAGAAGGCCGCATTATGGGTTGCCTATCCGATACATAATGCCTATCTGACAGGATCGGGCAAGCGGACAGACGCATGGGCGTTTGACCCCATCATCCCCATAGCCTATCAGGCAAACTGCATAGACAAGTCGTATAGAGGTAGCTATGACCGGGGGCATCAATTACCTTCCGCAGACCGTCTGGCGACTAATGAATTGAATGCTCAAACATTCTATATGTCGAATATGACTCCACAATTGAACCGACTCAATCAGGATATGTGGGCCAATCTTGAAAACAAAGTTCGCAACAATAAATGTTCCGATACTTTATATGTAGTAACCGGTGTGTATTTCGATTCAAATGCGACGACGTACGACGGAGCCGGCAACATTGTATCACTCCCGTCAAACTACTATAAGGTATTATTGCGTACCAAAAGTGGTTCGACAGGCAAAGCAATCAAAGATTGTTCGGCAGACGAGCTGATTTCTATCGGATTCTGGGTGGAACATAAATCCTACGGACAGGATATTCCCCGGTCTATTTGCACTAAAGTTGCCGATATCGAGGCCAAAACCGGTTTCACGTTTTTCCCACAAGTATCCGCTTCTGTAAAACAACAAAATAACCCTACGCAGTGGGGAATTAACTAATAACTCTGGCATATGAAAAAGCTATTGATTCCTTCTATTTTCTTTGTGTTACTGATTTCATTCAGTTTCGCACAGAAGCCTTATAAGGTGGTTTTCTATAATCTCGAGAACTTCTTTGATACAATCAATGATCCCGAAGTTCTGGATGACGAGTTCACTCCTGATGGCCCCAAGAAATGGAATACAGCCAAATATAACAAAAAGCTCAACAACACAGAGCGGGTACTTTTTGATATTGCAGCCATCGATAAGAATTATCCGATTGTAATCGGTGTTTCCGAAGTAGAGACCAGAGGCGTGCTGGAAGACATCGTAGCAACGCCCAAACTGGCACCGGCTAATTACCGAATCGCCCATTTTGATTCACCGGAAGCACGTGGTGTGGATGTGGCATTCCTTTACCGACCGGATGTGTTCAAAATAGAAGGACAGTATCCCGTAAAAACAGTCATTCCTTCGCTACCCCATTTCAAAACGCGTGATATCCTTACCATGTGGGGAACGATCGAAGATGAGCCTTTCTTCTTCATGGTAGCACACTGGCCCTCACGTTTGGGAGGCAAAGAAGCTTCGGAGTTTAAACGCATCGCGGTAGGAGAACAAATGCGCAGTATTGCCGACTCCGTGTTACGGGCAAATCCGGCCACCAAAATCATTGCAATGGGAGACTTTAACGATGATCCGACAGACAAGAGCATCGCTCAAGGATTGGGTGCGAAATTCAAACTGAAAGATCTCAAGAAGGGAGATATGTACAATCCATATGCAGACATGCTGAAAGCCGGATTCGGTTCATTGGCTTATGGTGATGCATGGAATATTTTCGACAACATTGTCATGAGTGAGAATCTGGCTAAAGGTTCGACCGGTAAGCTCCAGCTTCAGAAAGCACCCGGCTCCAAATTCTATGGCAATATCTTTAAGCAACGATACATGGTGCAAAAAGAGGGACAATACAAGGGATATCCGTTGCGTACATATGTGGGCAATAATTTTCAGGGAGGTTTCAGTGATCACTTCCCCGTATATATCTATATAGGTAAATAAAAATCTTCAATATTTATGAGAATAAAAACATTTCTGATTATGGTGTTATCTTTGGCTTCGCTGACGGCTTTTGCACAGGGTGGCGGTGTTAAAGGTAAAGTCGTTTCCCGTACAACACGTGCGGCTATCGATGGTGTAAAGGTCACCTTAACACCCGGCGATATTACGACAACAACCGATGCAACCGGTAATTTTGAGATTGATAAATTGGCGAAAGGCGAATACTCACTTACTTTTGAAGCAACCGAATTCGAATCGCTGACCATTGCCGTCCGTGTAGACCAAATGATGAGAGATATCAATCTCGTAATCATGGTACCCGAAAACACAATGATGTTGGACGATGCCGTATTTGCAGAGTTCGATACTGAGACTTTGGATGATGCCCAGTCATTACCTTCATCACTGTCCGCATCAAAAGATGTTTTCAATAACATCGCATCTTATAAATTCAGTGAGATGCGCTTCAATGTCCGTGGTTACGATTCACAATATTCGGATGTCTATATGAACGGTATCCAGCTTAACGATGCTATGACGGGATATACTCCCTGGTCATTGTGGAGCGGCTTGAATGACGCTACCCGTAATCAAGAAATCACCTCCGGATTAAATATGGGTGATATGGGTATCGGTGGCATTGCCGGTACGACCAATATCAACACCCGCCCTTCACAAATGCGTAAAGGATTACGTGCCAGTGTAGTAAACGGTAATTCTATGTATCGTTTCCGTGGCATGCTAACTTATTCATCCGGGCAACAGGACAACGGCTGGTCATATGCCTTTTCCGTTTCAACCCGTCAAGGAGGAAATTCTTACGTAGACGGCGTTTTCTATAACGCTTTCGGCTACTTTGCAGCCGTCGAAAAACAGTTTAACACCCAACATCGTTTAGGACTAACTGTTTTGGGTACTCCTACGGAGCGCGGAGCACAACAGGCCTCTACCCAAGAAGCGTATGACCTGGTAGGCAACAATTACTATAACCCCAACTGGGGATGGCAGGACGGCAAACGCCGTAATGCACGTGTACGTAATTATCACGAGCCCATCGCAATGCTTAATTATACGTTCGATATCACCGATCGTTCTCAATTGAATATTGCCAGTTCCTTACGTTTCGGAAAGAATGGTTATTCTGCACTGACATGGTATGGTGGTCCGGACCCACGTCCCGATTACTATCGCTATCTGCCGAGTTTCTACAATGGCACAGAAATCGGTGCATGGCTCGACGAAGCATGGCGCACCAATACAGACAACATACGCCACATCAATTGGGATCAGTTGTATGACATCAACCGTAATCAGCCGGAGAACTCGCTGTATGGCTCCGGACGCCGTGCCATCAACATGATCGAAGAACGCCATACCGATCAGTTGGACTGGAATTTCTATACACAATTCTCACACCAACTACGCAACAATTCCAAAATCAACGGCGGGATGAACCTTCGTCGCAACCGTACTGAATATTACAGCGAAGTTAAAGACTTATTAGGCGGTGATTACTGGGTGGATGTAGACAAGTTTGCAGAACGTGACATGGGTGGTCTTAATCCGGTTCCTTACCAGAATGATATGGATTATTACCAGCAATACGGTCATGCCCGTGCAGCCAAAGAAGGAGACAAATACAGTTATGACTATTATGGCAATAACCTCACCGCTCGCGCTTGGGCTATGTATGAAACAAGTTTCAAAGGTATTGGTATCAACCTTGGTGGTGAGGTGGGACACTCTACCTTGTGGCGCCATGGTTTATGGAAAAAGGGGTTATTCCTCGATAATTCACAAGGCGACTCCCAAAAATTGAATTACCTGACGTATAAACTGAAAGCTAATTTCAATTATAAATTCTCGGCAGCCCACTCTATCGATGCCAGTATTATCTATATGCAGGATGCGCCGGCATTCCAGGCGGCATTCGTATCTCCACGTACGCGTAACTCCGTTACTCCGGGTATCTCCGCTGAAAAAGTATTCGGTGTAGACGCATCCTACAACCTGCGTATAGGAGATATCAAGGCACGTGTATCCGGTTATTATACGAAGTTCATGGATCAGACAAAAGTACTGTCATACTATGATGACGTGGAATCCACTTTCTCTAACTTTGCAATGAGCGGTATCGACAAGCGTCACTTCGGTCTGGAAGTAGCTGCTTCTATACCTCTTTATCAAGGATTGTCTTTGAACGGAGCTATCAGTTGGGGGCAGTTTACTTATGATTCCAATCCCGACTATGTACAGATACAGGATAACAGTGGCGAAATCAAAAATCAAGGTAAGGTCTACTGGAAAAACTTCCGTGTAGAAAGCACTCCGCAGACAGCTATGAACATCGGTTTATCTTATCGCAGCCGTAAAAACCTCTATGCTTCCGTAGACTTGAATTACTACAACAATATGTATTTGTCCATGAGTCCGCTCTACCGTACGGACGCTGTTTTATCACGTAATATGACAGAAGAAGACATCCGCGAATTACGCCATCAGGAGAAGTTCGATCCGGCTTGTGTCCTCAATGCCAGCATCGGTAAGAACTGGTACATCAACCGGATCTATACACTTGGATTCAGCCTTGAAGTAAAGAACCTGCTCAATAATCAGGATATCAAGACAGGTGGATATGAGCAAGTACGTCTACTCAAGAACAAAGATGAAAATTATCAGACGTACCAGCCGTTCGATTCGAAATATTTCTATATGTTCGGTACGACCTATTATATGAATATTTATTTCCGGTTCTAAGTAACGTAACGAATAAAAAATGAAAGCTATGAACAAAATATTGAAAATATGCATGATGGCAGCGATCGTATTAGGCTTTACGAGCTGCTATAACGACTTTGACGATCCAGCTCCGGCGAAAGTATGGACTGAAGAGGATTTTGCCAATGAAACTTTGATCTCGATCAAAGACTTCAAGCAACTATTCTACGATGTATACGGCAACGGTGCCGCAAGTTTAGGCAAGACTCTTGAGATCACAGAAGATTACGTTATCCATGGTAAAGTAATCTCAAGCGACCAGGCAGGCAACGTTTATAAATCGGTATATATTTATGATGAAGATTCAGAATCGGCTATCGAACTGAAGCTAATGGTTAGCAACTATGTATTTTATCATCCCGGACAGGAAATATTCGTAAAGACCAAAGGACTGGCAATTGGCTGTTACCGCTATATGTTAAGTGTGGGTGGAATGCCGACAGAAGCGGATATTGCCAAAGGATATGCCAATCGTAATCTTGAAACCCAACTACTGGTTAATGCCCATATTTTTACCGGTGCTTTGGGAGAGTTAAGCAAAAGTGATACATTGGTTGTAAATAAAACCAATTATAAGACAGAACTCAACGATGATGCCTTAGGCCGTCTCGTTCGTTTCGAAGGTCTGGAATACAGAGCAGGAACATTCGATGACGACAAATACCCCCAATATTTAGAAACGACTTATCCGGGCGGTTCAACTACGGCCGTTTATACCAATAAGTATTATGAAGAAGAAGGGTTGACACCGACTTATGCGTATAGTTATAATAATCAGCGCTACTATGGTTCGTCCTGGTTCTCGTACAACGAAGGCAATCCTACCTCGACAGGTAATTACATTGTACGTGTAAGCGGTTATGCAAACTTCGCACTTCAACCGTTGCCGGAAAATGGAAAGACAGGGGATATTACAGCCATTTACACAAAGTATTCATCAAAATCAGGAGGATTTATCAAATACCAACTACTGGTAAATAGCATGAACGATATTCAATTCTGATAGAAATGCTCAATAAAGAAATAAATTTCCGAAAATAAAAAAGTCCGGGTGTACATCGCCCGGACTTTTTTATTCCCATAAATATCAACGGATTACAATAGATAGAAAATCAATAACAACACAGCATTTATTGCCACTACACACCCGAATCCTCCTAAAATCCACGGACGCAGCTTACTCTCTTTCCCGGAAAAAAACAAGGCATAACACATGTTCACCAGAATATTGCTCACAATAGCCTGCATACTACAAGCCGTAACAACCAACACAGCCACACTGCCCGTATTTTGCAGCAAGTTCAAGATAAAAGGAGTAATATCACTAAAACCGGAAACAAACGATAAAAGATTCAACCCTCCCGTACCGGCATAAATCAAAGTATAGTGAGTAAGCACCGTAAAAACGACAAATAACCCCGCAAAGATCAAAGCAACTTTGAACTCCAACGGATTGCTGCTGTCCTCTTCTTCATCCAGACTTTCGGTACCATCCGTTTTCTTCCGCCGGGAATGAATAAACCAGGCAACAGCAGCAGCTACCAAAGCCATAATAAGCAAATAAGGATAGATACTGACAAATATCTCACGACTAAAAATAAAAATAAGTATCATAAATCGCAAGAACATCATACTTACAGCCAACAACATGGCAGCCACATACTCCGTAGCCTGTTCGGAATGCGCATTACGGCTTTTACGTGCCAATACAGAGATGGTGGCCGTACTGCTATACAATCCGCCGATGATACCGGAAACCAATACTCCCGACTCACGGAACACATAACGCTTTAATAGATAAGACAGATACGAGATACCGGAAACCACCACCGTAGCCAACCATATGGAATAGGGAGTCAGATTGATATCCGGAATGATGTTCTTGTCGGGCAACATCGGCAAAATGATTCCACTGATAGCCAAAAACTTGGCAAGAGTGATCATCTCGTCATTCTTCATACGCTGGGCAAACTCAGTAAAGGTATGCTTCAATTCTGTCAGTAACAATACAGTCACAATTACCATCACGTAAAACCACGATGGCTGCGTGTCTACAATGGGAGCAATACAATAAGTAATCAGGGCTATTATAATAGTAGTAATCCCGAAAACATGAAATTGAGACTGCTTGACGTAATAGTTCAGCCCGAGCAATATCCCCAAAATCAAACCGCCCCCCATAAAGAGACGCATATCTGCTTTATCAAGAATATAAAGCAGATATCCCAATATACCGATAAAAGTAAAAGTACGGTCTGTACCGAAAAGCGTGGTTTCTCCTTCTCGTTTCAGACTGATTCTACGCTGCGACAAACCGATAAGAAGAGAAAATAAAGTCACCAAAATAAAGGTAACCAACTCGCGCGGCAGATAATTATATAATTGTTCCATACACTGTTCTTTTGAATGCGAACAAATATACAGATTATTTTTAGAGTTACCAGATTGTATACGGCTTTTTCATTAGCTGTGAATTATAGTAACGGACATCCCCCGTCACCTCTTGACCGATAAAAGCAGGCTTCACAAAAGCTTCATCCTCTGTACTCAATTCAACTTCCGCCACTACAAGCCCCTCATTCTCACCATAAAATTCATCCACTTCAAAAACATGCGCCCCGCTACGGACCAAATAACGGGTTTTATCAATCACTCCCGGCTCACAAAGTTTCATCAATTCTTCGGCCTCGTTCAACGGCAACTCTCTCTCCCACTCGTAACGGCTGGTTCCGGAAGCATTAGAAGCCCCCTTAATAGTAAGATACCCTTTACCATCACGGATTCGTACCCGTACCGTCCTTCCCCGGGCACTGCTTATGTATCCCTGTATAATACGACTTTGCGCAAAAGCCTGCGATTTATAATCTCCCGAAACGAGAAATTTACGTTCAATTTCCTGTGCCATGCTGCAAAAGTAGGAATGAATAATGAATAATGAACAATGAAATTAATTTATTTTCCAGCATCATCGCTCCTAAATCATCATTCATAAATCATACAACTCAAAACCGTGTCATAAATTCAATCACTAACTTATCCTGTTCGGACGGATCGGGTATTCCTCCACTTTTATAAAAATACTTTTCGTAGTTCAAGCGTATATCGGCTATAAAAGATTTGGAGAAGCTGAAAGTCAAACCGCCTGTCACACGATGGCGTGCATAATCGGTTATGGCCAACTTATTCGGTTCCGTTTCAGACGTTGTTATTCCATCACTATGATCCGTCATCATATCATAACGTGCCAGAAAAGACATCTTATGAAAAAAGCGGCGAAGCGGAATATCATAAATAGCGAAACTATTGACAGAATGCATATTCTTAAAAGCGTCATGTCCATACGTCTTATACAAATATTCCGCTTCTATATGGAATTTATCAGTTTCATAATAAATTCCGGCATCGTACATATTGACGCGTACCTCGGCAGGTTTCATCATTTGGGTACTCAGCGTAAGATTCCATCCCTTCGCAAACCAAAGTTGCCCTTTCAAAGAATAATTCAATGTTTTATGCCATTCCTTCTGTTCTGTCAGTCCGGAGCCATTGAACAACCCGCCTTCAAGGATAAACGGCAAAGATGCATCTTTGCGTGTATAAGCCAGAGTGGCCCCGACATCACGTACATCACCAACCTGTTTTCCAATAAACGAACGGTTAGCGAAAAAGCGTACATGCGGCGAACGGTGCGCATCAATCGTAAAAGGAACCCTCATCTGTCCGATTGTAAAGTTGACATGCTTTATTGGGAAAATACGAGTATAAGCATCCAGCATACGGATTTTTCCCTGATCGGACAGATCTATTTCCGCTTTATAAGCCACGATCGGAAGCACATTGCCTGTCAAGCTGAAACGGGCATTCCGTACTTGAAAACGACTTTCGTCAGTTGCCGTCTGATATTCGTATTTTGCACGGATCGTTCCATGGATTGCCGGTAAATAGTCGTGCAATTCCATCTTCTCCTTATCCAGTTTTTTCCCATCTACCACTTCTTCGTTTACTTGTGCCAAAGCTGTTGTCGTCAGCAGTAATCCTGCCCCAATCGTAACCAATATTTTCATCAGGTTTATAACTTAATATTTTGGTGCAAAAGTAACGATGCCCCCATACACCCTTATGACAAACAGGTTACAAATGTATTACACATTACAAATAGATTACGAAGTACAATAACAGTTCCATCAGACAACAACCAACAGTATTGACAAATATATCATAAAAAAAGCGCCCCTCACAGGACGCTTCCATTCATCTTACTCGGCTACCATTATTTTCGCAACCCGATTATCCGCCTTAACCAGATAAACGCCATTCGGAAGTACTACACGACAATTTTTCTGATGATTCGCCTGGAACAACTGCTTTCCTTCCAGATCAAAAACAGCTACACTTTCACAACTATCCGACAGAAAGAGGTGGCCTTTCCGATAATAAACAAAATTTTCCGTAGTCACATCTCCAATACCGGTAGCATTCAGTACGGTCAGAGTCCCATCTCCTTCGAAATAACTGGGGTGAGTGCCGACACTATACGTTCCGGGCACTTGTTTTACACCGTTCAGATACAGTTCGGCTACACTGCCGTTTGTATTCATAACCGCCTTTCCTCCTTCATTCAATTTTAAAACAGCACAGTCACCGGCAGCTCCCACATGGTTAAAGACCACCCGATTACCCTTACCAATTTGTATTTCACCATTGCCCAAAGCATATGCGGCATCTCCTTGTACCCCAATTACCGATCCCTCGGTACGTGGACTGTTGGTAATACTCCAAACACCGGTAAAACCACTGTTATCACCCTTCAGCACAAGAATGGCACTATTCACCGTTTTTGCATCATTTGCCACAGTAACCGTCGACTTTCCATCTACATTTCCCTGTAGTGTAAGCGTATTTACCGTACCACCGCCACTTAGTTTAAACGATACTTCCCCATTGATATGAACAGGACTGTTCCAACCGAAATCGCTGCTGCCACTGGCATAACTCATACTCGTACCGCCTGCCATATAGAGTTCTTTAATCTTACTGACTGTTTTTCTCAAACGAATGTTATTAGCATTAAGATACATCACTACCGGAAAATTATCTGTTGACGCTTCTATTTCGGAATCAACAAGAATAGTATCTCCTTCAACCGGTAAAATAGCCGGAGTATAATTGGCGGCAACCTCCCAATTTTTATTTGCCTGCGGAGTCCACTGAAAAGCATAATCAGGATGGACAACCGTCAAAGTACCCTCTCCCTCCAGATAGGCCGGCAATTTAGTAGCAGTATACGTTCCCTCTGCCAATAATTTACCACCGGTATATACCTCACTCAAAGAAGCATCCGTATCCAGAATTAATTTACCGCCTTCGGCAATATTCAGTTTGGTTTTGTGATACAGGCAATCACCGCCTGCCAATCGAAGTCCGGCTTCCGCAGCAACATCGATATTACCGGTTCCGGCTGCATTCTTACCATGGACAGTTACCTCACCTGCTTTTATATCCAGATTTCCGGTCCAGGTATCATTCACTCCCTGTATAAACAGTTTTCCGGTTTCTGTTTTGCTTAAAGTGCCTTCGCCATCTATATTTCCTATAAGAACGAGATTACCGGCCACTTCCGCAGTCACATCCGACATCAATGAGATGCCTCCGGTAGTTAAAGTTGCCCCTTCCGATCTGTTTTTTATTACTGCACCGTTGAAAGACAATTTTCCCTTCAGATTCGAAGCAGCAGAAACCAATGCTGTCGTTCCCTCTTCAAGAGTGATATTACCGGCAAAATCTCCCCCGTCAAAATCTATCGTGCCATGAGCCACAATTCCCTGATCCTGTTCTTTCGGTGTCCCGGCAGGATTCCAGTTATTAGGCTGATTCCAAGAATTTGATTCGGCACCTGTCCATTCATAAATATTACTTACAGGAACAAATGTGTAGGTTTTCCCGGCTTCCGTTTCAATATCATACACAGTGGTTTCTACCAAATCCAGTGTGGGAATCTTGGTAATATCTTTAATTACCGGTTCGGGTATTTCATAAACACTGTTCAGTGAATTGCTGTTATCACCCTCTGCTACCTTCATCGTGAAACTATCTCCCGGTCTCAGAGGAGTAGCAGTGCGCAAACGCAAATTGCCTCCTATGCCGGATTTAACCGTTACAGATACGATTTTACCCCACTTCCACTGCATATCCACAATCTCAAATCCTCCTCTGGCTTTCAAACCGGTTACTTTACCTTCCGACCATACATCCGGTAATGCCGGCAATAAATGCACAGCCCCGTCATGGCTCTGTACCAACATCTCTGCAATACCGGCACAGCACCCGAAATTACCATCTATCTGGAAAGGCGGATGTGCATCGAACATATTGGCATAAGTTCCTCCATTCGCATCCGAAATAGTAACATTCGGATCCTTCAGTTTCAACTGATTCTGAATCAGTTGATAGGCATGATTACCATCCTGTAACCGGGCCCACAAACAAACTTTCCAACCCATAGACCACCCACGGCTCTCATCCCCACGTCCTACCAATGACTTCTTTACAGCCTGGAACAGGGCAGAATTAGTATAGGGAGAAATCTGAGTACCGGGAAACATACCCCACAAATGAGAGACATGACGATGTCCGGAACTCTCTCTGTCCCAATCTTCAAGCCACTCCTGCAACTGTCCGTATTTACCTACATGCATCGGCGGCAACTGTTCTTTCAACTCTTTCAAATCGGCAACAAATCCTTTATCCGTGTTCAATATTTCAGCAGCCTCAATGGTGTTGCGAAGCAGATCGTATACCATCTGATTATCCATGGTCACCCCACTAAAAATAGCCGCATTCTGTTTGCTACCACTATCATCGGTATACGAAAACAATCCCGGATGATTCTCCGGAGAATTGGAGGGTGACACTACTTTGTAACCGGTATTCGGATCTGTAATCAGAAAATCCTGATAAAATTCGCTGGCGCTCTTCAGAACCGGATAGATCTCTGCCAAAAACTCTTTGTCTCCGGTAAACAAATAATGTTCCCACAAATGAAAACAGAACCAAGCATTGCAGGTAGGCCACACACCGCATGCCGATTTGTCCACCGCCCCGGTAGAACGCCAGATATCCGTATTGTGATGAAGCGTCCATCCGCGACAACCATACATTTTACCGGCCGATTCTTCTCCGGTCACACTGACATCTTTCACCATCTGCAAAAAAGGATTATGACATTCACTCAGATTCGTGACCTCGGCCGGCCAATAATTCATTTCAACATTTATATTGGCCGTATATTTACTATCCCACGCCGGATACTGCCCGGCATTCGGATTCCAGATTCCCTGCAAATTAGCCGGTTGTGTTCCCGGCTGTGAACTGGAAATAAGCAGATAACGCCCAAACTGAAAATACAAGGCGGCCAATGAAGGATCATTTACTGTAGAAAACTCTTCAATCCGTACATCGGTAGGCTTCTTTTCCTGTTCACTGTTATTGCCCAGATTCAGAGTAACACGTCCGAACTGCTCTTGATATTTCGCAATATGATCCGCTTTGGCCTGCTCGTAATCTTTGTCAAATTTATCAAGATACTCTTTGGCACGTGCTTCACTATCGGCACTGATATCTTTATAACTAACAAAATTGGTAGCTGTCGAAATATAAATACAAGCACTATTGGCATCCGTAACATTCAAGCTACTGTTTGCCGCCGTCTGACTACCTCCATCAGCAACGACCTTTATCAATGAATGGGCATGCAACAGATTAGGAATATTTTCTTCCGTCTTTTTCCCACCTTCAGTGTAAACAGACAGCATGTTATCGGCTCCTTCCACCAACTTAACAGTCACCTTGGTACGATTTGTTTTCAATGGGCCGACAAAAGAGGTTTTAAAAGTCACCTTACCCGGTTGGTCAGCCGAAATTTTAATAATAATCAACTGATCTGCCAATGAAGTAAAAACCTCACGGGTATAGTTCACCCCATCTACCGTATAGGTTATTTTGGCAACCGCATTGGAGAGATCCAATTCACGATAATAATTAGACGGTGTTTTGTGGTTTTCGGGAAAATCGAGCAACAGATTACCGATTGACTCATAAATCATCCCGTGACCGGTGATATTCCGGTCTGCAATAATATTAGCCAACGCTAACTTTTGAGCCTCTGCATACTCACCATTATTAATATAATTCCGGATATCTTCCAAATGCGTAAGTGCATTCGGATTCGCATTGTTATAAGGACTACCCGACCAATAGGTATCCTCGTTAATCTGAATAGTATCCTGTGAAGCGATACCATAAACCATTGCTCCTAACCGCCCGTTTCCCAAGGGCAAAGCTTCCACCCAATAATCGGCAGGACGATCATACCATAACTTAAGATCTTGTGCCGACATATTTCCGGTACACAGACCTACTACTAACAGCAGTAAACTTTTCATCAGTACATGTTTTCTCATGGATAAAATACATTTTAATAGTTAACCATGAGGCAAAGTTATCCAACGAAAACCTCCCCAACCGGGTAAAAACGTTTCTAAAAAAGGGTAAAATCATATATCCACCCATAAAAACCAATATTTATAAATTCGATTTATTGATCAAAAACAGCAGTAATCACACCTCAAAAGTCCCCTTTTCAAACACCCTCAAATACAAATCCTTTTTACCAACCAACATCAGGCTCCAAAAAGATAACGAACTAACAATAAACAAGTTATCTACAAAAGCATCACATACCCCTTCAAAACCGAACAAAAATTAGCAATGAAATAATCCTCCTTTCGGAAGAAATAGTCCACCTTCCAATGGAAAAGCTTAACAGCCTCAACCTGATATAAAAACCATGTGAAATAAAAGTTTTCCCGAAATCGAGTTCAACCTTTAAAATAACCATCATCAATGATGACAGCCAGCCAATTGGTATATTGGCATATTGGCGCATTGCCCAATTATTCCTGTTCTTTCAAATAAGTAGTAGGCACCTTGCCGGTTTCTTTCTTGAAAACCCGGCTAAAGTATTTCGGGTCACAAAAACCAGTCATGTCCGCTATCTCCGCAATCGTATACTTTTGCGACTTCAACAAGCGTTCCGCTTCCCTTATCCGAATATCCTTTATAAATTGTGCAGGAGTCTTATTCACACTTTCTTTCATCCGCCGATACAACAAAGAACGGCTGAGTCCCAAATACTCTCCTAAGAAATCGACTGTAAGATTATCATTGGCTATATTTTGCCGGACAAAATCTTCTGCTTTGCGAAGAAATCGCTCATCTTCCTCTTCTTTCAAACCGACTGTTTGCCCGTCCACTGTTCCGGACGATATATCAAAATTTATCTGCTGCCGCCTTTTCCTATAATAAATGACCAAACAGAGCGATACAAGTAATACGACGGCGAATCCGGCATACAACATTTTCCTCTTAAACGGCGGATCGATATCGATAGACAAAGTAGTAATCTCTGTACTCCAAATTCCTTTGCTATCGGTATATTGTACCTCTAATAAATATTCCCCATTTTTAAGCCCGTTCAGAACAATCGGCTCTCTTTCCGCCAAAGGTATCCAAACGGAATCCGGATTCAACCGATATTTATACTGTATTTTCCCCATATAGCCATAATCCAACACAATGGGGGAAATGCGGATCTCCTGCCCTTCAGATGCCTCTATTTCCGTTATATCCGTGTGTAGATGTAATGTATCTACAAGAATTTCTTTCCAACAAAAGGAGGGATTATTTTTCGACAAGTCATTCAAATGCATGGTAAGATAGCCATCCACTGTCCCCACCCAAAGAGTACGTTCCCGGATAAAAGCCGCCGCTTCTGAAAAGGTCATATTCCTGCCAAAATAATTACTCCCAAAAATCTGGACCTGCTGACCTGCCGAATATTTGAAAAAAGAATCATCCTTAATAAAGTAAAGAGCCCCATCCGTATCTTCTGTAACAGACAGAACGATCTCCGATGAGACGGAGGGTATTTTGAAAGATTCCAATTCCCATTTGCCATTTCGGATAACGAGTTTATGCAATCCGAAGCCCATCGTTGAAACATAGACCGTACCATCCTGTGCGGCATATATATAAGAACAATCGTAGTGGCACAACCGTTGTTCCAATCGTCCGTCCTTATCGTATATCAACAATCCTTTCTTGGAAGCCACCGCTATATGACCATCAATCATAGTGATATGCCTTATTCCGGCAACCGTATCCACCCTCTGTGGAAGAGAATCGTAGTTAGGTTGCCAGGCTATCTTATACAATCCATTATGGTACGTTCCTATCCAAAGATTTTGCCGGTCATCAAAAGCAAACGAATAAATACTGGAATCTCCCTCAAAATCAGTCCAACGGCGAATCTCATACCGGCCTTCTTCCTTTGGAGTAAGCATAAACAGTCCGCCCCCTTTACTCGCCATCCAGACATTTCCGTGCCGTAATTCCATCGAATAAATGTTTGCCCCAAAAGAGACAGGTTCTCTTTGTATATCTCCCCGGGGAGATAAATATCCGATAAAATTCCGGTGCAGGTCATACATGTAGATCCGTCCATTCTTACCAGCCAGCCAGAATTCCTTTTCCATATGCAAGAAAGCACGAATCTCCGTCGCATAGATAGGAGAATCCGTATCCTGTATATGTGTATAGTACTGGTACTGCTCATTTGGAAAACTTATCTTATAAAGGACATCGTTGCAATTGACCCACAAATTACCATTACGATCGGTACAGGAAGCATGCAAAGTAGTGCTTAAATCTTTCTTGGTAGGTACGGATAAGAAAAATGTGTTCCTGCTATCGGAGATCGTTATACCATTTTGTACCGCTTTTAAAACATATGGATTCTTTATCTGTTTTTTAGGGAAAGCCTGAGAAGCCGGCACGGAGAATCTTTTTGTTACCGGATCAAACAGATAACATTTATTTTGTGGTGTCCGGCAAAGAATCCCTCCATTCTCCGTTTCGGCTATCGAACCGAGCCTTCCGATCAGTTGCCCGTCATCCAGTTTATTATAAGTAGAAAACTCACAACCGTCATATTGGCATAACCCATTCCAAGTAGCCATCCACAAATATCCTTTCCTATCTTGCAAAATATCCCGGACAACGCGGTGAGACAGTCCATCGGCCGTGGTATATATCTGATAATGTGTAATATTCCCGGCCAGTACATTAAAACCGGACAACAGATAAAAGACGAAAAGCAACAGGAAATATCTACACATTCTACAAACATTATAAAGAATAAACAAGAAGGAGGCTGTACTCAAACCGCACAGCCTCCATTAATTGTAAAATCTGCTCTTCAACTCACGAAAGAAAAACCTATAATCATGGCAAGTGCCAAAATGACGAGTGAAATAGAAATGATCTTGATCACACGTTTTGCCTGTTCTTCCTCCTTTTTGGTGTGTGTTACTTTTTTCTTATTCTTACCCATATGTTTTTAGCTTTAAAGTTCAACGCTAACAAAGCTAAGAATAATTATTCAAACCAACTAAAGAAGAAGAGAATTAATTTTGTTCCTCGGATGAAAATTCCATCAAATAGGCTTTAATGAAGTCTTCGATCTTTCCATCCATCACTCCATTGACGTCAGAAGTCTGATAATTAGTGCGATGATCTTTCACACGGCGGTCATCGAATACGTAACTTCGTATCTGCGACCCCCATTCTATCTTTTTCTTTCCTGCTTCCACTTTTGCCTGTTCGGCCATACGGTGCTGTAGCTCTTTATCATATAAGATAGAACGCAACTGGCGCATGGCATTTTCCTTGTTCTTAGGTTGGTCACGGGTTTCGGTGTTCTCGATCAGGATTTCCTCTTCTTCACCGGTATAAGGGTCTTTAAACTGATAGCGCAAGCGCACACCCGACTCCACCTTATTTACATTCTGACCTCCGGCACCACCCGAACGGAAAGTATCCCAGGAAATACGTGCCTGCTCGATATTCACTTCGATACTGTCGTCAACCAACGGAGTGACAAAAACCGAAGCAAAAGAGGTCATTCGTTTTCCTTGTGCATTATATGGAGAAACACGCACCAGACGATGTACCCCATTCTCCCCTTTCAAATAGCCGTAGGCATAATCGCCCTCTATCTGGATGGTACAGGTCTTGATACCTGCCTCATCACCTTCCTGCAAAGTAGAAATAGTGGCCTTATAGCCATTCGTTTCGGCATAGCGCAGATACATACGCATCAGCATGGACGCCCAATCCTGACTCTCCGTACCACCGGCACCGGAATTTATCTTCAGAACACAACTCATCTGATCGGCCTCACCGCGAAGCATGTTTTTCAGCTCCAGATTCTCAACCGCTTCCAATGCTTTGGCATATCCTTCGTCCACCTCCGCCTCGGTGACAAGATCGTCTTTATAGAAATCGAAAGCCAGTTCCAGTTCATCACTCAGTGTCCTGACATGATTATAACCCTCAATCCATTTCTGAAGATCTTTCACCTTCTTCATTTGCGCTTCGGCACGCTTCTGGTCATCCCAGAAACCCGGAGCTTGTGTCCTTAATTGTTCTTCTTCGACCTGAATTTTCTTCCCGTCGATGTCAAAGATACCTCCTCAGCGCATCAGTGCGCTCTTTCACGTCTTTAAGCTGTTCAATAGTAATCATTTCGATTTATAATTTAGCGATTTACAATTTACGATTGAAGTTACTTTATCCAATCATTTTATTAGTCTCAAGGGTGCAAAGATAAACAAAATTCTGCTACCTTTGCTTTCATAACTAAATTGTTATCATTATATGAATAAACTACTAAAATTATCCTGCCTGTCGCTATTTCTTCTGATGGCGGCAAGTGTAAGCAGCGCTTCTCTCAAAGATTACCGCTACGAGACAGTGCCCAACGATCCGTTGAAAGCACGTATTTACACACTTGACAATGGGCTGAAGGTCTATATGACCGTCAACAAAGAACAACCACGCATACAGACGTATATCGCCGTACGTGTAGGTGGTAAAAATGACCCTGCCGAAACCACCGGGCTGGCTCACTATTTTGAACACTTGATGTTCAAAGGAACCAAAAAGTTCGGAACACAAAACTATGAAGCCGAAAAACCGTTGCTGGACCAGATCGAGCAACAATTCGAAATATACCGGAAAACCACCGATGAAGCAGAGCGCACCGCCATTTACCATAAGATAGACAGCCTGTCGTACGAAGCTTCTAAACTGGCCATCCCCAACGAATATGACAAGCTGATGGCTGCCATCGGTGCTACCGGTACCAATGCCTATACCTCTTTCGACCAGACGGTTTATGAAGACGACATTCCTTCTAACCAGATAGACAACTGGGCAAAAATACAGGCAGACCGTTTTGAGAATTGCGTCATCCGTGGATTCCACACAGAACTGGAAACGGTATACGAAGAGAAAAACATGTCGCTGACCAAAGATCCGCGCAAGGTATACGAAACAGTGCTTTCTTCCCTTTTCCCACATCATCCTTACGGCACCCAGACCGTATTGGGAACACAGGAAGATTTGAAAAACCCTTCCATCACCAATATCAAAAATTATCACAAGGTATGGTATGTGCCCAATAACATGGCTATCTGCCTTTCGGGCGACTTCGATCCGGATGAAATGATCGCTACCATCGATAAGTACTTCGGTCATTTGAAGCCCAACAAGAACTTGCCGAAATTAAACCTGCCGAAAGAGACGCCGATCACGGCGCCGATCGTGCGAGAAGTACTGGGACCGGATGCCGAAAGCCTGACATTAGCATGGAGATTTCCGGGAGCCGCCAACAAAGAATTTGAAACGCTGCAAGTGGTATCGCAGATTCTGTATAATGGCAAAGCCGGACTTATCGACCTCGACCTCAACCAGCAACAGAAAGTATTGCAGGCTTACGGTTATCCGTTAGACATGGCAGACTATTCGGCACTGATGTTACAGGGACGTCCCAAACAGGGACAGACATTAGACGATGTAAAAAATCTGTTACTTGAAGAGATCAGCAAACTTCGCGCCGGAGATTTTGACGAAAAGATGCTACAAGCCAACATTAACAACTTCAAGCTCTATGAGATGCAGAGGTTAGAGAGTAATGAAGGACGTGCAGACATGTTTGTGAATGCTTTTGTCAACGGTGTCAAATGGGAAGACGAAGTAACCGCCATCGACCGTATGGCAAAACTGACCAAAGCCGACGTCGTCGCTTTTGCCAATAAATATCTGACGGATCAGAATTATGCCGCTATTTACAAAAAGCAAGGGCAAGATCCTAACGAGAAGAAAATGACCAAACCGTCTATCACACCGATCGTAATGAATCGTGACGTAACCAGCGACTTCTTGAGTGAAATACAAAATAGTAACGTAAAACCGATCGAACCTGTATTCCTCGATTTCAAGAAAGACCTCAGCCAACTGAAAGCCAAATCGAATATCCCCGTACTCTACAAACAGAACACAAGCAACGATCTTTTCCAGTTGATCTATGTATTCGATATGGGCAATAACAATGATAAAGTGCTCGGTACGGCATTCGACTACATTGATTATTTAGGTACTTCCGACATGACTCCGGAACAATTAAAAAGCGAATTCTATCGTCTGGCATGTACTTTCCGGGTAGTCCCGGGCAACGAGCGTACTTATGTCTTACTGTCGGGACTGAACGAGAACATGCCCGAAGCAATGAAGCTTTTCGAAAAGCTGATGGCAGATGCACAAGTCAACAAAGAGGCATACACCAATATGGTGGCAGATATTCTGAAATCCCGTAAAGATGCCAAATTGAACCAAATGCAGAATTTCCGTCGCCTGATGAGCTATGGCATGTATGGTCCGAAGTCTCCGGCTACCAATATTCTGACAGAGGCCGAACTACAGAACATGGATCCACAGGAATTAATAGACCGTATCCACAATCAGAACAGTTATCAACATCGCATTCTGTATTATGGGCCAACAAGCGAAAAAGAACTATTGGCTATCATCAACAAAAATCACCAGGCGCCCAAAAAGCTGAAAGAAATTCCTGTAGGCAATGAATTCCCACGTCTGGAAACACCGGTTACCCAAATCTTTATCGCACCTTACGAAGCAAAACAGATTTATATGACCCAACTATCCAATCGTGGCGATAAATTCGATCCGATGATCGAACCATCCCGCCAGATGTATAATGAATACTTCGGTGGGGGTATGAACTCTATCGTTTTCCAGGAAATGCGTGAAAGTCGCGGACTGGCATATTCTGCATGGGCCGGATTGAACCGTCCGTCTTATCTGAAATACCCGTATATGTTGCAGACTCAGATAGCAACTCAGAACGACAAAATGATCGATGCCATCAAAGTCTTTAACGACATCATCAATAATATGCCGGAATCCGAAGCTGCTTTCAAGCTTGCCAAAGAAGGACTTATCGCCCGTCTGCGCACAGAACGTATCATCAAAAGCGACATTATCTGGTCGTATATCAATGCCCAAGACTTGGGACAGAATGTAGATAGCCGTATCAAACTCTATAATGATGCACAGAACATGACGTTGAAAGACGTAACCGATTTTCAGAAGAAATGGATAAAAGGACGCACCTATACATACTGCATCCTCGGTGACAAGAAAGAACTGGATATGGAAAAACTGAAAGAAGTAGGATCTATTCGGGAACTGACACAGGAGGAAATCTTCGGATACTAATTAGTTGAAAGTTGAGAGTTGAAAGTTACTATGCAGCATAATAGCGCAGCCTAACTTTCAACTTTCAACTCTCAACTTTCAACTCTCCTCGTACATCTTGTCTATCACCTCCTTGTAGTTTTTAGCTACTACAGGGCGTTTCAACTTCAATGTATTTGTCAGTTCTCCTCTTTCCATGCTGAACGGTTCCGGTAGAAGTGTAAAGCGTTTCACTTGTTCATAATGGGCGAACTGTTGCTGCAATGTATCGATACGGGCGCGGAACAAGCCGATAATTTTCGGGTGTTGCAATAATTCTTCCATATCCTTATATTCAATACCTTTCTCTTTTGCATAATCTTTCACAAAACCATACATGGGCACAATCAATGCAGATACAAATTTACGCTGATCAGCGATAATCGCAATCTGGTCGATATAACGATCGATGGCTAACTTTGTCTCCAACGCTTGCGGAGATATATATTTCCCGTTGGACGTTTTAAATAAATCCTTGATGCGTTCTGTCAAATACAAGCAATCTCCATTCAGATAGCCGGCATCGCCTGTATGGAACCATCCCTCCTTATCGATAGCCTCAGCCGTAGCTTCCGCTTTTTTATAATACCCCTTGGTGATTGTCTTTCCACGCAGCAGAATCTCGTTGTTCTCACCGATCTTCACTTCCACGTCCGGCATTACAGTACCCACCGAACCGATTTCATACCCTGAATTCTGAAAACATGAAACGGTTGCCGTAGATTCGGTAAGTCCGTATCCAACCAGCATATTAATTCCTACCGAATGTACGAATTCACAAATTTCATCAGGAACCGCCGCACCGGCCGTCGGGAAGAAGTTACCATTCTCAATACCGATTGTCTTCTTCAGCAATGAATAAACTGTTTTTTCATAGAACTGATATTTCAAATGAAGCATCAGGGGAGGCGTTTTTCCTTTACGCAGGTAATCTATATTGTGTATCTTACCTACACGGATAGCATCGAGCATCAACGCTTTCTTTATACCGGTAGTTTCGGCTATTTTCTCCTGTACACCGGCATAAACTTTCTCCCAGAAACGCGGTACGCTACACATCAGAGTCGGACGAATTTCCTTAATCGTCATCTGAATATCCACCGGACGGAGGTTGATGCATATCTGTACTCCCTTATGGATACAGAGATAACTCCAAGCCTTCTCGAACACATGAGTCAATGGCAGGAAGTTCATCGACACATCTTTGTCCGACATATCCACCAGACGAATATCATGAATGCGGAAAGCTTCAAGGAAGCAAGAGTGATGCAACATGACTCCTTTGGGCTCTCCCGTCGTACCGGAAGTATATAAAATATTGGCCAGATCGTCTTCCGAAGCGCGTGAAGTACGTTCTTCCACCACATCATTATGAGGCAATCCTTCACCCATTGCCAGAAAATCATCAAAATAAATGGAAGATACGTCACGCCGGTCTTTTACCACAGAACGGTCGAATATGATAATCTGCTGCAACGACGGACAAAAACCGAATACACTGAAAGCAGCATCATACTGAAATTGTTCGCCTACAAAAAGAATACGGATTTGTGCATCGTTGATAATGTATTGTGCCTGTGCGGGAGAACTCGTCGCATACAGTGGGATGGTCACCGCCCGATTGGCAAAAGCCGCAAAATCCGTAAAAAGGCATTCCGGTTTATTTTGAGAGAAAATACCGATATTCTCTTTCTCCTGTACACCGAGTGCCACCAAAGAATTAGCAGCTTGCCTGACAGTTTTAGAAAACTGGTTCCATGAAATGGGAATCCATTGTGCGGTCTGGTAATCACGGTATCGGAGCGCTGTCTTTTCGCCATACTTTTCAGCCTGACGATGAACCAAGACAGATAAATGATGATAAGTCATATCTTTTGTTGTTAGTAAATACACGGCAAAGATATTAGTTTTATTTGAAACTATCGCCTTTTTCAATAATTATCAGTAAGTTTGCAACATGAAATACGATGTATCTTACTTAACGACAGAGGCCGTAAGCCTTCTTAAATCGCTTATAGCCATCCCCTCGGTCAGCCGCGAAGAAGCACAAGCAGCCGACCATCTACAGAATTATATCGAAGCGGAAGGTATGACAACCGGCCGTAAAGGCAACAATATCTGGTGTCTCAGTCCGATGTTCGATCTGAAAAAGCCAACCATACTACTCAATTCCCACATCGACACGGTGAAGCCTGTAAATGGCTGGCGAAAAGACCCTTTCACCCCGAGAGAAGAAAACGGTAAACTCTACGGGTTAGGAAGCAATGATGCCGGTGCCAGTGTGGTTACCCTGTTACAGGTGTTCCTGCAACTATGCAGAACACAGCAGTCATACAATCTGATCTATCTGGCTTCCTGTGAAGAAGAAGTCTCCGGTAAAGACGGAATAGAAAGTGTATTAAAAGGACTTCCTCCCATCTCATTTGCCATCGTGGGAGAACCGACAGAAATGCAACCTGCCATTGCCGAAAAAGGTCTGATGGTGCTGGATGTGACCGCTACCGGAAAAGCCGGACATGCCGCCCGTAACGAAGGTGACAATGCCATTTATAAAGTGTTGGCTGACCTTGCCTGGTTTCGTGATTACCGTTTTGAAAAGGAATCTCCCTTACTCGGTCCTGTAAAGATGAGCGTTACGGTAATCAATGCCGGCACACAGCACAATGTGGTTCCCGACCGATGTACGTTTGTGGTGGACGTACGGAGCAACGAGCTGTATTCTAACGAAGAATTATTCGCAGAGATAAAGAAACATATCTCTTGCAAAGCCGAAGCGCGTTCGTTCCGTCTTAACTCTTCACGGATCGAAGAAAAACATCCTTTTGTGCAGAAAGCCATTAAGTTAGGACGTGTTCCTTTCGGATCTCCTACCCTGTCGGACCAAGCTTTAATGCCGTTTCCATCGGTAAAAATAGGACCGGGGCGCTCATCACGTTCACATACGGCAGACGAATACGTCATGTTGAAAGAGATGGAAGAAGCAATAGACCTGTATCTGAAATTGCTGGACGAACTGGCTCTTTAGACAGGCGGAAGGGATAAATAGTTTTTTCAACAACAGGTAATAAGAAATATGCGCATTTTTAATAAAGCACACATTAGGCACAACATCCCTATGTTTTACGGCACAATATCCCCATGTTCTGAATAACAACATCCCCATGTTTTATACAACAACATCCGGATGTTCTTATATACCAAAAATAGATTTCTGACAGACAAGAAGCCATCTCCTTGCCTATCAGAAATCTATTTGATTATGTATCTCTAAGTAGTAAGTAGTCAAGTAGTAAGCATCAGGTGATAAGTAGTTAAGAAGCAAGCAGTTAAACAGAAGCATCTTGTCTAATATATTTTCCTTGACTGCTTAACTACTGATCATGAGTTATTCAGGTTAGTTAATAGAGAACTTAAAGACACAATGGCTATTGTACTTTTCACCCGGGCGTAATACAGCCGAAGGCCAATCGGGTTTATTTGGAGTATCAGGATACTTCTGTGTTTCAAGGCATACGGAAGCACGTTGATTATAAACAATACCTTTTTTACCCATTATCGTTCCGTCGAGGAAGTTTCCTGCATAAACCTGTATACCGGGTTCATTGGTATAAACATCCAATACAATACCGGTTTTGGGAGATTCTAAAGTAACACATTTATGGGTGATATCTCTTTGGGTATTCAATACCCAATTGTGGTCGTATCCGTTTCCGTTCTTTAGCTGTACAAAATCAAAGTCATCGATACGGGCACCCACCGGAGTTGCCGTACGAAAATCCATCGGTGTTCCTTCTACAGGAGCTATTTCGCCGGTAGTCATGAAAGTACTATCCACCGGTGTATAATAATCCGCATCAATGGTCAGCAAATGATCGGAATTGCTGCCGGCATCACCATCCAGATTGAAATAAGAATGGTTCGTCATATTGACAATAGTCGGTTGATCCGTTTCTGCCTCATAGCGGATATCGATAGCGTTATCGTCCGTCAGTGTCATCAGCACTTTGCAAGTGATATTGCCGGGAAAACCTTCTTCTCCATCCTTAGAAAGATAGGTGAGTTCGAGTTCCTGCGGACCAGTCTGCCGGGCATCATATACCTGATATTGAAAACCGTTCGGCCCCCCATGCAAACAGTGACCGTAATTATTACGAGGTAAGACGTATTCTACTCCGTCAAGCGTAAAGCGACCTTGATTGATACGATTCGCATAGCGTCCGATACTGGCACCAAAATCAGACGGTATGGTGATATAATCCCGGATAGAATCAAATCCCAAAACCACATCCCGCATAACTCCTTCCCTGTCGGGCACCATTACGGAAACAATACGCCCACCGAAGTTCGTAATACAAACTTCCATGTTGTTTGCATTCCGCAATACAAATAAATCCGTCTTCTTACCATCTACTTCTGTCTGGAAATTACTTTTTAATAAACCGGACGCAGTCGGTTTTTCACCGGTAGCACAGCTTGCCAGTAAAAGGGCGCTCAATGCCCACATTGAAAATCTTTTCATACTAAATTATTTCTAAAAAAAACTATTCGATACTATTCAGCAGATCGGCTTTCCCTTCGTTCACCAGTTTCAAGATCAGTTCACCAAACAAGGTGTTCTGCCAAGCAAACCATGCACGGGTAAAGTCTTTCGGATTATCCTTGTGGAAAGATTCGTGCATAAATCCCGTACCGGCATCTGTATCCATCAGCATCTTCACACAAGTCTTTATCTCTTCATCGCTCCGGCTGGTAAAAGCTTTCATCATAATGCTCATCGGCCAAATCATATTATAACCGATATGCGGACCACCGATGCCTTCACCGGCTTTCCCCTTGAAAAAATAAGGATTGTCTTCGCTCCAGACAAAACGACGGGTATTCTGATAAATCGGGTCTTTCACATCAACATCGCCCAAATACGGCATCGCCAGAAGGCTGGGTACATTGGCGTCATCCATCAATAAATGATTTCCGAAACCATCGACTTCGAAAGCATATATCTTACCATACTTCGGATGTTTGTATACGGCATATTTCTTTAAAGCCGCTTCTACTTCTTTCGCAAGATCGGTACACTCTTTTGCCAGAGCCGTTTTCTTATTCACTGTTTGCAGAATCTCGGCAGCTTTGCGAAGCGAGGAAACCGCAAAGAAATTGGAAGGAACAAGAAACTGGAAAGTAGTAGCATCGTCCGACGGACGGAAAGTAGAAACGATCAAGCCTACGGGCTTCACCGGATTTCCTAATCCGTTGTTAGTCACGGTATCGAGTGCACGGTTCGTTTTACGCTCAAACCGGTAAGGACCGACACCCTCTTTGCGCTGCTGCTCCTTAAATGTACGAAGAATATTGGTGATGGCCTGTATCCACTCTTCATCAAAAATACTGTCATCACCGGTCACCTTCCAATATTGATAAGCCAGACGCAAGGGATAACACAAAGAGTCGATTTCCCATTTCCGTTCATGCAATTCCGGTTTCATATCCGTCATATCACTCATCCAATATCCACCGACCGGTCCATCATTAAACGCATTAGCATAGGGATCAAAAACAATACTCTTAAACTGGCGGTGAATAACCCCTGCAAGCATACGTTTCAATTCCGGGTCCGAATTGGCCAATTGTACATAAGGCCATACCTGAGCTCCGGAGTCACGAAGCCACATCGCGTGTATATCACCGGTATAGACAAAAGTATCCGGTTTCCCGTCACTGCCCTCACGGAAATGAACCGTCGTATCCAATGTATTCGGGAAACAGTTGGTAAACATCCAGGCCAGACGGGCATTCTTTAATAGTTTTTGCACACGGACAATCTCATTTTCTACGGCCTGCGAACGAAACAGACGTTTATCCGGCTCCAGACGATTATCCTTTCGGATGGCATCCGTCACACACACATGTTCGGTTGAAAATACAGTAGATGCAAATGCGCCCGGAGTACAGAATAATGCACCTGTAACAATAACGCCGATAAGTTTACTCGATATTCTTTGTGACATAAATCAATAGGTTTAAAAAACTGTTTAGTTAGTTATTCATTTTATTTTCAAGCATCTTTATAAAATAGCCCCCCACAACAGAACGCGCCTGGAAAGCCCGGTGCTCCGGTTTATCGGTAAATACCCAATCGGACATCGGGATGCGGTCGGTGGTTTCGTTCATGAACAGATAAACCGGTTCGATGAATTCCTCAAAAGTAGCTTTATCCGGTGCTAACGTAGCCGTCCACATGATCCAGTCTGTTTTGGTATAGGTCTGACGGTTATCCAATGGCAGTCCGTATCTATTTTGCTTCGTCAGATAATAGGGAATCTCCGTCTTTACGATTTGTTCGGGGAATATCTGCCAATTCATTAATTTATCCCAAACCAGATTATATTTCTGACTCCATGTACCGGATTTATCAAAAGTCAACTTATAATGATCACCGTCATTGGCCATCCGTTCCCATTCGACCGCCATTTCCTTCGCCTTTTGCGTATATTGTCCGGCAATCTCTTTTTTACCTAATTTATCAGCCAGATACCCGTAGGATGCGATACCCAAAATTGCCTTGACAGAAAGATTGGCATTATGGGCAAAGTGTCCGGCAAAGTCGTCAGTACAAAGTTGGTTTTCCGGATCGAGACCATACTCTACCAAATAATTTGTCCAGGTAGTCAATGTCTCCCAATGCTTCTTTGCATAATCGGCATTTCCTTCTATGGCGGCAATGACAGCAGTTATTATCAGCATATTTCCGGACTCTTCTACCGGCATGTCACCGTTGTACGTCTGACCATTCGCTAATGGATAGGTGCCTATATCGTGCGCCGCAAAAGGTTTAGTCCATTTTCCACTTTCGCTATAATAAAAAATGTGATTGAGCAGTGCTTTGGCTATTTCCGGGTTATAAAGTAAAAAAAGAGGAGCGGAAGGATAAGTAATATCCACCGTACCGATAGAGCCGTTACTGAAATTCTCTTTTGACAAGAACAGAAGTTCTTTATCGGGTGTTTCTACCAATTTATGGGCAGCAATAGCCTGTCGATAGGCCAATGCACAGAGTTCCGCATACTTGCGGCCACCGGCTTCGGTGGCTTCTCTCATAAGTTGATTATCGAAAGCAATCGCTTTGGTCATCAGTACGTCATACTCCCGTTCTGCTTTATGAAATTGGGAAACAATCGTCTCGTTTCCACTCCGGTTCCAGTAAGGACGAAGATTCTCACCAAAATACTGAACTGAATAAATATCATCATAACCAATCAGTAAATGCCCTTCCGAAACTTTCGTTTCGCCCAAAGAACGTACCAGCGCCAAACGGTCATATCCGTCCGTTCCGGTAGCAGAGAGTTTGCCTTCAACAAAACTTTTACGCAACTCCCGGCTACTGCCAGTAGCATATTGAGTATTCTCTTCATCGGCAGCCAGATAAAAATATCCCCAATCAATACGGACATCATCTCCTTTTTTAGCCAGCACTTTCTGATCACGACTACCGGTTTTCAGAAATACAAGATTTTCATCTACAAAGCTTTCTGCCGTAGAAGGTTGTCCGGCAAGGTCCACCGCCCATTGCGGAGAAGCCTCAAAATAAAGTTCGACAGCATGCTTTTGCCCATCAGTAGAAGCCACAGTATATGAAATGTAATTTACCGGACGCGCCATCAACTCCAGATCATCCATAAAAAGCGGAGCGGTAAACGTCAAATCTAAATTCACCGGGCCACAGGCAAATTTATAAAGAGTCTGCATTGGTTGTATTTCGACAGAAAGTTGCCGGGCTATTTGCACAAAACTACGTTGCCCTTCTTTCTCTACTGCCAATCCGAAATCAAGCAATCCGCCATGTGCGCGGTTGCGACAAGAGGCGGCTATAAGATTTTCACCCGGTTTCAAAGTAGCTACGACTTCTTCCGGCAATTTTGTAACAACATGTTTTTTCCAAGCATAGCCGGTATCGACTACTTTAATACCGTTTATGTAAATAACTGCGTCATCATCATGAGAATAATCCAAATAGACCTTTCGCCCTTGCAAATCGTCGGTTATATGGATGATACGGCGTACCCAGATATGTTCTTCTCCCCATTGGGTTCTGGCAGTAGGCTCACTATCCATCGTACCGAAAGCCGCCTCTCCTTCTTTCCATGAATGATCATTAAATCCAGGGTTTTGCCAGCCATCCGCCGGCTTACGGGTAGTATATTTTCCACTCCAAAGACTTTGCTCCGAAGTTCCGGCAAGCGTAGTGAATTCTGCATCCTCAGCACCCATAAAGCGATAAACCTGTCCGTCGACTTTTGCCACACCGATCAAAGGAAAATCTTTTCCCGTCCAGTGTTTCACGGGAGCATCGTAAAGACAGTCGGAAAATACCCATCCGCTCGTATACGGATCGATTGTCACCAACGGATATGCCGGGGGCCTTAATTCATTCTTACTATCATGTTTTATTTTAGTATCACCACAACTACTAAATAATAATACCATTACACCCCAAACGAGTGTCATCCATTGTTGTTTCATCGTTTTCAATTTTGCCGTTATATAAATTATAAAAAATGTGTTCTTCATACGGGTACATTATAATTTGCAAAAAAAGGAAAAAAACAACCGGCGTTCCGGTAAAATCCAACCAAAAAATAGTAAAAATGAACCAATCGTGATAATGATCAATCTATTTTGGAAAAATCCGAAAGTTTTTTCAGTCAATACTTCCCCCAAAAGTAGAAACAGGTTCACGCAAAGGAAATATGATTTCACAAAGGAACACCATTTTAAGCAAATAAAAAAGCATTCATCTGTTGTAAATAAAAGAAAAAAGTATCCTATTCTGCCAAAAAAGTATCAGAAAATGCCCAATAGACAAATGAGCAATTTATTGAATGATTTATTTTCTACATTTGTCTCTGTTTTCACTTAGTTTGTAATTTGAATCCTAACAAGAAAAACATGAATACCGTTACAAAACTGACACAAATTTTCACCGTTACACTGATTTTAGGAAGTACACTGAATTCATGTACATCCGGTGAAACACGACAAGAAAAAGTTTTAATGAGAGAACGCCCGGACTGTACACAAGCCAATGTTAACTATGCGGGAAACCGTTCCCCGTTAAGGCCGATGAATTTCATTAAACTTCCCGTGGGCGCCATACAACCGGAAGGATGGTTAAAAAAGTACCTGAATCTGCAAAAAGAGGGATTGACCGGACATTTGGGAGAAATCAGCGCATGGCTTGCCAAAGACAATAATGCCTGGCTCACCAACGGCGGCGATCATGGCTGGGAAGAAGTTCCCTATTGGCTGAAAGGATATGGCAACATGGCTTACATCTTAAAAGACGAAAAGATGATAAACGAAGCCAAAACCTGGATCGAAGGAGTATTCCGGAGCCAACAACCCAATGGCTATTTCGGCCCGGTAAACACCAGAAACGGTAAACCGGAGCTTTGGGCACAAATGATCATACTATGGTGCCTGCAATCTTACTATGAGTATTCGCAGGACGAAAGAGTGATCAACTTGATGACCAATTACTTTAAATGGCAAATGACAATACCGGACGAACAATTTTTAGAAGACTACTGGGAAAACAGCCGGGGAGGCGATAATCTGCTAAGTGTTTATTGGCTCTACAATCGCACCGGAGATCGTTTTCTGTTGAAACTGGCAGAGAAAATCCACCGGAACACGGCTGATTGGACACGTCCTTCCACTCTGCCCAACTGGCACAATGTGAACATCGCACAATGTTTTCGCGAGCCTGCAAGCTATTATATGCTTACAGGCGATTCGACTCTACTGCAAGCATCCTACAATGTACACAACCTTATCCGACGGACTTTCGGGCAAGTACCGGGAGGTATGTTCGGAGCCGACGAAAATGCCCGCATGGGATACATTGATCCACGGCAGGGCGTAGAGACCTGTGGTATGGTGGAACAGATGGCTTCCGATGAAATCATGCTCTGCATGACCGGTGATCCATTTTGGGCAGAGCATTGCGAAGAAGTGGCTTTCAATACCTATCCGGCAGCTGTAATGCCCGATTTCAAAGCATTGCGGTATATCACCTGCCCCAATCACACCGTAAGCGATTCGGAAAACCATCATCCGGGAATCGACAACAGTGGTCCTTTCCTTGCCATGAACCCGTTCAGCAGCCGTTGCTGCCAACACAACCATGCACAAGGGTGGCCCTACTACAGCGAGCATCTGATACTGGCAACTCCCGACAATGGAGCCGCTATCGCATTATATGCAGCATGTAAGGCAACGCTCAAAGTAGCCGACGGACAGGAAATTACTCTTCATGAACAAACCAACTATCCTTTTGAAGAAAAAATAAGTTTCACCGTCAACACCACCGAAGATGTACGCTTTCCGTTCTACTTACGCATCCCTTCGTGGTGCGACCAACCGGAACTGGCCATCAACGGAAAACAAAAAGAGATCGATCCCATACCGGGAAAATATATTTATATTGACCGTACCTGGACCGATGGAGACAAGGTAGAATTGAACTTACCGATGAAGCTCTCCATACATACTTGGCAAGTAAATAAAAATAGTGTCAGCGTAAACTACGGACCACTGACCCTGTCACTGAAAATTAATGAGGAGTACATCCAAAAAGACAGCCGTTCCACAGCCATATACGATTCCCGCTGGCAGGAAGGAGCAGATGCCACCCAATGGCCATCTTATGAGATTTTTCCAAAATCACCCTGGAACTATGCATTGGTATTGGACTCAAAAGTTCCCTTGAAAAACTTCAAAGTCATACGAAAGGAATGGCCATCGGACAATTTTCCGTTTACTGTTTCCAACGTGCCGTTAGAGGTGAAAGCCATCGGAAAGCAAATACCTTCCTGGACACTCGACAAGTACGGATTATGCAGCGAATTGCCCGAAACCAACGCCCCCAAAGGAGACAGGGAAGAGATCACATTGATACCGATGGGCGCCGCCCGGTTGAGAGTTTCTGCTTTTCCAAACACCTACGAATAAATCAACAACCATATAAACTAATCCTACCATGAACAAATTATTAGCCGTAGCGCTATTGCTACTTATCAACATCTCTAACGGATTTAGCGAAAGTACTCCCCGCCCGGAGTATCCGCGCCCTCAATTCGAACGGTCGGAATGGATAAACTTGAACGGAACATGGACTTTTCAATTCGACTTTGGTAACTCCGGCAAAGACCGTCAACTACAATCTGCGGAGAAATTTTCCAAAAACATCACTGTACCCTTCTGTCCGGAGAGTAAATTATCAGGCGTAGAGTATACCGATTTTATCAATCAAATGTGGTATCAGAGAAAGATTTCCATCCCGACAGACTGGAAGGGAAAGAAAATTCTTCTGCACTTCGGAGCTGTGGACTATCAAGCCGAAGTATTTATCGATGGCCAATTCATCGGACGACACATCGGAGGAAGTTCTTCATTTTGTATGGATCTGACCCGCTTTGCCAAAGCCGGAAACACTCACAACCTGATCGTATACGTGAAAGACGAACAACGTTCGGGTTTGCAAACAATAGGTAAACAATGCAATAATTTTTATTCCGGTGGTTGTTCGTACACCCGAGTTACAGGTATCTGGCAGACCGTATGGTTGGAAGCTGTAGCCCCGGCCGGGTTGAAAACCGCAGTGATCCGCCCGGACATCGATCAGCAACAGTTCGTCATAGAGCCGGAATTTTACAATGAATCAGACGGTACGCTGGAAGTCACTTTGTTGGATGGACAGAAAACTATCGGCAGAAAATCTGTAAAATGTGCCAACAGTTCTACCGTCATCCTGCCTGTAAAAAAACCGAAACTATGGACTCCGGAAACCCCACACCTTTACGACATCATCTACCGCATAAAAGATACACAAGGACATCTCATAGATGAAGTAAAATCGTATGCCGGTATGCGCAAAGTACATACAGCCAACGGACTCTTCTATTTGAATAACGAACCTTACTACCAGCGTCTTGTACTCGATCAAGGCTATTATCCCGAAGGAATATGGACTGCACCGACAGACGAAGCACTGAAGCACGACATCGAGTTGGGAAAAGAATCCGGCTTCAATGGCGCACGTCTACACCAAAAAATATTTGAAGAGAGATATTACTATTGGGCCGACAAACTGGGTTATATCACTTGGGGCGAATCACCCAGCTGGGGTTCGGACGTCAATAACGAACTTGCCGTACGCAATTTTATCAGCGAATGGAGCGAAACCGTCATACGCGACCGCAATCATCCTTCACTTGTCACTTGGACGCCTTTTAACGAAACGTGGGGAGGTGGTCCGGATACTTATGTACGATTAATTCAGGACATATATCACATTACAAAAGCCATCGATCCCACCCGCCCCATCAACGATGCCAGTGGTGATAACCATGTACTGACAGATATCTGGAGCGTGCATAACTATACACAAGAAAAAGACAGGCTCATCGATGAATTAAAAATAACAGAGGGACAAGAACCTTACCGTAACTCACGCGATAAAAAATACTTAGCAGTATATGAAGGACAACCTTACATGCTGGACGAATTCGGAGGCATCCCCTGGATGGCGGCCACAGATCGTAACAATTCATGGGGATACGGTGGAATGCCTAAAGATGAAGAAGCTTTCTACCAACGCTTGGAAGGACAGATAGACGCCTTGATTGCTTCCAAACATGTATGCGGTTTTTGTTACACCCAATTAACAGATGTCGAGCAAGAGAAGAACGGTGTCTACTATTACGACCGTCGCCCGAAGCTGGACATGAAACGCATCAAAGCCATCTTCGAGAAAATACCAAGCAGACCGGCAAAATAACACCTACCAATCAAAGACCTGTTTAAATCTGCTTCCATCTCATTTTCAAAGACAGATAAAAAACAGGTTATTAACCAAGAAATATATAAACTATAAAACAAACCAAAATGAAAAGACACATTGCCTTAATGGCAACGGCTCTACTGCTATGCGGCGGTTCCTACGCACAAAATACGCAGCCGGAAAAAAAGCCTAAAGCCTACGTGGTTGCAGATGCGCATCTTGACACTCAATGGAACTGGGATGTGCAAACCACCATCAAACACCATGTATGGAACACCATCAGTCAGAACCTTCTTCTACTGAAGCAATATCCCGACTACATCTTCAACTTTGAAGGAGGGGTGAAATATGCCTGGATGAAAGAATATTATCCGGCACAATACGAAGAAATGAAAAAGTACATCCGAGAAGGGCGCTGGCACATCAGTGGTGCCAGTTGGGATGCCAACGATGTTCTTGTACCATCTACGGAATCAGTTATCCGTAACATTATGCTCGGACAGGAATATTACCGGCAAGAATTCGGTGTTGAAAGTACCGACATTTTTTTACCGGACTGTTTCGGTTTCGGCTGGACGCTACCGACCATTGCCGCCCATTGTGGATTGATCGGCTTCTCATCACAAAAATTGGATTGGCGCAACAAACCTTTCTACGGTAAAAACAAATATCCATTTACCATCGGGTTATGGAAAGGGATAGATGGCGCTTCCATCATGTTTGCCCACGGATATGATTACGGAAAAAGATGGGACGATGAAGATCTGTCGGAAAACAAACAACTGCTTGAACTGACAACACGCACTCCCCTCAACATGGTATATCGTTATTATGGTACCGGAGACATAGGCGGTTCGCCAACAATCGGTTCGGTACGTTCCGTTGAGAAAGGCATCAAAGGTGACGGCCCCCTCAAAGTGATCAGCGCAACCAGCGACCAGTTGTTCAAAGACTTCCAGCCTTATGATAACCATCCGGAATTACCCGTATTCAACGGAGAATTATTAATGGATGTGCATGGAACAGGATGTTACACATCACAGGCAGCCATGAAACTATACAACCGTCAAAACGAGCTTATGGGTGATGCAGCAGAAAGAGCGGCCGTAACGGCTGAATGGCTGAACCAGGCAAGTTATCCCGGTTCTACCCTTTCCGAAGCCTGGAAACGTTTCATCTATCACCAATTCCATGATGACCTGACAGGTACGAGTATTCCACGAGCATACGAATTTTCCTGGAATGACGAGTTAATTTCTCTCAAACAGTTTTCAAATGTCCTCACTTCCTCCATTCGTTCCATTGCCGGTCAAATGGATACACGCGTCAAAGGAACGCCCGTGATATTATACAATGCATTGGGATTCCCGGTACAGGATATAGCAGAAGTGGAAATCACCTTACCATCGGCTCCGAAAGGTATTACTGTTTATGACATGAACGGGAAAAAGGTAGCAGCACAATTGCTGAACTATGCTGACGGAAAAGCACAACTGCTGATAGACGCTTCCGTACCGGCCACCGGCTATGCCGTATATGATATCCGCACTTCGGGCAGTACAAACAACCCGGTTGACGTAGCCAATCACACAATCGAAAACTCTATTTACAAAATAACATTGGATGAGAATGGAGACATATGCTCACTCCTTGACAAGATCAACCACAAAGAATTGGTAAAGCAGGGAAAGGTAATTCGCCTGGCACTCTTTACTGAAAATGAATCACACCCTTGGCCTGCTTGGGAAATCATCAAAGAAACCATTGACAGGGAGCCGATTTCCATCACCGGAAATGTGAAAATATCACAAATTGAAAACGGCAATCTCCGTAAAACGCTCTGCATTGAGAAAACTCATGGAGAATCGGTCTTCAAGCAATATATACGGCTTTATGAAGGCAGCCGTGCCGAACGGATCGACTTTTACAATGAAGTAGACTGGCAATCGACCAATGCTTTATTAAAAGCAGAATTTCCCTTAAACGTGGAAAACCGGGAAGCAACCTATGATTTGGGGATCGGAAGTGTGAAACGAGGCAACAATACCGACACCGCTTATGAAGTGTATGCACATTACTGGGCAGACCTGACTCACCGGGACAACAGTTATGGTGTGTCGTTCCTGAACGACAGCAAATATGGTTGGGACAAACCGAACGACCATACCCTGCGCCTGACACTGCTCCATACACCGGGAACAACCCATAATTATGCTTATCAAGACCGTCAGGACTATGGCCACCACTGTTTCACTTACAGCCTCATCGGTCATTCCGGAGCATTAGATCACACGAGTACCGTAGAGAAGGCAGAACTCATGAACCAACGCCTGAAGGCCTTCCAAACCGACAAGCATAAAGGAACATTGGGTAAAGAATTCTCTTTCGTTACTTCCAACAACCGTAATGTAATTATCAAAGCAATTAAAAAAGCGGAAAGTTCGGACGAGTACGTAATACGTGTATATGAAACCGGAGGGAAAAGCATCCAACAAGCAACCTTGTCATTTGCCGGAGATATTCTCAGCGCCAACGAAGCCGACGGTACCGAAAAAAACATCGGCAACGCAACCTTTAATAGCAACCAATTGCAGATCCATATTAAACCTTACTCTATCCAAACATTCAAAGTACGCTTAAAGAAGTCAATGCAACCGGATTACCGGTCAGAATATGCCAACCTTTCGCTGAACTATGACCGGAAATGTGCCTCGTTCAATGAATTCCGAGGAGAGGCTAATTTTGAATCAGGATATTCATATGCAGCCGAGTTACTGCCGGATTCAATTTTTATCAATCAGGTACCTTTCCATTTAGGAGAGAAAGACAGTTTTAACGGCATGACCTGCAAAGGAGATACGATTCTCCTGCCATCCGGAAATACATATACACGCCTATACTTCCTGGCTGCCTCCGCATCAGACAACGACTGTGCCGCTACATTCTGCTGCGGAAAAAGCAAAACAGAACTTGTCATACCGTCGTATACAGGTTTCATCGGCCAATGGGGACACACCAATCATACGAAGGGCTATCTGAAAGATGCAGAAATAGCCTATGTAGGTACCCATCGACATTCTTCCGGTGAAGACCACCCCTATGAATTCACCTATATGTTTAAGTTCGGTATCCATATTCCCAAAGGTGCTACGAGCATTATCCTGCCAAAAAATGATAAGATCGTCTTATTCGCTGCTACATTGGCAAACGAGAACCTGCCGGAAGTAACTGCTGCATCCAGGTTATTCCGTACAGCCATTAAAGGAAACCACACCGGTGTCCCTACTGATGATAATCCCAATAAAGAGAATCTGCTTAAGACTGCCGAAATCCTGTCATATTCGGGATATGCCAACCCATATGAAAAACCGGAATACATGATTGACGGCAACAAGGATACCAAATGGTGTGATACCGGTATGACCCCGAATTACGTAGATTTCGACTTAGGTAAACAGCAGCACATCAGTGGCTGGAAACTAATCAACGCCGGAGAAGAAAGTCATAGTTATGTGACAAAAGGATGTTTCCTGCAAGGAAAGAATCATCCGGATGAAGAATGGAAGACCCTGGACCGGATTGACGGCAACAGTCGCAATAAAGTGGAGCGCCAACTACCCCAACCCGCGCAGGCACGTTATATCCGCCTTTTAGTAACTAACCCGGTACAAGACGCCGAAGGTAAAGATGCTCGTATCTACGAATTCGAAGTATACAAATAAGAATTGACAAGAGACCGGTAATCAATGTGCCAATTAGTATGCAAACAGATCTGACTACATTACTAATTGGCACATTTTCATTATCATCCTAATTACGCCCCTACATCCGGTCACCGATTCAGCCAAGGTTCCGGATTCAACTTTTCCTTTTCTTTTCTCAATTGGAAATGCAACACGGTACGTCCGTTATCAGTAGCATCCGAAAAGACCTGCCCGATAGCCTGCTTGGTTTTCACTGTATCTCCCGACTTAACAGACGCGGAAGACAGGTTACAATAAACTGAGATATAATTGCCGTGACGGATCAGAACATTAAATAGTCCATTCAGTTGGAAAACGGCAGCCACCTTACCGTCAAATATAGCCCTTGCCTGCGCTCCCGGCTTTCCTTGAATATCGATTCCTTTATTATCCAACTTTACATTCCGCAATCCTTCGACAGCATACTGTCCATAATGACTGGTAATAATATAAGGGCCGGAAATAGGCATGGGCAATTTACCACGATTACCGGCAAAATTACCGGATAACTCACGATCGGCCTTACTCATGCTATAAGCTTCCAAAGGAGCGGCTTTCTTCGTCGTTCCTCTTGAAGCGGAAGACGATTTACCCTCCTTGCTTTCCGCTTTCTTACGAGCCGCAGCCTCCCGGCGAGCCTCTTCGGCAGCACGCTTCCGGGCACGTTCTATCTCTTCGGCTATCAGCTTATCGATACGGGCATTAAGCTGATTGGCTTCACGTCTTTTCTTGCTTACTTCATTCTGAAGCCCCTTCTGCTTTTTTTGCAGGCTGGTAACCAATGCACGTTTCTCTTTCTCTTGGCTTTCGAGTTTCTGTTTCTCCAGTTCGCGGTCCTTCAACAGATTCTCTTTAGCCTTCTTGACCTGTTGCAACTCGGCCCTTTTCTTTTTAATCTGCTCTTGCTTCTTCAATATTTCTTCTCCCTGAAGCCGTTGATAAGTGGCATATTCACGTACATAACGAAGCCGGCGATAAGTCTGTCCCAAACTTTTGGCCGAAAAAATAAACATCAGTTTTTCTTCAACCGACTTATTCCGGTACAGGTATTGCACAGACGATTCATATTTCTTTTTCTTATCCTGCAAATCACGCTGCAACGTACGAAGCTGACGCTCCAATGCATTCAATTCTCGTTCAAGGGCTTCCACATCATTGTTGATGGCAAGAATGTAGCGTTTACGTTCTTCAATCTGCCCGGTCAGCAAAGCAAGACTATTTAACTGACTGCCTACGTCTTTCTTTGTATTTTTCAACAATGACTCCGTATCGGCAATTTGCTTCTGCAATTCGCCACGTTTGCTTTCCAGCTCTTTGATCAACTTACTGCTTTGGGCAGAAAGCGAAACAGCCCCCAAAAAGATACATGCCAATAATACAAAGATGCGTTTTATCATAACTTAGTCAGCATATTTAACAATTCCGTAAGCGGCACTTGAGTATATCTGTCGGAAATCTCCGTAGGAGTCATTACAAACTCTTTGGATGAAAAATCGTACAACCGTACTTTCGCTTTTTCCAAGGAAGGTATTCCTAATTCTTTGCCACTCAATTCCGATTTCCCTTCAGGCAATGAAGCATCCAAAAGCAGTTTCTCCAATTTGGAAAATCGGGCCTCTTTGGGTAGAATATCATTCAATTCGCTACGCGAAGCACGAACATAACGCTTATTCATTCGGTCGACAAGCAGAATTTCATCGGGAGTTATCTCCAAACGGGCTATCTCTGTACGTAAAATAGGCATAAGAATGGAGAGTTGCACACGCTCGCCTCCCTTCATTTTCATCGTCCCTCCGGTAGTTATACTCCCATTTGCTCCGGAAGGTATAGTCAGTTGAAGCCTTGACGACAAATAGTGTGCTGTTTCGGGAACAGCTATGCCAGCAGCCTGCTTTGAACTGCGGCAACCGGCCAACCCAACCATTAGCAGCAACAAATATAGAATCTTCCTCATTCCGCAATATATTTCTTCTTCTTTATCTTTTCTTTCAACGTTTTCGACTGGCTACCCATATCCAGAGCTTGCTGCCAATATTTCAAAGCCCCATCCACATCACCGGTCATATAATAAATATCACCACAATGCTCTACGATGACATCACTTTTTTCCTGATCGCTTTTCATCGCATTATCAATGTAGATACGCGCCTCGGCATAATTCCCCTTTTCAAACAGTATCCAAGCATACGTATCAAGAAAAGTAGCATTATCAGGTTCGGCTTTTACCGTCTTATAACTCATTTCCTCGGCCTTGTCAAGATCACGCCGTTCTACCGACAGATAGTAAGCATAATTATTCAAAGCACCTATATTGGACGGATTGTAAACCAACGCGGAATCGTATGCATTGTATGCATCTGCCATCTGCTTTTTGGTATGATAAATATCACCCATGATAGAATAGAAATCAGACAAGACCTCTTTTTTACTGTCCGGTGTAGCATTCTCCAAAGCTTTCCGGCAGATGGCAAGCGCCTCATCATGACGCTCCGCCTGGTTATAGGCAATGGCCAGATAAAAATAGAACTCAAGCGCATCGGGAGTTGCTTCGATACCCGGTTCGCAGATTTTTATCACCTGGTCAAAATCACTCTTTTGTACGGCTATCTCCAAAAGCATCAAACGGGCAGCCTTATTAGTGGGATCGATCTGAACAACCCGTTCCAACACCGGTACGGAAGCTTCCTTCAAATTTTTAGCCCAAAGATATTGAGAATATAACATCGGAATCTGATCATCTTCCGTATCCTGCTGAAGAATCCGGTCGAAAAGCGAAATTACATCCGTACTGTCCGCTTCTGCCTGTTCATTCTGCGCAATGATCTGACGCATCACATTCAGTTTTGTATCTGCCGGCACTTTCTTATTCAGCAGTAGCGAATCGATTTGTTGCCTGTACAAATCCTTTTGCCCCGTCTGCTCATAATAAGATGCAAGAGAAAAACGGGCCATAACGTTATCCGGCTCGGAAGCAAGCACTTTTTGATAAATATCATAGGCTTCTTGCTGTTTACCATTTTGCATATATACATCACCCAAAATCACCTGATAACGCATATCCATTGGGTATTCTTTCACCAACCCTTCTATTTCACGGAAAGCGCTCTTATCATCCTTCATTTGCAAATAAATACGAAACTTCTCCATCGTAAGCTGCTCGTTTTTTCCGAGCTTCTCTTCCAGACGATCCAGTGTTTCGATCACTTTTCCATAATCTTGCTTCTGGTTGTATAAATCGATCAGAGCAAACAAGGCATCTTTCTTCGCAGGAAAACGGACTGCCATTGCTTCAAGTATATCTATTGCCTTCTCTTTCTCATCCTGTTGCTGATAAAGGCTGGCAAGTGCCTGATTGTACCAATAATTATCAGGTGCGTTCTCTACTGCCGCTTCCAAAGCAGCCTGCCCCTGCGGCACCTGCTTAAGAAACATATAATATTGAGAAATCTCATAAAGTGCCGAAGCGGCATAAGGATCGATAGTCAAGCAATGTTTCAGTAAATCAAACGCAGCATCATACTCCTTTTTTACTTTCAACCGGGTGGCTTCAAGGAAGAAATAGTCGTATTTGCGTTGTTGCTCAGGTGAAAGCGTTATCCGCTGCCGGGTTCCGGCAACATCCGCCTTTCCAATCCTGCGCGAAGAGCCACAAGAGATCAACATCCCTACCAATGTCAAAAGGAGTAACAATCTTATTTTCATTCGTTTTTCGTAATTTGTTATTTAATAATTTAGGAGTAGGCAAGTAGGTAAACAAGTAGTCAAGTAGTTAAGTAGTCAAGTAGCAAGTAGCGGATAGTATTGACTACTTGCTACTTGACTACTTAACTACTTGACTACTATACACTACTCTCTACCTGTATGCCCGAAACCACCGGCACCACGTTCTGTCTCATTCAAGACATCCACTTCCTGCCATACAGCCTGCTCGTGACGGGCAATCACCATTTGTGCAATCCGTTCGCCATCTTCAATAACAAACGTCTCAGTGGAAAGATTTACTAAAATGATGCAAACTTCTCCGCGATAATCCGCATCTATAGTACCCGGAGAATTCAAGACAGTAATACCTTTCTTTAAAGCCAAACCGCTACGGGGACGTATCTGTGCCTCAAAGCCTTCAGGAAGCGCAATGTACAAGCCGGTCGGCACAAGACAACGTTGCATGGGAGCCAGTGTAAGCGGTTCCGACAGATTTGCTCTAATATCCATTCCAGCAGAGAGTCCGGTGGCATAAGCCGGAAGCGGGTGCTTCGATTTATTGATAACTTTCACGTTCATATTCAGCATGTTTACTATTTAACGGGCGAAAATACATAATTTGTATCGAATTTCCGTACATTTGCAGTTAAATAATGTGCGAAAACAGAACAAGACATCGCCAAATAGTAAATTGTAAACCGTCAAATAGTAAATAAAAAGATGGATTGGAGGAAACTGATCTCAGCAAAACGTTTCGGAATGGAAGAATTCCATGAAGACAGACAAGAAAACCGCTCGGAATTTCAAAGGGATTATGACCGGCTTGTTTTTTCGGCCCCTTTCCGCCGTCTGCAAAATAAGACACAGGTATTTCCTCTGCCCGGCAGTATCTTTGTCCACAATCGTTTAACGCACAGTCTGGAGGTTTCGTGCGTTGGCCGTTCGTTGGGTAATGATGTATCCAAAGCAATACTTACCCGCCAGCCGGAACTGTACGATTCGTTCCTGCCGGAAATAGGTTCTATCGTATCCGCCGCTTGTCTTGCACACGATTTGGGCAATCCCCCCTTCGGCCATTCCGGGGAAAAAGCGATTTCTACTTTCTTCTCCGAAGGAAAAGGGCAGTTCCTGAATGAGCAAATCTCCCCGGTGGAATGGGATGATTTGACACATTTTGAGGGAAATGCCAATGCATTCAGATTGCTTACACACCAATTCGAAGGACGGCGGAAAGGAGGATTCGCAATGACCTATTCTACCCTTGCTTCAATCGTAAAATACCCCTTTTCATCGAGTCTTGCAGGAAATAAATCCAAGTTCGGTTTTTTCACCAGTGAAGAGGAAGGATTCCGGCGCATAGCCACAGAATTGGGCTTAATACAGCTCAACGCTCATCCTTTAAAATATGTCCGACATCCATTGGTATATCTGGTAGAAGCGGCAGATGATATCTGTTATCAAATGATGGATATCGAGGATGCCCACAAATTAAAGATTTTGACCACCGATGAGACAAAAGAATTACTTCTGGCCTACTTCAGTGATGAGCGAAAAGAACATATCCGCAAGACCTTCCATATCGTCAGCGACAACAACGAACAAATTGCCTACTTGCGTTCTTCCGTCATCGGATTATTGATAAAAGAGTGTACTAAGGTATTCCTCGAACACGAATCCGAAATATTGTCCGGAACATTTAAAAATCCTCTTATAAAAAGAATATCGGAAAGACCGGCACAGGCTTATAGACGCTGTTCGGAGATTTCGTTTGCAAAAATCTACCGGTCACGCGATGTGCTCGACATCGAACTTGCCGGTTTCCGGGTTATCAGCACATTATTGGAGTTGATGATCAATGCCGTCACCTCCCCGGACAAAGCATACTCGCAACTTCTCATCAACCGCGTATCCGGGCAATACAACATAAAATCGCCCGTACTCTATGAAAGAGTACAGGCGGTACTTGATTATATTTCGGGAATGACCGATGTCTTTGCTTTAGACCTTTACCGCAAAATTAACGGCAACAGTCTTCCTGCGGTGTAAATACTTTATTAACCCCAGAGGTCAATTTACATTCGTCGGGATGATTCTCAATGAACGATTGGATGTGACGCATACGTTTATCCTCAAGGATCTCGTCTACTGCTATCAATATACCGGTTTCTTCCACGTCACCGAATTCATAATTGATAGCGGTACCGAACATACGCATGGTAGGGCTCAAACTCATATATGCATTGACTAATGGCGGGATATTATAACCCAACTTGCGGATTTCACAATTCAATATTTTATAATCATCCTTAAACGAGTCTTTACTAAAGATCCCTGCGAGTTCCTTTTCTTCCGTCTCCATAACCAACGGCTGCATCGGAGTAATCAGCTTGTCCTTATCACCGAAATGCTTCTTCAGGAAATAAAGAATCATATCGCGTCCTTGGCGGTGGTAACTCGGATACATCGTCACTTTCCCAAAGAAATACTTCACATTGGGCATTACCACAGTCAACGCTCCCAAACCATCCCATAAATTATCCAAAGCAAACAAGCCTTTGCTTCCGGCACGGGTAGACTGATATTCCAACGTAACGAACGAACGTCCCAGTTCGATGGTAGTAGGCAAATATTCTTTAAGGAACTTTTCCGAGAAATTGAACATATGGGATGTTGCCAGTATCGGCGCTCCCTTTTCATCAAACCGTACATCCGTGCCTAACAGATAACGATATCCTCCCAATATTTCTTCCGCTTCAGGATTCCATACAATGAGTTGCTTATAAGGATTCTCCATTGTATCGTATTCATCAATATCCATGGAAAGGCCTGTACCACCTCCGGCAGCACGAAAAGCTATTTCACGCAAACGGCCGATTTCTTTCATTACATTCGGAGCATTCTGAGCAGTAATAATATAAATCTGATTATTACTTTTATTGGTCATGCGTAACCGTTTATCCTCTGTCAATTCCGCTTTTAGTAGCTCTTTGCTTATCGGTTTAATAATCTCTTCCATATTCCTCGTTAGTGTAATTGTTCTTTTTCTCTTCTTACAGTTTATATACGATGTCCTTCACGTATTCCGCCCATTGCGCCGGTGTTTTCGATTTATCAAATGTCTGCCAAGGAATCGGTTTTCCAAAAGTGACTGTAAATGTCTTATGACGGTTTTTAAACATTTCATCCGCCAGATAAAGCATGGCAATGTTAAATTTAATACCCAATGCCTTGCATATATTGGCCAGATTATAAAAGAAATCGGAGTTCCGTCCTCCGAAATGTACAGGTACCACATCGCGCTGAGCCTGCACACTCTTTACTATAAATGTCTTTTTCCACTCCAAATCACGAATCACTCCGTTCCGACGCCGCGAACAAAGTCCTGCAGGAAACATAATCAACTGGTCATCCGATTTAAATCCCGCTTCCACCATCTTCGGAAAATCTTTTGCCTGTTTCCCGGTCTTATTGATAGGAATACAAAGCGGTGCCAGTCCTCTGAGATTCATTAATAAATCATTGACCAGATATTTCACCTTTCCATTGTAGAATTTACCGAGAACATAGCCCAAAGCCACTCCATCCTGTCCGCCCAGTGGATGATTCGATACAAACGTATATAATCCCTCTTTAGGTAAGTTTTCTTCTCCCCTTACTTCTACCTTGGCATCCAGAAAATCAAGCGAAGCTTCTAAAAAGTCAACACCTAACTTGTCTTTTGACTCTTGAAGAAAGACATTGATCTCCTCTTGATGCACGATTTTCTTCAAATAAGAAATCAGAAATTTAGGGATATATTTATACCGCTTCGGAGCTTTTGCCCGAAGTATCTTATCGATATCTATTAAAAACAAAGAGTCGTCAGTCATTCGTTATAGATAAAATGATTGTGCAAAATTAATTGTTCTTTTCTATTAATTGCAATAATTTGGCAGAAAATGCTGGATCAAGGTTTGCAATGCGAAAAAATAACGCCCGAAAACTATCAAAAATGACCTGAAAACTATCAATTGATAGTTTTCAGGCTAAAGAAAGATAAAATCCCCCCTATCGCAATCAGCAAAATGCCGTAAACTTGCAACATCGAAATAAACAACGATATATTCACAATTTAAAAAGCAACGTTATGAAAAGTATAAGCTTCAGAAAAGATTTAATAGGAGTTCAGGATGAACTGCTGCGTTTTGCATACAAACTGACCACGGACAGAGAAGAAGCAAATGATTTGTTGCAGGAGACCTCATTAAAAGCATTGGACAATGAGGACAAATATATGCCGGATACCAATTTTAAAGGATGGATGTACACCATCATGCGCAATATCTTTATCAACAACTACAGAAAAGTAGTACGTGATCAGACTTTCGTTGACAGAACAGAGAACCTATACCACCTGAACCTCCCGCAGGAATCGGGATTCGAGAGTACGGAAAGTTCGTATGACCTGAAAGAAATGCACCGCATAGTAAACTCGCTGCCAAAAGAATACAAAGTGCCTTTTGCAATGCATGTTTCCGGATTCAAATACCGCGAAATTGCAGAAAAGCTCAATCTCCCGTTGGGAACCGTAAAGAGCAGGATCTTCTTTACACGCCAAAAGTTACAGGAAGAATTGAAAGATTTCAGATAACCATATTATATGACCTAAACCGACAACTAATCAATTTCCATATAATTTTTAGTGTAATTTTTTAGCTGCATTAATTCAGGAGCAAGAGGAAGAAACTTCCACACTTGCTCCTTTTTTTTAGTTTATTATCGTTCGGCTTCAAAAACGCTGTAAGCCGAAGCGAAAAGTAATTCGCTCCCCAATCAGCCATAAAAATAGCGAATTTTCAAAAAATGCAGTATCTTTTTCAGATAAATCACATTCAACCGGCAAAGCTGCTTGTACTCTGTATTTTTCCCGCCCCTTCGCCGGTTTCACCTTCCTTGCTCAAACATCCTATTCATAGGTAATCCAGGGCAAAGGAAAGTTTCTGCTCCCTATGCTCCGTGCAAATGTCTTCTAAGGGCCGTACATACGTTCCATAAACCTCAAGTATACGGATATCCCCATACGCCAATCAGTATCCGCAAACAAGTATTTCCGGACATAGCATACTCTACAACACATTTAACCATTTTTTACAGGGGCATTATCATCTTTTGCCAAATGTTTCCTTATATTTGAACAACAAACATGGAAGATTATTCCAAATATGGAAAAAGTAAAAGAAAACATGGAAAAAGCAGAAGAAAACTATAAAGTGCCGAACCTTGAAAAAGGGATTGCAGTCCTTGAGTATCTGTCACTTTACACGATGGGGAAAACATTGCAGGAAATCAAGTCGGAACTTGATATTTCGCAAACTACCGCTTACCGGATTCTGAATACTTTGGTCCGGTTAGGATACCTTATATATAATGAAGATACCAAGCATTACAAATTATCCCGTAAACTATTGACACTTGGATTCAGATCGCTAAACGAACACAATCTATTGGAAATTGTCCTGCCGCATCTGCGTAATTTGCGTGATCAGGTGAAAGAAACAGCCTGCTTCGGAGTATTAGGAGATCAAAAAGGCATATTTATCGAACAGGCACAAGGACACCATACCTTCCGGTTCGTACTTTCACCGGGAAAACCTTTCGAACTGCATTGTTCGGCGCCCGGAAAAGCTATCATGGCTTATCTTCCTAATACTGTCCGCGATTATTATCTGGCACAGATGGAATTTACACGCTACAACGCACGTACAATTACGACCCCGGAGGCTTACATGGAAGAGCTGGAGAAAGTACGCAGACAAGGCTATGCCATGGACAACGAAGAAGAACTGAGCGGAGTAGTCTGCGTCGGCACACCGATCTTTAATTATACCAGTTACCCGTGTGGTGCCATTTGGATTTCCGGTCCCAAAGACAGGCTATCGAAAGAGGTAATCCGCCAATCCGTAGAATATATAAAAGATACGGCACAATGTATTTCAAGAGAGTTAGGATATAGTCACATATAAGAAAAAATATATACTATGAACACCCCCAAGCAAATATTGAAAAAGATAATCGTAGCTGCTTTTTTGTGCAGTCCTCTTTCGTTTGTCTTTGCAGGAAATCCTCCACTTTTTCCTACAGATATCACCTTGAACGATAAAGGGGAAATTTTGATTACAGAAAAAGGCAGAAACCGCATCAGCATCTTCTCACCGGATGGTAAAACACTTCTGCGTACGATTCCGGTAGACGAATCTCCTACCGGTATTCTTCTGGATGCCGACAAGGCATATGTCACTACAAATGCTGCCACCGGACATTTACAGATTATTTCTTTAGAAACCGGCAAGCAGGAAACCGCCATTGCAACAGGTTCCGGTGCCTGTTATCCGATATTCGGCCCGGACAAAAAACACATATATGTATGCAATCAATTCCAGAATACGGTTTCAGAGGTCAATCCGGCAATCCACCAAGTTATCCGTTCCGTAAAAGTCTTGCGTGAACCCAAATCAGCACTGTTCAGTAAAGACGGAGAGTACCTGTTCGTGACAAATTTTCTGCCGGCCCAACGGGCGGACGTCGACTATGTGGCTGCCTGTGTATCAGTAATCAGAATGAGCGATTTCACCAAGGTAAAAGACATACAACTGGCCAATGGAAGCAATGCACTTCGCGGCATTTGCATGACTCCTGATGGTAAATATATTTATATATCACATAATCTCGGCCGTTTTACTGTTCCGACTTCCCAATTGCAACAAGGATGGATGAACACCAGTGCCTTCAGCATCATAGATGTAGCAAAACAAGAATTCATCGGAGCGGTTGTTGTTGACGAGCCGGAACGAGGAGCAGCAGGCATCTGGAGCATCGTCTGCAACGACGAAACACTATTCATCACCCACTCCGGAACCCATGAAATCAGCGTTATCGATCATAAGGCAATGCTGGACAAGTTTCTGAATTATCCCAACAAATCGATGTTGGATTATGACCTGAGATTCCTGTACGGCTTGCGCAAGCGTATTCCATTGGAAGGAAACGGCCCCCGCAAAATGATCATGGAGAATGGTAAACTCTATATTCCCACTTATTTTGCCGACATCCTAAACATCGTAGACGCCCAAACTTGCGAAATAGCCACAGCCAATCTGAATCCGGACCGGGAAGAAAGTGCGGAAAATAAAGGAGAACGTTACTTCAACGATGCATCCCATTGTTTTCAAAATTGGCAGAGCTGCAACGGATGCCATCCCGGAGACGCCCGTACCGACGGTATGAACTGGGATTTAATGAACGACGGAGTCGGCAACTCCAAAAACTGCAAGAGTCTGTTATTCAGTCATCCTACCCCTCCCAGCATGATATCCGGTATCCGTGAAACCGCCGAATGGGCTGTACGTGCCGGCTTCAAGTTTATCCAATTCTTCGATATCACCGAAGAAGACGCCGTTTGTGTAGATGCCTATCTGAAATCTCTGCGACCTGTTCCAAGCCCTTATCTGGTCGACGGCGAACTGTCCGACCTCGCCAAAGAGGGTCGAAAAATTTTTGAAAAACTGAACTGTACGGAATGCCATAGCGGCCCCTATTATACCGACCTGAAGATGCACCGTATCGGTGAAGACATCGAGTTTGAAAAAGGATGGGATACCCCTACTCTTCGTGAAGTATGGCGCACAGCACCCTATCTATTCGACGGCCGTGCCGCCACCATGGAAGAAGTGTTCGAAATACATAAACATGGAATTGACAAAAAAGTATCTAAAAAGGAAATCAAAGCACTGACAGAATACGTAAACTCATTATAAACCAAAACCACTGGAAAACATGAACTATTGCGAAAAAATACGGTATAACATATATACCACCGAAGTAGCAGATTTTACAACGATGGCAGACACCTTATTGGCGCAATTACCGAAAGACGAGTCCATATTCAGACTGGTATTCTTCGGTACTCCGGCAAACAATGAAGAATATATCACACGACGTAGCATCCTGTGGAATAAGATACAGCAACGTTATGAAGATCGTCTGCCTGTAATGAGTTATGTATCACAACCGGCGTTGGACGGTGCCCTCACTTTGGAGGTACACAGCTACCGAGCGGATGAAAATGACCACATCACTTATCATCCCAACAAAGGTTTTCCATATGTCACGCTGGAGAATGCAGACGGCCGTTTTCTTTTTGCCGGTGGTTTTCACAGCGACATACTGGATTTTAATATCCAACAACAGGCCGTTGAAATCTTCCGCCTGGCAAGCGAGGTTCTGCACAAAGAGAACTTCCCCATCGAAAATATCATCCGGCAATGGAACTATATCGAACAAATTACCAGTTTTGACGGTGCCGACCAGCATTATCAAATGTTCAACAACGTACGCAGCAATTTCTACAATCAGGCAGTATGGACGAACGGTTATCCGGCAGCCACCGGAATCGGGACAAACTTAGGCGGTGTTCTGGTAGATATCGATGCCGCCGTATTCACACACCCTGCCTGCTTTGCTACCCCGATCGACAACAAATTGCAGATTGCCGCCCATGCCTACTCGCCGCAAGTATTGGAAACCGCCCAACAACAAAAGACGACACCCAAGTTCGAACGTGCCAAAAGTATGACGTTCGACGACAGAAAACTTATCTACGTATCGGGTACAGCCGCTATCCGGGGAGAAGAGAGCCTGACCGGAGTCGGTCTCGAACGGCAGCTTCACATCACAATGGAGAATATAGCCCAACTGACCGGAGATGCACAACTGAAAATGCTGCGCGTCTATCTGAAAAACAAATCCGACTATAAGGAAGCGTACGAAGTATTAAGCAGTTATCAACTGGCCATTCCTGTCTCTTATATGTGTGCAGATGTATGTAGAGATGAGTTATTAATCGAAATAGAAGGGATTGCCATAAAATAAAACCCAATTCCTCCAGATTACACCACAGCAAAATCACTAACCTAATAAATAAACAAAAATGAAGAGAAAGCTAACAAAATCAGTAGCCTTAGGAGTAGTTATACTCGCTATGGCTGCATGTACCGGCAAAACATCCAATTCAGAAACCACCTGTTGCGAAAACGGAACATGCACCGAACAATGCAAAAACGAATGTAATAACAACAACTGTAAAAACAAAAAAGAAATGACTTATTCCAAAAAGTACACAAATGCCGATTTCTACAAAGACGGCAAATTCCAACAAGATGTTGCCATGGAGGCAATGAAAGACATGTTCGCATTCTATGATGTTCCTTTCACTAAATTGATGGCGACCGATATGTGGGTCACTGATTTCGGATTGGGAGACTTTGAAAATGTAGGTATGGGAGGCATCTTTTGGGTGAACAATGAAGAACAAAGATATTTTGCACACGCCATTTATCTGCTCCCCGGCCAAATGATCCCCGAGCACGCGCACGTTGCCACCAAGTTCCCCGCCAAGCACGAATCATGGATGGTTGAAAAAGGATGGGCTTACAACTTCTCGGAAATTGGAGAAGAAACTCCGAATGCACCCGCCATACCGGCTACTCACGGCCCTATCAAAAGCAAGAATTTCGTAATACAGCAAGTAGGTGAAGTATTGCCGTTGAAACAACTGACTACTTTCCACTTCCTGATGGCCGGCCCCGAAGGAGCAATCGTTTCCGAATGGGCTACCTATCATGACAATGCCGGATTGCGTTTTACCAATGCCAAAGCCGCGTTATAAATATCCAAAGCTGCATTATAAAACAAGAAAATAGCAACACCTTATTATCAACTCCATGAATAAATCTTTGCTAATAGCTCTTGCATTCTTATCGGCTTCCGCCCTGGCCTTTGCCGGGCCGAAACCCAAGAAAGCGGAGACGTGGATCGACGCTTCAGTGAAAGCGAAATCCGAATTACGCTCGCAATTGCAAAAGGCGGGAATGCCCGTCATATCCAAATGGATGAAAGCGAAAGATAAAGCCGAACCTTTCGTAGTAGACTTGAAAAACTGTAACCAACTCATACTCATTACCTCCGGTGGTCCCGACGGTACCGGGTATGACCATGCCGTATGGGGAAACGCCCGCTTTATTACAGCCGACGGTTCTTCCGTCTGGTTGGATCAGATACCGTTTGAATACGGTGTAGCCGGTTGGGACAACCCCAGAACCAACATAAATGCCAATGGCAAACCGATCCGGATTGCAGGCAAACCTTACGAACACGGAATGTTCTGCCATGCCAACGGCACACTTATCTATCCGGTCAAAAGCGAATATGTACGTTTCGAAGCAGAAGTAGGAATCGACGATGCCTCAAATACCGGCAGTGTATTTTTTCATGCATTGAACGTACTGCCTACGGCTGCTGCCAAACAGTTATCCGAGAAATATCCGGACCAGATAGGAATGCTGAACAGCCAAATGGGAGAACTGGATACTTGGTTAGTCACTGTTGATGCGTCTATTGAAAAACAGGTAGTAGAAGGTATGGCCAACAAGCTGAAAGACAGTGCTTACTTCAAAGACCTGATCCGGCAGGTAGCAGTAGAAAAAGACATAGACACACAGATACGTAAATACCTCGAATTATTTGAGAAGATACAAAATGTCTACGAGGTACAGAGCGAACTGGAATGGCTCAACATAGAAGCCATCAAACTGGCTTTTGCCGACATGAAAAAACAACAGGGGTACGATGCCGCAAAGTACGAACCTCTATTCAATGAACTGCTGAGCCTTTCTAAAAAAGGGTTTAACGCCATTTATCAAAACAACGCACAGGCGTTGGCAGATGCCCGCAAGGCATTAGAGAACAAACAGGCCATCCTGCTCGGCAATCCTCTGTTGGATGGTGACAAAATTGTAGCTACCCGTTTCAAGTTAGGTACACGTGCCCGCACGGCCATGGCACCGGATTTAGGTACGCAATCCAATAACTGGAGCAATCAGGAGTCTGCCCGCCGTAGCGGCTTCGACGCGGAAATTGTCGAATTATCCAATTTGCGCGGTGACATCCAGATGCGCCGGGTCTATAAACCGAAAAACACTTCATCCATTGCCGACCTTAAAATGCACTGGGACGGTGACCGGGTAATGTTTACCGCAACCATGCCGGACAACCGCTGGAACATACATGAGGTAAAACTCGATGGAACCGGTTACAAAACATTAGTCGAAAACAAAGAACCGGACCTGGAATTCTATGACGGTACTTATCTGCCCGACGGTCGCCTGATTGCCATCAGCAACATTGGTTACCAAGGAGTTCCCTGCGTCAGTGGTTCCGACCCGGTAGGTAACATGGTTCTGTACAATCCCCAAAATCAGGATATGCGCCGCATCACATTTGACCAGGATGCCAACTGGAATCCGGTTGTTATGAATAATGGACGTGTGATGTATACACGCTGGGAATATACCGACCTGATGCACTACTACTCCCGTTTCGTGATGCACATGAATCCGGACGGCACAGAACAGAAAGCCCTCTTCGGAAGCGGCTCCGCCTTCCCGAACAGCACATTCGACATCCAGCCTCTTCCCGGCCACGCATCGGCTTTCGTAGGCATCATTTCCGGTCACCACGGCATTGCCCGCTCCGGCCGCCTGATACTGTTCGATCCGACCAAAGCACGTAAAGGTGCGGCAGGTATGTTGCAAGAGATTCCGTATCGTAACCGTCCGATCGTAGAGATCATAAAAGACGAACTGGTAAACGGTGTATGGCCGCAGTTCATCAAACCGACTCCGTTGGACGATAAATACTACTTGGTAGCCGCCAAACTGAATCCACAGGATTTATGGGGCATCTATTTGGTAGATGTGTTCGACAATGTGACTTGCCTGATGAAACAGGAAGGTGAAGGCTTTATCAGCCCGATCATCGTACGTAAAAATGTTACTCCGCCCGCCATTCCGGATCGTGTGAAACTGAATGAAAAGGAAGCAACCGTATTTATCCAGGATATTTATGAAGGAGAAGGCCTGCGTGACGTACCTCGCGGAACCGTGAAAGAACTCCGTCTGCATGCCTACGAATACGCCTATCTGAAAACCGTATCCGACCACAACTGGCACGGGATTCAAAGCGGATGGGATATCAAGCGCCAGTTGGGAACCGTGCCCGTGGAAGAAGACGGTTCGGTGATTTTCAAGATACCGGCCAATACGCCTATATCCATACAACCGGTCGACAAAGACGGTGCCGCCATCCAATGGATGCGTAGCTGGCTGACCGGACAACCGGGTGAGATCGTATCCTGTATCGGATGCCACGAAGACCAGAACCAAATCCCCGTACCCAAACGCGTGATTGCTTCTCAACGTGCCGCTCATTCCATCAAAGCACCCGAAGGTGGCGTTCGCTCGTTCACTTTCGACTTGGAAGTACAACCGATCCTCGACCGTGCCTGTATCGCCTGCCACAACGGTGAAAAAGCATTCGACCTTCGTGCCGGAAAGAAAGATGAACACGGCTACGGCCCTTCTTATCTGAATCTGCACCCGTATGTGCACCGCCAAGGCCCGGAAGCCGACATGGCTGTTTTGCAACCGTACGAATATCATGCAAACACCAGTGAACTGATCCGTATCCTTAAAAAAGGACATGCCAACGTAGAACTGACCGATAAAGAGTGGCGGACGTTGTACAATTGGATTGATTATAATGCTCCGGACAAGGGCTATTTCAATGCCAACAAGATTACCGATTTCCCCTACCAGGGTTACGACCAGATTGAACGCCGTACAGAGCTTACCAACAAATATGCCAATGGCATGGGAGTAGACTGGAAGAAGGAAATTGCAGACTATGCGGCTTATCTGAAGGGCAAGGGAGAGATAACTCCTGTCATGCCGGAAGCTCCTGCACCTGTGAAAGAAAAGAATATAAAGGTGAAAAACTGGCCTTTCGATGCAGATGCAATCAGAGCCATGCTGGCCGATGAAAAAGAGACCCGCAAAGAGGTGACATTGGCTCCGGGCATCCAAATCACATTTGTACGTATTCCCGCAGGAGAATTCCCGATGGGTAGCTGGAACGGCGCCGATGACAACCGTCCTGTGTCTAAAGTAAAAATCGCCAAAGGATTCTGGATGGGTGAAGTGGAAATTACCAATGAACAATACAATGTCATCTTCCCCGATCATGACAGCCGGTATGTAGATCAATTATGGAAAGACCACGTACACTTCGGTTACCCGGCCAATGAGCCGAAACAACCGGTAATCCGTGTCAGCTACAATGATGCAATGGAGTACTGTAAACAGCTGAGCGAGAAGACCGGTCTGAACATCACACTACCGACAGAGGCACAATGGGAATGGGCTTGCCGCGCCGGAAGCGACTCGGATTTCTGGTATGGCAATTCCAATACCGATTTCGGCAAACTGGAAAATCTGGCGGATGAAAGTTGTAACCAGATGGCCGTAAGCGGCATTGACCCGCAACCGATGTCGAAAAACTCACATTGGTATAAGTATTACTCTTATCTGCCTAAAGAAGAGAGTGTGAATGATGGAGCCATGAACCAGGTCGATTCCAAGAATTATCAGGCAAACCCCTTCGGTCTGTACAGCATGCATGGAAATATCGCCGAGTGGACACGTTCGGACTACCGTCCTTACCCTTATACCGAAAAGGCGAAAACACCTTCCGAGTTTAAAGTAGTACGGGGCGGTTCGTACATAGAGCGTCCCAAATTCGCGACTTCTTATGCCCGTAAAGCCTACTATCCGCATCAACGGGTGTTCAATGTAGGATTCCGTGTAATCATAGAAGACTAACCGTTGCAATACCAAACCTATGTACCCATATGCCAATTGGCATATGGGTACATTAAAACTCTTATTTATTATTCAATTGACAACCCAATGAAAGTAACCTTTAATAAATTACTCTCTTCTTATGTAACAACGGTCGTTTTGTTACTTATCTATGCTGTTGCCCTGGCTGCCGCTACTTTCATTGAGAAATATTACGGTACGCCGACAGCCAAAACAATGGTCTACTATTCTCCCCTATTCTTCCTGCTTCAATTGTTGTTAGTCATCAACTTTCTGGCAATCGTCATAAAACGTTCCTATCTCAAAAGCCGGAAATGGGGTATGCTGACTGTTCATTTTGCTTTTATCATCATCCTGCTCGGTGCGCTTACTTCCTTTTTATTCAGCGAAGAAGGTATCCTGCATCTTCGTGAAGGAGAAACAAGTAACCAAATTGCCGTCCGTACCTCTGATGACCGGACCGACATCCATATCCTCCCTTTTTCAGTGGAGCTAAAGAAATTTACACTGACCCGTTACCCCGGTTCATCCAGCCCTTCTTCCTATGAAAGTGAAGTCATTGTACACGTAGACGGCAAATCCCGTCCGGAACGAATCTTCATGAATAACGTGTTGGATGTGAAAGGTTACCGGTTCTTCCAAGCATCCTATGATCCGGATGAACAAGGAACAATCCTCTCCGTCAACCGTGACGTGGCAGGACGCAACATCACTTATACCGGCTATCTTCTGCTGGTCATCGGGCTGATCCTTTGCTTTACCGGCAAGAATTCCCGTTTCATGCATCTGAGTCGCCGGCTGAAAGAACTTCACAATGCCGGAAATATCATCGCATGTTTACTAATGATGATTCTCGCATTCCCCGTAAACAGCCAAGCAAACGATGGAAGGCGAGAGATGGGAGACGAGAGATGGGAGATTGTACAAAAATATATGGTAAATCCGGGGCATGCCGAAGTATTCGGTTCCTTACCGATGCAATCGAATAGTGGGCGAGTAATGCCAATCAATACTTTTTCGTCTCAAGTACTGCGGAAACTGCATAAGTCGGAAAAGATCGGCGGTCTCAACTCCGATCAGTTCCTGATCAGTTTGTTGATAATGCCGGATATATGGATGCAAATTCCCTTCATCACCGTTTCCAATCCGGAGTTGACAAGTTATTATAACCTGTCTGCCAAACAATGTGCATACATACAATTCTTTGACAACGGCCACTACAAACTGCAAGAAAAGTTAGAAGAGGCTTATAATAAAATGCCGAACCAACGCACGCGTTTCGATAAAGACCTGATGAAACTGGATGAGCAGATCAATATCTTTCACCAACTCATCAACCGCCAAATGTTGAACCTCTTTCCATTGGAGAATGACCCCAATCATAAGTGGTATGCTCCGGGAGATGACTTGTCCGCTTTTGCCGGAAAAGATTCCATGTTCGTATCCCGCATCATGGACTGGTATCTGGAAGAAGTGCAGGAATCGCTGAGAAGTAATGATTGGACAAAGGCTGATGAAGTAGCCGGCATGATCAATACCTATCAGCAAGCCAAGAACAAGACACTCGATATCAGTCCTAAAAAGATACAATCAGAATTAAAATACAACCGGATGGATGTGTTCAGGGCTTGCAAAATCGGCTATCTGGTTCTGGGCGGTTTATTGCTAATCTTCACATTCATTGCCCAGTTCCAGTTCCGGGAAAAACGTTGGACAAAAACACTGATCTGGATATTGGGTATTCTGGTTCTGATCGTTTTTCATTATCACATGTATGGCATGGGTATGCGGTGGTACATAGGCGGATACGCTCCTTGGAGTAACTCTTATGAGACTATGGTATATGTGGCTTGGGCTACCGTCCTTGCCGGTTTGTTGTTTGTACGCCGCAATCCCCTGACTCTTGCACTGGCCACCCTATTCGGCGGGATCATTCTTTTTGTATCCGGTCTGAACTGGATGGACCCGGAAATCAGTACGCTGGTTCCTGTCCTTAAATCTCCGTGGTTGATGTTTCATGTGGCCATCATCGTCGCTGCTTACGGTTTCTTCGGTATCAGTTGCCTAATGGGCCTGACGAATATGATAATGATCGTTTTTGCCGGAAAAGAGGATAACAATCCGTTGATCAACCGTATCAAGGGGCTCAGTATCATCAATGAAATGTCACTACTGGTAGGGCTTGCCCTGATGGCCATCGGTACCTTTTTAGGAGCAGTCTGGGCCAATGAATCCTGGGGACGTTATTGGGGATGGGATCCTAAAGAGACTTGGGCATTAATTACAATGGTTATCTATGCCATCGTCACCCACCTCCATCTGATTAAGCGCTGTAACTCCCTCTGGTTATTCAATGTCACATCGGTCATCGCCTTTTCTTCCGTCCTGATGACTTTTTTGGGAGTTAACTATTTCTTGAGCGGTATGCATTCTTACGGCCAAAATGAACATGTAAACAACATACTTATATATCTGTACTTAGCTTTCGGAATCATCATTGTTCTGGCTATGCTGTCTTATAGAAGCTGGAAAAAGAATCCGGAAAGGAGGAGGAAGTATGATAAGTAGTCAAGTAGTCAAGTAGTTAAGTAGTAAGTAGTGAGTAGTGAGTAGAAAATAGTATAGCAAATAATAAAGTAGTAAGTGAAATGACAGTCAAGTAAGTAATAAATAATGAGTAGTTAGGGAGTAGACAGTAAGCAGTAAAAAGTAGATAGAAGACAATCAAATCGTAGAATAGAATTCCCAGACACGGAATCTATCCTACTTGACTACTTAACTACTTGACTACTTGACTACTTGACTACTTAACTACTTAACTACTAAATCACTTAACTACTAAATCCAATCACTTAGAAAAAATAACCATTTAAAACAAATCAATTATGAGAACATTCAACCATGTAGGTATCGTCACAACCGAACAAAAAGAAAATGCTTTCTTTAACGAAGGTCTCAGCGTATGGCTGACAGACTACAGTAAAAGTCCGAACAGAATCGAGTTTTTAAAATTCGAAGAAGGCAGTTGTATGCCCGAACTCGTACAGAAACAAGGACATATTGCTTATACAGTTCCTTCACTTGAAGAAGAATTGAAAGGGAAAAAGGTGATCTTCGGTCCGGCTGTTTGCGATGAACATCTCACGATTGCTTTCATTGAAGAAGAAGGCATTGCGATCGAAATAATGGAAATCAAATAAGAACTAATCAAAAAAAGGAGGACAATACCATGTCAGACATCAAAACAAAATTCATCAACGATCCGGAACAAATAACTCCCGAATTGTTGGAAGGCTACACATTAGCCTATGCCGATCAGGTAAAACTCGCAGGTGAAAACATCGTAGTACGCACCCACCCGAAAGATGAAAGCAAAGTAGCTATCGTCACATTAGGCGGCTCCGGCCACGAACCGGCGTTAAGCGGTTTTGTAGGCGAAGGTATGCTGGACTGCTCGGTAGTTGGAGATATCTTCGCAGCTCCCGGTGCACAACGTCTGTTTCAGGCCTTGCAGTTAATGAAACGTGAAGCCGGTATCCTGTTGGTCGTACTGAATCATTCCGGTGATATCATGAGTGCCAACATGGCATGCCAGTTAGCAGAACGGGCGGGTATCAAAGTGAAACAAATCGTCACCCATGACGATATCAGCGCAGGAATCGATGCAAATACCGATGATCGCCGTGGTTTGGCCGGTTGTGTCCCTTTATATAAAATAGTAGGAGCCGCAGCCGAAGAAGGTAAATCTTTGGACGAACTTATCGAAATCGGCGAACGCTACAACAATCAAGTAGCTACCCTTGCCGTAGCAATGCATTCCTGCACACATCCGCAAAATGGGGCAACCATTACCGACCTGCCCGAAGGTATTATGGAAATCGGTATGGGGCAGCATGGCGAAGGCGGTGGCGGCCAAAAACCGCTTGTATCCGCTGATGATACGGCAGCCGAAATGGTAGACCTGCTCTGTCAGCAGCTCAAACCCAAAGCAGGAGACAAGATGATGCTCATCATCAATGGTGTAGGCGCTACAACTCACATGGAACTGAATATTATCTTCCGTAAAGCCTATAAAGAGTTGGAAGCCCGCGGACTGCAAGTCGTAGTCAGCCGCATACAGGAAATACTAACTGTACAGGAGCAAGCCGGTTTCCAGATGATCATGGCTATCCTCGATGAAGATCATATCGATTATTTGAAGAACAAACGTTCCGATGCACCTTACTGGACTACCATCGGAAAATAAAACAACAAAGGAAATGACACAACTGACCATTGATAATTTTAAAACAATGCTTGCCACTGCTTTATCCAACATTAAAGCACGCGAGGATGAATTTTCCAAACTCGATGCCGTCATTGGTGACGGTGATCATGGACAAGCCATCGTAACAGCTATGAGTGCAATCGTTGCCACGGCCGAAAAAGGGAAAGAGTTCAAAACGATGCTGAACGACATGGGATTCGATGTCATGATGCAAGTAAGCGGCTCGACCAGCACGCTATTAGGGGCTTTCTTCTTAGGGATGAGCGACCATGCAAGTGGTACCGAGTTAGATACCAATGCCGTAAAAGTGATGTTTGCCGGAGGCCTTGCCAATGTGCAGAAGCAAACCAAAGCCCAGAAAGGTGACAAAACAATGATGGATGCTCTGATACCCGCTGTCGAAGCTATTCAGAATTGCCTTTCCGAAGATATCAAGGACGTCTTGAACGCAGGAGCCGAAGCAGCATTGGCCGGTGCCCAGTCCACCATCAATCTGAAAGCAAATTTCGGACGTGCCCGTAATTATGGAGAACGTTCCATCGGCTACATGGATAGCGGTGCCGCTTCCTGGAGTTGTATGTTCGCTTCCTTTGCAGAAGCAGCTAAAGAAAAGTAATTTATTCAGTAGTCAAGTAGTTAAGTAGTCAAGTAGTAAGTAGTAGATAGTCAAGTATAAAAAAGCAAGTAATAAAATTGCATGTAGCAAGCAACAGTAGTAGATAATTAAATCATTAAGTATAAACTTCAGATGCAAATCTATTCTACTTAACTACTTACTACTTGACTACTTACTACTTAACTACTTACTACTAAATTATCATTCAATAATAACAAAATAAAATGGCAGATTTAGATGATTTAAGAGAAGGCTCAAACTTCGGTTTGAATATCGCCACTCAACAACAACATTTTCATGTGAAAGGTGCAGAAAATGCATCATGGGGTATGAAAGACCGTTTATCACGCATCTTCAACCCGAAAACAGGTAAATCCGTTATGTTGGCTTGCGACCACGGATTTATCATGGGCCCTACTTCCGGTCTGGAACGTATCGACCTGACAATTGTTCCGTTAATGGAATATGCAGACTGCCTGATGTGTACCCGAGGTATCCTGCAATCCGTTATCCCGGCTAACACAAAGACACCTATCTGTCTGCGTTCTGATGCGGGCACCTCTATTCTGACTGATTTGAACGACAATGTATTAATCGATATCGAAGATGCTGTCCGCATGAATGTATCGGCTATGGCTGTCATGCTGGCCATCGGTGATGAGGCCCACGAAGCAAAAACAGTAGCTAACCTGTACAAAGCAGTCGACAAAGCAAGCCGTTACAATATTCCCGTAATGGGAGTAACGGCAGTAGGGAAGCAGATGGCGCGTGATGCCCGTTATTTCGGACTGGCTTCACGTATCTGTGCCGAAAACGGTGCTAATATCGTAAAGACCTACTATTGCGACGGTTTTGAAAAAGTAGCAGCCGCTTGTCCGGTTCCGGTCGTTATTGCAGGTGGTAAGAAACTTCCGGAGAAAGAAGCTCTCGAACTTTGCTATCACGCTATTAACGATGGCGCTGCCGGTGTAGACATGGGACGCAACGTATTCCAAAGCGAATCTCCTGCTGCCATGATTCAAGCAGTACATGCCGTGGTACACGACGGACTTACTCCGGAACAAGGTTTTGAAATGTTCCAGGATTTATCTAAATAACGAAAGATTCAGAATTGGGAACCAAGTCAGACAGGTTCCCAATTTTCTATTAACACACATGCATGATGAAGAAAATATCTATATTTTTATATTTCATCCTTTTTCTTATTTCCAATACTTCCGGACAGAATAAAACGGAAAAACTACTGTTAGGTGGTTCCGGTTGGAATAAGATTGTCATCATAGACAAAGAATCGAAGCAAATAGAGTGGGAACATCCCCTACAAGAAGGATGGGAGTGCAATTCAGTAGCCGCTACACCGGACGGCAACATCTTGTTCTCCTACGGCAAGGGTGCCAAAATGATCAACCGCGACCATCAGGAGATATGGAATATCACCGCACCGGACGGATGTGAGATGCAAACAGCCCGTGTACTATCCGACGGCAATTATCTGTTGGCATGGACAGGACATCCGGCTGTGATCATGGAAGTAAGCCCGAAAGGTAAAATCCTATCACGTACAGAATACGAAACAGGGATCGACCATCCCCACTCCCAGTTCCGCCAATTGAATAAAAATCCACGTGGAAACTATCTTATCCCGCTTATATCCACTTCCGAAGTGCGGGAAGTATCCCTAAAAGGTAAACTGATCAGCACTTTAAAAACGGAGGGTACTCCTTTCACTACCCTAGAATCAGTTAACGGAAATTACTGGATAGCCTGCGGTGACGGACACGCATTGGTAGAAGTCAATCCGGATAGCCGTCAAGTCATCCGCCGGTATAGCGAGAACGATATTAAAGGAGTCCGTCTCTTCTTCACTGCCGGTTTATGCAAAGGCTCCGATGGAAGCCTTTACATCTGCAATTGGCAAGGGCACAGTCATGATGCCAACGAAGCAAACAGTCCGCAGCTTTTCGAAATAAACCATAAAGGAGAAATTGTATGGAGTTTGAATGATAACCGGACATTCGGGATGATATCCACTGTCAGTATCATAAACTGATTTCCTAAAGAAAGCATATGTGCCAATACGGTATATTTCCGGTTGGCGCGTTTGCTTTATTGGGAACCTTATTTCATAGAAGATTCTCTATTAATGCTGCATTGATCGAAGATCCTTCCGGCAAGAAACAACGTATAGGAGTCAGTAATATAATTCGTGGATGAGAATTCAAAGCCTTATAACTATCTATCAGATGTTGATAATCCGCCATGAACTCATCTTTATATTTCCAATTTTGCGGCTTCGTATCATTAGTTCCCAATTTTATCAATACAATATCCGGTTGAAAATTTTGTGATTCAATGTACTCTTTCGTTTTTAACATAAGGATAATCTCCTTGAGTAAGAAGGGTTCTGCCCGATACCCCATAATTTCTGACCTCATAACCATCACCTAAATAAGCTTGCGGTTGTGCCGGATAAGAGTTTTGATCGCGATTGGCAATGAATGCTCCATAAGTTATACTGTTTCCTATACAAGCCACTTTTACAGCCGTCTTCTGGGAAAACAGATTCGTACTCAGAAACAAGAACATCCATAAATTCAAAATGAATTTTAATCTCATTGTTATCAGTAATTTATAATTCGGTTTAACGTTTATTCCTTTTATCAGATTCTGTTCATGATACATCAAAAACAATCTTTGGCATCCTCATTTAATATTTTTGTAAAAGTACAAAAATTATATTCCGATAGACACAAACCGATCAATGTTTTTTCACAAACAACAAAGATCACCTTGATCGTCACAAAAATAAGAAACTATTGATAAAACCAGTATCAGCATTCTCTCAAATACGATCAATAAAGTATCCATAATTTAAAAAGACAAACTTCAAATGCACAAAGATAATAAACAAATATTTTTTATTACAACGATCTATAAAAAAGGGGAAGAAGTGCATAGAGAAATCATACGATAATATCCGTAAATCACACCCATTTCAGATACATAATATCAAGAGCTGAAAGATATAACAGGGTTCTGAAACACCAAAAATAAATGACAAACAGTAAACCCTATAAAAAGCTATATATCAAGCAATTATATAACACTATTTTTTCTCTACGGGAAACGGGTCGAAACTCTACGAGGAACAACCCGATTCTCTACGAGTTTCGGGCCGTTTCCCGTAGAGAAAACAAACGGTCGTCCATAAGTTTAAACAAAATAGAGAGACTAATGATTAGAAAAGAACATCCAAGCGTAAAATAAAGATAAAGTGAAAAAAGAAAGTGCCTATTACCTCCCGGCAACAAGCACTCACAAAACTTTTAATACAAATCTACAATTACCTTTCTCTTGGTAAATGTTCCGTCGGATAACTGTACAGGATCCTCCACATTCCATTTCATCGACACCGATTTACTCAAATAATCAAGTATCTGAAACAACGATTCATTCCTGAATGTGGCCCGGAATGTGTAATTCTTGCCCGATTTATTATTGAAATGAATATCGACATTAAAATGCCGGGACAATCTTTTCAGCATCTCATCCAAAGAAGTATTTCTAAAAATCAGTTTACCATCCTTCCAGGCCGTTTTTTCAGAGACGTCTACCTTAGATTTCATAAACTGCAACGCTTTTTTATCAAAAAGCAGGCGTTCACCCGGATTCAAGGTCTCGGAAGTCCCGTAAACCGGCATAAACACACTTACATGGCCGGATTCCAAGACCGTCTCAACATAGTCTTCACTTTCATAAGCACTAACATTAAAACGGGTGCCATAAACGTATACACGTATCCCCGAAGGAGTATTCACATAAAAGGGATGTTCCTTGTCGGTTTGTACATCAAAATAAGCCTCACCTTGCAAATCGACTTCACGTCCCTCTCCCCGGAACACGGTAGGATAACGAAGCGTACTTCCGGAATTCAGCCAAACAACCGAATTATCCGGCAATTCATAGCGGACAACAGAACCGACAGAAGCTGTAATATCTACATATTGCACTTTTTCCTCCGGCTCATTGAAATATAAATATCCCAATATGACAGATGATAAGAACAGTGGCAAAGTCAAGAAAGCGGCATATTTAATCAGTCGAGTTCTGATTTGCCTATTCCGTTTCTTCCTGATCCCTTTTCGAGTTCTCTGATAAGCAGCTTTCACATCGATTGCTTCCATTGCCTTTATATCATCTCCCAAAGCCAATGCATTCTGAAGATCATGAAAAAGTTTCCGGTGCTCTTCCGACTCATTCAGCCAAACCTCTACTTTCTCTTTCTCAGCCTCCGTACACAAGCCTTTACAGTAACGAAAGAATAATTCCGAATCTTGATATTCCATCTATTTCTAAATTATTTAGAAGCCTCTCCCCAACCCTCTCCGTGGGAGAGGGGGTACAGATACTATTGTCTATTAATTAGTTACAAAACTAACTTAGCTCCCTCTCCCACGGAGAGGGCTGGGGAGAGGCCTCTTTTTTATTAGTTTCTCGCTTTTTTAACCCCATTCACAAAGTGCTAAATTACCATATTATTGGCAGATACAACTGCAAGTATAAAATAAATTTGTTAATAAACAGCCAAATTGGAGATAAAATTAAGAGATTCATAATTCTACAGGAGAAATTCAACTCATGGATATTACAATCGAAACCCGGCCGGTAGGACAGCTTCCCTACTTTTTTTTGATTTCTGAAAAAAACAAATCCAATCCATGCTTTTAGAAAATAGTATTTATTATTTTTGTAACGCCATCAAGCCGATAAGAACTTTAATTGTATATAATGAGAATATCCCTACACGAAAGTAACGACGAAAAAGAATTCCGGAAGCTGTATGAAGAATATTATGCTCCCTTTTGCATCTACGCAAAAAGGTTCATAAACGATATGGCTATTTGTGAAGATATCGTTTCTGATGTATTTGCCTCTCTTTGGGATAAACGAAACTCTATTGAATTAAAGAAAGATACCGCAACCGCATATCTGAAAATATGTGTACGCAATAGTTGTCTCAACTATTTAAAACACTTGGAATACGAATGGAATTATAATGAACTCTGCCAAAAGCAACCACCTGTCTATGCCACAGAATCAGATAGCGTATATACCTTAAACGAACTTTATGATATACTGTTCAAAGCATTAGAGCGACTCCCTCAAAACTACCGCATTGTTTTTACTAAAAATTTCTTTGAAGGAAAGACTCATGCGGAAATAGCGGAAGAATTAAACCTAAGCGTAAAATCAATCAACCGATACAAACAAAAAACAATGGATATGCTCAGAAAAGAGTTCAAAGAATACCTGCCCGTATTGCTATACCTCATCGTCGTACAAAAAGAAATGCAGTCTATTATATAAAAATGGCTACAAACCATATTTTCAACAGTTTGTAGCCATTACAATCAACTTAAACCAACTCTTTATTTCTTTATAATTTTAGCTGATTTCAAGATCATATCATTTTTCATGACTTTCAGCAGATAGATACCGGAAGTTACATCCAAATCAATATGAACCGTCTCGTTATTCACACAATCTTTCTGTAATCTTTTTACCAACATACCTTTTGAATCGTAAACAGTCATAGTATAAGTACCTGCATCTATCAGACCTACGGCAACATTATCCGTAAATACCGTCGGGGTAATCGTTACATAATCTTTATTGATATCTTCAATACCGACTCCACCTTTTTCAACCTTTACAGTTACTTCTTTCACATCCGTACCATAGGCATTTGTAACTGTCAATGTTGCCGGATAATTTCCTTCTTCTTCATAAGTGACTACCGGAGCTTCGATATTTGACAAATCGACATTAGCAGCTCCCTTGAAGTCCCAAGTCAACGTAGCTTCCACTTTAGTATTACCGGAAAGCCAGGTAGAACCCGGAACAATCGAAGGAGTCAGATTATCATTATCGTTCATAGTCGTCCCTTTAAAGACACCACCCGGAAACTCTTCACCGGCCTTACCCAAATTGGGGAATTTCTTGTCATTATCAGCACACTTGTCTTCAAATATCCAATATCCCTGTAATCCTGCCGGTACTTTGTCCGGAGTATAGCCGTACATAGCCACTGCCATCTCTTCGTCAGTCAATGCCTTATTCCAGAACTGAACCTCATCGATCGATCCCTGGAATCCTTCCGTACCCAAAGAATACAAATCATAAGAAGTTTTAAATGAAACGCTCTGCTCAGCAACACGCTTACCATTTACATACAGACGAACTTCTCTATTATCTCTATCCAATACCATAGCGATATGATACCAAGTTCCGATCTTCACTTCTACTCCGGAGAACATGTCCTTAAAGTCCGAGCCACGATCACGTCCCATTAAACAGAATTGTACTTGACCGGTCGTCTTTTCTTTCTCCAGATAAATCCAGGTAGATCCCCAACTCGGGTTTGTACCCAAATCACGCAAAGACATCACCTGTCCGGCCAGATTAGTCGGTTTCACCCAAGCGGCCATAGTAATAGTAGAAGGAGTCCCCAAAACCGCCGGATCGGCAGCAAAGAAATGAGTACCGTCAGTCAAGTCGATAGCATTGGAAGTATAACCTTCACCCTTAATACCGTTAAATGTAAATGTTACATTCTGAGGTCCTTCAGAGATATCGATATCTTCATCAAAAGTAAAGTCAGCTTTCGGATAGCGTCCGGTCGCTTCAGGAGTAACAACCACCAGCCCGTCATATGTTTTCTGATATACGGCATCCGGGTCTTCCGGTGACGGATTATCAAAACTTACACTCAGATTATACAAACCTACAGATGGGCAGGAAGCAGTAATAGCCTGTCCGTCTTCTTCCTTGACAGTAGTTCCGTCTTCTGCTGTTAAAATCCAATGAGCAGTCGGTATTGTAGGGTCTTCCAACGAGATAGTAAACTCTTCATCCGGAACGATTTTACGACCGTCAAATACAATACCCGTCTTGTATTCATACTTATGTTCGAATACCTGATCAAGCCAAGCGATTTCCGAACGGGTAACACCGTCGGGGGCCACTGCACGAACTCCCATTTCAAATGTCTTGCTGGTAGCAGTCAACTGTACCACCGTTACGGCTGCCCATGAAGTCGTACGGTTCACCATTTTAGGTTCACCTCCGTCCTCACGTACCATTACTTCATAATACCAAGTATCAACATCATCATTATACACGGTAGTCCATGGGTCTTCGCTGTCTTTAGCTTTCCAGATCAGTTTGATTGTTTCATAATTATAAGCAGAATGATTCATTTGCATCTCATAACCGTCTGTTATAATAGTCGGTTTTACAGGATTGAATGTCTTGGCAGGATCAACAATTGAAAGTTCTCCTACATTCACGGCATATTTCTCATCCGTATTCTCTATGGTTACTCCCAAGCAAGCAATTACATCTCCATTATTAATTCCCCAGTCACTCAGTTTCCAGGTAGCAGTAGACCATTCGCCCGCTTTTGCCGCAGGAACAACTACTGATTTAAACTGATCTTCCGATCCTTGCAGGCTATATGTCAACTTCATTTTGGCATCCGTTCCTTCTTTAACTTTATAAACCAAAGTCGCTTTTTCAGAACCTTTCACCGCAAACTGAGTCTTAAACAAGCGAACATTCGATTTAGCAGTCTTGCCACTAAATTTCAAGCTGTTAGCTCCCATATAAGCCTCATCATAAGAAAGATCACATTTTATCGCATCAGCAGGTACGTTTCCGTTATCGTCTATTACCCACCATCTCCAAGTCGGCATAAAGTCCTGCATACCCAGATTATACCATTGGAAATCACTGAATTTCTCCCCTTTTTCATAGTTACAAAGCCCGTTACCCAAGCTAAAATAAGTGACAAAAGGCAATTCATTCAAAGTACTCTGCGCAACAACCTTTGTAGCTACACCATTAAATTTCTGCATATTGGCATAAGAAAGGTCTCCTCTCGACGTGATATATTCAGGGGTATTTTTCGGATTACGGTTACCACCGCTGAAGAACATTTCCAGTTTCTCCGTATACACCTGCGACTGAATCTCAGGAGCCGATCCCTTATCCGTACTGTTATAGAAAATATTATTTTGGCTATGTTCACCCCAGGTACCGATAGAAATTTCGTTCTCCATGATAGATTCCCAGCTATCGCCTAATCCACGAGTTCCGATGTGCTGCCCCGTATACACATCAAAAGGACTATGTCCCAATGACTTGGCTGTTCTCACCGCATTAGTAATCTGGCCGGATCCATGATTATAATTCAAAAAGAAATGATCGGCAACCTGTTTCGTCCTATCATCACGGTAAGCAAACCAGTTTTGATTGCTTGAATACAAAGTATTCATAGAAAAAGAAACACCACCGGAGTTCAGCATGGAATCATACCAACATAAGTTCCACTGATCTCCCCATCCTAATTTTTCAGCAGCCTCACGACAAGCAACCAGGAAGTCCTGCAATTTATTTGCCGTATCCTGAGTCATACTCACCTCCGGATTGATGCTCCAACCACTAATTCCATAATAACGGAACATCTTCACCAGTCTTTCCGCATTCACAAACTTTCCGCCTTCTTCTTTAAACAACATGGCAAAAAACTTAGAAGGAGCATTTTGTGACGGCTTGGTGTAATCAATCGTACTTCCGGAATCAAAGAACACAAGCACGGAATTCCGGACACCGTTTTTATGGCAAACATCTCCAAATGTACCGGAAGAACGCAACATCGGTTGATTCCATCCACCATGTACATCCAGATAAGACCACATACTGAATATATCGTTTCGCATAGAATAAGACGGCAAATTCAATGTCCAATCACCATTAGAGATAGGCATCCACCAAAGTACCTTCTTTCCTTTAGCATCCTCGGCAGGATACACCTGTGTTTTTTCATTTACAAAACGCTCACGCGGGCGAACGCGGGAAATAAAGAAGTTTTCTTCCGGATTCTGTCCGGGTTCCCAAGATTCAAAATTCTGACTGTCATACCATTCCCCACTGTTGAAAAGAGGTACATACATGTCCATCCGCACTTCCGTCTGTGCGCAAACAGAAGATGCCAGTAAAAGTGCAGCACTGCACAATAAACTAAACCTGTTTTTCATAATTAATTTAATTAAATTGATAAACTAAAATATTTCTATCCGTATATTATTCAAAATTTCCTTTGTCTACATCCCACCATAAACGGGTACCCCCATTGTCCGGCCCTTTCAGCAAGCCGAGTGCCTTATTCACTTCCTCCGTATTACCCCGATATTCGCTTTGTGTAAAAGGCAAGCGGCGTATCTGAAGTTCCGTATCGATAGCCCCGTTACTATAATTCAAGTCCGAAGGGATAGGTATCAATTTAGGATAACCTGTACGGCGATATTCCGTCCATGCCACAGAAGACAAAGTAGGAAAGAAAGAAATCCATTTTTGAGTGATGATGCGTTGCAATTTCTTTTCCGGAGAATCTTCATCATGCCACCTTACCGAAATGCGATTGATACCGACCTGCTTACCATTCTCCTCGATATAATAATTATATTCCTGATTACGATAATTGATATAAGGAGCAGAACCGAAACCACCTTCAAACAGTTCCCAATCAAAATCACCGCCTTCTTCAGTATTGATAAACCCGTTGATATAGCTTTCGTAAGTACCGGCCCATCCGGATTCATCTCCCAATACACTGGCCCAAGCACTGTGAATTCCTTCGTTATACAGGCTTTCCGGAGTTCCGTCTCCCATATTCCAGTTCCTCAACATACCTTCCGCACGGAGAAAATAAGCCTCAGCCACACGCAATACCGGCCGGGGCCCCTGTTCCGGAATACCGACACGGCTCGTTTTAGAGTATCCTTGATATTCGGTACGGGTCATCGGCACTCCCTGCCGTACTCCCAGATATTTGGTAGCTTTCTCCACAACAGGAGACAACTCATCATCCGTACTATAGATATCCGCATTATTAGTAGCAAACCATCTTTCCAAGCGAGGGTCTGAGTATCCTTGTAAGATAGAGATTATATTAGCATTGGCACGGGTATCATTCCATAAGTCTTCAATACGGAAAAGCATCAAACCGGATTTCAATACCACATCCGAATCCGAATTTGTCAACACTCCGTCTCTTACAGCATCTTCGGCTTCTTTCTGAGAGTCCGGATAAACCTTCACCAACTGCATGGCAATACGCAAACGCAATGTATTGGCAAATTTGATCCATTTATCGATATCTCCGTCACAAACCTTATCCGCCCGTTTAAAATCATCCAAGAGGTCCTGAGAAGGACTACTGTCACGAAAATCTTTCAACCATTCAACAGCCTCTTTCAGGTCTTGAAACAGACGCTTGTAAATTGTTTCTTCAGAATCATAATAATACGTATCCGAACCTTCCAACACACAAGAATACTGTGCAGGACCATAAGAAGTAACTACCGGTAAAATAGCAGCTACATTGGCAATCTGCATCATGGCTGCCAGTTCAAAGCGTTCCAGTGCTTTACACTGCGGTATATATTGGCTGGTATACTTAAACACATATAAATAGAAGTCATCATATGTCTGAGCACAATGGTCCGGTCTGAGTTGATAATTATAATTATTCGATCCACCGAAATCATTCACCCCCATCATAAAACCGGCAAAGATATCCGTAGTAAGATTCGCCCAAAGTTGATAGCGATGTTCCTGGGGAGGAATAATATTGTCCAACGGACTTTGAATCTTATCCACCATATCGGTTACCGAATCATCGACACCTTTCGGGTCCGTATTAATTTCTTCAAACTTATCAGTACACCCCGTAGACACAAGGCACAAACCAATAAAAGCCGTAGCCAAATGAGATTTATATTTAAATAAACAATTCTTCATATCGTTTTTATCTTATGTATTAAAAATTCAGCTTCAAGTTTAGTCCCCAGCTACGTGTAGCAGGCAGACTGAATACGTCGATACCCTGCCATCCATTTCCCGTAGAACCGGAAATATCAGGATCACAAGGAGACTTTTTATACAAGAAGAATAGATTACGACCGACAACAGAAGCAGTCAGGTTCTTATTCATTCCAAATAAATTCTCGAATGTATATCCGACAGAAAGTTCCCTCAAGCGGAAATTAGTGGCAGAATACATATACTCCATAGCATTAAAACCGGCATTTTGTGCACGCCCTCCTACTCTCGAATAATATTTCTCCGCATCGATCATGGAACCGTCCTTATTGGGTACTCCGCCGTTCAAACGAGCATCTCCTGTCGCCTTAGATACTCCGTATCCATCCATAATCGCTTCGGTCATAGAAAGCACTTTACCTCCGATTTTACCGTCAACCAAAGCATAGATATTCAGATTCTTCCAATTGATCGTATTAGACCATCCCAAATGGAATTTCGAGTTAAAGTTTCCGGCATAGGTATCGGCATCACTTGTCAACAGAGGCGCTCCGGTGTTATCCAATTTTATATTTCCGTTGTCGTCATATTGGAAATCATACGTATATATATCACCATAAGAGCCACCCTTTTTCAACTTCATAATGAAAGCGGAAGCCTCGGCAAGATTATACTCTTCCAACCCCGGACAAAGTTCTTTTATCTCGTTCTTGTTATAGGAGAAATTGATTCCCGGCGTCCACGACCAATCATGGTTGAAATCAAGACGATAACTTACAGAAGCCTCGATACCTAAGTTCTCCACATTACCGGCATTAATATTTCTTTTGCTATATCCCGATGCTACCGGTGCCGACACCTGGAAATACTGGTTCTTCGTATTGGCCTTATAGAAAGTAAACTCCGTGCGTAAACGGTTGTGCAGCATTGCCAAGTCAAAACCGGCCTCGATAGAGAACGTTTTTTCAGGTTTCCAATCCGTGAACGGCATAACCGTCGGCAATGTGATGGTCAATTTAGACAAAGTGGCTACCGGACGGGAGTAATATGCCGGAATATCGTTACCTACTACCGAATAAGAAGCACGCAACTTCACCATATCGAACAGATCGTCATTCATATGGAACATCTCGTCCAACAAGAAAGTAGCACCTACCGAAGGATAAAAGAAACTCATACTTTCTGTAAACGCCAACGCGGAAGACCAGTCGTTACGAGCGGTAAGATCGAGATATACCATATCCTTATATCCGAGTTGCAATGTACCGAATACGGAGTTCAATCGTTTCTTGGTATAATTCTCCTGATAGTAGATATCATAATAGTTATCCCGATGGAAGATATTAGGGAAATATACGTTACCTTGAGGCATCTTATACGTAATACCGTTCGCATCCGTCACATCCACTTCATAATATTGGTCTCCTTCCGCATTCAGATAAGTACCGTGCGTCACCTCTTTAGTAAAGCTGGCACCTGCCGTTGCCGCCACTGTAAAATCATTCCATGTCTTATTAAAGCTCACCAAAGCATCTCCAAACAAATGCTCGTAGAAATTCATCGTCTCACTGTACGCTCCCATAGAAAGACGGTAAGTACTGGCATACTTTTCTCTTCTGAAGTTTGTATTATCACGTTCATAACTCAAACGTCCCTGAATACTTAGGCAATCCAATATCTGATATTTCAATGTACCGGAAGTTGTAAAACGATGACGAATTGACTTTCCGATTCCACGGTTCAGCATCCAATAGGGGTTTTGATTATGCTCTTCCAAAGAAGTATAATCCTCTACAATCCAATTTTGAGTAGGCACGGTAGGACGTTCGGCATTAAACAATTCATAGTTATCTCTATAATAGCCGTAATCCACGTTTCTGGGAATTACATACAACCCTACCAACGGATTATCCAACATACCGCCACCCGGTTTGTTTTTCGTTTCCGAATAGGTATACGTACCCGAGAAGTCCATAGTCAACTTTTCATTGAAGGCTTTAAAAGTCTGCCGTCCGCTAAGGTTATGGCGCACAAATGTATTGGTAGGCATCACTCCGCGGGAAGAGGTGTTTCCATAAGAGAAGTAACTTTGTGAATTCTGAGAACCGCCACTTACAGCCACACTGTTATTAAAATTATATCCCACCTGATAGAAATCTTTTATCTGATCGAATCCGTCTATATCCATCTGATCTCCCCAACTGTAAAAAGTAGAAGGTTTACCGGTTTTAGAATTCATCGGTACCCCGAACGTATTTTGCAACTCTGGCAGATTAAAAACAGTTTCCGCCGTCATATTGCTGGACACATCGATTCTGATCTTTCCTTCGCGTCCTTTCTTGGTAGTAATCATAATTACACCATTGGCAGCCACCGCACCATATAAAGCAGCAGCCGAAGCGCCTTTCAAGATACTGATACTTTCAATGTCATCCGGATTCATTGTAGACAGGGCGTCTCCCTGGTCAGTACCACCGCCATACACGACGCTTCCCCCATCATTGGTATTATTAGCCATCGGCACACCATCGATAACAATCAACGGATTATTACCACCCTGGATCGATTTATTACCGCGCAATAATATTTTGGAGGAACCACCGGCACCATTGGCATTCGGGGTAATAACCAAACCGGCAGACTTACCTTGCAAAGAATTTATCAAGTTCGCATCTTTTACACGGGTCAGTTCTTTTCCCCCAACAGTCTCAGCTGTATAAGACAGCGTTTTAGACAGGCGCTGAATACCCATTGCCGTAACGACTACTTCGCCAAGCATTTCCGTATCCTCTTTCAAGACTATAACCAGCGGCTTATTTCCGACAACAGTAGCAGTCTGAGATGCATAACCTACATAAGAGAACTCTAACACATCACCTTTTTTCACTTTTATGGTGAAATTTCCGTCAATATCCGTAATCGCTCCGGAAGTCGTTCCGCGAACTACAACATTCACACCGATCAAGGCCTCTCCCATAGCGTCCCGAACCTGTCCTTTCATATCAAAAGAAAGGTCTTGCTGGGCTGCTTCCACTTTTTTGGGAGATAGTATGATCTGTTTATCTACGATTGTATAGGATACCGGAGTTCCCTCAAAAATTTCATTGAGGATCTGGGATATGTTGCCTTGTGGATTCTCAACAGAAACCACCCGATTCTTATCTATCGTCTTATCATTGTATAAAAACACAAAATCAGAAGTTTCTTCTATCCTATTCAAGACCTGTTCGACAGAGACCTGCGACATGGAAATAGGAACCTTTGTTTTCTGAGCGTATCCATTTCCGGCTCTAAGCTGTATCACAGCTACAAAAAGTAATACTAAAGCAATCCTCATAATTAAAGGGAGTTTAAGGTTGAGTACACACTTTGAACAATGTGTAACAATGGAATAATTTTTCTTCATAAACTTGTGGTTAACTAAAGTGTTTTATGAATTAATAAATAAAGATTTACACACCCGGATTCACGTAATACAACATCTCCGGTTTTTTCTCCAGTACAGGATCGATAAAGCAATCCCGTTTTTTACATTTAGAACTATACAATCATAGGCAGTCTATTTTTTATATCAATACAAATCCACTATTATCTTTTTCCTCACGAATGTTCCATCAGATTGCAGCACAGATTCTTCCTCCGTCTTCCACTTTATCATAGCCGATTTACTCAAATAATCAAGAATCTGTGACAATGTCTCATCTCTGAAAGTAGCCCGATATCTATACTGTTTTCCCGATCTGTTATTAAGTGCAATATCGACATTAAAATGCCGTGACAATCTTTTCAAGACCTCTTCTAAAGAAGAATTTCTAAAGATCAATTTTCCATCTTTCCATGCGACCTTCTCCGAGACATCAACTTCGGATTTCACAAATTGCAATGCTTTTTTATCATAAAGCAAATGTTCACCGGGTTTCAAAGCCACAGATGTTTCATACTTAGGAATAAATATATTGACACGTCCCGACTCCAATACTGTTTCAACATAATCTTCATTGTCATAAGCACAGACATTAAACCGTGTTCCATATACATATACCTGTACCCCCGAAGGCGTATTCACATAAAACGGATGCTTTTCATCTGACTGCACCTCAAAAAAAGCTTCTCCCTGCAAATCCACTTCACGCCTTTCTCCCTTAAAAATATTCGGGCAGCGAAGCTTGCTCCCCGAATTCAACCAAACGACCGAATTATCAGGTAGCTCATAACGAACAACCGAACCAACAGTTGCCGTTATATTGGTATATTGAATCTTTTCATCGGGTTTCTTAAAATACAAATACCCCAGCGCCATAGAAGAAAGTAATAGCGGGATGGTCAAAAAAGCGGCATACCTAACCAATCTCTCTTGAAATATTCTAATTTTTTTTGCTCTTATATCAGCCTTAATTTTCTTATAACCTAATTCCGCATCAACCGCTTCCATCAATTTTATATCTTCTCCCAAAGCCCATGCAATCTTAGAATCAAGGAATTGTAACCGATATGCCTCTGATCCGTTCAGCAACTTCTCAACTTCATCCTTTTCAGCCTTCGTACACAAGCCTCTATGATAGCGGAAGAATAATTCTGATTCCTGATGCTTCATCTATTTTTTTATTTGATTATTTTGGTTATTTTTCGTTTTTAAATTCGCTTTATAATTACTACAATTATTAAGAGACAAAAAGGACAAGACGTCTTGTGTTTTTTTTCATTTTTTGAAATTAACCACTCAAACAATTATCAGAAAAGAGAAAAAACAAAATAACATTGTGGTTATTTTCTGAAATCACATCAGATCACAAGCTTATTATTAACGAGAATATTCCATATGAAAGGACCCATGAAAGAGGATTTTAATAAAAATAGCTTTATTATCACATTAGGTTCCCTCTAAGACCACCTGAAAACTATCAAAAATGACCTGAAAACTATCAATTGATAGTTTTCAGGCTAAAGAAAGATAAAATCCCCCCTATCGCAATCAGCAAAATGCCGTAAACTTGCAACATCGAAATAAACAACGATATATTCACAATTTAAAAAGCAACGTTATGAAAAGTATAAGCTTCAGAAAAGATTTAATAGGAGTTCAGGATGAACTGCTGCGTTTTGCATACAAACTGACCACGGACAGAGAAGAAGCAAATGATTTGTTGCAGGAGACCTCATTAAAAGCATTGGACAATGAGGACAAATATATGCCGGATACCAATTTTAAAGGATGGATGTATACCATCATGCGCAATATCTTTATCAACAACTACAGAAAAGTAGTACGTGATCAGACATTTGTAGACCAAACAGAGAACCTCTACCACCTGAGCCTCCCGCAGGAATCGGGATTTGAGAGCACGGAAAGTTCGTATGACCTGAAAGAAATGCACCGCATAGTAAACTCACTGCCAAAAGAATACAAAGTGCCGTTCTCTATGCACGTTTCCGGATTCAAATACCGCGAAATTGCAGAGAAACTTAATCTCCCGTTGGGAACTGTAAAGAGCAGGATCTTCTTTACACGCCAAAAGCTACAGGAAGAATTGAAAGATTTCAGATAATCGCATTATATAACCTAAACCGACGACTTATCGATTTCTATTTCTATATGAGTAATTTTTAGTGCAGATTTTTAGTTGTGTTAATTTAGGAGCAAGAGGAAGAGATTCCACGCTTGCTCCTTTTTTATCCCATGAAAAGCCTCAACAAATCAATACTACATTATTTTCCCTTGAACTCTACCGTTTAGAACCCATACCTCTATAACATATGCATGATATATATTAAAGAAAGAGTTTAAAAACGGAACTATAGGCAACGAACTATTCATTTTGATTTATCTAAAAAACGACACCAAACCCAGAAAAACACACAGTATTCCGCAAAACAACAAAAAATACAATGGCGAACTCAATGATGTTTCTAAAACAGCGCTCTGCGGTTTCTGCGGATTATAAAAGTTCGCCAAAAGTATCTTCCATATTCAATTCATTCAATATAATAAAATTTTGCAGACTCATCTAATTCATTCGTTAGTTCCGAATCAAATTTAAAGTTATAAAGCATCCATCATATCTGTATCGCATTTATTATCACACGCATATCTTCTCCTTCATAATACAACAAGACTCCTGGGACACAAGATATAATGCAACCGAAACCTCTTCCATAAACACTATCCAAGGCATCTCTCAGCAACAGGTTTCTTTTATCTAAGGAAGACATGCTTGACAAAATATAGCAATCATCCGATGCACCTTTCTTCTTCAAATATTCCAAAATCATTTCAGTTGTCAAATTACCAAGAAGATTCGTAATATATTTATTTTCAAAGGCATTAAAATGATTTAACTTGGAAATAAACTTTGCCCGACCTTTTTTACTATTCAAAAGCAGCTTAATACGCTCCTTGCTGTCACTACTTATTACGTTAGGCAACAAAATTTCATGTACATTCATCATTTAAATTGTTCTAAATATTTATAGATATAAGGTAACTCTTTTGCTGTATTTTCGACTCTTTCCATCATCGACTTGGATAATAGATCTTCAAAATCAAGTGTATCACCTTGGATTGTCACAGTGTACACTTGATGAAAATCAGCATTTTGTTCTATCAATAAATATCTAACAATATTTGCCCGATTCCCTATTATCGCATTATGCAAAGGAGGGTAACCCGGTTCTATTGCCAAATTAACATCAGCACCTGCTTTTATCAATAATTCAACCTTTTCTATATTATCAGAAGCTGCACATATTAATGGGGTCTCTATTGACCGCATATAAGTTACAGAATCCGAATCTGACACACAATCGTTGGGGTCACCTCCATACTTTAACAACAACCTCAATATTTCAATATCCTCACCATAAGCACTCGAAGCTAATACAACAGGAGATTGTCCATTAAAATAATCATGCATATTAGGATCTGCACCTTTAGATAAAAGAAATTGAACCATTTCTGTTTTATTATGCCATATCGCCCAAAACAACAGACTTTGTCCAAAGATAGGTTCTCTATAATCAATATCAATGCTATCTCTTAATAAAATCTCATTAATACGAATTGTGTTACCGGAACGAGCAGCCTTGGCGAGCTTCCAACCTGGAGTATCTTGCCATAAACGTATATTCCTACCTGTCATCTTTTCCTTAGGTGCTTGACAAGAAAAGAATATAATTAGTAATAAAACAAACGCACCTATTCTCATTGCTATTATTTTTTTTAATTCTTTGTTATAGAACCAATAGAACAGTCACTACTACACTTCTAAAAGGCTTTCCTAATTACTGTAATCTCCGTTTTAGTATAATGCATACCCTCCGAGACTTCAACATAAAAGACGAGAGTTATTCTTATTGTTTTCATTGTAAAAAATATAACATGTATCTCTTAGGATAACAAAAGTAAATATCATCACCAACTTATTATACTTCATATCAACCTCTTTCAATAACATTGATTTTAATCTTTTCATTTTCCAAGTATTATTCAATTCATTTTGTCTTTCATCAAATTACTTACATATTTTGTCCAAAGTTCCATTTGCATCATAATTTAACGCCTCATGGTAAATCCGGGTTTCCCGGAATATGCTTCATTCCACTTCCGGCATAAAAGTAATAATAAGTTTTAAGAATATTATCTGTTCTATCCATTTCAGTTTCTAAATTCCCTCTCGAATTGTATTAACCACTCCCACACCCGGTTTATATTGATAAGTCGTAATGTGTGCTGAAGGTAACTTCGCCCGTAATTGATTGTCCCAGATAAATTCATTCGCACCGACAGCAGTCAACAGAGCCTCCCTAAAGTCCGATAAAGTTACATTTGTGATTTTAGCTATCAAAAAGTAATCTCTTCACCATTTGGAATAGCTATCTTTATCAAATACCAAGAGGTGGCAATCCATTCATCCTCATACCACATAAGAAATCTATTGATATGTATCATCAAAGACTACCTATATCGGTCGATCACACTGAACAACCCATTGTCGTTTATGATTCAACAAAAATTTCCCTTGATAACCTCCAAAGTTAAAATAAAACTCATCCGGTGCAGTATCTTTAATCACTTTGTCGATATCTTGAGCAACCTGACGCAATCTTGTTCTTTGATTCCATTCGGCACTATTCAAAACTGAATATTGAAAATAATATCCGGCTTCTTTCCCACTACTGTCATAATGGAGATTATTGAATTCATCCGACATATCATTCACTATACATGAATACCAAAAAAATATTTCTCATATCATACAATGCTAAATCAATAAAATTCTCAACAGTTCTTCTCTGTTATGGCATCAAAAAATTATAAATCCCATTATTGCGTTCTCTACAGATTATAAAGAATACATAACGGTGATACCATATAAAACGGTTAAACTAATTATCAAACAATGACCGCGCCCACTCTATTGGAATACCAATGTAATGATCATAACCAACAACATGATTATTTAAAGCAACCAATATTATAAATACAATAACAGCCGCTATAATAATCCATGTCCCTAACGTATCATACCATTTCTCAGGTTTTATATACTCATTTTCATTCATCCTTTTTATATGGGTGTTTTTAGTTGTCCATTTTTTCTTTTTTCTTTTATTCATAAATCATCATCGTTGATTAAATTCTGGTAAGATTCTCTTTTCTTGTTGCATAGGTCGGAAGGTTTCTGGATTTTTAATAAATTCAATCATTATTAGATCCTTAGGTGATAGCCCTAACTTTTCCTCTATAATTTTCTTCCGTTCTGCAGACATTTTTATTATTTCCATTAACGATTTTCCCTCATAATCAAGTTCTCCTAAATTCTCATTTATTTTTGCAGCTCTATTTTCATAATCAAGTTGTTGAATAGCCAAATTAGGGTCACTAATCACAAGTTCTGTATTATTTTCAACGATACCATCTTCACCATACTTTACTGTAGTAACGATACTTGCTAATTTCTTCTTAAAATCAATATATGCATCAGAAAATTCAGTCCAATTAGTAATCTTATTTCCTATTACATTATTACTGCTCATCTGTACTTTATTTCCTCCCGGCGTATTGACTGTTTCTAAAAAAGTTTGCGGCCCTATTGGCATTGTTTGCCGTAAACCATTTCCTGTATAGGAGAGATTTGTAGTTTGCACATAAGATTGTGGTTTGATACCCCTTGGATAGAAAACGTAAGGATTTGGCCTTCCCGCATTTCTATAGCCTCTCCTAACTGGTGGTCTTATATGTCTTGGCTGATTTCCATCCGGATCAACATATTTAAGAGGATTATCCAAACAATACACATACGGACTCACCGAATAGTATTTCTCACACAACGGATCCATCGAAGTAAAGCTTGGAATAATCGAATATTGCCAACGTCCTGTAAAGTCATACTCATTCAGCCCATGCATGCTCACCAGCTCCTTTCCGCCAAACATGTACGGCTGACGTTCCTTTTCCGTGCTACGATCAAAAAGAACACCGGAGGGATGTATCAATTTGCTTAGCAGACCAACGAGGTCCATTGAAAGACATCTCATAATATCGTTTTTTTACGAGGAGGAATATCAATAGTTATCAGACTATCAGCAGGACAATTATAAATAACTCTCACTTCACCTTCTGTCTTGTTATCAAATCGTATCCAAACAAAATAAGAACATCCAGACAAAAAAGACACAACAAATAAGACAAATACATTTTTTATACATAACATGAGTCCACTTTAAAAAAAACAAAATATTTATACATCGTGTCAATGTGTTATATCGCAGATCCAATTGATGAATAGTATCAAGATACAGAAAAATATTAGATAGTAAAATTGTAATTACAACTAGTATTTACGTCTTATCTTGAAAAATAAAAGCAATGCCATTCATTGTAGCATAACCCTTGTCAATTAACAAGTCAATCAATTTGCCGCCAACCGATTTATTCAATTTTGACTTCATACTTATATTGGTTATATAGTTTTCCCAAATACTCTTGCACTTGTATCTCTTTGTTATTAATCGAAGGAATTTTATAAACTATCAATTTTTTTACAAGATTTTCACGTAATTGTTTCGAGGTATAATGGCTAAATACGATATTTATATAATAACAATTTTTGCTCACTACTGTGAATTCTACCTCTTTCATCTTACATTTCTCCATACTTTCCTTGGAAATACAACACGAAGAAGATATTACTATCATAACCATAACAAACATAATACACTTTAAATGCCCCATAATCATCTATAGTTTTGTAAATGATAAGAATTATTAATTAAAGATGGAGTAATCCCATTATTCCAAAGCCAAACAGATGCCTGCACTGTATAATAAAAGCCACGCCTTGCATCCCAATATTTAATAGGATATGCTACAATGAAGACTTTATCATAATAAAAACTTAACTAACTATTAAGTATAGATACCCATTGTTTAACATTCACCTCTTCAAGCTACGTGCTGTTAAAAAAATATCATCAGGCATTCTTATAAAATTATTATCACACTCAATAAAATTGTCCATATTCAAATAAAGAGTGTCGCTTACCTGACAATCTACGTAATACTGTACAGCGAGTATATCCAAACTATCTATCTTTACTATTTGATCAGATAACAAGGAGCGACCTGCTATTGACATTTTTAAATCAATTAGTTCTCCATTATGAGATATTCTAATATTCTTTGTATGAATATATACTGGGACATTGATGTTGAACGTTTGTGTCATTATATATTTCCTTTTGCCCAAGGTATGACATTCTAATTCTACTATACCACATTCTAATTTTATTTCTGTTGTATAACTGCCATTTATTTGTACATGATAAAAAATATCACATGAAAGAAAAGTTAATAAAATCGCTAATATTATTATTCTGATATTTTTCATACTTTACTAATTAAAACCATTATTACAAATATTATTTTTATCAAGAATATGCTTTTTTGCATATCAAAATAAAGGAATTTACTATTTTCTCCACTGTTGATAAATCCTATTTTCTTCCCATGAAAATCAAAACCATTTAAACTATCTTTGAAAACTACATTTAAATACTCACTTTCATAGCTATTTAATAATGGAGAATTATCAATACCCATTTTATATCTAACTATTCCAAAAACACCTTTGGTATATCGTTAGAATTTTGTATTTGTCCAAATAGCCCACACTAAAAAGCAGCATAATTGACTCCATTAAATATCTCACAGTCTGATTGTTAACAAAAAAAAACGAACATCTATTTTTGATAAAATTCTATTTTCTTTGAAGATCAAAGCTATTTAAACACATGTCTTCATAATATTTCAGAAATAGGGAATCATTATTAACTCCTGCTTCTTTTAACTCCACTTTCTTTTTCAAATTATACTTTATCAATAAATCATTAATCCATTTTTGATGTTTAGTATTTTCAATTTTATATTGTTTTCGGTTACTCAAATTAATAATACATTTTCCACTAAGCAAAATATTATTTTCCAAGCCGTCTTTAATGTAAATTGAAAAAAAACATTCGTTTAGTTTCGTTTGGTGATGCCGTTTTGACTTAACTCTACTTAATATAACTTCAAACTGCGCTACCTCACTCTGAGATAATTCAATCTTTTTTACATTAGCTTTTTCCAAGTCAATAAATTGTCCAACAGCCCCCATAGTTGTATATCCTCGATTTGGGAAAAACTCATAAAGATACATTTTTTGAGTATGAATAGTTTGACTATCTAAAGAGATAATAGGCAAACACGTCAGTAATACTAATAACATTGTTTTCATAATTAATTAAAGTATTCAAAATAATACGAATTGATGAATGGTCTAAATCCTATGGAACGCATATACATTTGAGCATGTAACAAATAGGGATGAATACCAATGTTAAAAACGCCACTCCTATTTAAAGCTCGGGAAACCTGAGAAACACAACTGTTAAAAAACAAATTATATCTCCCTCCTTCATTCAAATGCTCTGAAATCTTAGTAAGCCTACCTATATTTACATTTTTAACATTTAACGATTTCCATTTCATTTTTTCTGTGGAGATAGGAATTCCACCCTCATAAGAATTTGTAGCTTCTACCCATTTGAACTTCGTAGTTTCTACAGGCCCCCAATCTATCAAAATTTTATCATTATTATCAGATAATTGAGTATGTCCAATTAAATCCTTTTTCAGTCCCGGATCATTTTCTGTCCTAAGAACAGCGCTTCCAGGTTTCATTCCTGCCAGAATATCTTGCAAATTTCCTAATCCTCCTAATCCATACATCCAATTATCTATTTTTTTATTCCCTTTTTTTCCAAGATAGCCCAATATATTATTAGTCATATCATAAGATACTCCTCCTAAATTTAAAGATACGGGTACTTGCCCCCCTGACATCATATGCATTCCAATAGAATTAACATATGAACCAGTTAACATGGATGCAGTATTAGCCATAGGCATTCCAGAAGTAGCTACGTAAGAGCCCAAAACTCCAGATACCGCACCAATAATGGCACCACCGGCCATGTAACCCCATGTCTTACCAGAACTATAATCCCATTTGCCTGGGTTATAACTATGATTTGCAATACTTCCTCCAATATAAGTACCGATAATAGCACCTACAATTAACTCTACAAGAAACTCTCCGCTTGGATCCGTATACAACAACGGATTTCCATAACAATACCCATAGCGATTGTAATTCAACCAATTACCCGGTGCCTGTACATAAGGATCGGGACTTAAGAACATACCTAACAAAGGATCATATACACGACCATTCATATTTATCAGCCCCAAAGCATCCAAATGTTCATGCAGGGTATACCCTCTGTCAATGATAAACTTAGTGCGTGTATCCGCGTCTTTCCATAAAGCAGGATTACGACGATTTCCCCACGGGTCATAGGCGTATTTCTCTTTGACAACCCCATTTATATCTGTCAAAGCCAACAGAGAGCCTTGATAATCACAATAGGCAGAATAGAAATTACTGTTGCCGTCATCGTTTATGTAAATTCCAGCTAAACCGTCTCCACCGCTGATATAATGGATCTTTTTAATTTTTCCGGACGAGCTAATCTCTTCTTCATAATTTCCTGAATAATAACGGATAAAAGTAACATTTCCCTCTTTAAAAACGCCTTTACGACGTTGTTTGTCAATCCCATAGTCTAAAACCAACGATTTATTTCCTAAACTGATTGTTCCGGTAGTCGGGTTATAGTTAATGCTGTTATTTACTTGTGAGACATTGCTTTTACTGACATCCCAGGCTGTCAGTCGGTTCATTGTATCATATGTAAAGTCCTCCTTATGACCGGTGAACAAGTCGCTTCGGGAAAGCAGATGACCTTTATTATTAAAGGTATAAGCCATGCCTATGATCCCGGCTGCCGTAATGGAAGAAAGCAACCCCCAGCTGTCATAAAGCTGGATTTTCTCTATACTATTTCTCATTATAACAAGCTAATTCACTTTTATAAAAGTTGCATTTTTATAAATCCCAGGTAAACATATGCTTCTCAATGAATTGCCATCCAGCCAGACCGAAAAAGTCGAACTTAGCGACATATCAACTAATACAATTTCATTTATACCTCCTTTCGCCAACTTGCCTTTAGACAAAAGCAATCCTTTATAAAATAACATATAATTATTTTCTTTTATACACATTGAATAATCGTCACCTGTCATTTTATAATATCCATCAAGAAACAATTTTTCCAATGGATAAGGGAAGTTTATCCGCCCTCCTTCTGCCGAAGATAAGTTCCACGTCATTTCAATATGATAATCAAAATCGTCTTCAAAAGATACAGACATAAAAAACTTATCTTTTAAAAAAGGGAAACAATGTATAAAAGACAGTCCTTCTTTTTCTAATCGGGCACTCATCTGTATATCGTGAACATGATCATACATTATTAATATGCTATCTTTTATAGAACACTCACCGTATGATATCAATTTAATAAAGTGCGAATCTGAATCGGGATACAACCCTATGGAAAGAAGATACCTCTGTTTTTTCAAATCAATATCAACATCATAATAAAAAATATCATCAACATTAAGAGTTGTTTCTTTATCCATATCCTTATCTGAAGGAATATAACAGTACGACTCTTGTATCTGCGAATGGATAGGCAAAGACCATATAATAAATCCCCAAAATAACATTTGTTTAATCATCTCTAATTATATAAACCAAATTTAGAAAACTTCTAATTCAACCAAAATTTCCACAACTAAAATTTTACCTTTATACTATTTCCTTCAAGAGGCTTGTCATATAGTTGATAACCATTTATCTGAATAGGAAGTTTTTTCTTCACACATACAAATTTATCCAACAACATAAAAATAGATACATAATTTCTTAATTCTTTATCATAAGGAATCACTTGAAATTCATATATCCCATGTAATTTCAAAAAGCCATACAAATTAAAACTGTCAGTATATATATCATCTGCCTCAAGAAACACAAAGTGATTGGATATTTTTTCCCAAAAAGCCTTTTCCCCATCAATGGTGTCTATAGGTAATTCCGTTTTGGAATCTTTCTTTAATCGACTATAAATGAACGTTAACTCGTCATTTATAAAATCCACTTCATGCTCTTTATCATAAAATGTAGAATTAGGAATCACCATCCAAGTAGATAATAAATCCGAATTGCCTTCTATCACCACCTTATATTTAGCATTAGAATAATCATTCAATTGTTCAAACCCATATTTATCTGAAAAAGTCATTGACATAGGAAAACAAGGAATACCTCCCTCATTCACCGAAATACTATGAAAATAGACAGCTTTCCCTGTATTATTCATATACGTGATATTTAAATAAGGAACATCCATAACCATATTCGAATCAATCGAAATGTTTTCACTTTTCCATACAATAGATAATCTAACAGATACATCTTGAGCATAAACATATCCGATACTTAAGAATATTACCAACAAAATTATCTTCCTCATTTTAAAATGGATATTTATAAGTTACATTCGAAGTCCAGCTAAAATTAACATAACTCAATCTTTTGAATAAATCACCATACTTACTTGCTACAGAACGAATATTATCAAAAGCATTAAAGCTTTTACCTCCCAATGAATTTTGAAAACTATATGCATGGAACTCTAACATATCAACAAAATCAACAGTTAGTTTATGTGAAAGTCCTGCTAAAACAGAATATTGTGAAACATGAACAAACTCATGGCCCATGGAAAAAAATAATTGTTTTGAGCTGCTAAAAGCTAAATGTTTATTAAAATAAACATTTGATTCTCCCGTAAACAATCCACTTTTCGTCCTAAATGCAACAGTCGCAGCAGGAGCATTATTTCTCATCATAGCTTGTTGTGACTTCTCCGGAACATTTTCAACTGTAAATTTTTTAATATTCTCCATTGGTGCATCTTTATACCACTCTTTCTGAGCTTTCAATAAAAAGTCATCAGTTTTGGGAAGTTCACTATTTTCAGTAATTCCCAATTCTTCACAACCTCGTTGATATGTTAATATCTGCTTCCTGTATTGAATCCCCCCGGTTATTCCTCCCAAAAGAATTCCACTAGCAGCACCAAATCCGCTTCCAATCAAACCCGACTTTAGGCTCTGCCCCCAAGTTCCTCCATTTATCCGTGCATTACCCATACCAGTAATCCATCCCCCGACACTTCCTCCGGCTCCCCCAATGATACTCCCTTGCATCATTGCGCCACCTAATGTAGTTGCTGCACCAAACATTCCTGATACTAACTGAGAAGCTCCCGCTCCTGCAGCCCCTGATAAAGCCCCAACTCCTGCAGCCTTAAAAAAATCACCAACACCACCATGTAAATTACCAGTAAAACCTTGAATTGCTGCATTCATAATAGCTCCTATAAATATTGCTGCAAAAAAGAACTCTCCATTCGGATCCGTATATGATAGCGGATTTCCATAGCAATACCCATAGCGATTGTAATTCAACCAATTACCCGGTGCTTGCACATAAGGATCGGGACTTAAGAACATACCTAACAAAGGATCATATACACGACCATTCATGTTTATCAACCCCAAAGCATCCAAATGTTCATGCAGGGTATACCCTCTGTCAATGATAAACTTAGTGCGTGTATCCGCATCTTTCCATAAAGCAGGATTACGACGATTTCCCCACGGGTCATAGGCGTATTTCTCTTTGACAACCCCATTTATATCTGTCAAAGCCAACAGGGAACCTTGATAATCACAATAGGCAGAATAGAAATTACTGTTGCCGTCATCGTTTATGTAAATTCCAGCTAAACCGTCTCCACCGCTGATATAATAGATCTTTTTAATTTTTCCGGACGAGCTAATCTCTTCTTCATAATTTCCTGAATAATAACGGGTAAAAGTAACATTTCCCTCTTTAAAAACGCCTTTACGACGTTGTTCGTCAACCCCATAGTCCAAAACCAACGATTTATTTCCTAAACTGATACTCTTCACTTTCTTGAAATCGGTATACGTAATGGTTTGAGCCGAATGAGGAATCCTATCCGGCTTACCACTGATAGAAGTCAAGGCATGGGGCTTGCCATTTTCTTCACCATAGTTGAAAGTAAAACCGACATCACTCTTAGTAGTGATTGTTCCGGTGGTCGGGTTATAGTTAATGCTATTATTTACTTGTGAAACATTGCTTTTACTGACATCCCAAGCTGTCAGTCGGTTCATGGTATCATACGTAAAGTCCTCCTTATGACCGGTAAGCAAGTCGCTTCGGGAAGTCAGATTACCTTTGTCATTAAAGGTATAAGCCATGATTATAATCCCGGCTGCCGTAATGGAAGAAGGCAACCCCCGGCTGTCATAAAGCTGGGTTTTCTCTGTGTTGCCCTGCTTAGACTTGATAAGCTGTCCGCGAGCATTCGCCGACAGACCTTGCCAGATCTTATTATCATAAGAATCCGTTACAGATATCAGATTACCATAAGAATCATACGAATTGTTTACAGCGTATCCGTCCGGATAAATCTCCTTTTTTATCCTGCCAAAGGCATCATAAACAGTTTCCGTAGTATATGTCTTCTCATTCTTTATGTTTTCCACTACTTTTATAACCCTGTCCAGACGGTCATATGCAAATTGCTGGCTATGCTTACCGTCCATACGGATTCCACTTACCCTATTATTACTGTCATAATCATAATTCGTTATCTCACCCTGGCGATCTACCTTCGATAGTAACCCTTTCGAATAAGTATAGTTTGTGACCACCGGAGATTTTCCGATATGGATACTTTGTGTTTCACTTTTCAACTGCCCCCAAGCGTCATAAACAGTCGTAATAACACCGGCATCCGGATCAGTCAGTTTTGTACGATTCCCTACCAGGTCATATTCCATATTTATAGGTGCTCCACCTTCAGGAGTAGCAGTCTTCACCGCTCCGGAAGCATAATAGGTATAAGAGACCTTTTTACCGTTTGTAGTTTGTGAAACGGTTTCACCCAAGGCATTTTCTACAGTGACAGTGGTCGTGTTAGGCGCTGTCACTTGGGTAGTCAGTCCGCTATAAGAATAAGAAGTAGTACCTAAGGGAGTAACCGAACGCTGCAAACGTCCGTAAGTATCATAATAATTAGTGGAGGCCCATGTCACTGTTTCTCCGGAGAAATAAGGTTCGGAAATCCGATAGAGACGGCCTTTAGTATCATATTCCTTACTCGAAGTGATCTCTTTTCCACCTAACCCGTAATACTTCTGTCCGAGTTCACGCTCCATAGGGTCATACCAGACGGTAACAGGAGACTCACCGGAAGTTTCCGTATATTCATAAAACTTGCTTCCCGCCATGCTTCCGGTACTCGCCCATTTCAAAAGTTTCACGGTCTCCACCTTATCCGGTGAAACCACTTTGGTCTGACGGCCGAATCCGTCATATGCATAAGTCGTAGTACCCAATCTGGAAGTTTCGCTTAAGAGCAGGCTCCGGCTTTCGTCATAATTGTAAGTAACGGTTTCATTTAACAGGTTATTGGTTTTCCGGGTGATAAAACGTCCGGTAGAAGAGTAAGCCAAAGAGGTAGAACGCGACTCATTGCCGGCCTTAAGTGTTATTAAGCCCGGATTTCCATATTTATCGTAATTACTATAAATGGTAGAGACGGCAAAGGAAGTGTTCGGATCTTCCGTCTTTGTCAAAAGATTGCCTTTACCATCATACGCATATTCTTGTGTGCGAATATCATCAAGAACACCGGTCCGAGACTTGGTTGTAGTCATTTTTTCTATTTTATTGGCACACCAGGAACCTTTCCTAATATATTTTATTTCTTGAGTCTCTGTGAAAGAATTATCATACTTCGTTACTATACTTTGAGGATTGTTGCTGTCGTCATAGCGATTGTATTCTTTGGTCACGGTGACATTGCGCAAATAGTCTTTCTGAGTTTGAGATTGAAGTTGGAGCCGGAATGCCCTTTGCTGCTTGACAAAGTTATAAACATTGGTATTTTCACTGATACGGCTATTGCTCGTAGTAGTCACCAATGTACTTTTGGGATACGTGACAAAATATTCAGTATTCATCTCATTTTCATTAACGGTTTTCCGACCGTTAATATTATCAGTTATCTGGATTTTTTTAAATCCGAAGAAGCCTTTTCCCTGTTTATGGATCAATGGAGTATTGAATGTATATACCTGATTAAATAGAGGTCCGGTTATCTGGCTTGTCACTTCAAACTCAGCAGGTAAAGAGGTAAGGATATTTGCGCTTTCAGTAATGCTTGTATTTCCATTGAAAGGGCTTTTTGCGCTTTTATAATTGATAACATATTCATTTTCATAAGCGTTTTTTACTTTTAGAATCTTATTGAACTTAATACCCCGGCTGAATGTGTAATAATGAGGACTTACTGTTGTAGACAAATTAAGATTATGCTCTACTAAAACATTTTTATTCAAACCTGAATCAAACTTCCCTTGTACATTAAGATAAAGATCCTGTATTTTTTGTGTGGACTGTAATACGTTAACAAATTTATTTCCAATATTTAATAATAATATCATGGTTCCATCACTGGCACCCCTATTAACTGTATTAGAATATTGTATGAGTAAATCCGTTTTTCCATCTTGATTGACATCCATTAAAATCGGTTCTACACCCATTTTCCCTTGAAAAACGTTCTTATCCAAAAGGCCATTAAGAAACTTTTTACCATCAGATATCCACATACTCCAATGAATATTACTGCTCCTAAAAAACTCATGCCTTAGTATATCTGTATTACCATCACCATTAAAATCACCCACAAATATTCTATCCTTATAATGGAATATATCAGTCGTGTATATATTAACAAATGAATTAGACAGTTTACTATATTCATAAAATTTGGTGATATTATCATTGGTAATGCACATCAGTTCTTGTTTCCCGTTTCCATTAATATCAGTGAGATAGACTCGTTTAAATTGGCCTATATTAACGGAAACGCCAGCAACAGAAAAAACGCCCAAATAACTATTAGCAACGACCATCATAAATTGAGTGCTTCCATTCCCCAAAAAATCACCAGGAATAGCATACACTTTCTCTCTTTCTGCAAATTCACCAGAAGATAAGCCCATATTAATATCACCATTAGGATAAGCTCCAAATACATTGTTCTGATACTTATAACACTTTAAGGTATAATAAGGACTTACAGATGCTTCCCCTATGTAAAGTTCATCTTTACCATCATTGTCATTATCCGCAAATGCAAATGTTGTGCAAGTATTCCAATTAAACTCAGCGTCAATTACTGAATAAAAATAACCATTACCGCCATTACGATACATAGTCCATAAGTATTTCATATCTCCATTATCTTTATGCGTCAATTTGAATTTAAGCAATGGATCCGAAATACCGTCTCCATTAATGTCCCCCCAGTATTTCATTATAAATGAAATTCTATAACCTTTGGCAGCTAAAGCTTCCATTTTCGGAGATTGATAAATGTCTTTTACCGCAGAATAATCTTGAGTATATTTATATTCGCTCCATGTAAATTCTATCGGTAAAAATGATTCCCCGTTGGCATTTGTTTTCTTAATCTTCTCCAAATATAAAATATCTATCTCCACCTTATAGCTTAAGTCATAAGTTTCAAGCGTTTGAGAATCGAGCCCCCTAACAACTATCTTGTCCAAGTATGGTTGATTTCTTGTCGCCATTCCATCAATGAACTTTAACGACATATTTGCAACCATGTCTCGCTTGTATTCAAAGTCGATAGTTGCAACAATTTGTTTATTCCCATTTTCTTCGTGTCCATATATAATAGATGAAAGTCGTGTATCACCAAATTTATAAGCTCCTGAAAAATGATTGGTGTCGTAAATGTATTCCACAAAATTATGATTCGGATCAGTTATTTTATGAATAGCCCAACCTAAATTGTAGAAATCAGTATTCGGAAGAGTTAATGAAGGTGATTTAATTGGAAAATAAGAAGCCAAAGACGATGGATCCCCATATTCCAAAACATTCCCATCTTTTTGGAACACCTTGAAATATTTAGGTCCCCATGCCGTAATATTGTAACCGACTATTTTATTGGATTCATCATTCTCCGTCCGATACTCAATCGTATCGGAAGAAGATTCCAAAGGACCATTTACAACCAAACGTTGTCCGTCCAGTGCCAATGGAGAATACTTGTCCCAAATGATTCCACTCTTTTCGTTATCATAATAATAATTTTTAGGAACACGGGAAATCATGGATAATCCACCCAAATTCCATCCCCAACCGGCAATACCGTTACCGGATTGACTATTATAAACCAAAGACAAATTAGGCTGCATGCCGTTAATTCCCGGCGGACAAGAAATAGGAATTGTATACGTTGCTGCTCCACTGGGACTCACATTCAACTCCCCCGGTATTTTGCCAACAACAAATCCTTGCGAAGCATCTCCCACAATTGTTCCGTCAGGTTTGGCATAAGTATTATCTGACGGAGGAAATAAAAGACAAGGATTCGTATACGCATGAAAGCTTTCTTCCTTGTTCGCTTTATAAGAAAATCCGGGCTTAAGCAGTATATAGTCACGAGCTACATAAGAGCTATTGCCCGACTGAGGTGTTTGAAATACCCAATTGGGTTGTATATTTTGTGCCTTACCGTTAACTATAAAACATATCACGAAGATATAAATAAAACATATCTTTTTCATAGCAGCAGATTTTATTGTTTGATGATCTTATATTGCACGGTCTCTTCACCATATCTCAGAATAAGAATATAAATACCGGCAACATATGCAGATAAATCAAAAGAGACATCTCCGTTTCCTATTAACCTTTCACCTAATAACTTTTGTCCGGAAGAAGAATAAAGCGTAAAATCATAACAACAGTTTTCCTCACCGGCAGATATTTTCATATTCAAAAAACCTTTTGTCGGATTTGGAAAAACATGTATCTGACATTTGACCAGTTCTTGCTCCAAAGGAGAAACATCAGCATCCATTGACTTAGCCTGCGCATTCATCGTGATAACAGTCCTGCTTATACGATTACCTGCATGATCATACTCATAAACCACCTTATAAGTTTGCGCCAATAGTTGGGATACGGCAAAAAGTAACAACAGGCAGGATAGATATACTCGTTTCATATCGTTTGGTATTTTATAGTTCAACAAATAGTATACTTTTCATAATATCAATTATTCACTTGTGATTTCAAGTCCTCTATCTCTTGCTTTAATTCAATAATATACAAAGTCAATTCTTCAATTTTTTGAAGTAATAAAACATCCGTTTCTGCCAAATTAACCCCATTAGCTTTTACTTCTTTTTCCGAAGGAATCCCAGGAAGAGTTCCTTTTTCCTCAATATGTTGCTTCACTTCTGTAATAGTAGGAAGATTATATCCTTTTTTAAAAACAAAATCTGCCCACTCGGATTCCACCTTAACTTCTTTGGCCCTAATTGTACCATTTACATCCAATTTGTTTTTGGGATTAGCTATCCCAATTCCCATATTGCCATTAGTTTGAAATACAAACTGCTGTGTAAACTCTGCCTCATTCCAAAATTTTCTGCCAATGACGAACTTGTCTTTATCATCGTCACCTAAGCTCAATATTAGATCAGTTCGATCAGACTCTATATTATTTCTAATAAAATATACATCATCACTATTACCTTTAGGACTTCCGAATTGCAATTTCTTTCCATAACCTTCAGTAATCAAACCTCCTATTTGCACATCCTTATCTATGACCTCGGTTTGGGAATAAGCACTACAGCAAAACAATCCTAAGAATAATCCTATTAAAACCTTTTTCATAAAAACATCTTTTTATAATCAGAACATACTTTTTTTAGTAAAACCTGCTAATCTACCTTCATCATACTGTCGATTTTGGCTTCCATCACTTCCATCCGTTTTTCCTGCTGAATAATGTACAAAGTCAATTCCTCAATTTTCTGTAATAACAGAACATTCGTTTCAGCAAGATTAACCCCATTAGCTTTTACTTCTTTTTCCGAAGGAACACCGGGTAAAGTCCCATTTTCCTCAATATGGCGTTCTACTTCTTTTAAAGCAGGAAGGTTATAGTCTTTCTTAAAGACAAAATCCGCCCACTCGGATTCTACTTTAACCTCTTTGGCGCGAATAATGCCATTTACTGCCAACTTATAACCTTGTGTATCCGACGTTCCTATACCGACATTACCGTTTACGGACAAATCATTGAGATCGGTTGCCTCATAATAAGAGGGATATCCGATATTAAGCCCTCCCTTTGGACCAATTATGACACAAGAATGCGAGCTTTCCCCACGACATGTTTGGATAGCAAAACGTCTCTTACAACAGTCATCTTGCGATACATCAGCAGGATACTCCCATATTTCATAACCATTCGATTTAACCCCCTTGTATCCGGCGTAAGATGCCATCACCATTTTCCAACGATGCGGCTGACCATTCACTCCCTTATTACTAAGAATATAAGAGATAAGAGACTCCTCATTCTGATTAGCAGGGCGCCCTGCTACCTCTATATTACCATCTAAATCACATAAGACTAATTTATTCCAGACATTCCATGATGTTTTAGACGCATCTCCATTCCTATAAAACACACCGTTATTATTAAAATTTAATTGATGGATATAACCGGCAGAAGCGTCAGGCCATGGAGAAATTGTCAGGTTAGTAGAGAATCCATAGGCAGTACTGATACCAACAGTTACCAATGTTTTTAAATCAGCCCTGATTTCCTGTTTAAAAAACGAAGGAGGCTCGTTTACATCTCTTGTATCACGTACCATCAACGCATCCGTCTTTTGCGAGCTCTGTGCATTGACAGCGACTTGAAAAGAACAGAGAAGACACATAAATAGTACAAAAAAGCTCTTTTTCATATATAACTTTTATATTAACGAATAAATTCCCCCTCCAGAAAACCATCCTGCGGATTCGTGAGGCGTAAGACATACGTACCTGAACCGGAACAAACAACAGGAACAAGTACTTCAACATCAGCCGGAAGATCAACAAAAGATTCGTAAATGACACATCCGTCTTTCAACACGTTTACCGTAACATCAGGCAAGGAGGAGGAAGCATTCAGATAAATACCCTCATTTTCCACAAAAACAGCATCCACAGGAGCAGCCAAAGGTAACGAACGTTCCGGTTGTTTGATAAATCTTCCTTTCAAAACAATAGTAGTAGCTTTATCCGTAGTTTTTTTGCCACCATCATCCATAATAACACCGGTTGCAGAAAAGGTATTCGCAAAAAAAGGAATTGAAGACATCAAAAACAGTCCCAATAATAAAAAATAAATCTTCTTCATACATTTGATCATTTAAAAGTTAATGCCCAAACGTAAGAAAAATTAAGGGGAGAAAAGAAATATTCACATAGACAAATAAAACACTTATTATCAACAGAATAAGTCAAAGACACGTTCTACACCACCCTGTAAGCGTGCATTCACATAGACAAATTAAGAAGCATTTTTATAAAGTACAGATCAAATCTTCCAGTTTACGAGCATCTGCATGCACATATCTTGATTTCAACCGCGATTTTCTTCGACTCAAAGTCTCGGACGTATTCCCTAAAAAATCGGCCACCTGTTGATGAGTCAACCCGATACGAAACAAGATACACACTAACTTATCCTGAGGAGTAAGACCGACCAACACTTTTTCCAAAGAAACGATAAAGGCGGCATCAACGGTCTGATAGTAAACAACAACATCTTTACAGTCTTTTGTTTGCAATGTTGTACGCTTTTTACCAGTCAGCGCATTTTGACAGATATTCATACCATTAACAATGGAGACACAAGTACATATTTCCTGATAATTGGCACGCTTTGCTTTGTAAAGCTCTTTCAGCTCACTCAACTCACTCTCGCGTTCCTCAACCAATTTTCGAAGCCTTTCTATCCCTTCTGAGTTTTTCCGTTCAGAACTTTCGGCCAATTCCAGACTCAACTTATAGGAACTGATCTCCTGCTCTTTTTGAGAAATGATATTCCGGAAACGAATCTCCATTACAGTTTTCTCCTTCTTATTCTTCGCATACAACAACCAAATGATAAAAAGAATGACGATACAAAACAAAAACAAGCACAAAAGAAAAATCTTATATTGCAGGTTGGCAACCTTCAACACTTCATTATCATAGCGAGCCTGAATCTCTGCAACTTCTTTCGCAGTTGTGCGCCGATACAAAGAATCAGCATAAGCAATATAAGAAACAGCACGATCAGCAGCCATCTTATAATCTCCTTCTGCATACGCGAAATCAGACAGACATTTATAGAGATAAGCTTTTACTTCCGGGTCTTCCGTAGCACACGCAACTTTCCAACATTGCTGTGCCTTGTCTTTATCTCCTTGCTCATAATAAAGCTCACCCATAACAACATAAGAACGGTATAACTTATCCGAATTCCGGGATGTTTTCATTGTCTCCCCAAGATAACCGAGTACTTTATCCGGACTACCGCAATAGAAATAGAGAACAGCCATGTTATGCCAAATATCACAAAATTTTTCATCCGCTTTTACACCCGGCAGCAAAGACTGCATTTTCTCCACACAATAAGAAACGCTATCCGGCTGCTCCAACAATATAAAACACTGGCCTATATTTTGTAAATTAGATATCATGCGCAAAGTATCCCGGCAATCTTCTGCATAATTAAAAACCTTTCGGAACTGTACAATAGCTTCAGGATACAAATCCGATTCATAATCAGTATAGCCTAAATTATTACAAATCAAACTTACCAACCGCTTATTCCCTGCACGTAAAGCGTATTCTTCGGCTTTCTTAAAAGCAACAGTCGCCTCTTCATAATGCCCAATATCATAACAGATACGGCCTTTATAAAAATAACAAAATGCTTTATTACCAAAATTATCCGAATCGGCATAATAACCGGTTATCAAATCAATCAATGAATCCATTTCTACAATGGACTGGCCACATTTGTCCATAGCCTGTATCAATAATAAATGATAACGCATTTGATCCCTATCGTTTAATTCCTGCACAGAAAAAGAGGTCCGGAGGATATTTAATACACTATCCGGCTTCTCTTCCACCAATGTTTCTACAATAGACAATCTTTTATCCACAGGGTCACAAGCCGCCCAAAAAGAACAAAGCAAAACCAAAAAGCAGAAAATAGATAGCAATCGTCTCATCATAATTTTTTTTGTCGAATACAAAAATAGTGAAAAATCCTACTAATAAAATATTACGCACACCTTAAATTACCAATATAAAATCCACGGCGTCTCTATATGAGTCTCAAGCCACTCATTTACAGGGCATAACAAAAAGATATCTTTTTGACTGCCGTAGCACATAGTTATTACTTGCACAGCCATATACTTTAGCATATCCTTGTGAAAAGATTCAGCACTAAAGACATCCCCATGTTTTAGTGCAAAAGTCACAAACAAGACGGTTTCAAAAGCATTGGACAATGAGGACAAATATATGCCGGATACCAATTTTAAAGGATGGATGTATACCATCATGCGCAATATCTTTATCAACAACTACAGAAAAGTAGTACGTGATCAGACTTTCGTAGACAGAACAGAGAACCTCTACCACTTGAGCCTTCCACAGGAATCGGGATTCGAGAGCACGGAAAGTTCGTATGACCTGAAAGAAATGCACCGCATAGTAAACTCACTGCCAAAAGAATACAAAGTGCCCTTTGCAATGCATGTTTCCGGATTCAAATACCGCGAAATTGCAGAAAAGCTCAATCTACCGTTGGGAACCGTAAAGAGCAGGATCTTCTTTACACGCCAAAAGCTACAGGAAGAATTGAAAGATTTCAGATAATCGCATTATATAACCTAAACCGACGACTTATCGATTTCTATTTCTACATGAGCAATTTTTAGTGCAGATTTTTAGTTGTGTTAATTTAGGAGCAAGAGGAAGAGATTTCCATACTTGCTCCTTTTTTTATTTCATTCCTGTCAGAATGAATAGCCCAAAACACCGGACCATCCGGTAAAGACACTGTTCCGTGCAAAAGTATCCCTCGTTCCTTCTAATTGCGCACGAATCATGATAGCATGTTGCCATTTTTTAGAAACGGGAATCAGCAAACCAAGATTTACATAATATCCTGGAAAAGCTCCACCAAAGGGTTCCAACCGTGTGTTCCCTATTTTATACTTAGCCGATAGAAAGCCACAGACCACTGCACCGGCTCCAATAAAAGGACGTACTGCTCCCCTCGGAAAAGTATATCCCCCACCAAACTTGCCGGAGAGCAATATACTTGAATAGTCGCTCTTCCTTCTTGTATCCTTCGCCGACAGCTTGGACACAGACAAATCGACAACCAAACTAAGCGAATTTATCCAACGAGGACAAGAAACAGCAGCATTAACCCCCACCAAGTATGTTAGTACAGGTTTTCCATATTCTTTTAGATCATCGTGCGAAGTGTATTTTTGCAAACCGATATACGGAGTTACAGCGACATGAATTTTCGGTTTGTCCGCCTTTGCCACAAACTCGATACAGTCTTCTTCATTGTTACACATCATACCGTGATAAGCTTTCACCAGATCGACCATTCCCTTATGCGTAAAAGGGGCACGATCTATTTTATCCTGAATCCCAAAACAATCCCGAAAGACATAGTGTAATGTCGGAATATAACGATTCACTTCTTTCTTAAACGTACGCCCATCGCTCTGTGTATTTTCAATCAGAGGTGCATCCAATTTCACCAACCTGTCATGACTTTCTATAAAATAAAACTCTTTATTATCCTCGCTTTCATAGTAATACAAATTCTTCATACCCTGAAATAAGCACTCCAGAAATAGTTGAACAGTACTGCCATGACTCAATTCAACCGAACGCGAAACATACAATTTTCCATCGTTCACAAAATGATATTCTTGGATATCACCGGGGTAATAAATAACAGGAGATGCATCCATATCCGACTTAAACATGCAGCAAGCTGCATTTATCTTATCCGTCCGCAAATTGATTAACCCTTGCACAGTATCCTGTTTAAGGGTAATGATATATCCCTTGTTATAATTATCTTGGGCAAATACGGAATATGAAACCCAAAGTACTGAGAAACTAATTAGTAACTGTTTTAAATCCATCTTTGTAATATTTTATAAACCTATTAAATCATAAAAGAGATATTTCCGACACCATTTTGATTTATCTAAAAAGCGACACCAAGCCCAGAAAATTACTATGGGCAAAAGGGGGGCGTACTACGAAAACATAAACCTTGCTAAAATTATTTTCTCCTTATGACAAAGATTGACAAAACCAATCCACATATAGCATAACCAACAATAATTTTAGCAAATAAAATCAATTCTTGGAAAAATTCTTTTTTGCAAATTGGTATTGTGTTCTCGCTACTGTATATCGGAGTTGGAAGAGAATGGTCAAAATAGTATTTCATATTGACCATTTGACTGATAATAAACAACAATCCGTAAATGATTATCACCAACGACACTATTATAAACAGTGAAAGAAGTATCTTTTTTAATATTGTATTCATAATTACCAAAGTTATTCATTGGGTAGCTTTAATTCCTTTTTGATTTCTTCAGTAGGAATTTTTATCACATTACTTTCTCTTTGTTCTGACTGTACATTAAGTACATCTCTTACCGCCATAGGACCTTTCAAATTACCAAGCTTTAAATCTTGTTTTGACCCACTTTGTACACCTTCCACAGAAGTAGTAACACAATTATTAGTAAGTACATTATATGTATCAATCACTTTCGCATTTTCTTTACCAACATAATCACCTTTTGCTGGAGTTTTATTAGAACTATCAAATTTGCCATCAAAATGCTTTGACACTGCTTCATCAGACCCTTTGGTAAACTCAAAAGCGACAGCTCCTTTGTTTGTTATTTGGTCTTGAATAAATGATTTTGCTTCATCGCCAGTCAATTTTATAAGAACTCCTTCTCCTGTTGGCGTTGTACTTCTTGCGGAACTTTTATTTTTACCTAATTCACCATATCTGCCATAAGTATAAACAGTAGTGTTATTACCTGTTCCTGTTGTTACAAATACGTGTCCAAAACCTTGTGTTTCCACATAAATTCTCGGTTCTCTCCCATCAGGGTCAATGAATCTGATAGGATTATTCGCACAGTATGCATACGGACTTATCGAATAATATTTCTCACAAAGAGGATCTATTGTTAAAAATCCTCCGACGACTCCATCATAAGGCCTCGCACCGAAATCATACCAATCTAGCCCATGCATCCTATCCAATTCCTTACCGCCATATTTGTAAGGCTGCTTACTCTTTTCCACTCCTTCTCCAAATAAACCACCGTAAGGATAATAATGATTCACCTCTTCTACAGTACCATATTGATCTGCCACAACTCGATTATTTCCTTGATGATCACGTAAATAATAATGATAAGTAGACACATTACCATTCAATGTTATATATCCGTCTTCCGTTAAGATTCTGCTTAACTCCCCGTCTTCATATATAAAATTACCACAATAATCGGTACAAGTATATCCCTTATAGCGTGCGCGTGAATCTAAAACAAGGTTAGATACATCCCGTTGCATTGCTAAAGAAGAAGCTAAGTTATTCGATATTTGAAAACCCGGAATCGGATCGACTACCTGTTCCAATTTCGTATAAGACTCTTTACGGCGTTTTACACCATCCGCACTGTATTGATAATCGATATATCCACTCATATGTAGAATTACTTGCGAAGGCAAATTTAAACTATTATATCTAATTGAAGTAATTCCTTTATTTAAATCTTTAACCAAACTTCCATTTGCATCATAAAAATATTCCTGCGGTTTAGACGAACCATCTACAAAATTAAAAGCTCCCTCATAAAGAGGATCTCCCGCTGAATTATCGTCTATTGCTTTTAACTGATTCCCATTATAATCTATAAATAAATCATCAATCATATCAAAGTCATCCGGTTTATTTAAAAGTCCATAACGTCTCACGAGAGTCAAATTACCCATTTTATCATATGCATAATCAACTCCATAATCAGGACAATAGTTAGGATCATCATTACTTTCTCCATATATAGCTCTCTTTAGACGATTCAATTCATCATATTGAAAATTATAATTGCGTATAAGACCAGCTTCCGAAGTAACAGACCAATTCATCTGGCTAATATTCCCATTATAGCAAGGGGTATTGTCTTCATCTTGTTCATTATAAAACAATTTTTGAGTAAACTTTGAGCCAGTAATACCAGTCAGCCAATTACGAATATTATAAGTATATGTACTTTTAAGCGAATCATTCTGATGATAAGTTTTGGTTGATAATCGTCCCAATTCATCATAAGTATTTTCAGACAACACAACAATAGGGGCATTAGGGCCTAATTGATGGGTCGTTTTTACTAATCGATCTGCATGATCATAAGTATATTTATATATTTCAAGTTTAGCTGTTTCTTTTGTATGATAATGAGCATTGACCACCTGCGAAGGCTTACCTGTAAAAGTATAATTAGTAACAGTTATTTTATATCCACCAAGATGATCATCTTGAGTAACCCGAATGGGTCGGCCCTTTATATCATAATAAGCCGCAGTATATAGTTTGGCAGAAGTATCGAGTACTGAAGATATACTTCCTGTTAAAAAGCCATTCGCCGCTACAGTTTGAGCAGGAAATTTAGCACGATTCTGGAAACCGACCAATGACAAAAAGGAATAGTCATCATAATAATTAACCTGATGAATTATTGGAGAAACAAGCTCAAAGTCAGAACTATAACCAGTATTCTCCAATCCATCAGGAATAATACCACTATCATCTTTATTTAATGAGCATACCACTATCCTTTCACTCACCGAAGAAGTGTTAGTATTTCCACATATTCCTTTGACAGTTAACCGATGAAAATTATCATACAGATAAAAAGTCCATTCTAATTTTTCTCTCTGTACACCATCCTGTGAAAAAATCAAATTATCTGCCTGATCATACACATATTTGATTGGTTGACATCCCGGAATTTTTTTCTCTATACAATGGCCCCAGTTGTCATATTTATATTGATAAGCATATAAATCCAAATCAGGCTCGTCTTGGTAAGCTGGCGGAAGAACAAAAATCAGATTATCACAAGCATCGTACACAAAATAGGTATCATGTGGTATATCACCTAACATCTGACGGACTAACACTTTACGATCTTGCTTATCCCTAAAGGTATAAGTCTCATTATGATCTTCGTCTTTCTCTCTTACAACAAACAACTCCTTTTCTGCATAATTGCCATTTAAAACAAGTTCCCCTGTAAACGTGACTTTATAAAGTTTACACAAAAGTATCCCTGTTGCTTTATTAGAGGAATATCCTGTAGACAAATCTCTTGAGAAATTTTCACCAGGCCCCATTATACTAATTACGCGCTTCAATGGAGAATAGTCGTAAGCATATTCCGTATAATACACTCCATCATTATAAGTAGCCATAGCTTCTTTATATGAATAAACGCGGTCTGATGTTGTCACTATAGGGAGACGATCCTCTACGAGACGCCCTGTTTCATCACGCCATTGCTCAGTCAAAAGGTTTTTTCGAGAAGGAGTTACCCCTTTTTGAACGGTCATAAAAGAGCGCCCTAAACCATCAAAATATTGAATCGTTTCTATACATTTACTCGCTGCCTGATCCAACATCACGTAAGAATGAATATAATTCTTACAAGAGTCTTGAGAGTATAAATTCAACGTTAAACAGGATAAAATAAAGATATATAAATACTTCATACTTCTTCAAATTTAACTTACCTACAAAATTTATTGTTTATAATTATATTTTAAACGCTTAACAACTTTCCCATTATGATCCAAAATCGTTTGCAGACGTCCAAAAAGATCATAGTTATAGGTAGCATTCATCCCTGTTGGAGATACTGTCTTTTGAATTCCCCACGGTACTTTATAAGTATAAGTAGTAATCAGCGATTTCTTTAGTAAAGAGCGTAGATTTTCTATAGACGTCATAATCGGAGACAAAGAATTCTCAAATGAATCAATATTTCTAAGGTGCATAGCCACCTCATTATAAGTAGCATTCCGGATCTCTGCTATCGGATAAATACTTTTATATCCCCACAAGTATGTTACAGGTATATTATCTTTTTCAGACATCTGTACAATTTTACCATGTTTATTATATAGGTCTATCGAATACTTTTTTCGATAGAATGAACTATACATAGACAACGAAAGCGGAGAGGATGCTTTTAAAGCATACACTATTTTAGGTAGAATCAACCCTAAAGTATCTATATAACTCGTTTTTTCTGCTTTTGTAACAGAACCGTCACACATGTAAATTGTCTCAAGAGGTTTATTAACAAGATTACGGTTCTTCATCTTTTGCGACATCTGATCCGCATAATCGGTTGAATATTTATATTGTATCTGCCTAATACTCTTATCACTATTACCATAGGACACCATAGACGGTAAATCATTGGAAGATAAATATTTATAATCTTTATAAAACTGAACTGATGGAGTCCCATAATTACTGCCATAATTATTAGGATCATATGTAGTTGTTATTTCTCGTGTCAAATTCCATCTCTCAGATACCGTATCATAAAACCTGGCATATATATAGTCAAATTCACTTGTCGAAAATGTAGAGAATATTAAAGGAATATATGCCTTAAAACCTTTAACCGTTTCTTGTCTATCTACGGTATAAATATAATTTGTTTCCTCTACCTTTCCCCCATCATCATCATAGAGTATTTTCGATAATAATTGCCCATTTCGCAAACTCCCTGTAGTGGGAAATCCCGGTATATAAGATTCATCCGAAGATAATGCTCTATCCGGTACATTATAATAAGAATATTCTTCATACCCTGTACAAAAATTCTCGCGAACAGTAACCGTACTATATCCCACAGAAGCTCCCATAGCAGAAAAACTAAAAGGAGTATATGGATAAGACATACCACAAACATAAAATCCGGTCACATCTATCACATCAACCCTAACTCCTCCAATATCATACACTCCCCTTAAGGTCAAATTTCTTGTTGTAAAGGGATAAGTAAAAACCGGACTATTCATCAACAATCCTGTACTTTTCCCTTTTTTCATATAGCCATATTTTAAGTCAGAAATTATTTTTCCCTCAAACGTACTATAGATTCTTTTCACCCTAACACCTCCACCTTTAGACACAACATTTGTATCTATATTTTTCACAACCTCCATACTGACACTTAACGACATACCATAATTTCCGGGAGTTATAATATTCTGAGTTGCAACATTTACAGTATACTTTCCTGCGGGAAGTACAAGTTTTTGCAAAATAAATCGTCCCATTTCTCTTTCAACAACACTTATCTCTTTCAAAATTTTCCCCGATTCATTTTTTAAAAATGCACATCTATAAAAAGAAACTTCTCCATCCTCATCTTTTTTAGGCTCTTCATCATAAGTAAGAACTCTCCATTGCAATGTAATTTCAGTTTCTTTTGTCAATGTAAAAGCAGCCATTTTAGAATTCTCATACATATTCTCATCTTCATCTTCATCCCAAAGAAAGTTTTGATAATAAGCAACTCCTAATACCACTTGTTCTTTTTGAAGAGTACTATTACTTCCATTTTGAACAGCGTGAGGTTCGTATTCAAAATTCGTAATTAATCCTGTCGGATATTTCATTGAAGACAACATTCCGCATGTAACATATTCATTAACAACCTCACGACTTCTTCCTAAATAACTCAAATCATAAGTATATCCCGACAAAGGGCTCATTGTCTTCAAACGATAAGCAGGCACATAAGTAATATTAGATTCCCCTCCTTGCTGCTGTTCGGTACCCCAACGTCTATCCGAAATAGTCTTACCATTATAATATCCCCAATCATCAATGGCATTTGAATCTTTATTCGGAAGCTTAGAAGCTCTATCATATGTAAACTCATACACGTGTCGTTCTTCCCCAGCTTTATCTGTCACACGTTTCAAGAAAAGGCGGCAGCTACAATAGTTCGACACAAGACCTACATATTCATAGTCAAAAATTATATTTTTTACAACCAAACCAGAATTATCCTTTATTTTTATTTCTGATACTTTTTGAGGGAGCTTCGTAGTCTGTACTGATTCAATATCCAACCTGTTATCAGTAATAATCTCTATTGTCAACAAGTCTGTAACTATTTTCTTTAATACTTTCTGATTTATTTTAGAAAATGAATATACATAATTTTCTAAATCATGAATCATACCACTAGCAAACCGAGCAGGAACTGCATCCACTAAATGGTAAATAGTTTCCTGTCTTTGTTTTTGAGTGTAAATATAATCTTCTCCATATTCAAATGTTATTTTATTCTTCTGAGGAGATACAATAGAATCCAAATACCATGTAGTAATAACATCTGGTTGTATTCCTCTAGAGTCATGCATTATCCACCCACGAGTAGTATTAGACAATTTTGAATTACTAGTAGTTGAAAACTGATAAGACTCTGTCATTTCATATGTATTAAAATAATAAATATATCCATCTCCATCTACTATTTCCCAACTTTTACTTTCAATATTATATTCCACCTTAAGATTATCTTTCACTTTTGTCAATAACGGATAGGCTCTATTAGCTAAGTTATTCCCAACCCCATTGCATTGAAAAAACATAGTACCACTATAATTTCCAAAATTAAAATGAAATAAGTCGGGCTCTCCGTCTCTTTGACTATAAATCGAATAATCCTTACATTCACTAACTGATCCATTTTGGTAATCATATCCATTATCTTCTGTTGGTATTGGTAAATTTGTATTCCAATAATAGCCTTTAGGGGATGACTCAAAATCATCAAAACCACGAACTTGCTTCGTTATAGCTCCATATCCTTGTAGTGCCCACCCCAAACCAATACAACCGGACTCTTGTGCCACCTTTATTCCAGATGCATGATAAGCAATATTTATAGGAAACTTCTTTCCATCAAGTGCTATCTCATACAAAGGAACCGAAATATCCGCCGTACCAGTATAGTGCCCAACTGGAATATAACCAAACTGTCCTAAAGAAGCAGCAGTCGGCGATACAGGAACAACCTGTACTACAGACGTATTTTCTCCTTTTAAGTATTCCCAATTTAGAATAGAAATGAATAGCATGCTAATCTTCAAGTAAGTTGTAACTTTATCATTTAATAGTAGTTTCATGTCTCAATTGTATTATTTTATTAAGGTTTCAATATTTTCTCTCCATACATCTTTCCATTAACCAATATTTGCAACAAATATTCACCAGAAGGATAAATATTAAATGACAACCGATCCTGATAACTTCCCTTCTGTAACAATCCTATATTCGATCTCAATAATTGTCGTCCTTGAAAGTCATACAGCATTACTTCAACTTTCGCATCTTCCTCGAGAAAGTAGTTCAATTGTAGATTACCCGTTTCATCCATATAAAAGCTATAAATCACATGTTCATCTTCATATCTTCTCCCTTTCCCTCTTTCAACAGTTCCCCATAAACGGTTGATTCCTTCTTCATCAACACGTTCTCGCCGTAATTGATTTTCAAGATCATCATTCAAATCATAAGATTGTCCATAAGGTGGATAATAAAATGACGTCGTAAAATGTTCATAACATTTACCAGATCTATAAGCCATACTTTTTATCGTTTCAAACACTGGATAACGATAGCCGTCAGCATACCAACGCCAAGTACTTATCTCTAAACAATCAGAATCATTTGCCAAATGAAAATCTATGCTATCATGACAGAGAACAAAAGGGATGGTATCATTCTTGCTTTTTTCTGAAACAAATTTTGTTTTTTCCACCACTTTCTTAATTGTATATATTCGTAAAACATTACGCAAAGTATCCCCATCAGGAAGAATCATGCCCCCTGTCGCATCAGCAGTTACAATAGATTTTCCTTGTATATGTATTCCTAAGCGATTGCAATAGTTGCCCATTCCATCGAAATAATCAGTAAAAGAGTGTCCATATGAAAAAGGAAAAATAAGCAAAGTCTCCGGTTCACGATAACGTATCCAAGTCGTTGGATTTTCATATCCCAATAATAAAAGAGAATCTGTAATTGATTGATAATAGTACATCGTACGATGCTCTATACCGACAATAGAATCAGAAAGTGTTTTAGGAGTAATATATTTTAATTTATAGTTCTCATTCACAAGATCTTGTTCACTAAAATCCCATATAACATTTTCCCCCTTAGGTCCTGGAGATTTACATTTCACCTGTTGTTTAATAATACAATCTCCTTCCCGAGGAGAATTCGAGGCACACCTCAAAAAGAACTGCGCCGACATCTGGGAAGGAGCAAAGAGTAGCAAAAAGAACAATAATAACTTCATATGCATTTATTTTTTATAAAGATAAAGAGTTTTAAATAAAAATTCCAAATATATAACCCGGACAAATCACAACTAACACTTTTTCCAATAAACATCTATTTATCAAAAAGATACAATAAAAAAGAGATTAAAAAAATGATAATACCCGGACAATTCAAAAAAAAAATCATTGACCCTAATACAAAAAAAACAAAAAAGACCTCGTAAAGCCGAAAATTAGCGTACATAACAACTGAATCATTTATATTATTCTCTTCACACTTTATAGTACAAGCGACCTCTTCCACAAAAGCAAATTGGAATCCATAGGAGGAGGGGATATATCATTTCTTTGCCATTCCAATCTATTATGAGTTACAACCCACTCATTTACAAGGCATAACAAAAAGATATCTTTTTGACTGCCGTAGCACATGGTTATTACTTGCACAGCCATATACTTTAGCATATCTTTGTGAAAAGATTCAGCACTAAAGACATCCCCATGCTGTCGTTCAAAACATCCGGATGTTCTTGTTTACAACATGCCCATGTTTTGTATCAAAACATCCCCATGTTTTTAGAGCAAAAGTATAAAGTCACAAACAAGACGATTGAAAATTTATAAACAGTACAAGTATAATTATCAATAACAGAAGAATATATGGCTATTAATTATGTAGTTACCAAGAAGGTGGACACAACAAAGGGAGAAACAAACGTGCGTTATTATGCTACCACAAGAGCTTTACAAAAGAAACCCGTCGACAGTGCGGAAATAGCCCGGCAACTGGCGGAAAAGAGTTCACTGCAAGACGGGGATGTCATGTCGGTACTTGTACAGTTATCAGGTGTTATCGCTGAACATCTGCACCAAGGACGCACCGTTAGCATCGACGGGCTGGGCAATTTCTTTCCCACAATCACGAGTAAGGGAGTGGAAAAACCGGAAGAATGTACTGCCGACAAGGTATGGGTAGCACGTATCGGCTTTAAATCAGCACCGGCATTTCTGAAAAAGATACGGATGAAAACCAAGTTTCTAAGCATCCAACTACGGGAACAGAAAAAGGCAAATACCCAAAAGAAAAACACTTCGGGGAACATTTAACAATCTGTTGAAAACTTTATTCCATATTTTCCATACAGGAGGTTCTTTTTTCTTTGAGAAATATGTATTTTTGCCGTCACTTGCTTATATAATAAGGTAGAACAGATGAAGGAGACACAAGAGGAATTGACATATCACGTACCGGTATTACTAAAAGAGAGCGTAGACGGAATGAATATCTGCCCGAATGGCACGTATGTAGACGTGACTTTCGGTGGTGGAGGGCATTCCCGTGAGATACTTTCGCGTTTGGAAAAAGACGGACGTTTATTAGGATTCGACCAGGACGAGGATGCCGAACGAAACATTGTCGATGACCCGCGCTTCATTTTCGTGCGAAGCAATTTCCGCTACCTGCACAACTTTCTACGCTATCACAATATAGAGAAAGTAGACGCCATACTGGCAGACTTGGGAGTATCCTCCCATCACTTCGACGACAGTGAACGAGGATTTTCTTTCCGCTTCGACGGTGCATTGGATATGCGTATGAACAAACGGGCCGGACTCACAGCAGCAGATGTGGTAAACACTTATGCAGAAGAACGGTTGGCAGATATCTTCTACCTGTATGGAGAATTGAAAAACAGTCGCAAATTAGCATCGGTTATCGTCAAGGCCCGTGCCAACGGACAAATAAAGACAATCGGCGAGTTTTTGGAGATCATCAAGCCACTCTTCGGCCGGGAACGCGAGAAGAAAGAACTTGCCAAGGTGTTTCAGGCACTTCGCATTGAAGTAAATCAAGAGATGGAGGCGTTGAAAGAAATGTTGACAGCAGCAACGGAAGCCTTGAAACCGGGAGGAAGATTAGTCGTTATCACTTACCATTCATTGGAAGACCGGATGGTTAAAAACATTATGAAAACCGGTAATGTGGAAGGTAAAACGACACAGGATTTTTTCGGTAACCTGCAAACGCCTTTTAAATTGGTGAACAACAAAGTCATTGTGCCGGACGAAGAGGAAATAGAACGCAATCCGAGATCACGGAGCGCCAAACTAAGAATCGCAGAAAAGAAATAAGCAGAAGAGATAGAAACTTATGGAAGAGAAAGAGAAAAAGATAAATAAAAACGAGAACAAAGAACCCAAAAAGAAAAAAAGGGCCTCTTTGAAAAGCATTTTAGGAGGAGATATCTTAGCTACAGACTTTTTCCGCCGCCAGACAAAATTGCTGGTACTCATTATGGTATTTATTATCTTCTATATCCATAACAGATATGCCAGTCAACAACAGCAGATTGAAATAGATAAGCTGAAGAAAGAACTTATCGACATTAAATATGACGCGCTCACACGTAGCTCGGAATTGATGGAAAGAAGTCGTCAGTCACGTATCGAGGAATACATATCGACCAAAGAGAGTGATTTGCAGACATCTACAAATCCTCCTTACCTGATAGAGTAAAAAAAGGAGAAAGGAGAAAGGAAAAAGGAGAAAAAAGGGAAAAGGGAGAATGGAGAAGGAAAGAAAAAGTAAATTATCAATTGCCATTTGTCAATTGTCATTTGTCATTTATAAATTATAAATAGTTTTGGCTGTCAATAAAAAAAATATAATGACCCGTTACTTCTTTGTTATCCTCATAATGGGGCTGATAGGAGTAGCAATCGTGGTAAAAGCAGGCATCACCATGTTTGCCGAGCGACAATACTGGCAGGATGTTGCCGACCGTTTCGTAAAAGAGAATGTAACGGTAAAGCCTAATCGGGGTAATATCATCTCCTCCGACGGCAAACTGATGGCAAGTTCACTGCCCGAATACCGCATCTATATGGATTTCAAAGCAGGAGCACCGGCCAAAACCGACTCCTTGAAAAAGCATATGAATGAGATCTGTGAAGGGTTGCACCGGATATTCCCGGATAAAAGTGCGGCTGAATTCAAAGCGCATCTACAGAAAGGGATGAAAAAAGGAAGCCGCAATTATTTGATTTACCCGAAACGTATCTCGTACATTCAATATAAAGAGGCCAAACGCCTGCCTGTTTTCAACATGAACAAGTATAAAGGCGGATTCCATGAGTTAGCTTACAACCAGCGCAAGAAACCATTCGGCTCTTTAGCAGCACGTACATTGGGCGATCTCTACGCAGACACCGCACAAGGTGCCAAGAATGGAATAGAACTGGCTTTCGATACCTTGTTGAAAGGACGTGACGGAATCACGCACCGCCAGAAGGTGATGAACAAATACCTCAACATCGTAGATATTCCTCCCGTAGACGGTTGCGACCTTATCGCCACCATCGATGTGGGCATGCAGGACATCTGTGAAAAAGCATTGGTAGATAAGTTGAAAGAGCTGAATGCCAGTGTAGGCGTTGCTGTTTTAATGGAAGTCGCCACAGGCGAGGTGAAAGCAATCGTCAACATGATGAAAGCGGCGGACGGCAATTATTACGAAATGCGTAACAATGCCATCAGCGACATGCTCGAACCGGGTTCCACCTTTAAGACAGCTTCTATCATGGTGGCTCTTGAAGACGGGCACATCACCCCCGATTACGAAGTGGATACGGGAAACGGTATCAAAATGATGTACGGACGGCCGATGAAAGACTGGAACTGGCATCGCGGCGGATATGGCAGAATCAACGTAACCCGTATCTTGGAAGTGTCGTCCAACGTGGGGACATCCAGCATCATCGACCAATTCTATCATGACAATCCGCAAAAGTTCGTAGACGGACTGAAACGGATGAGCATCGACCAGCCGTTGCACCTGCAGATCGCAGGAGAGGGAAAGCCCAACATCAGAGGACCGAAAGAACGCTATTTTGCCAAGACTACCCTCCCGTGGATGAGTATCGGGTACGAAACGCAAGTGCCCCCGATGAATATACTGACATTCTACAATGCCATAGCGAACGATGGCGTAATGGTTCGCCCGAAGTTCGTAAAAGCGGCTGTAAAAGACGGGGAAGTAGTAAAGGAGTTCCCGACAGAAGTCATCAACCCGAAAATCTGTTCGGATAATACGCTGAAACAGATACGGGAAATTCTCTACAAGGTAGTGCATCAGGGACTGGCAGGACCGGCAGGCAGCAAGCAGTTTGCCGTATCCGGCAAAACAGGAACGGCACAGATTTCACAAGGCGCCGCCGGATACAAAACGGGCAGGACGAACTATTTAGTCAGCTTTTGCGGATACTTCCCTTCGGAAGCGCCGAAATACAGTTGCATCGTCTCCATTCAGAAACCGGGGCTTCCGGCTTCCGGTGGGTTGATGGCAGGTAGCGTATTCGGCAAAATAGCAGAAAGGGTATATGCCAAAGACTTGCGCCTGCCACTGACAAATGCCATCGACACCAACAGCGTGGTAATTCCCGACGTAAAAGCCGGAGAGATGAATGATACCAAACGGGTACTCGACGAACTGAAGATACAGAGCCAGGCTAAGTTCGAAATCAAAAGCGGCAAAGAGACTTGGGGCAGTACACATGCCGCCCCCAAAAGCGTCATCTTAGAAAGCAGAGACCTGATGCGTGATTTTGTTCCGAGCGTGATCGGCATGGGCGCACGGGATGCTGTCTATCTGCTCGAAAGCAGAGGGATAAAAGTAAATCTGGTAGGCGTAGGCAAGGTAAAAAGCCAGTCGATAGCCAATGGAACAAGAGTAAGAAAAGGACAAACAATCGTATTGCATCTGAACTGATTATATATAATAAGGTATGAAACTGAACGAATTACTGAAAGCGATCCAACCGGTACAGGTTGTGGGGGCTTCGGACATAGAAATAACAGGAATCAACATAGACTCCCGACAGATAGAAGCAGGACATCTGTTTATGGCCATGCGCGGCACGCAGACAGACGGGCATGCCTATATCCCGGCTGCCATAGAAAAAGGGGCCGTCGCCGTACTTTGCGAGGACCTGCCGGAACAGCCGACAGAGGGAATCACCTATGTGCAAGTGAAAGACAGCGAGGATGCCACAGGCAAGATGGCGACTCTGTTCTTTGGAGATCCTACTTCTAAAATGGAACTGGTAGGCGTAACGGGAACCAATGGGAAAACGACCATCGCCACCTTATTATATAATACATTCCGCTATTTCGGATATAAGGTAGGACTCATTTCAACGGTATGCAACTATATCGATGACGAAGCAATCCCAACCGAGCACACTACCCCCGACCCCATCACACTGAACCGCCTGTTAGGCAGGATGGCGGACGAAGGCTGCAAGTATGCTTTTATGGAAGTAAGCTCCCACTCCATCGCCCAAAAACGCATCAGTGGGTTAAAATTCGCCGGAGGTATCTTTACGAATCTGACCCGTGACCATCTGGATTATCATAAAACGGTAGAGAACTATCTGAAAGCCAAAAAGAAGTTTTTTGACGATATGCCCAAAAACGCATTCAGCCTTACCAATCTGGATGACAAGAACGGACTGGTAATGACGCAAAACACACGTTCGAAGGTATATACCTACTCTTTGAGAAGTCTGAGTGACTTCAAAGGGCGAGTATTGGAATCCCACTTCGAAGGAATGTTGCTCGACTTCAACAACCATGAACTGATGGTACAGTTCATCGGTAAATTTAATGCATCTAACCTTCTTGCCGTATTCGGCGCTGCCGTATTGCTCGGCAAAAAAGAAGAGGATGTACTGGTGGCGCTCAGTACACTACATCCGGTAGCAGGACGTTTCGACGCCATCCGTTCTCCGCAGGGATATACGGCAATCGTTGATTATGCCCACACTCCGGATGCACTGGTCAATGTCCTGAATGCCATTCACGACGTACTCGAAGGCAGAGGTAAAGTCATTACTGTGGTGGGTGCCGGAGGTAACCGTGACAAAGGGAAACGCCCCATCATGGCCAAAGAGGCTGCCAAAGCGAGCGACCGTGTCATCATTACTTCGGACAATCCCCGGTTTGAAGAACCGCAGGATATTATCAATGACATGCTGGCCGGCTTGGATGCCGGAGACAGAAAGAAAACAATCAGTATGACAGACCGCAGGGAAGCTATCCGCACAGCATGCATGCTGGCCGAAAAAGGAGATGTAATTCTCGTTGCCGGAAAAGGACACGAGAACTATCAGGAAATAAAAGGAGTGAAATATCACTTTGATGATAAAGAAGAGTTGAAATCAGTGATGAATGATTAGTGACGACATCACTTATCACCAATCACTCATCACTAACCCCTAATCACTATTTACAATGTTATATTATCTATTTGACTGGCTACACAAACTCAACTTTCCCGGTGCGGGAATGTTTGGTTATACATCATTCCGTGCATTGATGGCTATCATTCTGGCACTGCTGATCTCGAGCATCTGGGGTGATAAGTTTATCAAACTGCTGAAGCGTAAGCAGATCACGGAGACACAGCGTGATGCCAAAATCGACCCGTTCGGTGTAAATAAAGTAGGAGTGCCGAGCATGGGTGGCGTCATCATCATTGTAGCCATTCTGATCCCCTGCCTGCTGTTAGGAAAACTACATAATATCTATATGATCTTGATGCTTATCACTACCGTTTGGTTGGGATCATTGGGATTTGCCGACGATTATATCAAGATATTCAAGAAAGACAAGGAAGGGTTGCACGGAAAATTCAAGATCATCGGTCAAGTGGGATTGGGACTGATTGTGGGATTGACCCTCTATCTCAGCCCGGACGTCGTCATTCGTGAAAACATAGAAGTACAGACACCGGGACGCGAGATGGAAGTCGTGCACGGGACAAACGACTTGAAATCGACACAGACCACCATACCGTTTTTTAAAAGCAACAACCTCGACTATGCCGATCTGGTAGCTTTTATGGGAGATCATGCCCAGACTGCCGGATGGATCCTGTTTGTGATCATTACCATCTTTGTAGTGACGGCCGTATCCAATGGCGCCAACTTGAATGACGGCATGGATGGGATGGCAGCAGGCAACTCTGCCATTATCGGACTGACTTTGGGCATACTGGCCTATGTATCGAGCCACATCGAATTTGCCGGCTATCTGAATATCATGTACATCCCCGGTTCGGAGGAACTGGTAATCTTCATATGTGCTTTCATCGGTGCATTGATCGGTTTCCTATGGTACAATGCCTACCCGGCGCAGGTATTCATGGGCGATACCGGGAGCCTGACCATCGGCGGTATTATCGCGGTATTTGCTATCATTATACATAAGGAGTTATTGATTCCCATTCTTTGCGGTGTATTTTTGGTAGAAAACCTGTCGGTCATTCTGCAACGCGCTTATTACAAGGTCGGAAAGAAAAAAGGGGTAAAACAACGCCTGTTTAAACGTACGCCGATACACGATCATTTCCGTACATCGATGAACCAGATAGAAAGCGGATGCCGGGTGGTATTCACCCAACCGGACAACCTCTTCCATGAATCGAAAATCACTGTTCGTTTCTGGATCGTAACAATCGTATTGGCAGCAATAACGATCATCACATTAAAGATCAGATAAATCATGGTTCAATGCGCCGATATGCCAATCGGGGAAGAAGCGGATGCAGGTGAAAAGGCAGGGAAGCGGCAATAAACCCATAAATAAAACAGAGAGAATTAACCGGATTATTAACCATTAAAGTTTATGTGTTGCCGGTGGCATACGGCCACATCGGTATATCGACACATTATTGAGAATGAAAAGGATTGTAATTTTAGGAGCAGGCGAAAGTGGCGCGGGTGCTGCCGTATTAGCCAAAGTGAAAGGATTCGAGACGTTCGTATCGGACATGTCCGCCATCAAGGACAAGTATAAAGAACTGCTCGACAGCTACGGTATTGCCTGGGAAGAAGGCCATCATACCGAAGAACTGATTCTGAATGCCGACGAGGTAGTTAAAAGCCCGGGTATTCCAAACGATGCTCCGTTGATTCTGAAATTGAAAGAACAAGGCACACCGATTATCTCGGAAATAGAATTTGCCGGACGCTATACGGATGCCAAGATGATCTGCATCACCGGTTCGAACGGAAAGACCACCACCACCAGCCTCATCTATCACATTTTCAAGAGTGCAGGATTGAATGTCGGCCTGGCCGGTAATATAGGCAAGAGTCTGGCCCTGCAAGTAGCCGAAGATAAACACGATTATTATATTATCGAGCTGAGTTCATTCCAACTGGACAACATGTACGATTTCCGTGCCAACATCGCCGTCCTGATGAATATCACACCGGATCATCTGGACCGTTACGACCACTGCATGCAAAACTATATAGATGCGAAATTCCGTATCACCCGGAACCAGACGCAGGACGACGCCTTCATCTTCTGGAACGATGACCCTATCATCAAACGGGAGTTGGAGAAACACGGACTGAAAGCACACCTATATCCATTTGCCGCAGTAAAAGAAGACGGAGTCATTGCCTATGTAGAAGATCATGAGGTAAAGATCAACGAACCGATTGCCTTCAATATGGAACAGGAGAAGCTGGCACTGACCGGACAGCACAATCTATACAACTCACTGGCAGCAGGTATCTCGGCCAATCTGGCGGGAATCACGAAAGATGATATCCGCAAAGCATTGTCCGACTTCAAAGGAGTGGAGCACCGTCTGGAGAAGGTGGCCCGTGTAGGAGGAATCGATTTCATTAACGATTCTAAAGCAACCAATGTCAACTCCTGCTGGTACGCCCTGCAAAGCATGACCACCAAGACAGTCCTCATCCTCGGTGGGAAGGACAAAGGCAACGACTATACGGAAATCGAAGACCTGGTACGCGAAAAATGCTCCGCATTGGTGTACTTAGGATTACATAACGAAAAGCTGCACGCATTCTTCGACCGTCTCGGATTGCCGGTAGCCGATATACAGACCGGCATGAAAGATGCAGTGGAAGCGGCGTACAAGCTGGCCAAGAAGGGCGAGACTGTCTTATTGAGCCCCTGTTGCGCCTCGTTCGACCTCTTTAAGAGCTACGAAGACCGGGGAGATCAATTTAAAGAGTATGTGAGAGAATTATGATTCTCTCATAATTCATAAATTATAATTCATAAATCAAGTGGACTTATTAAAAAACATATTCAAAGGCGACAAGGTAATCTGGATAATCTTCCTTTGTCTCTGCCTCATCTCGATTATCGAGGTGTTTTCGGCAGCGAGCACGCTTACCTATAAAAGCGGAGATCACTGGGGCCCTATCACACAACACTCCATCATACTGATGGTGGGAGCGGTGGTAGTGGTACTAATGCACAACATCCCTTACAAATGGTTTCAGGTGTTTCCAGTCTTCCTGTACCCTGTCTCAGTAGTGCTGTTGGCTTTCGTCACTCTGATGGGGGTTATCACGGGTGACCGTGTCAACGGCGCGGCGCGTTGGATGTCGTTTATGGGTTTACAGTTCCAGCCTTCCGAATTGGCAAAAATGGCGGTGGTCATTGCCGTCTCCTTTATCCTGTCGAAAAAACAGGATGACGAAGGAGCCAATCCGAAAGCATTCAAATACATCCTGATTATTACAGGAATCGTCTGTCTGCTGATTGCTCCGGAAAACCTTTCTACAGCCATGTTGTTATTCGGAGTAGTATTCCTGATGATGTTTATAGGCAGGGTGGCAGCCCGAAAGTTGCTGATGCTGGTAGGTTCACTCGGATTGGTGGGTGCGGTAGGTGTCGTATTCCTGTTGGCTATCCCGAAAGATTCGGACATTCCCTTCCTCCACCGTTTTGATACCTGGAAGAGCCGTATCGTCAACTTCACCGAAAAAGAAGAAGTGCCGGCTGCCAAATTCGACATAGACAAAGATGCCCAGATTGCTCACGCCCGCATTGCGATCGCCACGAGCAATGTCGTAGGGAAAGCACCGGGAAATTCCGTTCAACGTGATTTCCTGAGTCAGGCGTTCTCCGACTTCATCTTCGCCATCATCATAGAAGAACTCGGACTGGTAGGAGGTATATTTGTGGTATGTCTCTATATATGGTTATTGGTACGTGCGGGGCGTATCGCGCAAAAATGCGAACGAACCTTTCCCGCTTTCCTCGTAATGGGGATTGCCTTAATGCTGGTATCGCAAGCCATCTTGAATATGATGGTGGCCGTCGGCCTGTTCCCGGTAACCGGGCAGCCTTTGCCACTGATCAGTAAAGGAGGTACTTCGACACTGATAAACTGTGCATATATCGGCATGATACTGAGCGTGAGCCGCTACACTGCCTACCTTGAAGAGCAGAAAGAGCGCAATGCCCAGCTACAAATGCAGACAGAAGCAACCGACACAACAGAAGCGCAGACCGCCGCCGAACCGACTGCACAAGTACTGAACAGTGACGCAGAATTCGAAGAAGAAAAGAAATAGGAAAATTACGAGTTACAATGGAGAAAGAACTTAGAATCATTATCAGTGGCGGAGGTACGGGAGGACATATCTTTCCGGCCGTATCCATCGCCAATGCCATAAAAGAACAATGTCCGGATGCCAAAATATTGTTTGTAGGAGCCGAAGGACGGATGGAAATGCAACGTGTCCCCGATGCCGGTTATGAGATTATCGGATTGCCGGTAGCCGGATTCGACCGCAAGCATTTATGGAAAAACTTTGCAGTACTCGTAAAGCTGGCTCGCAGCCAATGGAAAGCAAAGAGTATCATCAAAAAGTTCCGTCCGCAGGCAGCAGTGGGAGTTGGTGGCTATGCCAGTGGTCCGACATTGAAAATGGCTGGTATGATGGGAGTTCCGACATTGATACAAGAACAGAATTCGTATGCCGGAGTGACGAATAAATTGTTGGCAAAGAAAGCGCAAAAGATATGTGTAGCCTATGACGGAATGGAAAAATTCTTTCCGGCAGAAAAGATTCTGATGACCGGCAATCCGGTACGTCAAAACTTACTTGACCATGCCCTGAGCCGCGAAGATGCGATACGCGCTTTCGGTCTGGACCCGAATAAGAAAACCATATTGATCTTGGGAGGCAGTTTGGGGGCACGTACTATCAACAACACGCTTATTGCCGGACTGCCGACTCTAAAAAAGAATAACGACATCCAATTTATATGGCAAACCGGTAAGATATACCATCAGCAGGTGATGGAGGCCATCGGTAGTGCAGGAAGCATTCCGAACTTATACGTAGCGGACTTTATCAAAGACATGGCTACCGCCTATTCGGTTGCCGATCTGGTCATCTCACGCGCAGGCGCCGGTTCCATATCGGAATTCTGCCTATTGAGCAAACCGGTCATCCTGGTGCCTTCGCCTAACGTTGCGGAAGACCATCAAACTAAAAATGCACTTGCACTGGTAAATAAAGGGGCGGCCATCTACGTAAAAGATGCAGAAGCCGAAACAAAACTTTTGCCCGCAGCTTTGGAAACGATAGCCGATACGGCAAAGCTAAAAGACTTAAGCGATCGGATAGCCAAGCTGGCCTTGCCGGACTCGGCAACTATAATAGCGAAAGAGGTTATTAAATTAGCGGTGAGAGAGCAAGAGTAAGGGAGAAGGGAGAGGGGAGAAGTAAAAAAAGAGATGAGAAACGGGCGATGATATCTCGCTACTGCATAAAAGAAATGTGAACAAAAAATGGTGAACAGTTTAATGGTGAATAGTTTAATGTAAACAGTAAATAAGATGGTGAATATCAATATAGATAATATTAAATCGGTGTATTTTGTCGGTGCCGGAGGTATCGGAATGAGCGCACTCGTACGTTATTTCCTCTCTAAAGGGAAATTGGTGGCCGGTTATGACCGTACACCCAGTGAACTGACGGAATGCCTGATAGCTGAAGGGGCGCAGATACATTATGAGGAAGACGTTCATCTGATTCCGGAAGCGTGTAGAGACAGAGAGAATACGCTCGTCGTGTTGACTCCGGCCGTTCCACAAGAGCATGAAGAACTAACCTACTTCCGTGACAATGGTTTTGAAATTCAAAAACGGGCACAAGTGTTGGGTACAATCACGCACTCCAGCAAAGGACTTTGTGTAGCGGGCACGCATGGCAAAACCACCACTTCGTCTATGACTGCCCATCTGCTATATCAGTCACATGTCGGCTGTACGGCTTTTTTAGGAGGTATCTCCAAAAATTACGGAACCAACTTACTGCTTTCGCAGACAAGCCCTTATACCGTAATCGAAGCAGACGAATTCGACCGTTCTTTCCATTGGCTATCTCCTTATATGTCTGTTATCACAGCCACAGACCCCGATCATCTGGACATTTATGGAACAGCCGAAGCGTATCTGGAAAGTTTTGAGCATTACACCACCCTTATCCAACCGGGCGGGGCACTGATTATCCGCAAAGGAATTTCCCTGCATCCTCAAGTGCAACCGGGTGTAAAGGTGTATACTTACTCTCGCGATGAGGGTGATTTTCACGCAGAAAACATCCGTATCGGAAACGGTGAGATCTTTATTGATTTTGTCGGACCGGAGGTACGCATCGAGGATATCCGGTTGGGAGTTCCTGTAAGCATCAACATTGAGAACGGGGTGGCTGCTATGGCCTTGGCGCATCTGAACGGGGTGACGGATGAAGAAATCAAACAGGGAATGGCAAGTTTCCGGGGAGTGGACCGCCGTTTTGATTTTAAAATCAAAAATGACCGCATTGTGTTCCTCAGTGATTATGCCCATCATCCGTCGGAGATCAAACAAAGTGTACTGTCTATCCGCGAGTTATACCGGGATAAGAAAATAACAGCCATTTTCCAACCTCATCTTTATACCCGTACACGCGATTTTTACAAAGACTTTGCAGAGAGTTTGTCTTTACTGGACGAGGTAATCTTAGTAGATATCTATCCGGCACGTGAACAACCGATACCCGGTGTGACCAGCCAACTGATTTATGACAACCTCCGTCCCGGTATTGAGAAAAGCATGTGTAAAAAGGAGGAGATACTCGATGTATTGAAAAATAAGAAAATAGAAGTTCTTATCACTCTCGGAGCCGGAGATATAGAAAACTATGTCCCTGCCATTACGGAAAAATTAAACACCATGGATTGAACAAATTCCGATTGTAATTTGTCAACCTATCGTAAATATCACATTATGCTGAAACGGATTCTTTTATCTATCGTTCTGTTGCTTATCACTGTCTACCTGGGTGTAGCGGTGACAGTATTCAATCGCAAACCTGCCGATCAGGTTTGCCGTGACGTAGAGCTGATTATCAAAGACACGGTGTATGCAGGCTTTGTCACCAAAGATGAAGTAACCGGTATATTGCAAAAGAAAAGCATCTATCCGGTAGGAAAAAAGATGGAGCGCATACATACGAAAACCCTGGAAAACGAGTTGGACAAGCATCCGCTTATCGATGAGACAGAGTGCTATAAGACTCCCAGTGGCAAGCTTTGCGTGGAGGTCAGACAGCGTATCCCGATCCTCCGTATCATGAGTAATAACGGTGAAAGCTACTATGTAGACAATAAAGGAACGATCATGCCGCCCGAAGCCAAATGCGTAGCCCGGCGAACAATTGTAACCGGAAACGTAGAAAAGTCGTTTGCAATGAGGGATTTATATAAGTTTGGTGTATTTTTGCAGAACAATCCGTTTTGGGATGCACAGATAGAACAGATTCATGTGCTTCCAGGCAAAGATGTAGAACTTGTGCCACGAGTAGGCGACCATATCGTCTATCTTGGAAAACTGGATCAATTTGAAGATAAGCTGGACCGCCTGAAGGTATTCTATAAAAAGGCGTTGAACGAAGTGGGATGGAATAAGTACTCACGTATCAGCCTGGAGTTCAATAACCAGATTATCTGCACAAAAAGATAATACATAATGGGCCAATGGGCTAATATGCCAATGGGCCAATTAAAGAATGAGAAAAGTACTAAATTGAATAATAACCAAATTAAAGCGCCAGCCAATCGACAGATCAGTAGATTGGCAGATTGGCACATTATTTAAATATATGGCAACAACAGAATTTATCGCCGCTATTGAACTGGGTTCATCAAAGGTAACCGGCATTGCCGGAAGAAAGAACAGTGACGGAAGTATGCAGGTGTTGGCTTATGCCAAAGAAGACTCCTCTTCGTTTATACGGAAAGGGGTTATCTATAATCTGAACAAGACAGCCCAAAGCCTCACTTCCATCATCAACAGACTGGAAGGCGATCTGAAAGAATCGATCGCCAAGGTATATGTAGGTATCAGCGGACAGTCACTCCGTACTGTACGGAATGTCGTAAGCCGCGACTTAAAAGAAGAAACACTCATCTCGCAAGAGTTAGTGGATGCCATCTGCGACGAAAATCTGGAAATTCCGTTGATAGACATGGATATACTGGACGTTGCCCCCCAGGAATTTAAAATAGACAATTTTCTTCCGGACACACCGGTAGGAGTGCTCGGCAATCATATTGAAGGACGCTTCCTCAATATCGTAGCCCGCGCCTCTATCAAAAACAATCTGGAACGTTGTTTTGAACAGGCAAAAATAAAAATTGCCGATCTCCTGATCGCACCATTGGTAACCGCCAATGCCGTATTGAGCGAAAGCGAACGCCGTTCCGGATGTGCTTTGGTAGATTTTGGTGCCGATACAACCACCATCTCCGTCTATAAAGGCAACATACTCCGTTTCATGACCGTACTCCCATTGGGTGGTAACTGCATCACCCGTGACATCACCTCTTTGCGGATAGAAGAAGAGGAAGCGGAATCGCTGAAAATAACGTATGCCGATGCCACCTACGAAGAGGAAGGTGAAGAGAAAGCGACCTGCCAACTGGAAGACGAGGAACGAACCATCGAACTGGGCATACTGAACGACATCATCGGTGCACGTGTGGAAGAGATTATTGATAACGTATGGAATCAGATACAGTTATCCGGTTACGACGACAAACTTCTGGCCGGTATCATCATTACAGGCGGAACAGCCAATCTGAAAAATCTGGATGAGGTGCTCCGCAAAAGGACCAAGATCGATAAAGTGCGAATAGCACGCAATATCCGTAACACCATATACGCTGACGGAGACCTGATAAAGAAGGACGGAACACAGAATACGCTGTTCGGCCTTTTGTTTGAAGGAAAAGAAAACTGCTGCCTTGTAGAGACACGCCCTGTCACCCCGCCATCTGCCGCAACCGAACCGGTAAATATGTTCGAAGAGGACGAAGCGCTGAAAGAACAGGAAGCCGCCGCCCGTGAAGCGAAGAAGAGAAGAGAAGAAGAGGACAAGCGCCGAAAGGAAGAAGAAAAACGCCGCAAAGAGGAGGAAAAGAAAAAGAAAGAAGAAGCCCGTAGAAAGAAGAAAGAAGGACCGAGCTGGTTTGAAAAAACCTTCAATAAAATCTCCAACGAAATTTTCTCTGATGACGACATGAAATAAGAGAATGAACGGTGGAAACGAGCAAATAACAAATTGTAAATTATAAAACAGTAAATATTATGACGGACGAGATAGTACAATTCGATTATCCTCAAGACTCACCTAAGATCATCAAAGTGATTGGGGTAGGCGGAGGCGGAGGTAATGCCGTAAATCACATGTATAAAGAAGGTATACATGACGTAACATTCGTTCTCTGCAATACGGATCATCAGGCACTGGCTGACTCTCCGGTACCGGTCAAGCTACAGTTAGGTAAAGAAGGATTAGGAGCCGGTAACCGCCCGGCACGCGCACGCGAAGCAGCCGAAGAGAGCCTGGAAAGCATCAAAAGCATGCTGAATGACGGTACCAAAATGGTATTCATCACCGCCGGAATGGGAGGTGGTACAGGTACGGGTGCCGCGCCGATCATTGCCAAGACAGCCAAAGAAATGGATATTCTCACCATCGGTATCGTTACCATACCGTTCCGTTGGGAAGGTGACAAGAAAATCGACCAGGCATTGGACGGTGTCGAGGAAATCAGCAAGCACGTAGACGCATTGCTGGTGATCAACAACGAAAAGTTAAGCGAAATATATAATGACCTTTCCGTAGACGATGCTTTTGACAGAGCGGACGATACCCTCTCGATAGCCGCCAAGAGTATCTCGGAAATCATTACCCTGCACGGAAAAGTCAACCTCGACTTTAACGATGTAAAGACGGTGCTGAAAGACGGTGGCGTAGCCATCATGAGTACCGGATACGGGGAAGGGGAAGGACGCGTAAGCGCTGCCATACAGAATGCGCAGCACTCACCGTTGCTAAACAACAACAACATATTCGACTCCAAGAAAGTATTGCTGAACGTCTCTTACAGTTCTCAGCACAAACTGATGATGAATGAGATGGACGAGGTAAAGGAATTTATGAACCGTTTCAGTCGTGATTTCGAGACCAAGTTTGGTATCGCTATTGATGACAGCCTGGGCGATCAAGTGAAAATCACTTTGCTGGCTACCGGATTCGGTATTCAGGACATTCATATGAAAGAAATGGATAACCGCATCTCGCAACGTAGCGTCGAAGAGCAACAACGTCTTGCAGAGCTGGAAGAAAAAGAGGAGGAAAGACGCAACCGCCGCGAAAGATTTTATGATGATAAAGGAGGTAACAAACAGAGAAAGCGCCGCCATATTTATATCTTCAGCGCAGAAGATCTTGACAATGAAGACATCATCGCCATGGTAGAAAGTACCCCGACTTACCTGCGCAACAAGACAACCATAGATAAAATCAGAGGCAAAGCATCCTTGAAAGAGGAAATCACTCCTGAAGAAGCGGTGGATGAAAGCGGACTAATCACTTTTTAAGGGGAGAAAAGAGCATGGAGAGGGAAGAAGGAAAAAAGACCCTTCAACTTAATCGCGAATAATAAACAGCTAAATAGTAATATAGAATCATGGATTTATTTGAAAGAGTCAGCGAAGACATTAAAAACGCAATGAAGGCGAAAGACAAAGTAGCCCTTGAAACATTGAGAAACGTAAAGAAATTCTTCCTTGAAGCTAAAACAGCTCCGGGGGCTAACGATACTTTGACAGATGATGCAGCACTGAAAATCATTCAGAAACTCGTGAAACAAGGAAAAGATTCTGCGGAAATTTACATCGGACAAGGCCGTCAGGATCTTGCAGAAGGTGAATTGGCACAAGTGAGAGTAATGGAAGCTTATCTGCCCAAACAAATGACACCGGAAGAATTGGAAGCCGCACTAAAGGAAATTATTGCCGAAACGGGCGCCACCAGCGGTAAGGACATGGGCAAAGTTATGGGAGTAGCTTCTAAGAAACTCGCCGGCCTGGCCGAAGGTCGTGCCATCTCTGCAAAAGTAAAAGAGCTCCTGGGATAATCACATTTTCCGTACAGGAAGGCTCGGGAATCGAAAAAATAGAGAAAAACAGGGTATTCCTGTTGTTTTTACTCCCTTCACCTGCTTCACCTTTTTGGGCAATCGCCCTATCCATCGGCGATACAGGGTGAAGGGTTGTTACATTTTATGCATAGTGCAAAATCTTCCCGGAAACGGTACCTATCACCCCTAAGCACCGTACATACAGACTGAATGGACAGTGGTTACGATTGCCGATATACCGCCATACCTTTCTCCCGCAGGCTTTTGGGGTAGGCCCTTCACCCTATATAGCCGATGAATAAGGCGTTTACCTCTAAAAGGTGAAACGAGTGAAGGGGGCAAAAACAAACAGGATAAAACCGGAATAAAGTCAATCGAACAGTTCTTTTAATACATCTAAGGATTTTAGTACCGGAAAGTCGGGCAGATGGAGCCGGTAATATTCATTAATGATCGTAAGGCAACGCGCCCGTTCCAAACGGTTCATACCGAAAAGATGCATTGTGTCATAATTCATCCGCATCAGCACTATCAGCCGGGAAGCCTCCTGCGGAGTGATATAAGAAGAATGCAACTGTGGCCGCAACGAAGTAAAACAGGCATTCAGCATATCAAAATAATCTCCGTCATGATAATCCTCCAAATTAGGATATAATCCCAAAAAACGGGAAAGACGCATTAAAAACACCAAATGGAAATTAGCAAACCCCTCGCGGCATTCGTCCAGCCAAGTGATGGAATGTACCAGATAAGCAAACAACGGCCGATTCTCTGCCTCTTCACGAACCGCACGATAAAGGAACTCGGCCAAGAAAAGCGCAATAGACGATTTATAAGGATCGTAAGGTATCGAAGAGAAAGGGAAAAAAGACTTCGCTTCTTTTATTTTATAAAGAGTGGCATTGGGACGGAAATCGGCTTCAATCTCTATCAGGGAAAGAGGTTGAAACAATACGGACTTTACCGCCGATTTCCTTGAACGCGGCACCGGAACCAAAAAAGAAACACGCCCCGACAGCTCGGTATACATCTCAACAATATTGGATGTATCATTGTATTTTAGCGTATGAAGAACTATTCCAACCGTTTTTTGTAACATTTTTCTTTCGTTTCAATTGATCGCAAAACTACAAAAAAAAGACGAGAAGTAATAAGGCTACGCTCTATAACCCCAAAAAACAAAGAAAAAAAAAGAAAATTTTTCCTTGCGTTATCTCACTGATAATCAAAACTAAAAAACGCACAAAGGGGAAAAACGCTCCATTTCTATGAAAATTTTTCCTGTGAAATATTTGCTAATTCAAAAAAAGTATCTACCTTTGCATCCGCAATCGAGAAACAAACACTCGAAAAGCGAAAAAGAAACGGAAACGTTTCACCAAATGATGGCCCGTTCGTCTATCGGTTAGGACGCAAGATTTTCATTCTTGAAAGGGGGGTTCGATTCCCCCACGGGCTACAATTAAAAAAATAAACGAATTAAAAAAACAGATTAGTCGAGATGGCAAATCACAAATCATCACTTAAGAGAATCAGACAAGAAGAAACAAGAAGACTTCACAACAGATATTATGGTAAAACCATGAGAAACGCTGTTAGAAAGCTTCGCTCAACTACTGATAAAGCAGAAGCTACTGCTATGTATCCTGGTGTTACAAAAATGCTGGATAAGTTGGCTAAAGTGAATATTATTCACAAAAACAAAGCAAGCAATTTAAAATCTAAATTGGCGATTTATATCAATAAACTTGCTTAATACAAGAATTTAGCAATACTTCATACAACACAGAGACTGAGCTTTTTAGCTTGGTCTTTTGTGTATTACAACAAGTCCAAAACCATATTCTCACGGTTCCCCCCTCCCCCTTTCTCCAATTCTTGTTTTTTCACCCTTTATTCTTCCTCAATTCATTTTTTTTTGCTATTTTTGCTCTGTTATTATAACTTAGAAAGGTAATTATGAGCGAAGACTTAATTCCCCAAGTTCCCCAGAACGAAGGATCGTATTCTGCCGATAGCATCCAGGTATTAGAAGGCTTGGAAGCAGTGCGTAAGCGCCCCGCGATGTACATCGGCGACATCAGCGTAAAGGGACTTCATCACTTGGTATATGAAATCGTTGATAACTCTATTGATGAAGCATTAGCAGGTTATTGCGACCACATTGAAGTAACCATCAACGAAGACAATTCAATCACCGTACAGGACAATGGACGCGGTATCCCCGTAGATTTCCATGAAAAAGAACAGAAATCAGCATTGGAAGTAGCAATGACAGTGCTTCATGCCGGTGGTAAGTTCGACAAAGGTTCGTATAAAGTTTCCGGTGGTCTGCACGGTGTAGGTATGTCTTGTGTAAACGCACTGTCTACCCACATGGTTACCCAAGTCTACCGTAACGGTAAGGTTTATCAGCAAGAGTATGAAATAGGAAAACCGCTTTATCCTGTAAAGGAGGTAGGTGTATCGGAACATACCGGAACCAGACAACAATTCTGGCCGGACAATACGATCTTTACCGAAACGGTCTACAAATATGAGATATTGGCAGGCCGCATGCGCGAACTTGCTTACCTGAACGCCGGTATCAAAATCACACTGACAGACCGTCGTACTGTAAATGATGAAGGACAGTTCAAACAGGAGGTATTCTATTCGGAAGAAGGTTTGAAGGAGTTCGTCCGTTATCTGGAATCATCACGTGATCACCTGATCAATGATGTCATCTATCTGAACACGGAAAAACAAGGTATCCCTATCGAAGTGGCTATCATGTATAATACCGGATTCTCCGAAAGCATCCATTCGTACGTAAACAACATCAATACCATTGAAGGCGGTACGCACTTGGCCGGTTTCCGCCGTGCGTTGACGCGTACGCTCAAAAAATATGCCGAAGACAGCAAAATGCTGGAAAAGGTAAAAGTGGAGATTGCCGGAGATGACTTCCGTGAAGGTTTGACAGGTGTCATTTCCGTGAAAGTAGCCGAACCGCAATTTGAAGGACAGACCAAAACGAAGTTAGGAAACAACGAAGTGATGGGAGCCGTAGACCAAGCTGTAGGTGAAGCTCTCTCCTACTATCTGGAAGAGCACCCGAAAGAAGCCAAACAAATTGTCGACAAAGTGATTCTTGCCGCAACCGCCCGTCATGCAGCTCGCAAGGCACGTGAAATGGTGCAGCGCAAATCACCGATGTCCGGTGGCGGACTTCCCGGTAAGCTGGCCGACTGTTCGGACAAAGATGCTACCAAATGCGAGTTGTTCCTTGTCGAGGGAGACTCGGCCGGCGGTACTGCCAAACAGGGCCGTAACCGTGCATTCCAAGCAATCCTGCCTTTACGCGGTAAGATTCTGAACGTAGAAAAAGCTATGTATCACAAAGCTCTTGAGAGCGAGGAAATACGTAATATCTACACAGCATTGGGGGTCACTATCGGAACAGAAGAAGACAGCAAAGCTGCCAATATCGATAAATTGCGTTATCACAAGATCATCATCATGACCGATGCCGACGTCGATGGTTCACACATCGACACGCTGATCATGACGTTCTTCTTCCGCTATATGCCACAAATCATACAGAACGGTTATCTGTACATCGCCACTCCTCCGCTCTACCTGTGCAAAAAAGGTAAAATAGAAGAGTATTGCTGGACAGACGCACAACGTCAGAAATTCATTGATACCTATGGCGGCGGTTCTGAAAACGCTGTTCACACCCAACGTTATAAAGGTTTGGGTGAAATGAACGCCCAGCAATTATGGGAAACAACCATGGATCCGGAAAACCGTATGCTGAAACAGGTAAATATCGAAAACGCAGCCGAAGCCGATTACATCTTCTCCATGTTGATGGGTGAAGACGTAGGTCCGCGCCGCGAATTCATAGAAGATAATGCAACGTATGCCAATATCGATGCATAATACGTTTTTATAAACCAACCTCACATCTTACAACGAAGAAGCGCCGGCAGCAAAGGAAAATCCTTTGAGCCGGCGCTTTTCTTTATAAGACACGGAAAAGCTAATCCATCCGAAAAAGAATCATTTATTTTTATTCTATAAAAATTTAGTACAAGCGGCACATATTCCCGTTTTTTTAGTATTTTTGTTTACAGTATTCAAAAAGGAGGTTCACATGAAAGCGACTACGGCATTCAAAAGTACATTTATCAGCTTGCTATTTTGCATCCCTGCTATTCCTGTATTTGCGCAATCCGTCCCAATAGCTGGAGAGACATATGCTCCATCCCCAAAGCAGCTGAGCCCTGCCGATATAAATCTTCCCAACAATTTATTCCGTTGGGAACCTACATATCTACAGACATTAGCTAACCAAAAAGCTATGACAAACCAACACATTCCCTATTTAAGTTTAAATGAAATTAAAGAGAAGAAAGATGTATTCCCTAAAACCCGTCTTTCTTATCACTTAAACACATCTCCCATGACTTTTACAGACACCCTTTTAGGATTGATTAGTGTGGCAACCGAACTTTGGTGTAGCCATTATTACGGAAGAACCGGATCTGATATCTCCACCGCTATTCCCACAACACAAAGCAATACTTTTTAAACCAATCCTCAAATTAGTATTAAAATGCAATCCGACAGTAAAAGAATCGCCTTTTTAGACATTACAAAATGTTTCGCCATTTTTTGTGTTATACTTGGCCATGTCATTCAACAAACATTTCCGGGAGACCCATACCATGATAGTTGGCTATTTCAATTCATTTATTCATTCCATATGCCGCTTTTCATGGTAGTCAGCGGGTATTTCATGGAGAAGGCGTTCGCAATGTCTCCTCTATATTTTCTCAAAAGAAGGTCTATCCAATTATTACTCCCCACCTTAACCTTCTCTATATTATTCATCCTGTTTCACAATATCATATACACCCGCTTTACAGATAAAGACAGTATCAATTTCTTTGCATATTTATCCGGAGGCTGGATGTGGTTTTTGAAATATCTATTCATCTGCGCGGTTATTGCATATGCAAGTAAAAAGATATTCCGCAACGATATTTTAGCTGCATCTCTACCTACAATACTATTAATTATACTGACTCGTACCACCATATTCAGATTATTACCCTTCTTATGGCTTGGGTATTTCCTTCATAAATACAATGACAGGTTATTTAGGCGTCCCTTAGTCCCCCTCATAGGCGGTCTGATATTTTTCATATTCTTTTTAATCTTTTGGAAAGGAGATTATGACGCCACTTATCGCATCATTTTCTTCAAAGATGCAGTCAGATTTGACATGCAGAATTTCATCATAACACTCATCCGTTTAGGAGTAGGAGCAGCCGGTAGCATATTCTTTATCGCATTATTCAAAATACTGCTGGAAAGAATAAAAGGTGGAAAACTATTGCAGTTATGTAGCGAAACAGGAAGAAACACATTGGGCATTTATTGTATACAAATCTATCTATTGGAGTTTGGTTTAGAACATATAGCATTCAGATTTAACTTTCCCGGAGCAGTAGTCGCCCAATTAGTTTATGCCATCATCGTATTAATCCTTTGCGATGCCCTTGTCCGTCTCGTCAACAAGAACAAATGGACAGCACTGTTTATGCTGGGACGCTGGACTCATAAGTCACAGACGAATTAAAAAGTATTTAACTTAAAGAGTATATCTATCTTAAATCCAAACAAATCCATAGACACTACCCTTAAAACAGGAGAATGTATCGAGACTCAATCTCAGAGAAAATAAACTTTTAATCTAAAACTTGACAATCCTCATCCGCAATAAAAAGAGCCATATCTTTACTCAAAAATAGAGTATAATATGGCTCTTTTATATTCACCAGTTATAGCCTGCAACTTTTCTGAGGATTCCTTTTAGTTCTGACAACCTCTCACAAAAAACAATCCGACTAAAGATACCTTAAAAATCACTGCCTGAAAAAACGTTCTGTCCTTCCGGGCGAAAACAATTCCCAAAGAGAAGCAACCGTCCATCCCGGAGCAAAAATATCATTATAAAAACCTTTACCATTACGACCATAATCCCAATTGGTGTGTTGCACTACCTCCGGATAATATCCCGTTTTTGCAATGCCGCAAAAATGCCCCTTATGAGGAAGAAGTTGACGCATAGAGGTACTCATCACCGCAGCAAACTGAGAAAAACGGGGCTCGCCATATTCCTTCGAAAGCCAGTTGAGAATAGAAGCAAATTCAAAAACAAATACATCGATGTGATTATTTTCGACGGAGACATTGCCCCAACCACGAGTTTTAAACCCCAAGTCACCCAACATCTGCCCCGGTGCAAAGGGTACATCCCAAGTATAGTACCAGGAAAGGGCGAAATAGGCAGCTTTCTTAGCCAAAGCAGCATAATGCTCCCTTTCGGCTCCTTTGGAAACCAATGCCAGATAATAGGCAGCAGTAGAAGCATAAAGCGAAGCCTCCTTATCCTCACAGTTTGCATCCAGTGTAGACGAAAAGTAATCTGATTTTGAGATCAATTCTTTCTCCAGATAATTTACGGTACGCTTGGCACTCTCGAGATAACGTTTATCTTTGAAATATCGGGCCCCCATTACCAAAGGAAGTGTAGCCGATGGAGTACTCCCCCCACTCTTATCCGTAATGGTAAAGTCATCCTTAAACTTACGTGGAAAACTGCCATTCTCATTCTGGAGTTTCAAGAACATATCGAGCATCGTTTTCAAACGCTTTTCCCATTCGGGGTGTTTCCGCCCTCTCTCCTTTTCATATTGCAGATAATGCAACAAAGCATAAATCCCCTCTGACTGACGACGTATACTATGCATTTCACCAAAATCGCCCTGGTGATAGTCCACACGCTCATTGAAGAACCCAGACTCAGAGAAACCCTCTTCCAGATAGCTGTCGATAACTGCATTAGCATTTTGAACCAATTCTGCACGCTGATTTGCTTCTCCATATTCCAAAGCATTGAAGGCATTCAACAATGTGCGACCTACAAAACCGATTTCTGCCACAGAACCACTCTCACAAGTAGCCGTAAGCAAGCCTTCGCCAGAAAAGTAATTGGTAGCATTGCCACTTACATAACTCTCCACAAAGAAATTACTCATCACCTCTTTCATCTTATCCTCCGAATAGGGCGTCTCTACCGGCTGTGGTTTATAAGTGTCATAGCAATACTCCCAAGCCCGCTGTACAAACTGAGAAAAATCCTCACTTTTATCGTTGCGAAATTCCCACACAAGGGAGATACTCTCCCCTTTAGCCAGTTTCTGAAAAGCCTCTACGGCAGATGCCAGCGTAAGTTTACGGATGTATGTTTTGGGAGCTTCCCGGAAAGGGAATCCGAAAGCGAGATAAGAGATACCACCTACATTCTCGAAACCCGTATATCCGACTGAAGTCTTTCCAGAGAGAATCACCTCTCCTTCTTTATGGGTAGTCAAAGCATCCGTATCGTAGGTTGCCAGACGAATCACCGACATCGATTCGCCACTCTGTTCATTAAAAATAGCCGTCAAAGGAGAGCTCAACCGATCCTCACGTACCACCCAACTATCAGAGGTGTGAAAAGAGGGTGCTTCCTGGGGCGAACGCAAATTACGCCGATACCAAAAACCCGGTAAATAGAACTGACAGTCTTTATGATGAAATCCGGTTTTCACCTGCTGGCCGTAATTGAAATAAACGTCTTCCAATGCGGTTAAAAAGACAGTGATCCGTTCTCCATTATCACATTTTTCTACTTTCTGGAAAATATTCACCGGCAGTTTCTCCGTTCCAGCCAACTCGTAATCAAAGTAATTACCAACCAACCTCTGCATCTTGAGTGCATGAACTTCTGCCGAATTCCCAGGAACCTTTAATGCCAACGTAGCCGATACAGACTCCGGAGTATAATTGACTGCCCCCAACATTGCTATACCCGACAACGCTACCGCACAACAAAAAAATCGTTTAATCATTGCATTCATGTTCATTTATCTTTTTATTGAATATATACTTTGAAATAAACTTAATAAAGATAAGCTTAATGAATACAAAGATAAAGGCAATGAAGGCTTACAAATAAAACAAAAATTCCAATATATAAAACTATATAGTCAAATTCGCTTTTAAAAGAATATTTAAAGGGGATCAAATAATTCCTTGGGTCTCTAACTCCCGCGCTGTAAGTTCCAATTCTTCATACCATGCTTTTCCGAACTTACGAATCAACGGTTCTTTCAAGAATTTATAAACAGGCAGATTTTCTTTTCTACCAAGCAATACCGCCGCCTTGCAAACATCCCAACGATGATAATTTACCGCTTTATAAGACCCATAATTTCCGACACGGATCGGGTATAAATGACATGAAACAGGTTTATAGAAATCAACCTTCCCGGCACGATAAGCTTTCTCTATTGCACAATAGCAGCAACCTTTCTCATCATAACAGGTAAATACACAATCTTTATTATTCACGATGGAAGTTACCAAGTCTCCCTCTTGATCCGTATATACCACCCCCTGCTCTTCAATCACCTTACGCGCTTCAGGTGACAATTCGTCCCAAATCGCAGGAAGTGCTTCTTCCAGTTTGGCTACTTCTTCCAATTCTACCGGCGCCCCGGCATCTCCTTCAATACAACATTCGCCTTTACAAGCATCCAGATTGCAAAGGAACTTCTCGCGAAACACATCAAAACTTACTACAACGTTGTCAATCTGAATCATAATCTTATTCGAAAAAAAGGGCGGATAGAAACCCGCCCTCATTATAATATAAGGATCGTTCTTACTTAATCAATACTTTGCCATTCATTTCGGCAGGGACTTCAAGGCCCATAATTTTCAAAATAGTAGGCGCTACATCGGCCAAGCGTCCATTTTCTACCTTAGCGTTCTTATTCTCTGTAACATAAACACAAGGAACAGGATTCAAAGAGTGGGCTGTATTCGGAGTGCCATCTTCATTCAATGCATGATCGGCATTACCATGATCGGCAATAATGATGGCTTCATAACCTTGTGCTTTAGCAGCTTCGACCGTTTCTTTGACACAAGCATCTACTGCAACCACTGCCTTTTCGATTGCCTCATAAATACCGGTATGCCCTACCATATCACCGTTTGCATAGTTCACAACGATGAAATCATACTTATTCTCATTAATGGCAGCTACCAATTTATCTTTTACTTCATAAGCACTCATTTCCGGCTTCAAATCATAGGTTGCCACCTTAGGCGAAGGAACCAGAATACGGTCTTCGTTTTCATAAGGAGTTTCACGACCACCATTGAAGAAGAAAGTTACATGAGCGTACTTTTCTGTTTCAGCGATATGAAGCTGTTTCAAACCTTTGGCTGCCAGATATTCACCCAAAGTATTCATTACGTTCTCCTTATCAAACAATATATGAACACCTTTGAAAGAAGCGTCATACGGAGTCATACAGTAGTATTGCAATCCGGGTATGGTATGCATTCCCGCTTCCGGCATATCCTGTTGGGTAAGAACCACGGTCAATTCTTTGGCACGGTCGTTACGATAATTAAAGAAAATAACCACATCACCTTCTTTGATCGTACCATCTACATTGGCATTTGCAATCGGTTTGATAAATTCATCGGTAATCCCTTCATCATAAGACTCCTGCATAGCTTGGACCATATCCGACGCTTTTTTTCCCACACCGTTCACCAACAGATCATAAGCTTCTTTTACACGCTCCCAACGTTTATCACGGTCCATAGCATAATAACGTCCGATGATAGAAGCTATCTTACCGGCAGACTTTGCACAATGCGCTTCCAGTTGTTCGATAAAACCTTTACCGCTCTTAGGATCCGTATCACGACCATCCATGAAACAGTGTACATACGTATTCTCAATACCGTATTCTTTGGATATATCGCAAAGTTTGAAAAGATGGTCCAATGAACTATGCACACCACCGTCTGAAGTCAGCCCCATGAAATGAATATTCTTCCCGTTTTCTTTAGCATAAGTGAAAGCAGAAACGATTTCGGGATTCTTCATGATACTGTTGTCACGGCAAGCCAGATTGATTTTCACCAAATCCTGGTAAACCACACGTCCGGCACCAATATTAAGATGACCGACTTCCGAGTTCCCCATTTGTCCATCCGGCAAACCAACATTCTCACCGCTTGCCTGTAACTGAGAATGAGGATATGTTTTTACTAAATAATCCCAATAAGGAGTAGGAGTATTGAAAATTACATCATCTTTCCCCTGGTCGCCTATTCCCCAACCATCAAGGATCATTAAAAGGGCTTTCTTACTCATAATATCTATAAATTAAATTGATTTTTATACTCATTCTTAATTTCGGGCGCAAAGTTACAAAAAAACAGCTGTTAACAGACTCTGTTTATCTATAAATTACCTAATATTCGATACTTTACGCAAAAAGAAAAAGGAAAATACAGGCAGTACAGAATAAAATCCGTACTTTTGCCTCGCTTAAAAAATAGATGAATATAAATATGGACGATTCAAACCCGCGAACGTGCAACAGTATTAACTAAAGCGAACAGAGCCATACAAGTGTCATGATGCCTCTGTTCGGATTAAAAAACAAACGAAAGGAGGCAATAAGATGAGAAAGTATCTTTATTGTGAGGCTGGCTTTGTGGAAAAATCACAATGGCTCCCCAATAGTTGGGTAAATGTAGTATGCCCCGATGCTAATGATTTTGAATTCCTGACCAAAGAACTACAAGTTCCCGAGTCTTTTCTAAATGACATCGCCGATACCGATGAACGTCCCCGTACAGACACTGAAGGCAATTGGCTATTGACAATCTTACGTATTCCCGTACAGAATAATCAAAACGGTATCCCATTCAGTACAGTACCTATCGGTATTATCACCAACAACGAAATCATCGTTTCCGTATGCTATCATAACACGGAATTACTTCCGGACTTCATAGAGCATACCCGTCGGAAAGGTATCGTTGTACGCAATAAACTGGATTTGATCTTGAGATTAATCTATTCCTCTGCCGTATGGTTTCTGAAATATCTGAAACAGATCAATGTAGATATCACTGCTGCAGAAAAAGAATTGGAAAAGAGTATTCGCAATGAAGACTTGCTCCGCCTGATGAAACTGCAAAAAACACTTGTATATTTCAATACATCCATCCGTGGTAATGAAGTGATGATCGGTAAATTGAAGAGCATTTTTCAGGACACAAACTATCTGGATCAGGAACTGGTAGAAGACGTTATCATTGAATTAAAACAGGCATTTAATACAGTCAACATCTACAGTGATATTCTTACAGGTACAATGGACGCTTTTGCTTCCATTATTTCCAACAATGTGAATGCCATCATGAAACGCATGACAAGCTTGTCTATTACGTTGATGATACCAACGTTGATAGCAAGTTTTTACGGTATGAATGTCGATATCCATATTGACGAAATCCCTCATGCTTTCGTCTGGATAGTACTGGCTTCTGCCATATTATCTGCACTGACATTCATTGTTTTCAGAAAAATTAAATGGTTCTGAATAACTTTCAGCACAAATACAAGCATCTTACCACACTATTATTTTAACTAAACGAAGCAAACGTTTCCACAGATAATAAAATCGTCCGGATGAAAAAGGCAATCAATTTCATCCGGACACTAAAAAATAGAAAAATAACGTCTAAGCGGTCTAAAATCATGTCTAAACATAAATAAGAAGTGCCTAACTATAACATATTGTCTTCTTACCCAACAAATTATAAAACACTTTTTAACCCCAAAATTTGCCACATTCAGTAATATTGTCTATTATTGCAAATAAAATTATATTAGCGTTAAAAACCCAAAGCAAACATTTATGGAAAAAAGACACTTAAGACTCATACCTATCGTCCTTTCCGCTTCATTATTTACATTTTCCTGTGTAGATAATGATTACGATCTGACCGATGACATTGATCTCACGATTCAAGTAGGAGGCAGTGAATTCGCTATTCCCGGAGGAGAAACAGAACCGATTCTGCTTAGTAAAATTCTGGACATAGAGGAAGATGGCGTTGTCAAGACAGATGAATACGGCAATTATTACTTATGGCAAGAAGGCTCAGAAACGACTACCGATATTTCAGTAGATGATTTTGAGATAAACAGTCCCGACATCAATCCAATAAATCAAGTGTTGAATTTCAACCTTCCATCTATAGGCGGTGTTCAGAAAAATCTTCCTCCTATCACTTTGGATGAAATGACTACAAATTTCAAACTTGACGGAACAGAACTTCCCAAAGAAATCAAATCTCTGTCTCTTATCAGTATGGACATGGAAGCCGTTGTTCATTTTTCATTTGAACCAGCTATTGCTGAAAACTTATACTTAGAAGTCATTAACCTGCAATTCCCGGAGTTCATACAATCATCTCGATTAACTCATGGACTTTTACAACTTGAAAATGAAAAAGCCAACAGGATAGATGGACTGTCTGTCATAGTACCTATTGATGGAATAGATTGCAGGCAAGATGGCGTCAGATTCGAAGGAGGCAATATCCTTATTGAGGGAAATATTTCTTTGACAGGTAAGGTAACTATTAATACCGGAGAAATCCTTGTAGGTGAGGGGCCTGCTTCCGTTACATTGAAAGTTGATATCACCCTGCAAGATAAACAGACTAAAAAACAAATCATCAAAATAAAAAGTATAGTAGGTAAAGTGGAACCGGATATCGACATCACTATTGACCCGGTAACTATATCCGGATTGCCCGATTTCTTGGATGACGAAAGAGTTACCCTGTCGGTAGAAAAGCCCATGATATTCTTCACAGCCAATAATAATACACCTGTAGCAGCCCAAGTAAAAGGTGAAATCACTTCTTATATCACTAAAGATAATCAAAAGGAACAACTTGGAGATCCTGTGAATCATCCTGTTAAATTCGATTTTACAATAAATAAGGAAACAGAAGAAAAGTTCTGTCTTTTGCCACCGGATGTACCGACAGATATTGAAGGAGTTACTACTTTTGTCGAAGTGGAAAATTTACCTACCTTGATTTCAAGAATACCGGATTTATTTGAATTCGAAGTAACCGCTGAAGCAATCCAGGCCGAAACGGAAATCCAACTAAACCATACTTATGGCATTACCACCGATTATGATGTCAATGTACCTTTTGTTTTCGGTAAAGACGTTACTCAAATTGTTTATAAAGACAGCGTAGACGGATGGTATGAAGACCTAAAAGACTATGAAATAAAACAAGTAAACGCAACAGCCACAGCTGTTAATAAAATACCGTTAGGATTGAACTTTACAGCGAAAGCACTGACTGTAGATGCTCAAGGTAATCCGGAAGAATTAAAAGGCGTAACAGTCACTGTAAAAGTTGACGGAGAGAAGGACGGTATCATCAAAGCCGGTAAAAACAATGTAGCCGCCGAAAGCGCATTAGTCATCGAAATAAAAGAAACAACCGCCGGTGCAGTTAAGAAATTAGACGGATTGGCTTTCGAGATCGTTGCAGCCTCAGGAACAGACGCCCAAGGACAACAACTAAACGAAAATCAAACGTTACAGTTAAAAAATGTCCGATTGAAAGTACCTGGCGGTGCAATTGTTGATTTGAATTAATTTGAAGATGTATAAAAACGATAAAACAATGAAACACTATAAATTAAAAGCCATATTGGCCTCATTCTTCATTCTTTATACCACAGGTGTAGGAGCACAGAATCTCAATTCAAGCTACTTCATGGAAGGTATGACTTATCGCCATCAGCTCAATCCGGCATTCATGGGTGAAAGCAACTATATAAACATGCCGCTTTTCGTATTGGGTAATTTTAATGTCGGCGTCCAGGGAAATATCGGCGTTAACGATTTCCTTTATAAATACAATCAGAATGGATATAAGCTGACTACATTTATGAATCCAAGCGTCAGCAATAGTGAGTTCTTAAGCAACCTACACACCAACAATCATCTAAGCATGAATTTGAGCATGCCGATCATTGCATTCGGCTTCCGGGGCTTTGGTGGTTTTAATACATTTGAAATAGGATTCCGCTCCAATACTTCTATCAATCTGCCTTATGGACTCTTTGATTTCATGAAGACAGGAATGAGCAATGAAGCCGGTAGTCACTACACTGTAGAAGATCTGACCGTACGCTCTAATAACTATGCAGAGGTAGCCTTAGGGCATTCTCACGAAATCATCAAAGACCGCTTAACGATCGGTGCTAAAGTCAAATTTTTGGTAGGAGGTGCCAATGCAGAAGCCAAAATTAAAAAGATGGATATCACCATGGGACAAGATGAATGGCTCATCGATGCAGAGGGACAATTAGAAGGATCACTAAAGGGTGGTTATTTTGAAAGCAAAGAGCCGGACGAAAATGGCAAGCCCGGTGAAATTGACGGTTTCGATATTGATGGTCCCGGCATAGGCGGTTTTGGTGTCGGATTCGATCTGGGTGCTGTATACAAAATGGATGACTTTGTAGAAGGATTGACGCTATCTGCAGCTTTGCTGGATTTGGGTTTCATCAAATGGAATAACGGATTAAAGGCTAAAATGATACATAGTTACACTTTTAAAGGATTTGAAAACCCGATTGCCGTAAAACCGGACGAAGGCCAGCCAGGTGATATCGACGACGAATTAGATAACTTGGGAGACCAATTCGAAGAATTCATCAAATTCCGCGATGAAGGTACAGTTAGCAGCCGTACTACTAAATTGGCAACAACAATGAATATCGGAGCAGAATACGTTCTTCCTTATTATAAAAACTTGAAATTCGGTTTGCTTTCATCCACTCACTTTAACAAACCGTTCACATGGTCGGAAGCACGCCTTTCTGCCAATGTTGCTCCGGTAAGATGGTTTGAAGCTTCCGTCAACTATGCAATAAGCAGCTTTGGTTCATCGTTAGGATGGGTATTGAATTTCCATCCGAACGGATTCAACTTCTTCATTGGAACAGACCATATGATTACCAAAGTTACACCGCAATATGTACCTGTAGGCAATGCTAATGCAAATGTAAGTTTGGGATTCAATATTACTTGGGGAAAGAAGAAGGCCAAAAAAGTTGTAAAGACTACTACAACTACAATATCAGAATTCTAAAGACAACTGACCATCTCCTAAGAGATTAAAAGTCATTCGATGATAAGGAGAGACACCGTGTTCTGCGATAGCAGCACGGTGTTTTTTCGTAGGATATCCTTTATTATGATCCCAATCATAGTAAGGAAACTCTTGGTGCAACCGGTTCATGTAATCATCACGATAGGTCTTGGCTAAAATGGATGCTGCTGCAATAGAAAGATATTTTCCATCCCCTTTTACCACCGTCGTATGAGGGATTTCCAGATATTTCTTGAAACGATTCCCATCAATCAGCAAATGTTCAGGACGTACCTTCAACTGATCTATCGCCCGATGCATAGCAAGAAAAGAAGCATTAAGAATATTTATCTCATCAACTTCTTCGGGAGAAACAACTCCTACCGCCCAAGCAACAGCCTCTTTCTCTATCACCTCACGCAATGTATAACGTTGCTTTTCGGTGAGTTGCTTAGAATCATTCAACAGTTCATTCCTAAAGTCTTGTGGAAGAATAACAGCAGCAGCATAGACAGAACCGGCCAAACAGCCCCGACCAGCCTCATCACAACCGGCTTCTATTGTATCTCCATTCAAATACGGTAATAACATAATCGTTTTATTATAACTTAAAAACCGTACAAAGATAAGAGAATAAAAAAAGGATGCCGAGAAAAAGCATCCTTTTATATTGAACATAGTTCTAAAATTATATTTTTTGGAAAGTAGATTTGTCATAGTATTCATAGTCGGAATCTTTCTCTGATGACTCCAATATCAATTCAGAATCAGTCAGTTTCAGAACTGTGTAAACTTCATTATCTTCAGAATCATCATCATAGGCATAAATTATAGTCAACTTATCACCTTCCAATTTCCATTTTCCGGTATCACCATCAGCAACTACCGTACCATCTTCATTGAATGTAACTGTAAAATCCCCTTCTTCATTCCATTCATCATTATACTCTGGATTATTTGCATACTTTTCATATCCTTCCGACCAAGTGCATTGCCATTTACCTACCAAAGTATCTCTTCCTCCTATCTCATCATCATCGCCACAAGAAATAAGACTTACACTCATAATAGCAAACAACATAAAAGATAAAAACTTCAAGTTTTTCATATATAACAACTATTTTTCGCTTATGGCTCTCACTTTCAGCATTCATTAATAAAACATAGCACAAGAGCCTTTAAAGAGAATATTTCTCTCTAACATGCCATAAATAAATTATAATTCACAAAGATAAAGCTATTATAAACAACCAAAAAATACAAAAATAGCTAAACAAGAATATTTTGCAAAATAACGTGATTATTCAACATAAAAAAGTGATTATCTTGCAAAAAAAATCAGTGACCGATTATTATCAGATGAAACGATATAATAAAATAGTGGCGACTAAATGTATTTTCATTCAGCCGCCACTACCCTATATTTTTTAATTTTAGAATATGCTCCAAGCAACTGTTAAGCCTGCCATTACAATGGCTACCATACTCATAAGCTTGATTAAAATATTCAGACTCGGTCCGGAAGTATCTTTAAATGGATCACCCACCGTATCCCCCACGACAGTTGCCTTATGAACCTCACTCCCTTTACCGCCAAAGTTACCTTCTTCCACATACTTTTTGGCATTATCCCAAGCTCCTCCGGCATTAGCCATGAAGATAGCCAACACAAAACCACTGCTCAAACCACCAATCAACAACCCAACGACTCCGGTTACCCCAAAGACAACTCCGGTCAGAATAGGGGCTATAATTGCAATAAGTGACGGAATAACCATTTCCCGTTGAGCACCTTTGGTAGAGATAGCTACGCAACGTTCATAATCCGGTTCTGCTTCTCCGGTCAAAATTCCTTTTATTTCACGAAATTGACGGCGAACCTCATCAACCATATGCCCGGCAGCTCGTCCAACGGCATTCATTGTTAATCCACAGAAGAGAAAAGCCATCATAGAACCAATAAAAATGCCGGAAAGTACCTTAGGATTCATCAAGGTAACATCGTAATAGTTCATGAAATCGACAAAAGTAGCATTAGCTGTTGCAATAATATCACCATTTGGCATCGTTAATTCTATGGTACCGAGACGGGTTAATCCGATGCGTATCTCTTCTATATAAGAAGCAAGCAAAGCAAGTCCGGTCAAAGCAGCAGATCCGATAGCAAAGCCCTTGCCGGTAGCTGCGGTCGTATTACCCAACGAATCAAGGGCGTCCGTCCGTTTACGGACTTCCTCACCGAGAGCAGACATCTCGGCATTACCACCCGCATTATCTGCAATAGGACCATAAGCGTCGGTAGCGAGGGTGATTCCTAAAGTGGAAAGCATGCCGACAGCTGCTATACCGATCCCATAAAGCCCCATGCCGACATTGTCGAAATCAAAACCGGAAGCAAACAGGAAAGAAGCAATAATACCTACCACCACTGCCAAAACCGGAATAGCCGTGGAAAGCATACCTAAACCAATGCCGGAAATAATAACGGTAGCAGGCCCTGTCTTACCGCTTTCACTCAATTTCTGTGTCGGACGATAGGATTGTGATGTGTAATATTCGGTAGAACGCCCGATAACAATACCGACGATCAATCCCACCACTACAGCACAGGAAATCCACATCCAGTTATCGAGTTGCAACAACCAGAGAATAAAGAAAGTGGCCACAACGATTAAAACAGAACTGAGATTTGTTCCGAAAGCAAGAGAATTCAAGAGGTCTTTCATTTTGGCATCTTCCTTCGTGCGGACAGAAAAGATACCGATAATGGAAAGTAAAATCCCTACAGCCGCAATCAACATAGGCGCAATAACTGCTTTGAACTGCATGACTGTATCTCCTGTATGCATAAAAGCGGCGGCTCCCAAAGCAGCAGTAGCCAAAATGGATCCGCAATAGGATTCATAAAGATCGGCACCCATGCCGGCTACATCACCCACATTATCACCTACATTATCAGCAATTGTAGCCGGATTACGCGGGTCGTCCTCAGGAATACCAGCCTCGACTTTACCTACCAGATCAGCCCCCACATCGGCTGCTTTGGTGTAAATACCGCCACCCACACGGGCAAACAATGCCTGAGTAGAAGCACCCATACCAAAAGTAAGCATAGTGGTAGTAATAATGCATAGTTTATGAGTAGGAGTCAATACATCCGCAGGAATGGCCCAATTCAACAGCAGATACCAGAAAGATATATCAAGAAGGCCGAGACCTACCACCACCAATCCCATCACTGCCCCGCTACGAAATGCAATCCGCAACCCGGCATTCAAAGATTTACGAGCCGCATTTGCCGTACGGGCAGAGGCATAAGTAGCTGTCTTCATCCCCAAGAATCCCGACAATCCGGAGAAAAAACCTCCTGTAAGAAAAGCAATAGGTACCCACGCATTCTGTACTTGAAAGCCATAGGCCATAATTGAAAACAATATTACCAAACCGAAGAACACCCATCCCACAATCTTATACTGTTGTTTCAGATAAGACATGGCACCTTTGCGCACAGCAGCAGCAATCTTAATCATTTGAGGAGTACCTTCACTCTCTTTCATCATCTGCTTATGAAAATAATAAGCAAAGCAAAGAGCCAATACAGAGGCGGCCGGAACCAACCAGAAAAGCAAGCTATCCATAGAATAAATATTAGAGGTTTAACGAAAGGATAAAAGTATTGATTCTAAATGAAATAGGCAAATAAAAATTAAAGAAATTTCGATGGTCACACTCTGCTTTCTTTTCGAACGGACTACAATGAAATCATTTCGAACGAGAGAGAGCCTCTCCCTTGACAATCCGTATTCAACTTGGATCCGATATAACTTTTATTTCACATAGTTTCCCTATCTTCCAAAAAGCGATGTAGCATCATGATTATATCGAACTGAGGCTATATAGAGACGGCAATCAATAAATTCGTCCTTGTACTGGTTTGCAACACAGTTGCACCACAAATCTCCTACCTTTGCATCAACAAAAGAAAAAAAGTCATGGGATGTAATTGTAATCATCACTCCGGTTGCCATACACAGGAGGAAAAGAAGAAGAAAAGTAAAAACCTACCCGTCATTATCAGTCTTATAATGTTGGGAACGGGAATGGGAATGAATCATTTCGGTTGGTTCACCCTGCCGGGTAGTGCATTGGTATGGTATGCGATCGCCTACCTCATCGCAGGCTGGCCTGTATTGCGGGAAGCTTTCGAACAGCTCCGTCAAGGAGATTTTTTCAACGAATTCATGCTGATGGGAATTGCTACCATCGGTGCATTTTGTATCGGCGAATATCCTGAAGGAGTAGCCGTAATGCTCTTTTACTCCATAGGTGAGGCTTTTCAAGACCGTGCGGTAGGGAATGCACAACGAAATATTAAAGCCCTGTTGGATGTACGCCCGGAGACAGCTACCGTGATACGTAACGGGCAGCCCGAAACAGTACATCCAGAAACAGTAAACGTAAATGAACTCATTGAAATAAAAGCCGGAGAACGCGTCCCTCTTGACGGAACAATGCAAAACGAACAAGCCTCATTCAATACTGCTGCTTTAACAGGTGAAAGCCGCCCGCGCACCATCCGCAAGGGAGAACCGGTACTTGCCGGTATGATTGCCACCGACCGTGTGATACAGCTCATTGTAAGTAAACCATATAATGAAAGTACACTTGCACGAATACTTGTCATGGTACAGGAAGCAAACGAACGGAAAGCTCCCGTAGAACTGTTCATCCGGAAATTCGCACGCATTTATACACCCATTGTAACCGGATTGGCCGTACTGATTGTTCTGATTCCTTTCTTGTACTCACTGGGCATGCCGGCATTCGATTATATATTTAGAGACTGGCTCTATAGAAGTCTGGTATTTCTGGTAATCTCTTGTCCTTGTGCACTCGTTGTCAGTATCCCGTTAGGATACTTCGGAGGAATCGGAGCCGCTTCTCGCGCGGGTATCCTATTTAAAGGTGGCAACTACCTGGATGCCATCACACAAATAAACACAGTGGTATTCGACAAAACAGGTACGCTGACAAAAGGAGTTTTCGAAGTACAACACGTAGAAAGCGTCTTATCTACCCAAGAAGAATTATTACGATACATCGTCTCTGCCGAACAACAGAGCACCCACCCGATAGCCCGCGCCATCAGTGAATATGCCGATAAGAAAGAAATCCCCCTACTCCCCTCTTCCGCCACAACAGAAATCCCCGGGCATGGGCTGGAAGTATATCTGGACGGACACAAAGTATTGGTAGGAAATCCACGACTGCTCTCCCGTTATCAAATAGCCTATCCTATGGAATTGAACGCAATAGCAGATACCATTGTTGTCTGTGCTGTCGATGGTGTCTATGCCGGTTATCTGCTGTTATCGGATACTCCGAAAGAAGATGCCATAACCGCCGTCAAAGAGCTAAAAACATTAAATATTGATAATATACAGATCTTATCTGGAGACAAACAAGCAATTGTTTCTAAATTAGGGACGGAATTAGGGATATCACAGGCATACGGCGATCTATTACCGGAAGGAAAAGTTGCTCATATTGAAGCATTAAAAACCAATCCCTCCAATCGTATCGCCTTCGTGGGAGACGGTATCAATGATGCACCTGTACTTGCCATGAGCAATGTCGGCATAGCGATGGGAGGGTTGGGAAGTGACGCGGCTATCGAAACTGCAGATATCGTTATACAAAACGACCAACCCGCCAAAGTAGTTACCGCCATTCGTATCGGCCGTGCAACGAGACGCATTGTATGGGAGAATATCATTCTCGCTTTCGGGGTTAAGTTCGCAGTGCTGCTATTAGGCGCTATCGGCATAGCCACCATGTGGGAAGCGGTCTTCGCCGATGTCGGAGTTGCTTTAATCGCAATCCTTAATGCCATACGGATACAGAAAAAGAAATTCTGACCTCCTGTGGAAAGATGGAAATTGTTCTATCGGGGAAAGAAAGGTATTCGGGAAAAGTAAAATACCGTAAAAAAGGAACACTTATTATGGAAGAAGATATTTATTTGAAAAAACTGGCGCAACGGAACATCAAGCCGACTGCCATGCGGTTGCTTATCCTTCGCGCCATGATGCAGTTTGACCGTGCTTTCAGCCTGCTCGACCTGGAAACATACTTGGATACAGTGGATAAATCCACACTATCACGTACCATCAACCTCTTTCTGAAACATCATCTGATACATGGTATAGACGACGGTTCCGGTTCACTGAAATATGCAGTCTGCGGCAATGAATGTAATTGTGATATTGACGATTTACATGTACACTTTTATTGTACAAACTGTCATCGGACATATTGTTTGCGGAATATCCATATACCCACCGTAAGTCTTCCCCAGCACTTTACAGCAGAAAGTATCAATTATGTGATAAAAGGATTGTGCGACCATTGCTCACACTAAATAAAACAAAAAGGTCACACAAAGAGACTAAAACTCCCCCGATACCGGCTTTTGAACCGCACTCCAAAAGTTAACCACGAAACTTTTGGAGTGCAGTTTGATTTCCTGCCTGACAATCGGGGGAGTTTTATATTCTATTCGATGGTTACCGCAGTTCCGGTAGCTGTTACCATTAGCATGCTTCCGCTACCTCCTACGGTTTCATAATCCAGATCGACACCGATAACGGCATTGGCTCCCAAACGGGCAGCTTGTTCTTCCATCTCTCTAATTGCCGTATCTTTCGCCTGTCTCAGCACCTCCTCATATGCTCCGGAACGTCCGCCTACAAAATCGCGGATACCCGCCAAAAAATCACGAAACACATTGGCACCGATAATCGTCTCACCGGAAACGATACCATAATAACGAATTATTCTTTTCCCTTCAATAATGGGAGTGGTTGTTACTAACATACTCTTTTCTTTTTTAGTTTACTTGTACCAAATTAGACGTACAAACGACCTAAAAAGTTGCAGTTTCTTCCTGTTTTTTTCCCCATCCGGGATTCTGGATAAGTTTCGAATCCGGATAATCTATCTCTTGCTGAGGGATAGGCAGAAGCTGCTGATAGCTCTCTATCTTCAACTGTCCGGTAGCAAGATCATTACGACGCAAGAAAGCGAAGTAACTGCCAAAGCCTTTCAACTCACTTTGCCAGGTAGAACGCAAAGATTCAATAAAATCGGCTCCACTGACCGGCGGTAAATTACGGGCTTGCCGTACACGATTCAGATAATCCATAGCTTCGCCTTGATTACCCAAACGATAAGCACACTCGGATGCAGACAGCAGTACCTCAGTGTAAGTAACGAAAGGCACATAATCATTCTCTTTCAATACATTTTCATACGATTCCGGTTGTGCGCTGGTCAACAACCCCCAAATAAGTTCTCTTGAATTTCGGGTAAGAGAAGCACTCGAAGACAGTTCCAAAGCATATACACCGCTATCAATGATTCGTTTTAAATGAGCATAAGCTTGATCATAAGACTTTTGATGCAGATACATCTTTGCCAATAAAGCCAACGAAGCGCCTTGTGATGGATATAAGAAACTTTCCGAAGAGTCAAATTTACCCGGTTCCAGTTTGCTGTGTTCCACACAATAATTCAAATCCTCCACTAAATTCGCGAACAAGTCTCTACTAACCAACTGCTTGGTGACAGCAAACGAATTATCATAACTTATCACATAAGGAACGTTCTCCCACCAAGATGCCAACTGAAAATACTGAACGGCAGCCAATTGATGGATGTAAGCCATAAAAGGCGGAATCTCAGTCACTCCACTCCTTTCAAGCAAACTATCAAATATTTTAATTCTGCTAATGGTACTATACACATTGCCCCAAACACTATAAAGTTTACTGTCAGAAGGTGTCAATGTATGTTCGTAAATAAAACGATAAGCCGTACTTCTACCGTCAAAACTTTGTGTATAGTAGCCATCCAAATTAGAGAAATCCTGCATAGAAGTTGCCATCATAAGAGCTATGCCGGTAATCACTTTCTGACCATCCTCTCCAAATTCCACCGGTTTAGACGGATCTCCTTTTTGCGTAAGTCTAAGATCTACCGAAAGCCTTCCACTCGTAGTATAAACCGTAATCGTTTTATCTCTCACCAAAGCACCGGCAGCCGGTTGAACCACAATCTCCAACTCATTTTCCTGAATGGTTCCCGTATAATCGATATCGGAAAACTTAAAAATCTTCAAGGTTTCCACTGATATAGACTCTCCGGGTATACCCGCCGGTTTTTCCAAAGTAACCGGCACCTTACAGTCTATCTTAACACGGAAAGTCCCGCCCTCAGCAGGGATTTCCAATTCTTCCTTATCAAGAGTCAGTGTCACATCACCACCGGCATCCGGTTCATTGCCGGCAATACCGTCTCCATCCCAATCAATGAAATAATTCAAATTGGGAACAGTAACTTCCACACCTAAATCTTTATAGCGTCTAATGATATTATCCGAAATCTCATTTACTTTCAATAACATGGAACTCTCTCGGATTTTCTCTTTAGTATCATCCATAAACCTACCTTCCGCTTTGAATTCGGAACTCAACATAGCAAGGTATTCCGTCAATTCGGCATCACTACGATCTTTCAACAAAGCAGATGAAACGACAATCAACGCACCGGCCTCCTCTGTTCCGGAAGCAATAGAGAAATTACAAACATCCTGATCGGCATAGCGCTCCAAACCAAAATTTCTCAAAACCTCCTTCTGTACTTTCGCATCAGCCTCATCAAAATCCATGATATTGTTTCTGATAAGCTGCATCATACGTTGCGTCTTCAGGTGAGTAAGGATATTAACATTAGCCTGTTTATTATCAGTCAAATTTACAATCGATTGCATGGATATCTGACCATCAGACAATTCACCGTACACCTCATTAAAGTAATACCCGTCAGCCGTAAGCAACACATATGGAGAATTCAAATTAATCTCACCGAAATCAAAGGAACCGTCATTATCAGTAATAACGCCTTGATAGACTTCACCGGTCAGATTATAATTCTTATCCAACGCCTGTGCAGTAATCTTAGAACCATTAATAAAAGGCCCTTTTTCTACCTTACCCGATACATTATATGTTTTCGGAGTAAAAATATCCTCCTTATCTTCACATCCGGCAACGAATGCCAAAATAAAAAACAAACAAAAATAGTTTAGCAGTTTATGTTTCATAGTCTATGTTATTTACGCCTTACGGCCATATTTTACCGATCCAAATCAGAACATCTTACTCACTCTCTCTATACCGGCTACAAGTGCATCTACCTCTTTCTTCGTATTGTAAATGGCAAACGAAGCACGCACTGTACCCTCTATACCGAGACGCTGCATCAAAGGCTGTGCACAATGATGCCCGGTACGCACGGCAATACCCAGCCTATCAAGTAAAGTTCCCATATCAAAATGGTGAATATCCCCCACAAGAAAGGAGATAACACTGCTTTTATGTTCTGCTTGCCCAAAGATACGGATATTGGGTATCTCCTCCAATAATTTCGTACCATAAACCGTCAGCTCGTGCTCATGGGCCGCAATATTTTCGATACCGAGCCCAGTGACGTAGTCGAGTGCTTTTGCCAATCCGGTCGTACCTATATAATCGGGTGTACCGGCTTCAAACTTAAAAGGAAGTTCATTGAAAGTTGTTTTCTCAAAAGAGACATGTTGTATCATCTCCCCTCCACCCTGATAAGGAGGCAGACGATCGAGCCATTCCTCTTTTCCGTAAAGAACACCGACACCGGTAGGTCCATATACTTTATGAGCAGAAAAAACAAGAAAGTCCGCATCGAGTTCCTGTACATCCACTTTCAGGTGAGGAACAGACTGAGCCGCATCCACCAAGAAAGGCACCCCGTGTGCATGGGCTGTAGCAATCATCTCTTTAATAGGATTGACCGTTCCCAACACATTGGAAACTTGGGTTACACTGACAATCTTCGTCCTTTCCGAAAACAGTTTTTCATATTCATCCAGCAGTAGCTCACCTTTATCGTTCATCGGAATCACCTTGATGGTAATACCCTTGCGTGCAGCCAGCAATTGCCAAGGCACGATATTACTATGATGTTCCATGACAGAAACAATCACCTCATCCCCCTCCTGCATAAATTCCTCACCAAAGCTGGAAACAAGTAAGTTTATGCTCTCTGTCGTACCACGGGTAAAAACGATTTCGTTCGTACTCCGGGCATTGATAAACCAACGGACAGTCTCACGGGAGGACTCATGCAACTCCGTAGCCTGTTGGGAGAGATAATGCACTCCACGATGCACATTTGCATTGACGGAGTAGTATTCGTCAACAATAGAATCAATCACCAAACGAGGTTTCTGCGTAGTTGCCGCATTATCGAAATAAACCAAAGGTTTCCCATAAACCGTACGGTCAAGAATAGGAAAATCTTCACGTATCTTTTGTATATCCATAATGGTAATGATTAGTGAGTTGTGATAAATAATTAGTTACCACCAATTTACTTGCATATTGCACATCCCTGGCATTTGTTCAGTTCACCCCGGAAACGTTTTTCCACCAACAGGTGTAAACGATCTTTCAAGGCATCCAGACGGATCGTATCTATTACCTCATTCACAAAAGCAAACATCAGCAACAGGCGGGCCTCCTTTTCCGAGATACCACGCGCACGCATATAGAAAAGAGCACCCTCATCCAACTGACCTACCGTAGCGCCATGAGAACACTTCACATCATCGGCATAGATCTCCAACTGCGGTTGTGTATACATACGGGCATCACGTGTAGCACACAGATTACGGTTAGTCTGCTGTGAATTTGTATGTTGTGCATCCGGACGTACCAATACCAATCCGGCAAAAGCACCGACAGCCTGATCGTCAAGTACATACTTGAACAGTTCATTGCTGGTACAATTAGGAACTGCATGGTCTATCATGGTGTTATTATCCACATGCTCGTTCTTGTCTGCAATGGCCATACCGCAAAGATTTATTTCCGCTCCCTCTCCGGCAAGGGTCACTTCAGTAGTGTTACGGGTAGTACCGTTGTGCAATGTCATACCATTCAACAGTACATTACTGTTTGCTTCCTGCCGTACATAAAGGTTACTGATACGTACCGTACTTGTATGCGTCTCTTCCAGTTCATACAGATCGAATACAGAGTTCTCTCCGGCAAATACCTCGATAACCTGTGTTGACAGGAAATTCACATTATCCATAGCATGGTCACAAATCAGCAGACGTGCCTGCGCTCCATCTTCAAGGATTATCAGTACACGACGGTTTACCATGAAATTAACATCGGCACGCAAAATATTTACCAACTGAATAGGTCTTTCAACGATCACATTTTTAGGCACATACATCAATATTCCGTCCTGAGCGAAAGCTGTATTGAAAGCCGTCACTCCGTCTTTTGAAGTATCAGCAAGCTTACCATAATATTTCTTCACCAGCTCAGGGTGCTGTTCCGCCATTTCTTTCAACCCACCGAATAATACTCCCTCTGGTAAGTGAGATTTAGGCAGTTTCCTGCTATAGAACGCATCGTTCACTACAAAGAACAAAGACGTACTCATGTTCGGCACATCGCATTTGAACACCTCATAAGGATTCACCGGAATCTCCAACCGGTTCAAATTAAGTCCGTAATCGGGTTCAAAGAATTTGCTGATATCCGTGTATTTATATTTCTCCTGCTTGCGTGTCGGAAACCCTAACCGCTCGAAATCGGCAAAAGCCGCAGCACGCGGTGCATTCATCACCTCAGCACTATGCCGGCAAATCATAGCTTCCGTTTGAGAAAATAAATCTATATATTGTTGTTCTACAGTCATCTTATTGATTTATGAGTTATAGATTATGATTATAAATCATCAACCTCTTTCTTAATCCAATCGTATCCTTTCTCTTCCAACTCAAGCGCCAGTTCCGGGCCGCCGGTCTTCACGATACGTCCTTTATAAAGCACATGTACGACATCCGGTTTGATATAATCCAACAGACGCTGGTAGTGAGTGATAACGATACAACTCGTATCGGGAGTTTTCAATTTATTAACCCCTTCAGCTACGATACGAAGTGCATCGATATCCAAACCGGAATCTGTTTCGTCAAGGATACTGAGACGCGGTTCGAGCATAGCCATCTGAAATATTTCGTTACGTTTCTTCTCGCCACCGGAAAAGCCTTCATTCACCGAACGGTTGGCAAGCTTGTTATCCAATTCTACCACTGCCCGTTTCTCACGCATCAGTTTCAAGAATTCACTGGCCGTCAGGGCAGGAAGTCCCTTATACTTACGTTGTTCATTCACAGCCGCACGCATGAAATTCACCATACTCACTCCCGGAATTTCTACCGGATACTGGAAACTAAGGAAAATGCCTTCATGGCTACGGTCTTCCGGACTCAACTCCAGCAGATTCTTACCATAAAAAGTCACACTCCCCTTCGTCACCTCAAACGCCGGGTTGCCCACCAGCACGGAAGAAAGCGTACTCTTACCCGAACCATTGGGCCCCATGATAGCATGTACTTCTCCTGCATTCACAGTCAGGTTGATGCCTTTCAATATCTCTTTGCCATTAATACTGGCATGTAAGTCTTTTATCTCTAACATGATTATATTTACGATTTTACAATTTACGATTTACGATTGGTAATACTTCTAAGACGATCCGCATTTACAATCCAGTTTCAATTGTAAATCGTAAATCGTCTGACCGTCCAATCATCCCACGCTGCCTTCCAACGATATCGTCAGTAGCTTTTGTGCCTCCACGGCAAACTCCATCGGAAGCTTGTTAAGCACCTCTTTGGCATATCCGTTTACAATAAGCCCGATAGCATCCTCAGTCGGGATACCGCGCTGATTACAATAGAATATCTGGTCTTCACTGATTTTACTGGTTGTAGCTTCATGTTCCACTACAGCCGTCTCATTATGAATATCCATATAAGGGAAAGTATGGGCGCCACATTTATCGCCCAACAGCAGTGAGTCGCATTGACTATAATTACGAGCATTATCCGCTTTCTCGGATACGCGAACCAGACCACGATAGGAGTTCTCACTCTTTCCGGCCGAAATTCCCTTACTTACAATCGTACTGCGGGTATTCTTTCCAAGATGTATCATCTTCGTACCGGTATCTGCCTGTTGATAATTGTTTGTCACTGCCACCGAATAAAACTCGGCTGTAGAGTTATCACCGGAAAGAATACAGGAAGGGTATTTCCAGGTAATCGCCGAACCGGTCTCTACCTGTGTCCACGAAAGTTTGCTATTTACTCCCTTACAGTTACCACGCTTCGTCACAAAGTTATAAACACCTCCTTTTCCTTCGGCATCACCCGGATACCAGTTCTGAACAGTAGAATATTTCACTTCAGCCCGATCATGCACCATGATTTCCACAATGGCGGCATGCAACTGATTTTCATCACGCATCGGTGCGGTACATCCTTCCAGATAAGAGACATACGAATCTTCATCGGCCACGATCAAAGTACGTTCAAACTGCCCTGTATTTGCCGCATTGATACGGAAATAAGTCGAAAGTTCCATCGGACAGCGAACGCCTTTCGGTATATAGACAAATGAACCGTCGGAGAATACAGCCGAATTCAAAGCTGCAAAGAAATTATCACGATAACCAACCACCGAGCCAAGATATTTCTTCACCAAGTCGGGATGTTCACGAACCGCCTCACTGAATGAGCAGAAAATAATTCCCTTCTCCATCAATGTCTCCTTAAAAGTAGTCTTTACAGAAACAGAGTCCATCACAGCATCCACCGCCATCCCGCTCAGCGCCATCTGCTCTTCCAACGGGATACCTAATTTATTGAACGTTTTTATCAACTCCGGATCTACCTCATCCATACTTTTCGGCCCTTCTTTCTTCTTTGTCGGGTCGGCATAATAAGATATTGCCTGATAATCTATTTCAGGAATTCGGAAATGCGCCCAAGTAGGCATCTCTAACGTCAGCCAATGGCGATACGCTTTCAAACGGAACTCCAGTAACCATTCCGGCTCCTCCTTTTTGGAAGAAATGAGACGGATAACGTCTTCATTGAGTCCTTTCTCAATGATATCCGTATGTACCTCCGTAGTGAAGCCATATTTATACTTCTCCTGCGTAAGTTCCTTTACATATTTATTGGGTTCTTCTTGTTGCATCATTTAATTGAGTATATATTGTTGTGTCACTTCTTTTGCCACAGGGAAAAATATTCCCGCAAACCTTTCCATAGGATAATATAACACAGATTCCTCCTTCTTTGTTTTACTAATCAATGTGTTATCTGCATCGATAAATTCTATTACGCAAATTATCAGACTGGTAAGCAACAGAAACTTCAATGCTCCCAAACCACTGCCAAGCCAACGGTTCAGCCATCCCAAAGAAACAGCCTCCATCGCTTTTGTCAACAAAGATGCCACTAAAGTAAAAGTTAGTGGCACAGCAATCCAGATGATAACAAAAGCAAGAATCTGCGCAACCGTCATCGAATCGGTTATCGTAGGACAAAGCTTCTCAGCCAATGACGCATACAACGCCTTTGCCGCCAGCAATCCCACGATTAGTCCCAATATGGAAGCAAGCTGCCTAATGAAACCCTTCATAAAGCCAACAACCACACCGGCACCAACAATAACCAAAATCACAATATCGATAGTTGCCATAAATACAGTTGAAAGTTAAAAGTTGAAAGTCTGAATACAGTTGAGAGTTGAGAGTTAAAAACCAACAGTGCTGCTATCACACTGCAAGTAACTTTCAACTTTCAACTCTCAACTTTCAACTAAATAAGGCTTATAGCGTTTGTTTTACCTCTACCTCTTCATAAGTTTCGATCATATCGCCTATCTTCAGGTCGTTTGTACCTACCAGACTAATACCGCACTCGAAATTCGTGCCGACTTCTTTCACATCGTCTTTGAAACGTTTCAATGCGTTGATAGCACCCGAGAAGATAACGATACCGTCGCGAATCAAGCGCGCCTTGTCGCTGCGTTTCACTTTTCCGGTCTTTACCATCGCCCCGGCAACCGTACCGACTTTCGTTATATTGAACACCTCACGAACCTCGATAGTGGCAGTAACCACCTCTTTCACTTCCGGAGCCAACATACCTTCCATAGCCGCTTTCACCTCTTCGATAGCATCGTAAATAACCGAGTATTTGCGAATATCCACACCTTCTTTGTCAGCCATTCTTTCAGCAGAACCGGAAGGACGAACCTGGAATCCGATAATGATAGCATCAGAAGCAGCAGCCAAAGATACATCCGATTCGGAAATCTGTCCCACACCCTTATGGATCACATTCACCTGGATCTGCGGAGTGGAAAGTTTGATCAGTGAGTCACTCAGAGCTTCTACAGAACCATCCACGTCACCTTTCACGATAATATTCAATTCCTGGAAGTTGCCCAACGCAATACGACGGCCCAACTCATCCAATGTAAGAATCTTCTGCGTACGCAAGCCCTGTTCACGTTGCAACTGCTCACGCTTATTGGTAATTTCACGTGCTTCCTGATCGGACTCTACCACGTGGAAAGTATCACCGGCAGCCGGCGCACCATTCAATCCCAAAATCAATGCAGGCTCCGAAGGACCGGCCGACTTAATACGCTGGTTACGTTCATTGAACATGGCTTTCACACGCCCGTAGCTTGTTCCTGCCAACACGATATCCCCCACTTTCAACGTACCGTTGGATACAAGTACCGTAGCCACATAGCCACGCCCTTTATCCAAAGTAGATTCAATGATAGATCCCGTAGCATTACGGTTCGGATTAGCTTTCAGCTCCAGCATTTCAGCTTCAAGCAACACTTTTTCCATCAACTCGCTAACGCCCTGACCTTTCTTGGCAGAGATATCCTGTGACTGATACTTACCACCCCATTCTTCCACAAGGTAATTCATAGCAGCCAATTCTTCTTTTATCTTATCCGGATTAGCCGTCGGCTTATCCACTTTATTAATGGCAAATACGATAGGAACACCGGCAGCCATTGCATGGTTGATAGCCTCCTTCGTTTGCGGCATCACATTATCGTCAGCCGCAACAATGATGATGGCGATATCCGTCACTTTCGCACCACGGGCACGCATAGCCGTAAATGCCTCATGACCCGGAGTATCCAGGAAAGTAATCTTACGTCCGTCCTCCATTGTCACGTGGTAGGCACCGATATGCTGCGTGATACCACCCGCCTCACCGGCGATAACATTCGCTTTACGGATATAGTCGAGCAATGAAGTCTTACCATGGTCTACGTGTCCCATCACAGTTACAATCGGCGCACGCGGTTCCAGATCTTCCTCCGCATCTTCTTCTTCGACGATAGCCTGTGCCACTTCCGCACTTACATATTCCGTCTTAAAGCCGAACTCTTCTGCCACCAGATTAATCGTTTCCGCATCCAGACGCTGGTTGATAGAAACCATTATACCGATACTCATACAAGTAGCGATAACCTGATTAACAGATACATCCATCATACTCGCCAACTCATTGGCTGTTACGAACTCCGTCAGCTTCAACACTTTGCTTTCTTCCATCTCCTGGTTTTCCAATTCCTGCATACGGTTGGAAACCATCTCCCGTTTTTCCTTACGGTATTTGGAAGCCTTGTTTTTGCCTTTCGTTGTCAGACGAGCTAATGTTTCTTTTACCTGCTTAGCTACATCTTCTTCGCTCACTTCCTGTTTTACAACCGGCTTTTTGAAGCGATCTTTATTATTGTTACGGTTACGGTTTTGTCCTCCGCCTTGTCCGCCATGTCCGGCAGGTTTCTGACTGTTAGGAGTAGGATGTGTAAAGTTGGAAGCCACATTGTTGACATCCACCTTCTCCTTATTAATGCGGATGCGCTTTTTCTTTCCATTTGCATCGGCATTTTCTTTAGGAGCACTTTTAGCAACCTTACTGTCGTCTTTACGGATCTCCTTGATAATAGCATCTTTCATCTGCTTTCTCTGATCCTGACGCTGTTTTTCCTTTTCTTCGCGTTCTTTCCGTTTCTCCTCTTTCGATTTTTTCTTCGGACGGGTCGACTGGTTCAAAGCAGCCAAGTCAATCTGGCCGATCACATTAATCTTGGATACAAATTCCGGCTGACGAATCTTGAAAACATCCTCCTCTTGCTTCTCGGTTGCAACCGTCTCCGGAGTTTCCACTTTAGGCTCTGCCTTTTCTTCTTTTGTCACTTCCGGCATCACCTCCACCTTCGGTTCTTCCTTTTTCACTTCTTCCACTACTTTTTCTTCTACTACCGCCGGCTTCGGTTGTTCTATCACTACAGGCTCCACCTTTTCTTTCACAGGTTCCGTCTGTACGACCGGTGCTACGATTTCTTCTTTCTTCACCTCGGCGACAACAGGTTTCGTTGCCTCCTCTTTTTTCTTCTCTTCAGTTACCACCGGAGCGGGCTGTTGAGTTTGAGGTTGCGACTGTTGTTTAGATTCGCTTACCGGTTCTTTTTCTACTTTCCGGTTGAATTTATTCAAATCAATTTTTCCGACAGGTTTAAACTTCGGACGTGCATCTTCGGGAACGACTGTCTTGATAACATCATCCGCCTTAGACTTCTCCGGCTGCTTTTCGTAACCATCGATAGACACCGACGCCTTATTACGATCCTTGTTCTGACGTTCCTGGATAAAACGTTCTGATTCAAGCCGAAGATTCTTATCCGTGCTAAACTCTTTCACGAGTATAGCATACTGTTCCTCGGTAATTTTTGTATTCGGGTTTGCCTCAACGGTATACCCTTTCTTTTGCAGGAACTCAACTACCGTTGCGATTCCTACATTCAAATCTCTTGTTACTTTGTTTAACCTTATCGTCATACTTTAAATTAAAAGAATAATGGAGCGAAGATATTTACGATTTCACGATTGACGATCAGACATTTAATTTCCTTTCATCTACAACCCACAATATAGAGAGCAGCTCCAATCGCAAATCGTAAACAGTCTAATCGTAAATGAAATTATTCATTGTCTTCAAACTCCGATTTCAAAATACGTAATACCTCGTCCACAGTTTCCTCTTCCAGGTCCGTCTTTTCGATCAACATCTCACGAGGTGCATTCAATACTGCCTTAGCCGTATCGATTCCGATAGCTTTGATAGCATCGATTACCCATCCGTCGATTTCATCTTTGAACTCTTCCAGATAGATATCTTCATCCTGCGCACTCTCATCCAGTTCACGGAACACGTCGATAGTGTACTCGGTCAACATACTGGCAAGTTTGATATTCAAACCGCCTTTACCAATAGCCAGCGAAACCTCTTCCGGGCGAAGGAAAACCTCAGCCTTGCGTTCTTCTTCATTCAATCGTATAGAAGAAATCTTTGCCGGGCTCAAGGCACGCTGAATAAACAAGGAGATATTCGATGTATAGTTAATCACATCGATGTTCTCATTGCGAAGTTCACGAACGATGCCATGAATACGACTTCCTTTTACACCTACACAGGCTCCTACCGGGTCGATTCTGTCATCATAAGACTCTACCGCAATTTTGGCACGTTCGCCGGGGATGCGGGCAATCTTTTTAATGGTGATCAGGCCATCGTTAATTTCCGGTACTTCCATTTCGAACAGACGCTGCAGGAAAACAGGAGATGTACGCGAAAGGATAATCTTCGGATTATTGTTTTTGTTATCCACACGGGCCACCACTGCACGTGCCGTTTCTCCTTTACGATAAAAATCCGCCGGAATCTGTTCTGTCTTTGGCAGCAACAGTTCGTTTCCTTCGTCATCCAGCAGCAGCATCTCTTTTTTCCAAATCTGATATACTTCTGCATTAATGATCGTACCTACTTTATCAATATATTTATTATAAATACTGTCTTTCTCAAGCTCAAGAATCTTAGAAGCTAACGTCTGGCGGAGATTCAGAATAGCACGACGGCCGAACTTTGCAAAAATCACTTCATCAGTAACCTCTTCACCGACTTCATATGAAGCATCTATCTTCTGTGCTTCCGTCAAGGAAATCTGCATATTCGGGTTTGTTAAATCTTCGTCTGCCACTACCTCCCGGTTACGCCATATTTCAAAGTCCCCCTTGTCCGGGTTCACGATTACGTCGTAATTTTCATCAGTGCCAAACATTTTCGCGATAACACTACGGAACGACTCTTCGAGCACGCTTACCATCGTTGTTCTATCGATATTTTTCAGTTCCTTAAATTCCGAAAATGTATCAATCAAGCTGATTGTTTCTTCTTTCTTGGCCATAATTATTTAAAACTAATTAAGTATTTAGTGTATTTTATCTCATCATAACGGAAGGTTTCGTCTTCTTCCATCAATTTAGGACGTTTTGCTCCTTCTACTTTCACTTTCTTTTGTACAGCCACCACAAACTTTTCCTCATCGGCATCTTTCAATACACCGGTCAGCTTGCGGCCATCTTTCGTCAAAACCTCCACATCGCTACCGACATGGTTGTAATACTGTTGCAACACTTTAAAAGGCTGCCCGATTCCAGCCGAACCTACTTCCAGTTCATAATCTTCCTCTTCACGGTTCAGCTTCGATTCGATAAAGCGGCTCAGCTCCACGCAATCTTCAATCCAAACACCTTCTGCATGGTCTATCTCGACCACAATCTTGTCGTCCGGGCTTACGGTCACTTCCACCAGAAAGTAGTCTTTTCCCTCCAGCCACTCTTCAACAATCTGACTAACAGTTTTCTTTTCTATCATTGATTAGCTATATAAGAACAAAAAAAGGAGCTTAATCGCCCCTCCACCTTTCATCCATTTCGGGTGCAAAGATATAAATAATCTGTTCGACTACAAAATATTAGAGAAAAAAAGTTTATTATAACATTGCCCATAAAGAGCATGACGAAATTTTGCGTAATCAACGAAGAAAGTACTATTCGCATCAATTTTGACTATTTCGGTACATTATCCACATCGTTTTTACCCCCTTCACTCCCTTCACCTTTTTCGCTTAATCGCTTTATTCATCGGTAATACAGGGTGAAGGCGCAATCTGGTTTTCCAAGCATAATGTGCACCGTTCATATGCATGGTGCCTACGAGTAGTATCCACGGTGCTTACAAGCCGTAAACACAGTACTTGAAAGACATTTGCATAGAGACTGGAGAACGGGAGCAGCCCTTCACCCTGTATTACCGATGAATAAAGCGATTAAGCGAAAAAGGTGAAGGGAGTGAAGGCAGTAAAAATATCATGGGACAGGTATTCTGAAGAATAAAAAACACCTGCCGAAAAACAATATTGTACTTTTTCTTAAAACCTACCACTTCTTCTCCCGGCCTCTCCCCCAGTTAACGTACATGTAATCCTTTTACCCAACCCATGCAAAACAAATGCCAGAAAGGACAGTGTAAACATCAAAACAGACACGACACCCCACATACAATTCGGCTACTTTTGTAAAATCAATTGAACAAATTTCATTCAATCACAGCAAGCAAGTTAGTGAAACCCAATTTACTATCACACTAACCTGCATGCACTTTTTAATATTATATGAAAACATGCATCTATTTAATATTTTCTTTATATGCCATATGCATTCAGGCTCAAGATATCTACAATAATTTAAACCAAAAGTTCACTCAATATTTAATCAAGACGCTCCCCGAAAACATTTATGTACAAACTGACAAGCCCTATTATGTAGTAGAAGACACCATCTGGACGAAAGCTTTTGTAGTGAATGCACAATTACTTCAACCCTCACCCAGCAACTTTGTTTATGTAGAACTCATAAATCAGCAAAATGAAGTACTAAACAGAATAAAGCTAAAAAAAGATTCTGCCGGATTTCAAGGATATATCAAATTAAACGAGCACATCCTCGCCGGAGAGTATGCACTCCGTGCCTATACAAATTGGATGAGAAACGAAGTGCCGGAATACTTCTTCCAAAAAAATATTACTATTGAACGAGTGAAGCAAACACCCCAGCTACTCACTATAAAATATATTCCTATCGAAAAAGACAGATTACAAGCCGTTGCCAAATATACATATAGCGACGGTTCAGCTATCAAAGGACGAAGAATAGATTTTACATACACCAAAGACGGACGTAAATATAGAAAAAACTATTCTGTCACTAATAATGAGGGAGAAATACGATTCAACATTCGGTTGAATGAAGAAAAACCTGATAAGCAGAAGCTGACAGCAACCATTTTCGATCAGAAATGGATCATCTCGCACGAACAGAATTTCGTTATTCCTAACCTCAAAAAAGATTTTGATGTACAGTTCTTCCCGGAAAGCGGCACATTATTAACAGAGACATGGCAATTTGTAGCTTTCAAAGCGATCGGTCCAGACGGACTATGTGAACACATCTCGGGAAAAGTGATCAGCGAAGGAGGAAATGAAATAGCCCAAATACACACCCAGCATGACGGTATGGGAAAGTTTGCACTGTGGCCTCACAAAGATAGTATATATTATGCTGTGGTAACTAACCGGGAGGGTGTTGAGAAAAAGCTCAAACTTCCCGAAGCACGAATTGAGGGAATGACACTCCGGCTTAACATTAAAGAGGAAAATTGCCTCTACTCTATTGAGAATCATACGGCATACTCAACGGATAGTTTATTTCTAATTGCCCATACACGTGGAATGATTTCCGTAACCAGACAACTGACCGAAGAGAAAAGAAGCGGAAAGTTTTCTTTAAGCCAATGCCCTGAAGGTATCTTGAATGTTGCCGTCGTCGACCGGATAGGAAACGTCTTCTGCGAACAAATGTTATATGTCAAGAAAGCACATAGCCCGGCTGTACAAATTAAAACCAATTCACAGGAATACGGAAAACGAGAGAGAGTGGAAATGCTACTAAATACCGGACAGAAAGGAGAATTTTCCCTGTCTGTTACTGATGCGAAAGTTGTGAAATGGGATTCTCTGAATAACCATATCATCAGCCAATTATTACTGAAATCAGAAATCAAAGGACACATCGAAAAACCCGGATATTATTTCACAAGTGATAACAAGGTAGTCAACGAGCATTTAGATCTCCTAATGCTTACGCAAGGATGGAGACGCTATAATTTACCGAACATCTTACAACAACAAGTACCGGAAATGAAAATACCTTTAGAGCGGGGACAGGCTTTGAGTGGAAGAGTAAAACCTTTTCTCCGAAAGAAAATTAAGGGGGCAGAAGTAGTAGGATTCACTGATAAGTTGAAAGCCATACATGCAAAAGTAGATACCTCCGGAAATTATGTTTTCGAAGGAATTGAATTTCCGGATAGTACGGCATTCACAATCAATGCAGTTAATAAGAAAGGAAAAGCAAAAGGAATCATGATTTATCCGTCACCGGAGATATTTCCCGACACAAGAAACCTATTTATCCCAAATTCACACCACTTTGAGGAAGTGGAGGCACACCTTAGGCTATACAAAGAAACATATATACAAAACGATATAAGTAAAGAGATTGTATTAGATGACATCGTTGTGACACAAAAATATATCAGTCAGACCGGTAAGTTGGCAGGTGAATTTGCCGCTTATGCGGATTATGTTGTAACAGACAAAACGATCGAGGAAGAATATAAGAATAAATCCGTGGCAGACATAATACATACTGCCATCATGCAACGTTTCCCTGGCATCACTATGGTAGAGGAAGACCATTTTTGGTATAGAGGAAAGCCACTACGATTTGCTGTTGACATGAAACTGATTCAATACGATGAATTACGATTCTATATGGCTGAAGAGATTGCATCAATCTCCTTCTTTAAAGAAGCCTCTGAGGTGCCTCTATATGTACCCATGCATGACGAATTCATAACGGCTCAAATGAACAAATATAGAGGAGTGATCCTTATCGAATTAAAAAAAGGGGGTACAGCTCACTACTTCCGCCCCTCACTCGGTCTGGCTACTCTCTATCCGTTAGGCTACCAAAAGCCGGCAGAGTTTTATTCACCCAAATACGATGTGCCCGATTCGTTACAAGCCGATAAAACTGATTTCAGAACCACCGTTTATTGGAATCCCAAGATACAAACCGATTCTACCGGACATGCCAAAGTATCTTTCTACACCACGGATATGAAACATGATATGGAATACATATTGGAAGGTATTACCGAGAACGGAATACCTTGCCGGGCGACAGGACGGATAAAAGTGAAGAAAGAATAGGGTAAATACCTAAAAAGAGTAGGGAAGTCCCTTTCCTTCGGGGATTTTCCTTTCTTACTTTTGAAAAATCAAAATCTTATTATGTATGAAACACATCATTTCTATTTTATTCATTTGTTTGTCAAATATGACTTCTCAAGCACAAAATAGTCCAAGTGATCTCAACCGGAAATTTGTCAATTATCTGACTTCCTCCCTCTCTGAAAGCATTTATTTACAAACTGATAAGCCCTATTATACGACAGAAGATACAATCTGGTTAAAAGCTTACGTAGTTAATGCACAAATTTACCAACCATCGCCCAGTAATTTTGTATATATAGAATTGATCAATCAACTCGACAGCGTGGAAAGGAGGATAAAAATCCGAAAAGAAAACAATGCTTTTTCCGGATATTTAGCCCTTGATAAAAAGCTTATTCCCGGAGAATATGCCTTACGCGCATATACCAATTGGATGCGAAATGATTCACCAGATTACTTTTTCCAAAAGAATATCTCAATCAGTAAAGTCATACAAAACCCTAAAATACTGACCGCCAAATTCTATCCGGCAAAGGAGAATAAACAACAAGCCCTTATTCAATATACTTATAGTGACGGTTCCCCGATTAAAAATTGCCGGATCGATTTTGCTTATAACAGGAATGGTAAGAAATATCGGAAAAGATATGCCTTAACCGATTCTAAAGGAGAAATCGAATTACAAATACAGCAGCAAGATCGTCCCACAGAAAAACAACAATTATCAGCTACTGTCTTTGATAATAAAGGAGGAATCATCTATGAACAAAAGTTTGCCATACCCGAAAGAGGAGAAGATTTTGACGTCCAATTTTTTCCCGAAAGCGGAATATTATTGGCAGGCACTCCTCAAACAGTCGCATTCAAAGCCATAGGAGCAGACGGGTTGAGTACCTCTGTATCCGGAAAAGTGTTCAGCGCGGGAGGAACATTTATGGCTGACATAATGACCCTGCACAATGGCATGGGAAAGTTTCCGCTATTAGCACAAAAGGATAGTATCTATTTAGCAATTATCACCGACAATAAAGGGATTGAAAAGCAATTCCGACTCCCCAAAGTACAAGAGAAAGGAATAACGTTACAACTCCGCCAACAGGGAGAGACTTGTATTTACATGCTCGAAAACAATACGAACTTCCCAACGGACAGCTTACTGATAATTGCCCATACTCGGGGGATACCTTCAATAGTCAAGCCACTAACTACAAACAACAAAACCGGTAAGTTCTCTCTAAGCCAAGTACCCGAAGGTATTCTTAACGTAGTAATCACCAACCAAACGGGTCGGGTATTCTGCGAACGAATGATGTACATAAAAAAGGAAACTCATATTACCCCCCGGATACAAACCGACCAAGCTGCATATGGGCAAAGAGAAAAAGTAGAAATGCAAATAAGTCTACCCGGCAATGGAGACTTCGCCCTTTCTGTCACTGATGCCCAACTTATAAAATGGGATTCATTGGAAAACAATATTAGTACTCAGCTTTTAATGAAGTCAGAATTAAGAGGGCATATAGAAAGCCCTAACTACTACTTCACTGCAAACACAACACAGATAAACGAACATCTGAACCTGTTGATGCTAACCCAAGGATGGAAAAAATACGATTTGTCATCTATCTTACAGGAACATGTACCTCAACCCCAACATCCGATGGAGATAGGACAATCACTTACCGGAAAGGTTAAGCCGCTCTTCTGGAAAAGCATGAACGGAATAGAGGTTGTCGGCTTCAGTAATCACTGGAAAGCCGTACACGCACAAGTAGACAGCGTAGGGAACTACTTTTTCAACGGAATTGAGTTTCCGGATAGTACCGCATTCACCATTAACGCCATTAATAAAAGAGGAAAAGCGAAAGGGGTAATGATTTACCCGGACGCAGAGGTATTTCCGGATTCCAAAACATTCATCCCCGCCCCCAAAGGAGTCATACAAGAAAGAACTCAAAATGCGATGGACGAATACCATCAAATTTATCGGCAGAATAATATCTGGAAAGAGATTATGTTGGATGAGATAAACGTTACAGCCAAATATATCAGCAAGACAGGAAAATTAGCAGGGGAGTTTGCCGGATATGCCGATTATGTAATAACCGACAGGATGATAGAAGCAGAATACAAAAATAAGAGTGTGTGGGATATTGTCTATGAAAACATTATACTCAAAACACCGGGAATCGGAAAATTAACAGAAGACCAATATATATACCGAGGAAAAGAGCTGCGTTTTGTTGTAGATATGAACCTGGTAGAATCTACTGACTTGCAATACTATATGGCAAGTGAGATCGCATCTATCTCTTTTTTCCGGGATGCTCAAAGCGTACCGGTTTATGTCCCGAATGCACCTTTCCTGAAAGGAGCCGAATGGCAGGTAGGCCCCAAACTGAAAGAGAGTAACACGATCACCGGAGGAGTAAGCTTTAAGGAAAAAATAGAAGAAGGGTGGAAAAACGATGCAAACGAGAATACCGGATGGAAGAATACAGACTTTCAGAAGCATACCGCCGAAATGGACAAATACAAAGGTGTCATTCTCATCGAATTGAAGAATGGAGGCTCCGCCCATTATTATCGCCCGTCGCTGGGATTGGCTACCCTTTATCCGTTAGGTTACCAGAAGCCAGCAGAGTTTTATTCACCCCAATACGATGTACCCGATTCGCTACAAACCGACAAGACCGATTTTAGGACAACTATTTATTGGAATCCCCAAATACAAACCGATTCTACCGGACGTACCAAAGTATCTTTCTATACCACAGATATGAATCACGATATGGAATACGTACTGGAAGGGATTACTGAAAATGGAGTACCCTGCAGAGTTACAGGACGGATAAAGACTAAATAGGACTTGCATCCAAGTAGAGTGATATTACTTAATTCAAGGTTTCAAAAAATAGAATATCCGTATCAAACGTTTTTTTCAAACCGAATTATTGTCGGAATAATACATATTTGCTATAAAATGAGTGCTTCGTTACTATAGAATCAGGATTTTCTACGCTAAATTTGCCATATCATCCTTATCAATATTGTTATCTTAAATTTTATGCACTCATGTACATACGAATGAAATTTATTATTGTTGTTGTTTTATGTTTATTCCCTTTTTTGCAATCTTCCGCCCAATTGCGCCAAAAACTTCTATTGGATCAAGAATGGGAGTTCCGTTCAGACAAAGACGGAAATAATTTAACTTGGGAAAAAGTAACAGTCCCGCATACCTGGAATGCAACAGATGGCCTGACTCCCGACTACTATCGGGGAACGGGCGAATACCGCTATCATCTGAACATATTGCCGGAGATGTTAAAACAACGTGCTTTCCTACGTTTTGAAGCAGTCAGCCAAGTAGCTGATGTCTTTGTGAACGGCATCCCGGTGGGGAACCATAAAGGTTCATTTAATGCTTTCTGTTTTGAGATAACTTCTTCATTAAAAAAGGGAGACAACCTTATAGAAGTAAAGGTTTCCAATCGTTTAGACAACGATATCGCTCCCCTATCCGGCGATTTTACTGTTTTTGGCGGTATCTACCGACCGGTATCTCTACTTGTACTGCCCAAGACTTGTGTCACTCCATTAGATTACGCTTCTTCGGGAGTTTATATACATCAAAACAAAGTAGATTCCGAACAGGCAGAATTATCTGTCGTAACCAAAGTGAATAGCAGCAAGGCAGAAAAAGATTTATCTGTAAAAACCAGTGTGTTTAATGCGAAAGGACAACTTGTAGGCAACTGTATCACCCGGAAAGCATCCGGAAAAGACGAGACCGTTGAATTTGTAAACAAACTGAACATAAAACAACCTGTTTTGTGGAACGGAAAAAAATCCCCTCATCTGTATCGTGTTTTCATAGAAGTAATGAAAGGAAATACCGTAGTAGACACTTTATCTCAGTACACCGGGTTAAGATACTACTCCGTCGATGCTCAAAAAGGTTTCTTCCTAAACGGTAATCCCTATAAAATAAAAGGCGTAAACAGACATCAAGACCGGGCCGGAAAAGGATGGGCAATCACGAATAAAGAGCATAATGAAGACATGGAATTAATCAAAGAGATAGGAGCCAATGGAATAAGACTGGCCCACTATCCGCATTCCGATTTTTTCTATTCGCTATGCGACCGGGAAGGCATGCTGGTATGGGCAGAGATTCCTCTAGTAGGCAAAGCATCTCCTACCCCGGCTTTCACGGAAAATATAAAACTACAACTAACCGAATTAATCCGGCAGAACTTTAATCATCCTTCCATCTTCTGTTGGAGTTTGTTTAACGAATTGTCCGAGGGAGACGTAAAATCTCTCATACAAGAGCTTAATGAGCTGGCCCATAAAGAAGATCCGGGACGTCTGACAGTTGCTGCCGCCAACGTAGAAAACCGACCGGAAAATGTAATTACAGATATCATGGCGTACAATACTTATCCGGGATGGTACTGGGCACAACCTTCCACAATGAAATCGTCCGTAGCACACTGGAACGGTCTGGTGGGAAGCAAAGGCATCTGTGTCAGTGAATATGGTGCAGGAGCTAATATCTGGCATCACCAACAAGACGTTCAATCAGCCCCCAAAACAGACGGAATCTTTCATCCGGAAGAGTGGCAGGCCATTGTTCACGAGCAGAATTACCGGGGAATAAGTAGCAGCGATTTCGTGTGGGGATCTTTTGTATGGAACATGTTCGACTTTGCAAGTGCCTCCAGAAACGAAGGAGATATACTGGGACTAAATGATAAAGGGCTGGTTACTTATGACAGAAAAGTCAAAAAAGATGCTTTCTACTTTTATCAATCGGCATGGTCAGAGTCACCGGTTCTACATATCACGAGCAAAAGAGATATTGCCAGAAGAGAACCCGCCACTGATATAAAAATTTACTCTAACTGTGATAACATTCGCCTAAAAGTGAACGGACAAGACTGTGGACATCCTGACAGAGAGGATAATATCCTTATCTGGAAAAACGTATCACTCAAAAAAGGAGAAAACCGGATCGAAGCATCCGGAAAGAAAGGTACCGTCGAGCTGACAGACCAGTGTAAATGGGTTCTTTTAGATAAGAAAAAGTAAACATAGCCCGCTATCTTATAAATGTATAACACCCCAAATAAGCACCATGAAGAAAATACTTTTTTTATTTCTATGTTTCTATACAAGTCTCACCTATTCTCAAACCCCAAAAGAGGTTGTGGACTATGTAAATCCTTTCATCGGCACTGCCCTCAAAGGTGAAGGAGGCACAGTACCCTACGTCGGTACGCCTTTTGCCATGACCAGTTTTCTCCCGCAGACGAGAGAGAACAAGATGGGAGGTATGGCATACGTCTATGATGATGAACACATTATGGGATTTTTAGGTTCCCATCAACCCACCATCTGGATGGGAGATTACGGTTATGTATCGGTTATGCCCCAAGTAGGAGAAACCGTGAAAGTTCTTCCGGAAGACAGAAAGATGAGTTTCAATCACAAAGATGAAAAAGCCTCTCCCCATTATTATTCCGTCACTCTAACCGATAAACAGAAGAACCGCATTTTTACAGAGTTGACAGCATCCAGCCGGTGCGCAATGCTCAACTTCCGTTTCCCCAAGAATCAGAAACCCCGGTTAATCATCCAAGGCATTAATCTGAACCCTGCCCTGAACGATTGGTGCAATCATCTGAACCATCGCCTGAACACCATAAAAGGTTGGGTGAAAATAGATACGGAAAACAACGAGATTATCGGTTACAATCCGGACAGGCAATCGGCACAAATAGGACCGGACCTCCCCAATTTTAAAGGATACTTCATCATCCGCTTCAACCGGGATATAAAAGATTTCGGTTGCTGGAACGATTCCACCCTCTATCCGGGAGAAAAGGAGTTATACGGCACCCGGATGGGAGCCTATATAGACTTCGATAAAAGCTCCCCGCAAATACAAGTGCAGATCGCAACCTCTTTCATAAGCATCGAACAGGCACGTATGAATCTGAAACATGAGGTTCCCGAATGGGACTTCAAACAGTTATGCAATAATACCAAAAAGGCATGGAACGACAAGCTCTCCAAATTCCACATCAAAGGAAACAATAAAGATGATGCACCGATCTTTTACACAGCACTTTATCATTGTTATCTGTTTCCCCGTGAGTTCTCGGAATACGGAAAATATTACAGCGCCTTTGATGATAAAATCCACGATGGATTCTCGTACAATGACTATTCCCTTTGGGATACATTCCGTGCATTCCATCCCTTAATGACCCTTATAGAGCCCGAGTTGACCGGCGACTGGATTACTGCATTGCTACAAATGTATAAGGAGGGCGGCTGGCTGCCTATGTGGCCCAATCCCAGCTATACCAATATTATGATAGGTACTCATGCAGATGCCGTGATAGCCGATGCCTACATGAAAGGGATTCGCAACTACGATATCGGTCTGGCCTATGAAGCCCTACGCAAAAACGCAATGGTCCCTCCTGATTGCGACACACAAAGAAGATACGGAGACCGTGACTATTGGACCTCTTTTGAAGGACGTGCAGGAGCCAGCTATTACCACTCCCTCGGATATGTAGCCGATGATAAGACAGCAGAGTCCGTTTCCAGAACTTTAGAATATGCATACGATGACTGGTGCGTGGCACAAATGGCAAAAGACTTAGGAAAAACCGAAGACTACAACCGCCTGATGCAGTTCAGCCAGAATTACAGAAATCAATACAATGCCGAAAAAGGATTCTTCCTGCCACGTAATTACGACGGAAGCTGGATAGATTTGGACGATCACTCACGTCACGGATTAACAGAGGGTTCCAAGTGGACCTATCTATTCTGTGTTCTTCAAGATATCCCCGGCATGATCGACATGATGGGAGGAGAAAAGGCATTCTCCGCCAAACTGGACCGTAACTTCGAAGAAGACCACTACCGGCACGACAACGAACCGGGACATCATTACATCTACCTGTACAACTACTGCAACGAACCGTGGAAAACACAGGAACTGGCTCGTAAACACGTGAGAATAAACTATAAGAATTCTCCCGACGGCGTAAATGGTAATGACGATTGCGGTCAAATGTCCGCCTGGTATCTTTTCTCGGCAATGGGATTCTATCCGGTAACTCCCGGAAGTAATGAATTTGCCATAGGAGCTCCCCAATTGCCGGAAATCAAAATCCAATTGAAAGATCACGAATTAACGATAAAAGCAGACAACCTTTCAGAAGAAAACCAATATGTACAATCCGTATTTCTGGATGGGAAAAAACTTCTAAAGCCTTTTATCAACTATTTCGACTTGATCGGCGCTAAAGAACTACGCTTCATTATGGGAAACAAACAAACCGTCTACAAATAAACCAAATTACAACACGACTTTACTATTATTTATCAAAGTATAAGAGGGTACTTCACAAACAAAAAAGTACCCTCTTATCTGTTTGTGAAAAAACTGATATATTGTCCAATACTGATAATCAGAGAATTTTACAACTAACTTGACGATTCATCTTGAACTTCTCTTACCAGAACACCTGCTCTCCATCTACATACGTAAAAATTCGTTCTTCTTTTCCTCTCGTTAGGTTTCTTAAAAAATACAGTCCGCCAGAAGGCACTTCGGTATATTCCAACTTTATAGTAGTAGCAATTTGTTTTCCTAAAGAGGCCCAATGATGGTCTGTCCAATAGAACAATTCATATTCATCTCCAATACCGATTGTATTACCGTCGCCTCTCGGTGTATAAATAATTTTTTCTATATCCACCGGATGTCCAAAATCCATACCTACCCAACCACCGGCAGGAAGTGCCGAATCGAAAAAAGTAAGTAAATCTCCATTGAAAGCTGCCTCCTTATACGTATTCGGATCATTATTCCACGAGCGTGGAAGACCTATCACCTTACCTTGATTCCTCAGATGAGAGTCCCGTTCTACAAAGGTTATTTCAGCAACATTACAATGCGACCATTCCGGCTGAAACAATCGCCAATACCTATATTTATTACCTAAGGGGGGGATATTGATCTCTTCTCCTCTCGTACCCCATTTATCTATTCTATATATAGATACAGAATCTTCAAAAGTAGGTTTATTTGCCGCTTGAAATTTGGCTCCCAGTATTCGATATGCTATATCCTGAACATGTTTAAACAATGGATACTTTCTGTAAAGAGTCATTGATTGCAATACCTTTTTATTGGGGATAATTGTTGTTACTTTGCCTTTAGAAGTTAGAATAAAAGGATTCCCCACTGGTTGTATTCCATACTCCGTATAACTAACCGGAAGATATAAAACATTCTTTCCCAATTTCTTGAATTGTGCAATATGGTTCTTGACTTTCGCAAATGCGATAGGAATCCAAGAAGGATTGTTAAAAACGGCCAAATAAACATATTTACTGTGTTCGCTGTCTATTTTGATATCCACATCACAAGTTGCCATATATTCAGCTGTCACATCCTTTATGAAAGGAGTTCGAAAAGTTTCAGGGACATATCTTTCACTTCCCAGCAAATCCTGCATTTCGGCATTCCTTGCATAGGTTCTCCTATAAACTTTTGCCATTTTCTCACCTAATTTGTGCGGTTCTCCCGGATTACTCTCCGCTCCGCTAAATGGGATGTTCTTTCCATTATTAGCTAATAAAACATTCCAAGAATGCCCCAAGTCAAGAAAAGGCCACTGAGGAGTAAAATCCATCATAACAGGAATACCGTTACTCCGCATAACCGAAGTTGCCATTTCAACATAATCTTCACAAACACCAAAAGGCAGTTTCGTTTTCGTCCTTAAACGATGAATCGGATACATATTATAATCAAGCAGATAAGGATGGACATCTTCCCTCAATTGATTATTCACACGATGAGTGGCCCAAACAGCCGACCCTCTATATGCCTCGCAGTACTGTAACTCATCAAGGCCCTTACTATACTTAATCCCCGCAGAATCTCTCCAACTATCAAAAGGCTGTAATTCCACTGCCTTATAAGGAAGCAGATATTCGCAGAAATCCTGAAAAGAGACATGAGTGGCCCATTCTCCCTCTTTCCATTGACTAAAAGCTTTTTCAATGTTTGCAATCAGAAAATCAGATCTGATAATCTCCACATCCGGAATGGTATAATAGTTCATAGCAAAATGCTGGGATACCTTCTCCAAAGTATCCCGTATCTCCTCCCTTGAACATTGCACATACTTTAATACAGAATCTACAGCATCATAATATTTCTCAACGCTATCCACCTCTCTATAAGAGTAATGTCCGGGCATATTCTTTATTAAAAACTTCGCAGCTTCCAGTTTCAATGAATCCTTTTCATAAAAGGCCAATGCCTTCTCCAGTTCTCCCCGATTTTCTTTTGCCAAAATTAATGCTTCTTCTAATTGAGAATCATATCTTTGACAACTCGAAAAACAAGATAAAAAACAAGAAAAACATAAGATAATACATTGTTTCATAAATGTGCCTTTCATTAAATTCAATACAATAGAATTTACTTTTCAGATTGACTCCGAGTTCCAGCATTAGGAAGTAATCTAAACACTAAATACCCAACAACTATAGCAACCAGAATACCTACAAAAATACGAAACGAACCTAATGTTTCTGTAAAATAACGAATTCTTATATATAAATCAATAATCGAACTACCAATAAGTATCGTAACAAATAACTGCCAAGGTTTTACCCTTCCACACAACCTGCCTATTACAACAGTTGTAAATGCTTGAAAAATCACACAAGTGATGATTGCAGCACTTTCGGTTTGTATCATCAACAAAGGACTAGTAACTATAAATAGCAATACAGATGCAATAAAAACGCCAATAAGAATCTTCACACTATTCCCATGCATAACTCATATAATTAGAAGTCAAACAGTTCAAATTCGCAACTAAACGTCTATAACCCAACCAAGCACATTTCAAGAAACCTCACCTTAACATATCCACTAAACAAACTATCATCATTAAAATAGTAATAATGATAGGAAAATAATCTACGGACTGTTCTTTCTTATTTCCTTTTATTATAAGCACTTTTCTTATTTCAATAAAAAACAGAGTTCCCCATGTCGAAAAATACATAACATTATTCAATAGATACTCTTTTCCCCCTATAGGATATACTCTATTTATTAATGAAAATAGTATAGATAAAAAACAGACAATTATATATATAGTATAATCATTTCTCATATATCAATGATGCTGACGTTGGCAATTTTCAAAATCACGCTTAGCAGCCTGCAAATCATCATCCAATTTATCTAAAGCTGCAAGAACACATGCACAAGCACCCGGTCCAGAAACAATCAAACACGAACATGCCAATACTGCTGCACTGCATTTAGCTTCAGCATAGTTACGAGCAGAATTATATTGTTCATAACATGTGGCATACAATACCTCTGATCGAGTCTTTACTTTTACAATATTAGAAGCTTCAAAGTAATCATTAAAAAGTTGTATCTTTTCCATCTGATTTAATCGTTCATATTGCGTATTAGCCAATAAACCATTCATCTTCGCTCCTAATCTCTGTAAATCGTTAAGCATATCAGCTTTATTTATAATATCCAACAAATAATCATCATCATTCACATTAGACATTAATTCATTATAATCACTTTCACTTAATGTTTCCTTATACATAAGAAATTTAGCCATAACTGATTCATTCTCTTTAATAAAAGCTAAAAACTCATTTGAATTTTCAATAGATATCATAAGCGGATTTTTATTCACAACAACATCCTCCATTGAACTATTTATAATGTCACATTCATCAGAGGAACAACTGTAAATCACCCCAAAAATAGCTGCAGAAAAGATCATAGCACTACAAAGAGAGGCCATTGCTTTAAATTTTAATTTCATATTATTACTTTTTTAATTATATAAATAATCCTAACCAGCCAAACATTTCAAATTTGGTATATTCCTATATTTTTTCACAAAAACAAATCAAGTAACATTGGTCTTTATCCTCCTACCCAAAACAATTTTATATTTCATCATTAAGTGTACACAATATAAGTCGTATACTTTTTTAGTTACAAACATAGAGGAACTACCAATAATTCACAACAAACAATTATAGACAAACACCATAGACAAGCATTTGTCTATGAAATCTTAGACAAGTATTCAGTATTTTTCATTTCTAAGCATTCCCGTTATAGCCTCATTAATAGACTTCACTTCCTTCAATCCCATTTTCTTGGCAATACGATAACGGTGAGTAGCCAAAGAGGCCAATTGGATATGATAATAGGATGCAATCTGTTTATTACTCACTTCTAAACAAATCAGTATTATTAAATGAATATCTTCATTAGACAACGGATAATTATTACGTAACTTCTGAATAAAGCCATCGTATGTATTATCAAAATATGCCTCCAAACAGTGCCAATCTTTATCATCTGAAGGCATATTGAGTAATACTTGCTTCTTCTCAAGAGAAGTTGAGATCGTATTTACTTTTTGTGGACAACTCTGTTCTATACAAAAATTCTTTCCAGCCCTTTTGCTACTTTTCTTTTGTTTTTTAGGATAAATAAGATAACCAACAAACAAGATAAGTAATATTACTATCCAATATCCAATGTGAATATATAAAGTATTAGACATAGCATTATATTTTTAAGGTTAAGTAATTTTCCATTTCACTCTTTATTCGCTCAATAATAACTGATGGTATTTTCACTGGTTTAGAAATAATAATCGTAGCAAGTTCTCTTGCTTCTGTTTGCCGTCCTTGTCTATCCAACAACCAAACCAATCGATACAATGGCATAAATCGATTAGGACACATATCAGAAGCCAATCTAAAATGTTCCTCCGCTTCTACCATTCGATTTATTTCCCAACAATTCTGCGCAATCAACATTTCCAAATCATAATCACTCCATAAATGACGGCATTTCATCGCAATATCAAGACTTTCCTTGTAAAACCGGGCTACATTAAGCTCAGCTGCATAATTGTATAAAAAATAGCGATCATTCCCCAGCACACGCTCTGCCGCATCATACAAAGGTTGTGCCTTTTCGAAAAGCCCACACGAAGACAGGGACAATGCATGTTTCCATTTCATCTCTGCCTTTACCCGAATAACCATCGTGTTCGTTATGCACAAACTCCCCATAACACATAATATCACCAACCACTTTCCAACAACAGAAAATATCTTCCAATGAATATGCCACGTATTCCCAGCCAATATAACCAAATCCAATAAAACAACAGCCCAAGTAAATGGATATAGAAATGGGTAAGAAAATAAAGAGAAAACGGTTATTGAACAAAGACTTAATGCAGCTAAGTCCTTATAGCAACTGTTACATTTTTGATAGCAAAGTATTAAAAATACAATCATTCCCAATAATCCCAACAGCCCACCTAAACCATAATCTACGGCTATGCGAAGAAATTCATTAAATGGCTGCTGAACCGTATCAGCAAGAATAGCGTATCCGCTATCTGGATTCCGATGAAAAAATTGAGCCTGATAATCCATATAATGTGCTTCAAATCCTCCGGAGCCAAACCCGAACCAAGGTTTGATTGCTATCATATTTAAGCAACAAATCCAAATCAATAATCGGCCATCGGCCGAGTTTCTTTTCAGAAAATAAAGAAAAACAATCAGCACTACTAAAGCACCTATTACCAATACGATTTTCTGTAGTTTATTCCAGGAAACAGACTGATACCCCCAAATAGCAACCAACATAAATATACTCAATACTCCTGCCCGTGAGCCTGACAAAAAGACACCACATACAAGTAATAGGATAGTCATTACACACAGCAACTTCTTCCATCCTTTTAACCCATTCCATACAAACCACAAAAAAGGTATACCGGCACATAAAGAAGAGGCAAACCCTGCCGGATTATCAAAGCTACCGGTTATCCTAAAAGATGAAGTACATTGTAATACTCCCCAATATTGTAGGATTCCATATAATGCCTGCAAAGCACATGAAATAATAATAGCATAGATGATCCCTTGCATTTCAAAAGAAAAAGATCTTTTTCGCTGTGAGAGAATTAAATAATAGACAACTAATACAATTCCCATAGCAATAGTCATATACCATTTAGGCACTATTCCTGTGTCAACAAATTCAGAGCTATTAAAGAATAACGCTCCCAAACAAAGTAGTGAAAACAGAATCATCTCCCTAATAATCATATCTGTCTCCTTTCTTTGTTAAGAAGCGTACATTCTTTACAATCCCCATATACTAAGCCGATACTTTATCGGTACCTATGCAAAATTACATGGATTTTAAATCACAGTCTAACCTTCTTGGATTTCACAGAACCTTCTCCCGAAACCAATCCGTCTGCACTCACTTTTACTTTTATTTTTCCCGGATTAAAGGTCGTTCGTACGGCCACTCTCATCAAACCGCCCTCTGCTTGCAATTCATGATCTCCGGGAGCATGATAGGCTAAATCCTTACCCTCAGTCACATAGAAGTTATAAGACCCCTTATAGACTCCTTCCCCCTCTACTTCAAACTTCAAAAGATGATCAGCCCTCGGACACCAGCGACCGGCTTTATCCACAATCTTAGCCGTCACAATAAAGGCATCGGAAGCATTGGCACGTAATACAAACTCTTCACCGTCGGGTTTGGCAGTCTGTTTCTCGATAGTGACCTGTATTGCATAAGGTTCATCGGACGACTCTATCTTTTCGGAGCAGACAGGACGCTTATCATAATCCAGTCCAACCGCCTCAACAATACCCGGTTCCCAATGAATCTCTTTCCAGGTACAACGACGGGTTGCCTGATCCGGCTCAACGATCCCATAGGATTTCTTATTGATAAACAGCTCTACATAAGGACAATTACTCCAGGCATCCACATCCTGAATACCCGAATAGTTCCAATGGCTTTGAAGAGCAACTCCCGGCCGTTTAGAAAACGGTACCCAAAGTGCTTTCTGATAAATCCGATACTTCAACTTTGGAAAGCGATTGGCGTCCATCGCACAGGAACCCAGACTCTTCTGATTCCTCATCCCATTCAGATAAATCGTATACCCCTCGCCATACGTCTCTGCCAACATCCAATCGATCCAGCCGCATGCCTGCCTGTCGAGATCATGAAGATAATCCTGTACATAAGCCTGAGAGAACTGCTTTTCATTATCGTAATCGAAGCGGGCAATACACCAGCTGGGCTGACCGTTCCAATTGGTACCATAAACTTCCGTATTCAGAGAAGGATGTCCCTGTACTTTCTCATAACGATTGGTATAGCCTATCACAATCGGCTCCTTCTCATCCCATTCCGGAGGATAACCATCACGATTCAATACCAGACGCGGTTGTATATAATCCCATTTCTTTACCTCCTCAAGCGTATAAGAAGGCAAATATTTATCACCTTCATAGGCCAGCCCATTGTTCGATTCCCAAATAACCACCGAAGGATGATTGCGGAATGCAATAATCGCATCACGGTCGTACTCCCGTTTGTAAGTCTTGGCCGGTTCGTTTTTCAAGGCCCATTCATTGTCTCCACTGTTTACAATCAGCAGAATGCCATACACATCACAAGCCTGAAAAGCTTCGGCAAACGGAGGTTGATGCCCTACGCGGAACGCATTTCCTCCACACTCGGCAATATAAGCGATGTCCTGCCAACGCAAAGCTGCCGGAACGGCGGCTCCCAAACCCGGATAAATGTTTCTGTTGCCAAATCCCCGCAAAATACATTTTTCACCGTTGACATAGCAATGATTTTCATCCCAGGTAATTTCACGTATACCGAATTTCTCACTTTTACTATCCACCTGTTTACCGTCTACATACACTTTATTCTGCACAGTGTACAAATATGGAGTGCCCGAACAGCCGATAGGATACCATAAGTTCGGATTTTGAATGGTTTCCGTCCGATCAAACAGATGAGTAGCGCCGGGTGCCACATTTCGCTGTTCGGTAAATGATAGCACCGTACGTCCCCGTTCATCTTGTAAATAAGTACGCAGTTCGACTGCCTGTGTATGCTCCGAAGAGTTTTCAACATTCGTCTGAAACCTTACGACGGCCTCCTGCGGCGTAGCAGATACCGTTCCGAAATAAGTGCCCCATTTGTTTAAAGGAGAGTAACTGTTGAATGGGATATGCACTTTATCTTTCTTATGCATATAGACAGGACTCACAATACCTCCCATTGCCTGTCCGAATCCTTCATTCTCACCGAATCCCGGCCAGGCAAAGAACGTATTTTTCGCATTCGAGACTTTAATCGCAATCTGATTCTCTTCACCCCATTTTATATATTTGCTGATATTCACCACAAAAGGAAGAGAGCTGCCTACATGAGTCACCACTCCCGGTTGTTTAACCCGTGTATTCCCGGAAATAGCCTGCCCGTTCACAAAGACAATAGCTGCCAGATTCACTCCCTGGAATTCCAAAAAAATCTCCTTCTCCCGATCCTTCTCATTGAAAAAGAGTTTCTTTCTGTACCAGCCTTCTCCCCGCCAGCAACGTTCTCCCGTACTTGCATTCAGATAAGTATCATGTTCGTTGTAGCAATGCGGGATGCCGACCTCTTCCCATCGTGTATCATCAAAATCTGCTCCTGCCATTTCCTGATCCGGATGATCATTTTCAACCGGATGAATGGCCAGCTCACTGACACGCACCGGTAATTCTTCTTTTTTTTCAGAGAAGCATTTCAAACCGGAAAGCTTTATATAACGGTAAGTCACCGGAATCGGTACAGAAAGTGAAGTGCTCGTAACGGTTGCAACGTACCCTACCGTATTATTGACACTCGAGATATCGCCTTCTTTATACAATTCGCACCGCTGTCTGTCTATACCGTCTGTCAACGAATTCCATTGTTTATTATCAAGGCTTACTTCCACTTTTACAGTAGCAAAATATACCCGGTTCCCCTTGAAAGACAATTTGACTTTTCCCGTCTGTTTATTCTCATGCAGATCGATGAGCAGACTTGGTTCCGGTGCATCATTTGCTACCCATTCCGTATTCATATCACCATCATTGATCACAGGTACTGCCTGCGTACCACAGAGAATACGGGCATCTTTTGCCAAATCCATCTCCTGTCGAACGACTTTGGAAAACCTCCAGGGTGTTTCTCCCAGATTTATAGGCTTCTGCTCTTTAGCATATCCGCTCTGAATAAACAAAACAGCACAAGCAAAACATAAATATTTTCTCAATATCATACAGTAAAAATTCTTTTTATTACATCATTACTACTTTCTGTCTTTTCACAGCAGAATCGGTCTCGATCCTGACAATATAAGTGCCTTTTACCATCAGATTGACAGTACCGGTCCCGTGAATCCGACTTTGATACGTCACGCTGCCATCAATGCCGAATACAGTCATCTTCCCCATGCCAGAGATCGAATAATTCAGAGACTGCCCATTGGAAGAAATTAAAATAGCATCCTCTTCTTTGAGGGTAGTAATACCGGTGGTTCCATTCACCTTCACAGTAGCTTTTGCAAAAAGTCCACCTCTTCCTCCATTGTCAATGGCTTGTACTCCCCATTCATATTCACCGTCCGATTCTACTTTAATCTTATAAGAACATTGAGTGAGATAACCGGAAACAGAACCGACTTTAATAAAACCGGAAGTAATATCCGCCGGTACGGTCATGCAGCATTTATCACCTTCCTTCTTCTTCAAATAAACATTATACCGTAAAGCTTTCTGAGGAGTAACATCATCGGCAGCCTCTTCCCATGCCAAAGAAAGAATATCGGAACCTTCAATCAACTTTGCCCGTAAATTTTGCGGCATCCCCGGCGCTTCGTTCTTGCCGGCAACAGAAGTATTTTTCCAAAGTTGTGTATCACAACCGGAAGAACAGGCCCCATTGGACCATCCGGAAATCCATGCATCCAACAGTCCGTCATTATCAATGTCGATCAGATGTTCATTGCCATGAGTGACTCTGGGGAATGCCCATCCGTAATCGTCCTGATTGTACCATGCCATCGGCTCAAAATCAAAATCACCTTTATTGACATATAGCCACGTGCTGTGCTGATGCGTATTATTATGACCACCCACCAGCATATCGGGCAGTCCGTCATGATTCACATCGCCAAAAGAGAGCTGTCCGCCATCTATCGGCAACAGATGTTCATTTTCTATTTTCTCAAAATTACGCTCTCCCTTGTTTTTATAGATATAGAATTGCTTTTGATTATTATTGAAATAGACTCCCGTCATAATGATATCTGCCAGACCATCGTTATTCAGATCATATACATCACATGAAGAGTTACAAGTAGTGTCAAACTTAAAATCCGATTCCTTAAATGTACCGTTCTGCTGATTCCAGTAAACGTGTACTTCCGACTCTCTTGAATAACCATATCCGGTAGACACGATATCCAACCAGCCGTCATTATCCAAATCGACAAAGCAGACACTGCCATCGGTCAAACCATGAAAAGGCTTTGTTCCCTCCAAAGGAGTTTTCTGCAGTTCGAAATACTCTCCTTTTATATTCTTAAACAGATATACCGCTCTGACCGCATCTTCATAATCTTCCCGGTTCACCCTCGTATGTTCATCAAAGCCCGTTACAAGCAAGTCCGTATAGCCATCGTTATCATAATCACCCGCAACCGCCCAATTGTGTCCTTTTCCTCCGGTCTTTCCATTAAACACCGGCATCAAACCAGATTCCGCCACCGGCATTTCCTTAAACTTGCAAGTACCATTATCCTGTACTCCCTGATTAATATACAAACGCGCTTGGATATTGGATAGGCGTGTATCCAGATCATTCCACTGATAATACCAATCGCCCAGTCCCGGAAGAAAAAGATCCAAAAGACCGTCGTTATTCATATCAAACCAAACCGGGCATGAAAAAGCAACTCCTGCAAATGGGGAGGTTAATTTACGGAAAGTACCATCCCCGTTGTTCTGGTAAAAGTTGCTCTGAATTTTCGTAGCACTACCGTGATTATTCTTATCACTATAAAACAGGTCGAGTGTCCCGTTATTGTTGTAGTCCCCCCAAGCTGCATTCACATAGGTGGCATGAATAAAATTAATCGGGTCACCTCCCGTACTCGACTGTACCGGTTTATCCATATATTCAAACCTGATGTTCTCAATATCTCCCGGAACCTGTGCGTGCAACAACAAACTAAAGCAAAAACTGCTGCATGCAATAAAAAATAGTTTCTTCATAATATAATATTTAAGAGAAGGTTTTACATCTGTCTATTATAGATTTTTCAAAGGTTTCTATTACAAGTCGTTTAAAGACCATTCGTCTTTCCATTCTATCGTAATACTGTCTGCCGAATGAAATTGAACAGGTAACCAAATATATCTGGAATTGATTAAATCCAGTTTATTCCATTTGTCGAACATGGCAATGTATTTATCATTTTCGGGATCTACTGTTATAACATGCGTACTTTGTCCGCCAAACGTCCTGTCGGCATTCTCACCCACACAAGGGTTCCCCATTGCCGTCCACTCTCCCAACATAGAATCTGCTATGGCATATTCCGCTTCATTAGGATCCCAGCCGCTACATCCGGACGTGATCATATAATATTTATCCTGCCTTTTAAAGACAGCCGGTGCTTCTCTGAACTTTCCGGGGAAAACCGCCTTATAAGTTTCAGTATGTTCCAGATAATCATCCGAAAGTAAATGAATATATAAAGTAGAATTACCTTTGGTAGAGTAAACATGATAAGCCTTCCCGTCCCCGTCTTTGAACAGTGTCATATCCCGGCTTTCTTCTCCATACGGACGAAGAGAGTGTAAATACTTGAAACCACCGGTCGGACTATCCGATACGGCAACACCGGTAGCTGCTTTCGAATAATTATAACTATCAATGTGCATCCACATCACAAACTTACCGGTCTTCTCATTATAAATCACTTTAGGTCGTTCTATCACCATAGAAGGATGGATATCCGATTCCGGATTGGCCATATCCGGCTTTAATGCTACCCCCTCGAACTTCCAGGAATGCAGGTCTTTGGATGAATAACAGGCTACCCCGCCGGCCTCTGTCCGGTAACAATCCCATTCTACGCCGGGTGCATGATAGGTAGAATCATTTTTATATTCGCCATACCAATAATACGTCCCGTTATGATACAGAACCCCTCCTCCATGCGCATTAATCATGTTCTGTTCCGTATCCGTCCAGACCTCACCGGGATAAATCATTTTTGGGCCACATGAATAAAGTCCGATTGCAACTATGCTCAACAGTAAAAAATTAAATGTTTTCATTTTGTCAAATTTATATTATAATCATTTGTGTTTGTCATCCTTTGTTGTTTCTCAAATTCCTTCGGTGTCATACCAAACTGTTTTTGAAACAATTTGATAAAATAAGAGGGAGAGTTTATTCCGACGATATAGCACACCTCTCCTGTGCGGTAATGCCCTTCGGCTATCAGCTCGGAAGCCTTTTTCAATCGTATCAAACGGATAAAGTCCGTAGGCGATGTTCCGGAGAGTGCCTTAATCTTACGATGCAGGCTTGACCGACTCATGTTGATAATCTCCGACAAGCGTTCCACACCGAAATTAGAATCGGTGATATTCTCTTCAATGATACCTATGATTTTATTTATCAGCTCTTCATCCGCTTTGCACAGTCCTATCGACTGCGAAGTGACATAAGGTTTCTTGATAAACGCTTCCTTCTCCCTCTTTCTGTTTTCAAGAAGTGAATTCAGTTGTGTCGTCAGATACTTAAACGAGAAAGGTTTCTCGATATACGCATCAGCCCCGGTTTCAAGTCCTCTGATCTTACTGTTCAAGTCATTCTTAGCCGTTAGCAACACTACGGGTATGTGGCAATACTCAATGTCCGTCTTTATTTTCCTACAGAGTTCAAAACCGTCCATGATAGGCATCATGATATCCGTAACGACGATATCGACATTCACCCTTTGGATAATATCAAATGCTTCTGCACCGTTAGTGGCTTTTTCCACAGAGAAGTTCAAACTCAGCTTTTCGGTCATAAACGATAGCAGTTCAAGATTATCTTCTACCACCAAAATCGTTTCCTGTTTCGATTGCTGCTCTACAAAATCGTCATTATAAATATCGATGTTGGTTTCTTGCCGGGATATATCGCCCTTTGGAATGGCTAATGTAAAAATATTCAGCCCATCGTTACTTTTATAGAGCAACACACCATGATGCAATTCGGCAAGTGACCGTGCCAATGACAATCCGATGCCGGAACTTGCATTTATATTTGCATTCTTTTTCAATTGATAGAAAGGATCGAATATTTTATCGCCCATTTCGGGAGGTACTATCTCACCATCGTTCTTTATAATCAAATAGAATTGCATATCGTCCTCTTCAAGTTCCACATCGATTGTATGTTCGGAGTAACGGATCGCATTTGAAAACAGATTGTTCAGAATTTTAATAAAAGATCCCCGGTCGATCAATGCATGAACAGGCAGCTCCGGCATATGAAGTTCTATTTTCTTATTTATAGACAATGCCATCGGAAGAAACTCCTGATATACCTCATCCACAATAGCCGATATATTCCCAACGACAAAATTCATTGTCACCTTATTGGCATCCACCTTTCTGAAATCCAGGATCTGATTAATCAAAGTAAGCAGTTCCGATATGTTCCTCTGCATGAGTTGGACATTCTTCTTTATCTCATGATCTTTAATATCCATCTCGGCCAAAGACTCGAGAGGACCGTTGATCAACGTCAGCGGCGTTCGTATCTCATGGGCTATGTTAGTAAAGAAATCGATTTTGGAGCTATACAGTTCTTTCTCCTTTTCACTCTCAAACATCCGTTGCTTTTCCAATGTCTTCTTCTTACTCACATACAAGTAATATCTGGTTGTTAACCAAACACATACAATCAGAAGGATCGCATAGCAAATGTTGGCGGTCCAGGTCTTCCACCAAGGAGGAAGGATGATAATCTCGACAGAAGCCCCCTCCTGATTCCATACTTTGTCATTATTACTTGCTTTCACAACAAACCGGTATTTTCCGGGAGCAAGATTGGCATAAGTCACACTTTGATTATCTCTTGTAAAGATCCAGTCTTTATCAAGATTCTCCATCTTATAAGCATATTGATTGGCCGCCGGGCAGGCATAGCTTAACGCAACAAATCCCAGTTCTATACTATTCTGATCGTGTTGTAGGGTTATCTGTTTAGCCTGCAGATAGCCGCTATTCGTCCCCTTATCATATAATTCACCGGATGCTTCATCGTTTTTATGCTTTATATAAGTAATATACACAGGAGGGATAAAGCTATTCTGCTCCAGTCTCTCAGGAAAGAAAGAGATCAGCCCTTCCAAAGTTCCAAAAAACAATTCACCCGTACTGCTTGCCAATGCAGATTTATAATTGAACTGGTTGCTGGGCAGACCATTATCCGTTGAATAGGTCTCAATGGTAAAATTCTGCGGATCAAACTGTACCAGCCCGCTATTAGTACCAAACCATAAATAGCCGTTTTTATCCTCAACAATCTTGTATGCAGTATCATCGGGTAACCCCTCTGCCAGTGATACGGTACGGAAATTATTCTCCTTACTGTCGTATTTACAGATACCGCCCCGGTCCGTTGCAAACCAGATATCGCCATTGCTCGTTTCCGTAATACTGCTGACGGAGTTAGAACTTATCGAATGTTTATCATTGATCTGGTTCGTGTAATGCTCTATCTGCTGAGTTTTCTGATTATACTTGAACACACCGTTTCCCATCGTCGCTATCCAGATATTGTCGTTAGCATCCTCCATAATATCATATGTATAGCACAGGCCAAATTCGGGCATATTGACAAATTCCATCGTTTCCTTATTACCCTTATAAATCCCCCAGGCATTCCCTAACCAGACGTTGCCGAATTTATCTTCCCCCAAAGCATATAAACTGAATTCATTCAAGTCTAACTGTTTTCCGGAATAATGCCGGGTGTTATAGCTACCGGCAGAAACGATATCCAATCCTTTCTTAAACAATCCTACCCAGATATCTCCGTTAAGGTTGAGCAGACTCAGCGTCTGTTCCGAAGTCAAGCCTCTACCTATATCTCTTCCCAACTTTTTAAATGTCTGCTTTTCGGGCGAGAAAATATTCACTCCCGCATCTTCGGTACTTATCCATATATTTTGGTTATTATCTTCAATGATCTCTCTTATCCGTTTACTGCTGATCGTTTCTTCACGACTCAACGGTATATACCGGGTGAATTTCAGTACAGAACTGGAGAGATAATTAATACCTCCGGCATTGGTTCCTACCCAGATTCCCCCTTCCCGATCCTGATAAATCTCCCCGACCTGATTGTCCGAAAGCGAATAACTGCACATAGGATCGTTGTATATCCTGAAAACCTCTCCTTTTTCTTCATCGATAATGTAGATACCATATTGCGTACCGACCCATAATTTGTTATTCAACTTCACTATACAACGGATAATCTTATAATGCACATCCGGTGCATTTACATCGGTTACCGCATTCTTCCTCTTATTTATTCTACGTAGTTTACCTTCATGTATACCCAAAATAAGATGCTCGCCATCGTCAGACATCGTATAAATATTCTCTCCCGCCAGTGTATTGCCATTCGTATCACCAAGGTATTGAGTAAATTCATCCGTCTGTTTATCATATAGATATACTCCTTTCCCATTTGTCCCAATCCAAACCCGGTTACTTTGATCTATGCACATACTCTGCGGATTCCCATGATCGGGAACCGTTTTCTTTCCAAATGCATAAAACTTCAGCTCTTTGCTATCCTGAATATAGCGGAATAATCCCTGATTAGGAACAACAATCCATATATTGCCATCCCGGTCCTCCCCGATATCCGAGATCCAATCGGTCATGGTAATCCCTTCCGCCGTCTGTGTATTCATATAAGTAAAAATTTCGGTTTGAGGATCTAATATAAAGACCCCTTTATCCGTGCCGACCCAGAGATGTTTCTCCCTGTCTTCAAAAAGAGAGGATATGTTGTTATTCTGTTTTTGCGCTACATAATCATAGCAATCGAATATTTTGAAAGTATTCCCATCATACCGGTTCAGTTTATTGCGGGTGCCAAACCACATAAAGCCATTGCTATCCTGAATGATCGCTTTCACATTGGATTGCGACAATCCCTTATCTCTACCGATTATGTTGAAATAATAATTATTCAACCCATATCCGGATATGTTGAACAACAACATCAAGAGGAAAACGGTAATAGTCAATTGGGGGTGTTTCATATTCTTTATAAACGAATTATTTGAGGGCAAATATAAATAAAAAGAAGAGAACGATTCTTTCAAAAAATAGCAAATTGGTAGTACGTATCGCTCTCACACAGGGCTTTTCCGGACGCATCGCACAAATACAGCATAAAATGAAACCTATGTAAAGATATACACGAAGCCAACAAATAACCATCCATACCTTGTCAGTTTTTTCTTCCGGAACAACAAACAATAACCGATTAACGAACAGCCATTGTCATCATACACGGAAAATGATATTCCACCCACATAAATAAAACGTATTCCTTAATATATAAAAACACCCGGATGTTTTTCGTACACAAAAAGCAATTCTTAATTTCCAACGAATACAATCTCTAAAAGATTCGTTTCAATTAATAAAAGAAACGGGATAGATAGCAGATACCTGTGACCAACTTATTATTTTTTGAATGATTCGTTCTATATAAAAATGGATAGAACGCGTAATTTTGGCATTGGTAATTCACTATATATAAACCGGTTCTTACATAAAAGAAGAGTTCATTTCTCAGTTTTCAATAAATAAAGCAAGGAAGATATAACAGTTCAAAAATAGGATCAGATAATAAAGAATCAGGCATAAGTAGCACGCAGATGTTATAAAAATAATCCGGGATAGCTACAGGCCTAATCAAGAATAGATGTTTAATTTAAATTATTTTACAATGAAAAAAAACACATTACTCATCGGAGCGCTCGCTCTATTAGGAATGAATTCTGCATTTGCACAGGATTTAGTGATCGAAACAATGAAAGGGAATGAGAACATCGAATTGGTTACAGATGCTATATTCGATGTCGGTTATGGCAATATCGGCCAAACATCTAACCAAACAGTTATCTGCTTAGGGGAAGTAGATTTCGGAGCTGATGGCAATGCTTACCAAGCTACCGGAGTAGAATTCGCACAAGGATGGGGAGATTTCGGAGTAGAAAGATATGTAGTTCTTCATGCCGGAAATACTTTTGAAGAATCCATCACTTTCACAGAAATGACGGTAGACAGAACATTCGGCTATCACTGCTTTGAAACATTTGCATGGAATATGAAAGAAGGTGAAGAATTCGAACGTCCTACCGGTAAACAAAAAGTTTGGTTAACTTTCCGTGAAGGAAATGGAAATTTACGTTCTGTCATCTTCTATAAAAATGCGATTGCAGAAGAGGGTATGCAACCATGGATCAATGAATCACCGGAATATGCAGATAAAGCAAATATCATATATGGCGATATCTTCCGAGTAGCAGTCGATGTAGATCCGGAAAACCCAGATGATCCTTTCAAAGATTGTAAGTATAATGAAGAAACAGAATGTTGGGGAGGTGTAGTTAAGGATTTCATTGTCAAATCCGCAGAACCGATTGATTTTAGTGAAGGAGAATTCCAACAATTAGTTGCCTACATTGGTCATGATGGTGAAAGATATAAAGAATATATGGAATTCTACATTGACGAAGTAAAACCGGAAAATATGATTGCAAGAACTTGGACAGGTATCAATTTGCAAAAATGGAACGATTTTACCCCGGTTGCTACCAAACTAAAAGAAGTAAAAGGTTCTCACTATCTGTTTGTGAAATGGGGAGATGCAACCAACCTTCACAGAATCGATCTATTGAAAGAAAATCTTTGGTTTGAGAATCCGGATTGCGGTGTTGTTTATGAGGATATAGCACCGTCTGAAAATGCTGTAGTATTTATTACCAAAGGTGCAGGTGACGAAGGTGGCGATTGGAGCCAAGGCGATATGGAATGGGAAGTTATAGTTAAAGGCGGCGATGGTGCCCGTGGTGAAGGCTCAAATATCGGTTATACATCCAATGGTGTTGTTGTGGCCTATTATGACATCGATTTCAAAGACGGTGATTACAAGAGAGTTCTTATCAATCATTCCTGTGATAAAAATTATATAGGTACCATTGAAGAAGCTAATTTCTCATTGTATATCGACTTGGATAATATAAATTGGAACAGTGGTAGTACTCCGGAAGATGTACAAAATGCACTTGCAGGACACGAACCGATCGCTGTGGTCAGAGCTCAGGGTACCGGTAAATGGGATACCAAAATGACAACTGCAGCAGCATTGAAAGAAGTGAAAGGAGAACACACCATATATGTTGTTTACAATTTACCAAGTAGTGCAGGTGCTAATATCTATGGTCTCTATTTAGATCCTGATGCCGGTACTGGAACGGGGCTCAAACCGACTGCTACAATCGAAGGCCTAAACGTATATTCCGTAAACAGTGAAATTATTGTAAATGCTACTGAACCGGTAAGTGTTGTTATCTATACAATAAGCGGCATGCCGGTTGCAAACAAAGTATTACCGGCTGGCAATACTACCATCAGCAACTTGCCCGAAGGTATGTATCTATTGAAAGCGACTAATCAGAATGGCGCTGTAAGTATCAGCAAGTTAATGGTAAAATAAGAATCATTATAACTTCTAATTACATAAGGGTACCACATTTCCGGGTACCCTTATTTTTATCCCTCATCTCTAACAACATGAAAACAATGCATATACAAAGACTTTCAATCGTAGGACTTTTCTGCATCATGGGTATCTTTCTTTCGCACGCTCAAGAATGGAAAATGAAGCAAGCCCCTATGATGACTCCATGGAGTGAAACAATAGACGTGAACAACGTGTTACCCGAATATCCGAGACCACAAATGGTAAGAAAAGAATGGCTCAACCTGAACGGAATCTGGGATTTGCGAAAAGGCATAAAAGGCGAAGCATACGATCCGGAGAATTTCACTTTTACACAAAAGATATTAGTTCCTTTCCCCATAGAATCCGCCCTCTCCGGAATCATGGAAGAGAGCGACAGCCAATGCTATTGGTATAAACGTTCAATAAGTATCCCCGAAACGATGAAAGGGAAAAATATTCTGCTTCATTTTGATGCCGTAGATTGGGAAGCCGTTGTCTATGTAAACGGTATAAAAGTAGGTAAGCATACCGGTGGATACGATCCGTTCTACTTTGACATAACCTCTGCTTTAAAAGACCAAGAAAAACAAGAGTTAGTTGTCTATACATACGATAATACCGGTGCCGAAGGACAAGCGAAAGGCAAACAGGCATTAAATAAATGGGGTTGCTGGTATACTCCGGTAAGCGGTATCTGGCAAACGGTATGGTTGGAGCCTGTCAATCCGGTTTATATAGAGGATTTAATGATACGGCCCGATGTAGACAACTCCTGTTTGAAAATGAGAGTCAATACCAATGAAGCATTCGGAGTAACAGTAAATATCAGCTTGCTCGACAAAGAAGGAAATAAAATAGCAACATTGGAAAACGACAAAGTCGGAAGGTTACTGACCATTCCTATCGATAATCCTCATTTATGGTCGGTAGAAGACCCGTATTTATACGACCTCGACATAGCCATCCTAAAAGACGGAATACAGACAGATGCCGTAAGTAGCTATTGCGGAATGCGCAAAATCGAAGTAAAGAAAGTGGGTGAAACGCCCCGTATCTTCCTCAATGGAAAACAAATCTTCCAGATGGGGCCACTCGACCAGGGATGGTGGCCCGACGGCCTGTATACTGCTCCAAGTGACGAAGCACTCCTGTTTGATATAAAAGCGATGAAAGCTTTAGGATTCAATATGATACGGAAACATATCAAAATAGAGCCTGCACGTTGGTATATGCATTGCGACAGGGAAGGAATATTGGTATGGCAAGATCTGCCCAGCCCCAACTTACCTTCCGGATACGAAGACTATGCCAAAAAAAACTTTGAAGATGAATCGAAAAGAATTATCACAGCTTTCAGAAACCATCCGAGTATTATCCAATGGGTGGTATTTAATGAAAGCTGGGGACAATTCGATACAGAAAGAATGACTCAGATCGTCATAGGCGAAGTAGGCCAAAGCCTTGTCTGTTGTGCCAGTGGCTGGGTAGACGCTCCCATTGGTGACATTAAAGACTCCCATAGCTACCCGAACCCCTCCTGCCCACTGGACGAAACCAGAGCCGGCGTCTGTGGCGAGTATGGCGGCATTACATTGAAAGTACAAGGACATACTTGGCCCGGAGGTGATTTTCAATACACCACCGTAGAGACCGGAAAAGACTTCACCGTCTTGTTCAACAATTTAGCCGACAAAGTAATAGACCATTATTATTACGGATTAAATGCTGCCGTATATACCCAGCTATCCGATGTGGAGATCGAAAAAAACGGAATCTACACATACGACCGGCGCGTATTGAAGCCCTATTCGGCAACCGGAGAACTAAAAACAAAAATAGAGGAATGTATCAATCTGCCACAAAGCGGAATAAAAGTAAGACCGATTCTTTCTACTGCCAAAGAGCATAAATACAAGTGGAGATATACAACCTCATCCGATGTTCCCCGCCGGTGGTTTGCCAAAGAGTTCGACGACCGCACCTGGGCGGAAGGAGAAGCCGCATTTGGTAGCTCCTCCATATGGAATGGGGCAAACTTAATCTCAACTCCCTGGAATACCTCACAGATTCATATGCGCCGATGGTTCCGTCTGGGCGACGTCACTCCGGAAATGATCAATGCCATGCGCTTCCTGCTTTATCACGACGATGATATTCACATCTACATCAATGGTGTTTGGGCAGCAAGCAAAAAAGGGTCGGTTTCCAATTACATTCCGTTCGATATCTCTTACGAAGCCAAACAGACATTAAAACCGAATAGCTGGAACTTGATCGCAGTAGAAGGCCTACAAGACGGTGGCGTGCAAATTATGGATGTGGGTATATCCACTTTCTCAACAGAGGATTTTAACTATACGGAAATATACGATGACTTATCCAATCCGGACTACTCAGAAATCGCTACTCCCGGCAATCCGGTATCCCCTGTCTTTACCAAAATAGCAAGACCGGTTCCTGCCGAACCCATAGCAACGTCCCTCATCAGAGGGCAGTTCTACCATACGGCAGATCGCTCCAATGTGGCATGGGGGGATTACGATAATGATGGCTGGCTGGAGATTGCCTACTCCGGAAAGAATCCGCATCTCAGAACAGCCTTCGCTCAAAAAGTATCGGCTCTGTATGACTATGACGGTACAGAATCTTTCGTCCGCCTTACCAGTCCTTTTGATGTTTGCTACTATGCCTGTCCGGTCTGGTTCGATTATAATAACGACGGATTATTAGACCTGTTTGTCCCTGGGTTAAAATCAATGGATTACGAAAATAACCTGGAAGAGATTGCTGCATTTTTATACCGTAATAAAGGGGCGGAAAAAGGTGGGCAACCTGTTTTCGAGGAGGTTAATACCGCCACTCCGGCAGGAAGCAAAATGGGTATCTCCCCGATTTACAGTTCAAAAGACGGTGGCCGGTCACGTCAATGGGTTTCGGTAGGCGACTATGACAAGGATGGCTATCTGGATCTGATCATTGCAGGGCTGGACGATTACGAAGACCCCGATGGAAGAACAGATGAAAAAGGAAATCTCATCGTACACCACGACCGGCGCGCACTTTATCTATACAAAAACAACAAAGGCAAGGGATTCATCCAGCAAGAAACCCCATTAAATGGTACAGAACCGTTCTTAGGTCTTTCGAGAGGTTCCGTGCACTTTGCTGACATGGATAATGACGGTTGGCTGGATATTGTATCCTCCGGTTATGGTCCGGGCGAAGGCAACCTCCGTATCTATTGGAACAATGGAGACGGAACATTCTCCGAAAACCAACAGTATTTGTATGGTTCCAATGATTCTTCCTGCTCCTTATGTGATCTGGATGCCGATGGTTATATGGATATTGTGGTGACAGGTTTTTCCAGTAATAAAGGTTCGGGCGCCAAGTCTTTTTACATCTATCGGAATTGTGGCGGACGCAACTTTGAAATGCTGAACGACCTCTTTTGCGGTTTTGAAGGAGTAGACGGTGCAACCCCTTCCTTTGGGGATGTCAATCACGACGGTTTGCCCGATATCCTGATAGGCGGTCACGGAGAAAAACATGAAATTACAACCTGGCTGTATATGAACCGGGGCGATTTCAGTTTCAAAGCTTGCGGAGCCTACTATGATGCAGATCAGGAATGGACTTTCGATCGCATCAGTCACGGCAACAATCATCTGATCGATTACAACAATGACGGTTATCTGGATGCATGGAACATGGGATGGGCACAAAGCAACGTCTGCTCTTTCAGTTGTGCCACTCAACTTTGGAAAAACACATCCTCAACAGCAGGTATATTACCTAATGAGGCTCCTTCCACTCCTTATAATCTAAAAAGTTCCTACAACAAAGAAACAGGTATGGTTACCTTCTCCTGGGATGCCGCCACAGACGATGTAACTCCCTCCCGGGCATTACAATATAACATATACGTGAAAAAAGCCGGTTCCAAGGAATATTTCATGACAGTCCCTGCCGATCTCCAAACCGGATTTATCAAAACAGGCGAAATATCCGGCCAGATTATGACCACTTCCTATTCCATGTATATCGATAACGAAGATACCGAATACGAATGGGGTGTACAAGCCATTGACAACGGTAAAAGAGGAGGTCATTTCGCTTTATCTTCATTTAATCCGGCAGCCACCGGCACACAAGAAAATAAACTTTCGGAAGTATGTGTATACACAGCCAATGGCGATATTCACTATAATGTAAGTGAGAACACAATTATTGAAATCATCAATACATCCGGCATAAGTATTGTACGAGCTTCAGTTAATGGTAGTGGAGTGTACAGAGATTTAGAAAAAGGAGTCTATCTGGTATCAACCCTTATCGGAAAACTATCCCGGACGTTTAAACTCGCCCTATAATCGCCATAAAAGCATTTTAAATATATAGTAATTATGAAGCTATCCCTGCTGCATATGATTGTGGCAGGGATAGTTTCATAATTATCAAAAGAAGAACTATATATGTTTCAAAAAAATGAATTAAGAACTAAAACGGCTGATTACCATATACACAAACCACTGATTATCAAGCAATAGAACCCACTTATTTCATAAATCATAAAAGTATATACTCTTCATTATATTAAAACTATACTCTTACCGTATAAAAATATACACTTCTACTGCATAAAGGTATATTCTTTTGTATAGCAGAAATAAAACGTTAAAAGTTAGATTAACAAAATTAACACAGTATGTTTCCATATTATGCCACATCTCAAACGTATTTCAGCTAAATATTTACTAAACATCTAACTTGTAGCTTTATCAATAGGGAACAGTTGTAGTAAATTGTATGATTTGTGAAGTCCTCAAAGCTTATTTCATGGATTCCCAGTATGGAAATAATCTTTCTCTTATCAGTGCACCAACGGTTGAGAAGTCCAATGTCTCTTGGTATTTAATTTTCTGCAAAAAGCCTTTCCAAAATATTTGACGGTCTTTTGCTCTGAAGAAATCTTCAGTGAACAGTGGATGACTCTCACGATAGTTTGTTTCTCGGTTAGAGAATGTAGACTTGATGGCTCCTGCCAGCATCTCATTATCTACTCGGTCTGTTACGAGAATGCGGTAAACATCAAAGAAATCTTTCATGCGACTGTTAGCCAACGAGAGGGCTATCATCGCATGAAACTTCTCAGCAACAACGGTCTCCAGAGAGTAAGCCATGATCTCTGCCTGTGGCACGGTATCTATCAGCGCAGGGAATGTCAACGCTTGTGGAGCTGGTGTAACCACATCACCAAAACCGATATCCATTGATATGCGTTGGCGAGCAGTATCAAGACGGGCAACGACTGAGACACGCACTCCATGGTATTCTTTGTTTACCGTTATATCTTCCGTCTCAACGGTGTCAGCATCGTAGCTGACACCGTCAACCACAGCGTCAACATTGCATATCTCTTTGATAATGCGCTTTATATTTTCATTATCATTGTTAATATGCGTTGCCATGAAGTCAATGTCCAAGGTAGGACGAGCTTCGAAACGGTCATGGGCATAGAGCAACGCACCACCTTTAAGGATCAAACGCTCACGGTAGTTGCTGACAGAAAGACGATAAAGCAACCGCTCCTGCATATATCGAGAAATCATCATCTGCGGATTGTAGTGTTCCGCTCTTGACAGGTTTAGCAGTCGTTCCCTAACCGACTTACCCGAGTTTGTTTTTGTGTGTGTCTTACTCATTATAGCATGAATTTTATCAGTTCATCAATTTTTTTTCCGACTCTCAGTTGATAGGCATATTCATAGAGCCGAGTGATGTCACGATCTTTGCGTGCCAGATAGTTTTTCAATATCTCAGAACTTACGTCCAACCCTATCTTGTTCCGATACTTGATAGCGTCACAAACAGATTTTTCCAAGTCGTAAACTTTTACTTTGAATCCATCTATATCTGCCTCTTCAACTCCAAGTTCATGGACATTTTTTAACATAAAACTAAGTTCAATAGGAGGAAAGTCCGGAAGAATAATCTTGCGACTACGTTCTACTGCAATATAGTAGGCTTGCGGAATTTGAGTTGTTAGTTCGTGATGCGACCATGCCGAGTATAGGCACAGCACACCACCAGGCACCAGTGTCTCGACATCAATCATCTGCTTGGACAATCCTTCGTTTAGGGCATAAACGCCACGGCGTACACGCACAATCCGCCCATTCCTCGTTCCGTCCAATAGTTCATTGTACAGCGAGGCTTTCTTGGCATCAGCAGATGATATGAAGCCACCATTCCGAGTTATATAATCCATTATGCTCATTGCTAATCTCTTTTACACACAAAAGTACTACAAATTATTCAATATGCAGTAGTTTTGTATAACCTATCTCACTTCTAAAGTACATTTCATTGAATTTTAGGATAATTTTTCAATATAAAGAGAAGATACAGTATTCCAAATCATCAAGTATAATTTACGGTACCAGCAACATACAAAGGACTTTTACAATTAAATACACCAAGCCCTAACAGTACTATTGTTAATATATTTATCTTCATTTCGTCTACCAATTTAAATAACTCACTTACTTATCAAGATCAGCTTTCAAATTGTTTCAATATTGATTCGATGTTCTTTTTATCCGATAAATCAGAATACCACCATTTACCGCACCGATAGCCATCCATATCGTTAGGATTATCATCTATTACTATCTGTATCAGCTGAATTGCTGTATCCCAGTCTTTATCACACTCATATTGCTTCAATTGTTCTCTCCAACACATAGCATTTGAACCTTTTTTAGTTTTTCGAATATTATATTATCCTACCTAAGTCAATAATAATTAGATTCCATTTCATCTTAAACAGAAGTTAGAACACAGAATTATAATCATCTATTCGAAAACTTCAATCAAACCAAAACACAGTCTTACAAAGGTCATTCTCTCTTATTGGATATTGAATATAAAAAAAGAAGAATACTAATACCTACATAGTATAAAAACCTTGAGCCATCTAATCTTACCGATTAAATACCCAAAAGCAAACTCTTTATCAATATAATCTACTTTGGAGGGTTCATCTATTTCATACTTATAACTGACTTAAGAATTCACAAGATCAGTGATAATAAAAAACAGAACAACCAACGAAATAAGTATTGCTACTATAAAAATAATCTTTTTCATATTTCTAAAATCAACAAATACATTAATTAGCAACACCATAGGGAATCGCAACCTTATAATAAGAAAATTTTTCATTTTCTAATTCAAGTGTCGGTGGACCGTCTAATCCCGTATAAACTCTGTTATAAAAGTCGCCCCGAATCAAAACCAAAAGAAAAAAATCCGGTTGTCTACCAAAAGACATAAGTTCTTTTACTTTTTTCTTGTCACTTTTTAACGGAATGCGATTATCTAAATAGGAGTATGAGTTTGACAATATATATTTATTATATAATTCGCTTGGTATATATATAGGTAATCTCAACTCTAATAAAAAAACATCCGCTCGTTTAAATAAAGTTTTTTCCTTTCCATTAAATGAATTAAACGCTTGATGTGACATCACAAAACAATATCCACTCTTTGTCAAAACAGATACCGGATCATCTATCTGTATTGTATCAACAACATAAAGACTTTTATATCCATCTTGATTAGCATAATCTGGATAATTTAAATCTACTGATTTACAAGACAATATAAAAAACAAACAGAATAAACAAATAACATTTCGGATCATAAATTACCTCCTTCTTATTTTTCCCCATTTACTAACAGAATAATATGAACTACCTATAGAATATGAAAAATTGAAAACACTTAAGTGCCCTTCACCAGCTACACCTCTTCCTTCAGAATTGCTCTTTCCTCTGATAGGATAAGTTATCATATCTTTGAGTCCCACTGTATTTAAATCTAATGAACGATAAGGATCTGTAGATGATGACGTCATCAATCCAAAAGAGCTATGAGTGAGTCCCAAAGTATGACCCACTTCATGTGCACCTGTATTTTCATCCTGCCGCGAATATTTTACTCCAATATGATTACCATTGACAGTCACACCATTTTTATTGGAATCTTTAAAACTTGATACAACTTCATAGATATTAGCAATTCCAGATTTATCTGCCCGGAAAGCCTCCGTAACAACACTACTTCTTTGAGCTACATTCATTGATTCATCGGTTGGCACCTCAATTACTGATAATGAGAAATCCAATGTATAATCACCTTCTTTTGTTTTATAGATATAGTTACCACTTTGTTTATTCCAAAAGTCAACAGCTTGTTGAGCAGAACCAAAATCTTGGGTTGATGCATAATACATTGCGGTCACAATCATTCTATTATTCTCTTTATCTATAGTCAACCTATAATCTCTTCCGTCAGGATCAATCGCATTTACCGGATTATTATTACAATATGCATACGGACTTACCGAATAATAGTTTTCACATAGCGGATCCATTTGATTAAAACGATTCATGATGGCATACATTGTACGGGCACCAAAGAAATACTCATCCAAGTTATTCGTACCCATGAATTCTTTGCCACCCAATGCAAAAGGAACATCTGTATAAGGTTTTCTATATATAATGCCGGAAGGATGATAACTGGGATAACCGAATGTTATGGGACCATTAGCATGACCCGGTTCCCAATAGCCTCGGAAAGAACCGACATGATCTTTCATGGAATAAAAGATTGAATAGCCGACACGGTTCACGAATCTTATAAATCCTTCAGGAGTAGCAATGCGATATAGTCTTCCCGAATAATAATAATCCTCACTCCAATCATTATGCTCTGTGATATAAGGATCCGTATTGTTCACAATGCTATCTAAAGGAGTAGAAGTTCTTATAGGAAAAGAGCCATAAGAATCACGTACCTTACGACCATCAGCCATATAAGAATAAGTGAGGAGATTACCGTCATTAAAAGCTACTGCTTCGGGAAGATTAATTATATTATATTTAATAAACCCTATTTTATTATCCAGATTCTTCACCAAGTTACCATTACTGTCATAGAAATATTCAATATCTTTATTCGCTGCATCTTGATAGCGAAGCACATAATAATCGTGGCCACGACTCTCATCAGTCACTTTCTTAATCTGATTACCATGATACTGAATCGTCATTTCGTTTAAGTAATCAGGGTAAGGGTCGTAATAAGAACGCTCGATTGTGAGCACGTTACCCATTTTATCATAAGTGAATTTTTCGGGAGTTTCAATAAAACGGCCATCCGGTCGATATTGTTTAGTGGATACCAGACGATTCAGACCATCGTAAGTAAAATGGGAAGTCAAATTATTATCTGCTGTGTTGGACAAACAGGGGATATTGCCATTATATAGAGGAGTAACTCCTTGAGGGAGATTCTCGTTATAATAGATTTTCTGCGACATACGCGGCTCATTAATCTCGGTAGGCCAACCACGAACATTATATTTATAAGTAGAAGTGGCTGTTTCATTATGTAACAGTTTCTTTTCCAAGCGTCCCACTTCGTCATACTCATATTTGGCTACGAGAACTTTGGCATCGTTATCATAAGTCTGGTATAGCTTAGACAAACGCCCTGCATGATCATACTCATATTCATATGTCAGGATATGGTCAACATCATCCACAGAAGCAGGAGGCGTGTCTCGGTAAATACTCGTATGCTCTTTACGGACAGAAACAGGCTGGCCGGTAAAGTCATAGTTGGTAAAAGTGTAATTCCTGAAACCGAAAGCGGAATTCATCGTGGACTGTACTTCACGCCCGCGCTGGTCGTAATAATAAGCAATGTAGTCTCTTTTGGAAGGATCGTTCAAAAGAGCTACAACTTGACCGGTAAGTTTATCACGCGAAGTGAGAGAAGAAGCGGAGAAAGAAGAGTAATACCCCGGACGGTTAAGAAAGCCAATGAATTCATTGAATATAGTAGTATATTCATAGTTATCATAATAATTAATGATTAATGGGGTACATAAATGACTTATTCTATGAACCGGAGTATACCCGTAATTTTCTGAACCATATGACGCGCCTCTAAAATAAATACTGAGATTCTGTTTTTTACATATACGTATCCAATCAGCATGAGGTCTATTTTGATTTATAAAGCCCCATATCACTTGCCGCCCTAAACGGTCATACTGAAAAGATTGCCATCTCCCAGCCTCCCGGTCATTACCATCCTGCTTCAGCACCAAATAGTTACACCTATCATACACATAATAAATAGGTTCACACCCCGGAAGTTTTTTCTTGATACACCGGTCTCGCTCATCGTAATAATAGAGATACCCGTATAATTGGACCTCTTCAACCTGACTACACATGAAAGTGCTATATCCTCCCAACGCATCAGCAGCAAGAGGTGGGAGGACTACCCGTTTTCTTCCATGATCATCATAAACGATATAAGTATCGTGCGGAATTCCATTTGCCTTCTGCCGGGTAAGGATCAGTTTCCCTTCATGATCGGTAAACTGATCGGTCACATTGCCGTCTTCGTCTGTTGTCCGCAGGATAGACACTTCATTTGCATCATAAGATTTTACTTCAACCTTTATATCCTCTCCAACATCTTTTGCAGACAAGCAGTAGCAATGGTCATCACCCGTTTTCGTATTATATAAGTAAGTGTACTTCACAGATTTCCCATTCTCCCGCCATGTTTGTCCGGGGCCATAGCTTTCGCGAACGCGGTTTAACTCCGAATGTTCATAGACCGTATAACTTTCCGGATTGGAATCATTATAGAAATTGGTATTCCCCACAGGCCGGGGAAGCGATTCGGACACTTTGCGGAACGCACCGTCATATCCGACAAATGTTTGTAGATCGTTACCTTGAGGGGAAGCCCCTATCTCTCTAATTTCATCATTTAATCCGAAAGAATTATAATAAGTTATCGTCTCCCTAAAACTACTACCATCGTCTTTGGTCATTAGTCGGGTCCGCACATAATGACGATTCTTATCTTGTCCTTTCAAAAAAGAAGGAAAAAATGAGAAAAGACAAACAAAAACAAAGATAGAATAAAGTGTATATTTCATGCTGTTTTCATTTTTTAATTAATTACAATCGTTCTCTTGCTTTCTATAGAAAATAGAAACAGGTATTAATGAGCAGGGAAATTATAATCAAAAGCAGTTATCGTCTTCTTGACATTATTCTCCCAAATGTATGATTCGACAAGACGGCCAAAACCATCATAGGTAAAATAGGTAGTTATTCCGTCCGGACCTTTAATAGAAGTGACCCCGATCAAAGGCCGGTAAGTATAGAAGTATCCCCGATAACCGGGCATTTCCTGAAGCATTTTCATATACGTCGCAGCAGTAGTTGTGTATGCTCCCTGCTTTTCCATATCCGTAATCCACGTACCATCGGATTGTGTTTTCTTAATTATTTCATCAAGCGTCATTCCTTCCATTTTAAATACCGGATGTTGGTTATAGTATGACCATAGATAGCTGGTAGTAGAACCATCAGAAGTGACAGAACTAATGTTGCCATAAGGAGTATAGGTGTAAGAAAGGCGATCTTCAAAGTTAGAAAGTAACGGATTCCACGTTTGTACCTTTTGAACAGCCAAACCGGAATAAACGTTTCGCAGAGTAGTGGTATCCGCTCCGCATATGCGTTTATATGCTATCAAGTTATTCAGTGCATGCAATTGCAACAAGAAATCTTGTCCCAAATCTTCCGTTATGCTATCTTTCGCCTCTTCCGGATAAATGAAATGTTCGATCGTTTCAGAACTACCGGTAGTAGTACGTATCCGTATAGGATTCAAGTGCCTTGTTGCAAACCACACGGTTGTCTCCACTGGACTATCAAACAGGTCTCCTGAATTTTGTGGACAATAAATATAATCACGTGTCTGTGTTCTTTTATTGCCATCGTCCGCAAAAGTGGTAATACGTTCTCGTTTCAAACGGGAAGCTCCGGCCGTTATAGCCCAAGTAAAGTCTTGATATATCTCTTGAGGATAAGCACCGTATTCTTCCAAATTGCAAGCACGCGTTTTATAAGGACGACCGATAATGACCTCCGGACCATTAAACTTCATAGGATCTCTATAATAATTATACTCGTACTCACGGCGCTCAAGCAGGGTATTGCCTTCATATATCTCTTTCTTTATCAGTTGCCCATACTTTAAAGCCTCTAAGCCGTCATCCGGATCAAAAGGCTTAGTGATATCCTGACGAACTTGAGTACGGGGATCAAAAGGATCATTAGGAATTCCGCCAGCAAGTTCCCAATATGGAGCACTAAAAAAATAATCCGTACGGTTCTCTTCGACACCTGCATTATCAATAACCTGTTCTCTTACGTATGGATAAATAACAGAGCTGCCATTGCTAAAAGTGATATTGGAAACTGGATTCGCCCCCCAGGTCCGTAAACGGCAAAGCTTTGTATTACCACTTGCAGGAATTATAGTCAACCGCTCCATCTGTGTACAGTAATCCCGCTCTGTCAAGGCATGTTTAGGCACTCCAAGATCCTTTTTATACTTACCATCCGACCCTTCCGGTTTAGCAAGAGCATAAGAGAACACACGTGTCCTTGAAAAGCCACTATGCATATCCTTTTCCCTTATTCGTTGTACACGCAAGCCTCCGGCAAGATAGGTACCCTTCGCATAGTTTGCATCTCCACTGAACATCTTTCCATAACGGTTGGCTTCGTAGGTAAAATTGGTATGTATACCCTCCGGTGAAAAAATATCAGTCAGAATTCCGACTTGCATACAAGTTTCATTACAGTTACGGGTGCTGTCACCAAAATTAAAATAATACTGGTCATTGCAATAATAACGCCCATACGGAATAGGAAGGCGGTTCCTGACATTTTCCCCGTTATAATATCCCCAGTGATCCATTGCATAACTAGCTTCTGACTGGACATTATAAGGCATTTTATATTGAAACGAATAAACCTGTCTCTCTAAAGGAGTTCTACCGGAAGTGACAACTATCGAATCTAATTTAGTAAGACTCGTTTTTTCGTTATAGCGGGTTATATAAAATTGAACCTTTCGAATAATTTCCCCACTCTTGGATTTAACAGTAATAGTACTCAAATTCATATCACCGCCCTGTACAAAAGAAATAGAACCATCGTCAAATTGAATCGAATTTAATTTGCGTTCTTGTACGGAAGTTGCAAAATAAGGGCTGGGAACCAGATATTCCTCAAAATTAGAATATGAACCGGCAACTCGCGCTTCGCCATTTTCAATACGATAATAATATGTGGTGGCACCTTGCTTGGATATCAACCTGTAGTTACCCGGAGATGCAGAATATGCTCTAGAAGCATTTAAAGAATCCTCGCGGCGCAGAAATGTATTCTCTTTGACAGAAAAACAATCAAAATCAAGTGTATCAGGTGCTTGTCCACTATTCCGGAAAGTTCCCGGATACTCTTCCAAAGCTACATAATCGGTAGAATAAGACGATATGATCGGTGCGGATTGGAAATCAGTGTATGTAAAAGAGATATTTGCTCTGGTTTTGTTAGATACAATTCTCCGACACAACCAACGAGTATTATAATTTCCGGTCTTTTCCGTATAGCCGTCCGTTTCACTACCAAATTCATATCTGAGCCCATTATCATCCGTTATATGAAGTTCATTAGGCCCAAGTATTTCCCAACCGACCACATGTATAGGAACATAAGGACGAGTGCAACAAGCACTGACACGGGTAACCGGTTTAAACCCGGAAGTTTCTACACCCAAATAGAATGTGCCGCTCTGCTTTGCCAGTTTATAATAAAAACGATCGGGTTCGCTATCGATAATCTTCTTTTCAACCTGCTTTAAGAAACGGGTCTTTTTGTCCGGATCGCTCTGTTCTCTTTCATTAAAATACTTGGCAGTAAGATATCCTCCATATTTCTCCTCATCCGGAATACCTCTGATCTCACGCATAATGGAGGGTTCCGCATTCAAGGTCCAGTTGGTTCCTACCCAACCGCTCAACTGACGGAGTTTAATGCCGGCGGAGTGATAAGACAAGGTTATAGGAAGTTCCATATCCCCCACTTTTATTGTATAAATAGGAATCGTTATGTCAGCCAATCCCGTACTATGATTCACCGGATAGCAAACGTATTTCTGAACTGCAGCAGCCTCCGGAGAAACCGGAACAATCTGGGGTTGGGAAATGGTAATAGGCATCTCTCCGTTCTGTGCATAAAGAGTGCAGCTGTATCCAAAGTTAACGGACAAAAGAAGTGCCAACAGTTTATAAAGGTTTCGTCGATTTTTCATAATAGTGTATTCTAAAAATAGTTCATGTTCAAATTTTCTCACCATAGGTTTTACCATTGACAACCAAACGTAGTATATAATGCCTAAAGAGAGAAGGATCGATGGTGATAGATTCGCGATATTGCCCCGGACGCATTTCCCTCTTTGGAAAGACGGACAAAAGCTCTCCCTGCACAGTGTATAAAGCGATCTCGACTTCACAAGGAGCGGTCAATAAATATTCTACAACCAGATGAGCGTCCTCCTGATAAAAATTACATTTACCAAAACCATCTCCCAAAGGGAAAGAGCCGTTACGGGACTGTTCCTCTTTTTTCTGTTTCTGCATGGACCTTTTTTCACGTGTCTGTTGATTGTCCGCATCTTCATTCAGAGTATAATATTGCTCGGACGGTGAATAATAAAATGCCGTTCGAAAATGAGATTCATGAGTACCACGACGAATCAACGTGTTCTCCACTGTTTCCAGAATAGGATAACGATAACCCGGAGTATACCAAGAGTAGGTATCCGTTTGCGTGATAAGGGTATCCGCATGGATACGGGACAAAATGCTATCCGGATGAAATTTACATAACCATCCGGCAGGGTCATCTACCGCATGGTATACACCGTGAAAATCCAGGTCCTGAACAAACCGGCGCTGCGTATGTACACGCAACACATCCGGCACCGTATCTCCCTCTATCACGAGAATACCTTCCGCATCTGCCGTAACGGTAGTCTTACCTGACAACTCCATACCATACGCGTGCTGATACTCACCGATATAGCCGAACAGACTTTCGAAACGGTCATTCAGTTTCATAGGATACACAGCCAGAAGTTCCGGAAAAACGGCTTTCTGGTAAGTCGATCTATTCTCTACGCCGACTTTCCATAAAGAATCTCCCTGTATGCGGTATTTATACATGGTACAGTGCTCCGTACCAGTTAAGAGAGAATCACTGCCGGTATAAACCAGTTCATATTGTTCTTTCACCGGAGTCAGTTGCTCTATTTGCCAAACTTGACCCGGACCCGGCTCACCGGGTGAGAAGTAATTGATCTCCTGTTTACAAATTTCATCGCCTACCCGGGGAAGCGTAGCCGATTTATGCAAAATAGTTTGTGCGTTCGCATGCAGGCAACAGATACCTAACAAAGCGATAAATATTTTTTTTCTCATAATATAGTAAGTTAACATCGTCTGATAAAAGAACCTGCCTGAAAAATCAACCCAATCAGACAGGTTCTTTCTTTACGTCTACTTGTCTGTGCGGAAAGGGCCTACCGGTACTCCAGACGGGCTATACAGATTCCCGTTCGGGCAGTCAGCCCAGTTGTAACGTGCCGCAATGGGAATTTCCACTTGAGGAGATTCCAACACGACACTTTTACCATTTTGCTGCAACGTTGCTTTAGCCGGATAGAATACTCCGTCGGGGCCAGCCAATACAAATCCTTTTACTTCTCCTGCATTAGCTTGTACAGGTGAATCGAATGCCAAAGCAAGTGTACGGTCATAAACCTTATATCCTGTACAAACCGGCATGTGATAAGTACCTTTCCGGTAAGTATTGGCTAATGACAAAGCCGCCAGCCGCTTACCGACATCCTGCTTGTTCTTCGGATGAATATCATACGGATCGCCTAAATCGACGGCTGTTATCATCCCTGTATTGGCTATATGCAAAGCCTCGGCCTGTGCCTCACGAAGAACTGCCCACCGGGAATCCGGCTGTACTTCCTGCGGAGTCATATAACCCGCCAATTGTACAAAGTAGAAAGGCAAATCAATTTTCCACTGTTTCCGCCAATCGGCAATCAATGCCCGGAACAAAGGAGCATATTGTTCGGCTCTACTGGCATTTTCTTCTCCCTGATACCAGATGACACCCTTAACGGGGAAAGCAGTTAACGGACTGACCATGGCGTTGTACAACCCGGAGGGATAATGAGAACTCTCGGGAGAAACCGGTTTCGCAGGAATATCGGTAACCGACATACCTATCCGGTAAATCCACTTTCCGGCCAGTGAGATCCGTTCGCCACCAACTTCTGCATATAAATCTTCGGGAGCGCCATTGATTCCTCCTTCACCTCCATAATCGGTCACACGTATGGTTAGAACACCCTTTCCGGCTTTTACCTCGTTGGCAGGAATCATATAAGACCGGGGAGTCGCGTGCCCCTGTCCCCTTGCTATTTCTTGTCCGTTATAGTAAGTAATATCTTCGTCGTCAATCTTTCCCAAAGACAGCCAGACCTCTTTTCCTTGCCAAGCCGCAGGAATTTCTATTTCACGTTGAAACCAGACAACACCATCAAAACCATCCAGACCGTTCCGTTCCCAGAATCCCGGAAGTTGCATCGGTTGCCAACCGTCACCGGTTTGCAAGGAAGATATCCATAAAGGCTGCCCCTCTCCATAGCCGGCATCCCGGTTCATAAACTCTCTTTCCCATGCCTGCATCTCTTTTTGATGAGCTGCCATCAATCGTTCTTTATCAAAGCCGAGTGCTTCCATCTCAGTCAGTTTTTCCCGGAATTCCGCCACTTGCTTCAATGTACCCGCACTGGTCCATGACTCGGCAGGAGTTCCTCCCCAAGTACAGTCAATCACCCCGATGGGAACATTCAGATTCTTCCATAACTCACGGGCATAGAAATAAGCCACAGCAGAAAAGTCCGCAACAGTAACCGGACTGCATTCCTTCCAACTGCCACCGATGATCTCCACATCCGTAGCAGGAGTATATCCGATCCTCCTCTCGATCTGCAACAAACGGATGGAGGGATATTGTGCTTCTGCCGTCTCCTGTTCATAGTTCATCACTCCTCCCCACTGCGCTACCGGCATTTGCATATTCGACTGGCCGGAACAAAACCAGACTTCACCAGACATTACATTATCCAATATCAATTTTTCTCCATCGGAAAGAGTCAATGTATACGGGCCACCAGCCACAGGTGTCGGTATCTCCAACCGGAATGAACCGTCGGCCTGGGATTTGACAGTGTATTTTTGCTTATTCCAACTTGCTACAACCGTTACCGTACGCTGCGGCTTCGCTTTCCCCTCCAAAGTCAGCATACTATTTTGCTGTACTACCATATTGTCTGTGAAAAAAGCAGGCAAAGTAATCCTGGCAGATACAGGAGCTACCAGCATGAACAATGCCGCTCCTACAAAAAATGATTTCAAATGATCTTTCATTTCTTACTTTATTTAACGATGAGAACGATGTTATCTGACGGTGAATAACATCGTTCCCAACTAATTTACAAACAGTTCGTCTCAGCGTTCAGAGCATCATTTCAGCCTGATACTCAATTTATTTCCCGGTAACGTTTCCGAGCTATTACCATACATAATTTCATAATCTCCCGGCAGGATACGCATGGTATTGGTCTCCGGATCGAAGAATTCAAACGTTCTCGGCGAAAGGTCGATAGAAACGACAGACGATTTACCGGCTTTCAACGGTATACTGCGGAAAGCACGGAGAGTCTTGACAGGTCCTTCCTTATCACCCACTTTGCGGACATATACCTGAACAACCTCAGTACCTTCGCACTTGCCTGTATTCTTCACATTGGCTTTGAAGGTTACCGTCTGATTGGTAGAGATCACATTCTTACTCAAACGGCCTTTGGATATATCAAAAGTAGTATAGCTCAATCCGTAGCCGAAAGGATACAAAGGAGTTTCCGTCATGTATCTGTAAGTACGTCCTTTCATGTCGTAGTTTTCAAAATCAGGCAACTGATCCGTATTCTTGTAGAAAGTGACAGGCAGTTTTCCACTCGGATTATAATCACCGAACAGCACATCCGCTACAGCCGTTCCTCCGGCCTGTCCGGGATACCACGCCTGTAGAATGGCATCACATGATTTCGTTTCGGGTACCAGAGCGACAGCCGAACCGGAACAGTTCACGAAGATCACCTTTTTACCGGCCTGTTTCAATGCCTTCAAGATGTTACGTTGTACTTCCGGCAGTTCAATCGTCGTACGGTCACCACCACTGAAACCAGGGCAGTTGACAAAATACTTGTCTTCACCCTCCAGATCCGGAGAAATTCCGCCAACGAAAATCACAACATCAGCATCCGAGACTCTCCCGGCAACTGCTTCAGGAGCTATCTGACGATAAATACCGATGTCAAAGCGCAACAACGCTTCCGCACCCGCCTGCATATATTCCACCTTGATTTTATAATCCTTTCCGGCAGTAGCTTTCAGTGTATATTCTCTTTTTGCACTGGCATGTGCCCCCCAGTAATCAATCACTTTCTCACCGTTGACATAGACACGATACCCGTCGTCACCCTCGATAACCAGAGAATAATCACCGTTATTCTTCGGACGGAAAGTTCCTTCATAAGATGCAGTGAAGTTATACAGTCCGACTCCCGGAGCATAAACGGTATTTCCACCGTTGTTGAAATTGAAAGGGGTGCTTACCTGCTGTATAGCGGCTACTTCGCCTTTCAGATCCATATTATTCCAATAAGTGCCGGTGAAGCCCGGTTTGCCATTGTTGGACACCTCACTGAAATAAGAATCGAACACCTGATTAGTCAATAACTCGCAGCCCTTTTCATAAGGCACGTTACCAATCTTATTTCGTATTCCTTCCAAAATGGTGGATGTGTGTGACGGAGTCCCTTTATAATTACCCCATTGCATCACAGAATCCACTGCGTTCGGCCCCATAACGACAATACGCGTACCTGTTTTGGCAAGCGGAAGCACACCGTTGTTATGCAGCAATACCATAGACTTACGGGTTACATCCAAAGCCATCTGCTTATGGGTTTCACAATCCACTGTATCGATACTGATTTTACTCCACGGAACCAGAGCATCATCGTCCATCTCTCCCAGTTCAAAACGGGCCTTCAACAGACGACGCAGGCTTGTATTGATCCGTTCTTCCGAAATAAGCCCTTTCTTTACCGCTTCTTCCAGATGGGCATATTCAATACCGCATTCCAGATCAGTACCGCTTAGTACGGCAGCGGCACTTGCATCCGCTGCATCCTTATGAGTGGCATGGCGGTCTTTATAAAAGAAATCGCTGATAGCTCCACAGTCACTTACCACCATGTGTTTATATCCCCATTCATCACGCAGAATCTGAGTCAACAGACGATTGCTGCCACAACAAGGATCTCCTTCAAAACGGTTATAGGCACACATCACCTCTTTTACATCCGCTTCCTGTACCAGGTCTTTAAAGGCCGGCAAATAAGTTTCCCACAAATCGCGGGGAGATATATTCTCCGCATTGAAATAATGGCGTTTGGCTTCCGGACCGCTATGCACGGCATAGTGTTTGGCACAGGCATGAAGTTTGTCATATTTGGCATCGGCAGGCCCTTGCAGCCCATTAACGACTGCAACTCCCATACGGCTGGTCAGGTAAGGATCTTCCCCATAGGTCTCCTGTCCGCGTCCCCAACGCGGGTCACGGAAGATATTCACGTTCGGTGTCCAAAAAGTCAATCCCTCACAACGTACCCCTCTGCGGCCTTCCCGATGTGCATTATGGTATTTGGCACGGGCCTCATCACTGACAACCGTAAACACATCTTCTACCAGCTTATCATCAAAAGTGGAAGCCATTCCCATTGTAATGGGAAATACCGTAGCTATTCCGGCACGGGCTACTCCGTGCAGCGCCTCATTCCACCAGTCGTAATGGGCAATACCCAACCGCTCCACCGGGAAAGATTCGTTTTGCATCAGCCGTACTTTTTCTTCCAAAGTCAACCGCCCCAATAAATCCTCCGCACGCTGTTCCGGAGATAAATCCGGATTCTTGTAAGGTTCATTTTGCGCTACACCAGTGATAGCGATAGCACCCAGACATAAAGTAAATATAAGTTTTTTCATTCTTCTTTTCTTAATTAGGGAGATATTATAATTCAATGGTTTCCTGAAGTTTAATATCTTCAGACGAGCTTCCTATCAGGAACACATATTTACCCTCAGGAGTCACGAACTGCCGGGTTTTCTCATCCCAATAGCGCAGTTCCTTTTTCGGTACGGAAATGGTTACGTCTGCGGACTTCCCTTTCTTTATATGTACTCTGGAGAAACCTCTCAACTGTTTCAGAGGCATATAAGTACCTGTCTCCGGATACTGAACATATACCTGAGCCACTTCATCACCATCGTATTTACCGGCATTGGATACCTTAAATGTAATATCGATCGTATCATTGGCTATTGAAATATTCTTCCTCTTGTAGTTGAACTTCGTATAGCTCAACCCGTACCCAAACTCATATAAAGGCTTACCCTTGAAATATTGATAAGTTCTGTTTTGTACTGAGTAGTTATCGAAAGAAGGAAGCTCGTCCAGTGAGTTATAATAAGTCAACGGAAGTCGGCCGCCCGGATTGTAATCGCCAAACAATACCTCTGCAATAGCTGTTCCACCCTGTTCGCCGGGATACCAGGCATTCAATATGGCCGGAACATTTTCATCGATCCAGTTAATAGCCAAGGAGCTTCCGGCAACTAACACGACCATCGTATTCGGATTTACCTTGTAGAGCTCACGGATAAACTCCTGCTGATCGGTAGGTAACTCCAAAGAGTAACGATCCTGCCCTTCTCTCTCGATCGATTTATTGATACCCAAAACGGCAACGGTTACATCACACTCTTTGGCAGCCTTACCGGCATCGCCAAACAATGCCAAACGATCTACCTGATCGGTAGTAGGTACCTTCCAATAAAGACGCGCAAAACAATCTCCGCCGCCATCAAAATATTCCACCTGCAAGTTATATTCTCTGCCGGCTTCCAACTTCACTATTACATTATCCATCTGGGCACTTCGTTCTGTCCACGAGTCAATCAGTTTCTTTCCATCCAGAAACAGACGGCAACCATCGTCCGTTTTCAGTCCCAATGTGTATTCTCCCGAAACGGCCGGTTTAAGAACACCGGTCCAGCGAATGGACATGGGTGCCTGCGGCTGGAACGGATCAGGACGGCTGGCGGGATCATAAATCAACTCTTCCTCCGTACGAACCGACGGTGTACCTTCCAACTTGCTATTTGTGAAATACTCTGCTTTCAAGCCGTTCGGGAAGTAGTTCTTGCTAATCGGATCAAAATCCGAGCCCGTAGATACCCAAGGGGCATATACAACTTCCACATTCGCTTTTTCAGCATACTTCCTGATACCATCGAGCACAGAAACGGGAGCGTTCTTCGGAATGCCGCTATAATCTCCAAATTCACAGTGACCGGCATTGATGCCCACCACAGCAATGGACTTTACTTTCTTTAAATTTAAAGGCAAGAAGTTTTTCTGATTTTTCAGAAGAACCATACTTTGCCGTGCAGTTTCCAATGCCAGTTCCTGATGCTTCTTACAACCGATAACAGAGGGCTCTATCTGATTATAGGGATTCTGAGAAGGATCGTCAAAAAGCCCCAGGAGCATTCTGCCCCGCAAAACCCGGTAAGCGGCAGAGTCGATATCGGCTTTGCTTACCATCGATTCGTTATAGGCTTTCAATAACGGAGCCGTATATACACGGTCACCGCACTCCAAATCGAGTCCGGCTTTAATAGCTAATGTCGCAGCTGCGTCCAGATCTCTCACATATTTATGTTTAGTCACCATCCACTCGGGGGCGCTGCAATCTGAAACAATATAACCGTTAAAGCCCCAGTCTCCACGCAATACATTCTTTATCAGGTAGGTATTGACTGTACAGGGAACCCCGTTCACCGCATTGTAGGCCATCATGATGGACTGCGCCTTTGCATCGACGATACAACGTTCGAAAGAAGGCAGGTAGAACTCTCGTAAGTCCCGTTCGGACATTTTTGCATTACAGCTCGAACGGTTGTGCTCCTCATTATTGGCAGCAAAATGTTTAGGAGTAGAAACCGTTTTCAAATAACGGGGATGATCGCCTTGCAAGCCCTTGACAAACTCGCAGCCGATCACTCCGGTCAGAAATGGATCTTCTCCGTAAGTCTCCGGAGTTCTGCCCCAACGCGGGTCACGGGCCATATTTACAGTAGGCGACCAGAAAGTCAGCAAGTCACTGGCACCGGCTATTTGTTTCTTACCATAATCCAGCTCTTTCCAACGTCCCCGCGCCTCATCCGAAATGGCGGAAGAGACCTCAAAAATCAGCCCGGGATTCCAAGTTGCCGCCAACCCGATAGCTTGAGGAAATACCGTAAACTCACCCGGGCGGACAATACCGTGCAAAGCTTCGTTTCCATGATAATATTTATCAATATTCAAGCGGGGAATCTCTCTTGCATCATTCACCAGCAAAGAGATTTTTTCCTCTATCGTCAATCTGGAGAGCAAATCTAAAAGACGTTCATGCTGAGGAGCATTCATGTCGCGGAACAGCTCGCCACCGTTCTGTGCCTGCCCTGTCAACGGCAATGCCAACAGAGATAACGAGCATCCGATTAATTTAAGAATCTTCATCATGTAAGTTTGTAGTTTAAATATTTAAAAGTTTAAAGGGTTATCGTGTTAAATGTTTTGGGAGCCAGTTTTACATTGGCCACATGTCCTTTGCAGGCTATCCTGATATTCCGTTCTTCCGTATCTTTATTGGCGCAAAGAATAACTACCTGTCCATCCGGATTTTTAAATGCCAATACATTATCTCCCTTCGATACATTCAGCCGACGAGCGCCTTTCTTCACGAAATGGCTCAAATGCTTCATCACATAAAACTCCGGTGTATAAATGACCTGTTTCGTCTGTGAGTCGATACGTATCATCGCATTTTGTCTCCATCCCCAAGAACTGGCACCGTCATCCTGCAAAACCATATTCCAGTACATATAAGAGTTCACACCTCCGTTCAAATAGGTATTCAGCAAGTCAAATGTATGTTCTGCCGCTCCCCAGTCAAAAGTACCGCCGCCACACTCGTTTTCTGTCTGCATCAGTTTCATATCAGGGTATTTTTGATGAACATCAGCCACAATATCTTTTCCTTCCCACTGCAATCCGATGCCACGGATATATTGGGCGGCATCAGTATCTTCCATCACACAAGCCAAATCTGCCATCTTATTGCAGTTAAAAGTACCGAACCATAAATCAACATTCGGATGCTTCTCGCTAAATACCGGTCCTAAATATTTCCCGATAAAATTGGCCATCGACTTCGGAAGCCAACTGCAATTGGGCCATTGGTGCTTTGTATAGGGTTCATTCTGAAAATACAACAGCGAAACATCAATGCCATTCTGTCTATACGCATCAATGAATTTGGATAGATAAAGCACATAAGCAGTCAGATATTCGGGCTCTTGTATAAGATGATCACCGGCCACTTCATTTCCTTCTCTGAAATCGTTGTGCTCACCGGGAGCAGTCGCATAATGTTTGGTAGCTTTCATCCAGACAGGAGGACTCCAGGGTGAAGCCCATAACTTGAGATTCGGATTGATGGCTAATGCGGCTTTTATATAGGGTATCACCCCACCCTTATCGCGCTCTATACTGAAATTCTTCATTTCAAAATCTCCCGGAGTTTCATTATAACTATACCAGTCACGGGCATAATCATTCGCGCCGACCGGTAAACGGCAGAATGTAAAATGCACACCATCCGGGCCAAACAAAGCATTTAATACCGTATCACGCTGCCCTTCGGATAATAAAGACAAAGCATCCCATCCCAATTCATTAAAGCATCCGCCAAAACCGTCAATCACCTGTTCTTCCGTATCCGAAACAATAATGTCGGCATCCACGTCTGTCTGCCTCTGGACCTGCACGGGCGACCTCTGCCACTGAGCCTGCTCGGATGTAGTATAAATTTCCGCTTCTTGAATATCAGGTGATTTACAGCCCTGAATTGCTAAAAGTGATAATAATAAAAATTTAAATCTCATAGGTATATAGTTTAGTAGTTGTGTTTATGTTCCATTACATTAAGTGAGGGAGGTACATCATCGGCACTCGCTCCCCATTCCGTATTACATTGATTACCCATTACAAATTCGAGTTTTCCTCCGTTTTCTATATCTTCATGACGAAACCAGGGCTTTGACCATACTTTACCATTCAGCTTAGCCGACTGAATATATTTATTATCAACCGAACAATTACGGGCAATAATTTCCAAGACCTTTCCATTGCTCAACTTCATTTTTACGGAAGAGAAGAAAGGACTTCCGATATGATATACCGGCAAGCCCGGTGTAACCGGATAAAAGCCCATCATTGAGAAAACGACAAAGGAAGAAAGGCCGCCACCGTCTTCATCTCCGGGAACTCCCATCAAATCATTCCGAAACCACTGATGAACCAGCGAACGGATCCGCTGCTGGGTTTTCCAAGGGGCCTGTGCATAGTTGTACAGATAAGGAATGTGTAGAGAAGGCTCGTTAGCCATAGAAAATTGCCCCACATTTCCTGTGTGATCAGGGAGTTGGGCGTAAAATTCGTACTTCGGTTTCCCCAACCATTCACTGAAGGTGGCATCCAGGTTTTTAACAAAAGCCGAAGCTCCTCCCATCATATTTACCAAATCGCCGAAGTTATGCTGAACGTCCCACCGATAAATCCAACCGTTGTTTTCTCCATAATATTCACGTGCACCGAGTCCCCCGGAAAAACGATAATCAAAAGGCTCTAAAAAACGGCCATCCTTATCCTTGGGGTGGAAGAAAGAGGTTTGGGGATTAAACAAATTACGATAGTTGTAAGAACAGGACACATAATGATCCGCTTCCTTCTCCAATCCGAGAGCAGAAGCGATACGCGACAGACACCACTGGTCATAAGCTGTCCCTAACGTTACAGCGACCGATTGCCTTTTCTCAAAAGAGTTCACTTCAGGCACCGTTTCCTGTTCTCCCGATGCCAATGACGGGATATATCCTTTCTCTTTATAAAAACGGTCTATCCATCCGGCCTTTGCACTCGACCAGGGAGCCAGCGTCTTTTCTTCAATAGCAGCCTTCGTATAGGTATAGGCCTCCTGTAAATCAAAATCACGTACTCCTTTATACCAGGCATCCGCTATGACAGAAACTCCATGATTGCAATTCATCCGGCGCGAATCTCCCGTCACTTCCGGAAAATTAGGAAACCAATGGTCCGAACTGAACTCGGACATCCTCAGAAATGAACGGATGATATCCGTATGTTTTTTCCGGTCGGTCAATATTCGTAAAGGATGGGCCGCCCGATAACTATCCCAAATCCAGTCGTCCGTATAGTAAGCATAACCACCGTCTTCATGTATCCGATTATCGTATACACAGAAATAGCGGCCTTCTTCACTGATGTTTACCGGACGTTCCAGGCAACGGTACAGAGAAGTATAGAAAACGAAACGGTCATTTTCCGTTCCACCGGAAACACTGATTTTTCCAAGTTCTTCGTTCCAGATTTTGCGTCCTGCCGACGTTACCTTTTTCAGATCAAAGTCTTTGATCTCTCTTCGCAAGTTCCTTTTCGCTTGCTCCACACTGATATACGAAACTCCATAACGGACATTCAACGAAAGCGGAGCGGCATCCCAGCCGACCACCACGCAGGTATTATCCCCTTTTGCCTTGCGTTTGCCTTCCTCCCATTTATCAGATTGGAGAGTACCCGTCTTCGTCGGCTCCGTATCCGTCTCCATATAGATATATACCCGCAGGTTATTCCACATATTCTGATAACCGGAAATCACGTTACCGCTAACCTCCAATTCACCATTTCCGGCATTTAATATGAGATAAGGAGTTTTATCTTCCTTATAATCAAAATGATAAATTGCCGATTGGTGCGAAGGTGCAAACTCTACATGTAACTGCTGATTGCATAAATCCACCTGATAGTGATAAGGTTTGGTCACCTCGTTATCATACTCAAAATTGATTACCCGGGACAATCCGGATGCATCCCCCTGAAAAGGCGACAGGTTAAAAGCAAAAGAACCGCGATGGCTGATCTGTATCAATGGGAGCCCATGAATTTTATCCGAAGTATAATCACCACGCTGCGGATAAACTCTTAACATACTGTTGGGCAGATGTACGATCGGATAGGTAGGAACCAGCAAATGACTGATATTCCCCATATATGGATTCACATAATCGACCGGAGCTTTCGCCGAAGCAGCTTCCAGTTTTGTGATACCCGTCGTTCCTGCAACCAACAATAAAATAAGTATTTTCCGAATTATAGTATTTACCATAAGTATTACGTCTGTAAAAAAAATGATACCTTAATAAAAACAGGCCCCATGGAACGATTGGTTGTACATCTCTATCCATGAGACCTGTATTCAAAAAATCACTGAAAACAATACCTTTTTACCTTACGAATTGATCAAAGGTTCTTTCTTTGTCATCGTTTCTTCTATATCGTGCCAAACGTCATAATCGGCATCGCCATTACTACCGTCACATCCGTCTTTCAATACACGGTAGCGGTAATGTAAATAGAACCTTTGAATTCTATCCAAATTGGTCTTCGTCTCTACATATAAATTGCTTTCACTGCTATCTACCATTTCAACCTGCATGGTACCCACCGAAGTTATTGTCAAAGTCGCATCCTCATTCACTGTTATACGTATCGCATATTTCTGAATATCCTCTTTCGTCAATTTAGAAACATCATACGTATTCATACCGGCAAAACAACGAATCGAATTCTTTGTCAAGGGAACAACCGGACGTGTCAATGAGAACGAACTATACCGGTCGATATCTTCTCCATTTTCCTTATAGAATATATCCATACCTACCGTCGAGTAAGTAGTTGAAGGCGATTGAAGAGCATAATCATTTTTCAGCAAAACGCGGTATAGAACCGTACGTTTATCCGGATTAATTTCATAAGCCGATACACTTTTAATTCGAAGAGGAATCAGATAAATAGAATCGGGAGACAAACCTTCCGGACGTACATGTACCGGAATAGTACCATAATTATCTTCACTCTCCGCTTTCAATACGGTGGTCATATCAGGTATATCGTACCGCTGTGGGTCGAGTGCGTGGGCAAACTTCGACTCATCAATATCAAAATTCAATCGGTTATACTCTGCCAGCGCTTCATTATCCGGTTCCAGTTCCACCAATACATCCGTATCTATATGCTTGGTTCCTCCACATCCGATACTTATATATCCGGTGGACTCTTGCTTATTCAGATCATGGTTCACTGAAAAAACCAGGTTATCATCGCTTAAGACATTTATCACTTTCTTGTACAATTCCTTATCAAACTGTGCATCTTCATTACAAGCTGTCATGCAAAAAGTTACAGCAGCTGCCAATAATATACGACTTGTTTTCATGTTCTTTTCCTTAAATACATAGGTTTATATTAATCATCCCATCCCGGATTCTGATCCAACTTAGGAGCTTTTCTCACTTCATTCCGGGGAATAGGCAAAAACACTGTTTTTTTATCAACCACCCGGTTACGATAGTCCGCATGATTGACAACTGTACGCTGGAAAAATTCGTTTTCAAGTCCGTCTATATTCATACCCTCGATAGGTTTGCCTTCTTCCTCTTCATAAATACCCCAACGGCGAATATCATAGAAACGACGTCCTTCACCCAAAAACTCAACCATACGTTCTGTCACGATCTGTGCATCCATATCCTCCTCAGTTGCATAATCCTGTGCCCGTAATCCCGGCAAGCCTGCTCTATAGCGAATCATATTGAACGCTGTGATCATATCCTGCAAATTACCGGCTCTCGAGAGTTCATAAGTTTCGCCACTCTCCATGGTTACCGTATGCGTAGAATTTAAATGATTGATGGCTTCCGCATAAGACAAAAGAATTTCAGCGTAACGAATAATCGGAAAGGCTTTGGCTACACGAGCAGAGCCGTTACCATTATACCAATTGTCTGAAGGATGAATATATTTCTTCAATACATATCCGGTTACAGCATAATTTCTATCCTTATGGTCTCCGGTAGCCATATTCTTTCCTGCATTACCATTCATATAATAATTCACCGTCAAATTGAAAGAACCGCTATTACTACAAGAAGTTCCCGGCCAATAACAACCACTAAATCCTACACAAGCATAGAATCGCATCTCACGATTACTGTACATATTATAAGTACCTCTATTTAAGCGATAACCAGAGAATGTCTGAACCCTTGTCGTATTACCTTCTTCCGAATATTCATCGGGAGCAGCTTCCTGAATTGTTTTTCCGTTACGCGTCTTATAAGCATCCACTAATTTCTGTGTCAGGCACATACCGCTATATCCTCCCATGACTGCCGGGAAAGATTGACGGGTATACTCTGCCACTTCTCCTGAATTACGCGCCCAGATCAATTCTTTATTTTGTGTCGAATAAGTTTCTCCATTAAACATATCCGTATAAGATTTCAAAGGGTCGATTCCTCCGGCGCCATTCGGAAAAGTTTCCGTAGGAACACCTTCCGGCAACTCAGGGGTAACATATGCGCCGGAACTTGAGGCTCCTACCGTATGCAATGTATAGCGTTGTCCGCCATCCATATCCATTACACGCTTGGCAGCAGCAGCTGCCAATGCCCATTTTCTTTCATCATAGGTTTGGGATACATATTGTACTCCATCCGTACCACGTTTCCAGTTTCCAAAATAGCGATAAGCTGCCGTTCCTCCATTAAATGCCGGACTAGCCGCCTGTAAACGTACGCGGGCTATAATTGCGTAAGCTGCCCCCTTTGAAGGACGGCCATAATTTACGACAGAAACATCCGCTGGAATGTATTTAGCAGCTATTTCCAGTTCGGAACAAATGTATTCCACTGTCTCATCATACGTGGCACGAGCCCGATCATAATACTCCGCCTCTTCATTCGTTTCCAGAACCTCATCACCCAAGAGTACTGCCGGACCATAATTCATCAGAATATAATAATAAGCATACCCACGAAGAAAATGAGTGTAACCCAATAACTCCTGTTTTTGCAAAGGCGTAATATTCGTACATTCGTCCATTCTGTTCAAAATAAGATTCGCTTTACGAATTACCTTATAACAGGTACTCCATACTCCTAATCCCTGAGTATTGGCAGCAGAAACAAGTCCTAAAGTCAATGCTTTTCCATGGAACAAGTCATAGCCCATCAACGTAAATATATCATCGGCAGCCGTAATACCGGGAGTTTCGTCATTTCCAAATATCTTACTCTCATCCGGCAACTCTCCTGCCGTTCCCCATAAATATTTCTCCAAATTTACCCGGTTGGCAAATACCGAGTCATATTTCAATGTATCATCAAAATATTTGTCAACACTCAAAAAATCGCATGAGCTCATTAATCCCAATACCAAACATGGGATTAACCAAACACTCTTATTTATGAATTTCATACTCATTCTATTTTAAATCAAAAAACAATTCTTAAAAATTCACATACATCTGGAAAGCAAAACGCTGTGGAATCGGATAAGCTCCACCATTGTGATCGGCCTGCTCTGCATCCCACAATTTCATCGGGCTCCAGATACACAGGTCAGATGCAACAAACTGTAAATCAAGAGAACGTACTCCCAAATATTTCAGTAATCTACCAGCCGGTAAATTATAGTTAACACTAATTTCCTGCAATCTCAGATAGCGTGCATTTTGATACCAGAATGACGAGAACTGAGTATTATTCTCATTCTTACCATAGCTAAGACGTGGGAATCTTGCATTCGGATTCTCTGTCGAAGGATCACCGGAATAAGATGCCGGAGTCCAACGGTTACTTTGGTCAGCAACAATCTTCAGCACATTACCGGTTTTTCCACCATAAAACGGTATATACCCTTCACCATTCTTTCCTTTATCCCAATATCCGTTGTCATCTACAAAATAGTAGTCTGTCTTTCCAGTTCCTTTAAACAAGACCCCTAAAGTCAAATTCTTATACCGGAATTCTCCACCAAAACCATACATCAGACGCGGATAGTTCGGATAAGATAAAGGCACTTTGTCATCATCATTAATCACACCATCCCCATTTACATCTTTATATTTGATATCTCCCGGCAAATAATCTCCGAACGTCTGCTTCGGACTGGCGGCTATGTCCGCTTCGTCACGGAAAAGCCCCAAAGCAATATATCCACGGAATGCATTGTTTACATAACCTGAATAGTTTTGATAATCATACTTTTGTACAGCCTGTTCCCAATTTTTCACTTCATTGGCCGAATAAGTAAAGTTTCCGCGCAATGTAAACGACATATTTTTATTGATATTCTGAGTAAATGAGATATTACCGTCTGAACCATAACTTACCATCTTTCCGACATTACCGAAAGGCATTTTCTGTAAACCAGCATAGTCAGGGATTTGTTGACGTTCCTGATAGATACCGTCACGTTTATCATAGAAAACATCTACTACAAAATTTAAACGTTCTCCAAACAGTTTACCTTCAATACCAATATCCGTTTTCTTGGCAATTTCCCATTTCAAGTTATCAGCGCCTATCGTCTCTTCTGTGATATATCCGTTGGTACTTCCCCAACCACCACCATCACCAGTTTTCAATAGCGTCAGATAAGGGAAACGAGTATTTGTCAAACGGTCGTTACCTACCGTACCGTATGATCCACGGATTTTCAAAAAGTCCAACCATGGCAATTTCTCTCGTACCCAATCATATCCGGTAGGAACCCATCCCACAGCTACTGCCGGAAAAAATCCGAAACGATCTCCCTTTGCAAAGTTGGCCGAACCGGTATAGCCAAAATTCAAATCCAAAAAATAAGTATCACGCAATCCGTAAGTGATTCGTCCTGACAGACCCTGATAACGGATAGGAATAGCATACATGCTCCTTAAACTTTCATCTTTATCATCAATATCCTTATTCATCTTCTGCTCACTACTCATATAGTAGTACAACAGCCCACTCAGGCGGTGTTGTTCGGCAAAAGTCCTTTCATAATTCAACATCGATTCGAAATGTACTTTATAATATTGCTCGTCTTCATGAGTGTACTTCACCGGTTCGCTGTCTAACTTCTTATATAGTCCCAATTCTCCGGTATAACGACGGCGATCTGCGTAATACATCTCGGGACGCACATAACGTTTCTCCTTCAAGTTCAACTCCGTATCATAAGCTATCTGTGCCCGGGCACTCAAACCTTTAGTAACCATAGAAAGATCTTGCTTCAACTCTACAGTCGATTTTCCACGGAAATGACGTGTATTACTCATACCGGTGTAATTCAGCATGACATAAGGTGAATAAGCATTATCTGCTCCATAAGCCGGTAATTGTCCGGTAGAATAAACTCTTGGAATAGTCAACGGTGTCAAATTGCGCTGTGTGGCCCATAAAGCATCCGTATCGGCATTACCGGGCTCTGCCTTTTCTGAAATAAAACCATCGGACCCAAAGTAAACCGTAGTTGTTTTAGTCAGATTAATATCTAAATTGACGCGATAATTGTAGGTGCGATATCCGACTTTTGTGGAATACTTAGAAGATTTTTCCTGTTTGTAGGCAGAAGATTCATTAGACATGCCCAAACTCAGATAATAACGTGCAAGGCTACCACCGCCTTTTGCATTTATATAATAAGTCTGCTGCAAAGCATTACGATTCAAAACCTCTTTCTGCCAGTTTACATTCGGATACAAGTCCGGGTCTAACTGATATTTGATCAAGTCCAATTCCATGTCTGAATACAAAGGCGTGTTTCCTCTGACTCTAAGAGCCTCATTCGCCAATTTTGCATAATCATAAGCCTCCAGATATTCGGGCATATTTACCATATGAGAAATAGTCCAATTGGCGCGGGCTGTAATCTGCAATTTATCTGCCGTACCTCTCTTAGTAGTTACCAAAACAACACCGTTTGCACCACGAACACCATACACTGCTGTTGCAGACGCATCTTTCAATACCGAAAAACTCTCGATATCCGAGGGATCTATCTCGCTCAAATTACCCTCCAAACCGTCAATCAACACCAAAGCACTGCTGTTGGCACCGAAAGTACCGATACCGCGAATCCAAAACTCTGAGATATTTTTTCCGGGTTCACCACTACGCTGAAGTGAAATAACACCCGGAATACGTCCACCCAACATATTGTTGATATTCGTTGCCGGAGTTTGTATGTCTGCTATATCGACATTGGTGATAGCACCTACAACGCTCACTTTACGCTGCGTACCCATACCTACAATAACCGTTTCTTCAAGTACTTGCGAATCCTGTTTCAATTTAATAGAAATATTACTCTCCGATTTCGTCACCAAATACTCTTCCTGCTTATATCCCAAAAATGAAACAACAATCACATCATTTTTCTGAGCTTTCAAAGAAAATTTACCGTCAATATCCGTGACAGCTCCCACTCCCGGAGAATTCTTAATAAAAACACTGGCTCCAGGAACCGGCATATCCAAATCATCAAACACTTGTCCGGACACTGTAAATGTACTTTTTTGTTGTGCAAACACAGCAACACAGCCACACAACAAGAACAATAAAAATATATATTTCTTCATACTGTATTATCTTAAAAGTCTCAATTATCATTCAATAGCAAGTCGGCGTACACACTGATTTTCACTATCACCAATATAGATAGTTCCATCGGTATCTAATGCTACACCAAAAGGTTTGTCAAACAATGCTTCTTCCGGAGTTCCATCCATAAATCCCGATTGACCGGCAAGTCCGATTACCGTACTGACAATTCCATCTTGTGAAATCTTTCTGATCACATGATTATTCGTATCGGCCAAATACAACTCATTATCCGCACTTACTATCATCTGACGAGGTTCGTTAAACATAGCATACTCACAAGGGCCATCTGCATATCCCGAACGATTCGTCATACCGGCATACAATTTATGTTCACCTGTTTTTAGATTGTATGTATAGATACAATGAGAGTTAGTATATGCCAAATATAAAATATGTTCTTCCCCTTTAATCGGACTAAATACTATATAAGAGTCGCTCTCGGCCATCAATTTCGTCTGTGTTGAAACAGCCATTGTATATCCCGTTGACGGATCAAACCGTAATAATGTGCCATCCTTTGCGCGTGTATACATAAATCCATCATATTTGCACATTGCAAATGAGTGTTTAAATTTAATATCAAAATCATCACTGGAGGGATCTTTACGCAAAGATGATTTACGGGGGATCCACATGTTCTCTGACGAAAGTACCCAATACTCCATTCCTGCATCTGACGGAATATACACCGTTTGTCCATCATCGGCTATACAAGGCTGATTGAGCGGTGCACCGGTATTGGGGATAAGAATCTGACTCTTATCTTCCAATTCATTTACCAGCATCACTTTGTTGTTATCATAATAACTATCCAATTCCCGGCAACAAACAAATATATTATGGTCAGTATCAATTGCCAAATAAGTAACCTTCGGGAATTGAGTTTCGGCAAGATTTCCCACTTGCGCTCCGGGAGTTCCTTTCATACCGCAAAGCGTAGTTACCGTAGTTTGAATATGATAAGTAAAATGTTCGTCAAACGCCACTTTATTATCACCTACAGAAACTGTAATAGTACAGTCTTCGCCCGGTTTACGCGGGGTAATTACATACATTTTTTCGCCGGTACTTCGAACTACAGCTGCTTTTGTGTCATTAAAATACACATTGATTTTACTCACATCCGTACCGAAATTTTCCCCACTAAAGACCATTTTAGTAGCAATACCACCTTCTTTCGGATAAAAATCCGTCAACACAATCGGCTTGTTGGGATCGTGTTCATTCTTTTGGCTTTCATCATCTTTACAAGAAGAGAATCCTGCAATAAGGAAGCCCATCAACAAAGATGTGAAAATTCTAAATCTGTTACTCTTTTTCATAATATAGTTATTTAATTCCATGAATCTCATTTTTTATACAAATGGTAAATTTCGGCCTGATGCTTAGGTAGATTGTAAGAAAGCTTGCCCTCTTGAATCTGTACGTTATTTCCCGACCAACACTCTATACCACCGGAAACTTTCTCCGGAGTGATCCCAAGATCCTGAAGAGTCAGTTCACCACTCTTCACACCTTCGTCATAATTAAAATAAGCAATGTAATAAGCGTCTTCCGTTTCTAAAGTAAACAGGTCGACCGAGCGGTTAGAACCGGATACTTTATGACCATAAGCCGGTCTGAACGTTTTACCAAGATTGACAACTGCATTGATCCGGTCGTTAACAGCGAATTTCTTCACCTTTTCCTGTGACACCTCTGTTCCGATATAATTTCCTTTAGTCGATAAGTTATCGCCAATCATGAAATAACCCGTCACAGCTCCACTTGTGATACGAGACATATTTTCCGCTTCGCTCCGGTCTCCCATCACAAGATGGTCGGGATCATTATAAGCATATACGCGATCCAGCCACCATCCGAAAGACAAACTGTTCATCATGTAATTGGTGTGCCACATTTCTCCCCAGGCATCACAGCTGATACGACGGGCATTCGCATACTGATAAGGGAAAAGGGGAGCGATCGATTCGACAATAAACATTTCGTCTCCACAGCGTTCACGCAGATATTTCATCCCGTAGTTAAAGGCTTGGGTACCTGTTGTTATATCCTTATTATACCATTTGTCTGCCTCAACCATACCGGCAGTAAGAAAATCCAGTTTGAGATATTTAAAACCGGCTGCTTTAAATTTATCAATGAAATAATTAATTCTCGACAGTGTAGCCGGGGCTGTAGGGTCCATACAGCCGGCACCATATAATTTCCGTTTCTGACCGTTCACCTTTAAGTGTGATTGGCTGTATTTATAGCCATTATTCCCTTCAATATCACGTTCATTGTCCGGAAACCAGTCATTGAACGGAGTCCAGTAAATACCCGGCACCTGCCCATTGGCAATACAATGCCGAGCAAAATCTTCCAGTTGCTCCCAATTCAAGTTATCCCAATAAGAATCCAAGCCGACAAAAACAACTCCGCTTGCGCCAAAACCGCCTTTCCCCTGCAAATGCTCTTTCACAAAATCAGAGGCAGAAAGCACTCCTTCATAATTCACATGCGTACTCATCCCCCCCCAGCTATTCCAACCGAACGGAGTCCCCTTGGTCCACTCCCGTTTAGGAACAACGGCTGCATTCGCTTCTCCAAACGTTTCCATACCCAATCTCCAATCATCAAAGAAACCCACAAACATTCTGGATGACTTCACCGTTGTGCTTTTTATAGAACCGTGCACCTTATCATCACGTGTAGCAGAATGGCTGGCACCGCTATAACATTCCAATTTAGTGATACTCCGGTTATCACGGGATCCTACCATACGTATAGCCGACTTCCAGGTATCATGCTCTACGGAACCAATCACAAGACCATTCTGGCTACCACCGTTAAAGATGGAAGTCACTTCGAATGAAATCGTATCGCGAGCCAACGGTCCGGAAGCGTGTATGGCGCTTGCCGATTTTGATTGCGACAACGGTAACGAACCGTAAGTTATAAAACCATCATTATCAAAAGGGACAAACAATAGACGATTGTCAGTATCCTGAGGTAAGAATTGATTGGTTGCCGTCGTATAAATCGGAGAGATATAATTGGTTACCAACACCTTTCCATCCACAGAAATAAGATAAACTTCCGTCAGAAAAAAATCTTTGGAAGAATAAAGATAAAAAATCTGTTCGATGGTAGGAGCACCCTCTTTCTTATACTGTATCGTACATTTTTGAGCCGGACCGAACTCATCGGTAATCTCATCCTTTGTAAACTTCACATCTGTATATTCGGAACTATTATAGTAATTCGAAGAATTATTGAACCGAACAAACACATCGCTCAAAATGAGCTCTCCATTCTTCAACAAATCAATTTGCTTTGTCTCGTCTTTAAAACGAACCGTCCACTCACCGGCAGAAAATTCACGGCTATCGGCACAAGCACTTTCCAAGAATAAGATCTGAATGAACAATAAGCAAAGCGAATACTTAAATATACAATTTCGTCTCTTCATTTTATTAAATTTAAAAATTAACAGATGCATTACTTTGTTAGCCAAAAGTAGCCGATTCGTATATCTTAAAATTGCAAAATACAAGCAAAAAATAGAAAATTCGTAGTAACAGCAGGGGCAATATCCATGGAATAGAACCTCCATACCATTTTATGGAACAGATATACCGATTAAGATAATGACAACCTATCAGAAGAAATTCGAAAAGTAATTATAAATAAGAATGGAAAAACCTCACAGAATTAAGTGCTGAAAACAGCCGATTCGCTAACCGGCACAAGCAAAAAACAATAGGGAATTAGACAATAAGTCTAAGAAACAAAAAATTCACTGCTCCCATCAGTTATCCAAAAACTAAAATTGTAATGATTTAAACAAAACGGCAGGTTGCTTAAAAGTAAAAACAGAGTTTCTTTTACAGTAAAGATAATACACAGGGTAAACAAAACACACAGAGCTGGCTATCAGCATATTAGATGAATACATTTTTTCCCGTAGAGAATCAGGTCGTTTCTCTACGGGAAAAAGATAGTTCCTCTACGAGAAAAGTATCGTTTCTCGTAGAGGAACTATCTAAAAGTCCATAAGATATGACAAAGGGAGTAAAATGAGAAAGTAAGCCCCAACCTCCCTTGTAAAGATAAAGGCAATTACCCTTTTCTCACACGTTTATAAGAACGATGTCCGTATATAGTTACCACCACAAAACAAATAAATGGAAGTATAAACGAAAGATTCACCGCCGGCATTCCAAATAAAGCATGCTGATCAATGATACTTGCCTGCAACGGAGGTAAAACCGAACCACCTAAAATAGCCATAATCAACCCGGCAGCGCCAAATTTGGCATCATTACCCAAACCTTGAAGAGCTATTCCGTAAATAGTAGGGAACATCAATGACATGCATGCCGAAACACCGACCAAACAATACATACCTCCGATATTCTGTAGGAAAATAACTCCCGTTGTGAAACAGCAGGCGGCAATAGCCAAAATCTTCAGCAGTAGTCCGGGATTGAGATAACGTAGTATGAAAGTACAGACAAAACGGCTCACACAAAAAATAACCATTGCTATTATATTGTATTGCTGAGACAAAACTTCCGCAGCCTGTTCACTCATCCCTTGCGAGGTAAACAAACGGGTACCGTATTGAATGATAAATGTCCAACACATGATTTGTGCACCCACATAGAAAAATTGAGCAATCACCCCTTCACGATAATGATGAATGGAAAAGATACGCTTCAACGTAGGCAGAAAATCGATGGAATGAGACTGGTCAGCATTTTTGGGCATCTTCACCATACGGATCAGCAATAGCATAACCAGAATGACAATACCGATTACCAGATATGGAGCAATCAGTACGGCCAAGTCCGAATCACGCATCGCCTCGAACTCGGTTTGAGACAACTGAGCCCGTTCGGCAGTATCCATCGGATTCAGACGGTTCTGGATAAAATTCATCGCCACATACATGCCTAATAATGACCCCATCGGATTGAAAGACTGGGCCAGATTGAGCCGACGCGTAGCCGTCTCCTCCGTGCCCATCGACAGGATATACGGATTAGCACTGGTCTCAAGAAAGGAAAGTCCGCAAGTCAAAATAAAATAGGCAATTAAAAAAGGATAATAATTTCCGGTCATCATGGCAGGAAAGAAAAGGAGAGCACCGAATGCATACAGCCCCAATCCCAACAAAATGCCGGCCTTATAAGAATACCGGCGGATAAATATAGCAGCCGGAAAAGCCATTGCAAAATAACCACCATAAAAAGCGACTTGCACCAATGCGCCATCCGTCACACTCATACGGAATATCTTGGAGAAAGCTTTTACCATAGGATTGGTTATGTCATTGGCAAATCCCCAGAGTGCAAAACAACTGGTGATGAGAATAAAAGGAATAAGATAGCTGACGCCGTCTTTGCTCAGGATAGAAAAGCGTTTGGTGTTATTCATAATGGTATAAATTCGTTAGGATATAAACTCGTTTGAGGTTGTTCGTAAAAATAAAAGGTTATTCGTATAAATGGAACATACGTTCCATCGGTTGCCATTTTTGTGCGGAAGTAGATCCGGGAGTCACAAGTTGGAAAATCGCCATATAATCTTCCCATTCCTGCTGGCGGGGCAAAGTGGCAAGCCGTTCCATTGCCGTGTCCCAATCAAAATCGAGTGCAGTCTCGACTATCATAAACAAACGTGTATCCAAAATGTAAATTTCCATTTCAAGGATACCGACTTCCCGGATACCGGCGATAACTTCCGGCCAGATTTCCGCTTGGCTGTGGCGTCGGCGATACTCGGCTATCAGCTTCGGATCGTCACGCAGATCCAATGTCCGGCAATATCGTTTCACCGGTTGATGATGCTCTTTAGCCGCATAACTTTTAATAGATGTTTCCATGGTTTTATTTTTATCTGTCCCTTTAAATAATTTCTGTAATTTCATCACGTGTCTTAATCTCCCCACACGCCAAAGCTTGCACAAGGATATTTCCAATAGCAGTGGCCTCAACAGGACCTGCATACACCGGAATGCCCAATGCTTCTTCCGTCAGGCGGTTGAGAAGGCGGTTACGACACCCTCCCCCTATGATATGAAGTTGGGTAACAGGTGACGGTAACAAGCTGTTTAACTGAGTGACTCCTTGTTTATAACGTTGCGCGAGCGATTTAAGTATACAAAGAACATATTCACCACAAGTTTTTGGTACGGCAAGGCGATGTTCACGGCAATAATCGGCAATTGCTTTCTCCATATTCAACGGACTTTGAAAGACCTCGTCATCCACACGAATAATTGAATCGATTTCCGCATTCTCCGCAGCAGTTATCAGAGTTTCGTACTCCGTATCTTCACCCCGTTCTTTCCACTGAGCTATAAGTTGCTGCAAAATCCACAAGCCTGTGATATTCTGCAAAAAACGGATTTTACCTCCCACGCCTCCTTCATTGGTAAACCCTGCCAAGCGGGCCTCTTCGGTAAGGATAGGTTCGTCTAATTCAACTCCAAGAAGCGACCAGGTTCCGGAACTCAGGAAAGCTTTTCGAGAATTAGCACCACCGGTGACGGCAGGCACTGCAAATACGGCACTTGCAGTATCGTGCGAACCTACGGCAACCACATCGACCTCACCATTCATACCGATCTCTTCGGCAATATCGGCTTTCAGTTTTCCCCGTACGGTTCCGGGCATTACTATTTCTCCGAAAAGACGTTCGGGTAAACCCAAACTGTCTATTAATGGATAGTTCCAAGTACGCTTACGGGCATCAAGCATTTCGGAGGTAGAAGCAATGCAATATTCATTATTTGCCACACCTGTCAGAAAGAAACTGAAAAGATCGGGCATAAATAGCAACTTATCTGCAAGTTCCAATTGTACATCCCCGTTCTTTTTCATACTGTAAAGCTGAAAAAGCGTGTTAATAGGCATCACTTGAATACCGGCCTCTGCATAATGACAGGAAATATCCATATGCCCGAACAGTTCTTCGGGTAATCCATTCGTGCGCGGATCGCGATAGCAAACCATATTGCCCAACAAATTGCCTTGCCTGTCTATCAATCCGAAATCGACCCCCCAAGTATCGATTCCGATACTTTTTATGGAATATCCTTTATGGGCAGCCAGACGAAGCCCGGTTTTCATTTCACCGAACAATGCAAGGAAATCCCAATAAATATAGTTCCCCATTCGGATTTGCCGGTTGGGAAAACGATATACTTCCTCCAGTGTTAACCGCCCGTTGTCGATGGTGCCGGCCATCACTCGCCCGCTACCTCCACCAAAATCCACTGCTAAATATGTATTCATAGCTCAACTCTTTTCTAAATAATAAGGAGGAGAAAAAGAGACTTGGAAATACATCCCCATTTTCCCCTCCTTTTTCATCTTATTATTTAGTCTTCTTACCTAAAACGTAAGTCTCGAGATCATCAATCTCTTCGGGCGTCAACACGGTATAATCACCACCGGACTGGATAATAATACGGCATGCCATCTCGAAGAACATGGCGCGTTCAAAAGCTTCGTCGAAGTCTTTTCCACATACCACTTGTCCGTGCTTTAACAGTAATACCGAATTGTGGTCTTTCAATCCGTCGATCACCCCTTGTGCCAATTCTTTCGAACCGGGACGATAATAAGGAACTACCGGCACTTCGCTGCCTACATGACAAGGTATTTCGGCCGTTACATTCAGATTAGTGGGACGATTCTTCATACAAGCCACCGCAGTAGCATAATGAGACTGGAAATGAAGCACCACATTCACATCGGGACGCTCACGGAGAACACCGAAATGGAAACCGCTCTCCATAGACGGCTTCACACCATTCAGCACTTCTCCCGTCGAGAGTTTACAGATGGAGACCTTTTCTTTGGGCAGAGAAGGCACCCAAGAGCCTGTACCGGAAATCAGCACTTCATCCCCTATACGCCAGGAGATATTACCGCTACTGCAAATAGTAAGTCCGGCATCGCCTACACGATGAGCCTGGGCTATAAACTGTTCTATCTGTTCATTCGTTATCATAATGACTACAATGCTTTTTTATAAAGTTCAAGTATTATTTCTTTGCTCACTTCACGGGGATTTCCCGGGGTACATACATCGGCAAACGCCGCCGTAGCCAACTTATCCAGATCTTCTTCTTTTATTCCCAATTCGGATAAATGCTGCGGGATCCCTACACGGACAGAAAGTTCCCGGACTGCCTTGACCGCCGCAGCAGCGGCTTCTTCACGAGTCATATCCGGCGTATATACATTCATAGCCTTGGCTATCTCTACATATTTATCGAGTGCCGCAGGAGCATTGAACTCCATCACAATAGGCAACAGCAAGGCATTTGCTACACCGTGAGGTATATCGAAAATAGCTCCCAACGGATGTGCCATGCCATGCACAACTCCCAAACCTACATTAGAAAACGCCATACCGGCAATGTACTGGGCAACCGCCATACCATTACGGGCTTCGGCATTGGATGGCTCATTGACAGCCGTCTCAAGATAACGGGCAATCATTTCGATCGCTTTTATCTCGAACATATCGCTCATCTCCCAGGCACCTTTCGTTATAAGTCCTTCAATGGCATGCGTCAAAGCATCCAACCCGGTAGAAGCTGTCAGCCCTTTGGGAAGGGTATACATCAATTCGGCATCTACAACGGCAACTACGGGAATGTCATTGGGATCTACGCAAACCATTTTCTTTTCATTGGCTTCATCGGTAATCACATAATTAATAGTAACCTCGGCCGCCGTACCCGCCGTAGTAGGCAAAGCAATAATGGGAACAGATTTGTTTTTCGTATCTGCCACCCCTTCCAGAGATACTACATCACTGAATTCCGGATTATTGGTTATAATACCGATCGCCTTGGAAGTATCGATCGATGAACCGCCACCGATTGCAAGAATAAAATCGGCACCCGAAGCTGCAAAAGCCTGCAGACCGGCCTTGACATTAGCTACGGTAGGATTCGGTTTGACATCACTGAAAACCTCGTATGGAACAGAAGCTGTTTCAAGTACTTTCAACACTTTATCGGCCACCCCGAATTTAATAAGATCCTTATCCGTAACGACCAGAGCCTTATGCAGCCCCAAACGGGCGATCTCTTTCGGGAGCACTTCCCGTGCTCCCGGTCCGAAGTATGAAACTTCGTTTAATATAAATCGATTAATCATTTTATTCCATTATTTATAAATAGGACCATAAACAGCACATGCTCTGTAATCCGCTCCTTCTTTCTCCATACCGAAAGCATTCCATGCGGCCGGACGGAAGATGGCGTCTTCTTCGACATTGTGCATACATACAGGAATACGCAACATAGAAGCTAATGTGATCAGATCCTGTCCGATATGCCCATAACTGATAGCACCATGATTGGCCCCCCAATTGTTCATTACCGAATAAACATCTTTGAATGCAGGTTTATCACACAAACGGGGTACAAACCAAGTGGTCGGCCATGTACGATCCGTACGTTCATCCAGCAAACGGTGAACTTCCGGATCAATCTCTACCGTCCATCCCTCGGCAATCTGGAGTACCGGGCCTAATCCTTTAATCAAGTTCAGACGTGTCATCGTAACAGGCATGCCTCCTTTGGATAAGAAATTGGAAGAGAAGCCGCCGCCACGGAAATAATCACGGTTAGCAGGATACCAGGTAGTAGCTTCCAGACATTTCTCCATCTCTTTTTCCGTGATCTCCCAGCAAGGTTTCATCGCCGGTTCACCTTTCTCATCGGTTTGCTGACCGGTTCCATCGAGCGTTGTAGCACCGGAATTGATCAAGTGAATAATACCATTGGCAGCCATGCCTGTAAGTTCTTTTCCTGTCACGCGCTTTACCGCTTCGGGGCTCCAATAGGTACGCACGTCCGAGAATATCTGTGCACGGTTTGTCAACAGATGTCCGAAGAGCATTGCTACACCGTTGCAGGCATCATTTTCAGTAGCTACCACATAAGCTTCACGAATACCGTTCCAGTCAAAAGAGGTATTCAGTAAGGCTTCCGAATAATCCCCGTTAGGATAAAAGTCGGTCCATTGGCGTTGTCCCTGGAATCCGGCAGCGATGGCATTGTGTCCTAAAGCCTCTTCTTTGAAGCCCATCTCACGCAGTTTCGGATTTCCCTGCATCAAATCGCGCATGATAATAGTCATCTTGACAATGAATTCCCAGTCTTCGTCTTTCTGCTCACGGGTTTTTGTTTTCTCCGGAAGGTTGAAGTCTTTTCCTTCGTTCTTCTTACAATACTTTTCGGTCCAGGCCATTGCTTTGGCGAACTCTTCTTTATCATAAATACCCTCTGTCATGCGACGGATGATTTCTGTGAGGTCGACAGACTCATTTCGCATACCGAGATATTCCTGGAAGAAATCCGGATTAACGATAGAACCGGCAATACCCATGGAAACACTACCCATAGAAAGATAAGATTTTCCTCTCATAGTAGCTACCGCCTGGGCAGCACGGGCAAAACGCAATATCTTTTCGGCTACATCGGCAGGAATGGAATTATCATTCAGATCCTGTACATCGTGTCCGTAAATACCAAAAGCCGGCAGGCCCTTCTGTGCATGTCCTGCCAATACGGCTGCCAAATAAACGGCTCCCGGACGTTCGGTTCCGTTAAATCCCCAAACCGCCTTCGGGTAATACGGGTTCATATCCATTGTTTCGGCTCCATAACACCAGCAGGATGTCACGGTAATGGTTGCCCCCACCCCTTCACGTTCGAATTTCTCGGCACATGCAGCACTTTCGGCCACACGTCCGATCGTACCGTCGGCTATCACACACTCTACCGGAGTACCGTCTCCGTTTCTTAAATTTGTAGAGATCAATTCGGCTACGGCTTTAGCCAGATTCATTGTCTTTTCTTCAAGACTTTCACGAACACCACCCTGACGACCATCAATGGTAGGGCGAATTCCAATTTTCGGATACTTTTTCATATTCTTATGATTTAAATAAGTAAAACATTTCCATCTGTACTGAACTGTGCTGAAACATAGGAATAAAAAATCCTATAAAGATCCTCTTAAACGTATCTCGGTAGGCAAATACGTATGTATCTGCTTGCCGGTAAGGATAAAATCGGCTGTCAATGTCCCCATCTTTTCCCAATCGATACTCAGCGTAGTTATTCCCCTGTCTATCACTTCATAAGCAGGAGTTTCATTATAGGCCAACAAGCCGAAATCAGTTCCGCAAACCAAACCTTCTATCCGGCTTTGTTTGATGATATGTACCACATCGACCTGTCGAATAGCGATATAAACCTCGCCTTCGCGCACTTTCATTCCTTCCACATCCTCCCTCACTTCGCACATGAATTCCCGGTCGGCACAAAACTTCCGGAAACTGTCACAAGTGCTCCGGGGGTGCTTTGTCCCTTTCACAAACAACAAAACGAACCTTTTATAGTGCCGCAACCGATCGGCCAGTTGCAATAATGCCTGATAAAAAGAATCATCGAAATCCTGACATATATAAGAATAATCTTTCTTGTCGAACTTGCCGAAGTCGAGCAATAAGAGTTTGGAAGAGTCTATTTTATAAAGATTAGGAGAGAACTTTTCGTTATCGAAGTTCATAACAACGTATTTATTATACCGCCCCAAGGATTCACGAAGAATAGCATTGAACAGGCTCTCATTATATTGGTGAAACCATAAATCGACCTTATAACGGGAAGACAAATGCTTGATAATGCTATTGTAAAGGGTGTCTTTAAATGGGGAATATTCATCAAGCAACAACAATATGCTTTTCTGCCTGTTTACCACATAATACCCTTTTCCGGGGGTGGAATCGATAATTCCCCGTTCTTTCAAATCGATGAAAGCTTTGAAAACCGTATCACGTGATACCTTATAATCCCGGCTCAACTGATTGATAGAAGGCAAAGCATCGTCTACCTTATATCTACCCATTGAAATATCTTGGCTGATGAGATCGGCCAATTGCTTCACTTTGGTTGTTTGCTGTCCGAATATAATCTCCATATCTACAGATCAAAAGGTTTTCAGAAAACGTCCGGCAACTATGCTGAACCATCCTGCTGCAAAGAAAAGTAATTTATTTAAGATCAACAAGAATAAGAAATATGTTTTGCAACACAAGATCGAGGATAATCGTATAAAAAAACATCCTGATACCTTTTATTCATAGTATCAGGATGCAACTATATTTCTTAAAATCAACAGATTGATTTTATTTATTCGGTGTATTCCACTTTTTTGTTTCCGAGCAGGTTATATTCAGCGTTTGCTTTCCTGTTTGAATTCTGAAATCTCCTTTTTCCAGTATCCATTTACCATCATAGCCTACAAAAGCCAAATCGCTGCCTTTTACTTTCAATGTAACGGTTTTCGTTTCACCCGGTTGCAGTTCTACCTTTTCGAAAGCACGAAGACGGCGGATATCAGGAGTCAAGGAAGCCACCAGATCACTACTGAAAAGCAGAACACTCTCCTTACCTGCCTTATCACCGGTATTGGTCACATCGACCGTAAAAACGAGTTCATCACCGGCAGTAAACGAAGGTTTATTCACGCTCAGACGATCATAGGCAAAAGTCGTATAGCTAAGCCCATAGCCAAAAGCCCACTGAACAGACATCACCGCATCATAATCATAAGCTCCCTGCATCTTCTCAAGGTCTTCACACGGTTTATAATCATAAGTCACCAAAGAATTGATATCTTTAGGATAAGTATAGGGCATCTTCCCACTGAAATTGACATCGCCGGCCAAAAGATTAGCCAGTGCATCGCCCCCGTAATTACCCGGCAACATGATGTTGACAACCGCCTTTACCAACGGCTCTATCTCATTGATAATACGCGGACGCCCCTCATTCAGAATCAGAATTACCGGTTTTCCGGTAGCCGCCAGAGCTTTCACCAGATTCAACTGGTTTTGTGAGAGGAAAAGATTAGTCAGGTTGCCCGGTGTTTCACAATAAGAATTTTCACCGACACAGGCCAGAATATAGTCCACTTCCGAAGCGGCAGCAACCGCTTTTTCTATTTTCGGAGCATTCTCTTCCCAGTAAGCACCTTTCTGCTTATAAGTCACTCCTGGTTCGTATACCACATTTCCCACACCGAATTTTGCCTTGAATGCTTCAAGGATCGTATTATACTCACCGGCAAACCTATCTGCCTTATGGCCTTGCCAGGAATAAGACCATCCGCCATTCAGCGTACGCATCGAATTGGCATTCGGTCCGGTAATCAATATTTTCTTTCCGGAAGCAAGTGGCAGGATCCGATCCGCATTCTTCAATAGGACAAGTGATTCCTCTGCCGCCAGCAAAGCAGTTGCAGCATGCGATTTACTCGCAAATTCCGGGTATTCCGAAGGATCTCAATATGGCTTGTCGAACAGCCCGAGACGGAATTTCATGCGCAGTACCCGGCGTACAGCATCATCAATGCGGCTCATAGGAACTTCACCTTCTTGCACAAGTTCTTTCAGATAATTACAGAAACTCCATTCATAAGGCACCATAGACATATCGATACCGGCATTAATAGCCATTTTTACGGCTTCTTTCTTGGAAGCGGCCACTTTGTCACGGGTATACAGGTTGTTTATATCCGCCCAATCCGTTACGATGAGCCCGTCCCAATTAAGGTCTTCCTTCAGCCATTTCGTCAAAAGTTCATAATTGGCATGAAAAGGAAGCCCGTTGTTCATAGCAGAATTCACCATAACAGACAAAGCACCGGCTTTCACAGATTCCAGAAAAGGGGCAAAATGCTTTTCACGCATCTCCTGCACCGTGATAGACGATGGCGTACGATCTTTGCCGGATACGGGGACACCATAACCCATATAATGTTTCAAACAGGCAGCTACCCGATTGGGGCCTATATGGTTCGGATCCTCGCCTTGAAAACCAATCACAGATTCACGTCCCATCTCTGTATTGACGTAACAGTCTTCTCCATAATTTTCCCACATACGAGGCCAACGGGCATCACGGCCAAGATCCACAACGGGCGCGTACGTCCAAGGAATGCATCCGGCTTTTGTTTCGTAAGCCGATATCTCGGCTCCTTTCCGTACCAGTTCACGATTGAATGTAGCCCCCATATTGACGCCCTGCGGAAAGAAAGTTCCACCGGCCGTATAGGTGGTGCCATGTATCTGATCGACGCCATACACGCAGGGAATTCCCATAGACTTTATCGATTCTTCCTGAATTCTTTTGATAAGAGTGGCCCAGACCTCCTTCGTCTGTGCTTCGCCATAAGGTACATTCAGTATAGATCCCACTTTATATTTACCGATCACGGTATCGAGCATGGCTTCATCAAAAGTAAAACCCGGTTGCCCTGTTGTTTTCTTATCAGTCAACACATCGATCGTCAATTCGGTCATCTGCCCTATTTTCTCTTCCAGAGTCATCTTTTCGAGCAACTTCTCAACCTTATCCTCTATCACTTTATCAACAGGAATAGCCGGGGAGATTATCGTATTCTGTGCAAAAACAGACCATGCAAATCCTGCGAATACCAAAGGAAATAATAGTTTCTTGTTCATGTTATCAATTTGATTTGTAGTAAGCCGTACACCGGATATCGTTATGATACGTGAGCAAAGATAATACAATGTACCCGATATAATATTGCCGAAGGAGATAAACTTGAATTCCACAAGCAGGAATTCGCAGCGTCAGGCGGTAAATATCCAGCCAAAAGCATAAGAAGTATTTGACAAAGACAGGAACAGAAACATAGACAGCGAGAGTCTGCACAGATCCCTTACGCAATTCTGAAATGCCTTGCTTGCCGCCATTACAGAGCGGAAGGGGCTCCAAGAGCTGGAAATACGAGGCACAATCACCATATTCACATAAAGCATAATCGAACATTGACAATCCCCCCCCTTCCGCACGCAAACACTGATGAACAAGGGGAAGCGTAAGGGGTAAGGAATCAATTCAAGTTTCTATTCCATACTTTTAATTCCGACTTCTGTACCTTTTGCAAACGAACAAAGCCTTTATTATTTTTTTGATAGGTATTCGCTATGATTCGGACATTCCTATACCGGTAATCACAAATAAAATCAGTACCTTTACACCGAAATTTTAAAAGAATCGTTATGGCACATCGTCTGAACACTAATAAGCAATTTATGGTAGGCAATGGTATTCTGGCATTCGCCGTTATTTTTGTTGTAGTCATCTTTGTCTATATGAGTATGCGGCTGCAACGCGAAAAACAAGAAGAACGCCACTTCATAGAAACTTACACGATCCATCTTACCAAAGGATTCACCGGTGATTCACTCTCACTTTTCATCAATGACAGTCTGATAATAAACAGACGAATAACCGAAGAGCCCTTCGCAATCGAAGTAGGCCGATTTGCAGAGCAAAATGCGCTGATGATCGTCGATAATCTGACAGACGAACTGTCTACATTCGACTTAAGCGAAAAGGGGGGCAGCTACCGCTTTGAAAAAGATGCCGACGGAATTAAACAACTCTCCCGTTAGACGTTGCCATCCTTTCAAATCTCCGTCTTATAATTTTTCAATTCTTCGCGTAACGCAAGCGCTTTCCCATCGGTCAACGAATTGAGTAACGACCAGAAACGATCGCCATGGTTCATCTCACGCGTGTGGCACAATTCATGAAGCAGCACATAGTCTATTAAATGCTGAGGCAACAAAACAAGAAAGTAAGACAGGTTGATTGCCTTACGAGCCGAGCAACTCCCCCACCGTCCACGGCTGGAATTGATTTTCACACTCTTGTAAGGAAGGTTATGCCGGCCGGACAGCATGTACAGTCGTGGCGGAAGAATGACTTTTGCATTTCTTCTCAGCGCTTCCTCAATGACCTTATGCAACCATTCCTGCAACTTACTATCAGTAAAATCAGCAGTCGGGGGACAAACGATACGCATCTCTCCTAACTCCGAATGCGCCAGAAAACGATCACGCTCACCGGCTACCAAAGACAGCTTAAAGTATTCCGTCTCAATCCGGTAATCCAAATCTATCGATGGGCGAGCAGTCTTCTCCTTGAAGCCACGCAATTTCACACGTAATTGATTGATAGCATCGGTGATCTCGGCAGATGTGGTTCCGGGAGGTACGCTTACATAAATGGCATCACTTTTCGTCCGGAAAATCAGCCGTTTGGCACGTGGATTAACACGTATCACCAAAAGCCCCAATTCTTCATCTTCAAGTATCTTATCTATTTTTTCCATACACCTGCAAATAAACAAATATTCTGCGGGAAGAACAAATACAACAGACTCAAAAAAAAAAGTAGTACCCGATGCAACCTTTTTGAAAGAGTCTACGTCTAATAAACAGAAACCTCAAAAAAACTTATAAGATGAAAGCAAAATTAAACGTATTCTTAATCATATTCCTGACTGGATTACTGACCGGTTGTACCTTTATCTCAGAAAGAGCGGAAGGCATAGCTCCCAGCAAAAATTACATCACACGGGATTACCAAATAAAAGATTTTAATTCCATAGATGCCACTACGGTAGGTGACATTTATTATACCCAATCTACAGATGGGAAAAGTTCCCTGCAAATCTATGGACCGGATAATTTTGTCAAGTTAATACAGGTATCGGTAAAAGGTAATACTTTGATATTAGCTATGGATAAACATAAGAAAATAAAGAATGCCAAGAAACTCAAAATAACCATCAGCTCTCCGGATCTGAACCGGATCCAATTTAAAGGCGTAGGAAACATTCACATCGATAATAAGTTTGTTACCGGCAGGCTCGACATCGAAAGCAAAGGGGTTGGCGACGTCAATATTCAGGAACTGGACTGCCAGAATCTGACCGTAAACTCGATGGGAGTGGGTAACGTAAACCTAAAAGGGAAAGCAGTAAACGCCAATCTCAGCTCTAAGGGTGTAGGCGATGTAGAAGCAACGGATCTGGAAGCAACACACGTGAAAGCCTCCTCCAATGGAGTGGGCAATATCTCATGCAATGCTACCCAATCTTTAGACGCAGCCGTCAAAGGAGTAGGAAGTATTAACTATAAAGGAAATCCTGCACAAAAAACATTCAGCAAAAAGGGTGTGGGAAGTATCAAGGGTATTTAAATATATAAAAACATGAAATCAATTTCAATTTCTTCATTCGCTGCAATTTTACTGATCTGGACAATAACTGCCTGCTCGCCCAGCAATCGGGTGACCGGAAGCAATAACTACATAACCAAGCAGATCAAAGTAGAGAAATTCAACGGGCTACAATTAACAGGAAGCCCGGATGTTATTTATAAACAGGCCCAAGGAAAGCCTTCTGTAGAGGTATACGGCCAAGATAATATAGTAGAACTGCTGGATATCTATGTGCAAAACAATAGCCTGACCGTAAAATTCAAAAACAACACAAGCATACAGAACAGGGGAAAATTGGAAATAAGAGTTTCCGGTCCTGCACTCAACCGAATAGCCTTATCGGGTTCCGGTGATATCAAACTTGTAAACGGAATACAAACCAACGATAATTTAAGTATTAAAATACAAGGTTCGGGAGACATTGCGGGAAACAAAATAAGCTGTAATTTGTTATCATTATCCATCAACGGGTCGGGAGATATGACATTGAACAGGATAGATGCCCTAAAGGCAGAAGTAGGTATCAACGGTTCGGGAGATATTTCCCTTTCCGGAATCTGCAAAAATGCCGAATACAGTATCAACGGCTCAGGAGACATTCAAGCTTCCGAATTGGAAACAGAGAATGTAACGACCTCTATCAATGGTTCGGGAGATATAAGCTGTTATGCCACAGAAAGCTTGAAAGGGCGTGTCTCCGGCAGTGGTGAAGTAGCTTACAGAGGAGAACCACAAATAGATTTCTCCAAAAAGGGACTGCGTAAATTATAAAATTCTCTCTTTACATATAACTTTATCTCTCTAACAGAGATGGAAAAAGGAAGTTTCCGTGAGGCAACTTCCTTTTCTCTTTAATGTCATTCTCTTCCTCCTTTTTCCAAGCAATCCATATGAACCGGCAGGATAAATAAAAGGGCTACTGCATCACGCGGTAGCCCATCTATTTAGTTAGTTTTTCTATAAAAATTTGAGAGAATTGAAACTTCACAGCCTCAAGTTGTTTTAATTAAGCACACTAACTATATTTATGTTTAAAGCAAATGAAAATGTCTTTTCTTATCAAGAGCGCTTGGGCTTCATCGAAGCTGCCAGCTTCGAAATGAATTCCGGACTCATATTGCCCGTAAAATTAATCACGGCAAACTGATTCTTTTCATGCATCAACATCACCAACTCGACAATCGCATCCTTCTTCTTTCGGATCATAATCTGACAATTTTCAGCTTTATCCTTAAAAGAAAGAAACGGTTCGAACCTTCCGGAATTCTTTTCCACCACCTTTAGAGCTTCATCGTAATACTTCTGCCCTTCCACTTTGGCAGTCAGCATCTGCATGCTCTTCAAATTAGAAATAATCTCCAGAACTTCATCATCTTTCTCAGCATCGCTTTTCATGATCTCCTCCATCATCTTCGGGCTGATAGTTATACACGTCAGATTTGAATCCGCCTTATGTTCAGTCAGAAAACGCGAAGCAAAGTCCTGAGCCGATACGGCTACAGATAGCAATGCCATCCAGCACATTAAAAGAACGCTCTTCATTATTCGTTAATCATATCGACTCCGCCTAACCGCACACTGTCGGCCAAGTTTTGGTCTTGTGATTTATTGATTCCTTCAGACAGCATCATCAATGCAGAAGAAACTTGCTTATAAGCCACTTCCGGATCATCATATGTATCTGTATAAGTATCGTAATTATAATCCAAAGTTTCATTGGCGAAAAATGTATGCTGCGCCACACTCCCCAATGAAAGCATAAAAGCAACAACCGCAGCCGCCTTCAACAAAGGCATGAACCTTCCGACCAATGTCAGACGCCGTGCTTTCACTACCGGCGGTTCTACCTGAGCCAGAATACGTGCATCGAAGTCTTCGCCCAGCCCCGTCTCACGCTGAACCTGCTGATAAACAAACAGGTTTCTATATTGAAGCAGATGAGCCGGTATTTCTCCCTTTGAGAAGAAAGCGCGCAACTCCGATTCTTCCTCCAAGGAAGTCTCACACTGCCAATATCGCTCCAAAAGCTGTTCTATATACTTATAGTCCATATTCGTCAATCTCTATATACCGTTGTTTCACTTTTTGCCTTGCCCTGAAAAGGTTTACTTTAACTTGTTCCTCCGTCAGTTGAAGCACTTTTGCAATATCTTTATAGCTCTCACCCTCTATATCCCGCAACTGCATAATAAGCCTTTGTTTTTCGGGAAGTTCATCAATCAACCGGTGAATAATTTTCATACGTTCATTATTCACCAATCGGTCATAGGGGCCGGATGTATCCGCTTCTTCCGCCATTTCGGGGGTCAGTTCTACATTTTGGGCATCTTTCTTCTGACTTCTGTCTATCGCCAGATTCTTTGCCACTATCAGGCAATAAGCCTCGACAGATTCAAATTGTTGCCACTCATCACGCTTATTCCACACCCGTATCATGGTATCCTGAACAACATCCTCGGCCTCTGCCCTATCCAAAGTTATTCTGAGGGCCAGTCGAAAGAGTTTATCTTTCAAAGGCAATATATCGTTTCGGAAGCTGATTTCTTGCATCTCTATAAGAATGACGGATGAGAATATGAAAAGTTACAGGTACACTCTTATTTTTTTTCGGATTATTTTTTGATCCGTGTTCCTTCTTCTCCGCTAATAGCTGATGCTAAAGTTATTATAACCTCCGAAACTCCGGCATCAATTGCAGCAAAAGAGTTCTCGAGCTTTGGAATCATCCCCCCCTGAATAATGCCATCGGCCACATATTGCTTAAATTCCGCAGGGGTGATCAAAGGAATCACGCTATCGTCATCATTTTCGTCACGCAACACGCCTTTCTTCTCAAAACAGAAAACAAGAGTCACATCAAAAAGAGTGGCAAGCGCCTTTGCCGTCTCTCCGGCAATGGTATCGGCATTGGTATTAAGCATATGGCCTTTACCGTCATGAGTAAGCGGTGCCATAACAGGAACCACACCTTTATATATAAGATCGGATAACAGTGAAGCATCCACTTTTTCCACGTCACCCACAAAACCGTAATCCACTTCTTTCACCGGGCGTTTCACCGAACGCATGACATTCATATCCGCTCCGGTCAATCCCAAAGCATTCACTCCGCGAGCCTGCAGACCGGCAACCACGTTTTTATTGACCAATCCGCCATATACCATCGTCACCACTTTCAGTGTCTCAGAATCTGTAATACGGCGTCCGTTCACCATTTTACTCTCAATACCAAGCTGCGCCGCTATCTTCGTAGCCGAACGCCCCCCGCCGTGTACCAGCACTTTATGGCCTTCGATCGTTGCAAAATCATCTAATAATCGGTTAAGTGTAGCTTCTTCTTCTACAATCTTACCGCCCACTTTAATAACAGTCAATTTTTCTCTCATATATTCTAAAAGATAAGTCTCTCCCCACCCTCTATTCCAAATATGTATATCCGTAAAGTCCCGAACGATAATTCGACAAGAATTCCTTCCCCTCTTCTACCGATATTTTTCCTTCTTTTACGGATTTGGTAACCCACGTCTCTAATGTACGCACCAATTTCTTGGGGCTGTACTGCACATAATCCAACACTTCGGCAACCGTCTCACCATCGATAATCTGCTCAATGGAATAACCTTTCTCGTTTACGGAAACGTGTACTGCATTCGTATCGCCGAACAAGTTGTGCATATCACCCAATATCTCCTGATAAGCTCCGACCAGAAACACGCCGAGATAATAAGGTTCCTTACTTTTCAAGCTGTGCAACGGCATATAATGTGACACGTTCTTCGTTGAAATAAAGTTGGCAATTTTTCCATCCGAGTCGCAGGTGATATCCTGTAAGGTAGCCGAACGATCGGGCTTCTCGTCAAGCCTCTGAATAGGCATAATAGGGAATATCTGATCAATAGCCCAAGAGTCGGGAAGCGACTGGAACAATGAGAAGTTACAGAAATATTTATCTGCCAACAATTTGGATAAACTACGGAATTCATCCGGTGCATGCTTCAATCCGGCAGCTATCTGATTTATTTCACGGGTAATAGACCAATATAAGCGTTCAATCTGTGCACGTGTTTTCAAGTCGACAATACCATGACTGAAAAGATCAAGGGCCTCTTCACGAATTTGTTGTGCATCGTGCCAAGCCTCAAGCATCTTATTCTGATTCAATGTATCCCAAATCCCATATAGCTCCTGCACTAACTCATGAGCATCCGGAGCGATTTCTTCTTCATCGTCCCATTCGGGCAGAGTAGTTGTTTCCAATACCTCAAAAATGAGCACCGAATGATGGGCTGTCAATGCCCTGCCGCTTTCAGTAATAATATTCGGATGAGGAATACCATTCTTATCGCTGGCATCCACGAGAGTAGAGATCGAGTCATTGACATATTCCTGAATAGAATAATTCACGCTACTTTCACTGCTGGAAGAACGGGTACCGTCATAATCAACTCCCAATCCGCCTCCAATATCGACAAACTGCACATTAAAGCCCATCGCATGAAGCTGTACATAAAACTGAGACGCCTCACGCAATGCCGTCTTAATACGACGGATTTTAGTAACCTGGCTCCCGATATGGAAATGGATCAGCTTCAGGCACTCTTTCATCTCCTTCTTTTCCAAAAAATCCAATGCTTCAAGCAATTCACTGGAAGTCAGCCCGAACTTACTGGCGTCACCGCCCGAATCTTCCCACTTACCACTTCCGGAAGAAGCCAACTTGATACGAATACCGATATTAGGCATTACATTCAATTGCTTCGCCATCTTAGCGATAAGTTTCAATTCATTCATCTTCTCTACGACGAGAAAAATACGTTTTCCCATCTTCTGAGCCAATAACGCCAGTTCTATATAACTTTCATCTTTATATCCATTGCAGATAATCAATGAATCAGAATCCGTATTTACGGCAATCACAGCATGAAGTTCGGGTTTAGATCCGGCTTCAAGACCGAGATTGAACTTCTTTCCGTGGCTGATAATTTCCTCCACAACCGGACGCATCTGATTTACCTTGATTGGATAAATAATGAAATTCTGAGCCTTGTAGCCGTACTCTTCGGCAGCCTGCTTAAAGCAGTGAGCTGTTTTTTCAATACGATTGTCCAAGATATCCGGAAAACGTATCAACATGGGAGATGCCACATCACGTAACTGCAACTCATCGACCAGTTCCTTCAAGTCGACGCCGACGCCGTCTTTTCGCGGTGTAACAACAACATGACCTTTGTCATTAATACCAAAGTACGAAGTACCCCAACCTGTAATGTTGTAGAGTTCCTCAGAATCTTCAATACGCCACTTTCTCATTTTAATGTATTCAGTTGTGTTTATAAATTATTTAAGGCAACAAAAATAACTATAAATCCATAGTATACAATCAGAAAGCCATGTTTTTTAAATAAGATATTTACAAAAGGTACAAATAAGCTACAGTTTCAATAAGTCACGCAACTTTTCCACCGATTTTTCTATCTGGGAACGATCCTCCAGTTCATCGGCATTAAAAACATATTGGGCTTGCGAATAAAAAGGAGCACGTTTCTCCAATGCCCGGATAATAAATTCTTTCAACTCGTCGTCCTGTTTACCCTGTAAAATAGGACGTTGCTGCTTGGCCACACGCAACCTACGGAACAGCATGTCGGGATGTACATTCAGAAAGACCGTCTTACCGTTGCGGTTCATAAAATCCATATTATCAAAAAAACAGGGAGCACCGCCACCTGTGGAGATCACAACATTCTCAAAGGCGCCTACTTCATGCAGCATATTCTTTTCCAACTCCCGGAAACCTGCCTCACCACGTTCCACAAACAATTCACCTACCGTTTTATGAAAACGTTCTTCCATATACCAGTCCAGATCGACAAACGGAAGATTTAATTTCCGTGCGAATGCTTTCCCTAATGTCGTTTTACCGGCTCCCATATAGCCGGTCAGAAATATACGAATCATAATTGCCTATCTTTTTGAGACAAAGATAGGCAATTATATATTAAAAAGCTCACGGTATGTAGTAAATAAAACCGATATGCTTATTTAAAAACTTTCACTCTTTCCGAAAGTTCCTTGAATTCTTTATCGCCCGGTTCTCCGGCGGGCATTCCAAACGGCATCTCGGCTATTAAATGCCAACTTGCCGGAAGTTCCCATGTGCGACGAACTTCTTCATCGATCAAAGGATTATAGTGTTGCAGAGAAACACCAAAACCGGCATCTTCAAGCATCGTCCACACCGCTAATTGGTGCATAGCAGATGTTTGCATAGCCCATCCCGGAAAGTTATCTTTATAACTGATAAATTTATTCTGCAGATCCTGCACCACATTCTGATCCTCAAAAAACAGTACCGTACCATATCCACTGGAAAAAGAATGATCTATCTTCGCTTCTGTATTTTTGAAAGCTTCCGGAGTCACTATCTTCCACAATGTATTTTTAACGATCTGCCACAATTTCCGATGGTTATCGCCCAATAGCAATACGACACGGGTGGATTGTGAATTAAAAGCCGATGGTACATGTGTTACGGCAAAATCGATAATTTCTTCTATTTCTTTATCGGAAATCGGCGACTGGTTTGTAATTGCATAGTAAGTCCTTCTGTGTTTTAAGGCCTCTTTAAAAGATTTCTCCATTATAACTCCTTTCTTTATTATGATATCTATAATAAAGAACAACCGATCATGAAAAGTTGTTCGGTAAAAGAAAATATTTGTAACTTTGCCACTCAAATGAAAAAGATAAATGGGTAAACAAAAGTTTTACGTGGTATGGGAAGGAGGTACTCCGGGGATTTATACCTCCTGGACAGAATGCCAACTCCAAACAAAAGGTTATGAAGGTGCTAAATACAAATCCTTCAGTACCTACGAAGAAGCTGAACGTGCCTTTCATTCGTCTCCTTATGCCTATATCGGAAAAAATGCCGTAAAAACAGAAAACAAGCACAAACCCTCTTCCGAAGTATTACCCGCAGCCGTAGTAGAAAACAGTCTCGCAGTGGATGCCGCCTGTAGCGGTAATCCCGGTCCGATGGAATACCGTGGAGTACATGTGGCCAGCAGACAGGAGATTTTTCATTTCGGCCCCATGAAAGGCACAAACAACATCGGAGAATTTCTGGCATTGGTACACGGACTTGCCTTGTTGAAACAAAAGGGGTTTGATATGCCCATATATAGCGATAGCGTAAATGCAATCAGTTGGGTGAAACAAAAAAAATGTAAGACCAAACTGCCCCGTACCCCAGAAACGGAAGCATTATTTCTCCTTATCGAACGTGCGGAAAAGTGGTTAAGAGAAAACACCTATTCCACCCGTATTTTGAAATGGGAGACCAAAGAATGGGGAGAGATTCCTGCTGATTTCGGACGAAAATAATTGCAGACTACTTGAATTTCTTAATCAGAAAAGCCGGATTTACCCTAAGATAAACACCAAATGAGAAATTAGTCATGCTTCCTTCCGGAACAAGTTCACCACTCGCCAGCTTCATGGTACCGGGCATTGAATAATACAGATCGCCTTTTGCACCGAAAGCGTAGTGTTTTCCAAAAGTCCGGGAATATTCGACGGAAAGGAAACAAGTTTGAGGGTCATCGTAAACCGCTCCCTCTGTCTTCATAGAAACAGCACCAAAATAAGGGATGCCGAATAAAGAGATAAAATCTTTGCAAACAAAATAGCCGCCTTTTACACGAATATTATTTCCTAAATCAAAAGAGGCTTTCGTGTATAATCCCACCCCTTTGTCAAAAGGCCACAACTTGCCGGATTCCTGATAATATCCCAACATGTCCGCCTCAACATTTATCCGCTTCAACACTTTGCGGTTTACGTTCCAAACAATACCGGCACCAACAGAGCCATTTGCCAAAGTTTGCACAGGACGGTCGTTATCCACGATCTGTTCTCCCCCCCGGTGCTGAATAGTCATCTGTACCGGCAAATAATAATGGAAACGGGATTCCGGTCTATTAAATTTAACCAAAGAAGAGAGACCGACCGTAAAAGCCTCCTGATGGGTGTCCGCTTCAAAAATAAAACTCTGCCAGTTGATCCAGGCATCGAAATGCCAACGTTTTAAATCACACAATACTTGAAATCCGGTTTCCGGATCGGCCGTCAAGTTCAATTCGGGATTATAAAGGGGCTCAATCAGTCTATGATTTTCACCGCCATACAGATTACCCAAAACCAGATTTACCCGCGACAAAGCCAGTTGCGCGCGGAAATAAGGCAAAATATGCGTACCACGCTGATACTGGTTTCCTTTCCAAATTGCAATATCATGATAAGCATAATTGGGAAACTTATAAGCACCGCTATAAATCAAGGCATGAACTCCCAATTCCAACTTTATATTCTTCAATGGATAAAACACCCCTTTAGGCTGTAACCACAGACCGGGCAAAGAGTATCCGTTTATAACGCTTCCTGCAAACTCATTGTCCTTAAAAAAGCTGATATTATCAAGTTCAACCAGAAGTTCTCCCTGTCTTTCCGGATCAATCTCGTAATCCGTCCGGCATAAACGTTCTACCATCTGGGCATGAGCTACCGAGCCAAGCAAAGTAACAACCGTCAGACAACAGGCTATCCTACGGACATATTTATTGAGTTTCATCGTATCTGCAATTTTATCAAAGCGACTGCATGTCATTAAGACGTTTATAATACCCATTCAAGGCCAATAATTCTTCGTGCTTACCGCGTTCTACTATTTCCCCTTCATAGAGAACACATATTTCATCCGCATTTTTTATTGTAGAAAGCCGATGGGCTATTGCAATCGTCGTACGAGTTCTCATCAGACGTTCCAACGCTTCCTGTACCAGACGTTCGGATTCCGTATCCAAAGCAGAAGTAGCCTCATCCAGAATCAAAATAGGAGGATTCTTCAAAATAGCGCGTGCGATACTGATCCGTTGCCTCTGGCCACCCGAAAGCTTACTTCCACGATCACCGATGTTGGTGTTGTAGCCATCCTCTTTCTCCATAATGAAGTCATGTGCATTGGCGATCTTCGCAGCCTCAATCACCTGCTCCATAGTCGCATTTTCTACACCGAAAGCAATATTATTAAAGAAGGAATCATTAAACAGAATAGCTTCCTGATTAACATTGCCAATCAAGGTTCGCAAAGCAGAGATACGCACATCCTTTATACTGGTCCCATCAATCGTTATTTCACCTTCCTGCACATCATGATAACGCGGCAACAGGTCAACCAATGTCGACTTACCCGATCCGGATTGCCCTACCAAAGCGATTGTTTTTCCTTTAGGCACAGCCAGATTGACATGCTTCAAGACTTCTTTCTTACCATTATAACTGAATGAAATATCCTTAAACTCAATTTTATCATTCAAGCCGTTCAATGGTTTCGGATTAGGAATTTCCTTTATATTATTCTCAGCCTTCAATATCTTGTCTACGCGCTCCATAGACGCCAATCCCTTAGGAATGTTGTATCCGGCTTTAGAAAATTCTTTCAACGGATTGATAACACTATAAAGAATCACCATATAGAAAATAAACGAAGGAGCATCAATCGTAGAGTTCTTCCCTAAGATCAACGAACCACCGAACCATAGTACAATAACAATCAATATGGTACCTAAAAATTCGCTCATCGGATGTGCCAGCGCCTGCCGCATAGCCACCCGGTTATTGGCATCCCTCAATTCATTACTGCATTTGGCGAAGCGATCCACCATTCTTTTTTCTGCAATGAATGCTTTGATAATACGCAATCCTCCCAGCGTCTCTTCCAATTGTGACATTGTATCACTCCATTTTCCCTGCGCTTCCAACGACTGCCGTTTCAGTTTCTTACCAACCACTCCCATAAGCCATCCCATCCCGGGAAGAACCAACAGAGTAAACAGTGTCAACTGCCAACTGGTGATGATCAATGTTCCAAAATAGAATATGATAAGTATGGGGTTTTTGATCAGCATATCCAGCGAACTGGTTATAGAATTCTCTACCTCCCCCACATCACCACTCATACGAGCGATAATATCTCCTTTCCGTTCTTCTGAAAAAAAGCCCAGAGGTAATGACATCACTTTAGAGTAAACCATAATACGAATATCCCGAACTACTCCTGTACGCAAAGGAATCATGACTGCCGAAGAAGCAAAGTAACAAGCGGTTTTAAGCAAAGTCATAAAAGCCAAAAACAGTCCTAAGAAAAGCAAAGTCATCGACGGACCATTTACCTCAATCATGTGTGATACATAATAATAGAAATTATTCACAGCTATGTCTTTCAAGCTCCCAGTCGAATCCCAAGGCATAAATTCATATACCTTACTATCCATTTCAAATAAAATTTGAAGGATGGGAATCAATAGCGTAAACGAGAATATATTGAATACTGCTGACAAAATATTCAAAAACACGGCTCCCACCACATATCTCCGGTAAGGAGATACGAACCGTTTCATGAGTTGCAAGAATTCTTTCATTAACTTGTACTAAAATGATTTAGGCGACAAAGATAGAGGAAAATCTCCGAAATTCATATCTAAACATCGATAGAAAACACAGGAATTCAACAATTATCTTAATTATAGTTTGTCTGGCACATTATTATCCCCTTCTCATTCATCAGCATGTATTTTTCAACAAGTATAATAAAAAAGCATTATCAACACCCTCCTTTATTCTATCTTTAACGATGTAAGTGTGAAATATTAAATATCTTATCAAATTCATACAGCCAAATAGAAAATACTCCCCCCCGGAATAATTCAGGATGAGCATTCAAAGCTTTCTGCTTCAACCCAACGCGGGTTTTAGCATCTTTCAAAAGTCGTTTTAAAGTACGTCCACCAACAACGTATTGTTGATAAGAGGATAAATTCAGCAAAGATATCATATATTCAAGAATTCGCCCCCCCTCTATAAAATATGCACCCTCTTTTTCTGCCTTTGGGGATACCTTATTGTCATGCTGTCGAAAATAATTCAATTTACGGTTTATACGAATAACATTACCCTGCCGACATATCTCTATCCAAAAAAGCCAATCACCACAATAACGAAACTCTTTATAGCCACCATTCACTTTCGTATAGCATTCTTTTCGAAACAACACCATGCTGGCATTATATACACTGGGGCCCCATAGCATATTCTTTATAAGAAAATCTCTACTCGCAAATTTTGTCTGCAACGGCAATTTAGATGAAAATTTATCCCAATCCAACGCCATGTGTTGTCCGTCGGCATCTACCATCTGCGAACCGGTAAAAGCTAAAACGACATCCGGATTTCCTTCTAATGCCGTAACCGTTTCTGTTAAAAAATTCTTTTCAGCAAAATCATCACTTTCAGCAATCCAAATATATTTACCTCGAGCTAAAAGCAAGCCCTTATCCCATTGTTTAAAAGTCGTACCACTATTTTGTTCATTAAACACGATATGGGTAACCCGATTATCGGATTGATATTTTAACAAGATATCACGACTATTATCAGTAGAACAATCATCCAGAAGTATCAACTCGAAATTATCAAAATCTTGAGCCAAGATACTATCAATACGTGACATTAAATAGGCACTATGATTATAATTCGGTACAATTACAGAGACCAGAGGTTCGTTCATCTCAAATATTTATCAATTCCATTATCACACCACTTAACATGGTTTTCCTTTACTACTTCCAGAGCATGCAAATGTTGCCCCTCATTATGGCGGGAAGCCTCCTTATGCCAAAGATGATAAACAATTCCTCCCATCTTTAAAGCTTTCTTTCCAACTCCTGCAAAATGCAAACGATACACCAGCTCTCCATCTTCATGTCCCCAATCCTGCAAATCCTCATTATACCCATTTATTGATATAAAATCATCCCGCCAAAAAGCCAGATTACACCCACGCATATGATCTATGACTTTTGCATACCGTTCTGCCAGGAAAGAGCGCAGTAATCTGGAACGAAAGCCATTCAGGATAAACCCTGCTTTAATTTCCGAAACATTCAGCTTTAAACTGATATCACTAATCAATCTTTTAGTCACCATTGGTCCTAACTTAGTACGGCTTCCACAGACAAAATATCCTTTATCCATCATCTCAATATGATCTTGGATAAAATGACGTTCCATAATTACATCACCATCTATCTGGATGATATAATCGCCTTTAGCTTGCGCAATAGCCTTATTCAAGATTGAAGTTTTTCTAAATCCTTTATCTTCTTGCCAAATATGGACTATAGGAACTTTTAATACTACTCTAAAATCATCTATCAATTTACGAGTATCCTCTCTCGAACCATCATCAGCTATCACAATCTCATCCGGAGAAACCGTTTGAATAGAAGCACTCAACAGACATAATCGTAACGCATCTTCCCAATTATACGTAGAAATCAGCAATGACACTTTTGTATCCATCTCTCTTAAAGTTAGGTTAAACAGTCATGAACAATTTTTCAAAAGAACTAAAATTACTCAATTGCAATGGCGCATTCTTATCCATGATCCAATAAATCGGACGATTATTATAAAATGCAGCCATCAACGAGAAAGTACTCTTTACACCTATTATATAGTCGCACTGAGACAGCAAACACAAGTCCTCCGCCTCATTTCCCTTCGGACAATAAATACTTTTCAGCCCTAAAGCCTCCCTGTAACAATTCACATTTAAATTACGATCATTGGTACAAATAAAAACAGAAACTTTTTTATCAGGAAAATTGTCCAAAAACTGACGTATGTGCTCAATATACACATCATCATTAAAAAAATATTTTCCGCCCATCCAGACCTTATAATCACCTCTGCGAATATGAACGGCCAAACGTACGTCCGTACCGTCTGCTTTTGTATGTTCCTCTAAAAAAGATTTTATTTTATTTAAAACCAAAGATTTAAAGGCAAACATATCTTTAATTTCTGTCCGATATTTCATAAATAATTCAGGAAAACGAAACTGCCAACCATCAATAGCAACCATTCGATGCCTTTTCAACTCTGCAAGTACATCAGGGGTTACATCTGTTGGCTCGTCCAGAAAAAAACACTTTATCAACTGCAATTTAATCAACATTTTTGCAAAAAGATAAACCGGCCAACGGTGATACTTATAATTACAGACTTCAAAGTAACGATATTTATAAGCAAAACGCATTGATACGACTTTTACGTTGTTTTCCTTTCCCCATACATAGGCATGTGCGTATTGCAGAATGTTATTACACATTTGCCCATATCCTTTTACAAAAATCATATTCACAATATTTGTTTTTACTTTTCCTAAGAACTTACTTTCGCTCTATATTCTGCAAAAATAACAATAAAAAACTGATTATTTTAACTTTAAGCCTTAATTCTTCCTACCAAGATGGTTAATAAACTCATAGCCTTTTAATTATTATCACTTTTCTTCTGCTTAATTTAAATTTCCAAATACATACAATAAAAATGTGAAAGACACATGCAGAAATAAAAAAAAGGAAAATACAAGTTTGCAATACAAAAAGAATATCATTTATATTTCCATCTTTGACAAAAACATAAACAAACATTCCTTCATTACTTTAGTAGTCTGCATGAATACAAATAAAAAATCTCCCTCTAAACTTACAATTTGACAAAACGACATTCTTTTTTTCATAGAATCCTTTCGTTAAGAGAAGATACCGGTACGAATGTAAAAAACGCCATTATTCCCTAACTCCTTTTTCCAAAATCATCTATTCACAAGTAATTAACTGACATATTTCTCTTCAATTTCAACATCCGCCGGCAATTCACCATCAGAACCTACATATTTCATACTTTTTTCCATACGAAAGCCCTCCAAAACAGAGAAGCAATTAGAGTCAAAAAGCGTTCTTTCAAAAAGAATTATTTTTTCTCATAGAGAATCTTACCGTTCCTCTACGACTTTCAAGTCGTTTCTCGTAGAGCAACCGGGTTTATCAAGTAGAGACATTCCGACTAAGATACCAAGAAAATATACATATATATTCAATTTAAGCAAAAAATATGCAATAAGAACCGTATATTATCTACATTATCATGCAACCCATTTTCTATTTACTACTTTTTTGCAAAAGTGAATTACAGGAAAACAATCAATACAACAGCAAAATGATAGTATATTCTCTTTTTTAATAACTTTCGCACAAACATCAATCAGTAAATCTAATTACTTCATCACAAGAATCAGACCAATTCTATTCGTTTTAACCCAATTTTTCAACTAATATCTTTCACATCATGCAGATCAAAAACAGAATAAAAAGCTAATTATATAATATTCAATTATAATTCTTTCTATCTTTGCTTTAGAAACGAATCAATAAAGCATATCACAATGAAAATATCAGTTATCATAAATACCTATAACGCATCAAAACATTTAAAACAGGTTCTTGAAGCCGTAAAAGGTTTTGATGAAATAGTTATCTGTGATATGGAAAGCACTGACAATACAATTGAGATTGCAAAAACATTTAATTGCAAAATTGTAACTTTCAAGAAGGGAAACCATAATATCGTAGAACCAGCACGCAACTTTGCTATCCAACAGGCTTCACATCCTTGGGTGCTTGTAGTAGACGCAGACGAAGTGGTACCCGAGCAATTAAAAGAATATCTTTATAAACAGATAGCAAGCCCCGATTGCCCTGCAGGTATTTACATTCCACGCAAGAACTATTTTATGGGCAGGTTCATGCATTGTCATTATCCGGATCATATTTTAAGGTTTTTCAAAAAAGAAGGAACTGTATGGCCCCCCATAATCCATGTGTCCCCTATAGTAGAAGGAACATTGTTTTCGATTCCTGCCAGACGTAAAGAGTTAGCTTTTGTCCATCTGGCCAATGACAGCGTTTCTGATATTATAAGAAAAACCAATGAATATACCCGAAATGAAGTAGAAAGAAAAAAAAATAAAAGATATGGAACCCTCGCATTCTTTTATCGCCCTTTTTTCCGATTCTTCAAAACATATATACTGAAAGGAGGTATACGAGACGGTAAAGAAGGCTTTATAAAAGCCTGCCTGGAAGGATATTATCAATTTGTAATGCTCGCAAAGCTCACAGAACACCATAAAGGCAATCATACAGATAATAAATAAAGTTCACCAAAAAGAATCTAAACACATATATACAAGCCACCATGCAACCTGTTTTTCCTTTAGTTTCAATCATAACTCCAGTGTATAATGCTGAGAAATATTTAAAAACATGTATAGATAGTGTCTTAAAGCAGACTTACACAAACTGGGAACTAATCCTAGTAAATGATGGAAGCACAGACGGCAGTTTAGATATTATAAAACAATATGCACAACTCGATGTCCGAATTAAATATATAGATAAAATCAATGAAGGACCATCCTTATCCAGAAAATCAGGCACAGAGCAAGCAAAAGGGAAGTACATTCAATACCTGGACAGTGATGATTTTCTGCAAGAAAATGCGATTGAATATTTAACTGATAAAGCAGAAGCAACCAATGCAGAAGTTGTTGCTGCCCCTTTCTTTTTCTATTACTCAGAAAACAAGATGGACATTTCCGGGCATTTTTCATTTCAGGAAATGACAGGTATGGAATATTTTAACGAGATTCTTTCAGGAAGAGCTTATTGGAGTGTCTGGTCCAACTTTCTTTCCCGTTCTCTTTTTGAAAGAAACGATATATCATTCGTTCCGGAAATATCTTTCGGTGAAGACGCCATATTAATGGTACAACTATTATATCACACACAAAAAGTAGTAGCTTTGGAACAGCCCATTCTCTATTACAGACAAATAGAGTCGTCCATTTGCCACGATATAACCCCTAAAAGACACGAAGACTTACGAACTTACACCAAGTGGATAGAAAGATTCATGATAGAAAAAGGCTTATACGAATCCTATCGTAACAACCTAATACTAAAAAATATAGAAATGGCTTTTTTATGCATGCATTGGGGATATTATGAGAATGCAGACAAAGATATGAAGCGTATTGTCAAAGATATAAAAAAGCGTCCGCAATTGCTCAAATGCCTGCCGGGAAGACAAAGAAAAATCATCAAAGTATACCGCTTCTCTTCCTGGCTGGGATTTCTAAACCTGATGCATTACAAAAAACAAGGAAAATTATAATTCAATCCAATTCTACATCTGCCGTATGCACCTCTATTTTCTCTATATCCGGTAATTGAAGATAATCTCCATAGAGACGGGTCAGATACTTTTCGACACTTCGGGGAGCAGGAAAGTAGCTCCCTTCAAACTCCACCTGTGAAAGAGGAAACAATTCACTCTTTCTGCGAGATATCGAGAACCAGCTTCCCCAAGTATGCCTGACTTCGTCACGAATACTTACCCATGACCAAAGACGAATCCAGAAATATCTGACCGACAAGAAAAACCACTTCCGGACAATCAGCTTTTCTCTTTTCTGCCTGTCTTTCTCCAAAGCAGCCTTGTCTTTCAGCTTCTGATGCTTTCTGACAAACTTCCGTGCCAGCTTTTCCGACAATGGTTCCAAAGGAAACAAGTCAACATACACTCCTTTATACTTATAAAAGATATCTGCATCATGTGTCTCTTTAATCACAGAATGTAAATCCCTTAATTTCCCAAAAGGATAAAGATAATGTGTATCTGTTTTATGCGTTTGCAAAGCATATTTTGAGTCTATTTCCCGTCCAAGAACTTTCACAAGCTTCAAATAATCTTTCCGAAGCATCTCAATATCCAGATCATCGTCCCAAGGAATGAAGCCGCCATGCCTCACCGCCCCCAAGAGAGTTCCGGAGCTTAACCAGTAAGAGATATTGTGCTTTTTGCATACACCGTCAATATACTTCAGCATTTCCAACATACGTAATTGGTGGTTGCGCAACGATGAACCATCCGGATTAAAACGCTCTCTCAATTCTGCTTGATTGGCCATAACAGTTTCATTAACGGTTAGTTATCATATCGTATATATTAGATGCAAAAAAGACATCATGAAGCCCCAGTCCAATATTATACGACAAAATTCGCTCCTTATCATTTTCCCGGCCACGGCATGTTCCATCAAGTACATCTCCTATCTCATTAAACCATTTAAATTGATTGAAATACCGGAAGCTTCTAACGTGCTCAGTATCGTCAGCAAAAACCTTATCAAAAAACAGATCACAATTTTGAAAGCCACGCGTGTGCACCGGAACCAACAATATACCGGGTTTAAACAATGCATCGTTTCCTATTAAAAGTCCGTCCGCATCAGTGATACAGGACACCAAGACATCCGCATCTTCCACTAATTCCTCCATCGTATCCACAACGCTAAAAACGACATTTCCAAATGTTCTAAAATAGTCAATGAAATACTCTGCCTGATCTTTATAACGAAATAAAACGACTTGAAATATTTCATCCGGGAAACTGCTCAATAGACAAAGCAATGTCGCTCTTGCCGTATTTCCCAATCCGATGAAAGAATATTTCCGGGCGGAAGAAGAACGCAGCGTTTTAATTGCCAACGTAGCTACCGCCCCTGTGCGCATGCTTGTTATCCAATCCGCATTTATCAACGCCAGCAACTCTCCATTTGCACTATTGTAAAGCAGTATATCACTACTTAAAGAAGGGGTTCTACCCAATATACGAGACACTACTTTAACACCGAACCGCTCTTTATCCGAAGGGAGCAAACAAGGCATAGTAGTAAAAAAATCATTTCCTGCAGGGTGCACAGAAACTTTTGCCGGCAATTGGCTATCCTTTTTCATCCGGAAACTTTGTGCAACCCAATCCACACACAAAGAAGGAGAAATAAATAAATTTTCTATTTGCTGGGAATCGATAGTAATCATATTCTGTTATTTATAACGCTCAGCGCGTCAATCAGTCGGTTGTTGTCTTTCTCACTCCGTACCGCAATACGGATATAATTTCCACCATTAAATGCCGATTTCGCAGAACAGTCTTTTATAAGAATATTATGCCGTTCAAGCAACAACCGGGTTAGCTCCCCGGCACTATAGTCAGAAATAATCTCACATAAAAAATAATTGGCTTGCGAAGGGATAACCCTCAGATAAGGAATTTGCTGCAACAAGCCCCAAAAACGTTCCCGTTCCACAACAAACTTCTTACAAGCCCTCTGATAATCATCTTCGTATTTGCCAAAGATTTGCATATAAAATTCGGCAAACGAATTGATATTCCAGATAGCTACATCTTTTCTAATGCTGTCAATCAGTCTGGTGTCAGAAGTAGCAAGTACCCCTAAACGAAGTCCGGGCACACCATAAGATTTTGAAATACTCTTTATTATAATAAGATGTCCATTCTTTTCCAGAATATCATTTGAGAGAAGCGAGTTCAGCTTGCCTTCTGTAGAAAAGTCAACAAATGACTCATCAATAATCAACCGGATATTTTTGCGCTGAGTCCACCTTATCAGATTCTGCACATCCGGTATAGATATAAAATTGCCCGAAGGATTATCCGGATTAATCAACAACAACGAAGAGACAGGCTTATCTTCAAAAAAAGCTTGAAGTTCCTCAACCGTATAAGTAAAATCTTTATTATTCGGAACATATGGAATCACCGTCCGATTATCCAACCGGTTAGGATATTCCTCAAAAGTGGGAAATACCACACCTATGTTACCGCTAAGCTTTTCCATCAGACTTTTAATTAATTCGGCGGCGCCATTACCTACACAAGCAAATCTTTGTTTTATACCAAAATACTTAGCAATCAAAAGACTGTTGACATTCATCCCCGACGGATATTCCGTCAATAAAATATCAAAATTAGCTTTCATTTCCTCCCGCATACGACGAGTAGGGAAATAAGGATTAACCAAATAACAGAAGTCTAAAAGATTAGGGAAGCGCCAATATCCTCCAAAACGTTTCTGATAAAGCGATACTTGTTTTCCAGAAGGAGCAAAAAGAGATTCGGCAATATCCAAGTCCTGAACATCATCTATCTCATACCATTTCTGTCCGGTCAGTGGAAGGGCCTTCAAATCGCAGTTATCCAGCAACGTTATAACACGCAGCACCTGCTCGTAATATTCATTATTGCCCAACGCTTTAGTATAGGCCTCCAGGAACGGAACATAATGTGTCGTTAAGAACTCTTTACTGAATTTATAAACATTCGTAGTTTTATAGTATTGTTCCGCATCACTGTATTTAAATGCTTTCTTCGGTATGAAGTTTACAATGTTATTTTCATCATCCAAACGCACCATTGTACCGTCCATCCAAGTTTCATACTTATCCACCAAAGCTAAATTAGGATAAGGATTGTCCAAGATCAGACGAAATAAAGAGTCTTCAAAAATCAAGTCCGATTCTATCAATAAAGTATCATCTTTCTGCAATTCTTCCTTTGCCAAAGATAAAGAATATATATTATTCGTTTTATCATAAATCTTATTCTCTATATATTCTATGGCAAGTCCATTATAGGTATTTCCTAAAAAAGCCCTCAGTTCTTCTCCCTTATACCCTATTACAATAATGATCCGCGTCAGGGGTAAAGAAGACAGTTGAGTTAAAACACGCTCTATTAAAGTTATTCCATTAACTTTAATCATACATTTTGTATTGTTCTTTGTCAGTTCGCCCAGACGTTTTCCCATCCCGGCAGCCAGAATAACTGCTTGCATGTTTATATTTTAAATATTAATACGTTATAACTTTAAAAGGATAAGAAATCCAATGAATGCAAAAGTCGAGTTTTTTTATAACATGAGCAAATTCTATGCATTAATCTTAATTGAAAGTCAATAATTTTAAAAGCATGAAGAGCACATTATCTATTTTTTCCCAGATATTCGTTTCAACATCAAGGACGCCAATCTTTTTTCTTAAAATAGAAATTGAAAAAGTAGTATGGCTTCCAGAAATAAACAATTTTCCTCAAACGTTTATAACACCGAGGCTCTATCTCTTCTTTCGACAAATAAAGCAAAATTTTCAACTTTTGCCTCATATCCTCAATCGGTTCCCGAAAATACATCACTTTGGTCATCGACAGAATCTGTTTAAATAAAGCAAAACAGATATTTATAATTCTCGTCAATTCAACATAAAGTTCTTTTCCCTCGAACAAAGCCTGTTCTTTTATAAATTGTATCCGTGCAAACTCTGACAAAAAATGATGATACAAGTTCATAGGCTTAACAGTATGGCAAATACTTCCCTGGCGTTCTACATAAAAATAAAACGCTTTGTCAACCCATGCTATCCTCTGACACAGAAGTATACATTGATGCATCGCCGCCCTATCTTCATAAAGAACTCCCTCGGGAAAAAGAAATGAATCAAACAGCTCCCTCTTAAACAGCTTCGTACAAGCCGAACAGCTCATTTTCTCCTGCATCATTTCCTTTAAAACTTCACGTTGAGAACACAGATGAACCTCCCCGGAGTTAGGATAGGGAGAGTCAGTGTGCATATCCGGATATTCATAACAAAAATTACAATACGTCATATCAGCCTGATTCCGTACCAATGCATCAACCATTTCCTCATACATAGTGGAGGATATATGATCATCACTATCAATAAAACCTATATATTCAGATGTTGCTTCTTTAATACCGGCATTGCGTGCCGTCGAAAGATCTGCAACAGGCAAATGGAGAACTTTGATACGCGAGTCAAGCTTAGCATATGCGTCGCACATTGCAGGAGAATCGTCTGTTGAAAGATTATCTACCAGAATTATTTCAATATCTTTCAAAGACTGGTCTCTCACTGACTCTACACACTTGCGAAGATAATCTGCAGTATTATGAACCGGAATAATAACACTTACTATACTCATTTCCAAACCCTTTTCTATGCATAAATGCATTTAGTTACAACAAAAATACAAATAAATATCCGCCTTGACAAGTTTACAAAAATATTTCTTATATTTGTCGAAAATCCAAGCTACTAATGTCAAAAAAGAATATTTTAATTACAACCTCGGTTTTTCCATACCCACTTAACTCAGGAGGAGCACAAGCCCAGTATCATATGATTAATGCTCTTCGAAAAAAAATGCAAATCTCTTTTGCATACGTTTCTACAAATATAAAAAATGAAACGGCTTTAAAAAAAGAGTGGCCTGATGTAAAATTTCATCCTTATCAAGAGCAGCGCCCTTGCTGGCTCATCAGAAAATACAGAAAGAAAATAAAAAAGCTATACAAAAAGATTGATAATAACAGGACTATTATAAATCCTTACCTATCTCATTCTTTCGAGGGAGCTATCGATTATGGCTTTGTCCGTTTTTTGCAACAAGTAATAAATGAAAATAACATTGAGATTATACAATTTGAATTTGCAAATTCCCTGAATCTGGCATTTGCATTCCCCGACATTAAACGCATCTATGTGCAACACGAGATCCACTTCATCCGTAACCTAAGATTCATTAAAGACGTAAAATCCTTATCATCACAAGATTACTACCAATTCAATATGTTAAAGCAGCAAGAGTTGACAGCAATGAACGCATGTACGGGCATCATTACGTTAACAGAGACAGACAAGAACATCCTGAACGAAGAAGGAGTCATCCGGCCCATATTCGTATCACCGGCTATCATTCCTTCTCCTGCTGAAATCTCGGCAGATTACAAATTTTCCAATAGTCTGATTTTCATCGGAGGAGACCAGCACCAGCCTAACTACGAAGGAATTATGTGGTTTCTCGACAATGTATGGAATGATATATTAAAAGAGAAACCTCAAACTACTCTATTCATTATAGGAAAATGGAGAAAGAGAAACCAGAAAATGATCCGTCAGACATATAAGCAGGTTGAAATGACCGGATTTATCCCTTCTATCAGCCCTTACAGCAGCCACTCAATCATGATCGTACCTATACTTACCGGTAGCGGAATGAGAATGAAGATTATAGAGGCCGCCAACAATGGCATACCATTCGTCACCACTCAAGTCGGAGTAGAAGGGCTGACATTTGAGAATGGAAAAGACTGCTACATAGAGAATACACACAGCGCTTTCGCTCAAAGCACACTCGCCCTCATGAACGATCCTAATACTCAATTGACATTCAGAACTAATGCTTTTAAAAAGATAAAAGAAGCATATGATACCGACAAACTAATAGAGCAAAGAATGAATGTATATCAACAAATTTGAGAATTATCATTCCACCGTCATCCTATCTCCATTCATCCGCTCCATGTACTGCTGAATGATGGCTTTCAGCTCAAGTTCCATAGCTCCTTGCTGTGGTACTTGACCAACCAAGTTTTCTTTCAACAGCTTATCTGTTTTAAAGGCATAGACAGCTACCGTTTTCTCACCGTCGAACTGCAACATATAATCGCCTTTAAAATATTGGTAAATGCCATTATTGTAATTTACTGCATAAGTATCTTCAGCAGGCGTATTCAATAAATCACACCCAAAAGAGACGTAAGGCTTGTCATACCCAAGATAACTCAGTACTGTCGGCATGATATCGATTTGCTGTGCTATGGCATCTCTATATCCTTTTAAATCACCATCCGGAGTATAGAAAATAATAGGAACGGCATAACGGCCGTAATCTGTCCAATATTCAGGATGTTCTGTCTGATTGGTGTGATCGGCAGTCAGCACAAATAATGTATTTTCAAACCATGATTCTTTAGAAGCTTTTTCAAAAAAGAGTTTCAGAGCATTATCCGAATAACGAATACACTTATGTATTTCAAGAGTACCATCCGGAAAAACCCCTTTGTAACGATCCGGAATTACATAAGGGTGATGTGACGAAGCAGTAAAAATACCCGCAGAAAAAGGTTGGGGAAAGCTGCTCATCTTATCAGCAAAGAACTGTAGAAATTCTTCATCCCAAATAGCCCAGTTCCCATCAAAATCATCATCATTCCCATACTCCTCACGCCCGAAATAATCCGGATATCCCACTGCACGTGCATAAGCCTGAAAGCCCATAGAACCGTCTCTCGCACCATGGAAAAAAGCAGTATAATATCCCTTCTTCTTGAGTTCACCACCAACACTCGACAATTTATTCAAGGAGGCAGGAGTCAGAAAAAAGGGTTCTACAAAACGCGGTATTCCCGATAGAATAGAGGGCAGACCATCAATGCTCTGTTGCCCGTTGGCAAAAGAATATTTATAAACAAGACTTTCGGAAACCAAAGAATCCAGAAAAGGAGTGTAACCTTTGTAATTTCCATCCTCAAGCTCTTTATTCAGAGAACCAAAATACTCCTTACCGAAACTTTCCAGCACAAGTACCACCACATTTTTGGAGCGAAAAGTCACACTGTCAGCCGGTACATGAACGGGAGTGAACAGCGCGGTCATCTCCGCCTCATCCGCGAAATAATCGGGAACGACAAATGGTTTCTTTCCGATAGTACGGAATATCGAGAAAGGGGTATTCAATACAATGGCAGTTTCTGCCGGCCGGTTTACATACTGATTGGCATTACTGATTGTAATAGGTCGCACATCCCTTCCTATTCCCCCGCGCATTCCAAAAACACACAAAGGGATAAATGCTACCAACACGATTAAATAAGTCAAGTAATACGTCACCAGCCGATGCTGTGTATTTACCTTCGGAGTGCGATAAAGTTTAAACAACGCATATCCGAAAGCCACAGCTATCAAGACCAGATACCAATGTCGTACCAATTCAATGCCAAAAATCCCCGCCAGATTATCTTCATTGGCAAATTGACTGAAAACAGAAGTAGTAGTACGTCTGTTGGAATACTGAAAATAAACCGTATCTACCAGATTCATTATAATCATTACCATATTGGTAATGACGAATATCCACTTCACAACAGATTGATATTTAGGATTCTCTTTATAATGAAACGGAAAAAGAACCAACAGAATATAAAGGGCATTAGTATAAAGAATAGCCGACGTATCAAAAACCAAACCTCCGCGAAACATTTCCCCAAAATGCGAGAAAGTCAAATCGGTAAAATAATTATGATTCACCCAAATAAACAACAACCGACACAAGCTAAAGCTCACGTATATTAACAACAAATTGACAATAAGAGCCAAAGGCGCTGAAAATATCGTCTTAAAACTGTTCTTCATCTTCTTCTCTCCTAACATTAAATGGAAATTCATTTTTCTTCAAAATTTTCGGCACATTCTTTCTTTTTGTGCTTAAACACCCAGCGAAGTAACAAAAAATTAATCGGAACTGCAACTGCCAATACCAATATAGGAGCTAATATCCGCGAAATTCCGATATATAAAAAGAAATTAAACAAAAACATGTGAATTAGGTAATTGACAAGATGACTCCCTCCAAAACCAATTACTTTCTTAATAGACGGTGCACTGTGGAAAGTCAAATAAGCCGTCAGAAAGAAATTACACACCAAACTTATCAAATAACCGGTCGTATAAGCTACGTTGACATTAATATATACCTGTAACAAATAATAAATCCCGTAATGAATTCCGGCAGCAATCGTTCCAACGAAACAAAAACGGATAAACTCAAACAGTTTTTCTTTATCTTTCAACATTCTATCTTACTTTCTCCGATCTCGATGTAATTTCTAAAACACATCTCATACGATAATTTAAACCAGATAATGGCACAGGGCAACGCTTTCAACGCATAGGGTTGTACAAATTCCTTCCGCAAATAAGCAGGAAACAGATCGGAAGGTGAAAAGCTGGTTAATATAAAAGCAAAAACCATCAGTGCAATATCCCACTTCGAACGCTTCCAGGGAACAGACCAATACCAGATACCAACTCCGACAAAAGCAATAATATAGGTACTGGATTCACTTCCGGTGCTGAACAAAACAACAAATAATAACACGGATGCCAGCAATGCATAGCGAAATGCCTTATATTTATACTGAGCAATACGGAGATAAGGCAACCCAAAAATGATAAGCCCACCGAGTATAAGCCACAAATCGGAATAAGAGGCGCATCCGGAAATTTTACGCACCATGCCAAGCAGAGAGATGTTTTGTCCGCCGGAAAATATATTTTCGGCATTCTTGGCAGACAGGCTATCCCACCATCCTACATATTGGGAAATGATATAATCCGGACTACTGATAGCCATAGGAGCAACAAACATAACCAACGCCCACCCCAACAAAGCAAGGAGAAATTTCACCTTATGCTTGGAAAAGAAGAAAAAGGCCAGTCCGACAATACCATACAGCTTTACAAAAGTGCCCAACATAATAAAGCACGCCGCCCAAATATCCTTCTCTTTCTCTATACAATAGAACGTAGCTACAATAATGGCTGCAATAGCAATATTAAACTGCGACATAAACAGGGCAGTCAGCAACTCATGTGCGCAAAACCAATAAAGAAATATCCGTTTCCGGTCGGGAAAAGGTAATTTACGTATTGCATAATACAAAGACAGGGACAAAACGATCAACCAGAAAAACAGCCCCCACCGTACAGGAAGCATTGCAAACGGTGCAATCACCAAACTAAAAAACGGTCCGTAATGATTCGTATCCCAATACTCATCATAAGCTACATATAACGGTAACTGCTCGATAGTATGCCAATATACATATCTGAATATCAGAAAATTATTATGTTTCGACAATTTCAGGAGAGTGGCAATGACCGGTAATAGCAACCATAGCCCCAAAAGAGTACGATAATCACTAAAAAACGGTTTTTGTAAAAACAGGTAAAGTCGTTGCACTTGTTTCATAAAATACTCTTATTTCAATAATTATTTCGATGACGTATCTTGGAGTTTACTCTTCTTATCACACAAAAGTGTTTCAATGTTATAGAGGGGACGATTCTTGACCTCAATATAGATTTTACCTATATACTGCCCTATAACCCCTATGGCTAAAAGCACAATGCTACCGATAAACCACAAAGACAGCATCATAGAAGTCCATCCGGGAACCGTAGCATGTTCCCAATAAGACAGCAAGATATACACGGTCATGACAATACTGATAAACAGGAAGAAAAATCCGGCTCCTAAAATTAATGAAATAGGTTTGGTGGAAAAAGAAGTAATACCATCCATTGCCAAAGCCAACATTTTCTTCAGCGTATATTTTGACTTACCGGCCGTACGCTCACTAATAGCATCGTCTACCGTGGTCGACTTATAACCAATCAACGGAACAAGCCCCCGCAAATACAAATTCCGTTCCTTAAAATGCGAGAGCTGCTCCAGAGCCCGCCGGCTCATCAAGCGAAAATCAGCATGGTTATGAATGGCTTTCACTCCCAACGAACGCTGCAACTTATAAAATACAAGAGCGGTATTCCTCTTCATGAAGGAGTCGGCATCACGCGATATCTTCACACCATATACAATATCATATCCCTCATTGTAACGATCCACCATTTCTTCAATAGCCTTCAAGTCATCCTGCAAATCGGCATCGATCGTTATCACAGCATCACACATGTCTTTTGCCGTCATCATTCCCGCCATTATAGCATGCTGATGGCCTACATTTCCAGCCAGGTTCACCCCATAGACATAAGGATTCACTTCGAACAAATAAGAAATTATCTCCCATGTGTTATCCCGGCTTCCATCATTGACAAAAAGAATGAAACTATCCGCATCTATTTTCTTCTTTGCAACGAGATCATCCATCAAGACAGTCAGACGTCCGGCCGATTCCGCCAGAACTTCATGTTCATTATAACAAGGGGCTACAATACCTAATTTCATAATCTTACCGTATTTATAGATTCTGTCGCTTCTCTCTGGCAAATTCAGAATAGGTGACAAATTTCTCTCCTGTCGATTTAAAATAACAGATCAAGTCATTCAGACGCTTCTCCATGCCTTTTCCCGAATGGTTACGAATAATAAAAGGCATTTTAAGCTCCGGATGCTCTCCCAGAGGATAAAATTCCCAAGGATGAAAGTAAGTGACAAAATATCCGTCATGCCGCAATGTGCGACGACATAACCAACGATACAATCCGGCAGGCAAATTATGACAAGAAAGCCAAAACAGAGGAAAACGCAACCAAGGAGTCACAGAAGCGGGTATCTGCAATACCCCTTCTTTCATGAAACAGGTACGAGGCTCTGTCAAGTGCATATAACGCCCGGGAATAAAAGCCGGATTCAAAGAAGAATTATACAAATACCCTTGCCGGGCTATCTCACTCTCAGACACCGGAAACATACGCGGCTGACGATAACCATAGATAGTACATGCCGTTAACTTCTCTAAGACTTGTTTGGAACGGGCCACATCCTCCGGTTTCGGATTCCAATGGTCACAGCCATGTGCAGCAATTTCGTGCCCTTCATCGATTATACGCTTCATCACTTCCGGGGCATTCTCTGCAAAATTCGTGGTACAAAAGAAAGTCGCTTTCACGTCATTACGCAACAAACAGTCCAAGATACGATTTGTCCCGTAGACTGATACTTTCATAGCCTCATCCAATGGATAATCTACCCCATGCTCACGGGGAACATCAAATTCTTCTGTATCAAAACTTAGCAATATCATTACACTCGCTGTTTTTATTTGCAAAGTTACATTTTTTTTATGGAACTCACCCAAAATATTATCTATTAAAAAGAATGACAGATAAATGTACCTGAATATTGGGTACAAATAATTATCTTTGGCAATAAAATAAAGATAATCTGTTCAACTCATATACAAACTGATCATGATGATAGGTTTCGATGCAAAACGCGCCGCACAGAACAAAACCGGCTTAGGCAATTACAGTCGCTTCGTCATTGAAGCATTGACCCGGTTTGCACCCAATGAACGCTATTTACTCTATATTCCCAATCCGAACCGGACTTCTTCGCTAAACGGAATAGAAAAAGCGAACAACGTGGAACTGCGTTATCCTCAAACCACATTCTGGAAAAAATTCCGCTCACTCTGGCGGGTATGGGGAATTACTTCCGATATTGAAAAAGAAAATATCCGTCTTTTTCACGGATTGAGTAACGAACTCCCTTTGAATATCCGTAAAGCGGAAAACACACGAAGCATTGTCACAATCCACGACCTTATCTTTTTAAGATATCCTGAATATTATCACTATATCGATCGCAAAATATATGCATACAAGTTTCGTAAAGCCTGTCAGAATGCCGACCGGATCATCGCAGTCAGTGAATGTACCAAACGGGATATTATATCTTTCTTTCATATTCCCGAAGAAAAGATCGATGTTGTTTATCAAGGATGTGATGCACAATTCAAGCAAACAGTACCCGAAAATACAAAGGAGGGAATCAGAAGAAAATACCAGCTTCCACAACGCTATATTTTATATTTAGGAAGCATTGAAAGCAGAAAAAATCTGTTATTGATAGCCAAGGCATTGCTACATATCCAAGAGCCGATAACCGTTATCGCCATTGGCAAACGGACACCGTATGCGGAAACCGTAGAAGATTTCTTAAGAAAGAACCACCTGGAAAACCGGATGCGTTTATTAAGCAACATTCCTTTCAAAGAATTACCCGCTTTCTATCAGATGGCAACCACTTTCGTATATCCCTCCTTCTTTGAAGGATTCGGAATACCTTTACTGGAAGCATTAAACAGTGGCGTACCGGCAATCGGCGCCACAGGTTCCTGTCTGGAAGAAGCCGGCGGCCCCCATTCCATATACATACATCCCGAAGACGATAAAGGGCTGGCAAAAGCCATAGAGCAGACATTAACCGATCAATCGCTCAGAGAAAGAATGATAAAGGAAGGGAAAAAGTACGCATTATTATTCGAAGAAGAAAAGCTCACTAAAGACCTTTTAAACGTGTATAGAAAAACAATCTAATCAAGTCTCACCCGTTTACTTTCTTCATCGTATCGTCGATTGAACTCTTCGCGGGTACGTTTCCAACGGTTATGAGTCCACAACCAATATTGCGGAGCTTTTTGAATTGTTCTTTCCAACTCTCTGAAATACAATTCCGTCAGTTGAAACTCTTCCAACTGACGAGGGTCGTGAGCAACCTTCTTCAACCGACATACATAATACCCACGCTTCACACGGACAATATCCGCATAATAGACCACAAAATCCACCTGTCGCGCTATGCGTTCCGCACCCGTCAGTACCGGTGTGTCATGATTCAGAAAATTTGTCCAATAATGAATGTTGTTCCAAAAAGGAGTCTGATCCGATATAAACCCGATAATCATCTTTTTTCCTTCACGGCGATAGGAGATTATTTTACGGAGTGTCTCTGCCATCGGGATATTCACAGCCTGAAAACGACTACGGACACGCACAAAAAGATCATTGAAGGTCTTATTCTCCAACACATGATAAATTTGTCCTAATACAACTTCTTCTTTATCAAAATGCAAGGGAAGCGAAGTGATCCACTCCCAATTACAGTAATGCCCCAGGTAAACACAACACGAACGCCCCTCTTCAAAAGCAGCTTTTACGTCTTCCACTCCTTCAAACCTCATCCGCTTCCGCATCTGCTTTTCACTAATTGTAAAAAGCTTTATCGTTTCCATCAAATAATCACAGAAATAAGAATAAAACTTCTTTTCAATCCGAACAATCTCTTCAAGGCTTTTCTCCGGAAATGAGTCTACCAAATTTCGGCGTACCACTTTCCTGCGGTATCGAATACAGTAATAAAGAGGGAAATAAAGTAAATCTGAAAAAAAATAAAGTACTCGCAACGGCAAAAGAGAAACAACAAACCAAAAAGCAAAAATCAGATAGTATAATAAAGATTCCATGTAATCAAACAATGTATTTCAAACGGTTATCTCTGAACAATATTCCTAATCAACCAACATACCTTCTATCTTCTGTATGATCTGCTCGGGCTTAATATTCCGCATACACGCATAATCCTTGCGAAAACAGGGTTTCTGCCCGTATACCGAACAAGGACGACAGGAAAGATCGAGTTGTACCGTATTGGTAGGCAACTGTTTCCATCCCATAAATCCGGCGTAAGGGTGAGTCGCTCCCCATACCGAGACAACCGGCGTATTCACCAATGAAGCCAGGTGCATGTTGGCAGAATCCATAGAAAGCATTACATCCAGATGACTCATGAGATTCAGTTCGGTGCTCATATTCAGCTTACCGATCATCGATACTACAGTCGGGTATTTCAATATCCACGAGTCAAAAACCTCCTGTTCACTTCTCCCTCCCCCAAAAAGGAATACCTTTACATCGGGGCGACCGGCAAAATGAGCTACTACCTGTTCTTCCAATTCTATAGGATATATTTTGCCTTCATGTTTGGCAAAAGGAGCAATACCAATCCACTTTATCCCATCACCTTTAGGTCCCGTCACCGGCTCTATCAAAGAAAAGTCTCCTTTTCCCTCACCATAGATCGAGGTAAAATTCAATAAAACCGGAAAGCCTAACTTCTCCAAGACATCGGCATAACGCCTGAAAGAACTTTTCTGATTCTCTAATACTTTATCATGACGGCGTACCAGTTTCTTTTTTCCTTTACGCCCTTTATCAATGGATGCTACCGGTATTCCAGACATCCGGAATCTTAGACAAAGATATTTCGTACGCAGAACATTATGAAAATCAGCCACATAATCAAAATGTTGCTTTTTCAACTCTGAATACAATGTATTCAATCCCCATAATCCCCGGTGTTTACCGGTCAGATCGGCACTCATAAAATGCACATTGGCAGGCAATCCCTGAAAAAGCGGTTGCAAAACCGCACGGCTCAATACGGTTATTTCATGTTGAGGATATTGAGCCGCCAGCGAATAGACCACCGGAATAGTCATAGCGACATCACCGAGCGCAGAAAAACGAATTACAAGAATACGGGACATTTCTTATTTTTTAGCATAAAGCACCGGATTCAAAGCCGGATCATTATACATCTTCATCTGTTTGTATACTTTCATATATTTCCTTCCGGCCTCAATATCTGCCAACAACTGGTCGATCGCCGTTGAAAGGTCTTTTTTCTGTTCCAGCAAGATAGCAAGCTTCACCTGACACTGGTCATGATGCTCTTTTGTTGTATCCGTGCGTTCCACTTCCTGTTGCATGTGATAAATTTTCAATGCAAGAATAGAAAGGCGGTCTATTGCCCAAGCCGGACTTTCCGTATTGATCGTTGCATCCGGTAGAGCAAGCACTTCTTTGTACTTATCAAGGAAATAGCTGTCGATCAACTCTACCAGATCCGTACGGTCCTGATTGGATTTATCAATTCTACGCTTCAGTTTCAATGCCTCCACCGGATCAATCTGGGGATCACGTATAATATCCTCAAAATGCCATTGCACGGCATCAATCCAGTTCTTCAGATACAAATAATATTCTATCGACTTCAGCTCGTAAGGATTGTTCATCGGAGCGTCTACACTGTCCGTAATATGATAATCGTTAGTCGATTTCCAAAAGATGTCATTGCAAAGGTTACTAAATGTCATAATCTTAACTTGCTTATATATATGTACAATAAGACAAAGCTAAAGAATATTTCTCACACAAGCAACCCTTTCTTACTTTTTTATTCTATCTTTGCTTGTCTCTAAAGAAAAATGTATATGAAAATTATTGTAGACAACAAAATACCCTACATACAAAAAGCCATTGAGAGAATCGCCGATGAAGTGGTATATATTCCCGGAAAAGACTTCACTCCGGAACTGGTCCGCGATGCGGATGCATTAATTATCCGTACACGGACACATTGCAACCGCGAGTTATTGGAAGGCAGCCAAGTAAAGTTTATTGCAACTGCTACCATCGGCTTCGATCACATCGATACGGAATACTGCCGGAAAGCCGGCATCACATGGACCAATGCTCCGGGATGTAACTCTGCCTCCGTAGCACAATACATAGAGTCTGCACTTGCCCTTCTCAAACTCGTAAAAGGAAAAGAACTTCACAAAATGTGTATAGGCATCGTGGGAGTAGGAAATGTAGGAGGCAAAATCATCGACGTTGCTCAAAAACAAGGTATGCGAGTGTTGCTAAACGATCTTCCCAGAGAAGAAAAGGAAGGGAACACGAACTTCTGTTCACTGGAGCAAATTGCCCGGGAATGCGATGTGATAACTTTTCACGTCCCTTTATATAAAGACGGGAAATACAAGACTTTCCATCTGGCCGATGAAGTTTTTTTCCGGTCATTAAAGCGTAAACCGGTTATCATCAACACCTCTCGCGGAGAAGTGATAGAAACCCAAGCACTGTTAAATGCCCTGCAGAATGGTTATATTTCCGAAGCCATTATCGATGTCTGGGAAAACGAACCGAATATAAACCTCGAACTATTAAATAAGGTAATGATAGGCACTCCCCATATTGCCGGTTATTCGGCAGACGGAAAAGCCAATGCGACCCGCATGTCATTGGACTCTCTTTGCCGGTATTTCGGAATAAAAACAACATATAACATTACTCCCATACAACCGGAAAACCTCGTGATACAAGCGGCAACCACGGAAGAAGCATGGTTGAAAATATATGATCCGCAACAAGACAGCAACAGGCTGAAAGCCCATCCCGAACAATTCGAACAGCTCCGGGGAGACTATCCCCTAAGAAGGGAAAAAGAGGTCTATCATATAAGCATAAGCTAAAACGTCCATATTTGCCGTATTTTTTGAACTACTATATTAAAAACCAACCATAACCTATTTAAATTTCAGAAATCATGAAAAAAATTCTTTTATTTACTTTTCTTTTTTTGTGTACTCTCCCGGTAAGTAGCAAGAAGGCGGGGGAATTTACTGTTTTGCAATGGAATATCTGGCAGGAAGGAACATCTGTGCCAGGTGGCTATGAAGCAATCATTAATGAAATCGTTCGTCTGAAACCGGATTTCGTCACATTCAGTGAAGTCAGAAATTATAAGAATAGCAACTTCAGTGCCCGAGTCCTGTCTTCATTGCGTGAAAAAGGCATGACTTATTACTCTTTTTACAGCTACGACAGTGGCTTATTGAGCAAACATCCCATTACGGATTCCCTGACTGTATTTCCCGAGAAGGAAGATCATGGCAGCATTTACAGATTGTTATCTACCGTAAACGGACATAAAGTGGCCATTTATACGGCTCATCTGGATTATTTGGATTGCGCATATTATAATGTACGCGGATACGACGGTTCTACTTGGAAAGAAATAGCCAGACCACGAACAGTAGAAGAAGTTCTAAAGGTCAATACTGATTCACAACGTGATGATGCGATTCGCTTATTTATTGAACAGGCACGTAAAGATATGGCAGAAGGATACAGCATCATTTTGGGTGGTGACTTTAACGAACCTTCCCATCGTGACTGGGTGGAAGCAAACAAAAATCTGTACGACCATAATGGCATGGTAATCCCCTGGACAGTAACCACTCTGCTCGAAGATGCAGGATTCATTGACAGCTATCGCGAAATTTATCCTAACCCACTCACCCATCCCGGATTTACTTATCCATCGGACAACCCTTTAAAAACTCCCGAAAAACTCACATGGGCTCCCAAAGCCGACGAACGGGACCGGATTGATTTCATCTTTTATCAAGGGAAAGGCCTTCAAGCAGAAAAGGCGGTTATATTCGGCCCTAAAGGTTCTATCGTACGGAGCCAAAGAGTAGAAGAAACGTCAAAAGATCAATTCCTCACTCCCAAAAACGTATGGCCAACCGACCATAAAGGATTACTGGTTACCTTCCGTTTTAAGAAATAAAAAAACAAGAAGAGTCGCAACAGTTCAGAGGAAGAAGATGTAGATCATTAATAGTCAATCATGTAAGCATGTGCACTTGAGATTATCAGGCTTCTTCTTATATCAGCCATAAATTCATATTATTAAAACACCCGGATGTTGTCATGCACAACATCCGGATGTTTTTTGTAGGAACATGGGGATGTTATTACTCAGAACATGGGGATGTTGTTATTTCCCAAGTATTGTCCTCTCTATTATTAAAGGATAATGTTTATACTCCAAAGAGTGTACCTTCTGTGCCACATCAATTGCAGAGTCATCCGGCAGTACCGGACACTTCGCCTGAAAGATAGTATCACCTTCATCATAATGTTCATTAATATAATGTATAGTAATTCCGCTTTCTGTCTCTCCGGCAGCAACCACCGCCTCATGTACACGATCGCCGTACATCCCCTTTCCACCAAATTTCGGAAGCAGAGCAGGATGTATATTTATAATTTTATCGGGATAAGCATGCAAAAGTCTCTCCGGAACACGTACCAAGAAACCGGCCAGAACAATAAAATCAATATGATATTCATGCAACAAAGCAAGAATCTGCTCACCGGAGACCCAATCTTCCTTCAGAAACACCTCTGAGGGCACCTGTAACCGATGTGCACGCTCTAAAACATACGCATCGCTTCTGTTAGAAAGCACCAACGCCACCCTAATCAAATCATTCTCTTGGAAATACCGGATAATATTTTCGGCATTCGTGCCGGAACCGGAAGCAAAAATTGCGATGTTTTTCTTCATAATCAGCTTATTCTATGCACAAAACAGTGAAAAATGTGCAAAAGATTGCATTTATTTAATCAAATATTTGCGCAGAACGATAAATATTTATTCCTTTGCACCGCAAAATTAAAGAAATAAAACTATTTATTAATTAAAAACTTAAAGTTATGTCTGAAATTGCATCAAGAGTGAAAGCGATTATCGTTGATAAATTAGGCGTTGAAGAATCAGAAGTTACAACTGAAGCAAGCTTCACTAATGACCTGGGAGCTGATTCTCTTGACACTGTAGAACTTATCATGGAATTCGAAAAAGAATTCGGTATCTCTATTCCTGATGACCAAGCTGAAAAGATTGGTACTGTAGGTGACGCTGTATCTTACATCGAAGAACACGCTAAGTAAATCGGATTTCATCAATATGGAATTAAAAAGAGTTGTAGTAACAGGTCTGGGCGCCATTACTCCCGTTGGCAATAGTGTACCCGAATTTTGGGAAAATCTTGTGAACGGGGTTAGTGGAGCAGGGCCTATTACTCATTTCGACGCTTCGCTATTCAAGACCCAATTTGCATGTGAGGTAAAGAACTTCGATGCAACCAAATATATCGACCGTAAAGAAGCACGCAAAATGGACCGGTACACACAATTAGCTGTTGCCGTAGCCCAGGAAGCAGTATCAGATTCTGGTCTTGATATCGAAAATGAAGATTTGAACAGAATCGGTGTTATTTTCGGTGCAGGTATCGGTGGTATTCGTACGTTCGAAGAAGAAGTAGGCAACTACGCTCTTCATCAGGAAAACGGTCCGAAATTCAATCCGTTCTTCATTCCCAAAATGATCTCGGATATTGCGGCCGGACAGATTTCCATCATGTACGGTTTCCATGGTCCTAATTATGCAACCTGTTCCGCATGTGCCACTTCCACCAATGCCATCGCTGACGCATTCAATCTTATCCGTCTGGGTAAAGCGAATGTAATCGTATCCGGTGGTTCGGAAGCAGCAATTGCTGCCGCCGGTGTAGGAGGTTTCAATGCAATGCACGCTTTATCAACCCGCAATGATTCTCCGGAAACTGCATCACGCCCGTTCAGCGCAAGCCGTGACGGATTCGTCATGGGTGAAGGCGGCGGTTGTCTGATTCTTGAAGAATTGGAGCATGCAAAAGCACGCGGTGCAAAAATTTATGCAGAAGTAGCCGGTGTAGGTATGTCAGCAGATGCGCATCACCTCACAGCCTCACATCCCGAAGGATTGGGAGCCAAGTTAGTGATGCTGAATGCATTGGAAGATGCCGAAATGGACCCGAAAGCAGTTGATTATATCAACGTACACGGAACATCTACTCCCGTAGGTGATATCTCGGAAGCAAAAGCTATTAAAGAAGTTTTCGGTGATCATGCCTTTGAATTGAACATCAGTTCGACAAAATCAATGACAGGTCACTTATTGGGTGCTGCCGGTGCGGTAGAATCTATTGCCAGCATCCTGGCTATCAAAAATGGCATCGTACCTCCGACTATCAATCACGAAGAAGGCGACAATGACGAAAACATTGACTATAACCTTAATTTCACTTTCAACAAAGCACAGAAACGTGAAGTTAATGTTGCCCTGTCCAATACATTCGGATTTGGCGGTCACAATGCTTGTGTAATCTTTAAGAAATACGCAGAGTAATATCGTGTTACGAAACCAAATAGACAAGATAAGGCTCCTGTTCTGTAAGGACAGAGAGTCTTATCTTTGTTTTTATAGGATACTTGGATTCTATCCTCGCAATATCCATCTTTACGAACAGGCACTCCTGCACAAGTCTACTTCCATCCGTTCGGAAAAAGGACGCCCTCTAAACAATGAACGTCTCGAATTCTTGGGCGATGCCATCCTTGATGCCATTGTAGGAGATATCGTTTATAAACACTTCGAAGGGAAGCGGGAAGGGTTCTTAACCAATACCCGGTCTAAGATCGTTCAGCGTGAAACATTGAATAAGTTGGCCGTACAAATCGGGCTCGACAAGCTCATCAAGTACTCTACCCGGTCTTCATCTCACAACAGTTACATGTACGGCAATGCGTTTGAGGCATTCATCGGTGCCATTTACCTTGACCAAGGATATGAACGTTGCAAACGCTTTCTTGAAGAGAGAATTATCCGTCCCTATATCGACCTGGATAAATTATCCAAGAAGGAAGTGAACTTCAAATCCAAACTGATCGAATGGAGCCAAAAGAATAAAGTAGAGGTATCTTTTGAACTCATCGAACAATTTTTCGATAAAGAAAGCAATCCGGTATTCCAAACAGAAGTACGCATTGAAGGACTTCCTGCAGGTACAGGCACAGGGTATTCTAAAAAAGAATCACAACAAAACGCAGCTCAAATGGCACTTAAGAAAATTAAGACACCGGATTTTATGGCAAGCATAAACGAAGCCAAAATGCTACATTCTCAAAAGGAAGAGATAACAGAAGCCGTATGCGAACAAACGGAAGAAACAGTGATCCCCGAAAAACTCATGCAAGAGGAGCCTGCCGAGGAACACAAATTGTCCGAAACGACATTCGACGAAAACTAAGTTTATCCGAAGCAAATCCCCATACGACGTCCTTGCACCACCAGATCATGGTCTTCAGTGACCAGCTTTAACTTACCGGCCACTTCATTCAAAGGAAGAGAAGATATTTCGTCCCCTTTCAAAGCAATCATACGGCCGAATTGCCCATCAGCAATCAGTTCGGTAGCATGCCCTCCCATCCGTGTGGACAAATTACGGTCAAACGGTGTAGGTGAACCTCCCCGTTGAATATATCCGAGAACAGTCTCACGGGTTTCAATACCGGTTTCGTATTCTATCTCCTGAGCGATATACTCGGCAGCACGTTTCCGCCCGTCCGTCTGAATACCTTCTGCTACAACCACGATGGAATACGGTTTTCCTTTCCTCAAACGGTTCAGGATCACCTCACCGATATTCTTTATATCATAAGGAATTTCCGGAAGAAGAATTACATCCCCTCCACCAGCCATGCCCGAATACAGAGCAATCCAACCGGCTTTATGTCCCATGACTTCAATGACCATCACACGTTTGTGAGAACTGGCAGTGGAGTGTAGGCGGTCGATGGCATCCGTAGCAATACTCACGGCAGAGTCGAATCCGAAAGAGATATCCGTCCCCCAGATATCATTATCAATCGTTTTAGGGACAGAAACAATATTAAGCCCCATCGCGGCAAGCTTGGCTGCTGTTTTCTGTGTTCCATTACCACCGATGCAAACGACGCAGTCGAGCCCTATTTCCTTGATATTATGCTCTATCAAGGCAGGCTTATTCACATCTTCGGCAACTACCCCTCCTTTTTTAAAAGGTTTCTCACGCGAGGTACCCAAAATAGTGCCACCCAAATTAAGCAAACCGGACAATGACTTATCCGTTATCAGCTCTACATCCTTGGTTAACAGACCTTGAAAACCACTATGGATACCGACGACTTCCATACCATAATAATTTATGGCAGTTTTACACACGCCACGAATGGTAGCATTGATGCCGGGACAATCGCCCCCCGAAGTTAAAATTCCAATTCTCATCGCCGTTTATTGTTCTAAAGTTCGGAACTACTCTACTCTTCTTTAACTTTTAACTATTATTTCCGTGGTAAAGATAGAAAAAAAAGATAAATAAGGTTACTTTTGCACGATTAAACATTATCCCAGTAAGAGAAATGAATATCACAAAGATTATAAGACAAGCGTTCAATTCCCGTTTAAAAGAAATAGACCTCTATGCGAGCCAGGCCGGAGAAATACAGCATCGTGTCATGACACGGCTCGTTAACCAGGCTGCCAATACCGAATGGGGAAAGAAGTATGATTATAAATCGATACGAAATTACGAGGAGTTTAAAAGCCGTATCCCTGTACAAACCTATGATGAGATAAAACCTTACGTAGAACGTCTTCGGGCAGGAGAACAGAATCTACTCTGGCCCTCGGAGATTCGTTGGTTTGCCAAGTCTTCGGGAACCACCAACGATAAGAGTAAATTCCTTCCCGTAAGCAAAGAAGCCCTGCAAGATATTCACTACCGCGGAGGAAAAGATGCGGCGGCTCTCTATTTCCGGATAAATCCGGACAGCCATTTCTTCTCCGGCAAAGGATTGATTTTAGGTGGCAGTCATAGTCCGAACTTAAATTCCAATCACAGCCTTGTAGGCGATTTATCTGCCATTCTTATACAAAACGTAAGTCCCCTTATTAATCTGATACGCGTTCCCAGCAAGAAAATAGCTCTGATGAGCGAATGGGAAACCAAGATAGAAGCAATTGCCAACAGCACGATTCCGGTCAATGTTACCAATTTGTCGGGCGTACCTTCATGGATGTTGGTACTCATTAAACGTATTCTCGAAAAAACAGGCAAACAAACATTAGAGGAGGTATGGCCTAACCTTGAAGTATTTTTCCACGGAGGGGTGGCTTTCAATCCTTATCGTGAACAATACAAACAGGTGATCCAATCGCCCGGAATGCATTATGTGGAAACCTACAATGCTTCTGAGGGTTATTTCGGAACGCAGAACGATCTTTCAGACCCGGCCATGCTGTTGATGATCGATTACGGAATATTCTACGAATTCATGCCATTGGAAGAAGTTGGCAAAGAATTTCCCCATACCTGCTGTCTGGAAGAGGTAGAATTGAACAAGAATTATGCAATGATTATCTCTACTTCCTGCGGGTTATGGAGATACATGATTGGCGATACTGTAAAATTCACAAGTAAAAACCCGTATAAGTTCATTATCACCGGACGCACCAAACACTTCATCAATGCCTTTGGCGAAGAACTGATAGTGGATAATGCAGAGAAGGGACTGATTAAAGCCTGTGCAGCAACCGGTGCACAAGTCAGTGATTATAGTGCAGCACCGGTATTCATGGACGAACATGCCAAATGTCGCCATCAATGGCTGATAGAATTTGCGAAAATGCCTGATTCCATCGAGAATTTTGCTGCGATATTGGACGCTACTCTTAAGGAAGTAAACTCCGATTATGAGGCCAAACGCTGGAAAGATATTGCCTTGCAACCACTTGAGGTGATCGTAGCCCGGAAAGGATTATTCCATGATTGGCTGGCCCAAAAGGGCAAATTGGGCGGACAACACAAGATCCCCCGCCTAAGTAATACAAGAGAGTATATCGAAGAAATGCTGAAATTAAATGAAGAATAATGTGACAATATGCCAATGTGTCAATTTGCCAATTGCTATTCAGCATTCAGCATTTAGTATTTAGTATTTAGTATTCAGCATTTAGTATGATAACAGTACGGGTGGTTGACACATACTGACATATTACAACCACAAAAGCGGTGGAATATCACTATCAAATTCTCCCCATTCACCGCTTTCACCTTTTCGAGCAATCAGCTTGTTCATCGGCATTTGAGGGTGAAGGCTCGTCCCCCCGTTTTTATGCACCGTGCAAAAGTCTCTTACGAACGCTGCATACGGGTCGTATGGATAATGCCCAGTGAAGGTAAGCACGCTGCTTACGATTACTGATGTGCCGTGACAGCGCAGCCAATTGGCACATTGGCATATTGGCACATTGTTATAATACCTCCCCCCAACAGCAAGCCATCTTTATAAAAGGCGGCAGCCTGCCCGGGCGCAACAGCTGTAAGAGGTTCAAGAAGCCGGAGATGTAGCAATCCCTCTGTTGTCAACCGCACCTCACAATGGTTTGCCTGTTTCCGGTAGCGTATTTTTACGATAATATCGTCATGCCCGAACAAACGGAGTTCGTCGATTATGTTCCAATCTTTCAGCCACATCTCCGTCTTCTCAAGAGCCTGCAATGAGGATAAGACGATTTTATTTTCCGCCGGCCATATTTCTTTCACAAATACAGCACGGTTTAAATCGATACCCAACCCTCTACGCTGTCCGATTGTATAAAACGGATATCCGTCATGCCAAGCAATAAAATCCCCCTTTTCATCGACAAATTTGCCTCTTTCAATGCCGGTTGTCGTAAAGCCGGACTGCAAATTCTTTTTCAAAAAACTACGGTAATCCATCGGGCAAAAGCAGACCCCGATACTGTCTTTTTTAGTGGCGGCTTTTTCAAACCCTCTCGCAGCAGCAAAAGCACGTGCTTGCGGTTTCGTCATTTCCCCCATTGGCAGCAACATCCTCCGAAGAATATCCTGTTTCAACCCCCATAAAAAGAAAGACTGATCTTTATCCGAATCGGCAGCAGGTGTGATATAATATTTCTCATCCATCCATATTTTGCGCACATAATGTCCGGTGGAAATATAAAAAACACCCATTTCATCGGCCAACATTGCCAACAATGGCCATTTCAGATAATTATTGCAAAGCGTGCAGGGCACGGGAGTATGACCTGCTAAATATTCATCGATAAAATAAGTGACAATACGTTCATGAAATATCTTACGGGCATCGTAAGTTATATGCCTGATACCAAGCCGTGACGCCAATATACGGGCATCTTCCAAATACTCCGTAGAATCATTCAGCTCAAAAAAACGGAAAGTCACTCCTACCACCTCATAGCCGGCGTCCTGCAACAACATGGCAGCAACCGAACTATCGGTCCCGCCACTCATTCCCAACAATACACGTTTCTTTTGCTCCATCATGCCGCAAATTTAAACAAAATCCCGTATCTTTACCTTTTCAAACTAAATAGAATGAAAGAAACAACGCCACATAGCCAACTTGTCATCGTCCTTTCTGAACATCCGGTACTGGGCATGCTGCTCATACCGTATATCGCAGAAAGAACTACAAAGGAAGAACTTTGTCTGATGGAACAAGCTTTCCATCTTTCTCCAAAAGCTGTGGCACAATTGAGCGAAACAGAACAAAAGGCCATTGAAATCGCGTCACACTACACCGAGAAATATTTGATGACGGTCTATTCCAAAGACAAGACGATTCCCAAGTTCCTCCGTAAACTATCCGAAGATCCGGCAAAGTTGAAAAATATCCGCCTGTTCATCGAGAAAAAACTGATAGAAATGATGGAATTGATCCGTACTCATGCCCTGCTTTTATATCAGAAACAAACAGGCAGCAAATTACTCTACTCACATCACGCCTATCATGTACATAGCAAGGACACAGAAGTTCACTTCTCATTTGAAGTGAACGAGCAATCATTCAGCTATCAACTGCAATGTTATAATGAAGGTAAAATCATTCCTCTTATGGAACTAAAACCGGTAATTGTCCTGACCGCCAATCCGGCAATCTTGTTATTGGGCATGGAAGTATACATTTTCCGGCACATAGAGGCAACACGGTTGCTCCCATTTACAAAAAAAACAAAGATTCGCGTAGACGCTTCACTCACCGAAAAATATATCGACAACATTCTCATTCCTATTGCCAGTTATCACACTATCAGCGCGAAAGGATTGGATATCCGCAAGGAAGAGAGACCTTGTGACTGTCTGCTATACGTAGAGGAAACAATCTATTCCACTCCGCTTTTAAGATTGAATTTCCGCTATGGGACTGAACTGTTCACACCGCAACCCACCGAAGAAATAAAGAAATTCTTCTCACGGGAAGTTATAGAGGGTAAAAACATCATATACTATTTTCAACGTAACACTGATGTGGAAGAAGAAGCCATACAAATCCTCCAAAACACCGGACTGGAACGTATTAATGATTCTCACTTCAAACTATCGGAGAAAGCACCGGAGAAGAGCATAACCGAATGGATCACCGTACATCGGGCCATGCTACAAAGTTCGTTTATATTGACCAGCGACTTACAAGACACACCGTACTGCCTGGAGGAAATTCACATCGAACAAAGCTATGATGACGGACCGGACTGGTTCGAACTACACATAACGGTGGTCATTGGTAATTTACGAATACCTTTCAGCCGTTTCCGTAAACACATTTTGGAAGAAAAGCATGAATATACCCTCCCCGACGGACGGATAATCCTGCTCCCTGAAGAGTGGTTCAGTAAATACGCCAATCTGATGGAAATAGGCATGACACGAGGAAAGAATATCTACGTAAAACGCCCGTTTATGGGCATCGTAGAATCTATCATGGAAAATAATAATCCTAAGGAATTCATTCCTCCCCAATTTCAACAAAAATATCCCGTACCTATAGAAATAAAGGCCCAATTACGCCCGTACCAACAAAAAGGTTACGCCTGGATGATGAATCTTTACGAACAAGGTTTCGGAGGATGTCTTGCCGATGACATGGGATTGGGAAAAACGTTGCAGACACTCACTTTACTACAAAAGATTTACAGCCGCAATCATGATGATAACGACACGGAAAGAGAAAAGACCGAACTCCCGAAAAACAAGAGTGGAATATCGGTGGAATACGAACGGAATCCCATATTAAAAAGCGAGCCGGTCCGTATCGATGAAATGGGGCAATTTGAACTTTTCGGAGATCTGACGAAGGAAAACACATTGAATAAATGTGAAGTTTCCCAACGTACCGCCGAAACTACTCGCAAACCGAGTACACTGATTGTAGTTCCCACCTCACTGTTACATAATTGGAAACGAGAAGCAGCCCGCTTCACCACTCTGTCTATGGCGGAATACAATAGTAATAGCCATTACAAGGAAGGACATCCGGAGCAATTTTTCAATCGTTTTCATCTGATATTCATCTCTTACGGTACCATGCGGAATAAACTCGATGTTCTCCGGCAATACTGTTTCGAGTACATCGTACTGGACGAAAGCCAAAATATCAAGAATAGTGATTCACTAACTTTCCGTTCCGCCATCCAATTGCGCAGCCGCCATCGTCTCGTGCTGACAGGTACTCCTATTGAAAATTCCCTGAAAGATCTTTGGGCACAATTCCACTTCCTGCAACCGGATCTTTTGGGAAATGAAAGTGCATTTACCAAGCAATTCATTAATCCCATCAAGCAAGGGAACAGCCGTATGGAATTACGCCTGCGCCAGCTTATCACTCCCTTTATCCTGCGTAGAAGTAAAAGTGAAGTCGCACCGGAACTGCCACCCCTTACAGAAGAAATTATCTACTGTGACATGCCGGAATCACAAAATGAAATATACCTGCAAGAGAAAAACAGTCTTCGCAATACCCTGTTGCAACTCAGTCCGAATAAAAAACAGCACCAGCAGTTCACGGTACTCAATGGCATTTCCCGATTGCGCCAATTAGCATGTCATCCGCGAATGATATTCTCCGATTATGAAGGAAGTTCGGGAAAACTGGAACAGATCATCGACACTTACAGAACCCTCCGTAGCGAAGGACACAAAGTTCTGATATTCTCCTCCTTCGTCAAACATCTGGAGCTGATAGCTGCGGAATTTCATAAATACGGCTGGCAATATGCCCTACTTACCGGTGCTTCCACCAACCGTCCGGAAGAGATCGCCCGATTCTCACAAACAGAAGAAATACAAGCTTTCCTCATTTCCCTCAAGGCCGGAGGGGTAGGCCTCAACCTGACACAAGCAGATTATGTATTCATCGTAGACCCATGGTGGAATCCCGCCGCCGAAGCACAGGCCATAGCCCGCGCACACCGCATCGGACAAAACAAGCAGGTCATTGCCTATCGTTTCATTACGAAAGACAGTATTGAAGAAAAAATCATCCGGCTACAAGAAGACAAACGGTTGTTAGCCGAAACATTCATCACCGATAGCGAATCGATTCCGACATTGACCGACCAAGAGTGGATCGGTCTGTTAGAATAAGCTAACCTTGTATTTTTTAGTATGATAGATAGACAAACTGTTTTATCTTGTGTAATATCTGACTTAATCAAAAAACAGGTAACCGCCTTATTTAGAGTTTATATTATATTCGCCCCATCAGAATAATATTAACTTTAATCATTCTTGTATTATGAGAAATGTATATTACACTATTCTTGTAGTTGCATGCCTGATAGGTAGTTTAACCGCCAAGGCGTCAACAAGGGCGGAGAACAGCTCCGGGTTTACAGACATCAAACTTGATTTGATGAAGGGAAATTTCCTCACTTCCGATGAAATTGCAAACAAAAATCAAGTCACATTTGGCATAGCGATTGCAGAAGACGGTACTCAAACCCGCGTATCAGCAGACGATGCATCTGCCAATATCGTACTAAAAGACTTTAAATACCACAGTGACGAGCATGGTCTCAATCCGGGTACAGCCATTGTAAAAGTACAAGGAGCCGTAAAAATCTCTATTGGAACATGTGCCTGGGGTGGTGATGTGACCATTACAAATGCCGATGGAACAACCGTGGCAAGTATGAATACCAATAATGGAAAATGCTACCACAATGATCAGACTTGTGCTGAAGCATACTACAATGGAGCAGCAACTACGCTTTCCATAAAAGGAGGCAACTATGTGCCCTATATAGCAATTGAAACAGCCAACGATGTTCCTGCAAATTCCAAAATCACCTTTTCTTTAGGTGAATATACCAATGCCGGCACAGCTCCTTCAGAAACTGAAGTGCAGACAGGTGCTACCTACACACTTCCTTTGAACAGAACTTTATATGTGGAAGGTAAAACATTGACAGCTTGGACCGATGGTAACAATAGCTACCAACCGGGTGAAGAAATAACAGTTACCGAAGACTTAGCTTTAACAGCCGTTTTTACTGACAACACCGTATCTCTAAATGACCGGGAAGACGAAGTGACGGTTAGCTGGGATTTTCAACGTAAGAATGGTGCCCCTACTTTAGCCTACGAAAAAGTAACCGGTATCTATGTAGCCCAAACTACCGTTAACGGCCAAGTTATTGATGTAAAAATAGATCTGGATACTACTTCCGGAAAAATAGCCAATGCCGGTTGGACAGACTGGGCACAAATGAATCCAGGTACTATCCTTACTATTCCTGCTGCCAAAAACTGTACAATTTCTTTGGAATCATACAGCGCAACGACCACTACCACTATTGCCGGTGATACCAACTATCGACTATCCGGAAACGTAGCAACCTATGTTTATGGAGGCGATGCTGAAAACATTGATATTGTTATAGGTGATGGTTCTTACTTCAGATACTTCACAGTAGTTTATCCCAAAGTAGAAAGCAATATCCAAGAACGTCCCGTTTATGTGACGGATTTCACTGACTGGCAAAGTTTGTCTTCCGGCAACGCACCGGCCACTGTTGATCAAACCACTAATTTCAGTAATGAAACTCTCACTTTTACATTTGATGGAGTAACCGTTTCTCCTAATGGAACCAATAGTAAATTCCCTGCTGATGCAATGGGATATGCCATGGCAGAAAAAAATATGGCAGGTACGATCGTTACTTCAAAGCTGAGTAACATCACCCGAGTACGTTTCCGCCATGCTGCCACGGGAAGCAAGCGTGGTTATAAACTGGAAAAGAAAAATGCCACAGATGCTGATTGGGTAGTATTATCCGATGCCGTTGCCGATCCGGCAGGCGGAGCATGGGTGGAATGTGCCGTTAATGAAAACGATGTACAGTTACGTTGGACCAATCTGGCACCTGCTCAAAATGCCTATATGCTCGACCTTGAAATTTATTCCAACGTTGAAATCACCGTACCGCAAGTCACATTGGCAACAAACGTATCGCCCGCAGAAGCCGGAAGTATATCCGTTTCCCCTGTCAGCAGCCAATACGATGAGGGTTCTGAAGTGACGCTGACTGCTAACAAGAATTTCGGCTATAAATTTGTGAAATGGGTGGATGCAGCCAATCAGACGCTCTCCACCGATGCAAGCTACAAACAAATATTAAACGAAAGCATGGTGATCACGGCCGTGTTTGAACAAATAGCGACCTATTCACTCAAAACCAGCGTAGAAGGTGGAGCAAACAGTTATATGATAACCGCTACTCCCGATGCTACCTTAGTAAATGGCGAGAAAATGTATGAAGGAGGAACTCTTGTCACTCTTACGGCAACAGAAAATCCTATTCTGAAATTTACTAACTGGAAAAGCGGAGAAACGACCAATGAACTATCCGTAACCATGGACGATAATAAAGAGTACGTTGCCGTATACAGTGCTTCTGACTATATCGTAGGGTGGGATTTCATCCTAAAAGGCAACAACAGCCGTCCCGCAGACTTCATCTCCACAAGTGAAAATGAAGCAACCGCACTGATTCTTCGCAAAGAAGACGGAACCACTCAAAGCTGGCTGGATAAATCAAAAGAGTCAGGAGGCTACGAGGGTGAACCCGCTGCCGTAAACTGGAAAAACATCTCTGAGAAATATTACTACGAGACCAAAGTAAATGCAGCCGATTTCATCGACATCAAAGTTACTTCCAAAATGCTGTATAATTACAATGCATATTCCGTGCAAAAATTAGAATATTCTTTGGATGGAACCAATTATAAGGAAGCCGCCCGCATCACCCTGACAGGTGCAAAAGCGTGGACACCGTTGGAAGCTACGTTACCCGCAGAATGTAACAATGCAGAGTCACTGCATCTCCGTTGGATTCCTGATTACAGCTCTGATATTGTAGGTACAGCATCCGACAATGACGGTACGGCTATCGGTGCAATTTACATCACCGGAACAGAAAACGGGATTCCTCCGGCAGATCCACCCAAATTGTTATCCAGCATCCCGGTAAACAACGCCGAAGAGATTTCGGCTACAGGACGTATCGTATTGACCTTTGACAGCAAAGTAAAAATGGCAGACGGCGCCGTAGCGACTTTGGGAAATAAAACACTGACTCCGACCGTATCAGGCAAGACAATCACTTTCTCCTATATAGGCTTGGACTACAACACTACTTACACATTCACATTGCCAGCCAATAGTGTATCCAATTTATTCGATAATGAGGTAAAAGAGGATATCACCATCCGGTTTACCACCATTGCCCCTCCGGCAGTGACTCCGGGCATGTATGATGCCATCGTCAGCAATGCCGACGAATTGCTTGAAGCCTTGGCACAAGGTAACGCTGCTTCTACTTCCGGTGCACGTTTCCGCATCTTCCTACATGACGGGGTTTACGACTTGGGAAGCAAATGTCTGACAGACGTAAAATCGAACATATCACTGATTGGTGAAAGCATGGAAAACACAATGATCGTAAACAAGGCCCCTGCAGAAGGAATCTCTATCAGCGCTACCCTACAGCCAACAGGAGAAAACATATACATGCAGGATATCACCTTGAAAAATGATTATGACTATATAGGAACTACCGGACGTGCAGTATGTCTGCAAGATAAAGGAAACAAAAACGTATACAAGAACGTGCGTATGCTAAGTTATCAGGATACTTACTATTCTAACAACAACCGTATGCGTTCATACTTCGAAGACTCTGAAATTCATGGTACCGTAGACTTCATCTGCGGTGGCGGCGATGTCTTCTTCAACCGTACGTTACTCTATTTGGAAAATCGTTCTGGAAACTGTATTACAGCACCCGCCGGTGATACCGATTGGGGATATGTATTCAATGATTGTATCATCGACGGATACGATGCAAACAAAGGTACATATGCATTAGGACGCCCTTGGCAAGGTGCTCCGATGAGTGTATGGATTAATACGACGATGAAGGTTATTCCAAAAGCAGAAGGATGGAGTGATATGAGCGAAACGATTATTCCGAAATTATTTGCGGAATACAACAGCCACACAGAAAGTGGTATGGCAGTAGATTGCAGTGCCCGTAAAACGAAATACACCGGTGGAACCATCCCGTACAGCCCTGTACTTTCAGCAGAAGAAGCCGCCCGCTTTACCCTTGAAAACGTATTGGGTGGCAGCGATTCCTGGCAACCGGCTTTATTGACCGAACAGGCTGCGGCTCCGATTCTGACAGTCAACGGTTCTACTCTTACTTGGAATGCCAGCGACTACGTATTCTGTTACGCTATCTGCAAAAACGGAAAAGTAATAGACTTCACAAACGAAACCACCTATACGATTCCGGCAAATGCAACCGACGAAGATGTATTCACTGTACGTGCAGCCAACCAGATGGGTGGACTCGGACAAGCATCCAACGGAAGTAACGCTACCGGCATCGATCAAAGTACCGTAAACAAAGAAGTGGTAGAACGTCAATACTACAATGTAAACGGTATTCGTATCAATAATACAGAAAAAGGTCTGAACATCATCCGTACCATCTATAGCGACGGTACCATTGATACAGTAAAAGAATTCGTAAAATAAAGTCAGAAAAGGTTTCCCGACATCCTTTGCCGGGAAACTATTCTCTATTACTGAATGCCGGCTGCATCCCTTTCATATGCAGCCGGCATTTTATTTGCAAGTAGCTGTTAATTGAAAGAAAACACCCTACCAAAAACAGAAAATATTATCTTTGCGCTCTCATAAATCAAACACTGAACAAAAAAATGAATTACAAGCTCCTCGTTCTCGATCTGGACGGCACTCTGACCAACACAAAGAAAGAGATAACACTCCGTAACAGAGAGATACTGATACAGGCACAACAACAGGGCACACGACTGGTATTGGCTTCCGGCAGGCCCACTTATGGCATCGTCCCCTTGGCAAACCAATTACAAATGAATCAGTTCGAAGGATACATCCTCTCCTATAACGGCGGAGAAATCATCGATTGGAAAACTCACGAAATACTCTATTCAAACGTATTGCCCGATACCGCCATTCCTCAATTATACGAATGTGCCAAACGGAACGGCCTTGCCATCCTTACTTACGACAAAGAATACATCATCACCGAGAATCCGGAAGATGAATACGTAAAGAAAGAAGCCTTTCTGAACAAAATGCAAATCCGGGAAACAAACGATTTCCTGGCCGACATCCGCCTGCCTTTGCCCAAATGCCTGATAGTAGGAGAACCGGATAAACTGATAGCAGTGGAGTCAGAACTGTCCCTTCTGATGCAAGGCACAATCAGCGTTTACCGTTCAGAACCTTATTTTCTGGAATTAGTGCCGCCGGGTATCGATAAAGCCCGGTCACTTGCCGTATTATTGGAGAAGCTGAACATGAAAAAAGAAGAAATGGTAGCTATCGGCGACGGTTATAACGACTTGAGCATGATTAAATTCGCCGGATTAGGAGTAGCCATGGGCAATGCTCAAGAACCGGTAAAGAAAGCTGCCGATTATATCACTCTCTCCAACGATGAAGACGGCGTAGCCGTTGTTGTAGAAAGATTCTTTTCAGCATCAAAATAAGAAATATCAATTATTTATTCTAACTTTGTGGTTTCAAACAGAATAAATATCAAACGTTATGGAACATCAACTGACTATTTACAACACTTTAGATAGGAAAAAGGAATTGTTTGTGCCTTTACATGCACCCCATGTAGGTATGTACGTTTGCGGACCTACCGTGTATGGTGACGCCCATCTGGGGCATGCACGTCCGGCCATCACATTCGATGTACTCTTCCGTTATCTCACCCATTCAGGATATAAAGTGCGCTACGTGCGCAATATCACCGACGTAGGCCATCTGGAACACGATGCCGATGACGGTGAAGACAAAATCGCCAAAAAGGCACGCTTGGAAGAACTGGAACCAATGGAAGTGGTACAGTATTACTTGAACCGTTACCATAAAGCGATGGATGCATTAAATGTACTTCCACCAAGTATCGAGCCGCATGCATCCGGACACATCATCGAACAAATCGAACTGGTAAGTAAAATTCTGGAAGCCGGTTATGCTTATGAAAGCGAAGGTTCCGTCTATTTCGACGTAGCCAAATACAATAAGGACTATCATTATGGCAAACTCTCCGGCCGCAATCTGGACGACGTGCTGAATACCACCCGTGACTTGGACGGCCAGAACGAGAAACGTAATCCTGCCGACTTTGCCCTATGGAAGAAAGCACAGCCGGAACATATCATGCGTTGGCCCTCACCGTGGGGAGATGGTTTCCCCGGATGGCACGCTGAATGTACAGCGATGGGACGGAAATATTTAGGAGAACACTTCGATATTCACGGAGGAGGTATGGACCTGATATTCCCGCATCACGAATGCGAGATCGCTCAATCGGTGGCCTCTCAAGGCGATGACATGGTGCATTACTGGATGCACAATAACATGATTACGATTAACGGTACCAAGATGGGCAAATCGCTCGGCAACTTCATCACATTGGATGAATTCTTTAGCGGAACCCACAAGTTACTGACGCAGGCATATACCCCGATGACTATTCGCTTTTTCATTCTGCAGGCACATTATCGCAGCACGGTAGATTTCAGCAATGAAGCTCTGCAAGCATCTGAAAAAGGGCTGCAACGTCTGATGGAAGCCGTAGATAACTTGGAGAAAATCACCCCGGCAGCCACTTCTACAGTCAGCGTAAAAGAAATCCGTACGAAGTGCTATGAAGCCATGAACGATGACATGAATACGCCCATCGTTATAGCCAATCTGTTCGAAGGCGCCAAAATGATTAACAATATCATTGCCGGAAACGATACAATCTCCGCTGAAGACTTGAAAGATTTAAAAGAGACATTCCATCTGTTCAGTTTTGAAATTCTCGGTTTAAAAGAAGAGAAAGGCTCTTCAGATGGTCGTGAAGCGGCTTATGGAAAAGTAGTCGATATGTTGCTTGAACAACGTGTGAAGGCGAAGGCAAACAAAGACTGGGCGACTTCCGACTTCATCCGTAATGAACTGACCGCACTGGGATTCGAGATCAAAGATACCAAAGACGGCTTTGAATGGAAGCTAAACAAATAAAGAGGAAACCCTGTCTATAACAATAAAATGCCGGATCAAAACAAGTCGATCCGGCATTTTTTCTTTACCTATATTCACTAATACCCCAATTTATTCATAAGAAATCATATTTGACAATATACGTTCCCTATACCAGGGATCATCTATCTCTTTCAGCATTCCCCCCATTTCCGAACAAAGTTGTTTCACCACCTCTTTATTCTCCTCCAATGAAAGGTTATTCATCTGATAAGGGTCTTTTTCATCATCAAACAACAGACTCTTTTTCAATTGTTTCGTATTACGATCGATATAAAGCGCCATTGTATAACGATGCGTCTTGATTCCCCTTGATGAAGGAAAATAAGATGTCACTAACCCGTTTTCATCTTTCTCTCCATCCAGATTCTGAATGTATAAGGCACCTGTCGGACGTACGATATCAGCTTTTTCATCGAAGAAAAGCGGAGCAAAATTGCGTCCCTGTACTTCAGCAGGAATAGAATCTCCAAGACCGCACAATCCCAACAGGGTAGGCATAATATCCGGTGAAGAAAGCATCAGATTATCCACTCGCGGGCGGATTTTATCCGGATACCGCACTATAAACGGAACATTCATCGACTCTGAATAAGGAGAGTTTTTCGGGTCATCCGTACGCTGGCTACACATAGTTTCTCCATGATCCGAAGAGAAAACGACAATTGTATTCTTATCCAGTCCCATCTCCTTCAATGTTGCCAATATCTGACCAAAAGCACGATCGACGCCAGTCACCGATGCAAAATAGTAACGAGCCGATTCCGCCTTTTCCATTTTCGCATCTGCATTGGGCCGAATCAAAAGACTATCGAGCGGACGGTCTTTATACAAATTGAAATCTTCCTCCATACAGTCGTCCAATGAACGATACGGACTATGCGGAGGATTCATTCCTACCATAATAAAGAACGGCTTTTTCATATCGCGCACATTGCCCTCGTTTTTCAAGTACGAAACAACCATCCCGGCTTCGTGTAAGGGCGACCATTCCTTAGGGTCATGACGTTTCCCGTCCGTATCCCAATAATGAGGATTCTTATGTTCATCAAATGTGCCGTAAGAATACCAATAATTAAATCCGTGTCGACGTTCCTTCGGAGTATAAGCATCCCATACCGGCCGCTTTTCTTCTACATACTGTCCCGGATTTTCCGGATCATTCGGTGTCGGAAAATCAGCATGCAATTTTCCAAAATAAGCACAATCGTAGCCTGCACTTTGAAACACGTCACCGATACACTCTGCATCTTCACGCAAGGAACTGATGGGGCGATTCGAATTACAATTCAAAGGTATACCACTCTTGTTAGGATACATTCCTGTCAACAAACTGCCACGATGAGGGCTACTCAACGGACAATTACTCTGTGTTGAAGTCAGTACCACTGATTCGCGGGCAAAAGCATTCAAATTAGGTGTATGCACGGGATCGGCTTTAAAATTCACCTTTTCCCGGAATCCCTCCTGTCCCCAAAATTCCATCGCCTGATTGCGATACTGATCAGGAAAAACATAAATGATATTGGGATGTTCGATTTGTTCAGCCTGTGGAGCTTTACACCCCTGCATAGCAAACAAACTCAAACCGCCGAATAATAAATTTATCTGATTGTTCATGACAAATGACTATTGATTAGTAGTAAGCAAGTAGTTAAGTAGTCAAGTAGTAAGTAGTCAAGTAGAATAGATTCATTCTGAAACATGCACTCTTTTTTGATAGCCGGACTATCACCTACTCACTACTTGACTACTTAACTACTTGACTACTTAATTACTTTTTCTCCATATCTCTCTTACGCATCAATCCCTCCAAGAAGTAATAATCGGCATAGTTCAACGGAACATCGATTTCGGAGTCGTGAGGGATGCTGCCTACGGAATGCATCAGTATAAAATTACCGTTTGTTCCTACTGCTGCACGGTAAGCCGGCGAGCCAAGACTCTCCATGATTTTATCAGCCGTAACCTTATAATCATTTCCCGGAAGATAGTTTTCCATTTCATATAGTGCGGAAGCTGTACAGGCAGCAGCCGAGGCATCACGCGGTTCATTCGGAATATTGGGAGCATCAAAATCCCAATAGGGTACGAGGTCTTCCGGCAGATTTTTATTGGTAAAGATAAAATTGTAGACTTTCTGTGCTTGATCAAGATATTTCTTATCATGGGTATAGCGGTAACAAACCGTGTATCCATACAGTGCCCATGCCTGTCCACGAGCCCATGCCGACTCATCCGCATATCCCTGCGCTGTCTGTTTCTTACGCACTTCACCTGTTTCCGGATCATAATCCACCACATGGTAACAACTGTTATCCTGACGGAAATGATGTGCCATCGTTGTATCGGCATGTTTCACTGCAATATTATAAAAAGTAGAATCCCCCGAAAGCGCTGTCGCTTCAAACAACAATTCAAGATTCATCATATTATCAATGATAACCGGACATTTCCAGCCGCGTGTACTCTGCCATCCTCTGTCGGCATCCCACGACTGAATAACTCCTGCATTCGGACGAAAACGAGTAGACAATGATCTGGCAGTTTCCACAATCACATCTTTGTATTCTTTCTTATCAGCCAGGCGATACCCGTTCAGATAGCTGCAACCAATCATAAAACCTACATCATGATGCCATTTCAAATGTTTTACCGAATCGAGTGCTTCTGTATATTTCACTGCCAGTGGCAACCACTTCTTATCTCCGGTAAGCTCATAAGTGAGCCATATACTACCCGGATAAAAGCCAGAACACCAATCATCAATGGGAATATAAACAATATTACCATCTTTATCAATCGTACGTGGATTCAATACTCTACCCGACTTCTCTATAATATCAGTCTGGATCGTATTCTGCGCAGCAGCATTATCAATGTTATCCTGAATAAAGTCTTTTTCAACCGTTTTAGTGTTGTTGCAACTTGTCAGAATCAGCAGGGAAAATCCCAATACACTCAAAATCGTTTTCATAATACCTGGATTATTTGTGATGTAATTAATTTCATGATGGCAAAAATAGCGCAATCCAACAGATTTGACTGTACTAAATAATCCAATTAAGAGACAAATTTGGTACATTTGCAGAAAATAATATGCCAATGAGCCAATATGCCAATATGCTAATGAACCAATATGTCAATGTCCAACTGCACGTCCAGATATGGCAGCGCAACCAATTGGCACATTGGCATATTGACCAATTAACCAATTATTAATCATGACACCACAGGATTTTTTTAAAAACGATCTTTTTGCCGAAAGGGCAGGCATCGTACTCATGGAAGTACGCGAAGGATATAGTAAAGCCCGACTGGAAATAAAAAAGGAACATCTCAATGCAGGAAACCGCACACAAGGAGGAGCTATCTTTACCTTGGCCGACCTTGCCTTAGCAGCCGCTGCCAATTCGCATGGGCAACTTGCTTTTTCCTTATCGTCCAATATTACGTTTCTCCGTGCCAGTGGTATTGGTGATACATTGTATGCCGAAGCCCGGGAGCGATATATCGGCCGGAGCACCGGATATTATCAGATAGATATCACTAACCAAAAAAATGAATTAATCGCCACATTCGAATCAAGCGTATTCCGCAAAGATCAACAAGTACCTTTTACTTTGTGACAATCGAAGTAAGCGGATAACGATTCCCGGTAACACTTCTGAGAAAAGCTTTGGCCGACCCGATATTCAAAAACATATCCAAACGAACCGGGAGGTGGTTTTTATCATCTGTAATATAGAATGTAATCACCTCCTTTTCTTTATCTTTGTCGGTATATTCCACAAATGAGAAAACAAGGCATCGGTAAGTCGTATCATTCTCTGCTTTGATATTTTTCATCCCGCGATAAATCAAGGTCTGTTCTTCTACCCTGCGACCGGTAGCCATAGGAAAATTTATTTTCTGCCCGATCGTATAGTCGTTCGGATCGTAAGAGCGGGCTTGTGCCAAAATACTGAGCATATCAAAAACACAGCGACTGTCACTATATTCGGTCTCTATAATCTCACCATCCCGGTAAGTACGCTTTTGATTGACAAAGCACAGTCCGTCTTTATAGGAAAACCATGCCTCGTCTACCGTGTAACGTTTTCCCTCTTCAGCTCCTTTGCGGAAATAACGGGGTTCGAGTTTCTCACTGACAATACAAGTCAAAGTGTCCCGCATTTTAAAGAAAAAATCAATTTTCTTACTGCTCACCGACAAGAGATTAAAACGGTAGGCCGGTTTGGAGTGATAAGTCGTCGCATTCGTGGTAAGGCTTGCCAAACCTGCCTTTATCCATACAAATTTCCAGTTGAAATACAAATCGTACATTACATGTTCACCGGACTTGAAAGCTTCGTTCGTAGCTTCACACTGAGCCTTGACCGGCATTGAGAAGCAAACACTAACAATCAATGTCAACCATAGCAGGTTTATACGACTCTTAACGCTGGCGACCGCTTTGATTATTATTCTGGCCTCTTTTCTTCTTGTCTTCATCTGGTTTTTGTTTTTTAAGTTCATCCGGTTTTTGTTTATCCAATGGTGTTGCCTTCACATCCCAAGTCTGTTCGACCTCCCAATTGGCTCTCGGTTCCAATATCTGCGGATAATAGTACACCATTTCCGGCTGCCGCTTCGTTTCGTATTCACCGGTATCCCAGACTCCATTTCCATTCGTATCATTCACCAAACGAGCGCAGTACTTACCCGGATTCAAGAAATAGAAATCTGCTTTCCCATCAACGACAGGTACTTTACGCACTACCTTATCCTGACCATCGAGCAATTCCACAAAAGCAATGGAATCACACCCTGTAACATTAAAATAAATGGCCCCGTATTCCTCCAGAGAACGTACTTTTATGTTCTGCTTTATCTTATCGGTAAACAACCCGTAAATACCATGAAAAGCAGTCGAATCTACCGAGAACTCGTATTCCGTCGCCGGCTCCCAATCATAATACAAATTATACTTACGTAAGTTCAACGAATCCTGTGTAAAATCAAAAGAAACCTCCTCCCATAACGTATCCACTTTCTGTTTCAGGTGGATAGCCGCAGTATCAAACCAGGCTATCGGCTCCTCAAAAGTCAATGAGATATAATCGTACACATCCATAGAAGAAGAGGCACGCGATGATACAGGCAGGAATTTGGTCGGTTCCGGCTCATCCTCTTCATCTTTCTTTCTCTTCTTTTTCTTGGGCTCATCCGTATTCTTTTTCACATTCTTGGCTACAAGCTTCAATGTATCCGTCCGCGGAACCAACTGATTCAATGTATCCGTATACAAATAGCTAAGACTGAATGACAACGTATCTTGCTTATAAATCAACGAATCTTTTACCCAATAATGAATAGTATCATTCTTCAGGCTCTTCTCAATAACAAAAGCATCCTCCTCTTCAAAGTTCAATCCCTTCAACACCGGCAAAGTATCGGCTTTGGCTGCAAAATAAAGCGTAAATTTCTCCGGAGTCAGACGTTCGCTTTTAATAAGATATTGCGAAAACAGATTTTCCGTAAAAGAACGCAATACAATATTATCCGGCAGATAATAAGTATATTTTCTTTCAACAATCGTATCAATAGTCAAAGAGTCCACCCAAGTCGTATCCTGTCGCATACGTTCCTCCCAACGGGGAATAACCAAAGAGTCATTAAAAGCCAGCGCTTCGCTCTTCTGGCTGAAAGAAAAATTCTGATCGGCATCCATCAGACCAAAGATACGGTATTCTCCCGGAGCAATCCCCCGGATTACAAAATGCCCGCGACTGTCCGTACGGGCTACCCGGTCAAACGGCAATTTAGTAAATGCCGTATCGGATAAATTGGAATGTAAGCCCACCAGCATTCCCTTTACCGGCTCCAGATTGGAAGCTTCGAGTAACGTACCGGATACCTCTAACGTATCGATCACATCTCCGGTAGAGAAAGTAAACGCAAAATTACCCAACGGATTTCCTTCATTGTTATCAACGATGGCATCCGAAAAATCAATCGTATAAGTGGTATTGGGTTTCAGTGAATCGAGCAGGTTTATGTTTATCTTCTTTCCCGAAGGTTTAATTTCAGGCTGCTGTGCCTGAGGCGGAGAAATCACAACCTTTTCATTCGCTTTTTCCAATTTTATATATTCATCAAATTCAAGTGAAATTTTCTTCCGGGTGCTGTTAAGTGCCCCGGCAACAGGTGAACTCTTCATAAAACGGGGAGGTGTCTCATCCCTCGGGCCACCGTCCGGACGGCCTATACTGGCACATGAATAAAAAGCAGCCACTCCTGCGACTACCGTCAACACCTTGCGAATAAGCAACTTTATATTATAAGATCTTTTACGTAACATGATGCAAAAATAAAGGTTCTCAGAGAATAAATACTATACTTTACACTAATTTAATGAAAAATCGGGCAATACCGTTCCAAGCATCACTCAGCTGTCATTATTTACCAACAGATGCGACATTTGGAACGAAGTCTCTATTAATAAGAGAAAAACATAGTTAAAAAAGCGGGTATTATAGAACATTCTTACAAGAAATTAAAGTACTTTTGCAGTGAAAACTGAAAAAGCGTATTTCGGTTTTCTTCTTCCATCCTTATACATTACTATGAGCACACAAATTTGTAGAAATTTATCAATAAACACTGAATATAGAAGTATGAAAAGTAGAATTGTATTATTCGCATTTTGTTTGACCCTCTTGTCGAGTTGTGGCAAAAAGGGTTTTGACATGGGAGGAGCTCCGGAATGTGCAGTGCAAACCCTGCAACCCGCAACAGTCAATCTGACCAGTTCTTATCCGGCTACTATTAAAGGAAAACAGGACGTAGAAATTCGTCCCCAAGTATCAGGTTTCATCACCAAAGTTTGTGTAGACGAAGGTTCCATGGTACGCAAAGGACAGGTATTGTTCATCATTGATCCTACGCAATACGAAGCTGCCGCACGTTCGGCCAAAGCAGCCGTAGCAACTGCCGAAGCTGCTGTAAGTACGCAACAGATCACTGTTGACAATAAACGTGCCTTGAACAAGAAAAATATTATCAGCGACTATGATCTGGCTATGGCCGAAAACTCGCTTGCATCAGCCAAAGCACAACTGGCCTCGGCAAAAGCACAGCTTATCAGTGCAGAGCAGAACCTCGGATTTACCAACGTAAAAAGTCCTTCCGACGGTATTGTCAATGATATCCCTTATCGTTTGGGAAGTTTGGTAAGCCCCTCGATCGCTACCCCACTGACTATTGTTTCAGATATTACCGAAATGTACGTTTATGCTTCTCTGACAGAGAAAGAACTCTTGGAATTGGTACGTAAAGACGGTTCGCAAAGCGCTGCCGTAGAGACCTATCCCGAAGTACAACTCCAACTTTCAGACGGAAGTACCTACGATCAAAAAGGAAAAATAGAGACCATCAGCGGTGTAATCAATGCAAACACAGGTGCGGTCAGCATTCGTGCTACTTTCCCAAACAGTAACCACCTGTTGAGAAGTGGCGGTATGGGTAATCTCATCATCCCTTACCACATGGAAAACGCTCTTGTTGTTCCGCAAAAGGCAACGACAGAAATACAAGATAAGAAATTTGTATTCCTGCAACAACCGGACAATACGGTTAAGATGAATGAAATCACCATACTTAACATCGATAACGGACAAGAGTATGTAGTTACCTCCGGACTGAAACAAGGCGATCTGATCGTTATTGAAAATGTAGGTACTCTGAAAGACGGACAAACTATTAAACCGACTACTCCTGCCCAGTCGGAAGCAAACTTCCAGCAAGCTATGCAAGATCGTAAAGAAGGAAAAATGTAAATTCAGCTTATAGAGATAACAAAACTATGAAATTAGATAGATTTATTAATCGCCCGGTACTATCTACGGTAATCTCCATCGTAATAGTCATTCTGGGTATATTGGGACTGTTCTCGCTCCCTATTTCCCAGTATCCGGACATCGCACCGCCTACGGTAAGCGTCTCCACCACTTACCAGGGAGCTAATGCCCAGACGGTATTGAACAGTGTGATTGCCCCACTCGAGGAGCAGATCAACGGTGTGGAGAATATGATGTACATGACATCTACTGCAACAAATACAGGTGAAGCCCGTATCGACGTTTATTTCAAACAGGGAACAGATCCGGATATGGCCGCCGTCAACGTACAGAACCGTGTAGCCAAAGCACAGGGCTTCCTGCCGGCCGAAGTTACCCAAGTAGGTGTAATCACCTCCAAACGCCAGACCAGTATGTTGCTGGTATTCTCGTTGTATAGTTCAGACGATAAATACGATAACGAATTCCTTGAGAATTATGCCAAAATTAATGTAATCCCTGAGGTTCAGCGTGTACCCGGTGTGGGTGATGCCATGGTGCTCGGTGCCGACTACTCTATGCGTATCTGGTTGAAGCCGGATAAAATGGCCCAATACCACCTGATGCCTACCGATGTCTCCACTGCTTTGGCCGAACAGAATATAGAAGCCGCTCCGGGCTCGTTCGGTGAACAAGGCAACCAGACTTTTCAATACACACTAAGGTACAAAGGACGCCTGCAAAGTCAGGAAGAATTTGAAAATATCGTCATTCGTGCTACTTCAGACGGACAAGTGCTTCGCCTGAAAGACATTGCAGAAGTGGAGTTAGGACGTTTAACTTATGGGTATACCAACAACGTTAACGGACACCCGAGTGTTACCTGTATTATCTTCCAAACAGCCGGTTCGAATGCAACACAGATTATCAAAGACATCGAAGCATTGCTGCAAAAATCTGAAGAGACATTCCCTCCGGGTGTAAAAGTAAATATTTCCCAGAATGCCAACGACTTCCTTTTTGCTTCTATCCATGAAGTAATCAAGACTCTGCTCGAAGCATTCGTACTGGTATTTATTGTGGTATACGTCTTCCTGCAAGATTTCCGTTCCACATTAATTCCGGCCATCGCTATTCCAGTAGCTTTGATCGGTACATTCTTTGTACTTTATTTGATCGGATTCAGCATTAATCTGCTGACGCTTTGCGCTATGGTACTCGCCATTGCCATCGTGGTCGATGATGCCATCGTAGTCGTCGAAGGGGTCCATGCAAAACTGGACCAAGGATACAAATCTTCCCGATTGGCTTCTATCGACGCCATGAATGAATTAGGTGGCGCTATCGTATCCATCACGCTCGTAATGATGTCCGTATTTATCCCTGTAAGCTTCATGACAGGTACTTCCGGTACATTCTATCGCCAGTTCGGTTTAACAATGGCTATCGCTATCGGTTTATCGGCAGTCAATGCATTGACACTGACCCCGGCGCTTTGTGCCATCCTGCTGAAACCGCATAAAGAAGATGAAAAGAAAAAATCAACTTTCGTCAGCCGTTTCCATACAGCATTCAATGTCTATTATGACAATATATTGAAACGATATAAAAAAGGTACACTTCGTTTCATCCACAAGCCTTGGTTGACCATCGGTAGTGTAATAGCCGGCATCGCCCTGTTGATGTTCCTGATGAATATTACTCCAACCGGTTTGGTTCCAAATGAAGATACCGGTACTATTATGGCAGTCGTCGACATGCCGCCGGGAAGTTCTATGGAGCGCACCACCGAAGTTATGCAGCGCATCGACAGCTTGTTGGGTGCTGACCAAGCAATCGAAAGCCGGACGATGATTGTCGGTTACAGCTTCCTCGCCGGACAAGGACCAAGTTACGGTTCATTTATCTGTAAATTGAAACCTTGGGAAGAACGAAGCATCAAGCAACGTTCCGATTTCGTATCCGGAATGCTTTATCTGAAAGCCCGTGAAGTCATCAAAGATGCACGCGTATTGCTGTTTGCACCTCCTATGATCCCGGGATATAGTGTATCCAACGGTTTCGAGTTGAACTTGCAGGATAAAACCGGTGGTAGCCTGGATAAGTTCTACGAAGTAGCACAAGACTTCATTACCAAGTTACAAGCGCGTCCGGAAATTCAGTCTGCACAGACATCCTTTAATCCGAATTTCCCGCAATACATGATCGATATTGATGCCGCCGCCTGTAAAAAGGCCGGTCTTTCACCAAACGATATCCTGACAACCCTGCAAGGATATTATGGCGGTCTATACTCTTCCAACTTCAACCGATTCGGTAAGTTGTATCGTGTAATGATCCAGGCAGATCCCGATAGCCGTGCCAACCTTGAATCCTTGAAATCCATCAAGGTACGCAACGGAAATGAAATGGCACCCATCACTCAGTTCATGAGCGTTAAACGTATCTACGGACCGGATAATATCAAGCGATTCAATATGTTTACTGCTATGACTATCAACGGTTCCCCCGCTGACGGCTACAGTTCCGGGCAAGCTATCCAAGCAATGCAAGAAGTAGCTCAAGAATCGTTGCCTACCGGTTACGGTTATGAGTTCTCCGGTATGACCCGTGAAGAACAAAGTTCCAGTGGAAGCAGTACAGCCATGATTTTCGTACTCTGTTTTGTTTTCGTATATCTCTTGTTGAGTGCGCAGTACGAAAGTTATATTTTACCTTTGGCCGTATTGCTTTCTATTCCGTTCGGTTTGGCAGGTAGTTTCATTTTTGCCCATTTGATGGGATTGGCAAACAATATCATCCCGATACTCGGAGCAGCTACCAATAATATCTACATGCAAATCGCCTTGATCATGTTGATGGGACTTTTAGCAAAGAATGCCATTCTGATCGTAGAGTTTGCCCTCGACCGTCGTAAGATGGGTATGAGTATCACTTGGGCAGCCGTATTAGGAGCAGGTGCCCGTTTGCGTCCTATCCTGATGACTTCATTGGCCATGGTTGTCGGATTGATTCCATTGATGCTGGCCATGGGAGTAGGTGCCAACGGTAACCGCGCATTGGGTACAGCTGCCGTAGGCGGTATGTTCATTGGTATGATCTGTCAGATCTTTGTCGTACCGGCCTTGTTCGTAATCTTCCAATACCTGCAAGAAAAAGTTAAGCCGATGGAATGGGAAGATATCGACAACTCTGATGCGGAAACAGAAATAGAACAATATGCTAAATAAAGTTAGAAAAAAATTAAGCATGAAAAAACAAATCATATGTATGTTGTGTGCAACTGCCTTTTTAAGCAGTTGCCACATCTATAAATCATACGACAGACCCGAGGATATTGAGATCTCCGGTTTATACCGTGATACGGTAGCAGGAGGTGATACGTTGGTATCCGATACGACCAACTTCGGGAATCTGCCTTGGAGAGAGGTTTTCACCGATTCTCAGCTACAAACACTCATTGAGCAGGGATTGGCGAATAATACCGATCTGCAGACCGCCATACTGAAAGTAAAAGAAGCACAAGCAGCTTTGATGACTTCCCGTCTTGCCTATGCTCCAATGCTGGCATTATCCCCTCAGGGTACTATCAGCAGTTTCGATAAAAGTGCCGCAACCAAAACGTATTCCTTACCGGTAACCGCCAGTTGGGAACTCGACCTCTTCGGTAATTTGTTGAATGCAAAGAGAGGTTCTCAGGTAGCTCTTCTACAAACGAAAGCATACCGCCAAGCCGTACAAACTCAGATTATCTCCGGCATTGCCAATACATACTACACCTTGTTGATGTTGGACAAACAGTTGGAAATCTCCGAACAAACAGCCGATGTAATGAAACGCAACGTAGAAACGATGCGTGCCATGAAAGATGCAGGTATGACGAATGCTGCCGCCGTTGCGCAAAGCGAAGCCGCCTATGCGCAGGTTATCGCCTCTCTACCGGCTATCCGTCAAAGTATCCGCGAAGCCGAAAACGCCCTCTGCATGCTTTTAAGACAAGCACCGCAAGCTATCAAACGCAGCACATTGGAAGAGCAGCAATTACCCACACAATTCTCTGTTGGCGTACCTTTGCAGCTATTATCCAATCGTCCGGACGTGAAAGCCGCCGAAATGAATCTGGCAAGTACTTATTATAATACCAATGCCGCCCGCGCTGCTTTCTATCCGCAAATCACGATTAGCGGTTCAGCCGGCTGGACAAACAGTGCCGGTAGTGTTATCGTTAACCCAGGTAAACTCCTTGCCTCTGTTGTCGGTTCACTGACCCAACCTCTCTTTTATCGCGGCAGCAACATCGCCCGTTTAAAGATAGCCAAGGCACAGCAGGAAGAAGCTAAACTCGCTTTCCAACAGACCGTATTAAATGCCGGCAGTGAAGTAAGCAACGCGCTCTCTTTATACCAGACTACCGCCGAAAAGACCTCTGCACGTCAACTTCAAGTAGAATCTGCCGAAAAAGGCGCCGAATATACAAAAGAATTGTTTAATTTAGGCACGTCAACCTATTTGGAAGTTCTCTCGGCCGAACAGTCACTGCTGAGTGCGCGTCTGTCACAAGTATCCGACCATTTCGACAGCATGCAAGCCGTAGTCAGTCTCTACCAAGCATTAGGTGGCGGAAGAGAAAATTAAAAGGTATTAATTGTAAATCGTAAATATCATGATTAGTCCGTTAGCTTATGTAGATCCCGGAGCAAAAATTGGAAAGAATGTCACTATCCAACCGTTTGCCTATATCGAAAAAGATGTCGAAATCGGGGACGACTGTATAATCATGGCTTATGCCAGTGTTCTGAATGGTACCCGTATGGGAAAAGGCAATAAGATACACCACCATGCAGTGTTAGGTTCCGAGCCTCAGGATTTTCATTATACAGGTGAAGACAGTAGCCTGATTATCGGTGACAATAATCATATCCGTGAGAATGTAGTGATCAGTCGTGCCACATTTTCCGGTAATGCAACCCGCATCGGTAATGAAAACTTCCTGATGGACAAAGTACATATCTGCCACGATGTTCAGATTGGCAATCACTGCGTAGCCGGTATCGAGACAACCATTGCCGGTGAATGCAAACTCGATGATTGTGTCATCCTGAGCGGTAATGTAATCTTGCATCAGTATTGTCGCGTGGGTAGCTGGTCATTAGTTCAGAGCGGATGTCGTATTTCCAAGGATGTCCCCCCATATGTGATTATGTCCGGCAATCCCACCACCTATCACGGAGTGAATGCCGTAGTACTTACCCAGCATCACAATACATCAGAACGCATCTTACGTCATATTGCCAATGCCTACCGTTTGATCTATCAAGGTAACTTCAGTATTACAGATGCTGTACAGAAAATCGTAGACCAGGTTCCTATGAGCGAAGAGATCGAGAATATAGTTAACTTCGTGAAGAGTTCTGAACGGGGGATTGTAAAATAACGATTCGTATAAAGCTATTCATAAAGAGCTCCAATTCTTTGTTACTGAATTGGAGCTCTTTCTTTTACATAAACGAATATCGGTCAAAATCTATAAAAAGAGAATTTCATACCGCAATCACCTCACTTTATCACCAAATTTCAAAGTCAATCTTACTTTCTCCGACTCCCAATTCTTTACTCCTCTTGCAAGGAGCCGCTCCTGATACTATAATCGTATATTTGCCTTTCAGCAAATTCTTGCTCCCATCCTCCATTACCATTTTCAATTGATCGGGCTTAATAATAAATTCCACAGTTTGTGACAAATGAGATTCCAATGTAACACGCTTAAATCCTATTAATGATGATATAGGAGTAATTACCCCTGCACCAGGTGCCGACAAATAGAGCTGTACAACCTCTTCCACCTCATTATTGCCATTGTTTCTCAAAGTAGCCTGAACATGTATTTCTTGTTTTCCATCATACTTAGGATTAAGTATTTTTACATCACTGTAACTAACGTCACCATAAGTAAGGCCATATCCAAATGGATACATTATATTATCTGTCATATATTTGTATGTTCGACCTTGCATATTATAATCTTCGAAAGCAGGTAACCAATCGCTGTTTATAGGAAATGTTACCGGCATTCTCCCTGAAAAGCTAACGTCTCCAAAAAGCAAGTCACCGAGTGCCATACCTCCTTCTTGCCCAGGATACCATGCCATTATTACAGCATCAGAAAGTTCAGAAACCTCTTCTAAATCTATCGGACTTCCTCCCGTAATCACTGTCACTAATTTATTCCATCTGTTCCTACTAATATCCCGTAAAAATTTAAGTTGATGTTCCGGTAATTTCAAATTTTGTTTATCTCCCCGATGAGAGGATGCAATTGCGTCTCCCTCTTCCCCTTCATCAATACCCGACAACCCGATTACAACAATAGCAACCTCTGCTGCACGTACTTCACCTACTGTCCAATCAGCAGGATTCATATTAGGAGTAGTAGGTAAAATCCCTATCTTATAATTTATGCTGGTACCTCCACTCACTTTTGCGGCAATACCTTGCAGGAAAGTATTAGATCGGGGCGACACGCCGTAATAATTCCCCATCATCACATATGTATCGGCAGCATAAGGTCCTGCAACAAAGATTGTTTTCACATCCTTTTTCAAAGGCAGTGTATGATTGTTATTTTTAAGCAGTACCATACTTTTCTGTGCTACTTCACGCGCAACCATTGCGTGCGTATACGAAGCTATCACCGAATCAGAGATATTTTTATAAGGAGATTCGTCATCATCGGTTAAGTTACCTAATTTCAAACGTGTCATCATTAAAGGCATCAGTGCGTTATCAAGATCAACTTCAGTAATAAGTTTACGTTCCAACGCCTCTTTCAACGCATGAAAGCTCCCACCACAATTAAGATTAAGACCTGATTTTAAAGCAATAGCCGATGCTTCAGCAACATCTTTGGCTATTTTATGTCCGCCATAAATATCGTCGACAGCTCCACAGTCTGACACAACATGCCCTTTGAACCCCCATTTTTTACGCAATATATCTGTCAACAAAAAGAAACTTCCTGATGCACTCTCACCATAAACCCGATTATAAGCTCCCATAACAGCCTCTACTTTAGCCTCTTTCACCAACGCCTCAAAAGCCGGAAGATAAGTTTCGAATAAATCTCTTTTTGAAGGACTCGCATTAAATTCGTGACGCAACGCTTCCGGCCCCGAGTGAACTGCATAATGTTTTGCGCAGGCAGCAGCTTTAAGGAAAAACGGATCATTGCCTTGTAATCCCCGCACATAAGCCTTTCCTATTTCGGCTGTTAAATATGGATCTTCACCGTAGGTTTCCTGTCCACGCCCCCAACGTGGATCGCGGAAAATATTAACGTTAGGAGACCAATAGGTCAATCCTGCATATCTACCGTAATTACCGATTTGCCGGGCAACATTATATTTCGCTCTCCCCTCGGTTGCTATCACGTCGCCAACCTGTTCAATGAGATTTGGATCAAAAGTTGCTGCTATGCCAATCGGTACCGGAAATACCGTAGCACACCCATTGCGCGCCACACCATGCAAGCCCTCACTCCACCAATCATAGGGCTTTATTCCAAGACGTTCTATACCGGGAGCCTCATTCATCATCTGACTGATTTTTTCTTCAACTGTCATTTGAGAAATGATCTTTCTTGCTTTCTTCAGCATTCGAGTTTCAGTATCTATACTCCCTTGTTCTAATACGTTTGCTCCTACAATCAGACTACCTAATAAAACTAAAAATCTACTCTTTTTCATCTGGAATTTAATGAGGTATGATTTATCTAAGGAATACAACAAAAATCTCATTCGATAAAACGCATAGGTACCCCTTCCAGCGAAACTTTCACGGGTTCAATGTAGCCATCTTTATCGAATGTCATGCGTTCAATACAAGTTTCTCTATGAGTTCCATCATTATCTCCTTTGGGATGACGATGGTATATTATATAATATTCATCGGTATTAGGAAGCCGTATAACAGAATGATGCCCGGCTCCCGTTGCAATTTCCGGATTTTGCAGCAACACTGTCCCTATACGTTCAAACGGGCCAAACGGTGAATCGGAAATGGCATAAGCCACACAATATTCAGGTCCTCCCCAATTCCCCTCAGACCACATGAAGTAATATCTATTATCCCTTTTAAACATAAAAGGGCCCTCAACATACTTTTCAGGAGTGACCTCTTTATAATAAGATCCATCCTCAAATGGAAGCAATCCTGTAAAATCATCATTCAATTTTACAACATTACAATGCTGCCATCCTCCATAATACATATAATACACCCCCTCGTCATAAAAAACAAATTGATCTATCGGTTGAGCTCCATTCACTATTTTAGAAATAAGAGGTTTCCCTAATAAGTCTTTATAAGGTCCTTCCGGTTTGTCAGCGACAGCAACTCCAATACCTCCTATTTGATCATCACTTGCGAGTCCATTAGCACTGAAAAAGAAATAATATTTATCATTTTTTCTTATTACCGAAGGTGCCCACATGTCTTTATAAGCCCATTTAACCTCAACAGTATCCAATATGGTGGAATGTTTAGTCCAATTGACCAAATCTTTAGAAGAAAAGCAATCAAAAAAAACTTGTTTTTCATAAGCGTCGGAGTATGTAGGATAAATCCAATAAGTGTCATCATAAATAATGGCTTCCGGGTCGGCATACCACCCTTCAAAAAGAGGATTTCCACTCATTGTAATTTGTTCAGTCTTCTTGCATGATGTAACAGTACACATCAATATTGGCAAAAGCCACATAATACTACGATTCAAGTTCATAATCTCTTATTTTTTCATTATACATTATCTCTATTTCTTCATTCATAAGAATATTCTTATTTTCTTATAGCTATTTTTTCTGCTTTTATATTCCCCATTTCATCAACAACAATATTCCACCGACTTCCATCAGGCGATTTCAAACACAAACCACCGGCTAAATTTGTATATTTGGCGTATGGCACACTCATTAACTGCCGAATACCTAATGCCACATAATTACCATCATTACTTTTATCTATTTCTATTTCCAAGAAATACGGTCCTTCCAACCACTCCACACGGGACAACTGATTTGTAATCATAGCCCCTTTCCCTATTTCCAAGCAAACAATCCCTTGCGACGTTGTTTCTATGGTATGCTTCTCTGCAAAAACAATTTCTCCATCAACTTCTTTTTGGTGAATATAAAAACGTAAATTTACCATTTGATTAGTAACAAGGTTATTCATATCATCCCTAATCACTGCTTGATACTGAAAAGCATCAGGTACCTGTGCTTTCAAACATACAAACATCCACAAAAAGCAGTTTAATATTAAGACCTTTTTCATATGTATCACTTTTTCATAAGTATAACCGAACTTTTTAAATGTGTACCCACAATTCTCAAAATATAACGTCCGGTAGTATAAGATGCAAATTGAATGTATGATTCAGGCGTAACCACCATACCCTTATTTACCATCCTACCATTATCATCATATAAGAACCAAGTACACTTTCTATCCTTCTGTAAGCGAATCGTTAGCAGATCTTTTACTGGGTTAGGGTACACTATAAACTGCACATCATTCTCCAATATCTTTATGACACCTGTGGAAACAACCTCCAACGGCTGACCAAATCCTTGCAAAAGCATACTTTCCGGTCTGGATACAGTTTCTGTCATAATCTCTCCAATAGTCCAGCTTACGCCTTCCTCTACATTACCCGCCGTGGATATTACATCTTGCCCATAGCCCATCAAAGAAAAGGTTATAAACAGTAAAATAGCAATATTTTTTTTCATATCTTCCCACTCACTTAAGTATACGTCTTTCAACTCCTTCTCTTGTCATCTTGACAGGTCTTATCAGATTCGTATTAGGACTTATAAACTTCATAACTTCAATACAGGTTTCACGCGAATTCCCCAACGTTTCAGTAATAGGTCTACGATGATAAAAAATGTACCAATCATCTGTTCCTGGAATATTAATTACAGCATGATGTCCCGTACCATTGGCTATTACCTTATCTCCATGTAATATAACACCCTTCTTTTCAAAAGGTCCGGTTATAGATTTCCCCGTTGCATAACTAACACTGTAACTTTCATCCATCCAGTTTCCTGCAGACCACATAATAATGTATTCTCCATTTCTTTTTATCACAAATACCCCTTCTGTATACCCATCAGGAGTAACCTCCTTATACAATTCGCCATCAGGAAAAGGAATAATACCTGTAAAATCATCTTTCAACTTCACTACATTACAATGTCCCCATCCTCCATAATACATATAAAAGTTACCATCATCATCTTTCATCACAAATTGATCAATAGGATGTGTTCCATTTATCGTCTCCGAAATTAATGGTTTTCCGATAAGATCTTTATAAGGTCCCTCCGGCCGATCGGCAACAGACACTCCGATTCTCTTATCATCAGCACTGAAAAAAAGATAATATTTCCCATTATTTTCTATCGCAGAAGGTGCCCATATAAATACATTTCCCCAAGCCACATCCTTAATATTCAAAACAGAGCTGTGCTTTGTCCAGTTCACCAAATCATGAGAAGAGAAACAATCAAAAACACCTTGTTTCTCCTGAAAATCTGAAATAGTGGAATACACCCAATAGGTATCCCCGTAAATGACAGCATGGGGATCAGCATACCATCCTGGAAATATAGGATTTCCGCTTTTTCGTATATCATCAACCGGTTCAGTCCCAATTTCCCCATTATCAGAGACGGAAATCAGCCATTTTTTACCTTCACCAGAGGTGAGACATACAGCTTCGGTTACATCTGCATATTGGGCCATAGGAACGCTTAACAATTGCTGAGTGGAACTTGGTATATAAGCACTTCCCTCATCAACCCGAACTTCCAAAAAATAAGCATCAGAAGCTCCCCAATCAATAGAAGAAAAATCATTCTCTGATATTTGAGTGTTTTTTCCGATTTCAACGGTAAACAACCCATTTTCGTTCGTCCTGCCACCAGCCTCTTCCGAATATACGACTTCTCCCCTTGCTTTCTCTTTATGAATTTTGAAAGTTGCTTTAATCTCCCTATTCGGCAATATCTCTCCTGTATTGTTCCTAATCACTGCCTGATATCCAAAACCGGTGGTTTGTGCATCAGCTGACAAGGACAGGCTAATAAAAAAAAACAATAATAAAAGTTCTCTCATATTTTTTCTTTTTTATAGTTAACGAAGAGAATACATCTCATTTTCTCAGCATAATGCGTCCGCCGAATATGCGCCCTGCCTTTTTCCAGCGATGCGCATGCAAAGTCACAACTACTTCTGATTTCCCTTGGGTAAGATTAAAAGGAATTGCATATTCTTTATCAAAGTATTCACCTCGACAACTCCCTGTCAAAACCTCACTTGAAATCAATTGATCATCAATCAAAATATCAAACTGATAGTCTGCACCATCATCCCCCCAATATGTGAGGACTAAGTCAACAGGAGCATGAGGATCGACTTTCATCTCAAATGAAAAATTTCCTCCGTCATACGCCTGACACCATTTTCGACTTGACGCACCTATTCCACGTTCAACGTTCTCTCCTCTAAACCGGTGATCAGTTTCCGGTTGCTGTTCGTTAGGACGAAAATAATCAAGAGTCCTCCTTTCTTGCTCACGTAAGAACTTATCTTCTTCTTCATACTGCTTGCGGATTTGTTCCCATTCACTTGGTTCGTAACAATCAAAATATACAGAATAATGTCCGTCACTCTTTTTATAAAGTGGAACAAGTTCTACATTTTTAGGAAATCCGGTTTTAGTAATGAAAGAAGTTTTTGTCCGATTGGACGGCTGTATCCAGTCCCTAAGTTCCGAATCTTTCTTCTCCAGAAAAACAATTTTTCTTTCATCCAAATCCATTTCACCCGCCAAAACTATCGGTCCATTCAAAAAAGCGAACTTATGTTCATCTCCAGGAAGAACTTCCTTATGAAGACTTTTAGGCATTTCTATCTCAATTTTATCACCATCCTTCCACAAACGGTTAAGAGAAATATAAGATCCCGGTTTCTTTTCTATTTCCTGTATCTTATCATTCACTTTAATCGTATATCCCGTTGTAGCCCATTGCGGATAACGGATGTGCAGAGTTAGTGTCTGAGACTTTGCACAACGTAATATAAGAGAAGACTTATCCGACTCCGGAAATTCAGTCTGCTGTTCTATTATCATTCCTTTTCGTCTCCAATTCAATCTGGATGCCACAAATAAATTGATGTACAAATCATTTTCACTCTCCGAATAAATACCTTCCGCATATTTCACGTGGTTTTCAAATCCTGTACCCACACAGCACCAGAAGCTATGTTCCGGAGTGGAAAATTCCTTAAATGAAGCATATGCTAAAGGCAAAGAGTAAACCACCATACCTGTTTCATGATTTTGTGATGCCAAAATGTGATTATACAGTGCCCTTTCATAATAGTCCATATATTCGGCTTTAGGTTCCCATGCAAACAGATGTCCTGTCAATTTTAACATATTGTATGTGTTGCACGTCTCTGTTGTTTTATCAGACAAGAATAATTCTCCAGGTTTGCCAAAATGCTCATAATTACTATTCCCTCCTATACAATAAGTATGTTTCTTCAGAACCGTATTCCAGAAAAAGGTTGCAATCGTTTTATCTTTCTCCCTACCCCGAAGCTCATACGACCGAGCTATCCCCGTCACTTTAGGTATTTGAGTATTGGCATGAAGCCCATTCAGTTCGTCTCTTTGTTGAGACAAGGGTTCCATTACCGAATAATGATAAAACTTATCAGCCAACTGTAAATATCTCAGATTACCAGTAATAGCATACATATTATATAAGGCATCATTCATTCCTCCTGTCTCGCAAGATATCATCCGTTGCCACTGGTCATCGGTCATATCCCGAAATTTATCACAGGCCCAGTCTGTCAATTCAATGGCTACTGTCTTTGCCGTTTCAACTCCCGTATACAAGTAAACGTCTATGAAGCCCGACCATAATTTATGTAAGTTATACCAAGGTGCCCAAAAACCGTTTATCCACGATCCTCCGGGTTCTATTTTATCTGCAACAAGTTCATTCCATAATCTATCACCATCAGGAATAGCAGCCACATATCCGGTTCCTATGGCAAGTTGGCATTTACGTATTTCATTTATACTATACTCTATCCGTCCTAACAATTCATTGTCTCCTGTAGCAGCATAAAGCATAGACATTGCAGATAAATAATGCCCAAAACTAAAACCGCTTTGAGATGAATCTTCCCAACCGTCATACATAGGTGCTTTGGGAGTAAATCCTGCATTCTCGTGAAATCTATGTAAGAAACGGTCAGGTTGCAGAGACATCAGCCATTTCCGATCTGCCTCCATAGCCGCTTTAAAAGGACCTTGAAGCAAACGAACCTCAGAAATGGAAATTGGATAAGCTTGAATCTCAATACAAGGAATAACTTCCATTCGTCTTTCATTGAGTAATGGAATATAATTCTGAGCATAAATCCTACCGGTTAATGCCACCATTACCCCAATACACACAGCACTTTTTATCAATTTCATAATAGTATTCCCTCTTTAGTTATCCACAATTTTACCCATTTCTCCCTTTTCCAACTTCAAGCTTTTAATCTTTTGCATAGCAGAGCCGGAGAAGATAATATCGCCTTGCTTCTTCTTATTTATATCAATGTACTTTCCAAGATAGGGTATATGCGTTACACCAATAGTACTTTCCGGATAAATATTTATAGCAGTAGGCGTACCCTTAGTAAACATATAGCCATTCTTCAATAAAGTGAAATCGATCATTGCAGCTAATCCGAAAATAGAAGGACGTACACCTCCGGGTTGGGGCTCTGCATCATTGGTATACGTCTCTGCGTATACGCAATCTGCTCGCAAAATATCTCTCAAGTTACTCTCAAGCAATCCACGTGCCAGAACATCCTTTCCTCTTTCTATAAGTCCATACAAGGTAAAATCGACATCCGGATATTTTGGAGCATTAAAACCAGCAAAAGACTGATTTGTGTCATAATGTTTATAGAACAGTCCCAAAAGACTTTCATAATAATCCATATCAATCTCATTCACATATAATCCGGTAGTAATTTGGATAGGATGCGTATCGCGCCCTTTATATTGATTGATGTGCTGACATGGTAAATCCTGTGGGGTACTCCAAAACCATTGTTTATATTGTTCTACAAAACTCTCTTTCTTTATACGCCACTCTTCTGCATCTTCCTCCAATCCTAACTCTTTTGCCAAAAGAATCATATACTCAACATCTTTTATCGCAGAGACCACAAATTCGGCATCTTTCTCGTTCTCGGGCGTCATATTAGTATAAATCCAGCGTGGATTCTGTAATCTCCAATTTAAATAACGAGATATGGCAGGATAAACTTCCGACAACGACTTTGCGTCTTTCGACAGTTCATACAACACCCATGCTGTGTGAGCTTTACGAGAAGGCAAACTCTCCCCACCCAGCATTCCCGATTCATCAACAAGCGCTAACAAGCCTTTCAAACTACTCCATGAAATATTAACATCTATATAAGCAAACAGCTGTATTGCAACAAACGACTCCCATGCAGCCGAAAATGGGGCTAATTCATGCCCCTCATCCCACAAGGAGGCCTTTCCTGTAACAACCTGATAATAAGGGTAATTTTCCGTTTCCGGTTTCAATACGTTCTGAGCCAAAAGAACCCATGCTTTATAATATGCTTTCTTTATCTGCTCAGCAGTAATCCCTTTTTTATCAATTGAGGTTAGCTCAAAATTAACAGGATGAGGTATTTTATTTTTCAAAAAATCATCCCAATAACGAATCTTATCTAAATAAACATCATCTATATTCTTTTTAAAAGGCCGTCTTACATTAGAGATAAGCATCGCATCAGAATCTGTATTTAATGCATAAGCAACTGCTATATTTACGTCTCCTTTCCCTTTCATGTCAAGAGCCCACCAACAGGCATCTCCCGTATCTGCCACTTTATTAGTTCTTGCCTTCATATCCTCGCCGGAAACATAAAAAGATACATTTTTACTATTCATTCCTTTCACAGACACTGCATATTTACAATTACCGGAATAAACAATAAGCGTCTCATTCCTATCATCCAACCGAACCTCTCCTTTTATAAATCCAGATAGTAAATAGTGTTCTTTTTTATCAAGTCTCAAACTGCGCACAATTGTATTATCATCATAAAAGAAATCATGTCCTTCCAAATGAGAGCCATCTTTATAATCCGCAGAAAACATGAGAGCATGAGGAGCCCATTCTGTACTATATTTTTCTACTCCATTGTCCGGACTTTCCAAACATGAAGCAACTCTTATTTCCAATACATTTTTGAACTCTCTCCCAAACCGCCGTTCCTTTTCATGATAAACATTCCGAGCTGTTAAATAAGCAACATTTAAGGGCAACACCTCACTATTACTGTATACTACTGCTGTATTTTCCTGTGGAGACTTTCCAAAATCATAAGGATTGATTACAATACGGGATCCAATCGTACTCAAGTCCCTGCGTTGATATGCACCCTCTTCTTTTAAATCAATACTTGTAGGAATCTGAGCATTTAAAACAACAGAATTCAATATTGTAACTAAACATATAATAATCTTTCTCATCTTTCTATTTTTAACTTTTCCATTCGAGTTTCCCCTATTATTCTTTTTTCCGGTTTCCCATTATTCACCCCCCATTGTGCTTCCCGTTTATGAGGGTTTATTTTAAGAGAATAGCGTTCTCCTCGGATTAATATATTTTGCACACCACCTTTTTTTTGATTCAGCAACACGCACTCCGGTATTCCTCTGTCATATTTAAAACCATTCAACAACCATACAAAATCAATCAATGTGCTCGATCCGAAAAGAGAAGGGCGTACACCATCCGGCTCAAAGTCATCTCCAACATATTGCTCGGCAAAAGTTGCTTTAGCCCGTACTATATCACGTAAATTTGCTTCAATTACTCCTTGAGCTTTTTCCACATACCCGTGTTGTAAAAGCCCATAAACCGAGTAACTCACATCCGGATATTTAGGTATACCAAACCCGGCAAAAGACTTATCCGTATCGTATTCCGAGTCGAACCGTTTCATCATACTATTCAAATAGTCACCCTTCAGTAAACCATCGACATACAACCCTGTAGTGACCCAAATCGTATTTCCCTTACTTCCGGAATCACTATTTATATCATAATTCTGCTCCGGTATCGTTTGTGGAGTTCTCCAAAACCATTCCAAGCATTTTTCACTAAATGTTTGATGCGCTTGTTGCCATATCTCCGCATCATTTTCATATCCTAACTCCCCGGCAATAACCATCAAATGTTCCATGTCGATAAGAGCGGAAAAACAAAACTCGGCATCTTTATATGATGTAGATGGTTTAATATCCTGATAGATCCAATGAGTCACATTCAGCCGCCAATTCATGTAACGCTTAAGTGCCGGATAAACCTCCTTCAAGGATTCTTTATCGTGTGTCAGTTCATAAAGTATCCGCGCTGTTTGTACTTTCCGCGATGGTAGACTTTCTCCCCCTAACATACCTTCTTTATCCACAAGTGTCATTAGTCCCTTAAAGGCCTTCCAAGCTAAAGTCGGATCAACATAAGCATACCATTGAATACCGATAAAGCTTTCCCATGCAGCAGAGAACGGAGCACGTTCTTCACCCTCATCCCACAGAGACGCTTTCCCGGCACACACTTGAGGATACGGAAACATCATGTCGTCCTCCGGCAAAACATTTTGTGCAGTAAAAACCCACGCTTTGTAGTAAGCTGATTTCAAATCACCAGAAAGAATCCCGTATGTTTTAACCTGTACCAGCTCAAAATTCTCGGGTCGCGGAACATTAGATAAAAAAGAATTCCAATAAGTTTCATTCTCTGCCATTCTATTTTTTATATCCCCATTGATAAACGGAGCTTGTACTCTTTTTATCAGATCGTCTTCCGACTCGTCTTCATCTGCAAAAGCAACAACAACTGACTGCTTCTTTTTCAGATCTAAAGCAATATGCCATTGATCCTCAGTCTTTTTAAAGTTCAATATGGGTATATTAAAATTTACGGCATATCGTATATTTCCATTATCAACAACTAAAATATTATTGCTCAATGCCAGAGTTCCTCCATATTTGCCAGAAATACAATAATATCCATTACCCCTCTTTAGATCCAGACTACGCACAAGCGTTTTATTATCATAAAAAAAATCAACTCCTCCCAATTCATCTCCCCCCTCATACTTAGCACTGAAAGGAAGAGCATGAGGCATCCACTGAGTTGCATAGGAAAAAGCTATCCCCTCCAATGAATCTTTCACCATAGCATCAAATCCTTTTACCGAATTCCGAATCGTCAACAAATCGGAAACCGCTCTGCTAAAACGGGTACGCGGATGACGCCCTTTTATATTTTTATGAGTTGACAAATAAGCGACATTGAGAGGCAAAGTCGGCCTGTTACTAAATTCTGCAGCAGTCTTCTTTCCATTAAAATCATAAAAATTTATAACTATTCGAGAGCCAGGCATGCTTAAATCTCTACGTTGCCACGTATCGTCTTCCAGCAAATCCCGACTTTTGGGTGGGTTAATCGCATACGCAACATACACTTGAAAAAAGATTCCCAAGACTCCCAATACTACTATTTTCAATAAATGCGTCATAACTTTATAAGATTAGGGTATTATTTGAATGTTGTGAAGCAAAAACTCTTTACCGCTTTTATCATCATACTCAAAACTTAGTACATGTTCTCTTGTTGCCGTATCATCCAATATTACTTCCGGATACATATAATCACCCCAACCATCTTCAAAGTAAGTATTCAGTTTCTGACGTTTCCCATCAAGAAGTACATACACATTGGCAGCTTTCTGCCGATCAACAGTTCGGTTAAACATTATTGTTATCATAGAAGCCTTTATATTAAATGTCAGAGGAGTACCTTTATGTGTCGTGTACCATCCCCGCGAAGTTAACTGCCAATCAGGATTCCCCATCGGAGTAAAAGGATACATACCCGCCTGCTCGTATCTATTTTGCGTTAACGGTGCAGGTAAATTTTCACCGTCATATATCTTCTCCAAAAAATCCACAACAAGATTTCGTATAATCTTATGCCCTCTATCATTAGGATGAACATCGTCTACGGCCAATTCACTCCAAAGCATGTTACCGGATTCTACTTCTGGATATAAAGCATCACGATAACTAATAAATGGAATATGATAATGATTACAAACATCCACATGGTACTCCTGCCATGATTTCCCTTCCATGTCCATCAAGCCTAAAGCCAAAACAGCAGGTTTTCCTTCTGACTTCAATATTTTACGTATTAAACCTTCATAGCTCGACTTCGCCCTCATTTCATCTCTATCATTCACGCTAAATTCGACAATCACAAAATCGGGCTTTGCCGTAAGCAAATCCTGATCAACTCTATGAGCCCCAAACACGGAATTAGTTGCCCCTATTCCCGCGTTCACAAAACAAACCTCCACATCAGGAAATTTCTCACGAAACCATTCAGCAACCAAAGGGGCATAAGCTGTCTTATAAAAGTCCGACGCTCTGGCACCGGCCGTTATTGAACCTCCAATAACTCCAATAGTTAATTTCTTATTTAGCTGTATCTTTTCAAACATTGTCTTTATTGGCAATGTAACATAGTCATTTTGCAAGCTTCGCCGATACCATTCCTCTTTCATGTTAACAGAGACTTGAGCTGAAACAGAAACACAAAAAACATAAATAAAAAACAAAGTCAATATTCTCTTCCAAAAGGAGACATATACTACAACAGTTTTCATTAGCATTTTATCATTTTAGTAAAAGGAATAATGAGGGCATGTCATACGTAAGCATGCCCTCGTGTTTCATAATTAATAATCAAGGAACCGAGATTTCAATAGTTTCTGTATAATTCCATCTTTCAGAACCCGTCAACTTCGCCCCAATCCTCATCCAATAGGTCTTTCCAGGATCAAGAGCTATAGTTTCAACAAATTCACGCCCGTCAACATAAGTCATCAGTTGTGGAGCTGATTTAAATTTTGAATATTGCTCCTCATAACCACCGACATTGAGTCCACCGCTCAGATACTTGGTACGACTCGAAATAATAACACCGGCTTTTTGAACCCTAATTGCCTTGTGATCATTATTACGATTCATCGTATATTTAACGGTGAGATTCGTACCGTCCAATGAATGCTCCTCTGTCAATGAGATAAACGGAATCACATTAAAGTTTACCTCTACACGGGCTCCGGGACTCACCTCTATTATCTTCTTACTATCTCCAACAATATCAAAAGCACCATCAAATGGTTCTACTTCGTACGTTGCCACACCATAAGGAGAATTTTCATATTTCCTATCTGTATATCCAAACAACTGTTCCCAATTAAACGAACCATCCGGTTTTCCCTGAAAAGTTTGAGGTTGGGCGTCAGGTCCCCAACTCACTTCTTTAAACCGAATCTGAAATCCGTTAGGTTGTTCCGAATACATTGGTCCATTTGTTATATCATCGATTAACTGGCCATGAAAGCTCGCATTAGGGCCATCGTAATTATCATCGAAACTGCATGAGGTAAATGTGCAACTTACGATCAGGGTAAAGATACCCACTGTTATATTTTTAATATCCATAGTTCTGACAAATTTTAGGGTTAGTAGTAATTTGGGACGTATTTATCCAATTATAATAATACCTGGATAAAAAGCTCTTTTTAGGGTATTTAGAAGCTACGATCTTTTTGAACTTCCATTTATTGTTCGTTATGTCCCAATAAGGTTCCAAGCCTGAGCATGTAAAGTCATTGGACAGAGTTTCTTCCAATACGCGCCATCTCCGTTTACACCAAAAGACTTCATTTTCAAAAGCAAACTCACATGCCCATTGTTTACGAATATCAGGAATACTCAATTCCGAAACTTCCGGTAATCCGGCACGAGTTCTGACATCATTAAGTGCAGCTAATCCTATACCGTTCTCATCAATCCCAAGCTCTGCCGCGGCCTCTGCAGCAATAAGCAACACTTCTGCATATCTCATATCAATCCATGAAGTACTTTCCGGAGAAACATTGGCAATATCCGCTTCATTAATATACTTTCGAACCAGAAACCCTGTATGCGTTTCATCCTGAGTGTCCCCCATTCCATACTTTCCACGTATAGAATATGTTTTTCCATTTACTGTAACATTTCCGGTTCCATTCTTTACCTGTCCGTCAACAATAACTCCTCTACGAACATCAAAAGTCGAATTGTAAAAATTACAACCTGGAAAATACACCGTCCCACCCAGACGATAATCCCGACCTTTAAACATCTCGTCAAGGGTCGTATATTCTTCTGCTAACCATTCTCCTTGATTTACTGCTACTTTTGCAGATGTTCCGTCCAAATTATCATAAAGATCTATTAAATCAAGAGTCGGATTATCCATAGCCGGCCGGCCATAAGGAAGAGGTAGTCTGAAAACACTCCAATCATGAGTTCTTTTTTCTTCCAAATAATACTTCACAAAAATGGCTTCTTTATGTTTGTCCGGTTCTAAAAATAACTTAGCAAAATTAGTAGCCCCATCAGCATCCAAACCACGTGCTAATTCAAATTTATCGGCGGTAATAACTTCTTTGGCTGCATCGAATGCAATTTTATAATAATAGGAAGCCTGATCCGCCGGGATTCCACAAACCTGTTTGTTTGTATTAGGATCCCGATAATCGCCAATCCCCAAAATCGGACTGTTATAACGGGCAATACTTGCCGCATAAAGTGCCGATTGAGCTTTCAAAGTCAAAGCCACATACTTATTTATCCGCCCTTGCGCCTCAGAAACTTCTTTCAATCCTCCTGCAATAGCCTCATCAATCTCATTAATAATAAAATCCCAGATTTCCTTTTCAGAAGCGCGGGCAACCATCAAATCTTCTTTATCGGGATTATTCACATCCTGAGGTTCTGTAATAAGCGGTACTCCACCAAAACGTTTAGCCATTGTATAATAGTACCAAGCTCTAATCACTTTAGCCTCCGCCTTCCAAGCCTTTACCTGATCAGCTGTAAAATTGGAAGAATACTTATCTATCAGCTGCAAAAACTCATTGACATTTCTTACGGCAGAATAATCCCACCACAGATACCCCATGCCTCCATCTATTCTTTCACCATTATTATCTATCACATCAAGAGATTCTACTGCAACACCATAACCTGTATAATATTCAAATTGATCCCAATGAACATAAGGATCATAAGAACTGGTACATATCTGAAAATCTTCAAATAACATCTGAGAATAAAGCTTTGCGAAATGAGCAGTGATAGAAGATTCTGTTTCATATGCTTTTTCTTCCGGAATAATATTTACCGGAGATATATCCAACACATCACAAGACATTACACATGATGCAAGGAATGCGCAACAGTAATATTTCAAATTTCCTGTATTCATAATAGTAGTATTTAGAATGTTAGATTTACACCAAAATTAAAATTCATAGCCATAGGATACTTATACTGTTCCGGCATTTCCGGGTCCAGTTCTTTAATATTAGAAAATGTCAACAGATTATAAGCATTGGCGTATACTCTTAATTTCTGGATTCTGACTTTATTCAATAACATCCTTGGTAAGGAATAACCAATTTCAATGTTTTTCAAACGAAGATAAGATGCATTCCGAATACGACGTTCATCATCCCAAACGTTTGGTAGAAAACTCCATTCGGCACGGGCACGAGGATATTTGCCTGCTATCCACTGCCCACTGTCGTCTTGTCTCCAACGGTCTGTCCACATCTCCAAAGCACCGGCACTTCCCCCATATACCAATGGATTTCTTAGAAACTCTTCATAACTTACCGCATATTTGGCTGCACCATTGAAAACCATATTCAAATCAATACCTTTATATTCGGCAGAAACAGTAAAGCCATACACAACTTTTGGAACATTATTTGTAAAAATCGGAACTAAATCAGTCCATTCAGAAACCCACCCGTCACCATCAACATCCAGATGCCAATAGTCACCAAGCCCCGTCTGAGCCATTTGCGAAGTTCCTTGATGAAGTACTAAATATTTTACTTCATCCTCACTCATAATCTGCCCGCCTAAAACATGCCCCCATTTTATATCATTCCATCTATTATTCTGATTATTTTTCCAATTATCAAAAGAGTTCACGGCCCGAGCCTGCTCTACATGTTTATTTTTAGTACGGAAGATATTCAAATTGGCAGACACAGTATATCTAAAATCATTAATTCGATTGGTATGAGAAAGGGACATTTCCCAGCCTCTCGTCATATCGCTATTCAAATTTTCCTGGGGCATGCTTGTCCCTGTGGTTTGGGGAATAGTCCCCACTCTTGTAGCCAGCAAACCGTTCCTGTTTCTTTGATAAAGTTCAACCGTTCCGGATAACATTCCTTTCCATAAATCAAAATCAAGTCCTAAATTATAAACATCGGAAGTATACCACGTCAGATCCGGATTTACCGCTCCCTTATTCACAATTCCTGGTATTAACTGATTATCAAAAACATATCCGTTATCCGGATATATGTAACCAGCTGCCCAATTGAATTTAGCAGCACCGTCATCTCCAAGTTTACCATATGAAGCTCGAATTTTTATATTATCAACAAAAGATAAAGCATCTACATTTTTAATAAAAGATTCTTCTGATATTCTCCATCCAATCGAAACACTGGGAAAAAATCCCCAACGATGTCCTTTGGCAAAGGCTGAAGAGCCGTCATAACGAAAGCTTCCCTCAATCAAATACTTACCGGCATAATCATAATTCACACGCCCTACAAAACCCTGATTAGCCTCTTTTACAGGGGTAGTCCCCCAAACTTTCTGATCCTCTTCCAGCCCGGCGAACAGTTCATCAACGCTATCCATTGCATAATATCGAAACGCACTAAATCCCGATGGATTATCATTCTTCTGCTGCTCAAACAAAGCCAATATCTTTAGATTGTGAACGTCGTTGAAACTCCTTTCATAAGTAAGCATTGCCTGCAAATTATTAACCCAACGATCATCATATTCCTGTTTCAAGTTCGTTCTTGGTACAACCTGATGTTTCATCAATTCACCTTGAGCGTCATAGCTATACAAATCCAACGCCTTTTGCCAACGCTTACCAGTCATCTGATATTCTTCAAAAGCATATATAAACTTAGCTTGTAGCCCCTTTATAAAAGGCACATCCCACGACAAGCTTAAATTTGTATTAAAATGCTTATTCGCATAATTTGCATATCCCACAGCGTCTGTTCGGCTGCTGGCCAATGGATTATTAGAAAATTGCTTCAATTTCAAATAATAGCCTTTCTCATCGTCTGCCATCAAAGAGGTCAAAACATTTCCGTTTTCATCTACCGGCTGAATACCCCAGATGTCTTTATAAATTTCACCATCATACGGAGCATTTTTATTATCACGCATATAAGCCATATTAACACTGGCTGTAAATCCGTATCCTAAATCTGCGGAAATATTGGAACGCAAATTATAACGGTCATAAGATAAATCACCCGATTTATATAATCCATATTCTTTCATATAGTTAGCCGACAGAAAGTACTGCACCCTATTATTTTGACCAATAGATCCGGAAACAGAGAGATTATGATTCATAATCGGATTACTATTCCTCATCACCTCATCGTAGACATCAAGTCCGGGAGTGTTTCTAATTTGTTCCAACTGTTCGTCATCATATAAAGCAGCAACAGGATTTAGCATATTCCTGTTTATGTCATTTTTCAACAATGCATAATCATATGCTGACATTGGTTTATTCAAATTAATCAATTTTGAAAACCCCATATTCATCGAATATTCGATAGTTGGCTTCCCATCCGTATTCGCTCCCTTTCTTGTAGTAACCAACAAAACACCGTTGCCAGCTTTCATTCCATATACAGAGGCGGAAGCGTCTTTTAGCACTGAAACATTTTCTATTTCACTTGCGCTCAAACGATTAAAAACATCCATAGAAGAAATCATACCATCGATAACTACCAATGGTTGTCCTAATCCTCGTATATTTATATTGGTATTAAATGCCCCCGGTTCCGCACTGTTTTGCCGCACGGCAACGCCCGACAACTTACCGGTAAGCATATTCTGCGTATTAGAACTGAAAGCAACATTCATATCTTTCCCGCTAACAGCATCTACAGAACCCGTAATTGTAGCTTTTTTCTGCGAACCATAACCAACTACCACGACCTCATTTAACTGTTTGGCATCCTCTTCCAGGATAATACTCAATCGCCTGTTATCAGTTATTCGCACCTCTTTATTTTTATAACCAATATACGAAAAAACCAATACATCATTTTTATCCGCTCTCAACGAGAAACCGCCTTCCAAATCAGAAGTTGTTCCGGCAGATTTGCCTTTAATCAGTATAGATACTCCTACCAGAGGCTCTCCGGATATATCGGTAACCCTCCCCGTAATCGTATAGGACTCCATTGAAAATGCCGACACCGTAACTGTCGAAAAAATTAGAACACTAATTAAGAATAAATTAACATAAACATACCTTAGTAGACTGTGCATATGAAATATTTTTTTAATTATACTTTATTTATTACTTGATAAAAAATAGTTAATATACACCTATTAAGGTGGAACAAAATTTACAAATGTTTTCATAAATATTCAATTTAAAATTAATCATAGGTTTTCTATCCGTTTTCCATCTCATCTATATTTTTCGAAATATGTCTTACAACAAAATAAAATAGAGCTTGCAATATTGTAACCAAAGGCAAAGTAAAGATCAAGGCCGCATTATCAGAGATTGCATAAGTTATAAAAATGAATGTTCCGCATCCTAAAAGACGCCCTATATACAATCCGCATTCATGACTAAAAATATAAGAGTATTCATTTCTATTTTCAATATCTTTCAGAAAATCAATCACTCGCATCTGTAATGGGAAATAAGCAAGGTCGAACATAGGTCTTGCAACAATCATCAACAACAAAAAGATAAAAACCGATACCACATTGAAATAGATCGAATTTATTAAAGTTCCTATTACAAACAGTAAAACTGCTACTGCATATATCCGTAAACGGTGTTCTGGTTTGGAAAAACGTCCTATCATATACATTAATAATGCCGTCAAGAGTGAACTTACACTCTGTACAATACCCAAAGTCCCCTCATCGCCCACAATTTTCATAATCAGCATGGCAGGAGCAGTCACGATAAACCCTTGTACCAGACCTTTTGACGCCGCAACACATAACATTTTGTACCACAACATATTGTACCTGAAATATACAAATCGCGCTTTAGCCGGTTTGCGATACGTACCATTCGTTACAAGAATTGAAGCAAAAACCGTTATAACAATCACAATATAAATAACCACCTGATAAGCCGAATTTATATTCTTGAGCCATGATATGCCTTGGGCGGACTGAATAAACCACCCGACACTCACAGGAACAACTACAAAAGTCAATGTATTAAAAAAAGTCTCCAAGCCATAGTAATAATTCCTATTTAAGTCGTTTGTGCAAATTAAAACCAAATAATCCCGGTTCGCCCAAAAAAAGCCGAACGACATTCCCATCACAAGGCCGGCAATGGCAATTCCAACAAAATTCAGTTCTGGTAAAGAGGTCATTATCAACATCGACACACCACTTAACAGCATCCCAAATGCATAAAGTTTACCCGGATTTATTTTATTCAACAGATACCCATTTATCAAAAATGTAACAGGGATACCCGAATATACCGTTAACTGATATGTCATTACCCTACCCACATCCGAAGAATTACGCATGATATAAGCCGCTACAAAAATATCCACAACAGGCAGGACAAATGCATATAACAAAGAAGTAAGTAGCAGAAATCTCGTGTTTTTAGGCTGGCTAAAGAATAGTTTTATCTCGTTCATCAGTGCAAATATTTAAATGATTATCAAAAACCAAGAGACCTTAAAATTGAAATAATTGAAGCTTTTGCTCCACAAATGACTTCATCCGCCGCACCATAATAGATTATCAGTTCATCCCCATTTACCAATTGTCCGTTTGTGAAAATAACATCACCGAAAAATCCCATTTTCTCATAAGAAGTCTCCGGCTCCATAATCGGGCTTTCCGAACGTGCAATCACCACAGACGGATCGTTTATATCAAGTAATAATGCACCTAAACAATATCTATTCTCTATAGTTGCTCCGTGGTAAATCACTAACCATCCTTTTTCTGTCTTGACAGGAGCACATCCTGCTCCCAATCTTGCACTATCAAATTTACCAGCACGCGTACAAGCTATGCATTTATGATTGCCCCAATGTACTAAATCCGGAGATTCGGCAATCCACATGTAATTACCTCCAATTTCCGGACTACTGGGCCGATGGAGAGCATAATACAGACCATTTATTTTTTCTTCGAAAATAGCGCAATCTTTATTATGCGGTGGAAAAATAAGGCCCAACTCTGTATAGTTGCCCCAATCTTTTGTCTTTTTCAGTCCAACCCCCACCCCTTTAGAAGATACAGAAGTATACGTCAAATAGTATTCGTCGCCTATCTGCGTAACACGGCAATCTTCGATTCCGAAAGAACTGTATTCATTGTTTCCAAACAATCTATTGGTACCCTCCAATACAGAAAAATGAATGCCGTCATCGCTAAAAACCGGACATAAATGTGAGATGGTCGTCAGATAATCTTCACCTCTGAATGTTATCACACGAGGATCTGTCCAATTCAGTTCCGGATCTTTTTTAGATATTTCCATTATCTCTATACGATTCAAATCATCCAATATCGGAAAAGAGATGAAATTCTCCTTTTGTAAAGGACGCTCGGCAACACGTAATAAAAGACCTATTTTATTTCGGAAATAGAAAACTCCCGGATTAAGCAAACATTCAATTACCAAACCCTCCATACTTGGTTGAATATCCCGAGGAGTTAATATCGGATTCTGGGCAAAACGGATAAATAGCGGTTCTGTATTATTCATAATAATTCTGTGGGTTAAAAAATTAGATATGCAAAGAAAGGCATATAAAAAAGAATAGAAGTACACTAAAACAACAAACAAGTATACTATATTAACACCCCATCCAAACACACTAAATAGTGCACAAATTCGGCATACAAAAGAAAAATCCAATATTACAGTACACAAAACAAGAGAGAAACAAATACTCCAACCCTAAATACCATCATTTTCATTCACATTACAAAATTCCGAATCAAGTTCAATCATCAAATATTTTTCAGCATTAGCACAACAGTGTACACTTCTGTAATTACAGGATACACTGAATTACAGCACACGGCATATCTTTGCAAACAAAACAATCTTATTATTATGAAAACTATTACAAAAAAAATCCGGGTACATAGCTTATTTGTATTACTGACATTCTTATTAGTCCACATGTCAGTCTTTGCCGGTACAAGCAGAATCTATACAGTGGACATATCTATATTGAATGAAGAAGAAACAGCTGCCATTCTCAGTTTACAAGGTTTAGCAAATAGGGAAAAGCCACAAATACTCGTTCTGCCCAAGGACAAAGGAGGATTTAGTGGCGGAGGATACAAATTCCAGGATACAAACATGCAGCGTGACGGCTTGGCCGCACTTTCACAAGAAACATTAGACAAGTATGCGTCTTTAGAAGATGTTTGGGAAGAATACTACACCCAAACCTATGATTACACATTCGAGTCAATTGGCTTTGAAGAGGCATTCAACACTTTTTCGTCTTTATATAAAGGATGTATAAAATATGAAGGCATCAATGCAGCAGCAGGTATTGCAATTGCAACAACAGTATGCGGAGTTTCAGATGCTATTCCAATCACCCAGTCACTTCTCAACAAATATCCGGTTTTCAGGAATTGTACTATCATTAAAGACCTGACTGCATTCAATTTTAAAAACAGAAAAGAGGCACATCGTTGGGCAATCGATAAATATCTGGATCAAACCTCTAAAGATTATGCCTACTCATACTGGCAACACGAACGTAATCTTTATACAATAGATTATGCTGTCGCCCATAAAACATTCGCTTTCTTATTATCATTTGCCAGTGCAAAAAATCCTCAAGGTGGTACCTACGATCAAGAAGAAGCAGATATGCTGGATGAGATTTTCGCACACTTGAATCCGGGAAGCATCATTCTGGGTTGGGGAGAATCAGAAGAATACATCATACAAGCTCGCTGCGGAGAAGGAGGGCATGCGTTAATTTGCACAAATGTTTCCCCAAACTTATCTTTTCATGCAGCAATACCAACCAACATCAAAAGCCTAAAGCAAAAAAGACAACTCGACGAAAATAGCGTTACTGTTGAGAACAAAATATATATCACCTTTAGTATTAACGAAGGAGACACCTATAAATCAATAGGAAATCTAATGATGGATGGTGCATGGTTGCACGAGAAAAGAGGCCAAATAGCATTTAATTGGCCCACCAATCCTAAAATATTGCATATGCTCCCTGGCTTGGCCCAATATTATTATAACAGTATGACTGATAATGATTACTTCACGGTACCGACTTCCGGTATAGGATATTTTGATGCAACTCACTCTACAGAAGAAGCACGCAGCCTATACGCAGCCAAGAGCAAAGAGGTAGCAGAATACGCAGATTTACACTATATCGACGTATGGTGGAACGGTTTTCAAGGTAATGACAAATGGCTTCAAAGCATGGGGATGAAAGGATATACCTCTTGGACGGATAAGCAGCAAGTATGGTATTTCTCAGCCATTCCACGCATCGAAAGTGAATTATATTATGATTTATACTATCCCCCTACCCGAAGAAAAGCCGCCAATATGGCTACATACATAAAAAGTCAGACTGAGTCTATTACAGACAGACCTTGGTTCGTACATGTATATGCATGCGATCCCACCTTTGCTGCAGAAGTCATGAACAATCTCCCGGCTGACCGTTTCAAGGCAGTCTGTATGGATGAATTCTTTGCACTGGCCATAAAAGCTAAAAACAAAGTCCAAGGTCGAAAAATTATGAAAAACCCAGAATTAATGCAGCAACTAATTGATGACGTTGACAATAGTAGCTTCATAGAAGAGTTTGTGACTCCTTCCAAATGGACCGTACATGACGCCACTTATGAAATTAAAGATGGAGAAATGATCATAACAGCAACCGGTACCAATTATTTCTCATTACTTTATAGGGATGGCAATCGATTCAAAATAAACAAATATCCTATATTGGCGGCCAAAATCAACCAATTCCCATCAAGTGATAATAATAACATATCCTGGCTTATCAAACTTAATGACGGGAACGGAGACATCGTTCTAAACGGAAAACCAGAGTATCAACTTAAAAACTATCCGAATGTATATGCATGGGATATAAAGGCATTAAGTAATTGGGATGGAACTAAAGAAACAAATCTACAATTTGTTATTGAATCGACAAATGGTGAAGCGAATGATCTGAAAGACATACAAATGAAGTATGACTGGATTAAAACATATGAAAGCATGAATGCTTTGCTATCAGATTTAGATAACCAAACCGGTATAATTAACAATCAAGCATCTGATTCAGATATTAAATATACAATAAGCCAAGGGATACTGAAAGTCACAAAATACTCCAATATAATCGAAAATTTAGCAATTTATGACACAAGAGGTTCTAAAATGAAGCAATCTACCAAACAAAATGATATTGACATTAATGGTTTAATTCACGGAATATACATACTAAAAATCAATAATTTACATTCTATTAAAATTTCTATTTAGATATAAATCAACATTTGTTTCATTTAAAAGTATAATATTATGAAAAAAAGAATTACATCAATTGTAATGTTTGTCATGGTATTCATGGCAAACAATCTTTCTGCTCAGATCTCAAATTATTTCAGTAGTGAAAACGATCTTATCGGTTTTAAAGGAGCACAAAGTGACCTTTCAATAGAAAATGGCAAGTTAAAGATGCAAATAACCGGGGGTTGGTGGGGAGTTGCCAGTTATGAACCGGAAGAAGGTGCCAATTGGGATTTTGACAAGTACAAATTTGTGGCTGTGAGAGTAGGTAATAAAACACAAGGTACCATCCAGTTTAAATTTTACGACGGAGATACCACCCCATTCGTCAACGGCAAAGATGATGAAGCAATACCTGTAGATGATGGTAGCGGAGATCAGATTTATGTGTTTGATTTAAGTGAAATGGGATTTTCAGGAGTTACTCATTTTGTGAATTGTCAGATAGCATTTGAAGGAGTCGGTCCGGAAAACGTTTTCTATTTTGATTGGATTGAATCTTTTGCCGACATTGACTCGGCATACGAATTCATCGGTAAAGTATTAGAAGGTTGGGATCCAACCCCTACAGGTATCCAATCTGTTTCAAAAGAAACGATACAAATACAAGGTATAGAAAATGCCATATCCTTCAGTAACATGTATAAAGCGGAATCTGCACAGGTATATGATACTGCAGGAAGACATATAGCCCAAGCAACCGTATATAATAGTGACATCAAAAACATAAAAAAAGGCTTTTATATCGTAAAAATAGGAGATCAGACCCATAAAGTAATCGTGAAATAAATATATTTGCAATTCTGAAGTTAAGAGACGAAATAGAATAAGAATATCGTCTCTTAACCTCTATTTCTCGTCTCTCGTATAATAAAGCTACTTCATGACAAAAACAACCACATATCAGGTTTATTATACCACAGCAAAATTCATTTTGCTGATTTGTGTTGCTTTCTTAATCCCCATATGCGTATATGCGGACAACAAATATGTACAATTCACAAACACTTCTGGACTATCAAACAGCGCAATAAACTGTATTTGCCAAGATTCAAGTAAAGTGATGTGGTTGGGAACATGGGATGGTCTAAACGCTTTTAATGGTAAAGAATTTACAATTTACACCCCCAGCCTTGCGAATACAAACGCTATAAGTAATAATATTATCCGAAATGTTATCGAACAAACAAAAGGTATCATTTGGATTACCACCGATCATGGTATCAATCGGATGGATACTTATAACTCCTCTTTCTCCCACTTCTATTTTGGATATGAAAAAATCTATCCTGCATTACCAGAAATATACTCGATTGCCAAATCATCAGACAATACTATTTTCTGTGCAGTCTTTGAATGGGGACTATCATTTTACAAAGAAACAGAACAAGACTTTTATACAATAAATAGCCCATTTATAAAAACTCAAGATATAAAAGATATTAAGATCGATGCAAAAGATAACATTTGGGCTCTACATAAAGACGGAACCATCGATATTATAGAATGGAATAAAGATACAAAAGGAAATGTAGTAATCCAGCATAGTTCAAAAATAGAGTTATCTGACATCAATACATTATATTGTAATAATGAATATATTATTGCCCTTGACAAGCACAAAAATATATTTACTTTTGACACCAACACAAAAAAAATTATATTCACTTATAATCTGAAAGATATAATCCCTACCGGAAGTATCAATAAAATAAGTATCATCAATCAAGAATTATATATCGCTCCTTCCACAGGTAGCTATTTCACCCTATCCATGTTCTCTAATACCCCTCCTTTATTCAATGATGAATTAAAAGGTATAAAAGTAACTTCCTTCTATCAGTCAGATCAAGATATTCTATGGATAGGTACAGACGGCAGTGGCATCTACACTGTCTACAACAAGAGCCAAATGTTCAAAACGGTAAATATTAAAAAAGAAATGCATATGGTCAGATCTTTTTGCGAGGACCATGCCGGAAACTTATGGATTGCAACCAAAGGGGGAGGCGTAGCCATGTTGGGCAATTCCAAAGATTCAGATTTCAAAATTACAACGGAATACAATACAAACAATGGGCTACTTAATAACGATGCCTATGTCATAAAAGAGGGATTCGATGGAGATCTATTCATTGGAACAGACGGGCAAGGGCTCAATATCCTTGTAAACGGACATTTATCCACATTAAATCTAAAAAATATATATTCCGAATCTTCCGGACAAAAAATATTTTCCGGTACTTATGCCATCCATTGTTCCGAAAAAGATTCTACTCTGTGGTTAGGAACAAGTGAATATGGACTTATCAGAATAAAGATACAAAAACAACAGGATAAAACATACAAAGCCATTAGCTACAAACAATATATACATCAAAAAAACACTTCCAACTCTCTGACCAACAACGTTATTTATGCAATAATACCCGATGGAAACAATCATCTATGGATAGGAACAAGAGGAGGAGGCCTCAACTATTTTAACATCTCCCAAGAAAAATTTATTTCATATCAACATATACCCGAAAACAGTACTTCTTTAAGCAATAATGATATTTTATCCCTCTATCAAGAGGATAATGGCGATCTATGGATCGGAACAAGTGCAGGATTGAATTTATTAAAAAAGGAAAAACGGGAACAAGGTCATTTTATTAGATATGACTATACCGTCAATCTCCCCAACAACACTGTTCATGGCATCATCAATGATAACAAAGGAAACATTTGGGTCAGCACCAATAAAGGAATTGCCAAAATCAATAAAGGGAATAACCAAATAACGGCATATTATCAAAGAAATGGATTACAAAACAATGAGTTTTCCGATGGAGCATATTATAAAAGTAAATTCAATAATTATATTTTTTTCGGAGGAATATCCGGATTTAATTATTTCAATCCGGAGCAAATTTCTTTAAGCAACTATGTACCTAACTTCCAAATATCATCTTTTAAAATTTTCAATACCGAAATCAACATTCATGACAGAATTAAAACAGGAAAAGACGGAATAGAACAACTTATCCTTAATTATAAAGAGAATGTATTCAGTATTAACTTCTTAGCAATGGACTTCATCCAAAATGAGAACTGTGAATACAAATATCTATTGGAGGGTATCGATAAAGACTGGATTTTTAATGGTAATCATGGCTATGCAAACTATGCCAATTTGAAGCCTGGTGAATACAAATTGCTCATTTATTATACCAATAGTGACAAAGTATGGGTACAAAAGCCATATGCCCTTCATATCAAAATCAATCCACCTTATTGGCAAACACCATTTGCCCATTGTATCTATTTCATTCTTTCATGCATATTCATCTATTTCACTTATATCATTGTCAAGAGAAAATTCAACAAGAAAAGAAAATTACTCATAGAAAAGCTTGAACGTCAGGAGTTAAAAAACATACATGAGGCAAAACTTCGTTTCTTCACAAACATAGCCCATGAATTTTATACCCCAATCACTCTAATTTACGGTCCATGTGAAAGGCTTTTGGATTACCACAACAGCGATGAATATATAAGAAAATACACAAATATCATTCTCTCAAACGCTGAAAGAATGAAACACCTTATATCTGAATTAATGGAATTTAGAAAAATAGATCGTGATCTCATGACCATCGCTCCTAAAAGAATCAATATAACCCGTCTAATAAAAGAAATAAGCAGTAAATTCCAAGAAATAATAGAAGAAAACTGCATTAATTTCACTATCAATATGCCTCAATCTGATGTTTACTGGATAAGCGATGAAAGTTCCATAGAGAAGATCCTCTTCAATATTATTTCAAATGCTTTTAAATATACTCCACAAGAAGGATATATAAAAATTAAAATCTCGGAAAGAGACAACCTTTTAACATTTGAGATCACCAATTCAGGCAAAGGTATCAAACAAGAAAACATAAATAAGATTTTTGACCGGTTCAAGATTCTTGATGATTTCGAAAATCAAATAGAAAAAGGAAATGTTGGAAGAAACGGAATAGGACTTGCTTTGACAAAGTCATTAGTAACCCTATTGGATGGAAAAATCAAAGTAGAAAGTACTTTGGAGGAACACACTACATTTTACATCGAACTTCCATTGCTGGAAGAGAAAAAATCCAATCCGCAAGCAAAAGAAGAAGAATTGCCCATTTCACCGGAGATATCCAAAGAAATCATACAATTGCAATCACGAAATGACAACAACGAACCCATTATATTGATTGTTGATGATGAAAAAGATATCAGAACTTTAATACAGGAAACCTTATCCACAAAATACATCAACATTATTCAAGCTTCTAATGGAATTGAAGCTTTGAATTTGATGAAAACAAAGCGTCCGGACCTTATTATTTGTGACATTATCATGCCAGAAATGGATGGAATAGAATTCGCTCGGGAATTGAAAAGTAACATATTCACGAGCCATATACCCATCATTTTCCTTTCTGCCAAAAACTCAATCGAAGATCAGATACTGGCAGAAGAAAGCGGGTCGGATACATATCTCACAAAACCATTCCACCCTAAACATATATTGGCTAAAGTAGATAATATCATTGATAAGCACAAACAATTACAAAAATATTATCTTTCATCCGCCACTTCTTATGAATTATTGGATAATGGAAATCTTATTCATAAAGAAGATAAGGATTTTTTCAAGAAAGTCATAGATTTCATAGAACAAAACATTGAAAACGAAGATCTATCCGTTCCATTAATTTGTGACAAAATAGGAATCAGTAAAATGACTTTCTATAGAAAGACCCGAAAAATATTAAATCTGACACCCTCTGATTTTATAAAGAATATAAAATTAAACCGGGCTATAGTTTTGCTAAAAACAACAAACTTCACTGTCCAAGAAGTTATATTCAGATGTGGTTTTAATAATAGATCCTATTTCTACAGAGAGTTCTTCAAATTATATAATATGACTCCTAAAGAATACAAGGACAAACATAATATTAAAGAAAATGAACATAAAACGAATAGTACCGATATTGATTCTGCAAATAGTCATCTTTTGTAGTAACCTATTTACGCAATCCCCTTCAAAGAAAACATAGCACCGTGAATTTACAAACTATCAGTTGGTAAAGACGATTTACTCCATAAAGTCCAAGTTAACTATCCATTTCAAGCTCATCGATATTATTATCACATTCCATTCTCTATATCCAACAAAACATCGAAATCATTATATATCTCAACTAAATTGACTGTTCTCATCTAATCTGAACATTTAAGAATTTATCTTCCCCAATTTCAAAAATGAAAGTTAATAGTCTCCTCTATAAGCTAAGTAGTCTGAAAAATTAAGATAACTTTCCTCTAAATTTGTTCTTTATCATCTTCCATCCCCATAAATTGTAATGATATATACCATTATCCATAAAAATGGAAGAACAAAAGATTTTTATCCATTATTCATAAACTAAAATTAGAAAATATGAGACAAGATGATTTCGTGAACTTCATGCGTGCAACTATTTGTAAGTTTGAACAAAGCAATAGCTATGGAACAGCGCATATATACAAAAATAGCCTGAGCAATCTTATTGCATTTTATCGTACCGACAGGATACCATTTAAGAAAATAACTCCAGAGTTACTGAAAGGATTCGAGTTCTACTTAAGACAGAAGCAGCTCAGTTGGAATACCGTCTCCACTTACTTGCGCACAATCCGGGCAACTTATAATCGGGCTGTCGACAGGCACTTGGCACCCTATATCCCGCGATTATTCAAACAAGTATATACAGGTACACGTGCAGATCGGAAAAAGGCACTGAACGCCAAGGAAATGGCGCAAATATTTCAGAGTTGGAAAAACCGGGATATATCGGAGACACACTCTCGCACGCACGGTCTGTTTATCCTCATGTTCCTACTTCGTGGTTTACCTTTCGCAGACCTGGTAAACTTGCATAAGAAAGACCTAAACGGAAATACAATCTCTTACCGGCGTCGCAAAACCGGCAGGCAGCTAACCATTGACATCCCCCGGGAAGCATGGGCTATTTTAAATGAATACATGGATACCGATCCTCACTCTCCCTACCTATTTCCATTTCTGACGGGTAAAGAGGGCAGTATAGAGTCCTACCGTGAATACCAATGGGCCTTACGTACTTTCAATCAGCAGCTCAATCAACTCAAAGGAATACTGCATTTGAAAACTCATTTAAGCTCTTATACGGCCCGCCATACATGGGCTACCTTGGCCTATTACAATGAAATCCATCCGGGAATCATCTCGGAAGCAATGGGACACTCATCCATAACAGTCACGGAAACCTATCTAAAACCCTTCAATGCAACGAAAATAGATGATGCCAACAGGAAAGTCATTTCATCAATAGCACAGCATCGTTTGGTGAATTAATTATGACACATTACTTTGTAGGTAACAGAGTTTATTTTTGTCACAAAGATCAATATATTTTTCGTAAAAGCAAAATAAACATCACATTTTTTTATCAATGCGAGGGAACACTATTCAAATATCAATTATTTAACAATATTCTCCCCAAAAATTAAGTGGAGTTTTTCTGCAAAAGCAAAAAAGAGTTCTCTCCATATTCATTCCGATAAATATGGATCACATCGCTATGACATTTACTCTACATCAAACAATAAATCAATTGAAACAGTAGTCTCTCTAAACGCTTTCAGAGGTGTATTTTATCATTATTCCGTTACCTACAAAGTAACAGAAGAGCACAGCCCAAAATACATTATCAATACAGAAAAACAAAACAAGTGGTTTATGACAAAATGGTTTGGTAATTTTTTATTTTCAGAAAACAGAAATGAGTACATTAGAATTGCATTTGAGTACAATTCTACCCCATGGCGGGTTTACAATTTGGCACATAGATCAAAGGCCCGTAGCAGAAAAGAGGAAAGAATCCTCATGGAACTGAAGGAAAGAGGCATAATCACAGTTATTCGCCTTTTCTGATCAAAAAGGATTACCAAAAGAGTGGGACCATTTTCTTTATACTCTTCATCTCAAGTATTTGACATGCCCACTCTATTTGGTAATTTACATAAAACATTTATAAAAAGAGACTTGATACGAAGGTCTTTTAAAAAACGTTTTGAGAATTATAATTCCGATTCTTAAAACTTATTTAAACTTTGCCCGGCATTATTTTGAGAAGAGAACTTAAAAACAAACCTTTAACACGACCTTAAGAGTTATACTATTCTTATCAACAACAATAGATCTTTATACAGATAAGCAGTAGCTTTCATTTAAAACGGACATTAAACTCTTACTACAACAACATCCGGATGTTCTTATATAAAACATGGGGATGTATTCATGCACAACATCCCCATGTTCTGTATGACAACATGGGGATGTTTTTAGAGTGTAAAAAAAGAAAGGAAGAAATCCTGTGCAAAAGTTTATTCCATTTCCAACGTACCGAAGAAGTCCGGACGGTGAAAATCCGGTTGTTCTATCTCTATCGGATTCCAAGAAAGAAAATGCGGAGTTTGAAGTTCATCGCCGCATTTATAGAAATTAGCTTTGATCTCCTTTCCATCCAACGAAGTTATCTGATGTTTAAAGAACACAGTATAAGGAACAACCAAAGCGACCTCCCAGGTCACCTCCTCTACACGCTCTTCAAAGGGGGTACGTCCGAGACTTGACCAACGCTGTATCTGCGCTGTAACATCCGCAGGAGCATGTTCGCGATTGTTCCGTTGAGGTCCCACTCCCACAAGAACAGTACCGATACAATTACATTCAATGTTATAGTAGATTCCGTCGCCGGCCGGAATAGAGAAGAACTCCACACAGGAATCCGTCCACACCGATCCATTATCTTCGCCATAACGGGCACGCACACTGGCTTCCGTTACCTTGAAATGCAGTAAAATGGCATCCTCCGTATGAGCAACCCGGAATTCGACTTTCGGGCAATAAGGATATTCGTTCCAATTCACTTTGCTGACAGGCTGGAAACCGATCTTTTCTTCATCCAGCAATTTGGGAAGTGAACTGACTTCCACATTAGCTACACTAATTTTTTTTACTTTCATGGCTTCTTGTATTTCTATAAGTCAAACAAAAGTAATATATTTGTGATTAGTTTCACCTTAAACCCGATAAAAAGTGAAAAAATTAATTCTTTTATTTTTAATTATACTGAACATAGCCACGGTTCTTGCTCAAAAACAAAACATCACTTTCAACCATTTGACCACCGATGACGGTTTATCACAATTCTCTGTGAACAGTCTTTACGTGGACGAGCAAGGGGTACTTTGGATCGGTACGCGTGAAGGATTAAATCGTTACAACGGTAGCGATATTAAAACTTTCAAGCTACAGAAAAACAATCCGAACAGTCTGTTCTGCAATACAGTACTTCGTATTACGGGCGATCAGCAAGGAAAGGTCTTTCTGTTGTGTACGGAAGGTGTTGCCGAATTCGATCTAATCACGCAGAAATTTACAACGCTTCTACAAGGGAACGTCACCAGTATTTACTTCAATAAACGTCTCTTTATCGGAAAAAAAGACGAAGTATACGTATACAACAAAGAGACACGGAATTTCGACCTTTCCTATCATCTGGCGGGCAAAGACATCTCTATTTCCTGCCTTCACCTCGACGATGAAGGTAGTCTGTGGATGGGAACCGATAACAGTGGGGTCTACAAATTAGACAAAGAAAAAGTACTCACTCATCCCATTGAAAAAGGGAATACAACGAGTATCTATCAGGATTCCTCAGGCGAATTATGGATAGGGAGCTGGGAATACGGATTATACCATGTGGACAAAGACGGTGTTATACACAACATGCGCCACGACCCGCAAAATCCCAACAGTGTTGCATCCGATTTTGTAAGAGATTGCTGTGAAGATAATAACGGTAACATATGGATAGGTACCTTCAAAGGGCTGAACCGTTATCAGAAAAGTATCGGGCGCTTCGACAATTATGTAGCAAACAATGATACGGAAAGCCTTACACACTCCTCTATCTGGTGCATTGTAAAAGATGCCCAAGGAACTTTATGGTTGGGTACTTATTTCGGAGGTGTCAATTACTTTAATCCGGAATACGAAATTTATACCCGATACAAGGCAACCGATACAGAACAAGAAGGATTGAGCAGCCCCATCATCGGCCGTATGATAGAAGACAAGAACGGAAACTTGTGGATATGCACAGAAGGAGGCGGCGTGAACGTTTATGACAGAAAAAAAGGAATTTTTCAATGGTTCCGCCATGAAGAAAGAAAAAATAGTATCTCACACAACAACGTCAAAGCGATCTATTATGATGAAAAGGCAGAAAAGATGTGGATAGGCACTCACTTGGGCGGACTCAACAAGCTGGATTTGCGCACCAATACCTTCACCCATTACCGGATGAAAGAAGACGATCCGAATTCATTACCTTCGGACATTATCCGGGACATAACCCCCTATCGCGACCAACTGATTATAGGTACCCAAAACGGAGTATGCCTTTTCGATCCGGCAACAGGTATCTGCCGGCAACTATTTAAGGATACCAAAGAGGGACAAGCCATAAGGATGGTAGCAGATCTTTTTATGGATAAAGACAGCACGTTATGGATTGCCGCGACGGGCGAAGGTGTATACAGCTACCGTTTCGATACCGACCTGTTAACCAACTATCGTCACGACCCGGAAATATCCGGTAGTCTCAGCAACAACAATGTAAACAGCATTATGCAAGACAGCCGAGGCCGTCTGTGGTTTTCCACCTCCGGTAGCGGACTTGATTTGTATCATAAGGAAAACAACAGTTTCGAGAACTTCGACATGCAGAAAAACGGGCTCTCCAGTGATTGTGTTTATGAAGTGTGCGAATCCTCTTTTGAACAAAACAGTTTGCTGCTCATTACCAATCAAGGATTCTCCAAATTTGATGTTCCTAACAAGACATTTCATAATTACAGTATTGAAAACGGATTCCCGCTAACAGCCGTCAATGAAAACGCACTCTATATAACCCGTGACGGTGACGTGTTTTTGGGTGGGGTACAGGGAATGATATCTTTTCACGAGAAAAAACTCTATTTTACACCTAAATCATATAATATTCTTCTATCACGCCTGATTGTTAACGGAAAAGAGGTTACTCCGGATGACGAAACAGGGATTCTACAATATGCCCTCTCATATACGCAAGAAATCACCTTAGAAGCCGACCAGAATATCTTCAGCATAGGCTATACCACCTCCAATTATATTTCGGCCAACCGAGATAAAATACTTTACCGCCTTGAAGGATTCTCTAACGAATGGAGCAGCGTGCAACGCGGACAAAATATCATCACATATACAAACCTAAACCCGGGAAACTATACATTCGTAGTCAAAACACACCGGGATGAAATCAAAGAAACCAGATTAAAAATACGGATACTGCCTCCCTGGTATGAAACCTGGTGGGCTTATCTCATCTATATAATATCGGTAGGAAGTTTATTGCTGTATCTTATTCATGCCTACAACTCCAGAATCCGTCTACGCGAATCTCTCAAATACGAAAAAAAGCATATTGAAGATCTGGAAGCACTCAATCAATCCAAATTGCGCTTCTTTACCAATATTTCCCATGAGTTCCGTACTCCGCTCACACTGATCGTAGGCCAGATAGAAACCCTGTTACAAGTGCAAACTTTCACCCCTAACGTATACAATAAAATACTAAGAATTTACAAAAGTAGTTTACAGTTGCGGGAATTGATAAGCGAACTTTTGGATTTCCGGAAACAGGAACAGGGGCATATGAAAATTAAGGTAAGCAAACATAACCTGGTAACATTCCTTTATGAAAACTACCTGCTTTTTCTGGAATATGCCAGTAGCAAAAAGATAAACTTTAACTTTAAGAAGGAAGCAGAGGATATTGAAGTATGGTATGACCAGAAACAAATACAAAAAGTTATCAATAACCTGCTCTCCAATGCTTTGAAACATACCAAGGCAGAAGACACCATCTCGATCAGTGTGAAAAAGCAAAAAGGAAATGCAATTATTGAAATACAGGATACAGGATCGGGTATCGACGCTACCGAAATAGATAAAATATTCGATCGTTTCTATCAAACCGAACAACTCGATTCATTAGCTGTAGGTGCAGGAACCGGAATTGGCCTGGCATTAACAAAAGGCATCATCGAATTGCACCACGGAACAATTTCCGTGGAAAGTGAACTCGGAAAAGGCAGTAATTTCATCATCACGTTAAAGTTGGGCAACGGACATTTCGAACCGGATCAAATTTCTCTGAAAGAAGAAATCGTGCAACAACAAGAGCCTCTGCACCCCGGTGTCTCCGCTATAATGGCCGAAGCTGCCCTCGATAATGACATCATCCCTTCACAGCCCTCAGATGCAAAAATGCTTATTGTTGAAGACGACGCTTCTATCCGTGAGATGTTAGCCGACATATTCCGGACATTCTACCAAGTTATCACCGCTTCGGATGGTGTAGAAGCTATGGAATTGGTAGAGAAAGAGATGCCGAGCATCGTATTGAGTGATGTAGTAATGCCACGTATGTCTGGTACTGAGTTGTGCAAACAAATAAAAAAAGAGTTCAACACATGTCACATCCCTGTTGTTTTGCTTACAGCACGAACTGCGGTAGAGCACACTGTAGAAGGCCTTCGAATCGGTGCAGACGACTACATTACGAAGCCTTTCAACATCAATATACTGGTGTCACGCTGTAACAATTTAGTTAACTCCCGCATCCAGTTACAGGAAAAATTCACCAGACAACCGCAAGCCTTTGCACAAATCCTGGCTACTAATCCAATGGATAAAGAAATGCTGGACCGTGCCATGGAAATTATAGAGAAATATTTGGATGATTCGGAGTTCAATGTCAACACCTTTGCCCGGGAAATGGGTATGGCCCGTACCAACCTGTTTAGCAAGCTAAAAGCTGTAACCGGACAAACGCCAAACGACTTTATTCTGACCATTCGTCTGAAAAAAGGAGCTATCATGTTACGAAGCAATCCGGAACTGAATATTACGGAAATCTCTGACAGAGTAGGTTTCTCTTCCTCTCGATATTTCAGTAAATGTTTCAAAGATGTATACCATGTTAGCCCGATGAGCTATCGAAAAGGAAAAGAAAGCGAAGATGAGGAATAAAGGAAGAGGGGAGATTTGAGAAGGGAGAAGTACTATTGTGCAGCATGATAGCGCAGCCTACTTCTCCCCTCTCAAATCTCCTTTCTCCCTTTATTATGTACTTTTCTTGCCTATAATTCGGACTTCATTAGCCTATATTCTTCCTTATTTGGGGGTATCTTTGCATATATTAAAAGAACAAAGAAATCCTTAGATAAGAAAAGATCATGAAACAAATCTTGTATACTTTATCCTTATTACCCGGTGTTGCTCTAATAAGTAGCTGCGGAAATGCAACCAGCAAAGAAACAAGAAATCACAAACAACAAAAACCTAATATCATCTACATTTTCGCCGACGATCTCGGCATCGGTGATCTTAGTTGTTATGGAGCAACCCAAATCAGTACTCCAAATATCGACCGTTTGGCCGGACAAGGTGTCCAGTTCACCAATGCTTACGCTACATCAGCCACCAGTACCCCTTCACGCTTCGGCCTATTAACCGGAATGTATCCCTGGCGACAGGAAAACACCGGTATCGCCCCGGGAAATTCAGAGCTGATTATCGATACAGCCTGTGTCACCATGGCCGATATGATGAAAGATGCAGGCTATACTACCGGAGTAGTAGGCAAATGGCATCTCGGTTTAGGGCCTAAAGGAGGTACCGACTTCAACAAACAAATTTCTCCCAATGCACAAGATATCGGTTTCGACTACGAATTCGTGATTCCTGCCACGGTAGACCGTGTCCCCTGTGTATTTGTAGAGAACGGACGCGTAGTGGGGCTCGATCCTAACGATCCGATAACGGTAAATTATCAGCATAAAGTAGGGAATTGGCCCACAGGTGAAGAAAATCCGGAACTGGTTACTCTTAAACCCAGCCAAGGACACAATAACACCATTATTAACGGTATCCCACGTATCGGATGGATGACAGGAGGAAAATCCGCCCTCTGGAAAGACGAAGATATTGCCGATATCATCACCAACAAAGCCAAACAATTCATTTCTAAGCATAAAAACGAACCTTTCTTCTTATACATGGGTACCCAGGATGTACATGTCCCCCGAGTACCCCACCCTCGTTTTGCAGGAAAAAGTGGCTTAGGTACTCGTGGCGATGTCATCTTACAGTTAGACTGGACTATTGGAGAAATCATGAATACACTGGACAGTCTGAACCTGGCAGACAATACAATGTTGATTTTTACAAGTGACAACGGTCCGGTTATTGACGACGGATATCAAGACCAAGCCCTCGAAATGTTGAACGGACATACCCCGATGGGTATCTACAGAGGAGGCAAATATAGTGCCTATGAAGCCGGCACGCGTATTCCATTTATTATCCGTTGGCCTGCGGGTATCAAACCAAGCAAACAACAGGCCCTTTTTTCACAAATTGACGTTTATGCCTCTCTTGCCGCCTTACTGAAACAACCTTTACGGAAAGGGGCAGCGCCCGACAGCCAAGAACACCTAAGGGTATTGCTTGGCAAAGAAGCCGGTAATCGCGATTATGTGGTACAACAAAACCTGAACAACACCCTTGCCATCGTAAAAGGACAATGGAAATATATTGAACCCAGTGACGGACCAGCCATTGAATATTGGACAAAAATAGAACTGGGTAACGACAAACAGCCACAACTATACAATTTATCATCTGATCCTGCAGAAAAACAGAACGTAGCCGATGAGTACCCGGAAATTGTGAAGCAATTATCCACCTTATTGGAAGAAGTAAAAAAATAGAATTCCTCTATTACATTCACTCTTAATTCTAAAAAAAATGAATCTGCTATTAAAGAAAAAACTGTTTATACTCTTGGTTGTCCTGAGTTGTACTTCCAATCAATTCATCCTTGCACAACCAACCCATACTACAACAGAAACGCGACTAAACTGGTGGCGTGAAGCCCGATTCGGTTTATTCATTCATTGGGGATTATATTCTGTAGCTGCCGGCCAATGGAACGGCAAAGACATAGATGGTATCGGTGAATGGATACAGAACTTTGCCAAAATACCTAACAGTGAATACAATAAGCTAACCAAAGATTTCACACTTCTGAACTATCATCCGGAAGAATGGGTCGCATTAGCCAAACAAGCTGGTACCAAATATATCGTTTTCACAGCAAAGCATCACGATGGATTCGCTCTTTATCCAAGTGATGCCAGTGAGTTCAATATAAGAATGACACCATATCAAGAAGACCCGTTAAAACAATTGATTACAGCTTGTCGAAAGGCCGGAATTAAAGTCGGAATTTACTATTCACATCGTCAGGACTGGCACGAAGAGGATGCAGCCGTTATGTCTAATGAATACGATGGACACTATGGAAAACCGAAATCAGAAGTCAAACCCAACCTCGACAGGTACATTCGACATAAAGCGCTCCCACAGATACGTGAACTGCTGACACGGTATGGCAATATTGACTTAATATGGTACGATACCCCTTTCGATCTGACCCTTGAACAAAGCCAGATATTTGTCAATGTGATACGGGAGTTACAGCCAAACTGTATTATCAATGGGCGTGTAGGATACAACCTGGGAGATTATGGACCATTGGGAGACAATGAAATGCCTTGTAGCAAAGCAACAACCGATCTGGAAATGGTGGCAACCTTAAATCATACTTGGGGATATAAAAAGAACGACAACCATTGGAAAGGGAAAAAAGAGATTCTCTGTTCCTTGATCGAATCTGCAAGCCGCAATATTAATTATATGGTTAATATCGGCCCGATGGCAGACGGTACAATACCTACGCCAAGTGTGGATATTCTAAAATTTGTAGGTAACTGGATGGCAGTAAACTCCGAATCCATTTATGGTACAGAAGGTAATCCATTCAATGATAATTTCCCTTGGGGCTATGTCACCCGTAAAGAAAATAATCTATACCTGCACCTGACACAATGTCCGCAAAACAATTGTATATTGCTAAAAGGCTTACATTCAGACATCCGGCAAGCGATGATACTGGCAACTCAACAACCATTAACCGTTGCTAACCGGCAATCCGGCAAAACAATCACAATCCCTGATGGACTGGACTATGAAAAAATTCCGGTTATCAAACTTGTCTGCGAAACTCCAATAAAAACAGATACCAGAAACTTAATGAATGAAGGAATTATCTCCATTCCGGCAGCATCAGGAACAGTTAAGGCCGGCCAAAAGGGAAAAATAACTTTCGCAGAAGGAGGAACGACCGAAAATTTCAACCCGCAAACCGGCAGCCTATTGTTAGAATGTGAAATAGACATTCCTGGAGAGTATGAAGTAAAGCTATATACCAGTCGCCACTGGAGAAAATCATTTGCAGAAGGAACATTTGTTACCTTAAAAACAGGAAACAATATTCTCAGTAACCGCCTGCTTAAAAAAGACGGCGAACTGGCCAATGTACGCCAGAACTCTTATCCGGAAACTTGGAGTACCATCGGTACTGTTACATTCCCCAAAGAAGGTACGCAGAAAATAGAACTTTCTATCGACAAAATCGGAACATTCACCCGGCTCGGTCATTTTGGAGAAGACCTTCAAGGTGAAAGTGAAAATAATATACGAATCATGAAAATAGAATTAATCTACAAAACACAATAATTATTTTATCACTAAAGCCCTATTCATATGACAAAATATCAATCATTCAAAAATGGCCTTTGCGCCACCATTATGGCCATCAGCCCGATTTTACTATCAGCCCAATTAGTGAAACATGACAGACTGTTGTCCTTCGAATCAACAGAAGTACCTTCATTCGTCGCCGGTATTCATTCTGATTTATCTATCTCCGGTCAACATTATAAAGACGGTACACAATCGCTCCAATGGAAATTCCAGCCGGGAGGAAGCATTATTATCCATAAGGATTTGAAATTTGAAAAGAAAGATCCGACAGGAACGGACAAATATCTGTCAGTCTTTGTGGTATGGATATATAACGAAAAACCGATAGACAAAACGCTTCAATTCGAATTTCAAAAAGACGGAAAGACCTGTAGCTCATTTCCTTTCGGATTGAACTTTCATGGATGGCGTGCTGCCTGGGTTTCTTACGAAAGAGACATGAAAGGCACTCCGGAAGAAGGTATGAACGAAATACGGATCACAGCTCCCGATGTGGCAGGGGAGATTTATATCGACCATCTGCTCACCGCTGCCAAAATGGATCATCGCTACCAGACAGCCGACTTGCAAGTTCCATTCGTGAACAAAGAGACCGGTAATCACTGGTTGTTCGCTCTGAAATATTCCAGACTGACTCCGGATATTCCATTGGAAGCAACCGTCAGCAACACTCAGAAACAAGAAATTGAAATCATAGAAAAACGCTTAAGAGAAATAATCTGTCCTCCGGGCGAAGTTACCTCACAAACAATAGCCAACTTACGCAAAGCTTACGAACATTATGGCATCGTATACAAAGACGGAAAAGTTGCCGGACTCCCTCTCTTTTATGGGCGGGCAGCCGAAGCCTACGAACGTATCCTCCCGAATTGGAAAGGCAACTTAATGGCTGCCAACAATATGGATGTAAGCAGTTTTTTCAATCTGATGAACAGAATAGCCGTAGCCTATAACAATACAACAAATCCTCAAGATAAAGCAGTGCTTAAACAAATGTTCATAGCCATGTACGACCATATCACAGATCAGGGAGTAGCTTATGGCAGTTGTTTGGGCAATATCACTCACTACGGTTATAGTTTCCGTACTTTCTTCACCGCCTATTTCCTGATGAAAGAAGTATTCAAAGAGATAGGTAAACAGGAAGAAGCGGAAAAAGCAATGCTCTGGTACTCGACAGTGAACGACGTATACAATAAACCCCAAACAGCAGGGATTGATATCGACTTCTTCAATACCCTCAGTACCGGACGTATCGCCAGCATCCTGTTTATGGAAGACACACCGGAAAAAGTACAATATCTAAAATCTTTTTCACGTTGGATCGATAACGGCTGTTTACCGGCAGAAGGTTTGAATGATGCCTTTAAAGCAGACGGCTCTGCCTATCATCATTGCAACAATTATCCGGCATATGCCACAGGTGGACTAACAGGAGCTACAAATATGATTTATCTATTGAGTCACACAGGATTCGCCGTTTCTGAATTGGCCCACCAAACGGTCAAAGAAGTACTTCTCACCATGCGTTTCTATTGCAACAAACGGAGTTTTCCTCTCTCCATGTCCGGCCGGCATCCAAATGGAAAAGGAGAATTAATTCCCAGCCATTATGCCATTATGGCTCTCGCCGGTTCTCCTGACCGACACCAAGAAATAGATACCGCCATGGCCGGTGCTTATTTGCGCCTGACAGAGAAGCCCTATAAACGCAGTAAACAGGAAGAACTATTTACGGACTTGCTGTCCGCTAAAGGATTCACCCCGGAACAAACTCCCGAAGGAAATAAGGCAATGGGATATGCCTGTGTATCGGTACAACGCCGCAACAACTGGTCTGCAGTAGTCCGCGGACATTCCCGCTATTTATGGGCTGCCGAACATTACCGGGGTGCAAACCTTTTCGGACGCTACCTGGCTCATGGCAGCTTGCAAATCATGACAGCTCCCCAAGGAGAAGAGGTATCCTCTACCAGTGGAGGATGGCAGGAAGAAGGATTCGACTGGGGACGCATACCGGGCACAACAGCCATCCATCTCCCGGTAGACCAATTGGAAGCCAACATCCTCAATGTAGATATTTTCTCAGGATATGAAGAAATGCTGTACTCAGACGAAGCATTCGCAGGAGGGATTTCACAAGAACACCGCAACGGAGCATTCGGGATGAAACTTCACGAACATGACAAATACAACGGTTCCCATCGTGCCCGTAAATCATTCCATTTCTTCGATGGAACAATCGTATGTCTTGGTTCGGATATCGAAAATACAAACAGTGAATACCCTACGGAAACAACCATCTTCCAGCTTGCCGTAAAAAGCGATGCCGACCGCAATTTCTGGAAAAACTATAAAGAAAATGAAAAATACTGGATAGACCCTGTCGGAACAGGCTACTACACTCCTGTAACAACCCAATTCGAAAAAAAATTCCCGCAATACTCCCGTATGCAAAACACCGGCGAAAAGACTCAAGGAGATTGGGTTTCGCTAACCATTGACCATGGGAAAGCTCCCCAAAACGCTTCTTATGAATACGCCATCCTTCCCTGCACCAACCAGGCTGAGATGAGTGCATTTGCCAAAAAGCCGTCGTACAAAGTACTGCAAAAAGACCGTAATGCACACATCGTACGCGATTTGAAAAGCAATACGACCTCTTATGTTTTATTCGAAACTCCGGACGCACTGCCAAAAGGACTCATACAGAAAGCAGATACTTCCTGTCTCATCTTATTACGTGAAAATAAAAAAGAAGCAGTGCTCACCGTATGCCAACCGGACCTCGCACTGTATCGGGGCCCTTCAGACGATATATACGATGAAAAGGGAAAACGTATCGAGCGCAGCATTTATTCCCGTCCCTGGATAGGAAACCCGAGCCAACCCATACCAGTACATATCGAACTGAAAGGAAAGTGGGAAATGGACAAAACTCCTTACTGCAAAATCCTCTCTTCGGATAACAAAAAAACCGTATTGGAATTCACTTGTACGGATGCAGCAAGTTTGGAAATAAAGCTTCACAAAAAATAAAATCAAACAAAGTAAAACATGAAAAGCCAAATCTTATTTATTGCATATCTTTTGATAGGAACTGCCCTATATGCCCAAACCTTGCAAGAGGTACAACAAAAAAAAGCAGAATCACAAAACCCGTTGTTTCATAAACTCGGGAAAGCCTACAAAACACCAGCCTTCGAATGTGAAGGCTGGTGGGTATGGGGAAGTTCTGTCATCAAAGGAGAAGATGGCAAATACCATATGTTCGTATCCCGCTTTCCTAAGTCTCTTCCTTTCCATCCGGGATGGATGGTAGCTTCGGAAATCGTACATGCAACCAGCGATGTTCCACAAGGACCTTACCAGCTCTCGGACATTGCATTAAAAGAAAGAGGTGCCCAATATTGGGACGGACGTTCTGCTCACAATCCCCGAATTTTAAAAAGCGGAGATACTTATTATTTGATCTATATGGGATCTACCCACCCTTTTGACACTCCTACAGCCGAACAACTTACATTGGAAAGCCCGTGGTGCATCGTGGCCCGTAGCAATAAAAGAGTAGGTATCGCCAAATCAAAATCACTCTACGGCCCATGGACACGTCTGGATGAACCCATATTGAAGACCAAGCCCAACACCTTTTATAGTTTTCTGACATCAAACCCCTCTCCTATTGTAGAAGAAGACGGATCGGTAACAATGATATTTAAAGGAAGAGAATATATCGGTAATGACAAATACTCTGATATGGCATTAGGAATCGCTAAAGCAAAACACATAGAAGGCCCTTATGAAGTGCAGAACAACAATCAGCCCATCTTTCAAGTAAACGGCCAGGGAGAAGCCGAAGATCCGTTCCTATGGAAAGATAAAGAAGGATATCATATCATCTTCAAAGACCATGTAGGAAAATATACGGTTGAATCCAAAGCCGGAGCAATGGCACACTCCAAAGATGCTATTCGCTGGACAGTAGATAAGGATGCACAAGCTTACTCCAAAACCGTGGAATGGGAAGATGGCACAGTTACAACTCAAGGACAATTAGAACGCCCGTTCATCTTGTTTGAAAATGACAAACCTGCCTATATATTTTTCGCAACAATGGATGGTCCCGGAGGATTTGATAATGCAACACGGTCATGGAACATGGTAATTCCGATTGCAAAATAGCAAGACAAAAAAACGAATTCACCTCGTACCCAGAAAGAGAGTCATAAGATCTTTTTGGGTTACCTTTATTTCTCTACAAAAAGGCAGTAAGAAACGAGCTATATCAACATAAAATCAGAAGATATACACTTCTTTCGAAAAATGAGATCGAAGATACAATGTTAAGTTTTCATTCAATTAAAGCCAAATAAAAACACCAAAGGGTTGTCCGTATAAGAAATATTCTTTAGTTTTGTCCGATATTTCAAATTTCGGTTATACTTGTTTGGTTCTGTTGAACCAATTCAAGCGGAAGTATAGAATCTTATGGATCAATTCGGCTGTATGAAATCTTCTCTATATTACTTGATTTTTGCCTTTTGGTATATCATCTCTTTATTGCCATTGAGATTGCTTTATATATTCTCTGATTTGCTTTATTTTCCTCTTTATTATTGCATCCGTTACCGGCGGAAAGTCGTTCGGCAAAACTTAATCTCTTCATTCCCGGAGAAAAGCTTAAATGAGATTTTATGCATTGAAAAAAGATTTTATTCTTATTTCTGTGATTATCTGATGGAAACGGTGAAATTATTCTCCATGAGTAAAAAACAGATGCAAAAACGAATGCATTTCGAAGGAATCGAGCAGATTACAGAAGCTTTCCAAGCAGGTCGTTCTTGTTCGGTATACTTAGGGCATTATTGTAATTGGGAATGGATCAGTTCGCTTCCTATGCATTTGGGCAATGCAGGGATTAGCGCACAAATTTATCATCCATTGGAGAATAAGGCTTTTGACCAGCTTTTCCTATACATGCGCGGACGCTTCGGAGCTACATCCATACAAATGGACGACACTTTCCGAACCATTTTAGGCTGGAAAAAAAGGGGGCAAAAAAGTATCGTAGGTTACATATCAGACCAAGTTCCCGGATACAATAACATCCATTATTGGACAAATTTCCTTAATCATGACACACCGGTGTTTACCGGTGCTGAGCGAATCTCCAGAATAGCAGATTGTGTAATCTTTTATCTGGACGTATACCGTCCTCAAAGAGGATATTACAAGGCTCGCTTTCTAAAAATAGCCGACTCAACGAAAAACCTGCCCCAATTTCAGGTAACTGAACAATATTTCCGTTTATTGGAAAAAACAATTCAACGCGAACCGCCATATTGGCTTTGGTCGCATAAACGCTGGAAACGTACACGTGAAATATATAATCAGCTCTATCCGAAAGAAATACAGGAAAAAAAACTTAGCCGGCTTTAATTCCGTGACAAGAAGCCGTCTATACGGAAATACGGCTTAAATAGAAAAACAGCAATGTTCTGAATTTCCGCAATGGATTTTCCGTCAGTTTATTGATATAAGTTACAAATGGGTTCTCCACAGGGCTGCTCATGTCTGCCCCACGGATACCTTCTGCTGAAATTCGGGATGCCAATACTGCCTGCCCACCCGAAAGTCTTTTTTCCATCCTTTCCGGTATCAGATAATATCGTCGCAAATCTTTCGACATGCAAATACAACCGGTCAACACTGCCTGGTCATGCCTATGTTCTTTAACAGAAGGATTTTCCTTAAAGCGCTCGTCTTGATGAATATCAATAAACAGGTGAGGATGGGTTGTTGCCAATTGATACCATCGCTTTATCACTTCATTACTTTTTGTCTTTTTTATCATGAAAAAAGTAGCTTGTATCTGATAGGCATTTCTCCACAGACTATTATTCGGATTGAAAAAAGTAAATACTTCCTTTTTACACCATTTCTTGTTCTTGCCCTTCGTTATAAAGAAAATGGCCTCTTTTCTTTTAAGTATTCGAAAATAGTCTTTCCAATCCGTATGCCTCAACAAAGTACATCCGGCATCAGCATACACAATGATATCCCCCTCATCAACCTTGCTCAAAGCATCAAAAAGAACATACGGTTTCCATAACCAATACCCGCCTCCCCTTTCGTATTGTCTTACATATTCTTGAAACAAATCCGGAAGTAATTTATCGTTGTAAAGATGAATTTCATCAAAAATCTCCAATGCCTCCGCTTCTTTTTTTATCCGTTGCAAGGAATCTTTATACTTCTGATCACCATATGTAATGAAAACCTTCTTCATTGTAAAATGTTTCAAAAAATTAAATCAGCATCATTGTTTTTATATATTTTATTATATAAAAACACTACAAACATTCAAATCCAATATCTTTTTACAAAGATAGTTAAAACAATAACATATTATAAAATATAGATGAAAAACAAATAAATTTCATCTTATATTCATCTATCATTGTATCCAATTGTAAAATTTGACACCTAACAACTAACCATTTCATTCTCATCGGGGATATTTAGAAAGAGAAATATGATAAAAACACGTATCCAATATCAAATTAAAAACATATCTGTAATAACAATAACAAGGTTATATAAAAACAAAAACCGACCCTTTCGGGCCGGTTTCAATCATAGGTTAGAAGAATTACGAAATCGAAAGGTTATCGAATCATAACCTTTTCCGTTTTATCATTGATTTTCACGATATAGCATCCCTGTTGTTCAAGAGTGAAACGTGCCGTACCATCTACATCAACCGTTTTAACGGCTTGTCCGGCAACATCATACACAACTGCCGTTCCTACAGCATTCACAACGAAAACATCGTTTCCTGCCGTATAAACTTTGGTCTGTACAGATTGCTCTACATTTCCTATACCCACGGCGTCTTTATCAATCAGTTCAATGTACACCGGTTCACCTTCGGCAAGGGTCAAGGTTATCATTGTCGTATTATCACTCTGAGGAGTAACTACAACTCCATCGACATCCTGACTCAATACCCATTCTCCATCGACAACGATATTTGTCTCTGTAGGAGTAGCTACCCAACCATAAGTTTCATCATCCTTCGGACGTAAATTAGGATTCGCCACTGCTAATGAAAGCGTTTTCTTTTCAGTATCCAGTTTTTCCATCAACAGCATCTCTGAACCGGTAGATTTCACACAACCGAAATTCAAATCACTCATAGCAGTAAAGATAGAATAAGCTGTAACATTAGCAGGCTTGTAAGTCAGAGCATGCAATTTCTCATTTTGAGCTTTTATCTCAAAAATTTCCCCGCCATTATTAGCCATCTTAGCAGCCAATTGAGTCATATCCGTAGTATTCGTTGCCGGAACAGCCACAAATACATATTTTTTATCGGAAGTCTTTACACCATGATCAATATAAGCTTTAGCAGCAGTTACAGTAACAGGACTATCCACATTGTCACCTGTCTCGTTCGGAGACTCTTGTTCACCATGCTTAATAACGATCGGATCGTTTCCTTTCGGCACGAAATAACCGGTACCTTGAGGTGTTACCATCCATAAATCAGCAGACGAATCATTTGTTTTAGCTTCCGCACCGGCCGGCATTGTCTCACCATTTATTATCAGATCACCACTAACATCAGAATCAATACCCTGGAATAAGTTAGTTGCAGTAATCATATCATCACTATACGAACCGGATGCAGAGATATTGCTACCTAAGCTGATCAACATTCCATCAAATGCATATACAGACTTTTTAAAGGTCAGATTAGTCGGAGTGAAACGCTGGCTTCCCCAAGAATCATCCTGATCAAATTCTGCTCCGAACATACCACAATCTTTCCAAGCCAATGCACCGGCAAAGTTCGTCGTTTTGGAATATTGGTCGAAACGATCGGTTACATTCTTATTCGGCATCATTTCTTTCCACGAAGTATAATGTACGGTAGTTGAACCGGCTTCTACATTCCAATCCCATCCACCAGTTTCTTTAGTTGTACTGTTATCATTGTCTTTTTTCGGGAAACCGGAATTCTCCATAGCCCCGTCATACATTATCTCAAGAGTTCCATGAGCCTGATAACGACCAAAACGATTCGTTTTACTATAAATCTCACCTCCCCAGAATTTTGTAGTCGGACAACGCATGGTAGCCACCCAATTATCCTGACGGTAAATACCGGCCGGACTATAATTAAATTGATAGAAACCATCCATATCTGCCTTGTTGACTCCAGAATAGAAATCTTCCATAAAGAAATAATTGTATTGAGAAGCTAACTCTGAGTCAATACCAGTACCCATAATATCGCCACCAACTTCTACCAGTGTCTTGAACAAGTCTTTTGTAAAAGTCATTTCTGTACCACCTACCAATGGATGGCGTCCAGCCAAACTATTGGCAGAAAGTTGTATCTTGCCATCTTCAGATTTTGTAGACATGATATACATTGATACTACCGCTTTTTTAATACGTTCATATGCATCCTGGTTGATTCTGAAGCAAGTACCTTTAAGTTTTCCTATATATTCTACCCAACTTCTATATGCATACATATAATTATTATAATGGGTGTTGTGATGGAATCCCGTTCCATCCGGCTTCAAAATATCATTCGACCCCGGAGAGTATTCACTAGCATTCTCTAACAATCTCGTTAATGCTTTCATATTTTCAATTGCTACATCTTGATCCGGATAATTGGCAGCACATCCATACAAATGTGGCAAGAAATTATAAATATAATCTGAACTCTGGTTAGGGAGCGTGTATTCTAATGGTGCATAAGCCAAATTAAATTCCACAATCCACTTCACTGCTTTGATAATTTCAACTTTCTGTGCTTCCGTATAAGCATTCATCGCATTAAGGAAACCTGCAGGAATTGCTTTTACATTTGTATAATCACTATAAGTAAGTCCACTGAAATTATATAAGAGTCCTTGATCTATTATATGATCAACCAGATTATTAAATGCAGTTTTTACCTGTTGGTTACTAATAGATGCAGCTAAAATTTCAACATCAGAAGATAACTCATTTAAATAATCCAAAGTCAACTCTTTAGGAGTAGGCATCACATCACCAGACACAGTACCATCACTATTTCTCACAATATTCATTGCAGAAACTTTACTAAGCAACTCCCTGATCTTACCGGTATTACCAGTTGGGGTTCTACCAAAGCCCAATTTCAATGTATTGAAATCACTTATTTCCATATCAGTTGCCTTTTCCGGGATTATATCTGCGCCAAAAGCATACACCTTCAACAAACGTGAATTATCTTCACTGAGATAGGCTGCATCCAATACCATCATGTCCGGATATTGACGTTTACTATCCACTACAGCATTAAAATCTACATTGTCAAAAAATATCTTTTGCCCATCGCCCTCTTTTGCAGCATAAGTAAATCTTACTTTTTTCACTTTTCCATTAGCTTTATTCTCATATTCATTATATGGGCGACTAAATTCACGCCATCCCTTAAAGTTTACGAGAATCGTAGCTCTCTTCACAACTTCATCGTCAGCATCCAAAAACTCTGTATAAATAGTATCATTATTAGCATTCATACTATAGATATTAAAGAATGCTGCATTTTGATCACTAACGGTCAAATTATCACTAAACCCAATCTCCACTGTTGCTTTATCAGCAGCGTCCCAACATAAAGACTGCACTCCTTTCTTAAAATGCTCTTTAGTTAGACTAAGTTCACTTCCTACAGCTTTCCATTCCGTAGGAACTACCGTTTCCTCAAAGTCATATTGAATAATCAACTTCTGATCTTCATCATCAATATCAGCAATTTTCGCAAAACTTACATTATCAATATAAACTGTGGCATTTTCCTTATTACCTAAAAAACAAATATTCAAATTAGTCAAATCAATATCTGTTGCATTCTTCACAATCCCTTGATCAAATGTCCACTGGTACATACTATTAGCAGTCTTTGACAAGTTAAAGTCCACATAGTATTCTTTCCATGTATCTGTTAAAGTAAAACTTTGCCAGCATCCGTACCAACTTTGAGTTGGATCACTCGGTTTCCCAGTTTCCTTGATAAAGAACTTATTTACATTACTATTATTTTCATCCGTAGCACGTGTATAAACTCTTAATTGGCCACCGTCATCCGAACGTCCCAAAAATGAAAAGCGGTAAATCCCAAGGGGAACAGTACCATCAATACGCTGAGATAAAACTGTCGTATACCAAGAAGAAGTTTTTCCAGTAATAGCAGCCACCTTACCTTGTGTTGTATCGTCACTCACACCAATAGTTACAACATTTGTTTCATATTGATCTTTATAAGCAACCCATTGTCCACAAACAGTAGGTTCTTCCAACTGTAAAGTTAAATCTGGATTAGATTCAAAATCTGCATCCTTTACCAAGTTTTCACCTGGTTGGTCAGGGTCTTCCGGATCAGACATATCTTTGACAAGAGTAAGCGAAACACCATCAATTAATATTGTCTTATCTGCGATATCACCTTGAAAACAAATACTAAAATCAGTCAAGTCAATATCATCGGCATCAATAGCGTCACTCAAAGGTGCACTGTACATACTATTAATCGTTTTTGTAAAGTCAAATTCAACAGAATATTCAACCCATTCCGCAGTCAAAGCTGTACTATAAAAAGAACCATACCATTTTGATGAAGGATCAGAAGGTTTTCCAGTTTCCTTAATAAAGAATTTTTGTACATCTTTACCACCGGCATCCGTGGTACGAATATAAACCTTGGCCTTACCTCCATCTGTCGATTTACCCCAGAAAGAAAGTTTATAAATTCCCTTTTTAGCAGTAGTTTCAATTCTTTGTGCAAAAAATGAGGTATACCAAGAATAAGGTTTGCCTGTATAAGAACCGACTTTACCCCTAACTGCATCATCAGCAACAATATAACTGATATTATTTTTCTCATTTTTAGCATCTGTATACGTTACCCATTCGCCGAAAACAACTGGGGTCGCATCAAATGTCTTAGTAAAATCTGCATTTTCAAAATCAGAATCTTTAATCAACTCAGTTGGAGTCTCCGGATCCGGTTCTGATAAATCCTCCACTAATTCCAATTGTACATCATCAATCAAAATCGTTTTATCAGCAACATCACCTTGAAAACAAATACTAAAATTAGTCAGATCAGTCTCATCCGCATCAACAGCATCACTCAACGGCACGCTGTACATACTACCTATCGTCTTGGTAAAATCAAATTCTACAGAATATTCTGCCCATGTAGAAGTAAGTGAAGTATTGTAGTAAGAGCCATACCATTTAGATGAAGGATCAGCCGGTTTACCGGTTTCTTTAATAAAGAATTTCTGCACATCTTTTCCATTTGCGTCAGTCAAACGAATAAAAACTTTAGCTTTACCTCCATCTGTCGATTTTCCCCAAAAAGAGAGTTTATAGATTCCTTTTTTAGCAACGGTTTCAATCCTCTGCGCAAAAAATGAAGTATACCAAGAATAAGGTTTGCCTGTAAAAGATCCAACTTTACCTCTCTCCAGATCATCTACTATATCATAAGAAGTAACATTCGTTTCTTTGGCATCTTTATAAGTTAACCATTCACCATATAAATAAGGTTCCGCATCGAATACTTTCGTAAAATCAGCATTATCAAAGCCAGAATCCTTTATCAGATTTACAGTTGTAGTTGAAGTTTGTGAGGTCTGTACCATCTCTTCATACCACATTACCGCATTAGGAGCAAACCATGCCGAGGCTAATCCGGCACAGCCCAAAAAGGACAGTGTTAAGAAAATGTTTTTCATAAATTTTATTGATTTTGTGAAGAAGTTACCCTTCATTAAAGGATAACTTCTTCGAATTATTTTCTAAAAAACGTAAGAATCGTTAACGAGGATTTTGGGTAAATCCACAAGATTGTACTTCCTCAGAAGGAAGAGGCATCAAATAAACATTTCTATTATCTTTAGTCACACCATAGCTATCAATCCCTTCCTTTATTCTTGGAGTGAACTGATTGGCATCCCAAACCTTTTCCGTTCTGACGAGTTGGAACCAACGTTTAAATTCACAAAAGAATTCCCAACCTCTTTCGTCAAATACCGCTTTATCAAACTCTTCTTCATCCAAATTCGGAGTTAAGGGATTATCAATACCACCCATAGCACGTTTACGAACTTTATTGATCTGCTCATAAGCAAATGTATTGGGTCCATGATCCGCCTTGTTCTGAGCCTCGGCGTACATTAACAAAACATCAGCATAACGATAAATAGGCGTTATACCCAACGACTGAGCAGAATTAACGCCTCCATAATCACGATATTTATTAATAGCAGGAGATCTCATTGTCGTATTTTTAAAGCTAACTTTCCTTCTATTAATAATAAATTCATCTATAAAGTTAAACTCTTTACGCTCGTCCTCCGGATATCTTTCATAGAAACAGGAATCAGCTACATAATCAGACCAAGCCGACGTAGATTCTTCTGTAATATAATAAGATTTACCATAATTACTGTACATGTCCGTAGAATGATTCAATGCAAAGATATGTTCTTTATCATCACTTTTAGTAGCTTCTTTCCATAAATCCTCATAGTGATCAACAAGATCATAACCACCATCTTCTATTATTTCAAAAGCTTTATCTCTTGCATCTGCATAATACTGAGTTTGTTTCAACGGCCAACCCGCCATTGTCAAATAAACCTCTGCCAGACAAGCTTTAGCCGCCCATTTAGATACCGTAGAATTAGGAGCATCAGAAACACGACCTCGGTTAGGCAACAACGTTTCTGCTAATTGTAAATCAGGAACAATCAATTTCTTATAAATATCTTCTACACTATTTCGAGTAATTGTTGAATTACCCAAAAAATCTGTAGCACATTGTGAATCGGTAAACGCTGGTACGTCACCAAACCAACGAACTAAATTAAAATGAGCAAATGCTCTCATGAAGTAAGCCTCACCCAAATATTGTTTCTTTTCTTCCTCTGTCATTGAAGATGTTGCCGTCAGACCCTCAATCAACTGATTACTTCCTTGTATCAACTTATACATATTGTCCCACATTGTCATGAAGTCATTTTCCATACTCGCCATATCGACATGCAGTTGATCCCAATGAACACCACGTTTAGTATAAGAACCACAAGAAACATCATCAGCTCCCAACCCCATTAATATCGTACGACAATTGTATGCATAGTTACCTCCCCAAAGAGAAGTATATAAACCATTTGCCAAACTTGTCACATTTTCTTCTGTATATTCAATATTCTCAGGTGTAGGAAAACTTAAAGGCTCCTGAAGCAAATCAACACATCCGGTAAGCAATATACCACTAATCCCAAATGTTATAATTAGTTTTTTCATACTTTGTAATTTTAATTTTAAAATGCGAAATTAAGCCCTATCAAATAGTTGCGTCCATTAGGATAATATCCCCAATCGATACCAGAAGTCAGTGGACTTTTCAATGTTACCTCCGGATCAATTCCAGAATATCCCGTAAACAAGAATGGATTCTGGATAGATGCATAAATTCTAAGTTTACTAATGCCTGCCTTACTTAGGTTTGCATTCGACAAAGAATATCCCAATGTTATACTTTTCACCTTTACAAAATCACCTTTTTCCACAAACTGAGAGGAAGGAGTCAAAGCATTAATTCCCTTCACAAACCCTACAATATCCGTATTTTCATTCTCAGGAGTCCAACGATTAGCCCATTCCGGATTAGGACCTAAATTAATAAGTCCATTAGTAGCAAAACGAGCTTCCCGTGTATAATTATAAATATCAAACCCGTGTACTCCCATAATAAATATACCCAGATCAAAATTTTTATAAGTCAATGTATTATTCCATCCCCATTGGAAAGACGGCTGGCCATTACCAATAGCTGTTTGATCATCTTCTGTAATACCTTCAACCCCATCAATATCTTTAAACTTATACGATCCGGCTTCTGTTCCGGCAGGAGCATCCGCCAATTCCCAAGATTTCCATACACCATCACTTACATATCCCCACATTGTAGCCAGTTTTTTCCCTTTTACATTACGGAAATATTTATTTTCATAATTTCCACTAATAACCATATAAGATTTATCACTATAAAGTTCCTCAATAGTGCCTTCATTATGAGACAAAGTAATATTTGTATTCCAATTAAAATCTTTAGATACAATAGGATCAGCTCCAATCGTTATTTCAAAACCTTTATTCAGGATATGGGCAGCATTCTCCAATCTACTGGAAAAACCTGTATAATGTGGAGCATCTACCTCTAAAAGTACATCCTTACTCAACTTATGATATACGTCCAATGATACAGTCAAACGATTATTAAATGCACCGAAATCAATACCTCCATTCCATTGTTGCGTTCTTTCCCATCTCAGATTAGGAGTTCCGATGCGTTTAGTAGATAAAGCTAAATGATTCTGAGCATCTCTAGTAGCTTCTAATTCTGTATATGCCGAATATGGTTCTACTGCCTGATTACCAGTTTCACCATAGCCAACACGAAGTTTCAACTGACTCAAAAAATTGACATCACGCAAGAATCTTTCTTGTTTTGCATTCCACGCCAAAGCAACAGAAGGGAATTGTTCCCATCTATTATCTTTATCCAAACGAGAAGAACCATCATAACGCCAAGAAGCCGTCAACATATATCGGTCCATAAGTACATAGTTCACACGCCCCATCCAAGACATCATTGCTGTTTTCGTTCTTTCACCGGAAGCATACATCACATCACCTAAAGCTGTATTATTAGCACCTATTATCGTTGATACTAACCCGCCTTTAGCTTCAGTTTTATGAATAAAGTCATCAGAATACATTTGCTCAAACACAGCCGTAGCATTAATTCTATGATTTCTATTAAATTCTTTCACATAAGATAAAATATTCTGATTGGTCCAACTATAATTATGTGTACTAGTAGCAGTAGCACTTGTTTTATCTCCATTTGCCATCACAGTAGTATAACTATCTCTTCCATAAGTTGACCGAGATACATTATCTCCAAAAGTAAAACCTTGCGTCATTCTGAAAGTCAAACCTTTCAAAAGGGTTACATCAACATAACCTTGTATACGAGAAGTATATTTATAACCATCAGTATCTATTTCCCAAATATGTCCCATTGGATTATATTGGGGACCCGTCAAATTTGCATTATTATAATTTCCATCTTCATCTTTAGGCAAAATAGTATTGGGGAATATTAAAGATTCTATCAATACTCCACGATACTGACTGAAACGAGGACCCTGGCTTTTTGAATAATTACCCCAAAGATTAGCACCAAACTTTAGCCATGATTTAATCTCAGTATCAACCTTTAAACGATAATTATAGGTATCTGCACTTGAACTTTTAGCAGTACCTTGATTATTATTATAACTTCCAGAAAATAAAAATTTAGTTTTTTCACTACCGCCAGAGATGGAGAGTTCATGGTTATTCTCAATAGCAACATCACGGAAAACATTCCCTACGTAATCATATACATTTTCACCTCTATCAAAAGCGGCAATTTGCTCATCAGAATAAAAGCGATACGGCTCCCCTGTATCAGTAGCCGGATAAAGTGCCGCTCCATATTCATTTGCCACTCTTGCAAAATCACCTGGAGCCATAACATCAGGAAGACTATAAGGGGTCTTAAAATTCACATAACCACTGTACTCTACTCTTACTTTTCCTGCTTCCGGATTACGGGTTGTTACCAATATTACACCGTTAGCACCCCGAGAACCATATATAGCTGTAGCAGAAGCATCCTTCAAAACCTCAATAGAAGCAATATCCGAAGGATTCAATGAACTTAATGAACCTCCAATAAAACCATCGATTACTACTAACGGACCGCTATCTGCCTGCACGGAATTCATACCACGTACACGAATAGTAGAAGAAGATCCCGGTTGTCCAGAAGAAGAAACAATACTTACACCCGCCAAACGCCCCTGCAATGAAGAAGTTATATCAGCAGCAGGAGCATTTTTCAGAACCTCGCTACCTTTTACAGATGCAACAGCACCAGTTAAGTCTGATTTACGTTGTACACCATATCCGACAACCACAACTTCCTCCAAAGCTTGTGTATCGTCAACCAATTGTATGGTAAAACTCTTCTTACCTGCAACATTCACTTCCTGAGTTTTAAAACCAATATAAGAAATTACCAATGTAGCATTAGAAGGTACATTATCCAACTTGAAATTTCCATCAATATCCGTAATCGTACCGCTTGTAGTCCCTTTTACCAAAACGGACGCCCCGATTACACTTTCTCCGAGACTATCAAGAACCTTACCTGTCACAGTAGAGTTCCCTTGTGCCAACGTAGTTTGTGTCAATAGAAAACTGACAACAAAAAAACAGACAAACTGCATCGACAATAAAATAACTTTCTTCATAGTGTTATAATTTTAAATTATTAAAAGGAAATACAAAGAACGGTATTGCATCATTACCGTTCTTTGTTATAGATAGAAGGTTATTATTTGATAATAACTTTAAATGCCTTAACTTGATTACCAGCCACTACTCTAACCAGATACAGTCCTTTTTCAGATACAATCATAGAGGAGTTACTACCTGCTCTAATTTCTTTAGACTCAAGCATCGCACCATTTATATTATAAAGAGTAGCATAACCATCTTTTTCCGACAAAACATAAATGATACCGTCTTCAACAATCACATCGCAATTCACTGTTTCTTTTTCATTATTGAGACCAGTACCTTTTCCACCTTGGTAAGCACCCATATTTATTTTGCCATCTACTATTCGATCATTATCTGCAATATCTTTACTCATAAATTCATCCATCCATTCTTCTGTCATAAAAAATTCATCTATAAATTCTACAGAACCGGCATTATTACAGAGCGAAGTGCTGGTCAAGGAGAAATCCGCATTTTGTAATGCCTGAATATCAGTCTCATCCGTAGTAGAACCGACAAAAGTAGTTGTCTGAACAAAAGGATTAGCTTCTACAATATTATTCAGAAGAGTTACTGAGTTTGTAGAAGAATTATCTGTAATTTCTATATCAGAAGCACTGTATTGAACTGCTGAATTTTCAGTAGTAAAAACAGCCTTATCATTATGAGTAGGTTGATTATTTACCATAATTGAATTCACTACTTGCGAATAGTTCTCACCGACATAAATAGTTCCCTTATTATTTGCAATTGTATTATTAAATATGGTACTGCCTTGCAAATCTATTAACAAATTATCTGAAGAGTTATTAACTATCAAACAATTCTCTATTTGTGCATTTTTCTTTGTTGCTATTATCGAGTTTCTCCAAGAGTCACCACCAGCTACACTCGTATTTGTATTATTACGGATTATGTTAAACGCAAAATCATAATACACTTCCGAATTACCAGAAAGTACAGTACCTATATTACTAGATACATTCCCTTCAAACAAGCAATGAGTTATTTTCAAATAACGTTTAGCCCATTGATTATTTATCTGAATACAAGAAGATTCATTATTTCTGAAAATACAATTCGTCACAGATGTACCATCTTGGTCACTCAACTGTTCTTCCGTATTATAAATGGATAAACTAGGGACTTTATTACCTTCAAATACGCAGTCATACAACTGATTACCTGGAAAATATTCAGAATGACAACCTCTCAACTGAAGAGTCACTGTAGCTTCGTAAGTAGCGTCAGAAGTATTATTACCTGAGAAATAACAATTACGGACTATCATGTTTTCTTCACCATAAACAACTGTACCCTTACACGCATTATTTAGAATCTGGCAATTTTGAAGAGTTACAGAATTTCTTAAGTAGAGAACCCGACTGTCTGTTGAAACATTGTTTTTAAAAGTAATACCATCTATAATAGTATTTTCCCAAAATGTATCTTTATCAACACGGTCTACCAAACGGAAAGTCTGATTTCCACTGGTAATTATCGTTTCATTTGTAAATTTCCAAGGTTCTGTAGCAGCATTCGGGCGTACACGATTCTCAATAGAAGTCTCTCCTTTGGCAAATCCACCATAGACATGTACTCCTTCTATCATATTAATAGTAGCAGTAACCGTATAAGTACCGGCTGCCATGAGAATTACATCCCCTTTGGATGCTTTTGAATAAGCTGTTCCAAGATCACTGATTGGAGAATCCCAAGAATTACCATTATTAGAGGTAGAGCCATCCGGGCTAACATAGATGTTTTTCGCATTCGCACCCGTCGCAAGCATTAGAGCTAAGACTGAAGTAATAATCACATTTTTCATAAGCGATAGTTTTTATTGTATTAAAGTTACTATTAGGCTTGTTTTTCTGCAACAAAAGTATGAATAAAGACTATATTCAATACACATTTTTGTTCATCAATGCTCCAAAATTGTACAAACCTTTTTTTAATATTTCAAGAGCCAAAAACAGGCCGTATCATGTACTATATTGTAATAAATAGCTCCGTTATAGGTAGAGAGCTATAATGAGGAGAGGGTATCTTTGTGAACTGAACAATACTTAATCTAATTTTTAACAATCATGAACAACAAAATTTTTAAGCTTATCATTTGCTTTACTTTATTATTATTGTGTACTCCTTCATTCGGGGCTAAATGGAGAGCTAAACATGTGGTATTTATCGGATTAGACGGATGGGGTGCCTATAGCATGGAAAAAGCAAATATGCCTACTGTAAAACAATTAATGAAAGACGGTTCATACACCTTGGAGAAACGATCGGTATTACCTTCCTCAAGTGCCGTAAACTGGGCTTCTATGTTCATGGGGGCAGGTCCGGAACTACACGGATACACCGAATGGGGTTCAAAAACACCGGAACTCCCCTCGCGAGTACTTAGCCATTATGGTATCTTTCCAAGCATCTGGGGATTATTCAGAGACGCCAATCCGCAAGCAGAAATCGGTTTTTTCTGTCAATGGAACGGACTGGAATATCTGGCAGAGATGAAGGCTATGAGCAAGGAGATGCATGTAAAAGCCGAAGACGATCCTTCCGGAAAAGCCGATAGAGCGGTAGCGACTCACTCTTGCGCTTATATTAAAGAAAAAAGACCTGACCTTATCGGTATATTTTTCGATGAACCCGACCATTTAGGACACCAAATCGGACACGACACAGAAGCCTATTATCAAAAATTAGAAGAATTAGACGGATACATTGCTGAAATAGTAAATGCTGTAAAGGAGGCCGGCATGTGGGACGACACAATCTTTATATTAACAGCAGATCACGGTGGCATCAATAAAGGACATGGAGGCAAAACAATGCAAGAAATGCAGACTCCGTTCATCATTTCGGGAAAAGGTATCAAAAAAGGATATAACTTTACGGAAAGTATGATGCAATTTGATGTGGCTTCCACAATTGCATATATCTTTAAATTACAACAACCTCAAGTATGGATTGGCCGGCCGATGAAGCAAGTCTTCAAATAAACACGCTACTTCTACCTTAATCAATTTGAATATCTCCAAGCCTCGTTCTTCCCCCCAATAAAGAATGAGGCTTTTTTCATTTTATTATTGGCAATAAGGAATATTCCCTCTACTTTTGCATGCAAAAAAGAAATGCTTATGCTTGTTGAAACGCTTCCTATCCACTTCGCTCCTTTACAAGGCTACACCGAAGCTATTTACCGAAATGCACATGCTACCGTTTTTGGCAGAGTAGAGACATATTATACTCCTTTCGTACGGCTTGAAAAGGAAACATTCCGCAGCAGGGATATCCGGGATATCGAACCGGGCAATAATACCGTCTCCCATCTGATCCCACAACTTATCGGAGCAGATACCAATAAAGCGGAAGCAATTTTATCCCTTTTCATCGAGAAAGGATATAAAGAAGTGGATATCAATATGGGATGCCCGTTTCCGATGTTGGCCAAACGGCATAATGGTTCCGGTATATTACCCTTTCCGGAAGAAGTGGAGAAATTATTAGAAATAATACATAAATATCCGGAAATAAACTTCTCAGTTAAAATGCGTCTGGGATGGGAAAACACAAAAGAATGCCTGAATCTACTTCCGATAATGAATGCACTCCCACTCAAACACATCACAATGCATCCGCGATTAGGGAAGCAGCAATATAAAGGAAACGCCGATATGGAGGGATTTGCAGCTTTCGCAAAGGCATGCCGGCATCCACTGATCTATAATGGAGATATAAAAAACGCAGAAGACATAGAACGCATCCATTCCCGATTTCCTTCTTTAGCCGGAATTATGATAGGAAGAGGATTATTGGCCAACCCCGCTCTGGCGATAGAATATAAAGAGAAGAAACACCTCTCTGCTGAAGATATGAAAGAGAAGCTGTTTGCAGCACACAAAATCGTATTGGCCGGTTATGAAAAACGTTTGCAAGGAGGAGAAGATCAGTTGCTCAATAAAATGAAAACCTTTTGGGAATATCTTGAGCCACAAATCGGACACAAAGCTTGGAAAGCAATTCATAAAAGCACAAATCTGACAAAATACAATGCGGCAATAGGACTTATATGATAAATACACCTCATTTTTATTTACAATATATTATAGTGCAATTTTTCATAGCGTACTCAAAATGTCACATCTTATAAAACTTCAATGAATTTCTCTACGAGATATACCCAGTTTCTCTACGAAGAAACGATCATTCCTCGTAGAGTTTCAAGTCGCTCCTCGTAGAGAAAAAAATAGCAAAAGCAGAATACTGATAACCAAGCAATTAACAAAGCAGATAATTGTACAATATTTTCAACACCAAAATCCATACTTCCAAAAATTAAAAACAACATAACCCATCCTTTTTTTCTTACAATACAAAAAAAACGGGGTATCAATAAGGGAATATTTCCACATCTTGACTTTTGCCATCCTTACAAATAAAACGAAGAACCGTATACTTCTTATCCGATGATACAACCTGGCAAGCAGGCGTCTCTCTAATAGCCCAACGTCCTCTCAAAATAATTGTTACAGGAATTTCGCCACTATCATTATCAATCCAAGGACGAGAATAGATACTACGCTCGATACGTTTTCCCTTTTCATCGTATATATCGTCTGAAGGGCCCCGATACAGTGCGAGATCCGGCTGAGCAACAGTCAGCAACGCCTTCTCTTTTTCCTCACGTATCATCACCAGGCAAGAAGTATCCGCTTTCGCTAATAATCCTTGGGGCAGAACGGTAGAAGGCGTTTCAAACAGAACATACGAAGTGGTATGATCCGGCAATGATTTTACAATATGGGCATTACGGTCTTTTTGCAACACCTTGTAAGTTGGTTTCCTTGCAAAAGTTTTCATGGCAGCAACAGTCGTTTGTGGAAGTACGGCATATTCATATGCAGCCCCCTCAGGTGCTTTTCCGTGATCAATAATCAAAGAGACCCAATCTCCTTTTGTCTCCTTGTTCGCTTTTTGAGCACGCGAATACTGTGGAAAGTTCTTCTCGAATTTAGTTGTTACGGGAGTGTAATAGCCTGTTCCGACAGGGTCCACCCAATACTTCCCATTTTCTTTATAATCCTTCCAGAAGTTGCGGTCGGTATTGTCCCTTACGGCAAGCTGGAAAATGGTGGTTTCCGTAGGATACTCACTGTTTGTATTCTCGATATCCGAACCGAGGCATACGATTGTTCCGTCGAAGAAATGGAATGATTTACGGGCGCGATGGGAACCATTGTATTTGTCATGCTCATGAAGTTTCATTCCAAAATTTCCATTCATATGCTGCTGAGATAAACCACCGGCAAAGGCTTCGTCCGAATAAAGCATCTCCTCCATACCGGAGTAAGTATCGACATTATAGATTTTTGCCTGTAAATCGTCAAAAGGCAAATGAATAGAGGTAACTCCCGGAATACGATTCCAGTCGAACCCCTCCTCTTGCCATCCGCTTGTGGCAGGTGTCACTGTACCCCCCGGAGCAGCAGTAAGCAACTGCATACTTCCGTGTGCCAGATAACGTCCATAAAGATTAGCACCCAGATAATGCTCGGCAGCCCAGAAATAACGGGAATGCCCGCGTACGATTGCCGCCCAACTGCCACGACGCTGTACAGAAATACATCCGTATCCCAAAGCAAGATTTCCCTGCGGATCAGCCTCAGGACGGAATCCTTTATTAGAAAGAAAAGTTGCCATCTGCTGTTCCTCTGCATTGGTAAATTGAGGTACATATTCCGGTTCCTCGCCCGAAGTAACTGTTGAAGCAGAAACCAACCGAAGGTAAGCGGCAGCCATATCAGGATCAAAATCCTCCTTTCCATCGGGAGTACCGGCAATAGCCATCATGGCATACTGCATAGGAACCAGCTTTCCTTTTCCATCCGGATGCCGGCCGGACATAGAGAGCGGAAAGTGGAGTTTATTACAATAAAAACGCATGGTAAGCAGAACCGTCTTTACAGTTTGATGAGCCAACTCAGAAATAGCAAATCCTGTGTGATTCAACAGATAGATCATATTCGTAGCCCCTTCCAGTCCGCCAACTGCATAGGCCGGATAATTATTACGATGATGAAAAGCACCTCCATCTTTCTTGAACGAACCGGCAAGTCCCAAAGCCGGGCGGCAACCATAATCAATCCACCGGGAGAAAGACTTCAAATATTGAAGTTTTTCCGGTGTATCTTCCATCATCAATATACTTGCAATACGCCCCGTAGTCTGAGTATTAAAAGAGTCCATATCGATACCATCCACCTCCGGTTTCGGATAAACCTCATTCGTAATGGCATACCAACGCAGAGTAGCCTCCGCTTCATTCAGTTTGCCGGCTTCACGGAGTACGTCTTTCATCAGAAAATAGGCCAGATAAAGTCCCCGGACACTATAACCGTAATGATGAATATTTCCCCAACAACTGCCATAAGCAACTCCCTGATCGGTAATATGATCGTACATCGCGAGGAATTTATCTTTCATTTCTGCCTTGACAACAGCATCTTCAGCATTGTTATAGGCAACAGCTATCCGTTTCATCAAATCAAAATAAGCTTTCATCTCGACTCCCAACTTAGTCAGCATATCCTTATCCCAATCGGGTATCATCCGTTCATAAGCTTCTGAAGCACGTACCATAAAAACAGGTACTCCGGATACCTGACCGTCTTTATAAGAAATATCATAAAACTCATACTTTTTACGAATCGTCTCAATCTCTTTCTGTGTCAACGCAGAAGGAGTATACACCATATCCCGGAAACGACTCTCTATCAATTGCATTTCCTGTCTTTGCCTTTCACTTACAGGAGTCAGCTCGATATCAGGTTTCAGCAACGAATGTTTATAAACCACAAGCCAGTGATTTGTCGTAGCCGCATTCACAAAAGGAACCTGCAGATCAGCTGTCTGCTGGCGGGCATCGACCTTTGTTGCGGTAATCAAATGATCAATAAAAAGTTCTCCTTTTACATCCGGCGCAACCATGCGCAGTTCATTCATCCCCTCTTCGGGAACACCTTGCATATCCCGTTCATAACAAACCCATGCGGCACGCCAACCCTTGAAATTGATACCGAACGGAAAAGAGGTACATATTTTTCCGTCCTTCAAGAACTGAAATTCTATTTTTTTATCCTGCGGCTGTTCGTTATATACCCATACGATAAACGCGGAAAGAAATAAATCTTTTCCGGTGGGATCTTTCTTTTCAAACTTCAGGTCTTTCTTTAAAGAAAGTATTCCGCCCGATTCAAACGACCATGCCAAAGAATGTTTTCCATCCTTATAATGCTCCGTTGAAATGGATAATTTTGAGTTTTCACTACTCATGCATGCCGGTACTTCCGACTCCTCAAAAGAGAACATACGATCATTCCGGACGAACTGGGCAAATAAAGAAAAAGAACCTCCGAAAGAGAGAAAAAGTACTATTTCCAGTCTGATAAAAAGCAGCTTCATTATTCAAAGTATTAAATGTCAGTTATTAAATCGATTGTACTTCAAAACCCGTCACCAATACATGATTCTGAAGCAAGCGCAGGCCAAAATAACCGTCACCTTCTCCGGGTTTCAATGAAGCACGGAATAATTCCTCGCCATTCACAGAATAAGTAGTATATTCTTTCTCTACACGAATCACAATATGATACCATTTACCCGGTACCAACAGGTGCTCCGGATCCGTATATTCTGCTATCAATGGCTTTACGCGAGCATCATCCACACCATTGTATTCGGCATAATAGCGACGAAAACGAGTGGTGGTATTTTCATTTCCGCCATAACCCACATAGAAAAGATTCAATGTATTATAATTCTTAAAAACTCCGTTCCGCCATTCGCTACGGGCAAAAATATGATCAGGATGCAACGGGTCATTAGCTGCCCAGAAGCAGTTAAGATCGCTCAAACGATCGAATTCACCGCCTTCCATCAGCATGGCAACCTGATAACTAATCTCATAATCGCCCGTCAAAAATTCATTATACCACAAAGTCAGCCCGGCGGGTACAACGAGTTCCATCGTATCGGATATCAATGACAGTTGCATTGCCGCAGACTCATCTTCCGCAACCCATTTTTCAAGAATCGGATTACTTTTTTTATTAGAAGAAAAGCAAGCAACCAACAGGCAACTCCCAATTAATAAAACTGAATATCGGATCAAAGTTCGTCTCATGAATATATGTATTAGTTTTAAAGATCACTACCGGTTACAAAGAAACCCCACTTTTTGAAAAAAGCAGGGTTCAAATCGTACAGAATATTACAATAATTATTCAAAATATCCCATCGTGTATAATTCAGAACAGCACCTCACATCAAGGATGTATTTCCTTGAAAGCCTTATTGTCCTCCTGAATCTGCAGTATAGTCTCTTTCAACTCGCTTATAGGCAAATCAAACCCATACCATCCTGTATAGCAATCGGTCACGTACCATTTACCGTCAATACATTCGAATTCTACGCGAAGATCTACCTCCGATTCTTCATAACCGGCTTCAAAAACTTTATGACCAGGCTCATTTAGCGTAAACTTTGAAACATAAATCCCTCCTTCTTCCTGAGTGATGCGTTCCTCTTTCAAAGTCTCACTATCCAGCAGAGGCCATTTATCTTTAGTAAAAGGAAATGTTTTCTCACTATTTCCATCATCGGTCATCAATGTAATGGGAGTTTTCATCGGAAATTTTATTCTTGTATACTGAAAAGCCGCACTGGAAGTAAACTTCTCCAGAAAAGACTCAAAATCCTCAATTTCCGTTCCTACGTTTTCCCCTTTCGCTTTCGAATGATTGGCACAGGAGATCAATAGTATGCCTGCAAACACAATGCAAGCAAATAATCCGGATACAAATTTCTTGATTCTCATAAAAAACTGTCTAATGTTTGAATATTCAACTCTCTTTCTCTCACTTCTAAAAAGTAATGCAAGTTATCAAGAAAATCCCGATCCAGCAAAAAAGAACAAGAAAATATATATTGCCCTTTCATTTTCTCCAATAAAAAACTCCGGTGAAGTAAAGACTTGGTCTTTACTTCACCGGAGCATATCGTTGGAACGAATCTATTTACCCGTTCGGAATACACTTACCAATAACGGATCACCTTACCGGCAGCCGGATGCAAATACCAATCTTTATTCTTGGCACCATCACTTTCCACCCATTCTTTAAATTTCGGGTATGCTGTCGAAAATAAAACTTTTTCAGAAGCGTGTGCTATACCTACAGGAACTTTGATCCCCCAGACAAAACCATTCTTATTACAATAAGGTACATTATCCATCATCAATCCCTTTGAATCGGTATCATAATTTGTATATGAATAAGTCGGTTTATAACCTTTCATATGGATTTCCTTATTATCATGAGTAACAATAAAGAAGTTCTGTTTCTTCGTATCTGTGATCAGTTCACGATAAGCAGCAAGTTGCGCATCGCTTTCGGCCTTTGTTACCCCTGCATCTGAACGATTTACTCCCGTCAATTTAACTTCCGCTCTCAACATCGGACGTCCTTCCTCTACATAACCGGGAGTTACCTGGAAGAAATTTGTATTATCACCCAGATCAGACAAACCGTCCAAAATAACGACCGGAGAGTCCCCCTTAGTATCTATTGTCACTTTACAATATTGTGCCTGCCCATTCACCTCTCTTACTTCCGCCATATCCGTACCAGTAGCCAATTCCTGCTCCGTACCCTGTCCGCCTTTCAACACTATACGGACAGTGGTTTCCTTTATATACTTTTTATCCAAACCACCCAATACAACACCCAGTTTAGTAGGATATCTGCCTCCCTTTGCACGTACATCCAACGTCATCAGTAATCCTTCTTTATATCCCTGAGCCGGCAATAAGTCCTCTTTCTGACACTCCGTAACCTTCAAATCATATTCAAACACCACATCATTCATGTCATTGTCATTTCCCGATTCATTCGGCCAAGTGTCTTCAAACATTGCCACTCCCGTATTATGATAAAAGCGGAAACCTGCATCCTCTTCACTTGTAGGCTGCACACAATCTTCCGGCACTATGGCCGCAACAACCTCGCTTCTTGTGTTGGTGTTCAAAGCTATTGGCATCGTCTTTTTACCCGATACGGAGTTATACTTCAGATACAACGTTTCGCAATGAATCGGAATATTCAATTCAAGAGAAGTTGTTGTAGAAGAGACAAGCAAGTCACCTACAAGCAAAGTAGCCTCACTGCAGTCCTTGTCCGAATAGATAGAAACTACTGTAGTTTTCGGCGATGAGACCGACACTGAAACATTACGACTGGTTGCCCAATCGAACCCTGCCGATGCAGTATATTCAGTTGAACCCGTTTGGTTCTCATTACTGCCATTTACTCCCTCGACATTATCGGAACATGAAGAGATCATAAAAGCTCCTACAAGAACATACATTAAATTGTTTGTTTTCATCATTGCATATTTTAAAATTACTATATTTCAATCGTTTACCATTAAACCAAACGCCTTTTATAAAAAACATTATTTAATAAAATACAACTTATATTTTCTTAAATAACCTTTCAATCCGAATGCTTCCCATATAAAAATGAAAATAAAGCAATAAATAAAAGCACCGAACAATCATCCATCCATAAAGCATTCTCGAATCGCACACAGTTAATAAGAATTAAATTAATTTAATATTTCTCTTATAAAAAGCCACTCGAATTGACTATTTCTATCCATTCCAACGGTACACACTGTAATAGAACCATTTTAATCCAAATATGTTCCCCGAACAGAATAATGAATAATCGGTTATATTTGTATCAAATATACAACTTTTTATCAGAATATACAACTTCGATTTTAGAATATACAACTTATGAATGAAGTCTTATACGGCATAGATTACTTGGAATACTACTTCTATTGGATATATTACAAGTTCATGGGATATCCGCTGATCATACGAATATGTACCGCTGTAGTAATGCTGTGTATCTTTGCGTACTTTTGCCTTCTCATCAATATCATTTATGGTATATTCAAAAGAAAAAGAGAAAAACGCAAGTATGCCAAGATTCATAAACGGTATTACGAAAAGCTTAAAGAGATATCTTTAAATACAAACCATTTAACAGATGAAGAGATAGCAAACATAGTAGAATATAACGAGAAAAAAAGAATAAAATCAAACGAGATCCGCATTATCACGCAATTATTGGCAGAGATAAAAACAGAGTTTGAAGATCAAATCAATGAACTCAATTTCCAAGGCATACAAAACGTATTTCAAATTACCCGCTATTTTGAGCGGGAACTTCAGTTTGGGCCGCAAAGAAGCAAAATCCAAACCCTGAAACTAATCCAATCCATCAACGGATACGCTTCTGAAGCAGTATTAGTACGGTTTCTATATCATCGTGAATTAGAGTTAAGAAACTCTGCCCGGTATGCCTATATGTGGTTAAGTCAAGGCAATCCTTTCCGCTTTTTCGACGAAGACATCGGCATGAAATTACGAAAGTGGGACATGATGGAACTCCATGCCATTTTGGAACATCGCAAAAAAGCAGGATATGCAACGCCCAGTTTCATTAAATGGGTAAATACTTCGGCAGAAGAAGATGTAAAAAAATTCTTTATCAACGAAATCCGATTTTATAACGAGACAGAGAGCGCCCCTATACTGGCAAAACAGATAAATGCCCGTTCACCGGAAATACGAAGTGAAATAATACGGGCTTTAGGGACTTTGAAATATAAAGAAATCGAACCTAAGCTATTCGAAATGTATAACACGCAGCCGGAAGATGTAAAACAAAACATCATTGCTGCTGTTTTAGAATTAGGAACGGGCAATGCGGTAGATTTTCTTAAGAACGCATATGAAGAAGCAGATAACTGGAGTACCAAGCGATCTATTCTCAAAGCCCTTTATGGATACAATGAAGCCGGCAGACAAATGTTTGATGTACTGGAGACCCAGGCAAATGCTCACACAGCTATTTTATTTGCCCATACTAAGGACTTATTAATTAACCAAATAAGCTAAGCAAAATATGAGAGGATTTATATTAGACTTTTTCAACTATTTCGTATTTTTCTATACAAGCACTCTCGCAACTTGTTTTATCTTGTTTGCTTTCTTGTCTTTTATATCCTTAAAACGAAGAAAAAGCTACTACGTAGAGAGTTATATCCGGAAAACGATTAAGGAATCTCCCTATACACCGGGGGTTTCCGTTATTGCCCCCGCATACAACGAGGAGAAAACGATCATAGACAATGTCAGTTCCATGCTCGCCCTGGAATATCCTGTTTTTGAAGTAATCATCGTGAATGACGGTAGTACGGATAAGACTTTAGAAAAAATGGTCAAGCATTTCGATTTGGTAGAAGTACCATTCGCCTATATAGAACGTATTAAAACCAAACCGTTCCGCCGATTATTCAAATCCACAAATCCCGAATATAAAAGGCTGATTCTGGTAGATAAGGAAAACGGAGGGACGAAAGCCGATGCATCCAATGCGGGAATCAATGTTGCTTCGTACCCCTATTTCATCTGTACCGATGTGGATTGCATCCTCGAAAAATATGCACTTCACCGCTGCATACTGCCGGTTATTTCTTCTGAAAAACAGGTAATTGCCGTCAGTGGTACAATGCTCATGGCAAATGGGTGCGTTGTCAGCGAAGGACAGATAGTAGATGTAAGATCGCCCCATACTCCCATTCCCCTCTTCCAGAACTTAGAATATATGCGTTCTTATCTGATAGGCAAAATGGGCTGGTCGGCCATTAACGGTATGCCGAACGTGTCCGGCGGATTCGGGCTTTTCGATCGTTCTGTAGCAATCGCTGCCGGAGGATATGACGGTACTTCTTTTGCAGAAGACATGGATTTGATTACGCGTATGGTGGGATATATGTGTGACTTCTCACGGCCGTACAAGATCGTGCAGATTCCCGATACCTGTTGCTGGACAGAGGGACCATCCAATTTGGCAATGCTTTACAGACAGCGTACCCGTTGGGCGCGAGGACTCTTCCAGACGCTAAGTATCCACCACAAAATGATCTTCAAAAAAACCTATAAGCAGATGGGGTTGCTTACGTTGCCCTATATGTTTGTATTCGAATTCTTAGCACCGATTATCGAAGTCGTCGGATTCACCGTATTCCTGTATCTGGCCTTTACGGGAGCCGTCAACTGGAATACAGCCTGGATGATATATCTGACAATATACATATTCTGCCAATTCTTATCCATTGTGGTAATCACGTACGATTACTATGTGGGCATGTTATATAAGAGAGGATATGAATATCTATGGATTATCCTGGCTTCCATATTGGAACCGATTATTTACCATCCCATCATCACATTCTTTTCATTGAGAGGTTATTTCAGCTACCTGACACAGCGAAATTTCAAATGGAAGAATATGGAACGAAAAGGATTTAAACAGAAGAAAAAAGTAGTCCGGGAAAGTGAACTTTCTACAGTACAAAGTCCCGCCACTTAGCTATTACGAACCTATGAACAAAGAACTCTATCATAAAATTATCATGCTCGGCTGTTTGTTCCTTTTGATAACTTCATCAATCGGTACGAACAACGATCCCCTATTGCCCGAAGATTATGCAAAAATAGTACAGGAACATTTTGCAAATGAAGAGTGGGAAGAAGGAAAAACCCTTCTGGAAGAAGGACTCGGAAGATATCCGAAGGTTTCCGATCTGCAATGGTTGATGGGAAAATACTGGCATCATAAAAAAGACTATGACCAGGCACGCTATCATTTGATAAAAGCAATAGAAGATAATTACAATAATGTAAACGCCAAACAATTGCTGGTAGACGTAGAAGAGAACACTCAAAATTATTCCAGCGCCATCTGCTATGTAAACGAACTATTGGAAGTAAACCCGTATTGGCGGGGTTTATGGCGCCGAAAAATTGATCTTTACCGCAAACAGGGCAACGATGTAGAAGCCGACCGCCTTTTAAAGCGCATCAATCAGATTTATCCCAACGACACCATTTTAAGAAAAGACTATATCTACAGCATGGAACTGGGATATCAGCACATGAAAAAAGGCGGTAACCGGAAAGAGGCTATCAACACCTTGACCGAACTGATCAAGGCGGCACCGGGAAACGAACAATACTATCTGGATATTATCAATCTGCAATTGCAAGAGGGAAATCAGGAAGCAGCTTTAGGATGGGCTTCCAACGGTTTGTCCGAAATACCCGGCAGTTATTCTTTAATAAGCAAAAAAGTGGGAATTCTGGGCGAACTGGCCCGTTATCCGGAAGCGTTGGTTTTCATGCGCGATCAGATGAGAAAAAACAACAGTGCGGCTTTACGGCAATTATACAACCATATCCTTTTAGAAGCGGCACAGGCAGAAAGGCAGCGTGATCCGTACGTCCTGTACGGCATTGTGTACGACAATGGAAAAAACAACAAAGAAGCATTGGATTACCTGCTAAACACTTCTGTCACCAGGGGATATAGCGATGATGCTTTCTACTATTTACGGGAAGCAAAAAAGAAATACGGCGATACGGACAAAGGCATTCTCTACAAAGAGTACCTACTTTACCGTAAGATGAACGAAAAAGACCGTGCCTTTTCTACTTTAAACAAATTATACGAGTTATATCCGGACGATTATGACATTCTGCTGGCCATATGCGAACAACATATGGAAAAAGCCGAAAGGCTTATAGAATTGGGATTGCACGCGGAAGCACTCCCTCACACCCAGTTTATTATTCAGAAACAGGTAGACAGTGAAATCACCGGAATAGCCTGGGAAAGAGCCTTAGGATGTTATATCAGCATGAAAAAATATAATGAGGCATTGGCAGCGCTGGACACGCTCACCACCCGCTATCCCGAATATGAAAACGGCATCTGGAAGAGAGCCTTCATACTCGACAAGATGGATAAGACCGCAGAAGCGTTGGACATCTATCTTTCAGCCATCGAGCACAGTGGCGAAGACATGCGCATGTTCTACGTTATCGGCTACGAAGAGCTTGCAATTCCTTATATCAAAAAGTGCATGGAGGCAGGAAATACGCAACGGGCACATGACACGGCATGCAAACTCGTGCAACTCAACCCGTCGAGCGACCTCGGTTTACGGTATGCCATCAACACGTCGGCATTATTAAAGCAGTATGATAAGTTCCAGCAATACACGGAACAAGGACTTCAATATTACCCGAATGAGCCGTTTTACCAAACAAAACTGGCTACTATCTATGACCGGGACAAACAGTACGATCTATCCATCGGACTCCTGCACCCGATCGTACAGAAGTATCCGGACAACAAAGAGGTAATAGGGGCCTTTTCACAAAGCAGCGAATACCGCGCTTTACAGTTATCAAAATCAAGAAAGGCCGTAGAAGCCATCGCCGTACTCGATACAGCGATCCAATTCGACAGCCAAAACAAATCACTTAAATATACCAAAGGATTGGTATACGAAAACAATAAACAGGCAGATTCGGCTTATTACTACCAGAAGTATTATGAACCGTCCCTCATGGAGTACAAGTCTTTCCAACGTCATCTGAACGGTTTGAAAAGCCAAATGCTCAAGAATGAGATTGCTTTGATATATCTGCGCGCACGCTATGGAGAAGAAGACATCATAACCTCGGTTGCCAGCTTGGAATATACCCGGAAAGCCCGTAAAAACACCTATACCGGAAGGATCAATTATGCCGGACGAAGCGGATCGGCCAATAAAGACATGACTGCAGAAGAACAGACTCCGGGAGGAGTCGGCATACAGATACAGGGTGAGTGGACGCACCGATTCTCATCGACAGTCTCCGGCATGGCAAATGTTGCCTACGCCACACAATATTTCCCGCAGATAGCTGCCAATATTGCGGTAACCAAATATTTCAAAAATGACTGGGAACTGGACATTCATGCCGGATACAGGCGCACTACAGCTTTCAAGAAGTCTTTCAGATTCAATGAAAACGCTCTAAATGAAGAAACAGGGCACAATGGAATATGGGAATTCGATTCGTGGGAGAAGTCACGAACCAATCTGTTCTCTGCCGGCGCGGGAGTAGCCAAAACCATCGATAAGGTCTGGCTAAATACCAAACTGGATCTGTATCTCTTGAATTCGGACATCTACTACAATGCTCAGATAGGGGCTAAATATTTCCCGGCGGATGATGGTAAAACAAACATCATGGCAACGGCAAGTATGGGATCGGCTCCCGAAACAGCCGTATTGGATTATGCACTTCCCGGTTCTTTCTCACACACAAATACAATGGTAGGACTTGGAGGGCAATATCTGATAACCCCGAATATTACAATCGGTGTAATGGGCACATGGAATACTTATTATAATCAAACCAATACAAGAACGGGAGGGCAGAACAATTATATAGACAAAGTATCGACACGATACAAGAATTTATACAATATTTATGCACAGGTTTATATTTCATTCTAACAAAGTATCTTTTATTATAGAGATCGTAATTTTATGCTATTTTCTGATAGGCTGCGGCACACAGGGCCATACCGAGCCTACACTATTGTCCAAGGAAGGCTATCTCGTCTCGATATCCGACTACGCAACGGAAGAGGATACGCGTTGGGCCAAATACCTGTATGATCATCTTAAAAAACGTGCAGAAGACGAGGATATGATCGCATTCGGCGTTTCGGAAAAAGACATGTTCCGTATTATCGTACAAATCGACCCGGCACTCAAAAATGATTTCAAGGTAGAAACCCATGCCAACGGTATAAAACTCATAACCTCCGGACCCAAGAAAATGCTATGGCTCCAATACCAGATCATGAAAAAAATCGGCGATATGGATAAACGCATAGAGTCTTCTGATCTCCCCCCAGCTTTGGTCAACCTGAATGACACTTGCGGTTCTTTTGCCTTCAAATACCAAAGCATTTATTCACCGACCGGACTACATCCCGACTATCCAGGAATAACGGGACTGGATAACTTCGATGAAAGTTGGGGAATCTGGGGACACAACCTCGGAAAAGTACTGGGAAAAGACCTCGATGAATTCTATGCCACAATAGACAAGAAAAAATACGAAGAGCAGCTTTGCTTTTCTTCCGATGCCATATACAGACGTATAGAGAATTACATCATAGACAACTATGGAGAAAAGAAAACAACGCGTTTCGTCATTGCTCCGAACGATGACCCTTCAGCCTGTATGTGTCCGGCCTGTAAAGCATTAGGCAACACTTCCGGAAACGCTACGCCGACTGTAACACAACTAATTACCCGTTTGGCCAAACGCTTTCCCCACCATCTTTTTTTCACCACTTCTTATTTGAGTACCCGGCAAGTCCCGGCAATGGAATTACCATCCAACATCGGTGTCCTCATAAGTGCCATCGAATTACCCCTCCGCCTTGTCAACAAAAAACACACACAAGAGAAGCAATTCATACAATCATTAAAGCAGTGGAAAAATGTAACAAAGCAAATCTATGTATGGGACTACATCAATAATTTCGATGATTACCTGACCCCCTTTCCTATATTGAGAATAGCCCGTGACAGACTGGCTTTCTTCCGGGAGAACGGTGTAAGCGGTGTTTTTTTCAATGGAAGCGGATACGACTACTCCAGTTTCGACGATATAAAGACCTTTGCACTTTCAGCATTGCTCATCAACCCGGAACTGTCAGTCGAAGAGTTGATCGGGAAATATACGGCTCAAGCATACCCTCGGTCCAAAAAACTGCTAACCTCTTACTACTGTAACCTGGAAAACCGGATTCAACCAGGTAAAAGGCTTCATATGTATGCCGGAGTACAAGAAGCCGAGAAGGCTTTTTTGCCAGCAGCAGAATTTGTAAAGTTCTACAATGAGTTAAGCACACTTACGGATGAAGCGAAAGGCGATGAACGGAAAAAGCTCCATATGCTCAGAACCGCCCTTTCGTTCACCCGGTTGGAGCTGGGGCGTATCCATAATTTCACACCGTATGGATATGCATGCCGGAAAGGAGAAAAAATCGAGACTATACCGGAAACCGGAGATTGGCTAAACCGCCTGAACGAACATGAGGCATTCCCGGAAATGAGATATTACAATGAAGCTTCCGACGGAATCGACAATTATTGTGAAGAATGGAAACAATATATAGCCCAACCAATGAGTTCTCCCAACCTGCTGTTAGGAGAAAAACTAACCGCAGGTTCCAAACTGGATGAAAACTACACCGACCTTTCCGTACTCACCGACGGTACGTGCGGTTTACCGGGAAGCTATCATTTCGGCTGGTTTATTTCTTCATCCGGCGATTTAATATTAAATTTACCGAAAAAAGCGGCCGATAGAACCGGAAAACTCTGCATTCGTTTTTTGCATTTGCCGAGGCATCGAATTTATACGCCGCAATCTGTCGAATTGCTAAAAGACGGGGAATTTTACAAAAAGTTTCCAAGACTTCCAGGCAATACCGGTGAAAAGGGAGAAATTACAGAGTCATGCCTCCCGGTGGAACTAAAAAGCAATCAACAACTGACGCTGAGAATTAAACGGGCCGATAAGAAAAAAGCCCAGATCGCAATAGACGAGGTATCATTTATACCTCAAAAATAAAAAGCAGTAACAATGAGCAAATATGTATTCTATATTTTTTTATGGCTGATACCGGCACTCTTACTATCATCGTGCCGAAAAGAAGTGCGTCCTACCAGCATAGAGATAAAAGACCCCGACAGGCATTATTACCCCATCAAACAAGGGCAGCAGCTCGATATCATGTTCACAATAACAAATACGGGCAATACTCCCCTGCTTATCACCGACATACAGCCCTCTTGCGGATGTATCATCATTGATAAAAGTTCGCATGTCATTATTCCGGAGCACGGAACCAAACAGTTCCGGGCAACATATAACAGCATAAAAAACATCGGTTTGGTTACTCACTGTATCCGGATCTACGGAAATATTCTCCCTGCGGGAAAAGCAGAAATCAAATTCAACGTCAATGTTGTGCCGGATGCAGATTACACCCGCGATTACGAAGAACTGTTCCAAGACTTTAATGTCAAAAACGGAATCGTGAAAGAGATGGTGGATGGAAAAGAATCCGAACAGGGATATTATGTAGGAAATCCTTAAACAATCATTTCCGCCGTAAATATTCATACCCGAAACGGCAGTACAGGCACTTCTTTTTATCACAATATTCTTTCTGAAGCTGTAATAAAGCCTGGCTGTCGGCAGCCGAATGTACAGACAAGCCTGCACCATTCCACATGCGGGTGACATAATTGTTTTCCGCTTTCAGTTCTTCCAGAAAACGGCCGGCACGATCACAAAGACGTTCATCCGCTTTATGCAACCCATAAGCATAAAGAAAAGGAATCACCGTATTTATAATCAATAGATTCTGTGCATTTATACCGATCGGCTTTTCCTTTTTGGCAGACGGCTTGCCAAAAACAAAATGCTCCTCCCAATAAGGAGAAGTGCGGGCAACCAGAATTCGCCGGACTGCTTTCAACGTTTCCGCTTCCATAATGCGGGAAAACAGAAAATGCTCTTTATGATAAAGCGATGCTAACTGTGCCAAACGGACATATGGAAAATTATCCGGACGAATACGCAGGAAACGCCACAAAGTGACATCCATTGCAGCAGGCAATTCGAATTTGTATTGTAAATAACGAAATTCATTCTGTATCCGTATCTGATAATCATCGATAGCATCTCCCTCCAACAGCCCTGCCAACCCAAAGAAAAAAGCCTCTATCTGCATTAAATCATCACGGTGCTTGTCGACGGCACGGAAAGGTATCAAGTTTGCCCACGTCTCAAAGGCATCCCCATTCAGTCCGAAACCAAAATTACGGGAAAGAGTGATAAAAAAAGCATCTTCCCAATTATTATTACAACGCTGTAATCGTCCGGCAATAACCTCTGCTTTCTGCTGAAAACGCTCTGTTTGCAAAGCAGTCAGCCAAGAATGAATGGTCAGTCCAGGCAAAGAGGCAAGAACAGAATAACAAGGAGGATAAGTATCTGCCCGGCAAAGTTCGTCATAGTGCAGTCTTATGTGCTCCGGGCAAGTAAGCTCTATTTGAGGCAGTTGTTCGCCGTTGGGCCGTATCACTTCACAATCGGCCTGCTCCACCACATGCAGGATGACCGAATCGTAAGCCTTGTCCTGATCATGTCCATGCCTGTACCAATCGGAAGAAGCTGTGTGTATTTCTACGTTTCCCACCCAAAGAGTACCATCTATCTTTAACTTTGCATTAAAAAAATCCGGACCGGCATGTGAGTTTTGCAAACCGGTATCAATGACCTCTACCGGCAAGCCGGAAGTTGTCTGCAATAAGTTGAGGGGAAATATTTTGTGTTTCCAGACATAGTATAGAAGTTGTTCCATGTTAACAAGACGTTAATGTATTCGACAAATGTAATAAAAATCTTATCTTTGCGACTATTATTTTGAATATAAGTCAGTAAAACAATGAAAATAGCATTAATCGGCTACGGAAAAATGGGCAAAGAATTGGAAAAAGTCGCCCTCAGTCGCGGACATGAAATTGTCTGCATTATCGATATCAATAATCAAGACGATTTCGAATCCGAAGCATTTCGCTCTGCGGATGTAGCGATCGAATTCACCAACCCGATGGTAGCCTACAGTAACTATATCAGAACCTTCAAAGCCGGTGTAAAACTGGTTTCGGGCAGCACCGGATGGATGGCCGAGCATGGTGACGAGATAAAAGAACTTTGCGAGAAAGAGGGAAAGACCCTGTTCTGGTCTTCTAATTTCAGCTTGGGAGTAGCCATTTTCTCCGCCGTCAACAAATACCTGGCAAAGATTATGAACCAGTTTCCGGCATACGACGTGACTATGAGTGAAACGCACCATATTCACAAACTCGATGCACCAAGCGGAACCGCCATCACTCTGGCCGAAGGCATTCTTGAAAATCTGGATCGCAAAAGCCATTGGGTAAAAGAAGAAGCCGCAACAACGGATGAACTGCCGATCCACTCCATCCGCGAAGGAGAAGTATTCGGAATCCACACCGTTCGTTACGATTCTGCCGCCGACAGCATTTCGATTACCCATGATGCCAAAAATCGCGGCGGGTTTGCCTTAGGCGCCATTTTAGCAGCCGAATATACAGCCGGTAAACAAGGATATTTAGGAATGAGCGATCTCTTTCCGTTTTTAGCCGACGAACCTTCGAAGCCGAGTTCTAAATAAACAAAAAACTATAATCATGAGAAAAGCAACGCGCGCACAATGGATTAAATGTGCCATCGCTATCATCCTTTACCTGATCTTCCTGGTATGGGTGAAAAGTTGGTGGGGACTCATCGTAGTACCTTTCATCTTCGACATTTACATTACCAAGAAAGTCCCCTGGTCCTTTTGGAAAAAATCGAAAAACCCGACCGTACGCAGTGTTATGAGCTGGGTAGATGCCATCGTTTTTGCTTTGGTAGCCGTATACTTTGTGAATATATATATATTCCAGAATTATCAGATCCCTTCTTCCTCTTTGGAGAAATCTTTGTTAGTGGGTGATTTCCTGTACGTCAGCAAGATGAGTTACGGCCCCCGGGTACCGAATACCCCCCTCTCCATGCCGTTGGCACAGCACACACTACCTATTATCAACACCAAATCATACATCGAGTGGCCTCAATGGGAATACAAGCGTGTTCCCGGATTCGGAAAAGTCAAAATGAATGATATCGTGGTATTCAATTTCCCGGCCGGCGATACCGTCGCCGTCAACTATCAGCAAACGGACTTTTACGACAACATCGTTTATCGGGAAGGTAAAAGGCTGTATCCCAACCAAATCAATATGGATAGCCTCAGCCGCCAACAACAGCGTATCGTATACGACCTCTATCGCAATGCCGGAAGAAAATATGTACTTTCCCATCCCGAAGAGTTCGGTAAGCTTATCTACCGTCCGGTAGACCGTCGGGAGAATTATGTGAAACGTTGTGTCGGATTACCGGGAGATACATTACAGATCAAAGACCGCATCATATACATAGACGGTAAAGCACAGGAAGAACCGGAAGATATCCAATTCTTCTACAAAGTGGAAGCTACCGGAAACATCATACCGGCCGCCTTCCTGCATGATGAATTGGGATTGAGCAATGAAGATACGCAAGACTATCAGCCGGGAGCCACTACTTTCTACCTGCCTCTGACCAAAAAAGCACGCAATACACTGCTCGGCCGCAAGGATCTTGTCACTGCGATAGACCCCATTCCTACGAGACCATTACATGACCTCTATCCACAAAATCTATACACAAACTGGACAGTAGACAATTACGGTCCTATATGGATACCGTCCAAAGGTTCTACCATCACATTGACCATGGACAACCTGCCGCTTTATGAAAGATGCATCGTTGCCTACGAAGGCAATAAGCTGGAAGTAAAAGAAGACGGCATTTACATCAACGGACAAAAAACGGATAAATATACTTTCGGGATGGACTACTACTGGATGATGGGTGACAACCGCCACAACTCACAAGATTCCCGCTATTGGGGATTCGTGCCCGAAGATCATGTAGTCGGTAAACCCATCGTCGTATGGCTGTCTTTGGATAAAGACCGCGGATGGTTCAACGGCAAAATCCGTTGGAACCGTATCTTTAAATGGGTAAAATAGTAATTATTCAATCGATCAATGCGCCAATGTATGCATTGGCTGTACTATGAAGAGAAACCTGAAATGGATAATCGCCTTAACCGGAGCAATAATCATCGTACTATTGCTCCGTGGTTTTGCTTTTACCTCCTGTCTCATTCCTTCGGCAGGGATGGAAAATTCTCTTTTTCGCGGCGAACGCATATTGGTCAATAAGTGGAGCTACGGACTCCGCCTGCCTGTCATGTCCCTTCTCTCCTACCATCGATGGGGAGAACGGAAAATCCGGAAAGAAGATATTGTTGTTTTCAATAATCCCGCCGCCGTAACGGAACCGGTCATTGATAAACGGGAAGTGTTCATCAGCCGTTGTATAGGTGTGCCCGGCGATACTTTGCTGGTCGATTCTATTTTTTCCATCGTATCGTCCCGAAGTGCCTCCGCCCCCGACCGGAAAAGGCTGTATGTCTATCCACGAGAAAAAGAACAACTGCTGGATTCTCTCCTATCCATCTTATCCATCACTCCGAATGACCTGATGGGACAAGATTCCATCAACAACGTACGGAGTTTCAGCCGCTATGAATACTATTTACTGGAACAGGCCATGAACGGCAACAATTGGATACATCTGCTGGAACCCGGTCAAGAGAAACAGATAGCCAACCCGTTGATTATCCCGGGAAAAGGAAAGGCCATACGGGTATACCCGTGGAATAAAACCCTCCTTCGCAACACATTGGTACTGCATGAAGGGAAACAGGCCGAAATCAAGAACGATACATTATATGTGGAAGGACATGCCGTACAGCATTGTTATTTCACAAAAGATTACTATTGGATGGTCTCCGACAATTCCATCAACCTGTCCGATTCACGTCTCTTCGGTTTTGTCCCGCAGGACCATGTCATAGGAAAAGCCGCTTTCGTCTGGTTTTCTAAAGAAGACGGGAGCGGGCTATTCAACGGATACCGATGGAACCGTTTCTTCCAGCCGGTAAGATGAATGAGGGATTTATGATTTTTGAATTATGAATTATGATTTATGATTTATGAATATAGAAAGATGAAAACTGCATACTTATCTTCCGCCTATCTGGCTCCTGTAGAATACTACACTAAGTTAGTAACTTATGATAAAATCTACATCGAGCAACATGACCATTACATGAAGCAGACCTATCGCAACCGTTGCACCATTGCCGGCCCGGACGGGGAAATAGCGCTTTCTATTCCTATCATAAAGCCGGAAAACCTGAAATGCCCGATGAAGGACATTCGTATCTCCGATCACGGTAATTGGCGGCATATGCATTGGAATGCCATAGAATCAGCTTACAACAGCACACCGTTTTTTGAATATTACAGGGACGACTTTTATCCTTTCTACGAGAAGAAATATGTATTTTTAGCCGATTTCAACGAGGAGCTATGTCACCTTATCTGCCAACTGGCAGACATTCAACCGGACATCACACGAACGACAGAATACAAAACGGACTTTACTCCGGATGAATACGATTTCCGGGAAGCCATTCATCCCAAGAGAGATTTCCGGCAGACAGATCCGGAATTCATCCCCCGCGCCTATTATCAGGTATTCGAGCATCGAAATGGTTTCCGCCCAAATTTAAGTATCATAGACTTGCTGTTCAACATGGGCCCTGAAAGCCTGTTGATACTACAACCGGAAGCAAAAAGCAAATAAGAAATAACTTCCAACAAAAAAGAGGTCAGAAACAAATATTTCACCTCAAAATAAAGGCAGGAAAGAAACCGGAGTTTCCTTTCCTGCTTCCATATCCTAAAGTAAATTGTGAAAAAACTCTTTCCTCCTGCCTTAAAACCGTCTATCACTTCTTTTAGAAGGATTCTGACCAGCGGACAGGGAAAAGAAGAACATGAAGCCTCCAATAACCACAGTGTAGCCTATGATGCACAAGTCATTGCTTTTGCCATGTATGCCGGAGACAAGGCTACAGCCAGCCGGTTCATCAAGGAGTTTCCGGAATTCTCTTGAACAACCCATATCCTCAAAGCCCGTCCGGTCCCAATCGATTAGTCCGACGAGCTTTTCTTATGCCCCGCAAAACAGATGTAACACATCTTCCACCTTCCAAAAAGAAAAAAATCATTTCGTCCACATCACTCCAAGAAAATCCCAATTTTTCCACTTTATAAAAAAGTATATCCCCCTCCGTTTCATCGATATCAAATATTTTTGCAATGATCAAAACATGTGAAACTTTATAAATCAATCGATTATGAGAAACTATTGGAGGATTATCCTTTCCTTATTTTTAATCGGCAATGCTTTATCCGTCCAAGCTGCCGTCAAATCCTTTACCGAAACATTTGTTCTTTATACCGACTCGGAAGGGTTAACCACTGCATACAATGAAGGTTGGTGTCTGGACGGAAAAGGTTCGGACACATTCGGATATTATTCATCACGTTCCGGCACATTTCCCGACCCGTTAGACGATGGTACCATTACAATGGAATCGGACTGGCTGGACGTCAAAGGAGCCGGCAACAATAAAGGAGCGGTCTTCACTGTCACAGGAATTTCCGGATTGAAGCTCGCATTTCAAAGCGGCAGTTCGGTAACCCGTTACGTCCGTGCCGATATATCCGGTACTTCCGGCGCGAACATTACTTTAAAAGGAGGTAATGACGGTACAGAGGGCAGCATGCTGGAAACTTCCGAACTGATTCCCGCCGAGCAATACACGATTACCATCACATCTTGGGCAGACGAAGAATGTACCAGTGGCGCTGACAGCCGTTTGTATTATGTGGCTTTCATGGTAAATTCTGCCGATCTGCCTGCAGCAGCCTATGTTTACGATTCCCAGTATGCCAATTATTCAATATCCAAAGATCCGGTCTATCTGACACTGACAAAATCCTATAAGGTAACAGCCGTCGATGCAAACAATTACAATTCTGTTCCGGGTACTTATTACACAGAGACTTTAAAGGATTATGACCTGGTAGTTGCTTCCGAGTCCGTTGCCAGTACGAATAAATTCGGTATTGCCTTGGCCGGCCTTGCAGGCAAAGTACCGATGCTAAACCTGAAGGCATTCTACTACGGAAGCAGTTCATGGAACTGGGCGACGGCCGCCAATCCGACGGCAGGAGCTACCGGATGGAATCAGATTATTGTAGCCGATGCATTTAAAACCCATCCTCTCTTTGCAGATATCGACTTCACAAACGCCATCACCCTCTTTGACGGTACCGCAAAGACAAGCAACAATGTACAGAGCTACCATTCCCCCAAAGAAATCATCTCCGCAGACGATGTGCTGGCAACCAATGGTGCAAACGGATACAATGCCATTCACGAACATAAGCAAAGTAATGGTAAAAACACCTATATACTGATTCCCCTTTCGTATTCTGCCATCGAGACATTGACTCCGGATGCGAAAACACTGATTGCCAATGCGGCATCCTATGTAGCGGCTACTAAAAGCGAATACACCGCACCGGCCCAAGTAGAAGCTCCCGTCATCAGTTATGACAGTGACAATAAGGTGACTATCAGTTGTCCTACCAAAGGAGCTACCATCTATTACGGCAAAGATGTTTCCGCCCTGTCTGCATCTGCATCCGTTTATACGGAAAGCTTCTCTTTGGGCGTCACGACAACAGTCAGAGCCATCGCCGTAAAAGAAGGCATGCTTCCATCCGAAGAGGTTTCCGAATACATTGAAATCATCAGAGAATGCGGCCCGCAAGTACTCGACCCGGAGCGTCTGAACCGGGGTACCATTGCCACGTACACCAATGACGGCATGTTAGTCAGTTGGCGTTGGCTCGCCACCGATCCGGACGACATCGTTTTCAATGTATACCGCGACGGAACGAAGCTGAACTCGCAACTCCTGTCCTCACGCACCAATTATCTGGATGCCGAAGGTTCGGTTAATTCTAATTACACGGTCGAAGCAGTGAGTGGCGGTAAGATCATTGAGACTTCTACGGCATTGGTTCTGGAGAAAGGGTATCTGAATATTCCTCTCGACCGCCCGGCAGGAGGTACAGTTCAAGGCAGCAGCTATACTTACACCCCCGGTGATGCCAGCGTAGGCGATGTGGACGGAGACGGCGAATATGAAATCATCCTGAAATGGGATCCTACCAATCAATGCGACAACGGGCAGAACGGTAGCCAAAACTATACCGGAAACGTTTATCTGGACTGTTATAAACTGAACGGGACAAAATTATGGCGTATCGACTTAGGCGTCAACATACGTGCGGGCGCCCACTATACCCAATTCATGGTTTATGACCTGGACGGCGACGGAAAAGCCGAAGTAGCCTGCAAGACCGCCCCGGGTACCATTGACGGAAAAGGAAACAATGTAATCATGGGTAGTGATGACCCTAAGGCCGATTATCGCGGAACGCACGGCGGCAAACAAGGAGTTATCAAAACCGGACCGGAATATCTGACGGTTTTTGAAGGCGCTACCGGTAAAGAACTGTCTACAGTAGCCTATGAGCCGAGCCGTAACATCCTTTCAGATTCGGCATGGGGAGACAGCTTTGGCAACCGCTGTGAACGCTATCTGGCCTGCGTTGCCTATCTGGATGGGAAAAAGCCGAGCCTTGTGATGTGCAGAGGCTATTATACAGCCGCTTACCTGTGCGCTTGGGACTTTGACGGGAAAGAACTGAAAAAAAGATGGCTGCACGCATCTACTACGAAAGGAGAAGGAGCTTATGGCGAAGGTGCCCATAGCCTTACAGTAGGTGACGTAGACGGTGACGGATGCGATGAAATTGTTTATGGAGCCTGTTGCATCGACCATGACGGAAGCGTACTCTACCGCACCGGATTAGGCCATGGCGATGCCCTTCATTTAGGTGATTTCATTCCCGACCGTGAGGGTTTGGAAGTGTTCATGGTACACGAAGAAAAATCTGCTGCCTACGGTTTCGAGATGCGTGATGCCCAAACCGGTGAAATCCTTTCCGGGAGAAAGATGGGCTCAGATATTGGCCGTGGTCTTTGTGCAGATATCGATTCCCTCTCCCGTGGAGCCGAATATTGGTCATTGGCAAAGTTTAATATGACCAGTGACGGCAAGTATAACAGCATCACTTTCGACTGCAACGGCGACTCCATCTCCACCAAACGCCCGTCTGTCAATTTCCGCACTTACTGGACAGGTAATCTATCCGAAGAATTGCAGGAAAAAGGAGTCATCTCGCAATGGGTAAACAAAACATCCAGTTGTACTACCGTTACCGACTTTGTTTCCACTTACGGCTGTGGAGTGAATCTGATAAAAGATACCCCCTCTCTGCAAGCCGATATTTTGGGAGACTGGCGCGAAGAGTGTATCTATTATGACGAAAAGACCAAAAGCAATCTGATGATTTTCTCAACTCCGTTTACATCTCCTTACCGTGTTCCCTGCCTGATGCACGACCATATTTACAGAATGTCTATCTGCTGGCAGAACGTGGCTTATAACCAACCGCCTCATTTAGGATACTATCTGCGCGACTACGTCAAATACCAGCAATCCAACCCTACGGGTATATCACGGCCAGTCCTGACGGATGAACAAAGTAATGTTGAGATTCCTTTCACTCTGATTTCCGATGGCATTGTTATCCGGTATACGGATATGGACAATGCCTCCTCCAGCATCCGCGTCTACTCTTTAGACGGATTGTGCGTATATCATGTCACGAACCAACTTCAAGGAAGCGGAGAAATCAAACTGGAAGGTCTGGAAGGACTTAAAAAAGGCGTTTACCTGCTTTCTGTAGTTGTTGATGGAGCAAAGACTGTCAGAAAGATCATACAGTAAAAGACGATTAATTGAAGGATAAGCCCATCATTGGCAAATTGATTGCCGATGATGGGCTTATCTGCTATTCCACCTGGGAATCCCCCTCCTCACCTTTTTTGCTATATCGGTTTGTTAATCATGAAAGCGCTCTCCCACCTTACTATATACACCATGCTTACGGTCGGTCTAAAGCGTGCTTACGATTCACAAGGACCGTATTCATGACACATAAGGAGTGTGCAGGTTAGGGATTCACTTTGTATCTACAATGGATAAAGGCTTTGATTAAGAAAGATGCTAAGTTCTTTTCCGAAAAACTTATATATTGATGTGTACTGGATTTAGTCGTTGACAACTTCGATTGTTATTACTGTATTAGTACACTTAATGTTTTCTTTAAAATTGTTAAGTCCCCTGATATTTCAAAAACACAGATTGTTAAATCCAGTAATCCCAATTGTACCAAGTTATTTTTTATCATTACCAAATGCAGATTTATCTTACTTAAAGCCAAGCAAGATTCTAAATATTTCCATACAAACCAGCAATTAGTTATTCAAAAACATTAACAAAGACAAATATTATAACTAATCAACCAAATATTACAACTAATCCTAATAAAACCGACGTAATATTGCAGTGAAATATTTAATCTTAATTCATCTAATACGACATGAAAAACATTATGTTATTTATTTGGATATTATGTGGTTTCATATCATGTAAAAATCATCCTTCAAAAGTAGAAGAAGCACTAATTTTATCAGGTGAAAACCGCGTAGAACTGGAAAAAGTACTTGAATATTCTAAAAAGAAAGGCAAAATAGCCTACGAATCCGCTTGTTTTTTAATTGAAAACATGAGATACCATAGGAGTGAAAATAAATTAGAACTGGATAGTTCATACATTCATTTTTTTAATCAAACAGATTCCATGTACAACTCTCTTTTTAAAGGAATGAATTTAGACGAGATTAAGTCTTTTAAAGGTAAAAAGTATGATTCAATACGTATTGCTTTAGCAGAAACGTTTAACAACATTAAAGCTACCAACAAAAATTACAAGAAAAATAAAAGCACAACTGACCTGCAAACAATTCATGCAGATTTTTTAATTGATAATATAGAATCTGCACTTCACATATGGGAAGCTAACGAATATACATATAAAAAAGATTTTGCTTTCTTCAAAGAGTTCATATTACCTTATAGAACCACTGACGAATACCCCGCTTACAATCGCAGTACCATCCACTCACTTTACAATAAAATAATATCAGATTCTGCAGATATAAACGCTTCAATCTACTCAAAACTCGAAAGATATAAAACATATGTCAATAAATGCAGATGGATAAACAAGTACGTCGAAGCCAAAGAACATTTGGGTATTTATGATCTATTCATCCCTAAATTCAAAATGGATTGTCACAACATGACAACCTGGAGTAGCGATATACTCAGAGCCTGCGGAGTAGCTACAGTATATGAATACACTCCACAATGGACAGACAGAGACAGAAAACACTTTTGGTGTGTATCACCTGATTCCACCGGGATTTTCCAACCTTACACAGCACCCGACAATAATATAAGAGAGGATTGGGAGAGCGACATAAAATACGCAGGAAAAGTATATAGAAAAACATTTGAAGCTCAAAGAAACACCCCTTATTTTTTAGCGGGAGAAGATGAGTATATTCCAGAATCACTACGTTCCCCATTATTATCAGATCAAACCTTTCGCTATCACCAAACAATAACACTAAGGATACCACTTTCCCCAAAAATAAGAACACACCTCGTTTACCTATGTATGTTTACAAGAGAAAAATTAAACCCTGTCGGCTGGGGAAAGGTAGACACCAATAACGGAGAAATCATTTTCAACCAAATACCTTTAAACATTCTTTTTTTTCCAATATATTTTGATGAGGAAGAAATGAAACCCGCCGCCCAACCATTTATGATTTGCTCTAATGGTATTCATCACGAAATACCTCAGCCTCTAACCATCAATGACATGAAACATGAGATGGATGTGACACTCCGCAACAACAGTCTTTATATATCCAATAGTATCAACAAAAAAACATCAGGGCTTAAATACATAAGTATAGATTGTGATACCACAAAAAAAAATGAATTGGTATTATTACGTAAATATCCGGAAAAAAGAAAATTGAAAGCATCATATAACAGAATGAAAGGAAATATATGGCTGGCCGGTAATAGAGAGAGAGGACAATATGACACGTTACACACCCTTGACTATGTGCCTTCTCCATATATTCAAGAAGTTTCGCTGAACAATAATAAGGAGTATAGATATTATCGTTATGTGAGTCCTAACAAATTTCCCATCGACATTTCACACATGGAATTTTTAAGTACAGACTCTAAACTTGAATCTCATTCTCTCCCGACTGCGCTTCCTATATTCCCCAATCAAAAAAATGAAAACAGTCAAGAAAAGAAATATCGTATATCCGGCAAACCAATCCACACAGGAAAAAAACCAGAACTCGCATTTGACGGTAACTTTGAAACTTATGTCGGTTCGTCCGGCATAGGCATGGATTTTGGAAAACCTGTTAAAATAACACATGTACGTTTCGTCCCCCGTAACGCCAACAATATGATAGTCATCGGTGACTGTTACGCTTTAATGTATTACAACAATGGATGGAAAAGATCAAAAGTTCAGAAAGCTGATAAAAATTATCTCAAATTCAATAATGTCCCGAAGGCTACATTATATTTATTAAAAAATCTAACCAATGGGACAGAGGAATTACCCTTCTTCTATATCAAAGGCAAACAGTACTTTTTACATGTAGACACATTGGATTACAACTCCTTATGAATAACACAACACTTTTATGAAAATAAATAATGAAAACGGGGTTAAAGGAATCTTTTTGGTGATTTTTTGTATCTCTATATTTCTTTTTACCCGTTCAAACGGATATAATATTTTGCCATTCAGCAACAATATCATGCTATATTTATATAGCGTTATTGGTAGTATTGTTATTTTATATCTATCAACATCACGTATCAAACTAAAAGCAATTGACATTTTATGCCTTGTATACTTCATATATAACCTTCTTTGGCTACTTGTGACATCTAAAACCAAAAATATAGAAACAATATACCTATTTTTTTTCCTTGCCATGTTATATATAAACATTCGTAATATATCATCCATATACTATAAATACATTCTTTACTCATTCCCATTCATAGTCATCAGCCATTTTATATACTACATATGCTGGGAAAACCCATATTATTTCTTATATGAGCACAAAGGCGTTTTCACCGGTTTCCTACACAATTCAGGTCTGTGGGGAGAATTCGTCGCCATGACACTTATTTGCAATATAGGATTAATTCATCTTAATAAAAAGAGCAAAAAAACATCCACATTATTGATATTTGTGTCCTTCATTGTTTCCTTTATGCTTTACGAATCCGACTCAAGAGCATCTTGGCTTTCTTTCGCCATAGGGATACTGACTTTCTTTTCACCTCTCATCATCAAACATTTGCCAAAATCAATTATTATCCGAACCGGAAGCTTATTAATATTAATTTGTCTTTGCACTTATCTTATATCAGGGTTGTATTCATACAAAAAAGATTCTGCAGATGGAAGAATTCTAATCTGGAAAATTTCATTAGAAATGGTGAAAGATAAGCCAATATTGGGTTATGGATTTGATGGATTTAGAAAAAATTACATGAACTATCAAGCTGCATATCTTCAAGAAAAGCAACTTCCGGAAACAATCAATAATCTTGCAGATGACAATCACCATGCATTTAATGAGTTTTTAAGGATAATCATAGAGCAAGGCATTATAGGGGTAATCATACTATTTATCTTTTTAACAACCATAGGTTACACTATATATAAATACAAATTATATATAGATACCGTATCAAGAACGATAATCTCCTGTTTGACCGCATTGCTGTTTTTTTCTTTTTTTTCTTATCCGCTTTCGACATTTCATATAAATGCCTTAATAGTGATATTACTGGCAGGATTAGCTTGTTCTTCTCAAGATACTCCAATATGGAAGTTACAAATAAGATCTATTAGTCTTATAATACCATATAGCATAATATTCTTCATAAGTTCGGTTTATTTATTCTCCTATTCCAAGGCAAATTCAGATTGGCTAAATACTCTGAAAGGGGTGTACACAAATGACAACATTCTTGAAGAAGCGAGAAAAAAACTATCAGGAAACCCATACTTCTTATCTACATATGGCAAATATTTAAACAAGAAAAAACGTTACTCAAAAGCCGTTTCAATACTTTCTCAATCCATAAAAGAATACCCATCATACTATACAGTGATGGAACTGGGAATAAGCTATAAAGCACAAAAAAAATATACAGAAGCAATGCATTGCTTTTACAAAGCAATGCATATGATTCCACACAAAATCAAGCCACTCTACTTTATGATGGAGCTATATTATGACCAAAAGGATTACAAATCAGCAATCCAACTATCAAATAGAATACTATGTAAACAACCCAAAATCCGATCATCCGAATTAAATATAATATTAAAAAGAACAATTTTATTGCAAGAAAAAATGAACGCGCGTTACACTAATATAAACTAAAATTATTAACAAAAAAAGACAAGTAATGAGAAAACGACTAATTAAATGGGTTGCTCTTATCAGTATTCCATTTGGCATACTTTTTGCGTGCAAAGAGTATGATGAGCAAGGGTATCCGCAAAAAGAGCCCAAATTAGACAGAGCAACTGAAATTGCCAATGCCAGAACATGGTATGAGTCACAAGCCGCTGTCAGAAGCCGTACAAGAGCATCATCAAAAGAAGACAGTCCTCAAGGTATGCTTTTAAACATGGAGCCTAATTGGAAATTAACTTACCGAAGAAAGAATGATAGGTATAGAACTGTAGAATCAGTTATGACAAGTAATGAACGAGTTACATTTTTGAGTCCCGAACTTATCAACAAGTTGGAGCAAGATCGTGATTATAGATTCAAGAAATCCATAACCAGGCTCATTGTCAGAACCGATAGGGAAACACAAGAGGTTGTTGGTTTTACTATGACTATAATTCCTTCTATAGAATATTTAGAACTTACAGCATTTAATCCTTTTCATAACACATATGTTAATCGTGACGAACATTTTGGTGGTTACATTATATATCACAATTTGGATGGAACTTTTGCCAATGGGTGGAAATATGTTGACGGAAAAATCACACACACAGTATCAGAATCTATTGTTCCAGTTGACTCTATCAAAAATAGCCCATCAGTTCAAACAAGAATGCATGAAGAATGTGAAGAATTCGTATACGAAGTATTAGTGGAGGAATGCTTTGAATGGTGCACTGAAACAGAATGGGGTACCACATGCGAAATTGACCATTGTGATTACTATACGGAAATCCGCGACTCATGGGAAGAATGCGATTGGGTAGAAGATGAGGACGATTATGGTGGCGGTGGTTATATCCCCAAACCAAAGCCAGATCCGGACCCAAAACCCGAGAAAACTAAGGACCCCTGTGAAACTGCAAAGGAGACATCCTCCAATCAAGGATTGAAAGATAGAGTTAATGCAATATTCGACCAGACATTCCCTTACAGAGTTGGTGCAACAGAACATGGTTATATCAGGACAACCTCCGGAGAAATGATTTACCCTACTACTCTTACAGCAACAAGCTTGCAGTATTCCACTAAGGATGTAGCGAACAAATCATACTCAGAATGGTATCATTCTCACCCAACAGGTGTACCGATAACATCATTAAGTGATTTAAAAGCATTAAGCGAAGCCTATTTAAAAGGGAGAATTAAATCTGATAATTTCACCTATGGTGTTATGGCATCAAATGGATGCACAATAATTTCAATAAAATCAGAAACCAACTTTAAAACCTTTGCAACTAACATGCAGAATGGGGCATACGACGTTTTATTCGACAGATTAGTTCAACATGGGAAAAAAGGAGATTTCGATCAAAGCCTGGAAAATCTACTACTCTTCTTCGATAGAATCAGTGCCGGACTTTCCATGTTATTCCGCCCCATGAATGATTGGGAAACAGGAAAGCACCAAGGAAACTGGACTCCCAAAGAGTTAGATGAGAATAATAAAATGACAAATTCAAATTGCAATTAAGATTATGAAAACAATTAAGATTATTTTACTACTACTTTTAATAAGTAATTCCCTTATCGCACAAAAGATTAATATTGATATTACTTTCTACACTAAAAATTTAGGAGCGTATGAAGGTACATGGGTATATCAGTCAAATGACACCATATTTAAAATAGTTCTACAAAAAGGCCCCATAGTTTATCCAGATGGCGTTGCTATTGATGGACTTTTAGGAGGATATTTCCTTTCTGTAAAAGGAGATATCCTTGAAAACTATTTATCTCCTCTACCTGCTTGCTGGAAAACTTTTACTACGACAAACAACTTATACATATGGGCGACAAACTATTCACCCAATGAACAAGACGTTGATCCCAACAGCCTAAGATTCACATTTTGGGATCAGAAGAAGAGACATTACGATGGCAACGGAATTATGGCAGGAACTATAAATTTGCTATCACCGAATAAAATCCGGTGGATTCTTGATGAAATAGAAGGAATTAGGGCGACAATAGACCAAACAGCAGACCCGATAGGCTTTTCTGTGCCAACAGATGTTATTATGATAAAAGAGGAATAACTTATTATACAAATTGAGAGGATGTATAAAAAAATAATACATCCTCTCCTTATGCTTTTATAGTAGTTCTACGTAAACTCAACACCAATTATAATATTGCTGCAATTTTACGCACCTTATTAATTTTTTCCATCAAGCTGCTATCCTTCTTTGCCATCTGCAAATTGTAGGATGTTTGCATCCGGAGCAAAGGTTCAGCATCTAAAACTAACGCGGCTTCTATAAGCATAGCATACTCTGTATTTAGTAAACGCTTTGCATTCAGAATTTCATTTAATACAGTATAAGACACTCCCATTTCTTTAGCAAGTTTCTTTTGAGAAATACCCCTAAATTCAATTTCATCCTTTAACACCTCTCCCGGGTGCGTCGATTCAAAAGGTATTAAATTATTAGCTATCATTTTAGGGTCTATGCCATCTATTTTAATCATAACTTTTTATAATAGTTAAGCAATTCAATTATATTACATATTTTGCCTTGCACCTCCGTGGTTGTAGCACCAAATAAAGCAACTCATCGTTTCAACCTATTGAAACAATGAGTTGCATACTGAAGAAACGGACAGTGCCAACATATTGAAACGAATGGTTGCATACCGAAGAAACAAACAGTTTCAAACCGGTTGAAACTACCCCGCTATCTTCTTATCTCAATTCGAAAGGAACCACTCCTCTGATATCGGCAGCAGAAGCGGCAATCACAGCTTCGAACTTACCCGGTTCCGCTATCCACTCATGCTTAGCGTCATCAAAAAAGCTCAGAGCATCTTTGGCAACAGTGAAAGAGACCTTTTGCTCCTCGCCCGGTGCGAGCTTCACTTTCCGGAAACCTTTCAACTCTTTTACCGGTCGCGGCAAAGAAGATTTCTTGTCACTAATATAAAGCTGCACGACCTCTTGCCCTTCACGGTCGCCGGTGTTCTTTACAGTAACCGTAAAAGTAATCGTATCGTCGGCCGTCATCGTCTTTTTATCGGCAACAGGCTTACCATATTCAAAAGTAGTATAACTCAGTCCGTGACCAAACGGGAAAAGCGGCTTCGCTTTCTTCTGTTTGTCGGCCCAGCGATAGCCTACAAAGATGCTCTCATTGTATTTCTCATTCACAATGTCACCCACCTTTTCACTGCCGGGATACTCACCCAACTGATGGGCAGGTACATCCTCCAAACGGGCAGGGAAAGTGAAAGGCAATTTCCCGGAGGGGTTTACATCACCCATCAATACGGCAGCGATGGCATTTCCGGCCTCCGACCCCAAGAACCAAGCCTGCAAAACCGCCGGAACTTCCTTGATCCAAGGCATCGCTACGGCATTGCCGGAAACATTGACCACGACTAAATTCTGATTTACCTTGACCAATTCCGTGATAACCCTGTCCTGACCGTACGGCAAACCAAGACCGGTACGGTCAGAGTCTTCGCAATCCTGATGCGTACTCTTATTCAATCCGCCAATGAAAATAACATAATCGGCTTCACCGGCCACCCGGACAGCTTCGGCAATCAATTCTTCCGGGCTACGGCCATCTTTCAGATTCTGTCCGGAAACAACGCCGTTGTATTCGCCACTGACATCCCCCACATATCCACGGGCATAAACCACTTCCGCACGATTACCGACACGATTGCGGATACCATCCAATGGAGAAATTTCCCGTTGTACTTTCAAAGAAGAGGAACCACCTCCCACAGTCATCATCTTCACGGCATTCTCGCCTATCACGGCAATCTTCTTTGTTTTAGCTAAATCGATGGGCAACAGGTTACCATTGTTTTGCAGCAATACGATACCCGCTTCCCCTATCTTACGGGCGGCATCATAATGCTCCGGAGAACGCATGGCACCATAAGGCCGGTTACGGTCCATCGTTGTACGGAAAGCCAGACGAAGAATGCGGCGCACTTTATCATCCAGTTCTTTTGTGCCTGCCTTACCCGATTGGATACGTTCAAGGTAAGGATCCGCTAAATAATAATTATCATAAGCATTGCTTGCCCCGTTGGAAAGACCGTCTGTCCAGCTACCGAATTCCATATCGAGTCCGTTGGTTATCGCCTGGTCTGTATCATGCACACCGCCCCAGTCGGATACCACCACTCCATCAAATCCCCATTCACCTTTCAGGATGTCATTCAGCAGATATTGATTGTGACAGGCATGCTGGCCTTTGTATAAGTTGTACGCCCCCATGATACTCCACGCTTTGCCCTCCTGCACAGCCGCTTTGAAAGCCGGGAGATAGATTTCATAAAGGGCGCGGTCGTCTACGATGACATTTGTGGTATGGCGGTTCACCTCCTGATTATTCAATGCATAATGTTTCACGCAAGCGGCTACTCCGTTCTGCTGTACTCCCTGCACATAAGGAACGACCATACATCCGGCCAGATAAGGATCTTCGCCCATATATTCAAAATTGCGCCCGTTCAACGGGGTACGATAGATGTTCACTCCCGGTCCCAGCAGCACGGTTTTATTGCGATAACGCGCTTCCTCACCGATGCTTTTGCCATAGAGCATAGACATATCGGTATCCCAGGTAGCGGCCAGACAGGTCAATGCCGGAAAAGCCACACAAGAGTCATTGGTCCATCCTGCCTGGTCCCATTCATCCCATAACACTTCGGGACGTATGCCGTGAGGGCCGTCTGTCATCCAAAACTCAGGGATTCCCAAACGAGCCACGCCCGGAGAACAGAATTTAGACTGTGCATGCGTGACCGCAATCTTTTCCTCCAGTGTCATTCGAGACAGGCATCCTCTACTCTCTCTTCAACAGGTTTGCTATCGTCCAGATAGACGGGTGTCTGTGCCAATACCGGCAGAGCAACCAGGGATAAACCCAATAAGACTGATTTTGCTTTCATGATATGATCTATTGTATATAGTTAATCAAAGGAAATTTATCATTCATACATACTTCCCGAATATGGCCGCATATTCTCGCTTTCCGGTATTCAACCGTATTTCATTTTCCTACTGTCTCCTATCTATAAATCAACGTCGACAGATATTCTTCCGCAAACATCTCATTCGCCACTTCCAACAGATCGTCCGCCGTCAGTGCTTCGATCCGCTTACAGACCACTGCCAGATTCTCAAACTTATTATAATGCAGAAAGGTTTTAGCCATACTCAGTGCGTTGTTCTCAAAATTATCCGAAGCAACACAAATCTGGCCGATCAACTGCTTCTTGGCTGCCGCCAATTGCGAAGAAGTCATTTTCATGTCACGCATCCGCTTCAATTCCTTATAGGTCAGTTTCAGGCAGGTATCCACGTCTTCCGGATCTGTCCCGAAGTAGATGCAGAAAGCACCCGTATCCGTATAAGAGGTAAGATTAGACTCTACATTATACACCAATCCGCGACGCTCGCGCAAAGCAACATTCAAGCGGCTATTCATACCCGGACCTCCCAAAATATTATTCAGCAGATAAAGGGCTGTACGTTTGTCGTCATAAGCATTGTAAGCACGGGCCCCCAGCATCACATGTGCCTGATGGGTGTCTTTGGGGATAACCAGATATTCAGGCACATACAGAGGAGGCGGAGTACGTACCCCCTTTACCTCACCAGCCGGTATATCCGCCATCCATTTTTCGAGCATATCGACCAGCTTTCTGAAATCGACCTTTCCCTGAACAAAGAAAACCATGTTGGAGGGCTGATACAACCGCCTTGTAAAATCCAAAGCATCGGATGTACGAAACCGCCTCAACAACTCCGGCCGCCCTAAAATGTTGCGCCCCAACGGATGTCCACGAAAGATCATATCTTCAAAATCATCGAAAATAAGTTCCGAAGGATTATCTTCATAAGACTGTATTTCGTCAATGATCACTTCGGTTTCCCTTTCTATCTCCCTTTGAGGAAAAGTAGAACGAAATACAATATCTACCAGTAATTCCACTGCCCGGGACAGATCATCGGTCAGAAAAGCAGAGTAGACTACCATTTCCTCTTTATTCGTGTAAGCGTTCAAGTCTCCTCCCACCGCTTCCATCCTATTCAATATATGCCAGGCTTTCCGTTTCTGTGTTCCTTTAAAGATAAGGTGTTCTACAAAATGTGCCATTCCCTGCTCATTCTCAGTTTCATCCCGGGTTCCGGCATTAACTGCAAAACCACAATAAGTCACGTCAGAAGCAACAGGTTTACAAATAACTCTCAACCCATTCGACAGAGTTTTCTCCACCTGTTCCGTTAGTAAATTCTTCATTCTCAAGACTAAGTTTTATTGATGCCACAAAAATACAATAAAACTTATTGTCGTTTATAGAAAATTGCAGATATTTGTAGACTATAACAGCGACAACGTGTATGGAAAAGATAGGAATATTCTGTTCTGCATCGGGAAACATTGACAAAATGTATTTCGATATGGCCGGCCGGATAGGCAAATGGATGGGAGAAACAGGAAAAACTCTTGTATATGGCGGTGCCAGTCTCGGACTTATGGAATGTGTAGCGCAAGCAGTAAAAACAAACGGCGGCCACATTATCGGCGTAGTCCCTGCCAAACTCGAAGAGAACGGAAAAGTGAGCGCATTGCCCGACCGTATCATCAACACCCGCAATCTTAGCGACCGTAAGGACATGATCGTAGAAGAATCGGATGTACTCGTTGCCCTCCCCGGAGGTGTAGGTACCCTCGATGAAATATTTCATGTGATGGCAGCCGCATCGATCGGTTATCACCACAAGAAAGTGATCTTTTATAATGAGGACGGCTTTTATGACACCCTATTGAAAGCACTCAAGGAGATCGAAGAAAAAGGATTTGCCCGTCAGCCGTTCTCGACTTACTACGATGTAGCCAACACGCTGGAAGAGTTAAAACAAATAATAACAACCATATGATAGAATCCATCAAAGACCTTTTGCAAAAGGAAGCACAAGCCGTGCTGAACATCCCCATAACAGATGCGTATGAAAAGGCGGTAAACCTGATTATCGAACAAATACACATCAAAAAAGGCAAGTTAGTGACCAGTGGTATGGGAAAGGCCGGACAAATAGCCATGAACATTGCAACGACCTTTTGCTCTACGGGCATCCCCTCCGTTTTTCTGCATCCGAGCGAAGCGCAACACGGAGATTTGGGCATCTTGCAAGAAAATGACCTGTTATTACTCATCTCCAACTCCGGCAAAACACGCGAGATTGTGGAACTGACCCAACTGGCTCATAATTTGAACCCGAATTTGAAGTTCATCGTTATCACAGGAAATCCGGACAGCCCCTTGGCTGATGAATCGGACGTTTGTCTCAGTACCGGTAAGCCGGCAGAGGTATGCACATTAGGAATGACTCCTACCACATCGACTACCGTTATGACCGTCATCGGCGACATTCTGGTGGTACAGACCATGCAAAAGACCCAATTCACCATTGAAGAATATTCCAAACGTCATCACGGCGGCTATCTTGGAGAAAAATCAAGAGAACTATGCGTAAAGTAATCGGTATCGGTGAAACGATCCTCGACATTATTTTCGAAGGAAACCAGCCTTCGGCCGCCGTACCGGGCGGTTCTGTATTCAATGGTATCGTCTCGTTGGGACGGGCAGGAGTAAATGTCTCTTTTATCAGCGAAACAGGAAACGACCGCGTAGGAAACATCATCCTTCAATTCATGCGTGAAAACAACATACCGACAGACCACGTCAATGTATTCCCGGATGGAAAATCACCCGTATCACTCGCATTCCTGAATGAGCACAGTGATGCGGAATACATTTTTTATAAAGACTACCCCAAACAAAGGCTCGATGTCCTGTTTCCGGAAATCCATGAAGACGATATAGTAATAGTCGGTTCGTATTACGCCCTTAACCCTGTGCTTCGCGACAAGATACTGGAATTGCTGGAAACGGCAAAAGAGAAGAAAGCGATCATCTATTACGATCCCAATTTCCGGAGTTCACATAAGGACGAAGCTATCAAGCTGACATCAACCATCATCGAGAATCTGGAATATGCCGACATTGTACGCGGATCGGCAGAAGATTTCTTCTATATGTACGGCCTGAATGACGCAGACAAGATATATAAAGATAAGATCCAGTTCTATTGCCCGAACTTCATTTGCACCGCAGGAGCCGGACAGATCTCATTGCGTACCAGAAATTGCAGAAAAGAATATCCGATAGAACCGTTAAAGGCCGTCAGCACAATCGGTGCAGGGGACAACTTCAATGCAGGACTTATTTATGGGATGTTGAAATACGACGTGCGTTATCGTGATCTCGACAATCTGGACGAAAACACCTGGGATAAAATCATCCGGCACGGTAAAGACTTTGCAGCAGAAGTGTGTAAGAGCTTTAACAATTCAATTTCAAAAGAATTTGCAAAGAGCCTGTAACACCAACATATCGCCACGGAATAATGTGAGAATCCCGTTTTCCCTCTCGGTCATGCATCATTCTGTGGCAATATATCCACGTTAAAAACCCTATACTTTGGCTAATAATCGCAAAGGAATTATATTGTGCGCCAGTAATTCCTATCTTTGCATATAGAGTTATTAGACAAATTATACTATGTATAAGAACCTGTTAAGCTGGCTGACCGTCCTCGTGCTGTTTCCATCCTGCTCCAAAACTCCGCCGAATATCTCGGTTGTCTGTGAGGAGAACAACGTAGGAAACTGCATCATCAAATGGGAAACCGCCCCTCTCATACACGGGCAGGTGAAAGTTTATGCATCCGCCAATCCGGAGTTAATCCCGGAAACAATGCCGATTGCGGCCGCTCCCATTTCTGAAGGGAAAATGGTCATTGTCACAGACGACCCCTCCCGACGCTACTATTATACAATGGTATTCAATAATAAATACCGCGTGAAGGTGGCTACCCGTAACATCAATATCCCCGGAATACAAAATTTCCGCGACTTAGGAGGATACAGATCCTCCACTACAGGGAAAAATGTCCGTTGGGGAATGCTCTACCGTTCTGCACAAATCGACAGTTTAGGTTGTGCCGCACGCCGGGAGTTGAGAAATATGGGCATAAGGACCATCATCGACCTCCGTACTCCCGAAGAGCTGAATAACTATCCGCAGATCCAGAAAGGTTTCAATGTGGTGCATATTCCTATCGCTACGGGAAATATGGAGAAAGTGTTGCAGGGAATACAGGAAGGGAAAATAAAAGGCGACACAATCAACCGGATCGTGGAACGCATGAACCGCGAATTGGTAATAAACTATCGCGATGAATACAAAAAATTATTTGAACTTCTGCTCGATCGCAGTAATTATCCGGCCATCATCCACTGTTCTTCCGGCAAAGGACGTACGGGCATTGCTTCTGCACTCGTGCTCGCCACATTGGGTGTAAACGAAGATATCATCATGCAGGATTACCGCCTGAGCAATGATTATTTCAACATTCCCAAAGCGTCTAAGTATGCCTACAAGCTTCCGGTGAATTCGCAAGAAGCCATTACCACCGTCTATACAGCCAAAGAGGATTTTCTGAATGCAGCGAAAGAAGAGATCGAACGGACCTATTCCGATATCCCCACTTATCTGCGGAAAGGACTTGGGCTAACTGCGGAAAATATAGAGAAACTACAAAACATTATGCTCGAATAATTTGTAATTTATAATTCATAATTCATAATTAATCTCTATCTTTGCCACCGAATATAAAGATATACAGAGATTTAATGAAGACATTTGAAGAGCTTGGCGTTTCTCCTGAGATACGTAGAGCAGTCGAAGAAATGGGATATGAGAATCCCATGCCGGTACAAGAGGAAGTGATTCCGTACCTTTTAGGAGAAAATAATGATGTAGTAGCTCTTGCCCAAACGGGAACAGGGAAGACAGCCGCATTTGGTTTGCCGCTGATACAACAGATTAACGTAAAAAACCGTGTTCCCCAATCACTTATCCTTTGCCCTACACGGGAGCTTTGCCTGCAAATAGCGGGTGATTTGAACGATTATTCCAAATACATTGACGGACTGAAAGTACTGCCCGTATATGGCGGATCGTCGATAGACAGCCAGATACGTAGTTTGAAACGCGGTGTACATATCATAGTAGCCACTCCGGGACGTTTGTTGGACTTGATGGAACGTAAAACCGTTTCACTGTCTACCATCAGCAACGTCGTAATGGACGAAGCGGACGAAATGTTGAATATGGGATTCACAGACAGTATCAATGCTATTCTGGCAGATGTTCCCCAAGAACGCAATACGCTCCTTTTCTCAGCGACCATGAGTCCGGAGATTGCCCGTATTTCCAAAAAATACCTCCGCGACGCCAAAGAAATCACTATCGGCCGCAAAAATGAAAGCACCAACAGTGTAAAGCATATTGCATATATGGTGCAAGCGAAAGACAAATATGCCGTACTGAAACGCGTGGCAGACTATTGCCCGCAGATATACGGCATCGTTTTCTGCCGTACCCGTAAAGAGACACAGGAAATTGCCGACAAACTGATGCAGGAAGGTTACAATGCCGACTCACTGCATGGCGAACTCTCACAGGCGCAGCGTGACGCCGTTATGCAGAAGTTCCGCCAACGGAATATCCAAATCCTTGTAGCTACAGACGTAGCCGCACGCGGATTGGACGTAAACGACCTTACACACGTGATCAATTACGGCCTGCCAGACGATACGGAAAGTTATACCCACCGTAGCGGACGTACCGGACGTGCCGGGAAAACCGGAATTTCCATTGCCATCGTCAATATGCGCGAGAAGGGCAAAATGCGCGAAATAGAGCGTATCATCGGCAAAAAGTTCATCATGGAGCAGGTACCCACAGGGAAGCAAATCTGTGAGAAACAACTCATCAAGGTAATTGATGATATCGAAAAAGTAAAGGTCAATGAAGAGGAGATTGCCGACTTTATGCCCGATATTTATCGTAAACTGGAATGGTTGAGCAAAGAAGATGTTATCAAACGTATGGTATCGATGGAGTTCAACCGTTTCTTAGAGTACTATCGTGACCGTGAAGAAATACAAACAGCTACCGACAGCCGTGGTGAACGCGGAAGCCGTGAAGATCGCGGAGGTCGTGAAGGTGGCAGCCGCAAGGCAGCACCGGGATTCACCCGCCTGTTCATCAACTTGGGTAAGATGGATAATTTTTTTCCCAGTGAACTGATCAGCCTGCTGAACAGTAACACCCGTGGACGTATTGAGTTGGGGCGTATCGATCTGATGAAAAACTTCTCTTTCTTTGAAGTAGAAGAAAAAGAGACTCAGAATGTAATAAAAGCCTTAAATCGCGCAAACTGGAACGGTCGCAGGGTTTCGGTCGAAATTGCCGGAGAAGAGGGCGGAGAAGGCCGTAGAAACAGCGACAGAAGCAATGATAAAAGTGGCGTCAAAGGTAGAAACGGCAGAAGTAAAGATACTCAAAAAGATAATTCCACATCGGCATCAGCTAAACCGCGCAAAGAAAAAGCAAGCAAAACGCCTGCTTCCACCGACAGCAAGAAGCAAAAGCCAAGCCGTGAAGAACGCGGTTATAAAAATGCACGTGGAAAGAAAGACGATTGGAAGCAATTCTTCAAAGATGAAGAACCGGATTTCAGTGAAGAAGGCTGGGCACGCAGAAAACCAAAGAAAAAATAAGAATATCCTTTTCAACAAAGGAAGTGAGACTGTTTCCAATCAGGGATTCAGTCTCTTTTTTTTCGGAACAGCACTCTATTTAAGCTCAATCCGGCAATAAGAACCATACGGCATAACTTCTCCTCTTCCGGGAAGGAACATCCATAAAGAACGGCGGCCGATAGGATAAAAGTTATGTAGGACTCAAGTTATTTTATTACCTTTGCGGCGTTTTTCAAAACAATGAACCCTATTCCTTAAAGTATGAATAAATTAAACGGTTTTCTCTACGGACTGCTGTCTTCGGCATCTTTCGGCCTCATTCCGCTATTCACCATTCCGGTGATGCGGCAAGGGATGCAGTTCGAATCAATTTTATTATACCGGTTTGCTTTTGCCACACTGGCACTGGGACTTATCTTGTTACTCGACGGACAATCTTTCCGTATCAACCGCCGGAATATCCCTTCACTCGTATTGTTGGCATTTCTTTATCTGATGTCCGCCGTATTCCTATTCTGGGGATATAAATTCATGGCGAGCGGCATCGCTACCACCCTTCACTTCATGTATCCGGTACTGACCACTTTGATAATGATGCTATTCTTCCGTGAAAAGAAATCCATCTGGCGTTTTCTGGCAATTATTCTCGCTGTAAGCGGAGTGTTTTTCCTGTCTCAAGGTGACGATTCGGGCAATATCACGATCACCGGCATTCTTATTGTCCTTCTTTCAGCTTTGGGATATGCACTTTATCTGGTAACCGTAAGTCAATTAAAAGTCGGCCAAATGAAAGGATTACGACTCACATTTTATGTATTTCTATTCGGAACTTTATTGCTTCTTGCAGGAATCAATGCCACAGGAGATATCCAACCTATCGGTAATTGGCACATAGCCGGGAATCTGATGATGCTCGCCATCATTCCAACCGTCATCTCCAATCTGGCACTGGTGAGAGCCGTGAAATGCATCGGTTCTACCCTTACTTCGGTTTTAGGAGCTATGGAACCGGTCACCGCCGTATGTGTCGGCATCTTTATGTTCGGAGAACCTTTCACAAGCAGCATCGGCTTGGGAATCGCCTTAATCATTACCGCAGTAACGGTAATAATACTAAAACGGTAAAGTCACCCGGCATTTACAAGATATTGACCGGCCATCCAGAGAGGAAGAATGTGCCAAAGCTCGACTTTAAAGAAAATGAATTTTTAATCTGAAACTTGATACCCTTCATCAATTGTTCATTTTAGCCTTGCCCCCCTCTTCTATTTGGAACCATTGATTTTCAGTTCCTTGATCAAATTGGCCGCCCCGCCATATTTCTCTATAATAAAAAGCATATAGCGCACATCCACACCAATGCAACGTTGCAAATCCGGTTCAAAAACAATATCACTGCTCATCGCTTCCCAATTTCCATCGAAAGCAAGCCCCAACAACTCACCTTTTGCATTGAACATCGCACTACCGGAATTTCCGCCCGTAATATCGTTATTAGAGATAAAACATACCTTCATTTCTCCCTTTTCATCCGCATAACGTCCAAAATCTCCGGCACTAAACAGTTCCAATAAACGCGGGCTGACCTCAAAATCCGGATCTCCCTGATGATCACGCATCTTTTCGAATATTCCCATCGGAGTAGTATAATAATTATAAACCGCCCCATTGAACGGAGAATAGCTGCAAACTGTTCCAAAGCTAAGCCGCATAGTCGAATTGGCATCCGGATAAAAATTACGATCGGCATACATCCGGCGAACAGCCGCATTGAATAACCGCTCATCTCTCTCTATCTTTTCCGAAGCCTCCACTACCGCATGATTCATATCATAATAAGCCACAATAAGGTCGATACCTAACGAGATTGCAGGATCGTCGATGATATTGAACGTTGTATCACGTTCCAGAAAGCGTTTCAGGCCTCTTGGAGAAGTTATTTCCGAGCGGGCATACAAAGTGTCGATATAAGCCTGCTCATTGCCATTATAAAGTGTATCGATAGTCTGATACATCGGTGGCAGATACTTGGCAGGCACCTCTTCGCGATATTCTCTCAAAAGTGCTGTAAACACCTCCTTATCAATGTCAATATCCAGATTGGCATACTTTTCCAATAAACTTTTCAACCGTGCAACCACCTGCTTCTCCTCTGCTTCAAAATCAAAATTAAGAATTTCGAGCGACAACTGTACCAACTCCGGCCCGTTAATGAACGATTCACCGAAATAAGCCAGCGCCCGATTCACTTCCCGCCGGCTCTTATAGTTCAATTCGAGCGAAGAGAGCAGATGCATCAGCTTTTCACGCTCAGCAGGAGTATTCTGAATCCATTGCCTCAATGTAGCTTCCAACTCCCGCTTCTTCTCAAGTACTTTCAGCTTACGGATCGCCTTGTTCGTTCCTATGCTGTTTTTCCAATAATTAGAACTTTCATCATACTTAGAAGCATACTTAATGCGGATATCGTCTCTACGATCCATCTCGCGCTTCCAGATAGCCTGTTTCACACCACGCACATCTATCATCGCCTGGTTCATGCCGTTCATCATCTCTTCAATGCCAAAAGAAGATAGAAAACGTTCCGTACTGCCCGGATAACCCAAAGTCATACAGAAAGAACCTTCCTTGTACCCATCCAATGAGACAGGAGCTACATACGACGGGTGATAAGGCACATTATCGGGTGAATAATCGGCCGGTTCGTTCTTCTTATCGGCATAAATACGAAAAACCGAGAAATCACCGGTATGGCGCGGCCACATCCAATTATCCGTATCCCAACCAAATTTTCCAATAGAAGACGGAGGAGCAAATACCAGTCGCACATCGTTGAAATCGCGATAAACCGACAACCAAAATTCATTTCCGCCATAATAAGCATCAACTACCCCCACAAGTGTAGAGTCTTTGAGGCTCACCTCATCGGCTATCAAACGTGTAATGGAATCGACGGCCGCTATACGTTCCGGCTCGGTCATGGAGTCACGGGTTACCTTGAGCACGCGTTTCGTCACATCTTCCGTACGCAGTAAAAAACGGACATACAGTTCCGGATTAGGCAGTTCTTCTTCAAGAGTGCGGGCTACAAACCCCTCTTTCAAATAATCGTGTTCAACCGTAGAATGTTGTTGTACGCTACTGAAACCGCAGTGATGATTGGTAAAGACCAATCCGTCTTCCGAAACGACAACACCGGAACAAAATCCCCCGAAACTGACTACAGCATCTTTCAAAGAGGCTTTTTTAGGATTATAAAGTTTCTTAGCGGGCATCTGCAAACCAAGCTCTTTCATCGATTTCTGCGTTTGTTTATTCAAATTCCCTAACAGCCACATCCCTTCATCGGCATGGGCGGCCGATGAAAGGAAAAGAGCAATCATTGCAAATAGTTTAAGTTTCATTCAATTGGGGGATTAAGTGGACATTTTTTATAATTCAAATCAAAGAAGCATCATTCGGTTATCAGACGTAATTTCTTCGCTCCTACACGGGCTTGCAGCCATTCGGAGATTTTCTTCTTCTCACTTTCGCTCGGATGGCGGCCAAACTTCAACACAGCAAGTGCAACCGTATCCGTTTTCAACGAATCTACCGTAGTCTCCAAAGTATGAGAAATAGAGACCGCCGTCACCGAAGGATATAATACTTTCAATTCGGGTATGATGGTACGGCTCATTTCATCATAAGATTTATATTTCTCCAAGTTCTTCTCCAAAGCAGCGATCTTCTTTTGCTGTTCTTGCAAGCGCTGTTCACTGTTTTTGTAGAAGTCTTCCATCACCATAGCCCGTATAGACGAAATGTCCATCGCATCATTATTCATTCCCTGTAATACGATGAGCTTAGTCTCTTCCAACTTGTATCGCTCCATCTTACTACGCGCCAGCTCTATCGAGGCCTCAGGAACTTCCGGCCCGATAAGGACGACACGTATTTCGCGATGTTCATAACTCACCTTCTTGTCGAGTACCTGCGTATTCTCAAAGTTCAGTTCCGTATTGATGAAATGATTGGCAGCCGTTTCATAGAAAGTGCTCTTAATAATGCCAAAAGTCAGATAAACAGCCGGGCACATGGTAATAATGACAATAAGGATAATGTATTTGCGAACCGTTTTTTCCCGATTCTTATCTACAAATTCTTTTCGCTGAAAATGCATTACCCGCACACCGAGAAAGGTAGCCAGACTGATAAAGACAGAATTTATGAAATAGAGATAAAAAGCACCGAGAAAGTAAATCAGATTGCCGGATGCCAATCCGTATCCTGCCGTACAAAGTGGCGGCATCAATGCAGTGGCGATGGCAACACCCGGTATCACATTTCCTTTCTCCTTGGTAGAGAGAGCCACAACACCGGCCAATCCACCGAAGAGAGCTATAAAAACATCATAAATGGTAGGAGATGTACGCGCCAAGAGTTCCGATTGCGCCTCAGCAATAGGGGTAAAAAGAAAATAAACAGTAGCGGTGGTTACGCTGAATGCAGTCGTAATAAGGAAACTCTTCAAAGAGCGTTTCATCAGTTCAAAATCATTCATTCCAACGGAAAGCCCCACTCCCATAATAGGCCCCATCAACGGAGAGATCAACATCGCACCGATTATTACGGCAGTAGAGTTCACATTCAATCCCAATGATGCCATAAAAATGGCAAATATCAGAATCCACAGATTGGCCCCTTTGAATTCGACTCCCTTGCGGATGGAATCGATGGTTTCCAACTCATTATCTTTGTCCTTTCGTAAGTCAAGATACTCGCGGAGAAAGCTCTTTATGGCAAAAATGTTCCGATTGTCTGTTTTCATATTTTACCTCCTTAAAAAACGATTAATAACAGGGATTTGCTTCAATGGTAAGTCATGTTTAATAATATATGCTATAAATACAGCCAATAACACTGTACGGAAAAGCAAACGGAGTACTGTATTCTCCAAAGGCATCCATTCTCCCACAGCGTAGATGACCAATGCTAAAAGTACGTATCCACCGATACTTTTCAAATCATAATTTATCGGATATTTCTTTTGCCCGACAAAGTAAGACAGCAGCATGGCAACTGCGTATCCGGTGAAACCGGCCCAGGCACAAGCCACATAACCATAAACGGGAATAAGGAAAACGTTCATCAGAATAACAATCGTACAGGCCGTTATAGAAAAATAAGCACCCCACTTTGTTTCATCTGTCAGTTTATACCAGAAGGAAAGATTGAAATATACCCCCATAAACATTTCGGCAGCCATAACGATAGGAACTACCTTCAATCCTTCCCAATAGTCACGCCCGATGACATAACGAAGGATATCGAGATAAAACATCACTGCAAGAAATGCCAATAACGTGAAGATGATAAAGAACTTCATAGCCTGTGCATACATCTGCCGGTTGTCTTTCTCTCTGCTTTTGCCAAACACAAACGGTTCATAAGCAAAGCGGAATGCCTGTGTAAACATAGCCATGATCATGGCTATTTTACTTGTTGCACCATATATTCCCAACTGTACGGCCGCCTCTGCTTCATCGGGATAGACAAACGGGAAAATGATTTTATCGACAACCTGATTCAGTATACCTGCAATACCCAATATCAGAATGGGAAAGGAATAACGAAACATCCGCTTCACTAAATCACGGTCGAGCGTATAGCGGAAACCACGCAACTCAGATATCAGGCAGACCATCACCAACGATGTACAAATCAGATTGATCAGAAAAGCCGCACCGACATCGGTTCCTTTCATAAATACGAAATAAACAATATTCAATGCAATGCTGGCGAAGATAAACAGCATCTTCAAAGCGGCAAACTTAATAGGACGGTTCTTATAACGCAGGTAAGCAAAAGGAATGGCCTGAATGGCATCCATAGCTATTACTATCAGCATCATCCCCAAATACCAAGGATGCTCTTCATACCCCATCACACCGGCTATCGGCTTCAAAAACAACAGACAGACTGCCAGGAATGAAAGAGAAATCGATCCGACGGTAAGCAAAGTAGTAGAATAAACCCTTATAGGGTCATCGTCACCCTTATTGGCAAAACGGAAAAACCCGGTTTCCATACCACACGTAAGCAGAACAAGCAGTAACGCCGTAATTGCATACATATTCGTAATCACACCGTATCCTCCCGTAGAAGCAGGCATGGAAATAGTATAAATAGGCACCAGCAGATAATTGAGGAAACGCCCTACGATACTACTGACACCATAGATAGCGGTGTCTTTTGCCAATGATTTTAATCCGGCCATGTATTTTATTTACAATTAGACGATTTACGATTAGACGATTCAGAAAAGACTTACGCTGTAACTTCAATCGTAAGTCGTAAATCGTCTGATCGTAAATCAAAACAATGTTTGTTGACTATTATAAATACTCCGTCCCAAATGTTTATAAGCAAGCTCAGTTACTTCACGCCCGCGGGGAGTCCGTTTCAAAAACCCTTCTTTGATGAGAAACGGTTCATATACCTCTTCAATGGTTCCGGCATCTTCGCCTAACGCGGTAGCAATGGTTGTCAATCCCACGGGGCCGCCTTTAAACTTATCGATAATGGTGCAGAGTATCTTGTTATCTATCTCATCCAAACCATATTTGTCAATATTCAATGCTTCAAGAGCAAAAGTAGCGATCTCCGTATCGATGGAACCGGAGCCTTTCACCTGTGCGAAGTCACGGACACGACGAAGCAGCGCATTGGCAATACGAGGCGTACCGCGACTGCGTGAAGCTATCTCGCCTGCTGCGGGTATCGAGCAAGGCACATCCAAAATAGCAGCCGAACGCCGGATAATATTACTTAACACGTCATCATCGTAATATTCAAGATGCAGGTTGATGCCGAAACGTGCACGCAACGGTGCTGTCAGTAAGCCGCTACGGGTAGTTGCACCTACCAAAGTAAACGGATTCAAATCAATCTGAATACTTCGTGCAGACGGCCCCTTATCTATCATTATATCGATACGATAATCCTCCATGGCAGAATACAAGTATTCTTCCACCACAGGAGACAAACGATGGATTTCATCGATAAACAGAACATCGTTGGGTTCAAGACTGGTGAGCACACCGGCAAGATCACCGGGTTTGTCGAGCACCGGACCGGAGGTGACTTTAAAGCCTACCCCAAGTTCATTGGCAATAATATTTGAAAGTGTAGTTTTTCCCAATCCGGGAGGACCGTGCAACAGCACATGATCAAGTGCCTCTCCACGGAGACGGGCTGCCTTTACAAAAATACGGAGATTCTCCACGACTTTATCCTGTCCGCTAAAATCCTCGAAACTAAGCGGACGGAGCGCATTCTCAAAATCCCGTTCTTTACTGGTCAGTTGTTGATTACGTATATTGAAATCTTCTTCCATAAAATTACATTCCCGTTCTTCTATATATAGAGGGCAAAGATAACATAATTCAAAGAAAGATGATGCCGGGGGGATAAGATAATTATTACCCCGGCGTAGAATTAAACCGGAAAAAGATTATTCCACAATCCACTTCTCTATATTTCGTGTCTCCGAACTAAAATTCACACCAATCCTGAGAAGTTCACGAGGATCGGATTCAAAAGGACGGGTATATTGCCGCTCATTGATTTGCTGCAATGCGGCCTCTGCCGTGCCATCTAATTTGAACTCCATGACATAAATAAATTTATCCGTCTGTAAAACAAGATCAATACGTCCCTGTCCCGTATGGTACTCTACATGAACATAAAAGCCGATAAGTTTAAAGACGATAAAAAGGACATTTTGATAATGTAGCTCCAAATCACGGATCAATTCATAAGGAGTATCTGCAAAGAAACTTTGAAGACGACGGAAAAATGCGTTATAATCACCGGAACGTATCTCACTCACAAACTTCTGAATTTCAAAAGGGGACTGCACCACATTGGAATTAGCATAAAAAGGTAATAAAAACCGAACAAAACCTTCTTCTACCTCCCGATTAGGAAACCCTAAACGATAGATAGCAAATTCAGGATCGTATCCCTTAATTGTCAGATAACCACTTTGATAAATAACCGGGATAGGATCGGTAGACGAAGAATCGATACTGTTCAGCACATCGGCACTGGTCTCTTCGTGTGTCATACGTTCTAAATTGTAATGGTGCTTCTTCAACAACTCAACCAAATAAGTAGGTGTCCCTGTCTCAAACCAATAACTACCGAATTTATTCCGTTTGAAAGCATTCAAGAGACTAAAAGGATTATAAATACCGATGGAATCTTCCACAAAATGATAGCCGTCATAGCACTCACGCAACTCTGAACAAAACTTTTCATAATCCATCTGCTGAGCAGCTGCAAATTCATGCATTTCCGGAGTGAGATAATCATACAACTCCTGTTCGCTAATACCGCAAAGACCTACGTACTCATCCCACATCGAGATATCATCCAGATTGTTCAAGTCACTGAAAACGCTCGCCTTGCCAAACTTCGTAACCCCCGTCAGCATACCGAACCGGATGCAGCCATCCATCGTTTTCAAAACGCCATAAAAAGGTTTTAATGTATCGCGGAAATGGGCTTGCAAGGCCTCGTTATTGATAGCCTGAAGCATTGGTTTGTCATATTCATCGACCAGAATAACGACTCGCTCACCTGTCTGTTCATAAGCCCGCTTTATAATACCGGCAAAGCGCAACGCCAAAGTCGTTTCAGCCGCCCCTGTACCATAAATGGCTTCCCAATCCGTCAAAGCCTTGTTCAATATACGGTCAAGACTATCCGGCGTATCATACTTTCCGATATTAAGGTCCATATGGAGAATCGGATGCCGCCTCCACTCCGTTTCAAGTTTCTCCATCGCCAGCCCCTCAAAAAGTTCTTTTTTCCCCTGAAAATACGCTTCAAGCGTAGAAATGAGCAGACTCTTCCCAAAACGGCGGGGGCGGCTAAGAAAATAGTAGCTACCTGTCTTGACCATTTTATAGATGAGTGCGGTCTTATCAATATAAAAATAACCTCCCAAACGAAGTTTCTCAAAATTCTGTATACCGATGGGATAAATCTTGTTACTCATAATCTTTTGGAGTTTAAAAAGTTCCTGTAGACAAAGATAGCACAATAATCACCTAAGAAGCAATATAAATACTTAATTTTTATTCTATCCGCTTAATTATGACAATGCATAGTTCATACAGCAAATACATTGGAACCGTCACCAATATCAAAGTAAACAAATCCGGCGGAGTAATAATGGCAGCCGTTACCATAACACCGATAAAGGCATGTCTTCTGTATCGAACCATAAAAGTAGAAGTAATCAATTCGAGCTTAGCCAATATAAATGCCACTACAGGTAATTGAAAGACCAGTCCCATAACAAATGTCAGAGTTGAAAAAGTTGAGATATAAGATGCCAAGGTTATCGTACTTCGAATGGACGGATCCACTTGATAAGTTCCTAAAAATCGGAATGAAACAGGAAATACAATGTAATAATTCATCAATACTCCCAATGAAAAAAGGACATACATGGATACAACTATCATCAAAGAGTACTTTTTCTCGTTTTCATATAAAGCCGGACTTATAAAACGAAACAACTCGTATAATATATAGGGTGAAGCCCCCAACAAAGCCAAATACACCGATGATGAAATATGCATCATAAACTGCGATGCCAATTCTGTACTTATCAGATCGATCTGATAAGGTTCAAACCGAAAATCAAATCCGCACCAACGGACAAATTCTTCAATACATCTATAAGTAGCAAAATTCCATTCACGCGGAGCTAACAAAAGTTGAAAAGTCCACTCTTTAAAAGAAAAAATCAATATCGTGAACACGACTATAACCAAGACAATACGGAAGAGCATCTTTCTCAACATCTCCAGATGCCCCCCGAATGTCAAAAGCTGAATATCATCCGATTTATTCTTCATCTATCCTTTTCAACTCGTCTGTAACTTCCGTTTTTTCCAACAACGATTCATCTTCCGGCTCACTTTTTTCGTGCATGCCTTCCTTGAAATTTTTCACTCCCTGTCCTAAGCTACGCATCAGCTCCGGAATCTTCTTTCCACCAAATAAAAGCAGTACAGCACCCCCAATCACAATTAATTCAGTAGTGCCAATCATTAAAGGTTGTATCATCATTCGTATATTAAATAAATTTCATTTGTATCAAAATCAATCTCCCAATTACCATTTTCGGTACTTTCCCATTGATATTGACTTGACATACGATCCCACCAATTCTGAAATTTCATACCGGTTTCACCTATATCTTTTACTAACTTTTCATACAGCACTTCATTATCTACAGTAAGTATCCCGGCCAATTCATTCAATCCGTTACGCCGCTCAAAAAGTGTTTGGATTTCACACTTTTCTTCATTTGTAACAGTTCCTACCAGTTTTTTCATAATACTCATTTTTTTTATTTACTCATACAACAACTTTCCCGAGGAAAGCATACTCCATAAGAGTATCCTTATAACACATCAAAACTCCTGTCTCACATCAAATGGATCCAAATATGTAATCTCTTTTATCTCATGTCCGGGAAGAAATGTCCCGTACCGGCGAATATCAAGCAGTAATGAGCGAGAGGTATTACGCTCCAGATGAGCTACTACACACTGCTCATGCGAGGGTGTATTTACCTCTAAAGTCGTTTTCCAATTCATCCAAATACACCGTTTACATTGGTATGCATCACAATTGCGACACAGAGGTGCGTAAGATAGTTTATAGAGTTTTGGATTTTTTATATCCAAAACTTCAACCAAGCTGCCGATGGAATACCCGTCGTCAGCCAAATAAAATGCAGGACAAATATAGAATTTACCATCAGGAGCCAATGTAATATTTTCAACTCCGGCATTACAATTATTCATTTTGTCCAGCATCATACGGTCGGTCAATAAATTCAATTGCGGAGCCATTCCTTCCAGATACATGCCTTTCAGTTTTAAAGCCAATTCATCTAAAACCGATTTATAGATATCGAAATCAGATTCGGTAAAGGTATCAATATCAACCAGAACAACATTCAACCTTAAAACCTTATCCAACACTTCATTAAGAATTGTATAATTTTTAAAGAAGCCGGTCTTTCCTGTTCTCAATACATAAGTTTTTTGAATATCACAACCTGATACCGACAACTGTTCCCAATCATCAAGAACCACCACATCAGCCTCATCCCGGTATTCTACCGGAACAATTTTGCTATGATCGATTGTTTCTATCTCATCTTTATAGGCTTGCGGTAATTCATAATGCGGATACACAAATTGAAGCATCAGGTTTTCTTTCATAGCAAAAAGAATACCTGCCTTTAAATTTTCCAGACTAATTAATCTGTGTTCAGATTTCCGGTTATCATAATGACAATAAGAAACGCTCGTATCGTCTAATAAAATTACAAGATATTGAAGCATAAAATTAACTATTTATATCGTTTGACTCATTCTTGCCCGTTCCAGACCTGTCACATTCATCCTCCGATTCCAGTTTCCGGTAAAGTTTGTTCCAATAGTAATTATTGGCTCGAACACGCGCTTTATGCATTTTGCAAATAGCCGTACTACGTTGATAAATCGTATTTGTATCCGCCGCATCATAATTCTCACCTTGACACCAAGCGCATCCCTCAGCCACCTCGCAATCAATACATTCCGGGGTACTTTGTGTACATCGGTCAAGAGTTAAAAAAGGACGCAATTTATTTTTATCAAGACCATCATGCACATTACCTATAATCCATGCTTTTTTGTTTCGGAGAGAATATTGGGCAAAACGTGTACAAGGATAAAAGTTACCGGCCGCATCTACCGCCAACATCATTCCGGCACCACACCAGTTCTGATTTTGCAATTTACAGTCCAAAGGCTTACCCAAATGCTCGGAAAAAAAAGAGCAATCGTTTTTCTCATAAAGTCCATTATCAATAATCGAATCGGCCAGTTGAATCAGTTGCTCCTCAAACAAAGAGTCATCACCCTCTTGCCATACATCTTCGAATACACAATTAATATTGACCTCATGAATACCTAAATTATACAAATGCAAGACACTTTCTTTTATATACGGGAGATCCGGGCTACTAATCGTCACTTTAGTACCGTCACCGGGAAACTGTTCTAACCACAGCGGAATATTTCGTACCACATCCTTATATGAGCCTTTTCCGGTGTTCTTATAAATACGGTTAAGATCATGTTTTAATTCTGTCCCGTCAATAGTTATACCGATACTCAAATGATCTATATTTTTCTTAATAAAGCTCTGTACTTTTTCCTCATGATAATTAAGACCATTAGTAGAAAAACTAAAGCGATATGAATCAAACCAATGATGATTTCGTTTAAACAATTCAATCTTTATATAATTACATATTTTTTCTATCAATTCTATTTCAAGAAAAGGCTCTCCGCCGATAAAGTCCCAAACTACTGATTTTTCCTGAAAACTCTGTTCATTATCCAATATATAATCAATAGCTTGTTTGGCAATGTCCCAAGACATACGTTCTTTCGAGTTCTTACCTACGAGATAACAATATTTACATGCTAATTGGCAATCTTTCGTAACAATAAAAGTTATATTTTTAGCTATGCCATCTTGCCACAGTTTTTTAGCTTCCTTTATTTGTCCCATCATTTTATGATTTAAAAAGGATATACCCACTAAATGCAGCATATCCTTTTACATGTTAATAGTTATTCCATCCCGCACATGAACCTGTACACGAGCCTGTACAGGTACCTCGACAGGTCCCTATACAACTACCTTGGCAAGTTCTCTCACAAGTTCCCATACAGGTGTTGTTACAGCCATGATAGCAGGCACGGTAACAAGAACCTGTACAATAACTTTCACACCCCATAGCGACTTTAGCCGCTTTAGAAGCAACAGGATTGCTAACCAATACCACTGTAGCTATAATCGGCAAGGCTGTTTTCACTGCTTTTTTGAAGAATTCACGCCTTGAATAAAGTTCTTCATTCTTGATTTTCTTTTTCATACCTTAAATATTTAAAGCCCTTTCCGGGCAGTAGCCATACACAAACCCTTACATGTACTTAAACACGCACTTTTACAAGTTCCCGAACATCCAGAAGGATAATAAGACGACTTCCCCCGACATGCAGTGGCACAACTCGCTCCACACCCTCCTACACAAGTAGAGCAACTTGAAGAACCGCCACCGGAAGAACCGCCACCACCATACGATTCGTCATCGTCAGGATCGTCACAAGAAGACAAAATAGAAGGAACGATCATAACAGCCCCTAAAAAAGGAAGTATTCCTTTCACCGCTTTTTTAAAGAATTCACGTCTGGAGTGAAATTCTTCATTCTTTTTTTTCTCTTTCATAAATAATAGATTGATTATTAATATATAATATTACCAGTCTGGTCGTATCTTATTCTGCGCAGGAATCAAGCGAGCCTCGGAGAAGTACCCTGCATCATATAATCCGGAGTGCCGGATAACAGATTTATCCTTGTAAACATATAAGGTGGCACAGCCGGCATAAGGAATACAGGATTTATAAATGTACCAACCGTTCTGATACTGCTCATATGCATACATACCAACCGATTCCCCATTGATAAGCAAAGAAATCGTTGAATTACCATAAAAGTCTTTGAAAAATCCCAGATTATACATACGCCCTTTTAGGTTAAGGCAGAGTGGATGACTGGAGTCAACCTGCCGGAAATCGGAATCAAAAAGTTTACTAAACACATACTCTTCACCATGTGCAAGTATAAAAGAAAATAAGAATAAAAAGAGGAACAAGAAAAACCGCATCCGTTCCTTTACAGATGTTTGTAATTGCATTGCGTCATGTTCATGTGCCTATAGCCTCCCCGGATTCGGTATTATACAAAAAAGACGTGGGAGTCTGTACTTTTGCTTATCCAGATTCCAGGCCTTCGCATTGCCTACCTCCAAAGATAAGCAACGTACACAGCCCACGTCAAGATAGATATACAGAACACCACGTCGCGCGTAATGTTTAGATATAATCTAAAGTGGACGTTTCCGTTGCTCTATCTTTTTTGGAGGTTTCAAATTTGCGAAGTTTGGAATCCAAAAGATAATGCCGTAAACGTCTTTTTTTACATTTTATAAATCTCCTTTACTCTTAAAGTTGAGATTATTCCTTGCAAAGGAAGCACTTTTTTATTTAACAACAAACTCTTTCACAAAATTATTTTCTATTTTTAAAACATGTATCTTAACCCACATTAAATTAATTATTCGGTCATATTGCCGCACTTTAATGAATCATATACTTCAAGATAAAGTAATCAAAATATTATAAGCGTACGCAAATACAGTAACATTACCGTTTCATATAATATTTCCGTTCTTCCTCCGTCAGCTTTTCTATCGAATAGCGAAGCATCGTACGGGGCATTTCACCGGCATGTTTATCAAGAAACTGTAACAGCAGGTTCTGGTCGCGTTTACCCATCTCACGGAGCATCCAACCTATGGCTTTTTGCATCAGGTCATGTTTATGATGCAACAACAATTCGGAAAGACGAAGAATGTCAATAAAATCATCATTTCTGATCAGTGTAATTGTAGAAACTACTGCAATACGCTGCTCCCAAAGAAGTGTGCTGTCAGCCAGACGGTACAAATCCTCACGGGGGTTACCCTTTAAATATTCTCCTACAATATAAGGAGCAGACAGGTCCACCAAGTCCCAGTTATTAATATGGGCAGTCTGTGTCAGATAGAAATCATAAATCTCTTTTCGTGCCTTTTCACCGGACTTCTTGAAACGCTCCACCAACATCAGCAATGCACATAAGCGGCATTCATGCCACTCACTCTCTAATAAATCCGCTATCGCCTCAAACGGTTCTTCTTTATGACGCTTTGCCACCAGGCGGGTATTGGGAACGACAATCCCGAGAAATTTATCACCCTCACCATACTGCCCTTTTCCTGTTTTGAAAAAATTGGGCAAATACTCCCTTTTCACCGGGTCGATATACATTTCCAATTCTTTCTGAATCTCTGCTGCCTTTGTTCTCATATGATCTTCTATATAAATTCAAGCGGCTTGCAGTAAAGCAATCCGCACCAAAAATAAACAAAATATGGGGGAATAATGGAAAGTTATATCTATTTTTGCAGATAATACAGTAATCAGACTATGGTTTTAAATTACATCTGGATAGCATTCTTCATCGTCGCTTTTATTGTGGCATTAGGAAAGCTCATCTTTACAGGAAACACACAAATATTTACCGATATCATCAATTCCACTTTTGATTCGTCAAAGACCGCCTTTGAAGTCTCACTCGGATTGACCGGTGTTTTGTCTTTGTGGTTAGGCATTATGAAGATCGGAGAAAACAGCGGCCTTATCAATGCACTGTCCCGATGGCTGAGTCCTGTGTTTTGTCGTCTCTTTCCGGATATTCCGAAAGGACATCCGGTAATGGGATCCATATTCATGAATATGTCTGCCAATATGTTAGGACTCGACAATGCCGCTACTCCGATGGGACTGAAAGCAATGAAAGAACTGCAAGAACTGAATCCCCAAAAAGACACAGCCAGTAACCCGATGATTATGTTTCTCGTTATCAATACTTCGGGGCTGATACTTATACCTATCTCCATCATGGTATATCGTGCACAGATGGGAGCGGCACAACCAACCGATATTTTTATCCCTATCCTATTGAGTACGTTCGTCTCGACATTGGTTGGAGTGATTGCCGTCAGTATATCTCAACGTATCAATCTGATAAACAAGCCTATACTAATATTAATCGGCGTTCTGAGTCTCATTTTCGGAGGGTTGATGTATCTCTTCACCACCCTTTCACGCGAAGAAATGGGAACCTATTCTACGCTGATAGCCAACATCATACTGTTCGGAGTCATCATTCTTTTCATCTTGACGGGAATACGAAAAAAGATCAATGTATACGACTCTTTTGTAGAAGGGGCGAAAGAGGGTTTCACCACCGCCGTACGCATCATTCCTTATCTGGTCGCTTTTCTGGTAGGTATTGCTGTATTCCGTACTTCCGGGGCAATGAATATCCTCGTAGACGGTATTGGCTATGTAGTAGGACTCTGCGGACTGGACACGAGCTTTGTCGGCGCTCTACCCACCGGATTGATGAAATCGCTCAGTGGAAGCGCTGCCAACGGATTGATGATCGATACGATGAAAGAATTCGGACCGGACTCTTTCGTATCGCGCGTCAGTTGCGTTGTACGCGGTGCTTCGGACACAACGTTTTATATTTTAGCAGTGTACTTCGGCAGCGTAGGCATCACTAAAACACGTAACGCAGTTACGTGCGGGCTGATAGCCGACTTCTCAGGAATCATTGCCGCCATACTAATCAGTTATTTATTCTTCTTTTAATACATCAATATCATGGCTGTAACTTATCAGACAGAGGGCGTAAAAATGCCCGATATCAAAAAAAGGGAAACAACGGAATGGATTAAGTCCGTAGCTGCCACATATGGCAAAAAAGTCGGTGAAATCGCGTATATTTTCTGTTCGGACGAAAAAATACTGGAGGTAAATCGCCAGTATCTGCAACACGATTACTACACGGATATCATTACTTTCGATTATTGTGAGGGTGATCGTCTTTCCGGCGATCTTTTCATCAGTCTGGACACTGTAAAAACCAACTCCGAACAATTCAAGACTACGTATGATGAGGAACTTCACCGAATAATAATCCATGGTATCCTTCACCTGTGCGGCATTAACGATAAAGGGCCAGGTGAGCGCGAAATTATGGAAGCAGCCGAAAATAGGGCATTGGAAATAAGAAAATAAACCTATGAATAATCTTGTTAATGGGAAAGGCATATTCAGTCATAAAAAAGATTTTATCGCTGATCCATAAAAGAGGTATTTATTCCTGTTTCAAGGAGTAAGCCATTGTCATAATGTATTATATATCAACAACATACATAACAAGATACACTTCTCAATGTACAATAGATATACTATATCTGTTTATCAGTACAGCCCCAAGCCCTCACAACATCCCCATGTTCTGCATCACAACACCCGGATGTTTTATATGACAACATCCCCATGTTTTAGATAAGAACATCCGGATGTTGTACGAATGGGAAATAGAGTTTGATGTGTACTGGATTTAGTTGACAACTTCGATTGTTATTACTGTATTCGTTCACTCAACAATTTTCAATACCTGAATAGGTTTACATTTCTGTTTGTTAGACCTACTGATGTGTACTGGATTTAGTTGACAACTTCGATTGTTATTACTGTATTCGTTCACTCAACAATTTTCAATACCTGAATAGGTTTACATTTCTGTTTGTTAGACCTACTGTAGTTGTCCTATTTGGAT